>OGGQ01000011.1_pt1 | contig 233220 bp, 196 predicted proteins | sample 1571191 | NCBI WGS metagenome assembly OGGQ01 (sample SAMEA2582061, study PRJEB24529) | metagenome | biome: Human gut stool | place: China | collected 2011
TCCAGACCGCTTTCGATGCCGGAAACGATGTCTGTATCCATGCGGTCACCAATGATGGCAGCTTCTTTGGAGTGTACGCCCAGCATGTTTAAGCCTGTGCGCATCATGAGAGGATTCGGTTTGCCGATGTAATAAGCTTCTTTTCCTGTTACCATTTCAATGGGTTTCACAAATGCGCGGCAGGCAGGAATGATACCCTGTTCTGCGGGGCCTGTCAGGTCAGAGTTGGTACCGATCAGACGAGCACCATTTTGAATATGACGTACGGCACGGCAGATGTTTTCGTAATTATAGCTGTAAGATTCCCCGATAACAACGTAGTCCGGTGCAGTATCATCCAGAATAATGCCTTTTTCATATAAAGCGTTGTATAAGCCGGGTTCACCAATGACAAATACTTTTGCATTGGGTGTCTGTGTGGCAATGAAATTTGCAGTTGCCAGTGCGCTTGTATAGAAATGACTGCTGTCAACATGCAGTCCCATACGGGAGAGCTTTTCCTGTAGTTCCTGAGGGGTTTTACCGCTGTTATTGGTCAGGAACAGGAATTTTTTATTTTCTCTGTAAAGCCAGTCAATAAATTCTTTTACACCAGGCAAAATCTGATTGCCGTGGTAGATAACACCATCCATATCACAAATGAATCCTTTTTTGTTTCTCAGTTGATCCAATTCATTCACTCCTTTTTCTTTTTCTTTCATTATAATCTAATTCGTTTCTTTTTTCATGTATTGTTGTAAAATTTTCATGAACTTTCTGTAAAAAAGAAATGGGCTGCATGTTTTTCTATAAAAAAGAAATACTAATGAGAAAGTAAAAGAGGTGAGTATATGCGTACAGATGAACAGGCTCAGAAAAAATATGCCGCTATGGTAGAAAAAGCGTCACCAAAAAGTCCTATGGCAAAGAATTGTGTGATGGCTTTTCTGTCCGGCGGCATTATATGTGCTTTTGGGCAGTTTTTGCAGGACAGTTATTTGGCTTTGGGTATAGAATATGAAAATGCTCTGTTGATGGTTTCCATTTCTTTGATTCTGATTTCTGCTGTGCTGACCGCTGCTGGTGTTTACAGCAAATTGGGGAAATATTGTGGTGCGGGAACAGAAGTGCCTATTACTGGCTTTGCCAATTCCGTGGTTTCTCCAGCCATTGAATATCGAAATGCAGGATTAATCATGGGGATGGGGGCGAAAATGTTTGTAATCGCAGGGCCAGTTATTGTGTATGGTACATTAACTTCTGTTGTCGTTGGTATTTGTTATTATTTTCTGGGGAGGTGATTTCATGACAAAACGCATTGGCAGACAGACAGTTGCCTTTTCTAACCCAGTTGTAATAAAGGCAGCGGCATCTACTGTTGGAAAAAAAGAGGGAGAAGGGCCTTTGGGAAAATACTTTGATGAAATTGCTGAGGATACCATGATGGGGGAAGATTCTTGGGAAAAAGCCGAAAGCTGTTTTGTGGCAGAAAATATGGCGTTGGTGCTGCAGAAAGCCGAACTGACTCAAGAGGAGATACAATATGTCCTTTGCGGTGATTTGCTGAATCAGTGCATTGGAACGACTTTTGGCATCAAAGATATGCAAATCCCTTTTCTGGGGCTTTTTGGCGCATGTTCTACCATGGGAGAAGCCATGAGTGTGGGGGCTATGCTCATCGACGGTGGTTTTGCAGAATATGTCTTGGGCGGCGCTTCCAGCCATTTCTGTGCGGCAGAAAAGCAGTTTCGTTTTCCTTTGCCCTTGGGCATACAGCGACCCCAATCAGCCACCAGAACCGTCACAGGCGATGGAGCTGTGGTTTTGGCAAAGGAAGGAGATGGGCCGCAGATTACGATGGTAACTACTGGGAAAATTGTAGATATGGGAATTACCGATGCCCAGAATATGGGGGCGGCTATGGCACCTGCGGCAGTGGATTTATTGTTGGCACATTTCAAAGAAACAGGACGCAGTCCTCAGGATTATGATGTCATTGTCACAGGTGATTTGGGCTATGTAGGGCATCAGCTTGTTGTGGAACTGATGGCAAAAGAAGGGTATGACATGTCAGAGAATTACACAGACTGTGGGATACTCATTTTTGATAAAGAAACACAGGATACCCATTCCGGCGGCAGTGGGTGTGCCTGTTCCGCCGTTACATTCTGCGGTTATTTTTATCCGAAGCTTTGCAGCGGCGAAATCAAACGGATGTTGTTTATTCCCACGGGTGCTTTGCTCAGTGCCGATTCTGCGGTATTGGGTCTGACCATTCCAGCTGTGGCACATGGTGTTGTCATTGAGAGTGGAAAGGGGAGAGGCAAATGATGTATGTCAAAGCTTTTCTCGTAGGAGGCTTGATCTGTGTATTGGGGCAGATTCTCATTGATCGGACAAAATTGACTCCTGCCAGAATATTGGTGCTTTTTGTGTGTATTGGCTGTGTGCTGGGTGGACTTGGCATTTATCCAAAGCTCATTGACTTTGCCGGTGCCGGTGCAACGGTACCATTGACGGGATTTGGAAACCGGCTTGCTCTGGAAGTAAAAAACGAAGTGGATGCCATGGGGATTTTTGGCGTATTTACAGGCGGCATCAAAGCTGCGGCAGGTGGTCTGACGGCCGTGATCCTCTTTGCCTTTTTGGCAGCACTGGTGGCAAGACCGAAGGAAAAATAGTGCAGGGAGAAACTAGAATTTAATTTTTTTTAAAAAATTTTTGAATTTTGTAGCGTCGGAAATCCTTTCGTGATATAATGATTATGTAAATTAAATTTACATGAATTTACAAGGAAGGAAAGACGTAAATGCACAAAGCGATTGGTTCAAGAAAGGACTTTAGCAGACCGGATGAGGATTCTTTGCTGGCAGAGTACAAAGCATGCGTTGAGGATCTCTTGGCGCATGAAATGGTACAGAAAATGGATAACCATGTACAGCACTGCGATACCAGCCGTTTACAGCACAGCATAAATGTATCCTATTACAGCTTTTTGATTTGCTACCGTATGGGTTGGGATTATCGTTCTGCTGCAAGAGCGGGCTTGCTGCATGATTTGTTTTTCTATGATTGGAGAACCAAAAAAGCGATTCGCTCCAATCATGCTGCTTGGCACCCCCGGGTTGCCTATGACAACGCGAAAAAGATTACAGAATTAAATAAAGTAGAAACAGACGCGATTTTGAAACATATGTGGCCCTGCACACCGGTGCCTCCTCGCTATGTGGAATCTTATGTACTGACATTTGTAGATAAGATTTCTGCCATTTTCGAAGTTGCTGAAAAGAAATCTGCAAAGGTATTCAAAAGACGTGCTGTGGTACAGCCTTAATTGAACGAACCCAAGAAAAAGTCCATGATAAATGTCATGGGCTTTTTTCGGTGTAGAAAAGTGATAAATAAATCTCAAAAAGTGATATATTTATCATATTGATGTTGACAAGGAGAATGTAAAGTGATATATTTATATCAGAAAGAGATAAATATATCACTTGAGAAAGGAGTGTTTTTATGATCCGCAAAAGATTTTATATGGGTTTTCTTGGTTTCTTAGGTTTTTTAGCATGTCGTTATTTTATGACGGGGGATATCACCAGTCTTGCCTACTTGGGTTTCTTTTCTTTCTTTGGATTTTTCTTTTTAGGAAAGATTCAAGGAGATCAGGCAGACGAACGCTATCAGGAAGATCAGAAAGCAGCATTAGCTTTTATCGGTCACCTTTCGCTGTTCCTTCTGGCAGCCATTTGGATCATCGGTTTGTTCATGAGTAATCTGGAAGTTATTTTTATTCTGGTTGTCATTGCTTATGTGGTACTGATTTTGGCGTATGCCGTGAAATTGTACTGGCTGGAGGAACGGTAATATGGCGGAATTTATTTGTAATTTAAAAAAATATCGCCTGCTGAAGGAACTGACGCAGGAGCAGCTGGCGGAAAAAGTAGGCGTCCGTCGGGAGACCATTATGCGGCTGGAAGCAGGGAAGTATAATCCCTCTCTGAAACTTGCCATTGACATTTCACGAGTGGTAGAAACACCTATTGAAGAATTGTTTATATTTGATTAAAAAACCCCTGTCCAGATTGGACAGGGGTTTTTTATATGAAAATAAGTTGCTATGTCATTATGCTTCATGGAAAGCAGTCAGTATTTTTTGCAAAGCTTCCTTTTCGTCATCATTATTTTCAATGATGGCTTCAGCAGCAGCTGTGTACAGTGGCAGACGTTCTTTCAGAAGTCTTCGCACAGCATCCTGGTCAGGCACAAGAGGGCGGCCGTTGCCGCTTTCCAGCAGCTCTGGGTCACGCTGTATCCAGATGACTGTCCCGTTGCCTTTGAGCCATTGAATATTCTCTGGATTTTTGATGACACCGCCGCCGGTGGAAATGACCAGATTATTTTTTGCAGAAACCTCTTGTACGACTTCAGATTCTACTTTTCTGAAGGAATCTTCGCCGTATGCGGCAAAGTAATCAGCAATGGACATGCCAATGCGCTTGATGATTTCTGCATCGGTATCTACAAAAGTTTTTCCAAGTATTTCCGCAGCCAGTTTCCCCAAAGTGGTTTTTCCGCAGCCGGACATGCCAATAAGAACAAGGTTTTTCCGTTCTGCCATGAGTTCATTGTGTACCACTTCAATGGCGTTGTCTGGCAAAGACTGGTTCAGAAAGATCTCTACAGCATATTTTGCTTGTCCAACAAGCATTTCTAGTCCACCGATTGCCTGACAACCTTTTTCTTCTGCATCCAAAACCAGTCTGGTGCGCAGGGGATTGTAAACAACGTCTGCGACAGCCTCCAGTTTGGTGAAGGGTGTCAGATCTATGGGGGATTCCCCAGAATTTGGATACATGCCTACAGGGGTTGTATTAACGATCACCTGGGCATCTGTGTGTAATGCATAGCATGTTTCATAGGAAATGGTGTTTTCAGCAATTTTGTAGTATATGGTTTGAATTTCAGCAGCACCCATATCCTCCAGAACAGCCGTTACAGCTTTGCAAGCACCGCCTCTGCCCAATACAAGGACTTTTTTGCCTGCAATCTGGATATGATTATGTTCCAGCATGTATCGAAAACCGAAGTAATCTGTGTTATATCCGTAAAGTTTTCCCTCACGCTGCACCACTGTATTGACAGCACCCATTTTCGCAGCCTTTGGGTCTACTTTGTTCAAGTAGGGAATGACAGTTTCTTTATATGGTATGGTCACATTGATGGCGCTGAATTTTTTCTCGCGCATAAAGACATCCAGCTCCTCCAGAGAAAGCGGTATCAGATCATAAGTATAATCAGCCAGTTTCTCATGTATGATCTTGGAAAAGCTGTGTCCTAACTTCTCACCAATTAGTCCGTAACGCATCATAAATATCACCCCATTTGATAAATTTTCTCTATATGCTAATATAAAACAGTCTATTATGCAACAGTTTTTTTCTTGTATTGTAATAAAAACGTAATTTTCTATATTCCAAAAGTGTGATACAATAAATTGGCACAAGACGGTTGTAACAACTTATCATATTTTGAGTGAAATAAGCAGTATATTTCGTAAAAATAAGAAATAATATGATTTTAGAATAAAAGGAGTTTTGACAATGAAGAAATGGATGAAGCGATTGACCGCAGCTTTTTTAGGGGCGGTATTGGTTATGGGAAGTGTGGGAAGCCTTGTGGCTTATGGTGCGACGCCAAAAGCCGATGATGATATGCGGGCAGTATGGATTTCTACTGTATACAGCGCGGATTTTCCCTCTACACAGAATAATGCGGAAGCACAGAAAGCGGAATTTATCCAGAAGCTGGATCAGGCACAGGCGTTAGGGCTGAATACAGTTGTTGTACAGATTCGTCCCAAAGGAGATGCGTTTTATGAATCCGATTTGAATCCATGGAGTGCTGTTTTGACAGGAACGCAGGGAAAAGACCCTGGTTATGACCCGATGGAATTTATGATCGAGGAAACCCATAAACGCGGCATGGAATTCCATGCATGGATGAATCCTTATCGCATTACCACTTCCGGTGTGGATTTGTCTGCACTTTCTGCGGACAATATGGCAAGACAGCATCCAGACTGGATTTTGACTTATAACAATGCCATGTATTACAACCCTGCAAAAGAAGAAGTGAAGCAGTATATCACGGATACAGTAGCGGAAGTTGTAGAAAACTATGATGTGGATGCCATTCACTTCGACGATTATTTCTATCCTTCTAATTATCCTTTGCCGGAGGGCGAAGGCAGAGAAGGCAGTGTTGCCAATGAACGCCGTGAACATGTCAATGACTTGATCGAAATGATTTCCAAACGCATTGATAGTATTGATAGTTCTGTAGAATTTGGTATCAGCCCGATGGGTATCTGGAAAAACAGCACTTCAGACCCCGCTGGTTCTGATACAAAAGGCTCTGAGGGTTATTACACCGTTTATGGTGATGCCAAAGAATGGGTGGAAAACGGTTGGGTAGACTATATTGTTCCTCAGATTTACTGGGAAACTGGTAATAGCGCCGCTGATTATGAAACACTGGTGAAATGGTGGAATAATCTTGTAGAAGGCACTGATGTAGACCTTTATATTGGTCAGGGCATTTATAAAGATTCTGTCGCTTCTGAAATCGTAAAAGAAATGCAGATCAATGAAAAATATGAAAATGTAGACGGCAGTTTCTTCTTTAGCCTTCGTGATCTGCTGAATGACAGACAAGGATGTGCTACAGCTCTGAAATCTTATTATGCGGAAAAGGATGCAAGTACTCCTGCTGTTTCTGTTCCAGACAAACAGGAACCTTCTCAGACAACCGCAGGGAAAAAGACCGCGTATGCAGGCAGAGCAAATTTGCAGATTAATGGCAAGACAGTTGAAATGGAAGTCTACACCATTGACGACTACAGTTATTTCAAACTGCGTGATATTGCAAAAGCGCTGACTGCTACGGATAAGAAATTCGATACAGTATGGGTAGAAGCGGATCAGGCAATCCATTTGCAGACAGGAATTCCTTATACCATCAATGGTACCGAAAGCGCTGTACAGCAGGGCAGTGATACCACCGCAACACCTTCTACTGCGAAATTGTATGTGGATGGAAATCCTCAAAGCGCAACAGCATATACGATCCATGATTATACCTATTATAAACTTCGCGATATTGCGAAGTTGGTAGATTTTGGTGTGACTTGGGATGAATCTACAGCAACCATTGGCATTGATACAACCAAAGGATATGAAGGCTAATGAGCTGTAAAGATTCATTGGATTTTTAAAACAGGAAAAGCGCATGCTTCCATATTATATTAGGAAGCATGTGCTTTTTTTCATACATAAAAAGGTGATTTTTCTTGAAAATAGGGCTGTTTCATGAACTTTTCAGCATAGAATGGATATAGAAAGCCGATATGATGGAAGATTAAGAAAATTTTCCTTTACCATCGAAAGGTTTAATGGTATAATGCTTTAGATATTATCCGAGGGGGTAGTATGCCTTCTGCACAGAGCTTATAAAAAGGAGGGTAGTGTGCAGGCAGTTTGAAGCGCCAGAGCCGCGGTGCAGATGCGGTTGACGAGGTGGAAGTGATCGAAATTTTCGGCGGATGCTTCCCGCCCTTTCGCACAGGGACGCAGGTCTTTTACAAAACTTTTGAGAAATCGAAGGGACAAAAGAAAGATAACGTGCGAATAAAATATTGGAGGTAAAAATTTTATGTGTGGTATTGTTGGTTATATTGGTCAGAATGAGGCAGCTCCTGTATTGATTAAGGGGCTGAAGAAATTGGAATATAGAGGTTATGACTCTGCTGGTATCGCTGTATTTGGCGATGGCATTCATGTTGTAAAAACAAAAGGTCGTCTGGCAGATTTGGACGCAAAAGTTCAGGAAATGGGCGGCGTAAAAGGTCAGGTGGGTATTGGTCATACAAGATGGGCAACCCATGGCGCACCCAGTGATGTGAATTCCCATCCTCATACAAGCATGAACGGCAGAATTTCCGTTGTGCATAACGGTATTATCGAAAACTATCTGCAGCTGAAAGCAGAACTGGAAGAAAAAGGTTATGTTTTCGCTTCTGAAACAGATACAGAAGTTGTTGCACAGCTGTTCGATTATTATTATGACGGCAACATGGTTGATACACTGATCCGTGTCATTGGCAGAATCAGAGGTTCTTATGCTCTGGGCATCCTGTGCAATGAAAAACCTGATGAAATTGTTGCAGTTAGAAAAGACAGCCCTATGCTGGTTGGTATCGGCAAAAATGAAAACTTTATCGCTTCTGATATTCCTGCGCTGCTGGAATACACAAAAGACTACTATCTGCTGAACGATAACGAAATCGTTGTGCTGAAAAAAGACGGCATTACCATTCTGGATCTGGACAAAAATGAAATCAAAAAAGATATCTACAATGTAACATGGGATATTTCCGCAGCAGAAAAAGGCGGTTATGATTATTTCATGATGAAAGAAATCATGGAACAGCCCAAAGCATTCAAAGCAACCATCAGCCCCAGAATCGTTGATGGCGAAATCAAACTGGATGATATCAAATATACAGATGAAGATATTAAAAACATCAATAGAATTCATATCATTGCCTGCGGCAGTGCTTGGCACGCAGCAATTGTTGGTAAATACGTTATCGAAGACTATGCAAGAATCCCTGTAGAAGTGGATCTGGCATCCGAATTCCGTTACAGAAATCCTATTCTGGACAAAAACGATGTCTGCATCATCATCAGCCAGTCTGGTGAAACAGCTGATACTCTGGCAGCTCTGCGTGAAGCAAAAAGACAGGGTATCCGTATCCTGGCAATTGTAAACGTAGTAGGCAGCTCCATCGCCCGTGAAAGTGATGACGTACTGTATACATGGGCTGGTCCTGAAATCGCTGTTGCTACAACAAAAGGTTATTCTACACAGGTAGCCCTGATGTACCTGCTGGCAATGAAATTTGGTCAGGCAAGAGGTCATCTGTCTGCAGAAGAAGTGAAGAAACTGACAGCAGAACTGGAACTGGTTCCCGGTTACATCGAAAAACTGCTGACAATGGATGAAGAACTGAAAGAACTGGCAAAAGCACATGCCCATGCAAATGACGTATTTGTTATTGGTCGTGGTATTGACTATGCAGTTGCTCTGGAAGGTTCTCTGAAACTGAAAGAAATCTCTTATATCCATAGTGAAGCATATGCAGCTGGTGAACTGAAACATGGTACTATCTCCCTGATCGAAGAAGGTACACTGGTTGTTGCTATTGCAACACAGGATCCTCTCTATGAAAAACTGGTAAGCAATGTAAAAGAAGTGAAAGCAAGAGGTGCATACGTTGTTGCCATCGCAAAAGAAGGCAATACAGAAATTGCAGAAGTTGCTGACAAAGTTATTTACATCCCTCAGATTAATGACAAATTTACAGCATCTCTGAATGTAATTCCTATGCAGATCTTCTCTTACTACGTAGCCATCGAAAGAGGCTGTGACGTAGATATGCCCAGAAACTTGGCAAAATCCGTTACAGTAGAATAAGATTTATTGGTCTAAGCATCAAACGGACAATTTATGACGGTCATAAATTGTCCGTTTTTTTCTGTTTTTGTTTCAAATTTGTCATGAAGTATTCTTGACGAAAAAAAAGAATTCATTTAGACTTTGGATAAGAATGAGTATGATTTAAAAGCGGTTTTTTTGTGTAATGTAAAAATTGAGTTAAAAAAATTGACAAATTATTATTTGAAGTTCAAAATAAGAAAGTTTTAATATACATCATATACAAAAAATGATATTATATTTTATGCAAAAATAATAAAAAACTGGTTTGTGACAAGTTTATTCGGAAATTCCGATAAAAATGTCATAAACTATTGGGGACAAACGTGAAATATCCTTTTGTTGTAAGGATTTATCAGAAATATTAAAATAAAAACATCGAAAGGTTGGTTTTTAAAAATGTCACGAGTGAACCAGGGTGAGGAAGAAAAATCCGGATTGACCTCACGCCAAAAAGCAATCATTCAGATTTTAACACAATTTACGGCAGCAAATCCCGTTACGGTGGCGGCCATATCCGACAAGCTAAAGATCAGTTCTCGTACGGTGCTGCGAGAAATGCCGAAGATCGAAGCATGGTTGGCAGAACACGACTTTACATTCTTACGGAAGCCAGGGGTAGGCTTGGTGCTGGATGAAAGTTTGGAAACCAGAAGTCGGATTTTGGAATTGCTCAACAAAGCCGATGTTGTACAGGCATATTCCAAAGAAGAACGGCGCAGACTGATTTTGGGAGAATTGCTCTTTGCGAAAGAACCGTTGAAGTTTTATTATTTCACATCAAAGTATAAGATTTCTGACGGAACATTGAGCAATGACTTGGATTATTTGGGCGAATGGCTGCGGCAGTATCAGATTCATGTGATACGAAAACCTGGTCTGGGTATCTATACAGAAGGAACAGAAGACCATTACCGCCAGGCAATCGCCAATGCCATCTATGAATTTATGACGGAAGAGGAAATATTGGGACTCTTCCGCGAAAAGAAACAAAAAAGAGAATCAGGTATTTCTTCTGGGGCACAGAGCCGCTTGTTCCATTTTATTGATGATGAAACTTTTGAAATTGTAGAAGATGTTTTGTCAGAAGTGGAGCAGCAAATGCATATCAAATATACGGACAGCGCATATATGGGACTGCTGGTTCATATTGCACTGGCAGTGAAACGCCTTCGCAATTTTGAAAAAATCGAAATGGAAGAACAGCGTTTGGAATCACTGAAGCGCTATCCGGAATTTTCTGTAGCGGAGGAAATTGGCAGACGCATTGCCGAGCGTTTTGCCATCGAAATCCCACAGGAAGAAATTGGCTTTATCACCATGCATTGCATCAGCGCGCAGATCTGGCTTACGGGTCAGATGGATCATACCCTTGCCGAGCGTATGAACATGCGCCAGTTGGTGAAAAATATGGTGGATATCATAGAAAGGGAAATGGGGATTTCCCTGAGCCAAAATGAGCAGCTTATGACAGATCTGACGGAGCATATCACGACGGTGTCCAGTCGTCTGCGTTTGCATGTAAAGGTCAGAAATGCGCAGCTGGAGACCATAAAAGCAAATTATGGAGAGATTTATCGAGCAACGGAAAAAGGCTGTCAGCTTCTGCGCCACGCTGTTGGTGTATCGGAAGTGCCGGAGGCAGAAATTGCCTTCATAGCCATGTATATCTGTGCTGCTGTGGAAGACCAGCAGACAGACCAGGGAAAGATTCCCGTTGTTGTAGTGTGTCCCACAGGTTTGGGGACATCCAAGATGTTAGCGGTGCAGCTGACAAAGGAATTTCATGATCTGGAAGTGCGAGAGATCATATCAGCATTTCGTATTGATGTACCGAAACTACAAAGAGAAGGAATACGTCTTTTGATTTCTACGGTGCATCTGGAGATTGATTTTCCTTATGTTTGCGTGAATCCCATTCTTTTGGAACAGGATAAGATTCTGCTGCGTAATGAGCTGCGTTTGCTGCCTTCACAGCAGAAGGTGATTCCTAAGAAAACATCAGTAGAGCAGATTTCCAAAGACACATTGGTATTTGTGACAAGATTGGGCGAGGAAATCCTGCATTTGCTGGAGCATGTACAGCTGCTGATTTTGCCTTATGCGCAGGATAAGCAGGAGCTTCTGTATGTGGCATCCGGTATGTTTACGGAAACAAAAGAAGCAAGGGAACTGATTGCCGACAGCCTTGCAAAAAGAGAACAGATTTCCTCTACATATATCCGAGATTTTCAGATGATGCTGCTGCACTGCAAAACGGGCGGTGTAAAGCATTGCTGCTTTGGGTACATCAGGTTGAAAAGGCCGTTGTTCCAGCCAGAGGGTGTCATTGTGGGAGCCATTGTTATGTTAGTTCCAAAAGAAGGGGATTCTTTAGAAGTGGGATTGATGAGTGAGATCAGCAGTGGACTGCTGGAGGATGAAGCATTCTTTTCCGCCATTCAGAAAAAGGGAAGGATTAGCATAATCGAATCATTGGAGAAACGATTGATGCAATATTATCAAAAAACAATCAGTACAAGGATGGAGGGTTCTTAATGAAAAATAGCATTCAGAAATTCGGGAAATTCCTGAGTGCAATGGTAATGCCTAATATTGGGGCGTTCATTGCTTGGGGCTTTATTACGGCTTTGTTTATCGAAGCAGGTTGGATTCCAAATGAAAGACTGGCAACATTGGTTGACCCTATGTTGAAATATCTGATTCCCACTTTGATTGCATTCCAGGGTGGTAGAATGGTTGGCGGTGACCGTGGCGGTGTTATGGGTGCCGTTGCAACATTGGGTGTTATTGCCGGCTCCGAGCAGACCATGCTTATCGGTGCCATGGCAATGGGGCCTTTTGCGGGCTTTATCATCAAAAAGTTTGACAAAGCAGTGGAAGGCAAGATTCCTGCCGGCTTTGAAATGTTGGTAAATAACTTCTCTGTTGGGATTTTTGGTATGATTCTTGCAATCATTGGCTATTATCTGATTGGGCCTGTTATGGCTACTATTCTTGCAATCCTGACAGCAGGTGTTGAAATTCTGGTAACAAACAAACTGCTGCCTTTCGTAGCAATTTTCGTGGAACCTGCGAAGGTACTGTTCCTGAATAACGCTATCAACCATGGTATTTTTACACCAATTGGTATTGAGCAGGCTGCAGAAACAGGGAAATCTATTATGTACATGCTGGAAGCAAACCCCGGTCCTGGTCTGGGCGTACTGCTGGCATACTGGATGTTCTCTAAAGACAGAGTAACAAAAAGTTCTGCACCCGGTGCGGTTATCATCCACTTCTTTGGCGGTATCCATGAAATCTATTTCCCTTATGTATTGATGAACCCCGTGATTATCATTGCACCTATCGCAGCATCCATCGTAACAATCTTCTATTACAGCATTATGGGTGCAGGTCTGGTAGGCCCTGCTTCTCCTGGTTCTATCATTGCGTTCCTGGCAGTAGCACCTAAGGGTGAAACACTGAAAGTTCTCATCGGTGTTGTTCTGGCTGCGGCAGTTTCTTTCCTGGTAGCATCTCCTATCGTAAAACTGTCTGGCAATAAAAATCTGGATGAAGCAACAGATAAAATGAAAAACATGAAAGCTGAAGCAAAAGGCTTGGCAAAAACAAACGGAGAAATCAAGAAAATCGTATTCGCTTGTGACGCAGGTATGGGCTCCAGCGCAATGGGTGCTACAAAATTCAGAAACAGAATCGCATCTTTGAATCTGGGTATCACAGTCATCAACACTTCCGTAGATAATGTTCCTGCTGATGCAGATGTAGTTGTATGTCAGGCAGTCCTGCAGGATCGTGCAAAAGCAAGTGCACCTCAGGCTGAACTGATTACCATTGGCAACTTCTTGGCCGACCCCAATCTGGATGCTCTGTTTGCATCTTTGGAAGCAAAGGCAGCCAACGGCGGTGAGCACCATGCAGCTGAAGTAAAAGCAGAAACAACAGCGGCAACAAACAATGGTATTATGGTGGCTGCTGGCATCAAAACCAATCAGGCATCTGTAAGCAAAGAAGAAGCTATTACAGCCGCTGGTAAACTGCTCCATGAACTGGGCTATGTAAATGAAAGCTATATTCCTGCTATGCTGGAAAGAGAAAAAACTGTTTCCACATACATGGGTCTGGGTGTAGCAATCCCTCATGGCACATCTAACGCTAAAGATGAAGTAAAGAAAACAGGTATCGTATTGTTGCAGTATCCCGAAGGCGTAGACTTTGGTGATGAAAAAGCTTATCTGGTATTCGGCATTGCTGGTATTGGCAATGAACATCTGGATCTGCTGGCAAAAATCGGTACTGTCATTGAAGAAGAAGAAAATCTGGATAAACTGAAAAAAGCAACAACTCCGGAAGAAATTCTGAAAATGTTTCAATAATTGAGAAGGTAAGACGGATGTTACAGCCGGCTGTGGTGGATACTGCGGCCGGCTTGTCCGGGAGGAGGAATTTGGAATGAAAAAAGCCGTTCAATTTGGTGCTGGCAATATTGGCAGAGGTTTTATTGGGGCTTTGCTGGCAGAAGCTGGTTATCATGTGGTATTTGCAGACGTAAACGAAGCTGTCATTGATAAAATCAATGCAGATGGCACTTATACAGTACATGTAATGGATGTTACCTGTAGAGAAGAAAAGATCACAAACATCAGTGGTGTAAATTCTACAACAGATGCAGTTCTGGAAGAAATTGCGCAGGCTGAAGTGATCACAACAGCAGTAGGTTTGGTGGTTCTGCCTAGAATTGCACCTGCCATTGCAAAAGGCATCACTCTGCGTATGGAAAGAGGCATTACAGACTGTCTGAATATCATTGCCTGCGAAAATGCGATTAAAGCAAGTTCTCAGCTGAAAGCAGCTGTTTATGACATTCTGGATGAAAAAGGGAAAGCCTATGCTGACCAGTATGTTGGCTTCCCAGATTGTTCCGTAGACCGTATTGTTCCTCCTGTAAAGAGCGAAAACTTCATTGATGTAGTTGTGGAAAACTACTATGAATGGAACGTGGAACAGGCTTCTTTTAAAGGCGAAATCCCTGCGATCAAAGGCATGAATCTGGCAGACAATTTGATGGCATATATTGAAAGAAAACTGTTTACACTCAATACAGGACATGCCATTACTTCTTATCTGGGTTATCTGAAAGGTTACCACACTGTAGATGAAAGCATTGGTGATGAAAAAATCTACGAAACTGTAAAAGCAGCTATGCAGGAAAGCGGTGCAGGTCTTATCGAAAAATATGGTTTCGATAAAGAAGCACATATGGCTTATATCGAAAAGATCATCGGCCGTTTCCGCAATCATTATCTGGAAGACGATGTTGCACGCGTTGGCAGAGAACCTCTGCGTAAACTGAGTGCAACAGACCGTCTGGTAAAACCTATGATGACAGCTGTTGGTTATGGTCTGCCCGTAGAACATCTGCTTATCGGTATCGGCGCAGCACTGCATTATGATAATGCCGCAGATCAGCAGAGTGTGGAACTTCAGGCAAAGATCAAAGATAATGGCGTTCGCGCTGCTTTTTCCGAAATTTCCGGCGTAACAGATGCGGCAATTCTGGACAAAGTAGTAGAAAAGTATGATAATATAAAAGCGTATCTGTAAGATATAATATTAAAGAAAAAGGAGAAAAAATATTATGGTATCTAAAAAAGTAGTTGTTACAAATAAAACAGGTCTGCATGCTCGTCCTGCATCCAATCTGGTTGCGTTCTGCAAAAATTACAACAGCAAAATTTTCCTGTCCAACGGCGAAAAGAAAGTCAGCGCAGCAAGCATTATCCATGTACTGACACTGGGTGTAAAAACAGGTACAGAACTGGAAGTTATCGCAGAAGGTGAAGATGAAGCAGCAGCAGTAGAAGCCGTTGTAAAATTCATTGCAGAACTGGAAGACTAAGAAAAGAAAAACGGTGAAGGGGAGTGAGCAAATTGATGAAGACATATACTGTGGCAAAGGCAGCATCCAAAGGCATTGTTATGGGAAAAGCCTTTGTAGCTGTTCAGGAAGATTTGACAGCTGATACAAGAAGCATTAAAGATTCCGAAAGAGAAATGGAATGGCTGAAATTTCAGAAAGCAGTGAAGGAAGCGGTGGAAGATCTGCGGGTTCTGGCAAAGGATTCCGAGATTTTTGCGGCACATTTGGATGTTGCAGAAGACACAGTGCTCCATGATTCTGTGGAACTGAAAATCAACAGTGAAAACAAAAATGCACAGCTTGCTCTCGAAGAAACCGTTGCGGAAATCGTCACCATGTTTGAAAGTCTGGAAGACGAGTATCTCAGAGAAAGAGCTGCTGACATCAAAGACGTTTGCAAACGTATCATGTGTGGGCTGAAGGGCATCAAGAGCAATCCTTTTGAAGGCATCAACGAAGATGTGATTGTTGTTGCAGAAGATCTGGCGCCTTCTGATACAGCAAACATGGATTTCCGTTATATCAAAGGCTTTATTACAGAAGCCGGCGGCGTCACCAGCCACGTTTCCATTATGGCAAGAAGCATGGAAATCCCTGCTTTTGTGGGCGTAGCTGAATTTCGCAAAAATGTGACAAATGAAGATTATATCATTCTGGATGCAGTAGGGAAAGAAATCATTGTCAATCCCGATGAAAAAACCAAAGAAGCATACCGGAAAAAAGCGGCAGAATATAAGGCTATGAAGGCAGAATTTGAAAGCATGAACAATCTGCCTGCTACAACCACAGACGGCAGAACCGTGGAACTGTTTGCAAACGTAGGCAGTATTGTGGATGTGGAAAATGCCGTTACCCGTGGTGCAGAAGGCATTGGTCTGTTCCGCAGTGAGTTCCTGTATATGGAAAACACCAAATTCCCTACAGAACAGGAACAGTATGACGCTTATAAAAAAGCTATTGAAACCATGAAACATCCCGTTATCATCCGTACACTGGATATTGGCGGCGATAAAGAGCTTTCTTATTACAAATTCGATGAGGAAGAAAATCCTTTCTTGGGCTGGAGAGCCATCCGTATCTCTCTGGATCTGAAAGATGTGTTCAAAACACAGCTTCGTGCTATCCTGCGTGCCAGCGCGTATGGTGATATCCGTATCATGTATCCCATGATCATTTCTGTAGACGAATTTATGGCAGCAAACGCGATTTTACAGGAGTGTAAAGATGAACTGCGTCGAGATAACATTCCTTTCAACGACAGCATTCAGACTGGTATCATGATCGAAACACCTGCGGCTGTTCTTTGTGCAGAAGATCTGGCAAAGGTTGTTGATTTCTTTAGTATCGGTACAAACGATCTGACCCAGTATCTGCTGGCAGTAGACAGAGGCAATCAGAAAATTGCGCGTCTGTACAATTCTTTCCATCCTGCGGTGCTGCGTGCCATCCGTACTGTTATTCAGGCTGGTCATAAATATGATAAGCTGGTTGGTATGTGCGGCGAATTTGCAAGTGATGAAAAAGCAGTTCCCATCCTGCTGGGTATGGGGCTGAATGAATTCAGTATGGCTGCTTCTGAAATCGCAGCAGTTCGCTACCAGATTAGACATCTGAACTATGAACATTGTCAGGCTCTGGCTGATGAAATCTGCAAAAAATCTACCATTGCGGAAGTTCGTGAAATACTGGAAAAAGAATAAATTGTGAAAATCTGAATGAGGATAACCTTTCTGCGGAAGGGTTATCCTTTTTAGTTGGTGAATCCAACAAAAACCCCCTATGCTTTCTTGAGTCTGCCAAGACACAAGAAAGCATAGGGGGTTTTTATATGAATAGTTTAGCACATACGAGTTGGGAATGTAAATATCATATTGTATTTGCACCAAAGTATAGAAGGCAGGTAATATACGGAAAAATGAAAGCTGAAATAGGAAAAATTCTTAGAGAATTATGCGAAAGAAAAGGAATAGAAATCATAGCAGCAGAATGTTGTTCAGATCATATACATATGCTGATTCGCATACCACCCCAAAATACAGTGTATCAGATATTGTTGTATATTTGAAAGGAAAAAGTTCTCTGATTATATTTGATAGGCATGCAAACTTAAAATATAAGTATGGGAATAGAACATTTTGGTGTATCGGATATTATGTAGATACAGTAGGAAAGAATACAAAAAAGATCCGGGAATATATCAACAATCAATTAAAAGAAGATTGGGTGGCAGATCAAATTAGTTTAAGTGAGTACATTGACCCGTTCACGGGTGAAAAAGTAAAAGGAAACAAATAAAAATAGCTGCCAAGGGCAGCAGTTGAGAAAGTAGGGGATTTGGGCGGACTTTCAACGCGCTTGTAAGCGCAGCTGGTAATGGCTCCTTCTAGGGGCAGAGTAAACCATCGGCTAAGCCGGTGGCCCTGATTGGAAGATTTATAAGTTTATCACAAAACAGAACGAAACAAAATGTTTTTCATAAAAAACAATATTCTTTGTGAAAAAAACAAAATTGTAAAGATTTCCATTTGACACCTGAAATAAAGTGTGCTACTATCGTTTTGTGGATTATATGACTGACGGAATCGTGGATCTAACCACATGGAGTATAATCGTTACCGCAAGCCGACCGTCTGGGCAGGAAAAGCCCGGGCGTGCGGCTTTTTCTATTTCAAAAAATTGGATAGAAAGAGGTGATGATATGCAAGCAGGAAAAATCCATTCCATTGAGTCTATGGGACTTGTGGATGGACCTGGAATCCGTACTGTTCTTTTTTTGCAGGGGTGCCGTCTGCGGTGCCGATACTGCCATAATCCTGATACATGGCAGCTTTCCAGCGGAAAAGAAATGGAAGTAACTGAAATTATGAAGATGCTGAAACGTTACCGACCCTATTATGGAAAAAATGGCGGTGTTACTTGTTCTGGTGGGGAACCTTTGCTGCAGGTGGACTTTGTAACAGAATTGTTCAAAGCCTGCAAAGCAGAAAATATTTCCACTTGTCTGGATACAGCTGGATATGGAAATGGCAGCTATGATGCATTGCTGGATTACACAGATTTGGTGATCTTTGACATCAAGCATATAGTGCCAGAGAAATATCATGAGCTGACAGAAGGAAAGATTTCTGTTGCAGAAACGTTTTTGGAAGCAGTCAAAGCAAAGGAAATTCCTCTTTGGATTAGACATGTGGTGGTGCCTGGATGGACTGATGAGGAAGCACATATCAGGCAATTGGGGGAGATAATCAAGACAATCCCCAATGTGCAGAAAGTAGAGCTTTTGCCTTATCATACCATGGGTGTGGAAAAGTATCATGCCTTAGGCATTCCCTATTCTCTGGAAGGCGTTCCGCCTATGGAAAAAGAAAAATTACAGTATCTTCAGGATTTGTTGACGGAAATGATTGCATAACATGTGGTTAGAAAGGATGACGCAGATATGAATACAACAGCTTGGCAGGGTTTTCAGACAGGAAAATGGACAAAAGAAATTGATGTCAGAAACTTTATTCAGAAGAATTATACCCTTTATGAAGGTGATGACACTTTCTTGGAAGGAGTTACAGATAAAACCCAGAAAGTATGGGATAAATGCCACGAATTGATTTTGGAAGAAATGAAGAAGGGGATTCTGGACGTAGAAACCAATATCGTATCCGGTATTGACAATTTTGCACCGGGATATATTGATCAGGAAAATGAAGTTATCGTAGGATTGCAGACAGACGCGCCTTTGAAGCGGATTGTAAATCTTTATGGCGGCATGAAAATGGCAAAAAGCGCGCTGGAGCAGTATGGCTATGAACTGAATCCTCAGTTAGAAAAAGACTTCCATGCTTATCGGAAAACCCATAACGAAGGTGTATTTGATGCTTATCCCAAGAGAACAAAGGTGGCAAGACATGTGGGCCTTCTGACGGGTCTGCCTGACGCTTATGGCCGCGGCCGTGTCATTGGGGATTACAGAAGGGTTGCTCTGTATGGTGTGGATTTCCTTATTGGTGAAAAAGAGAAAGAACAGGATGCTTTCGATGGCCCTATGACAGACGAAAGAATTCGTTTAAGAGAAGAAATCAGCATGCAGATTCAGGCGCTGAAAGAAATGAAATCTATGGCCATGAAATATGGTGTGGATCTCAGCGAACCTGCAAAAAATGCCAAAGAAGCTGTACAATTCTTGTATATGGCATATCTGGCAGGGGTAAAAGAAAACAATGGTGCGGCAATTTCTTTGGGACGTACCTCCACATTCCTTGATATTTACATCGAAAGAGATTTGAAAAATGGTGTTATCACAGAAAAAGAAGCGCAGGAGCTGATCGACCAGTTCATTATCAAATTAAGATTGGTGCGTCACCTGAGAACACCGGAATATAACGAACTTTTTGGTGGTGATCCTACTTGGGTGACAGAAGCTATCGGCGGTGTCGGCATCAATGGCAAGCCTCTAGTTACGAAAAATTCTTTTCGTTATCTGCATACCCTGACCAATCTGGGAACGGCGCCGGAACCCAATATGACGGTGCTGTGGAGCAGAGATCTTCCTGAAGAGTTTAAGAAATATTGTGCGAAAATGAGTATTTTGACAGACTCTATCCAGTATGAAAATGATGATGTTATGCGTCCTCTTTATGGTGATGATTATGCTATTTCCTGCTGTGTATCTGCTATGCGTGTAGGCAAACAGATGCAGTTTTTCGGTGCAAGAGCAAATCTGGCAAAATCTCTGCTGATGGCATTGAATGCTGGTGTGGATGAACTGCAGAAAGTGCCGGTAGTGCCCGGTATTGAACCATTGAAAAATGATGTGCTGGATTTTGATGAAGTTTGGGATCGTTACAAAAAGGTACTGGATTATGTTGCGGAGCTTTATGTAGATACCATTAACATCATCCACTATATGCATGATAAATATGCATACGAAGCAAGCCAGATGGCATTGCATGACGGCAATGTGGAACGACTGACTGCCTTTGGCATGGCAGGTATTTCCGTTATGGCAGACTCTCTTTCTGCCATCAAATTTGCCAAAGTAACTCCTGTGCGTGATGAAAATGGTGTGACCGTAGATTTCAACGTGGAAGGGGATTTCCCTAAATACGGCAATGATGACGACCGTGTGGATGAGTTGGCAGTGGAAGTGGCAGTATATTTCTCCAACGCATTGAAGAAACATCCCATTTACCGTAATGCAAAACATACATTGTCTGCTCTGACAATCACAAGTAATGTAATGTATGGCAAAAAGACAGGTACAACACCTGACGGCAGAAAACATGGAGAACCATTGGCACCTGGTGCAAACCCCATGCATGGCAGAGACGAAAATGGCGCACTGGCTTCTTTAAATTCTGTTGCGAAAATTCCATACAGAAATGTATGTCAGGATGGTGTTTCCAATACATTCTCCATCGTTCCTGACGCTTTGGGAAAAGATGAAACACAGCGCATTGAGAATCTGATCCATATTCTGGATGGCTATTTCTATCAGGGTGCTCATCATTTGAATGTTAATGTAATGAACAGGGAAATTTTGTTGGATGCTATGGAGCATCCTGAAAAATATCCAACACTGACCATTCGTGTTTCTGGTTATGCAGTGAATTTCAATCGTTTGTCTAAAGATCAGCAGCGTGAAGTGATCATGCGTACATTCCATGAAGCGGTATAAAGATGAAAAACAAAAAGTCGAGCTCTTTATGAGAGTCTCGACTTTTTATTTCCATATATGTTCTTAGGTGTGAAAAATGTAAAGGTTTCATATATTAATTTCTATTTATAGAAATAAATGGGAGTAAATAGAAATGCTAATTACAGGGCACTGCGGACCCAATCAAAGAAATGTTTAGGCGATATTAAAAAAATGACATTGCACATATAGTTATTTGTATATGCTGATGAATGGAAGCAAATCCAAAAAGGTTAAAAATTACTTGTGATATTTTAAGCAGAAAATAAGTGGATGGAAAACGGAAATGTATGATGCAAACCAAAAGGGGGCATCATTTTTTTTGTGAGTCAAGCCGTTGTTGACAAAGGGAAATGCATGTAGTCAACCAGCGGCAGCTTGTTTCCTCTCTGGCAACAGCACCACCTAAAACCAAGTAATCACTGAAATATGGTTCTTCTGTAGGGGGGATTGCATCAAATTTCTGTATGATTCGTTTCAGCTTCTGCAATTTTGCCTGATGCAGTGATAATTGGTGTTCCAATAGTTCAATGCGTTTTTGTGGTGGCAGGCAATTGGAAAAATATAATTGCAATCGAAATTCGTCTTTGGTGTTTGGCTGCAATGGAAGTTTCTTGAATTCCCAATGTAAAAATTCCTTTCGGCCTTCCTCAGTGAGGGAGTAAACCTTTTTTTCCAATACCGTACCAGAAATAGCAACTTCAAATTTCACCAGACCTTTTTGCGTCAATGATTTCAGCTCTGGATAGATTTGGCTGTGTTTTGCGCGCCATGATCCCAGAAGGCTGTGTTCGATTGCTTTTGTCAATTCGTAGCCTGTCATCTCTTTTCGGTTCAATAACCCAAGAATGGCATATTTTAACGTCCCCATATACTTCACTCCTTAATTTTACCTATGCCATAAAAATCAATTGTATTATATCATAAACATTTTAACTTGACTAGAATTACATGTTAAAAAAAACATGAAATTTTAAACATGTAAATATTGACATGTTGTAATTGTAGTGCTAATATGAGTGCGTGTTAGAAGCGTATCATCAATACACGGAAACACCCTGAGATTCGAAAGGAGTGTGATGTACTTGCAACAAGATTGCCATTGGCAAAGAAAGAGCAAGATGCAGGATTTTCAGGAAGTTTTTGAGGAGCTGAAATCCGGTGTGTCAAATATATGAGGAAATATGTAAGTGGTATTTGCCTCATGATGGTGATACGAAAGAATCAACCAAGTATTTTAAGTAAATTTCCCCATGGCATGAGCTGGCAGATGTTATTGAAGGGCTGATTGTTCTGCATGCAGGATGCGGCTCACTGTATGAACAGAAAGAAGTGATGTGGCGGAAAAAGTGTAAAAAGAAAAAACAGCTGGAAAAGTACTGAAAAAAAGACAGTGTTGCAGCGAAAAAATCAGAAAATGTTAGGCAGTTCTCTTGTTTGAATTGCCCTGTATGTTCTCTATAGATATTGGGCATATTCTCCTAAATCAGTAAAAATTTCTTCTGATTTCAGCGAAAAAAGCTGAAAATAAAAAAACACTTACATGGTGCAGAAGAAATTACTACAATATTTCTTGTGGACAAAATAGGAAGTAATGGAAATAAAAGGAGGATTATTATGCCACAGAATAAAAGAGAAAGTCTGATTTATACTGTATTAATGTGTTTTGCAATGGTGTTTTGGATGAGTATGTATAATGTCACGCTGCACATGGGTGGGCTGTCATTTGACGTCTTACGGGAAGGCTGGCTTGGTTTTCCCATTGCTTACATATACGCCATGTGCTTTGACTGGTTTTTGGTTTCCAAACTTGCAAAAGGCTTTGCCTTCCGTTTTCTGGTGAGACCTGAAAGCAGTACACTGCGCAAAGTCATCTGCATTTCTACATGCATGGTAGTGCCAATGGTTATTGTGATGAGTTTGTATGGCGGATTGGAAATGTGTGTAAGAACTGGTCAATGGGGACAGCTTGGCGTAATTTGGCTGACCAATATCCCCAAGAATTTTATCATGGCTTTGCCATTTCAGCTGCTCATTGCAGGCCCCATTGTACGGAAAGTATTCCGCAGTGCTTTCCCTGTAGGGAGTGTACAATAATCAGAAAAAAGGAGTAATCATATGGGAAGTTTAGCAGAAGAACTGATGAACGAGCTGACCTGTGAAACGGCTTTTACCATTCCCATCTTTGGTGGGATACCGGTTCCGGAATCCGTTGTGGCAACATGGATCATCATGGCTTTTCTTGTATTAGCTTCGCTTTATCTGACCAGAAATCTGCAAATCGTACCGACGGGAAAACGTCAGGTTTTTGTGGAATCCTGTGTGACTTTTTTACAGGATTTTTTCACGGGGATTTTTGGTGAACATGGCAAAAGATATGTGCCGTATCTAGGAACGGTGCTTCTGTTCATAGGCTGTGCGAACCTCATCGGACTTTTTGGCATCAAACCGCCAACAAAAGATCTGAATGTGACAGCAGGCCTTGCCATTATGAGTATTGTGCTCATTGAGTACGCAGGCATTCATCAGAAAGGTGTGAAAGGTTGGGTAAAAAGCTTTGCAGAACCTATGCCGGTCATTACCCCCATTAATGTTTTGGAAATCTTTATCAAGCCGTTATCTCTCTGCATGCGACTTTTTGGGAACGTCTTGGGCGCATTTGTTGTTATGGAACTGATCAAAATCATTGTACCGGCAGTCATTCCTGTGGCTTTCAGTCTGTACTTTGATATTTTTGATGGATTGATTCAGGCATATGTATTTGTATTCCTGACTGCTTTGTTTATCAAAGAAGCCATAGAATAAAGAAGAATTTTGGATATTCAAGGAGGAAATAAAAATGACAACTTTAATCGCGATTGGTGCAGGTATTGCAGTATTTACAGGTATTGGTGCAGGTATTGGTATCGGTATCGCTACATCTAAAGCGGTAGAATCTATTGCAAGACAGCCTGAAGCAGAAAGCAAAATCAGCAAAACACTGCTGCTTGGTGCAGCACTGGCAGAAGCAACTGCAATTTACGGCTTTGTTATCGCATTGCTGATTATCCTGTTCTTAGGCTGATAAAAGGAGAATGTGGAAATGTTAACGCTGGATTGGAATATTATTTGGACTTTTGTTGATTTGATCATACTGTATGTCCTGTTGAAAAAATTTCTGTTCGCAAGGGTACAAAAAGTTCTGGATCAGCGGCAGGAAATGATCCAAGGGCAGATGGATCATGCCAAAGAGCAGGAAGCCTTGGCAAACCAGAATCTCCGGCAGGCGCAGGAAACAGTGGAAAATGCAACAAAAGAGGCAAGGGAAAAAGCGCAGCGCATTTTGGAAGCAGCCAGCAGAAAGGAAAAAGAACAGCTGCAAGCTTCTGAACAAGAGGCAAAACGCATTTTGATTTCATCCAGAAAACAGGCTGAGCAGGAACGGAAAAAACTGTTGGCTGATACACAGGATGAAATGGTCACCATTGCCATGCTTGCTGCAAGAAAAGCAGTTGGCAACAATATCAACGAAGAAAAAGAAAAAGCGCTCTTTGAAGATTTACTCAAGAAGGTAGGTGAAGCGTGATGGCAGAAAATTTTACAAAAGAATTTTTTGAAGAAAATCGAATTTTGAAGGCGATCATTCATTATGCCAAAAGACCTTCTGAAGGAGATTTGCAGGAGCTGAAAAAAATCCTCCAGAAAACATATAACGCTACAGATGTGGTGTTGGAGGAACATCAAAATGATGACATTCTGGGCGGTTATTTGCTCCAGATTGGGAATAAAGTTTTTGATAATACATTCAAACTGACCTTTGATAAACTGGAACGTCAGCTTCGGAAAGAAAAAGGCAGAGAAGATATCATTTCTATTATGAAAAGCGATATCAATGGCTTTGATGATGAATTTTCTATTGAAGAAGGCGGCTATGTGCACCATCTGCATGATGGGATTGCTGCGGTGAAAGGTATCTCAAAAGCCATGTATGGTGAAATTGTATTGTTTGAGAATGGTCTGAAAGGTCTGGTACAGAATATCGACGAAACAGAAATCCTGTGTATGGTTCTGGGGGACGAACAGACATTGACAGAAGGTACCCGTGTACTGCGTACCAAACGCAGAGCAGGTATTCCTGTAGGGGACAGTATTCTGGGACGTGTTGTAGATGCACTGGGTGCACCTATTGACGGCAAAGGCGAAATCGAAGCAAAAGACTGGTATATGCTGGAAAGGAAAGCTGCTGGCGTCATTGAAAGACAGTCTGTCAATGTACCTTTGCAGACTGGGATCATGGCAATTGACTCCATGTTCCCCATTGGACGCGGTCAGAGAGAATTGATCATTGGTGACAGACAGACTGGTAAAACAGCCATTGCTGTAGATACCATTCTGAACCAGAAAGATAAAGATGTCATCTGTGTATATGTAGCCATTGGGCAGAAAGCCTCTACCATTGCACAGGTTATGACCAATCTGAAGAAACACGGTGCCATGGACTATACCGTTGTTGTTGCGGCAACAGCCAGTGCCCCGGCAGCATTGCAGTATCTGGCTCCCTATTCCGGTACTGCCATTGCGGAATACTTTATGGATCAGGGAAAAGATGTTCTGATTGTATATGATGATCTGTCAAAACATGCGGTTGCATATCGTGCGCTGTCTTTGTTGTTGGAACGTTCTCCCGGACGTGAAGCATATCCCGGTGACGTGTTCTATCTCCATTCCAGATTGCTGGAACGCTCTTGTCGTATGGATGAAGCCCATGGCGGCGGCTCTATTACAGCACTGCCCATCATTGAAACACAGGCAGGGGACGTTTCTGCGTATATCCCTACCAATGTTATTTCTATTACCGATGGTCAGATTTATCTGGAAAGCGATTTGTTCTTTGAAGGCTTCCGTCCTGCGGTAAATGTAGGTCTTTCCGTATCTCGTGTAGGCGGCGCGGCACAGACAAAAGCCATTAAGAGCGTCAGCGGTACTTTGCGTATCGACTTGGCACAGTATAAGGAAATCGAATCTTTCTCTCAGTTCAGCTCTGAACTGGATACCAGCACAAGAGAACAGATCGAATATGGTCAGCAGTTGATGGAATTGCTGAAACAGCCTTTGTATCAGCCAAAATCTCTGGAAAGACAGGTTATTACACTTTGTGTTGCCACCAGCAGAAAGCTCCTTGGCATTCCCAAAGAAAAAGTGGCTGATTTTGTAGCTGACTTTTATGGACATATGGAAGAAAATAAACCTGAAATTCTGGAATTTATCAGAAATGAAAAACAGTTTACACCGGAACAGAAAGAAGCTGTTCTGGCAGAATTAAACGTATTCAAGAAGGAGCAAGGATATGGCAAGCAGTAAAGAAATTCAGGATCGTATGAAAAGTATTTCAGACACCATGAAGATCACAAATGCAATGTATCTGATCTCCTCATCCAAATTGCGAAAAGCAAGAAAAAACATGGAGCAGGTGTATGATTACTTTCATACCATTCGCCGAAGCATTGGCGATATTTTGCATCATATACCAGAAATGGAGCATCGCTTTTTGGAACCTGTAGATGGACCTGATTTTGCTGGGAAACGGGCATATATTGTCATTACGGCAGATAAAGGGCTCGCCGGTGCGTACAATTTGAACGTGGAAAAGAAAGCAGAACAGGAATTTCGTGCCCATCCTGATGCCCGTTTCTTTGTCATTGGGCAGGTGGGACGCCATTATTTTCTGCACAAACGGATTCCCTTTGAAGAAGATTTTTTGTATTCTTCTCAAAAGCCTACTTTGCAGCGGGCAAGGCAGATTACCGTAGACCTGCTGGATGAAGTAAGAAAAGATCTAGTGCAGGAAGTATATATCATTTTCACTCGTATGAAAAATGGCCTGCAATCGGAACCCGTGATGATGAAGCTGCTGCCTCTTTCTCGTGAACAGTTTCATCATAAGGATATGGGGCTGCCGGAAGGGGATGAACCAGAAGTGCCGGAAGAATTTTTCCCGGATGCAGCTTCAGTATTCAACCAGCTGGCACCTATCACCATGCAGGGCATTATTTTCAGTGCGCTGACAGAAAGTTACTGCGCCGAACTGAATGACCGTATGGTAGCCATGGATGGCGCTACCAAAAACGGAAAGGAAATGTTACAGCAATTACAGCTGCAGTACAACCGCTTGCGGCAGGGCAGTATTACACAGGAAATTACGGAAGTCATTGCTGGTGCGAAAGCCCAGAAAAAGAAGCAGCTGTAAAGGAGGAACTGGTGTATGGAAAAAGGAAAAATCATACAAATCATGGGCGCTGTTGTGGACGTACGCTTTCCACAGGAGCATGTACCCAAAATTCAGGAAGCACTGACTGTTGTGGTAGAAGACCATACACGGGTAATGGAAGTAGCACAGCAGTTGGGGGAAGGCGTGGTGCGCTGTATCATGATGGATACCAGTGAAGGCCTTTCCAAAGGATTGGAAGTTACCGCAACAGGTGCCGGCATTACGGTGCCTGTAGGCGAAAAAGTATTGGGCAGAATGTTTAACCTTCTGGGGGAACCCATTGATGGTGGTGAACCTGTGCAGTCTGAAGAACATTGGCAGATTCACCGGAAAGCCCCTGCCTTTGAAAAACAAAGCCCCGCAGTAGAAATACTGGAAACAGGCATCAAAGTTATCGACCTTCTGGCACCTTACGCAAAAGGCGGTAAAATTGGTCTGTTCGGCGGTGCCGGTGTTGGGAAAACCGTATTGATTCAGGAATTGATTCACAATGTGGCCACAGAACATGGCGGTTATTCCATTTTCACAGGTGTTGGGGAGCGTTCCAGAGAAGGGAATGACCTTTATTGGGAAATGAAAGACTCTGGCGTTCTGGAAAAGACTGCATTGGTATTCGGTCAGATGAATGAAGTGCCCGGCGCCAGAATGCGTGTTGCGGAAACAGGTTTGACTATGGCAGAATACTTCCGTGACAGAGAACATCAGGATGTACTGCTGTTTATTGACAATATTTATCGTTTTGTACAGGCTGGCTCAGAAGTATCTGCATTGTTAGGTCGTATGCCTTCTGCCGTTGGTTATCAGCCCACACTGGCAAATGAACTGGGACAGTTACAGGAGCGTATCACTTCTACAACAGATGGGTCTATCACTTCTGTACAGGCAGTATATGTGCCTGCCGATGACTTGACTGACCCTGCGCCTTCCACTACATTTGCCCATCTGGATGCCACAACGGTATTGTCCAGAAAAATTGTGGAACAGGGCATTTATCCTGCTGTTGACCCTCTGGCGTCTTCCTCCAGAATTCTGGAAGCGGATATCGTAGGGGAAGAACATTATCAGACGGCTATGAAAGTGCAGCAGATGTTACAGAAATATCAGGAATTGCAGGATATTATCGCAATTCTGGGTATGGATGAACTCAGTGACGAGGATAAACAGACCGTTTATCGTGCCAGAAAAATCCAGCGTTTCCTGTCTCAGCCATTTTCCGTGGCAGAAAACTTTACTGGCGTCAAAGGTGTATACATCCCTCTGGCAGAAACGGTGCGCGGCTTTAAAGCCATCGTATCCGGTGAAATGGATGATTATCCAGAAGCAGCATTCTTCAATGTAGGCACCATTGATGATGTAAAGAAGAAAGCGGAATTGATGGCACAGAACGCGTAAGGGGGCGGCAATATGACACAGTTTCAGTTGAAGATTTCCTCCAGCAGCGGTCTATTCTATGAAGGGCCTTGTGAAAGTTTGGTAGTCCCCACCAGCGACGGGGAATATGGCGTTCTTGCGAACCATGTTTCTATGGTAATTGGTATTGCCATTGGTATCCTTCGTTATAAAATGGATGGTAAATGGTATTATGTTGCTGTGGGACGGGGGTTTGCCCGTGTGGTAGGCAATACAGTCACAATGGTCGTAGACAGTGCCGAAAGACCAGAGGACGTAGATGCAAAACGTGCACAGGAAGCAAAAGAACGTGCAGAAGAACGTATTGCCCTGCAAACAAGCCGAAAGGAATATTATCGTGGGCAGATGGCGATGGCAAGAGCCATGACACGTTTGAAGATCAAAGAGAAGAAATTTATGTGATTATTTGATAAAATCATCCTATGGAATAAAAAGGCAGAGCCAAATGGGTTCTGTCTTTTTGTTTTTTGAATATAAAAAATAAATTTGACGGAATGGAAAACAAAGCCCATAATGGAATTAGTACAGATTGTGAGGAGAGGATTGTATGCGCATATTGGTTGTAGAAGACGAAATGGATATGAACCGACTCTTAGTTAAGACATTGAAACGGGAAGGATACAGTGTAGATGGCTGTTTTGATGGAGAAGAAGCATGGCTGCACCTCATGGGTGCGGAATACGACGCTGTGGTACTGGATGTGATGATGCCGAAAAAAGATGGTTACACCCTGATACAGGAATTGCGTGATAAGGGAAAAGACATTCCGGTGCTGTTTTTGACTGCAAAAGACAGTATCGCTGACAGAGTCAAAGGGCTGGACTTAGGGGCAGATGATTATCTCATCAAACCTTTTGATTTTGATGAGCTTCTGGCAAGAATTCGGGCTATGACACGAAAACATGCAGGAAATAGAAATAACTGTTTTACGGCAGGCAATCTGACTATGGATGTGAAAAGTCACATGGTTACGAGAGATGGCAAAGAAATTACTTTGCTGCCAAAGGAATTTTCTATTCTGGAATATCTTTTGCGTAACAAAGGCAATGTAGTATCCAGAGAGCAGATTGAAGACCGCATCTGGAATTATGAGTATTCCGGTAATTCCAATAATGTGGATGTGTATATGAGTAAACTCCGTAAGAAAATTGATGATGGTTATGATACAAAACTCATTCATACCATCCGCGGCGTTGGTTGGGTGCTGCGTGAGGAGGAACAAGGGGGGAAATCATGAAACACATTTCCATAAAACTGAAAATCACCATTTGGTATTTTATACTTATGACTGTTATGGGTGTGATGCTTATTGGTTTTCTTTGGTTTGTCAGCAATGCGGTCACGACACAGACGGCTATGAATAACGTATCACAGGTGGTACGCAGTAATTTAGAAGAGGTGGATGTGGCAGATGGGAAACTGCAGTTGGGTGATGAATTTCAGTTTTACCAAAACGGCGTATATTCTGTAATCTATAGCCCGAAAGAATCTCTGCTGGCAGGACAGATCCCAGCTTCTTTCACTGTTTCAGAACCCTTTGAAAATGGCTTGACGCGTATGGTTTCCGATGGAGAAAATCGGTTCTATGTATTCGACCTGTGGTGTCCTTTTGGTTGGGATAATGGTGTTTGGGTAAGAGGGGTCATGGAAGTGTCTGAAGATACGATGATGATCCGAAATCTGATGATGAGTTCTGCCGCAGCCATGCCTATTTTTATTTTGCTGGCAACCATTGGTGGCTATTTGATTGCAAAACGTGCTTTCCGGCCTCTGGAACAGATGATACAGACGGCAGATACCATCAGCGAAGCTTCTGACTTGTCTGCAAGAATGGAAATACCTGAGGGGAACAACGAATTTACCAGATTGGCAACGACTTTTGACAAAATGTTTGAAAGGCTGGAAAAATCCTTTGAAGCGGAACAGCAGTTTACTGCCGATGCTTCCCATGAGTTGAGAACGCCAACCTCTGTCATCAAAAGTGCCTGTGAGTATGCGAAAAAATATGAGGAAACTCCGGAAGAACGTGCAGAAACCATTGATATGATTTATCGGCAGGCGTTGAAAATGTCAGATCTGATTTCTCAGCTGCTCAGTATTACCCGTCTGGATCAGGGAACGGAATCTGTAAAATTTGCTCCTGTGAATTTCGCTGGCTTGATTCATAAGACCTGCGAAGAAAATGGATATGACCTTACACGATTCCATTTTGAACTGGATGATACCATTGTGTTGCAGTTGGATGCGTCTTTGATGGGGCGGTTGGTACAGAATTTGGCAGAAAATGCCATGAAGTATGGAAAGTCTGATGGACAAATCTGGATGAAATTGGAACGAAAGGGAAATGAGGTTTTGTTCCATGTGCAGGATGATGGCATTGGCATTGCCAAAGAGGAGCAGGAGAAAATCTGGAAGCGGTTTTACCAAGTGGATGCCTCTCGTACAGGAAAGCGTGGCGCAGGTCTGGGGCTTTCCATGGTGCAAAAAATTGCTGAACTGCACCATGGCTATATGGAATTGGAAAGTGCATTGGGAAAAGGCAGTACATTTACACTTCATTTGCCGGCGCCGCAAAAATGAGAAAAAATTTAAAAATTCTTTTCAAATTTCATGTTTCTTTCATGTTTGCAGGTTATGATAAATACAACAAAGAAAACATAACCGAAACAAAAAGGGAGGCGTTTATATGAAATATTTAGGTAGATTGACATTGATGGCAGCGGCAGCATGGATGATGACAGGCTGTGTACAGCAAAGCAAGCAGGCGGAATATCTTGGTTTGGATGCGGCGAAAGCCATTGCGCTGGCAGCAGCAGATATTGCCGAAAGCGATGCAGTGTTTACCACAGCGGAACTGGAAGAAAAAAATGGAATTTCCTATTATGAAATTGATTTTACAGTAGGCGGTCAGGAATACGATTACGATATTGATGCCATCAGCGGTAAGATCATTGAGAATCAGACAAAAGCAGTGGATGATACAGCAGCGGCAAATACAGCTGCTACAGCTACAACATCAAATACCACAAATGCTGCTTCTGACGGGCAGATAACAGTGGAAGAAGCGAAGGAAATCGCTCTGAATCACGCTGGATTGGCTGCGGATGGCGTTACTTTCATCAAAGGTAAACTGGAACGGGATGATGGCAGAGAAAAATATGAAATTGAATTCTACACATCAGATTTTAAAGAATACGATTACGAAATCGATCCCCAGACAGGAGAAATTCTTTCTTATGACTATGATGCAGAAGATTTTGCACCCAAAGCAACATCTGTAGAAAGCGGTAGCAGCATTACAGAGGAAAAGGCAAAAGAGATTGCTTTGGCACAGGTTTCAGGAGCCACACTGAATGATATTTATGAATGGGAAGTAGACTACGACGACGGACGTCTGGAATACGAAGGCAAAATCTATGATGCAGACACAGAATATGAATTTACCATTGATGGATATAGTGGTTCTATCACAAGCTGGGAAGCAGAACCTTTGCGCCGCTGATTTTGAGGGGTGACTATCTGGAGTAGGGTTATGCATTAAATTAAATGATAAAAACGGCTAAAGCATTATGTTTTAGCCGTTTTTATATGAAATAACCTGAAAGATTGAGAATTTTTATCAAGGCCGTCAATATGGAAATATTTGATATGTTTTTATCAAAAATGTATGTAAAAATTTTCTTGGAAATTACAGATATATCCTGAAAAACAGCGGAAATATAAGGTTTTCAGTAAATTCTTCATGAAGAAATGGTGAAGATTCCTAATTCTGGATGGACAAATGTGTGCAGATATGTTATATTATTGGCGGATGGTATTCGGAAAGAAGCTGTACCGCAATTACTTTATTTTTTATGAAGATTCAGGATCGTATTGATTGCAAGCGATACCGGAAAAGCACAGGTTTTTTATGCCATCACTACCTGGAGAGGAGTGAAGGGCATGAAAGTTGGTTTTATTGGCGCAGGGAAAGTTGGGTTTTCCTTGGGAAAATTTTTAAAGACCCACGATGTAGATGTGGTGGGTTATTACAGTAAAACACCAGAATCAGCCAAATCAGCAGCAGATTTTACAGAAACAAAAGTTTATGGCACCATTGCTGACATAGTGCAGGATAGTGACACCATTTTTGTGACAGTACCGGATGGACAAATTTGTATGGTTTGGGATTGCATAAAAAATCTGGATATAAAAAATAAAAATATTTGTCATTGCAGCGGCTCGATTTCATCAGCCGCTTTTTTTGATGGCGAAAACCTTGGTGCATCCATATATTCCGTACATCCGCTATACGCTGTAAGCAGCAAATATGATACATACAAAGAATTAGAGCAAGCGTATTTTACATTGGAAGGTTCTGGGGATCATTTGCAGGACATGAAAGATATGCTTCAGAAGGCTGGCTGCAAAGTCATCGTCATGGACAGTGAGAATAAATCACTGTATCACTGCGGCGCTGTTGTTGTCAGCAATCTGGTGACAGGGCTTTATTCTTTGGGTGTTCGTATTTTGGCAAACTGTGGTTTTGAAGAAGATGATGCGCAAAAAGCGTTAATCCCTTTGTTTTTGGGGAATGCGCAGGCTGTGGCGGAAAGAGGTCCCGTGGATGCCCTGACAGGACCTGTGGAACGGGCAGATGTTTCTACCATAGAAAAGCATATTCGATCTATTCAAAATCTTTCTGATGCAAAAGAGGGAGAAGATTTCATGAAAATCTATCTTCTTTTGTCAGAACAGTTGTTGGCGATAGCAGGAGAAAAACACCCGGAAAGGGACTATGCAAAAGTTGCGGAGGTTATTGATGATGAAAAACACAGTATCCACATTTAGAGAACAGAAAGCAAAAGGCGAAAAAATTTCCATGCTCACTGCTTATGATTATTCCACAGCAAAACTGATGGATGAAGCAGGCATTAATGGCATTCTCGTAGGAGATTCTCTGGGAATGGTTGTATTGGGCTATGAAGACACCCTTCCTGTGACCATGGAAGATATGATCCATCACACAGCAGCTGTATGCCGTGGTGCGAAGAACACATTGGTTGTAGGGGATATGCCTTTTATGTCGTATCAGGTATCTGTTGAAGAAGCTGTCTACAATGCAGGCAGACTTATGAAAGAGGGCAGATGTCAGGCGGTTAAATTGGAAGGCGGCGCAAGTGTATGCCCTCAGATCAAAGCTATCACAAACGCTTCTATCCCTGTTATGGCGCATATTGGTCTGACACCTCAGTCTATCAATGCTTTTGGCGGCTTCAAAGTGCAGGGCAAAAGTGAAGAAGCTGCGAAAAAACTGTTGGAAGATGCCAAAGCGGTAGAAGAAGCGGGGGCTTTTGCGGTGGTGCTGGAATGTGTGCCTGCAAAACTTGCGGAATTGATTTCTAAATCCATTTCCATTCCTACCATTGGTATTGGTGCAGGTGCAGGATGCGACGGTCAGATTCTGGTATATCAGGATATGTTGGGTCTGTTCTCTGATTTTACACCAAAATTTGTAAAGAAATACGCAAATGTGGGAGAAATGATGACGCAGGCGTTCAAGGATTATATTGCGGAAGTGCAGGAAGGCACATTCCCTGCGCCTGAACATACCTTTGCCATTTCTGAAGACGTCATCAATAAGCTGTATTAAGGAGAAGAAAAATGAATATTGTAAAAACCATTTCTGAAGTAAGAAACGAAGTAAAGAGCTGGAGAAAACAGGGGATGTCCGTTGGTCTGGTGCCTACCATGGGTTATTTGCATGAAGGCCACAAAAGCCTTATTGAAAGGGCGTGCAAGGAAAACGATAAAGTGGTTGTCAGTGTATTTGTAAATCCTACACAGTTTGGCCCTGGAGAAGACCTTGCCACATACCCTAGAGATATTCAAAGAGATGCGGCTCTTTGTGAGGATGCAGGTGCTGCATTGATCTTCAATCCAGAACCGGAAGAAATGTATTTTGATGATTTCCATACTTATGTGACCATGGAATCTCTTTCTGAGGAACTGTGCGGAAAAACAAGACCCATTCACTTCAGAGGCGTCTGCACGGTGGTAAGCAAACTGTTCCATATTGTTGCACCTGACAGAGCTTATTTTGGTCAGAAAGATGCACAGCAGCTTGCCATTATTAAGCGTATGGTGAGAGACTTGAATTTCGATATCGAAATTGTGGGATGCCCTATCGTCAGAGAAGAAGATGGCTTGGCAAAAAGCTCCAGAAACACTTATCTGAATCCGGAAGAAAGAAAAGCTGCACTTGTACTCAGCAAAGCAGTGTACTTGGGACAGGAATTGATTCAGAAGGGTGAAAGAAATGCAGACGTTATTGTTGAGAAAATGAAACAGCTCATTGAAGAAGAACCATTGGCAAAAATTGATTATGTGCAGGCAGTAGATGCTGTTTCCATTCATCCTGTTGCAGAGATCAAAGGTACTGTATTGGTTGCCATGGCGGTTTATATCGGCAAAACAAGGCTGATTGATAATTTTATCTATGAAGCATAAGAGGCTCTCTTGATGTAAGCCATAAACATACACTAACACATTGATTCAGAAAAACCAACCTCCTCTGATGTAAAAAAAGAAGGTCGGTTGGTCATATCTGCATAAGCAAACAAAGAAAGCTGGAATCCTTGAATAAAAGGGTTTCCAGCTTTTTTCTTGTTATCTGAATTACATGAGAATGTTTTCTTTTGAAGATAGCCATGGCAGTTCCCTTTAAGAAATAAAGGGAGAATAATGTTAGCAGTCTTTTTTGTTTGCAAAAATAAAGGGAGAAAACTTTTCTGTTCTCTCCCATAAAATGATGAATCCATTCTATTTTCATTCATTGGTGCTGTATTATTCAGCTTAATGTTTGGCTTTTGCTTGTTCCAGATATTGTTTTTCCAGATAGTTGATGATAGCTGAGCGCAGGAGGATTCCTACTACTTTGTTTTCTGATACAACAGGCACTTTTTTCACACCGGATTCTCCTAACAGCTTGCAGACATCTTGGATAGATGCATCTGCGTCAATGGTAATGGCTTTTTTAGTGCCGATTTCCAATATATTCAAATGCATGATGGTATTGATTTTTTCACGAAATTCCGCGTCAGGATCCCACAGATATTCCATAAAAAGTGTGGAACTGTCTGTCGCTAGGGGGGCCAGTTTTCCTTCTTTCATGTAACGCATGATATCACCGTCGCTGATAAATCCAATGGCAGTACCAGCTTTTGAAAGAATTGGTGCGCCGCTGATGTTTTTTTCGGAGAAGAAAGCAATGGCATCATAGACAGTTGCGTCTTCCAGCAGCGCATATACATCTTTTTTCATATATGCTGCCAATGTATGGACTTCTTTTGTAGGTGCTTCAGCAGAAGCGGCTTTTCTCAGTTTCCGATAATACCGGTCAGAATAAACGATATAGATAATCCCGCCAACAACATAAGCGATTGCTGTCAACGCAAAGCCTTTCTGTAAGCCGATGCTTTCCTGCATGCATCCCATAAGCAGGGAACCGATGCCAATGCCAATGTCGTAGGAGAGTAAGTAAGTAGCATTGGCAACGCCCCGTTTTGGCGCAGGTGTGGTACCGGTTACAAAGGATTGGAAAAGTGGCTGCAAAATGCCATAGCCGATACCGAAGAAAAACCCTGCGATCAGCAAATGTGCACCTGTTGTCAAGAAAATATAACTGGTCATGGTGACTACCAGAATGATCAGGCTGATATATACAAGGACACGGTGTTTGCCTGCATCAATCATTTTCTGTGTAGAAATTTTAGACAACAACATGCCAATAACAAGGCAGATATAGAAGTAAGGAAGAAAAGACATCAGATTCTTTTCCTGCGCCAAAATAGAAGAATAAGCGATTACTGCCCCGTAGGGGATCATAAGGAATGTCATGTTAAACATGAAAGGCAATGCGGGATTATAGATGGAATCTTTAATGGAGAATTTTTTCCGCTGTACTTTGGGATATTTGATTCTGCAGCAGGAAACGCAGATCAAAGCGATTACGGAAATAGCAAATACTGTCATGAAAGAAGCTTTGCTGTCCAGGTTGTTTTGCACCTGAATGCCTACAAAGGGGCCAACAGCCATACCAATGGAAATGGTAAATGCAAATCTGCTGATGCCTTCTGTAATTTTGGTGGGAGGCAGTACATCACTGGCAAGAGTCATAGTGGCAGAACCACAGACGGAATACACAGCGCCCATATAAAGGCGGATTACAATCAACGCGCCAAAAATAGGGAATGCGATGAAGCTTGGAAATGCCAGACAGAACATAGCCAGAAACAGCAGATAAACACGATAACGGTTGAAGTTATCCAGCAAATAGCCCGCAATGGGACGAAATAGAATGGTCGCAATAGACGTGGCAGTCAGCACGATGCCGATACCAGAACCAGTGATGCCGATTTCCTGACAATACACTGGAATGATGGGGATGGAAGCATAGAATGCTGCCAGCACCAAGAGGTTGGTGATAAAAAGCAGAATAAACTTTTTATTCCAGATTTTTTGAATGGTTTCCATATAAATACAACTCCTTTTATAAACCAAAAACTAGTGGCAATTGCCACTAGTTTTAATATAGCAAAGAAATGTTTGTAAGTCAATAACTAGTTGCAATTGCCACCAAATAAGATTATAATGATTTTGTAAAAAGGAGGTTTTATCATGCCCAATATTATTGAAAGTCCCTTTAAATCTATTTCTATTTTGTATCGTAAATCCCACATCTGGCTGAATAACTGCTGCTTACAGCATAATTTGACGGCGGCGCAGGCTGTTGTCATACTGATTGTCTGTGATTTTGAAATGTTGACGCAAGACGAAATTACAAAACGTCTGGCATTGGATAAAAGTGTCATTGCGAAAACGGTGACAAAATTGGAAGAATTGGGGTTTTTGATCCGTACTACCAATGCGAGAGACAAACGAACTTTTGATATCCAGCCTACAGAGAAATCATGGCAGGTATATCCATTTATAAAAGAAGAAATTGAAGCCACTTTTCAACGAATGACGCAGCGTATGACAGCGAAGGAACGAGGGGAATTCAAAAGGCTTTTAGCAATGGCGGCAGAAGCGGCAATTGATTTGGAGGATTGAGCACAGTTTTTCTTTTGTCTCATGGATTTTTGAAATTATCCAAGTTCTGATTGTATTATTTGAAAAGATATGATAAAATAAAGATGAATTTTTAAAATTGTATTTATTATTAAGGGGAGAAAAAATATGCCAAAGGTTGCTTATTCCGAAGAAGAACGAAAACAAATAAGGGATGACTTGATTCGTGTGTCTTTGGAGCTGATGGCAAAACAGGGAATCCAGCATACAACAGTGGAGCAGATTTATAAAAAAGTTGGAATCTCTCGTACCTTCTTCTATTCTTTTTTTCAGACGAAAGAAGATTTGGTCATTGAAGCCCTTTATTTCCAGCAGCCGAAGATCATAGCCTATGTCCAGCAGTTGATGGCAGATCCTGCTTTGACATGGCATGAAGGTGTAAGACAATTTATCTATTCCTGCTGTAATGGTGCCAAAAGTGGTTTTGCTGTTTTGAGTGTGGATGAACAGCAGATTTTGTTTCAGCGATTGTCAAAAGAAAGTTATGAAGTTTTTCGGAAAAAACAGTCGGTGCTTTTTGGAAAGATTCTGGAATCTTTTGGCATTGACGCCAGAAAAGAGCATGTAGATTTGTTTATCAATCTTTGCCTGACGGTCATTATTATTCATCGTTCTGTTCCAGAAAGACTGCCTTTCTTTGTGCCGGAAGCAGCAGAGAAAACTACAGAATTTCAGATCAACGCTGTTATTGACTATTTAGAAAAGTTAAAAGAATCCTCTTTGTAAAGACAGATTGGCATCCGTCCGAATATGTTATCTGTATTCTGACGGATTTCTTTACAGCCAAAATAAATACAAATTATATAATTTATTCTTATTTTGTTGTTAGGCTGCTAAATAGAAATATCATTTCTGTGCAGCAGTTGAAAATATCATCAAATCATTAGGAGGGAACAATTATGGGATTTTTCGGAAAATTATTCAAAGGGCCTGAAATCGACATGGAAAAAAGCAATGCCAATGCAAAGAAAATGAGGCTGCTTTTCAACCAGGTGGTAGAAGATGGAGATGCCTATCAGCTGATTTTCGGTTATACGGAAGATGTTGCATGGTTCAATTACGGTTTTGTCCATGGCAGCAAAACAAAGATTGGCAATCTGATCGTAGGTTGGAATGAAGAAACAAAGACTATCGTCGTGGTTCCTACGGTACCGGATCTTTCTGGCTGCGGCGATCCTGTATATTATCGTCATTCTGAAATTTTAAAGGCCTATCGGAATAAATATCCTACAGATGCTTTTATCATTTATCCGGATAAAAAGGCTTATATTGGCATCAATGCTTATGACTGGCTGGAAGATGAAAAGCTTTATGTTTATGTATCTCAGGAGAAAGAATTGGCTGCATTCACAGAATTTTTTATGAACCAGTACGCAACAAAGTGAGGCATATATGTTGAAAGAATTTGGTGGTATCCTGATTTTTCTTCTGATACTGGTGATCTTTGGGAATATTTGGTTCCATTTTGTTGAATCGGTGTTGGATAAGATTAAAAAGATTTTTTGCCGCCGCAAAGAACCTGTTGTGTGGCATACACTTCCACAAGAGAAGGAAAAGGAACAGAAATAAGGAAATCAGAAAAAAACATGCAGACAAAAAGAATGATTTGAACGGTATGTATGTCTGTATGTTTTCATAAAAAGCAGAAAAATTATAAGAATTCCCTTTGCTGAAAGAATCAGCAGAGGGAATTTTTTATGAGAAAAATGAATGAAACTTCGCATTTGGATGATAGCAGCAATGCATTGATATAAAACCTTTTTAAAAATATAAAAAACGGAATCTGGGAATAGGATTAAATTTTGAAAAAGGGTTACTCCTGCAGTTACTGTATCAAGTAACCTGAACGAAAAATAGATTATATTTGGAGTTTCATTGCTGTTTGATATACATGCTTGAATAAAATCTGTTTGGAATGGATCATGCTATAAAAATATAATCCATTATCTTTTTTAAAAATATTTATTAAAATGCATAAAGAGTGCGAAAATCATCACGAAAAATGAGGATTTTCTTTTAAATATGTGATAAAATATAATAAAAATGTGAAATTGCTGGAGGGTTTACCATGTTTCGGATCGCAGTTTGTGATGACAATTGCGCTATATGCAGTGAAATAGAAAATACTATCGAAGATTTTTTTAAAACAGAAACCATTCATTATGAGTTAGACATTTTTCAATCTGGTGAAGAATTGCTGAAGGAATTGAACGATCATGCAAAGTATGATTTGATTTATCTGGATATTGAATTGGCAGAATTAAATGGCGTTGTGGTAGGGCGTTATATCAGAGAAACCATGATGGATGATTATATGCAGATTGCTTTTATTTCAGCAAAAGCATCTTACGCAATGGAGTTATTCCAAATCAGGCCCATTCATTTTTTGGTAAAACCTTTTTCGCCGAGACAGGTCATTGGAGTTTTGGAAAAGGCGCTGGAATTGCAGGGACATCAAATTAAGATATTTACCTATAAGACTGGAAAGACGGAAAACAGAATACCCTATAAAGAAATCATATATTTCAGCAGTGAGGCAAAAAAGATCATTGTTCATACAAGAAACAGCAGTGATTCTTTCTACGGCAAGTTATCTGAGCTGAATTTGTCGGATACAGAATTTATACAGATACATAAATCTTTTATTGTCAATAAGCAATATGTGACGCGTTTTAAATTCGATAGTGTATTACTGAGCAATGAAGTAGAGTTGCCCATTAGCCGCATTTATCGAAAAACAGTCAGAGAAAGTCTCATGGGTAGTGGAGTGAGGAAATAAAATGGTATTAGAGTATAGCAATCTGATTTACTTGATCGCGAATCTATTTCGTGTATTCAGCATCAATATTTTTTTGGAAACGATGTTTTCCAAACAACATTTGCGTTGTTCTCAAGTATTAAAACGTGTGATTTTTGTTTTATATTACATGACCAACAGCATTATCTATTTGCATTATCGAATTCCTATCGTTACGGTATTTTCTAATTTATTACTGTTTCTGCTTTTGACACTGCTTTATCACAGTACCATCTATAAAAGATTTTTTGCGGCATGCTGCATATTCTTGCTGGGGATACTTTGCGAAACCATCACATCCAGAACTGCCATTCTGGTATGGGGGCATATTTCTTCCATTGAAGTTATCACTTATACTATAAGCAATTTCCTGTTTTATATTGTTGTGCTTGTCATGAAAAGCATCCTTGGGCAGGAGGAACGCATTTACCAAAAAGGGCGTTGTACAGTGCTGATTATGATCCCAAGCATTTCAGCTTTTGCAGATATTTTGGCATTGTATGGTGGATATGAACAATGGATTACTGTCAGTGTGATTTTTTGTCTGTTTTTGATTAATATAGCATTTTTCTATTTATATCAAATTGTTGTTTCCAATTGTGAAGTGGAAATACAAAACCAGTCTTTGACATTACAGAATAAGGCTTATCAGCAACAGCTGGATATGATTCATGCAACAGAGGACAGTATCAAAAGAGCAAAACATGACTTTAAGAATCATTTGATTGCCTTGGAAGAACTGACAAAAACGGATGAGCGGATAGAATTGCGTGAATATTTCCAGAAGTTGGGCAGAGAGTATCAGTTATCAGAAGACTATGTATGTACGGGGAATCAAATATTGGATGGTCTTGTCAATCATAAGTGGAAAATTATGACGGCAGCAGGGGCTGACGCAGAAATTAAAATGCAGATTCCAGAAAATATGGCGGTAGATGCTTTCGATCTGGTTGTGGTGATCGGCAATTTAATGGATAATGCCATAGAATCATTAAGCAAACAGAAGAAAGGCAAATTTGAAATGGAAATCAGTTATCGGCAAGGTCTGTTGTTTATCAATGCAAAAAATACATATGAAGGTGAACTCATCAAAAAAGGCAATGTGCTGATTTCAACGAAAAAGAATGCAAAAGAACCCCATGGGATTGGCTTGAGCAATGTAAGGCGGATCATAGAAAAGTATCATGGAGAAATGTTGATCGACACAGAAAACAATGTTTTTAATGTGCATATTATTATGTATATATAAATAAATAAAAGCGCATCTTATTACAGATGTGCTTTTTCTGTCAAAAATGGAAAATACATGGGTAATTTTGACATGTTTTAGAAATGCGTGTAATTTTCGGTATAATAGGCTCACAAAAAAAATACACAATAACGGAGGGTGATCTTATGAAAAAATGGAATTGGTTTGGCTTGAAGGCAAATATGTGGAAAGCAGTGGCATCTTTGGCTCTGGTTGTTACAACATTGTCTGTAAACACAACATGTATGTTTGAATACTACCAGCCTAAAATGCCTAAAGGCAGCGAAAAACTGAAACATATCTAAGATTTCGAAGGGCATGGGGTGATTTCTATGACAGAAAAAATAATGGAAAATGTATGGAAAGGTATGAAAACCGCAGATAATGTCCATGAGGAAGATAAGGAGATTTATCTGTTTGGTTTTTATCAAGGCCTGATTTTTCTGTTAAATTTGGCAACAGCTCTGTTTACAGGAATCATTCTGGATATGTTTCTGGAAAGTGTGCTGTTTTTGGTGTGTTTTATTCCCCTGCGGATTTTCGCAGGAGGATATCATGCAAAAACACAGCTTAGATGCTATGTGATGTCAACGATAACGACGATCATTCTGTTGTATCTGATTGGGTTTTTGCAGAAGAATATGGGGGTTAAAGCAATAACATTATACATCATTTCAGCATGCATCATTTGGTGTTTGGCGCCGGTACAGGATAAAAACAAACCATTAGACTTAGATGAGCAAAAGAAATATCGCAAAAAAGTACATAGCTTGCTGCTGTTTATCAGTTTCATTTCTGGAGTATTTTATTTTTGGGGAAATAACATACTTCCAGCAGTAGCGGTGGGTGTAGTTTGCCAATTGGCCATTATTCTCGTATGGGGGAAATACAAGAATCATACACTTGGCTCTGACGAAGTAATGTAAGGAAAGAGATTTAAAATATAAGGCTGAAATCTGTCAGTACATTTTGTACAGAGTGAGAAATGTATAAAATTTGGGGTAGCGTTTGTTTGTTCCGAGGTGCAGAACTTCAAAAAAAGACTCTTCTATGATAAAACATAGGGGAGTCTTTTTTTGTTTGAGGTCATCTGTTATGGAGGAAAGAGGGTGAACAAAGCACATTGAAAAACAGCGGCATGTTGCCGCTGTTTTTTATAATCTATGATAGGACATTAGCAATGCTTAAGCCATATGCATCATACGGAAAATTAGGCTTTTGTATTTTTCCAACAGCTGTTCCAGTGTTTCGGAATTATATTCTCTGTATAGGGTGGGATTTTGCAGAGAAATTGCTGTAGAGGCGTTTATCATTCGGATCAGCTCTTTATCATGAATGATATAGAGGTTTGGCCCGATACCTGTTTCATAGGCACTGTAATTCTTGAGGAATATCTTTTTATCGTTGGCATATACCGAGATATGCGGCATAAAATCACTGGCAAATATATTTTCGTCCAAAATGATAAATTTGATATTGGCGTTCTTTTTGGACACTTCGATGATGTTTTTCATCTGAGAGATACGTTCTTCCACCTGCAGTCGATAGTGGATATCCGTATAATAGATTTCTCCGGAAGTAATGTATTCATACAAAGAGGAAAGCAGGAAGAAAAAGCAGATTTCCTGATTTTCAAAAATTTCTTCCCATGTGATTTGAAGTGTACGAATCATGGATTCGGTAATATCCACTTTGGGACAAGCCTTTGCTGTTTCAACAATATTGTCTATGGTTTCCGGCGGCAAAAGGAACTCAAATCCAAATGTATTGAAAAAATGGAACTTGCTGCCGGAATAAAATTCTGTGCGATATGATCTGTTAATTTCTTTTGATGTGCAGGAGCGCAGTAAAAGATCCTGAGAAGTGATCTTCTGACAAAAGAAAGAAAACAGGGTCTTTACATCGGCAGGATTTTTGATGTTTACAGAAAAATCCAGATTTCCATGTTCGTCAATAGACAGAATGTCAGCAAAAGCATCTTCGACCACAATAGCGTTGGTTTGTTTCAGATTTTTTCCATTATAAAATTCGAAAAATACGGTTTTGTTTTTGCTTAACAGCAAATAGAGCTGTTTCATATAATATTCGGGATTTCTTTCGAATTCCTCCAAATCTAACGCAACGAGACAGCGGATACGGTTTTGCGGACTTTTGGAAACCATTTCCAACGCATTTAGATATTGGAAAGATTTACAGATATCAATGGTCCATACAATCGTAATTTCTTTTTCTGTTTTCAGCAAAATTTGCCGGATGTTCCGGATCAGGTTTTCCAACACCTGTGTATGGCAGAATAAATTATTTTCTCCAGAAGGTTTCTGTCCTTGAGAACCAGAGTTTTCCTGTGAACAGGACTGTCGATAGCAGGCAGTGAGGGCAGATTCAATGGAACAGACCAAAAAAGACAAAATGTCATCTTCATCTTCATCTTTTCTTTCAATCATATCTGAAAAAGTAATGAAAAAATCCTCCACCCGATCTTGCGCTATGATTTCATTGGCAAAGACTCTGGATAATTTTTTGTTGATGACAGAAATTGTGCGTGTTGTTGGAAGGATTCCTTTGTTGCACCATTTACTGATGTACGAGATATCATATCCGGTTTCGTTGGCAATGACCATGATTTTTGTATTTGTAAAAATAATGAGTTTTTTTAAAAATTCGCCGTATGTCATGTGGTTATCCCCCCAAAATGTGTCTGCATGTTTTTTCATACGCTGTTCCTTTATTGTATTCCGGTGCTGAGAAGTGAAATATCCCCCAATATATTTTTTGGCAGCCCAGAAGGATTATGGCATATTTTAAGATGTTTTCCATTTGTTGCTGCATACACAGTTGAATTTTTCCAGTCAAATATTGACTTATTTATTCTCTTATAGGCAATTTCAACTGTTTTTCACAAATGAATTTTATGAAATTATAGCATAGCTTTTACTGTATGGCAAAAAGTTTTTTCAAATTTTCGTGATAAATTTTCCTAAATTAATCAAGTTTATCAAAGAAATGATGCTTATTTTGATATTTTAAAGGAATTATTTGAATTTTTGAATCAAAATCAGTCAATATATTGTGTTTTATTTCAAACAATCATATGGATATAATGGGAATTACAAAACATCATTGTCAACCGCGGTGATGCCGCTGGCTCACTTGATGTAAATAACATTTAAAATATGAAAACAATATTTAATGATTTGGAGGGAATTTTTATGAAACCAATGAGAATGCACCATGTAGGTATTGTATTACCTGAAAAAAGTTATGCACAGGATCTGATTGATATGTTCGGTCTGGAAGTAGATTACACTGGGTTTGTGAATGCATATTCCGCAGACCTGATTTTCACAAAGTATGGTGAAAAGGAAAGTCCCATTGAATTTATCATTCCAAAAGAAGGGGTTCTGACAAAATTCAATAATGGTAAAGGCGGCATTGCACATGTTGCTTTTGAAGTAGATGATATCGAATCTTGTTCCAAAGAATTGATCGATAAAGGCTTCGAAATGCTGGAAACAGAAGCAGTGGAAGGTACAAGTGATATCATTGTTAACTTCCTGAGACCCAAATACTCTCATGGCATTTTGGTCGAATTGGTTCAGACAGTAGGTGAAATCCAGAGAGACTAACAGATTCTGAGCAGCGTGAGGCTGAAATTTCGGTCAGAACGCTGCTTTGGCTTCAAGAAGGAGGTCGTAATATGCTTCAGTTACTTATGGCAGTTTCACCGATTATGATCGTTATGATTGGTATTGTCGGTTTGAAAAAGCCTGCTACAATCGTTTCCGCCATCGCGTTAGTTTATACCATATTTATCACCATGTTTTATGGGAATTTCAAACTGGAAAATGCAGTTCTTTTCTCCGAAACGACAAAGGGGATTATTGAAGGGGCCAAAATGGTATTCATGATTTGGTCAGCATTTCTCATTTTGAATATGCTGATTAAAACAGGGGCTATGGACAAAATCAAAGAAATTATTGCTAGTTTGACATTGGATAAACGGAAACAGTTTATCATCATTGCTTTCTGTTTTGGCGGTTTTTTGGAAGGGGTGGCAGGTGCAGGAACACCGGCTGCCATAGCAGCTCCATTTTTGGTAGCACTTGGCATTCCACCTGTATTTGCGATTGTAGGCGCACTTGTTTTTAATGGAATTGCCGCATCTCTTGGCGCGGCTGGCCTGACAACCATTGGTGGCTTCGCAGCGTTCTTGGATGTTGTAGATGTGATGGATATTTCAAGATATACCTCCTTCATCCATTTCTTCGGCGCATTGGTAGCGCCAATTCTGGTACTTGTTATTTTATGGGGTAAAAAAGCTCTGGATAAGGGAATCGTCAAATTTGCACTGGTAACAGGTTTTGCGTATGGATTCTTCATGGTATTGGTCGCTGCATTTGTAGGGGCAGAATTCCCTACCATTTGCGCAGGTCTCGGTTCTTTGATCGTTGCCATTACCTATATTAAGATTTTCTGTAAGAATGACAATATTCCAGAGGAGTATCAGTATGTAATTGATGAATCCAAAGGAAAAAGCTCAATGCCTGCGTGGAAAGCCTTGTCTGCGTATGCAATTCTGCTGGTGGCTTTGCCTGCGGTGAGATTTTTTGCACCATTGTGGTTTATCAAGCTGGGTTTTGCTGTTTGGATTGGTATTACCATTACTTGTGTCTGTCTTGTATCTTCTATCATTTTGCAGGACGTATCCTCTATGCCTGGCTATATGAAAACATCTTTCTGCAGCGTATTTGGTGCACTGATTGCCATGGCATCTTTGGTGGCACTGTCTAATCTGATGAAAACAAGCGGTATGCTGTCTGTGATTGCAACAGTAATTGCAGACCTTCTGGGGCCTGTATACCCAGCCATTGCAGTAATCATCGGTTCTTTAGGTTCCTTTGTTGCAGGTACTACAACAGGTTCCAATATTTTGTTTGCACCCATGCATTATGAAGCATGTACGATTCTTGGTTTTAACATTCCTTTGGTATTTGCTGCCCAGAGTGCAGGCGGCGCCTTAGGGAACATGATTTGTACAAACAACGTTGTTGCAGTATGCGCAACTGTAGGATTTAAAGGGGAAGAAGGCACCATCATGCGGAAGGTGTTCAAACCGATTTGTATTTTGTGGCTGCTTTACTGTCTGCTGGCGTTGCTGTATGCTTATGTCTTGTTCCCAGTGGCTTGATATGGCGATTTGTAAGTGGTAGAAAGGGGCGGACAGATGGCAATTATGGTGATGAATCAGCTTCTGACAATGATCATTTTAATGTCAGTAGGCGTTGTTTTGAACAAAAGAAAATATCTTTCTGCAAATGACACCAAAGAATTGTCTGTAATTCTGGTGAAGGTCGCTGTTCCAGCCAATATGATCATTTTGCTGCAACGCTCCTATTCACAAGAGATTTTCGTTGGATTTCTAAAAGTCTGTGCTGGAACATTGGGAGTCTGTTTTATAGCAACAGTAGTATTCTATGTTGCTGGAAAATGGATGAAGATGACATTATCCAGTTCCACATTGTTTGCATGCTGCGGCGCGTATAGCAACATTATTTTTATGGGACAGCCGCTGATCAAGGCGCTTTATGGGGAAGAAGGACTGATTTTCTGTGTAGCGGTAATGTTTGTCAGCACATTGTTCCTGTTTACTGTCTGTTCCATTCTGCTTGCGCTGGGAACTGATAAAATGAAAGATTCCGCAAAGGTATTGAAAGATTCCTTTTTGAATTTGGTATTTATTTCAGGCATCATAGGATTTATCTGTTTTGCAAAATCTATCGTGCTTCCGCAGATCATAAGGGATGCGCTGCAGTTCTCTGCCAATACCACAGTTTGCTTATCCATGATTTATATTGGATTTTTGATTGCAGAAGCGGATTTAAAGGAAGTTATGAAGGATAAACAGGTATACACATTTTGTTTCCTGAGTTTGATTGTAACTCCTATTTTGGCAAAAGTCTTTGGCGGATTATTTTTGGATGGAATGCCATTGGCTGTGCTTGTGATCCTTATGGGAACACCGGCAGGAGCATTGCTGCCGTCTTTTGTGGAATCCTATGGAAAAAGCGCAAAAAGAGCATCGCAGTATGTGTTCATGTCCACCATTTTGTCCATCATTACATTGCCGGCTGTTGCAGAATTCCTTTGCTGATGAGAATTACAAAGGCAAAGAGAGAATGAAAAAACTTGATACAGGCTTAGTATGTTATGATTATGGTAGAAAAAACTCTCATGTTTTCTACTTATAAATGTCACCGATGTTTGTTTATTGCGTCACGACACCGGTGACCTCCTTTAAAAATATGTAGGTAAAATGAATACTCTGTGCCAGAGAACATTGATTATGCCTCTCCCAATTCCTCCTGGTCTATCTTTTGGTGGATTCCGAAATAGACTAGGAGGTTTTATTTATTTTAGGAGAAAACTATGAAGGAGTGGGAAGGGTAACCTTTCAATGAGGACGAAGGGGAAGCAGATGAACATTGAAAAAACCTTCCTGAAAAAAAGAAAGCCAAAATCCTGAGTTGGTGGATTCTGGCTTTCTTTTTTATTCTGCATCTTTTTCTTTTTTGTGGTTGTTTTTTAGATACATAATATGATCTGCGCGGTCGTGATAATGTTTTGTTAAGAGTTCCTGAGCTATTTCAAACTCATTTTTTTCGATTGCTTCTAAAATTTCACGATGTTCTTCAATATTACGTTCCCGATGAGAAAATTGATCATATGTGATGGAAAGTGTCAAAAGCGTTATGACTACATCATAAGTTTTTTCCAGCATGGGATTGTCAGCAGCAATGATAAAGGAACGTTCAAAATCCATAGAAGCGGCAACGTAATCGGTGCTGTTGGCAGTGTCATACATTGCACGCTGATGCTCAAATGCTTTGCGCAGTGTAGAAATCAAAGCAGGCATTTTGCCGTTATCACGACAAAGTTTGAAAGCGCCCAACAGATGAATCAGCACAACGTTGCACAGATCATCAATGATTTTCTCATTCAAATCGGTTACATGATATTTCTGATTGGAATTGATGGTGATCAGTCGTTCTGTTTCCAGCTGAGACAGTGCCTCGCGGATAGGTGTGTTGCTGATACCGAGTTCTTTTGAAAGATGCACGATGTTGATAGGTTCACCTAAATCATATTCTCTGGACAATATTCTGCTTTTGATGATTTCATAAACCTGATCTCTCATTGAAATTCGTTTGAGTGTCATAAGACAAATCCTCCATCTAAATGATATTATATTTCGACTGGTTTTGATAATCAAAAGGCGAGCTTTTGATAATGCATGAGGCAGAGCTGAAAATGCGTGTTAGACTTATGCTGAAAAAATTTTGTTCATTCTAGTGGGAGAAAGGCAGCATTATAAAAAAAGAGTTGTCATACAATAACAACTTAAATATTTTTGAACTCACAATGTTTAAAAACCAAGTGTTACTTAAAAGTATACACCTTTTGAAGAATCACCGTCAAGACGGATGTAGAAGAATGCCATGAAAAACAATATAAAATAAGTTTTTTCATACTTTTTTGCAGTTGGAATGTTCGGAAATAAAAACAACATAAAACATCATATTTTTTGTCTGAGAAAATAGTTGTCTTTCAAGGTAATTTTTGGCCATTCAGAAAAATATCTTTAAAATATAAGGCTGTATATAAAAGGAAAGTCTTCCTTAATGTATGACTACAAAACCAAATGCAAGGGCAATGTATGACAAGATTTTGGCGGTTATAGGGATGATATCGGGAAAAAATAGGCGTTAAATGGAAGAATATGAGAAATAGACTATTTAGCGGGCGAGTAGGACATAAAATGGAATATATAGCTTTATGATTCACAATTCTTTATGAAACAATATAAAAAGAAAATGACTAGTACTTTATTCGTTATTGACAGAAATGCTAATAAAATGGGATAATTTTAAGTAAGTTATTGAAAGTTTTTGATAAATAACTTAATTCCTAGTTTTTTTGCATTACATCTGCTTCTTTCTGGTTGATATTACTTAAAATAGTTAAAAAGTGATTTAGAAGCAAAAAAATTGACAAAAACATTGACATATTGCATCAAATCGTGTACTATATATTTAAAAGTGCACTGTGCATAGTTTGTTATGTTCGGGAAGGTGCTTAAATGGTCATTTTGTGAAATTTATGTAAAATCATATAAAGTACATAGGAGTTTATGTAATTAAGATACAAAGTGTCTTAATTTCGGAGAAAAGAGAGCGTGCAAAAAAAGAAGGAGAAAACATCGTATTTGCGGTCAGAGTGCGATGCTACTTAAAAAACACGAAAGGAGGAAAGGAGCGTTAAATGATGTTATCGGATTTATAACTATACTATTGTATGGAAGGGAGAATGTGTAATGAATAATCTTAAGGGTAAAGACATCATGGCGGTTGGCTTGACAATGTTTGCGATTTTCTTTGGCGCGGGCAACTTGATCTTTCCGCCCTATTTGGGGAGAATGACAGGCCCAGAATGGTTCCTGGGATTCTTTTTCTTCTTCCTTGTTGACATCGGTGTTTCCATGATCGCAATCTTTGCAACCATTCGAAGCAACGATCTTTCCATGACAGGTATTCCCAGCAGACTTGGTAAGAAGATGGCAACGGTTGTAGCAATCATCATCGCAACTTGTCTTGCACCTTGTTTGGCGGTACCCAGAACAGCTGCAACAACTTTTGAAATGGGTTGGTCACAGATGTTCCCCAGCCTTAGCATTTGGGTATTCAGCTTTATCTTTTTCGCAGTTGTTTGTTTCCTGACAATCCGTCCTTCTAAGGTCGTTGATATCGTAGGTAATTATCTGACACCTATTCTTGTAATTTGTGTTCTTGTATTGATCGTGCTTGGTATTGTAGATCCCATTGGTCCCATCGCAGACGAATCTACAGTTGTAACAATTAAAGAAGGTATCATCAATGGTTATCAGACAATGGACCCTCTGGGTGTTGGCTTGATTATCGTAGCAATTATGGGGGCTGTTGTAGAAAAAGGCTATACATCTAAAGATGTACAGGGTCGTCTGTTGGCAAGAGCAGCGCTGATCGCAGCAATTCTGCTGTTTATTGTTTACGGCGGTTTGACATTCCTGGGCGCTACGGTTTCCTCCGGCGGTTATGAAGATTATAACCAGGCAGCTCTGGTTGTAGCAATTACAGAACAGCTTCTGGGTACATGGGGCGTAATCATGATGGCAGTTATCGTATTGTTCGCTTGCTTGACAACAGCAATTGGTCTGACATCCGGTTTTGCAGGTACACTGGAAAAACTGACAAACGGTAAATGCAAATACAGAACAGTCGTAATCGTAATGTCTGTTTTCTCCTTCGTTGTTTCCAACGCAGGTATTGACAAAATCATCAGCGTGGCAGCACCTATTCTGTCCGTAATCTTCCCTTGCTTCATCACAATGTCCGTATTGATGTTCTTTGGGAAACACATCAAAAATGATAATGTTATTAGAGTAGCAACATTGTTCGCATTCGTAATCAGCTTGTCCGAGGTTCTGGCTGGATTTGGCCTGCCTTTGACATATACTCAGTTCCTGCCTCTGCACGCATATTCTTTGGGTTGGATCGTACCAGCAATCATTGGCGGTATCATTGGTAAATTCATCCCCTGCAAGAATAGTGAAGCTTGATGCAAAACAGGTTCTTGAATTTGAAGCATGTAAAAGAAGTGGTAAAAACATATGAAACTAACGCAACCAAAAGCAGATAAGGAGGATAGTTATGAAAAAACTGATGACAGGTAACGAAGCTCTGGTGCAGGGCGCATGGGAAGCTGGCGTGTTGGTGGCTTCTGCATATCCGGGCACCCCTTCTACAGAAATTATCGAAAATATGTCTGCACGGAAGGAAGTTTACTCTGAATGGGCACCCAATGAAAAAGTAGCTATGGAAGCTGCAATCGGTGCATCCATCGCAGGTGTAAGAAGTTTGGCAGCAATGAAACATGTAGGTTTGAATGTTGCTGCAGACCCTCTCTTTACATTCGTATATACAGGTGTAAATGGTGGTATGGTCGTTGTAACTGCTGACGAACCTGGACAGCATTCCTCTCAGAATGAACAGGACAACAGAAATTATGCACGGGCAGCAATGATTCCTATGATGGAACCTGCAACCAGCGCAGAAGCGAAAGATTTCATGAAAGAAGCTTATGAAATTTCTGAACGTTTTGATACACCTGTATTGATGAGAATGACTACAAGAGCTTGTCATTCCAAAGGTCTGGTTGAATGTGGCGACAGAATGGAAAAAGCGCCTGTAAAACCCTACGAGAAAAACGCAAAGAAATATGTAATGGTTCCTGCCAATGCAAAAGTTCGCAGAGTTGACCTTGCTGAAAGAATGAAACAGTTGGAAGAATTCTCCGAACAGACACCTTTGAACTTTGTGGAAGACAACGGAAGCAAAGTAGGTGTGATCACTTCTGGTATGTGTTACTGTTTTGCAAAAGAAGTATTTGGTGATGATGTAAACTATCTGAAACTTGGCTTTACATATCCTCTGCCTGAAAAGAAGATGGTAGAATTCTGCAAAGGTCTGGACACTATCTATGTGATCGAAGAAAACGATCCTCTGATTGAAGGAGAAGTACAGAGACTGGGCTTTGAAGTCAAAGGCAAAAATACATTCCCCGCTTATGATGAACTGACATCTGACGTAATCCGCAAATGTGTTCATGGCGAAGAATTTGAAACCATTGATTATGATAAAGCAAAGGTTGTTCCCAGACCTCCCGCACTGTGTGCAGGATGTCCTCACAGAGGTTTCTTCTACGAACTGGGTAAGAGAAAGAATGTCATGGTAACAGGTGACATTGGCTGTTATACACTGGGCTTTGCAGAACCTTACAATGCAATTGACTCCTGCGTATGTATGGGTGCAGCTTTCTCCACAGGTCATGGCGCAGCCAAAGCCTTTGAACAGAAGGGTGAAGACACAAGAGTTGTTGGTGTAATGGGTGACTCCACATTTTTCCACACAGGCATCAACTCCCTGACAGAATGTCTGTACAACAATTCTAAGACAGTCAGCGTAATTCTGGACAACAGAATCACAGGTATGACTGGTCATCAGGAAAACCCCGGTTCCGGCAAACATGCTGATGGCAGTGATGCAACAGCAATTGATATCGAAACCGTATGTAGAGCACTGGGTGCGAAAAACATCAGAACCATTGATCCTAATAACCTGACACTGATGAGAGAAACATTGGATTGGGCTCTGGGATTGGACGAACCTTCTGTTATCATCACAAAATGGCCTTGCGTTCTGAAGAAATTCAGCGAAGATGATAAAGCAAAATTCCCTACAGCATACAAGACCAAAGACGTTGTAGATACAGATAAATGTATTGGCTGTAAGCTGTGCCTGAAGACAGGTTGTCCTGCTCTTTACATTGACAGAGAAACCAAAAAAGCTGGTATCGATTCTTTGCAGTGTGTAGGCTGTGGCGTATGTGAACAGGTATGTCCGAAACAGGCAATCGGAAAGGAGCGCTAAGAAGATGAGTGATAAAAGAACAAAAAACATTTTGCTGGTTGGCGTAGGCGGTCAGGGTACAATCCTTGCTTCTAAGCTCCTGACACTGGGTCTGATGGAAGAGGGATATGACGTAAAAATGAGTGAGATCCACGGCATGAGCCAGAGAGGCGGCAGCGTATCTTCTCAGGTAAGATATGGCGAAAAGGTATGGTCTCCTGTTATTGAAAAAGGCTCTGCTGATATGATCGTTTCCTTCGAAAAGATGGAAGCTCTGAGATGGCTGGAATATCTGAAAAAAGATGGCAAAGTTGTTGTCAACAACCATGAAATGATGCCTATGCCTGTTATCATGGGCAAAGCGGATTATTCTCCGGACATCATCAAAGAAATGCAGGATAACTGTAAAGACGTTACTGTTGTAAACGCAACAGAAGAAGCAGTGAAACTGGGCAACGGCAAAGTAATGAACATCATCCTTCTTGGAACCATCATCAAAGCGATGGGGCTGGAAGATATTGATTGGAACAAGATTGTCCGCGAAAATGTGAAACCTGCATTTGTAGAAGATAACCTGAAGGCAATCCAAGTAGGTATGAGCCTTGTGTAATACCTTTTAAAAATAAATGTAAACGCAAAAGAGAATGGAGGCTGAAATATGTATAATCAGTATTTTTATGGTCTTGGTAGTGCAAAATCCTGTATTCGTGAATTGTTTGAATACGGCTTGCAGCAGGCTGCAGTAGTAGGTAAGGAAAATGTGTTTGACTTCTCTCTGGGCAATCCCAGCATTCCTTCTCCTGCATCTGTAAACGAAGCAGCCATTGATGTTATCAAGAACGAAGATAGTCTGCTGGTTCATGGATATAGCAGCGCACCTGGCTTTGCTGATGCAAGAGATGCGGTAGCAAAAGAACTGGCAGAACGTACAGGAACAGAAATCCATGGCGCAGACCTGTATTTCACCTGCGGCGCAGCGCCTGCACTGATTGCAGTATGCAAAGCGCTGAATATCGACAGCGATACAGAAATTCTGGCAGTTGCACCGTTCTTCCCTGAATATCGTCCTTTTGTTGAAAGTACCGGCAGTAAATTCGTTTATGTACCTGCCGATACAGAAAACTTCCAGATTGATCTGAAAACATTGGAAGCAATGATCAATGAACATACACAGGCAGTGATCATCAACTCTCCCAACAACCCCTCCGGCGTTGTATTCAGCAGAGATACACTGGAAAAAGTAGCAGCGATCCTGACTAAGAAGAGTGAAGAACTTGGCAGACCTGTATACCTGATTTCCGACGAACCTTATCGTGAACTGGTATATGATGGCGTAGAAGTGCCTTGGGTTCCTTCCATCTACAAAGATACACTTGTATGCTATTCTTATTCCAAATCCCTGTCTCTGCCCGGCGAACGTATCGGTTATGTATATGTTCCTGAAAAAATGACTGATGCAAAAGAAATGTTCGCTGCAATCGCAGGTGCATCCAGAGTTATTGGTCATGTTTGCCCTCCTACACTGATCCAGCGTGTAGTTGCTCGTTGTGCTTATGAAAAACCTGACCTGGAAGCATATGATGTAAACCGCAAACTGCTTTACAACGGTTTGAAGAAAATCGGTTATGAATGTGCAAGCCCTGACGGTGCGTTCTATCTTTTCGTAAAAGCACCCGGTGGTGATGGCAAGGCATTCTCTGAAAAATGCAAACTGAAAAATCTGTTGGTAGTTCCTTCCGACGATTTCGGTGTAGAAGGTTACTTTAGACTTTGCTACTGCGTATCTAAAGAAACCATCGAAAAATCCCTGCCGATTTTTGAAGAGGTGTTCAACGCATAAAAATGTGTATTTATTATGGAATGGAAGAAGGAGATTGAAGTATGAAGAAATTAATGACTGGTAACGAAGCTTTGGTGAGAGGCGCTTGGGAAGCTGGCGTGAATTTTGCATCTGCTTACCCCGGCACTCCCAGTACAGAAATTCTGGAAAACATGTCTGGTTATAAAGAAGTGTATTCCGAATGGGCACCCAATGAAAAAGTAGCACTGGAAGCTGCTGTAGGTGCATCCATTGCCGGCGCAAGAAGTATGGCTTCCATGAAACATGTAGGTCTGAACGTTGCAGCTGACCCTCTGTTCTCTTTTGTATATCAGGGCGTAAACGGCGGTATGGTTATCATCACAGCCGATGAACCCGGTCAGCATTCTTCTCAGAATGAACAGGATAACAGACATTATGCGAAAGCAGCAAAACTTGCTATGATCGAACCTTCTGATTCTCAGGAAGCAAGAGATTTCATGAAAGAAGCTTTTGAAATTTCCGAACAGTTGGATACACCCATCCTGATGAGAATGACAACAAGACTGTGCCATTCCAAAGGTATCGTAGAATGTGGTGAAAGAGCAGAAGTTCCTGCGAAAAAATATGAAAAGAATATCGCAAAACATCTGAATCCTCCTGCAATTGCAAAAAAACAGAGAATCCTGCTGGAAGACAGACTGGTGAAACTGAAAGAATTCTCCGAAACAACACATATGAACAGAATCGAAGACAACGGCAAAAAAGTTGGTGTGGTTGTTTCCGGTATGTGCTATTGCTACGCAAAAGAAGTTTTCGGCGACGATGTAAACTATCTGAAACTGGGCTTTACATATCCTCTGCCTTCTGATATGATCAAAAAGTTCTGCACAGGCTTGGATATCATCTATGTAATCGAAGAAAACGATCCTATCCTGGAAGAAGAAATTCAGAGACTGGGCTTCGATCCTAAAGGCAAAAATACATTCCCCGCTTATGACGAACTGACATCTGACGTAATCAGAAAATGCGTATTCGGCAAAACATTTGAAAGCGTAGATTACGATAGAACAAAAGTTGTTGCTCGTCCTCCCGCACTGTGCGCAGGATGTCCTCACAGAGGTCTGTTCTATGAACTGGGCAAGAAAAAGAATGTGCTTGTTTCCGGCGACATCGGATGCTATACTCTGGGTTACGCAGATCCCTACAATGCAATGGACTTGAACCTTTGCATGGGCGCAAGCTTCTCCATGGGTCACGGCGCAGCTAAGAAGTTCGAAATGTTCAATGAAGACATGAGAGTTGTATCCGTTCTGGGTGACTCCACATTCTTCCATACAGGTATGAACTCCCTGGTAGAATGTATTTACAATGGTTCTAAGACCGTAAATATCATTCTGGACAACAGAATCACAGGTATGACTGGTCATCAGGAAAACCCTGGTACAGGTAAACACGCTGACGGCAGCGATGCTACAGAACTGGATATCGAAACAGTATGCAAATCTTTGGGTGCAAAAAATATCAGAACAATCAATCCCAACAACCTGCAGCTGGTAAGAGAAACCTTGGATTGGGCGCTTTCTCTGGACGAACCTTCTGTAATCATCACAAAATATCCTTGCGTACTGAAGAAATTCAGTGAAGAAGATAAAGCAAAATTCCCTGAAGCATACAAAACAAAGAACATTGTTGATAAAGATAAATGTATTGGATGTAAGATGTGCTTGAAGAGCGGATGTCCTGCTTTGTTCCTGAACAGAGACGATAAGAAAGCAGAAATCGATCCTCTGCAGTGCGTAGGCTGTGATGTATGCCAGCAGATTTGTCCTAAGAATGCAATCGGAAAGGTGGAGAAATAAGATGACAAAGAGCGTATTATTGGTTGGTGTAGGCGGTCAGGGTACTATTCTGGCTTCTAAACTTCTGACACTGGGCCTGATGGAAGAAGGCTTCGATGTAAAAATGAGTGAAATCCACGGCATGAGCCAGAGAGGCGGCAGCGTTTCCTCTCAGGTAAGATATGGCGACAAAGTATGGTCTCCTGTTATTGAAAAAGGTTCTGCAGACATGATCGTGTCTTTCGAAAAAATGGAAGCACTGAGATGGCTGGAATACCTGAAAAAAGACGGCAAAGTTGTTGTCAACGATCATGAAATGATGCCCATGCCCGTTATTATGGGTAAAGCTGATTACGCAGCTGACATCATCGATGAAATCAAAAAAGCATGCCATGATGTAACTGTTGTAAACGCAACAGAAGAAGCAGTGAAACTGGGCAACGGCAAGGTTATGAACATCATCCTGCTGGGCACCATTATCAAAGCAATGAAACTTGATAACATCGATTGGGAAAGAATTGTAAGAGAAAACGTAAAACCTGCTTTTGTTGAAGACAACCTGAAAGCAATCAAAGTAGGTATGGATTTGGTATAACGGGCAATACTGACTCTAGGTAAATAAAGTAGGCGAATCTCAGCATATAACAGCTGAGATTCGCTGTTTCTAAAATTTCTAGGAAATGAGTGTTGAATTATGAATGTATATGAAGAATACAAAAAGAAACTAGTATCTGCTGAAGAAGCAGTAAAAATCGTAAAAAGTGGTGATTGGGTAGACTACAGCCAGACCTGCTCTTTCCCAGAAGATTTGGACGCTGCTCTGGCAGCAAGAAGAGATGAGCTCGAAGATGTCAAAGTAAGAAATGCCATCAGCATGAAGCCTGTTCAGGTAGTAGAACAGGATCCTGACCAGAAGGCATTTACTTATAATCTGTGGCATTGCTCCGGTATCGACAGAAAATATGTGGATCAGGGGAGAGCATTCTATTCTCCCATGCTTTTCAGAAATTGCGGCTCTTATTATTCCAGAGGCTATGCACCCGTTAATGTTGCCATGATTACAGTAGCTCCCATGGATAAGAACGGTTACTTCAGCTATGGTCTGACAAACTGCTGTATGCAGGAAATGCTGGACGCTGCAGATCACATTATTCTGGAAGTAAATCCCAACATGCCTTTTGTATTTGGTATGGAATGTGACCATATCCATATTTCTGAAGTGGATTATGTTGTGGAAAGCACAAAACCTCTGGGTCTTGCTCCCGGCGGTGCACCTTCTGAAATCGACAAAAAAATTGCAGGAAATATTTTCCCTTATCTGTACGACGGCATCACACTGCAGATTGGTATCGGCGGTATGCCCAACGCTTTGGGCGGTCTGATTGCTGATTCCGATCTGAAAGATCTGGGTATGCATACAGAACTGATGAGTGACGGTTATCTGAAACTGTATCAGGCTGGTAAAATCACAAATAAGAAGAAACTGCTGAACCGTGGCAAAGGTGTATTCTCCATCTGTAACGGTTCCACAGAACTGTATGAATTCCTGGATCATAATATTGATATCATGTCTGCGCCTATGAGATATGTAAACAATCCAGAAACCATTAGACAGCTGGATCATTTTGTATCCATCAATGGCTGTGTATCTATGGACTTGTATGGTCAGGTTTGCTCTGAAACCTCCGGTACAAGACATATCAGCGGTACAGGCGGCCAGCTTGACTTTGTAACAGGCGCTTATGCAGCAGAACATGGACAGGCATTCCTGGCAATGGCTTCTACATTTAAAGATAAACAGGGCGAAGTTCATTCTCGTATTCTGCCTAAATTTACAGCAGGTGATGTAATTACAACACCTAGAACACAGGCACCTAGAATGGTAACAGAATATGGTGTTGCACAGTTGTCCGGTTTGGCAACATGGCAGAGAGCAGAAGCGATCATCTCTATTGCTCATCCTGATTTCCGTGATGAATTGATCAAAGCAGCAGAAGAACAGAAGATCTGGCGGAGATCCAATAAGCGATAGGAGGAAGACCTATGGGTGTAAGTGTAAATCGTTGGATAAAGCTGATCGCGGGGACGTTCATGTTATTGTTCCTTGGTTTGCTTTATGCATGGTCTATTTTTAACGCTCCGTTCAAAAGTGTATATGAAAGCTGGACAGTTTCACAATTGTCCATGACATTTACAATTTCCATGATTTTCTTCTGCCTGAGTGCATTTGTGGCAGGAAATCTTGCGAAAAAAATCAGTACACAAAATATTCTGCGGATTGCAGCGGTCATGCTTTTTGCTGGATTTTTCGGGGTATCTATGCTTAATCCCGAAGATTCCGCTACAAGCTTGATCCTCTTGTATATCCTTTATGGTTTTTTGTGCGGCAGTGGTGTTGGTATGGGGTATAATGCCATTATCAGCACTGTCAATAAAAGTTTTGCGGACAGAGCTGGTTTAGCATCCGGTGTGATGCTGCTGGGCTTTGGTCTTGGTGGTATTGTATTAGGTGGGACTGTAGGTACTGTCATCGAAAAGATCGGTTTGTTTGCTACATTCAGAGTACTGGGCATTTTGATTGCAGTTGTCTTGTTTATTGGTTCTATCTTCATTACACCGCCACCAGTAGATGCTGGAAAAGTTGTTGAACAGAAGAAAAATGATGACTTTGGTTATACAGCAAGTGAAATGATCAGAGAAAAATCCTTCTGGATTTTTGTGGTATGGACGATCCTGTTGAATTCTGCCAGCCTTCTGGTTATCAACAGTGCGGCAACCATTGCTGTGTCCTTTGGCATCCCTGCGGTTTTGGGGCTGATCGTTTCGCTGTTCAATGGTATCGGACGCGTTATTCATGGTGCGTTCTTTGACCGGTTTAAAGAAAAGAAGTCTACTTTGCTGAATACCAGTTTCGTGCTTTGTGCAGGTATTTTATTAACTTTAGGTGCGGCTTTTCAGGCTGCTCCCTTTATCCTACTGGGATTGATTTTCAGCGGACTTGGATATGGCGGTACACCTACGCTGGCTTCTACTGTAATTCTTGACCGATTTGGGCCTAAAAACTATGCTGTCAACTTTAGTATTGCCAATTTCTCTTTGGCGCCGGCAGCAATCATTGGTCCTATGATTTCCAGTGTTTTGATTGAAAAATCTAATGGTGCTTATAACAGCACTTTTTGGATGATCATCATTCTTGCGGCTGTGGCAATGGTTTTGAGATTGTTTTTGAAAGAGCAACATGCTCACAAATAATTGTCAATCAAAATAACCTCCAAAATAATGACATACTGTACATGAGAAAAACATAAAACTTTGCTAAAGATGTTCCTAAAAGTAATACTTCAAAATTATTGAAGCAGCCAAAGGATGTGGCTTGTCGTCTGTAAACACAGACGGCAAGCTTTTTTATTTTTAAACTAAAAAGGCAGTACATAAGAAAAAAGATAGCCGGAAATCCCGTAATTTCAGGAATTCCGGCTATCTTTGTTTGTTTAAATTGTGCGAGGAATGCTTTTTATGACAGTTTTCATTCAGAAAAAGAATTTATTTGCTTTTGACTGTCAGTTTCTTATGGATTTCGGAATAATCAAGAGGATTGTTTAATGGCTTTAACTGCATTTACAAATTGCAGAACATCTTTTGGCGCATCCAAGCTATAAAGCAATCCATAAGGAATGCTGTAATCCCAGTTAACAGGAATTGAGACTAAACCAGGATGTACATCGCGCCAGCATTCAATGGTCAAAAGGACATTTCCCGTTTCAGCGCATCGATTAAAGACAGAAAGATCATAAAATTGTGGTGTGTCTTCGATATGAATTGCAGAGTGATTTCTTTCGAGATCATCACGAATTAAATCATTCGTTTCAGAGTCTCCTTTTCGTACCATCATCAGCGTTTCGCCATAAAGATCCGATATGTTGATGTTGGTTTTTAAGGCGAGAGGGTGTTCTCTGGATACTGCGATCATTTTTTTGTATCGTCCAAGCTGCAGAAAATTGCAGCGAGAAAGCCATTCTTTAGAGTCGCAAACACCGATAAGAAAATCAAATTTTTCTCCCAGCTTTTCGATTTCCAAAAGAATGCCGTCATGATTGTCCTCAAATGGCACAAGATGCAATTTATAAGAAGGAAAATCCTGATTTACAAGATACCAGAGATCCATGAAAGGCTTTGCTGGATTGAGCAAGGATGTGCCTACACAGAATGTGGTTTCATAGTCATAAAGAGCAGCTTTTGCTTTGCTGATGGCTTGTTGGGAATGATTCATCATCAATTTTGCTTCTTTGTAAATGACGATACCGGCTTGTGTCAGATGGACACCTGAAGGCTTGCGTTCTATAAGTTTTAATTCCAAATGCTTTTCCAAGGCATTCATCTGCTTCATCACTGCGGTAGGGGATATGAATAATATTTCTGAGGCTTTTGTGAAACTGCCGCAATCAGCGACAGCCACAAAAGTATTTAAAAGAGGGTTATACATGGTGTGCCTCCTATAATATGTATAAACTTTTGGTTTATAGAATGATAACATATTGGAGATTCTTCGTCAACGGAAGGAACGGTATAATAAAGGCAAAAGGAGGGAATGAGATGCCAAAAAAGTTGATTGTTTTTTACTCGAGGGCAGATGAAAATTATGTTAGCGGTATGCTGAAAAATTTGGCAGTGGGGAATACGGAGGTAGCCGCAGGTATTCTTCGGGAATTGACAGATGCAGATTTGTTTAAGATTGAGCAGGTACAGCCCTATGCCAAAAGCTATAATCAGTGCATTGGTCAGGCTCAGGAAGACCAAAAGAGAGATGCACGGCCTGAGCTAAAGGCTTATCCTGAAAGTATGGATGCCTATGATACCATTTATCTTGGGTTCCCCAATTATTGGGGTACCATGCCTATGGCAGTTTTTACGTTTTTGGAGCATTTCAACTTCACCGGAAAAACCATCAAACCATTTTGTACCCATGAAGGCAGTGGGATGGGACGAAGCGAAAAGGATATCAAAGGGCTGTGTCCTGGTGCAAAGGTAGAAAAAGGGTTAGCAATTTATGGAAGCAGTGTGAGCCGATCCAGAAAAGACTTCGAAAAATGGATATAAGGAGGGAATTTCATGAAACCAGAGGAAATGAGTGTGTTTCCGACAGGGGAACCGAATGAAGCCTATGCAGAATATTTCATTGGGCAAAGTTATTTGAACATGCTTTCTACAGAACAGGTTGTGGTAGGTAATGTAACTTTTGAACCAGGATGCCGCAATCACTGGCATATCCATCATGCGGATAAAGGCGGCGGACAGATGCTGCTTGTGACAGCAGGCGAAGGTTGGTATCAGGAATGGGGGAAGAAGCCTGTAAGACTTTATCCAGGCAGTGTGGTACATATTCCAGCAGATGTGAAGCATTGGCATGGTGCCGCGGCAGATTCCTGGTTTCAGCATCTGGCAATTGAGGTGCCTGGAGAAAACTGTTGGAACGAATGGTGCGAGCCTGTTTCAGATGAAATATATGCAAAGCTGGAGAAAGAGGTGTAAGATATGGCAAAAGTAACAGCAGGCAGAGATGAATTGGGTGTCTTTGCTCCTAAATTTGCGGAATTGAATGATGATGTTCTTTTTGGGCAGGTGTGGGCAAGAGAAGAACAGTTATCTTCTAGAGATAGAAGCATTGTAACTGTGACTGCGCTGATGGCAAGCGGTATTTTGGATTCTTCTTTGAAGTTTCATTTGCAGAACGCCAAAAATCACGGTGTTACAGCAGAAGAAATGGCAGAAATCTTGACCCATGCTGCTTTTTACGCAGGATGGCCGAAGGCTTGGGCAGCATTTCGTATGGCAAAAGAAGTGTGGGAGGAGGCTAAATCATGAAAAAGGTACTGATTATCTCGGCAAGTCCAAGAAAAGGGGGAAATTCCGATACCCTTTGCGACTATTTTGCAAAAGGTGCTCAGGAAAACGGAAATCATGTAGAAAAAGTATTTTTGGCGGAAAAGAATATTGGCTTCTGTACTGGATGTGGCGTTTGCAATGAAACGCATCTATGTGTTCAGAAGGATGATATGAAGGAAATTCTGGATCAAATGGTGGAGGCAGATGTTATTGTGCTGGCAACGCCTGTTTACTTTTATTCCATGAATGGGAGAATGAAAAACTTTATTGATAGAACGGTTCCCAGATATACGGAAATCACAAATAAGGATTTTTATTTTATTATGACTGCTGCTGACACAGACAAAGCAAATCTGGTACGAACTATGGAAGCATTCCGTGGTTTTACGGAAGACTGCTTGGAAGGAACGAGAGAAGCAGGTGCCATTTATGGAACAGGTGCGTGGCAGAAGGGGGAAATTGAAGAAACCCCTGCCTGCAAAGAAGCTTATGAAATGGGGAAATCAATCTAAAACGATTCTGAAAGATAAATGATATGGCAAAATTGTATTCGACATAAAAAGAATAAACCTTTTCTCGAAAATGAAAAAGTAATCTATTGAATTTGTTTGTCAATAGCGGACATTTGCTTCTGTATCACTTGCTTTTTACCGATTTTTCTTTTATAATTTGAGTAGTTAAAATTTCCAAAAAGAGGAAAACAAATTATATTTTTTGAGAGGTTTTGTCATGTGAAAATAGCAGCTGGTTTTTGTCGACAGGAAATCAATCAAAATTATACTTCAGGGAAAGAAATCATGGATAAAAAAATGATTTTTCTCCTGAATTTTTCATGCCTTGCATTATGCTGACCATTCGGTGGTGTAAATGCAGGGCTTTTTTATTACGAAAGGAGTGGTATGTGATGTCTTTGAAATATCATTGTCCCAATTGCGGATCATCTTTGGGTTATGAGGGTTTGTACTGGAAATGCAAAGCAGAAAAGGAATGATCAGAAGTTATTGCTTGGACACAGGAACAAATTGCAGAAAAACAGGAAAAAAGGGGAGTAATGCCATGACAGAAGAAAACAGGACTTATATGATTCATCTGGAAATCAACCATGTTCCGTGGCACAGACTGCCTACTGCTTATGGACGGGGAACGGACTTTCCAGCATATTTTGAAATTCTAAGAAAAATGGATGATTTGGAAGCGGTCAAAAATGCTCTTTATGGGCTTACCACAAATATGGAGCATCAAAGTACCTTGTGGCAGGCAACGCCTTTTGGAATGGTTTTTTTGACTCGTATTTTGATAGAGGCATTAGAGAAAAGCCAGCAAAATTCTGTTGCACATTTTCTTGCATGTGAGTTGTTAGACTTTATTGCCTGTGTTCTGCAATGTTTTCATGATGGCAATAGAATGGAACATCCTGAGCCGCTGCCATTCTTTTCCGATATGCTGAAGGAAGAATATTTGTGGTCGGAGGAGTACGACGAGGAAGAGGATGAGATGCGCTATGAGGAGGGCGAGGTGTTTTCGGATGACCTCTTTTACAGCTTCTATTATTATTCTTGGCAGGCAGTATTGGTGCACCATCATAGGCTGGAGCAATGCCAAGTGGTAGAATTTGACCCAAAGATTGCAAAAGTTCTGGCTGAGCTTTAAAGGAGGCGGTATAGATGGATGAAAAATTTTATGAAAAATATTCTTCTGAAGAACAGGAAGTCATTGTTTTGATACAACAGATTTTGGGGGCAAGTCCGTTTGAAAATAAATGGGAGATGGTGGCAACGACCCTTGGCATGGTATTTTGTGCAGATGGCAGAGTTGATGCAAAAAGAGGGCGTCTGAACTGGCTTGTTACTGAAGAGGAACGCAGTAACGTAAAAACTTGGAACAGATTCCAAAAAGGGCAGATCTGCCGTATCAAAGTGCGGAAGCTTTTAGATACATTTGTGCCCAAAAATCTCATGCCGGAAGAATTCAATGCTTGGTGTGTGGTGGGAGTGTTAGAACAAAAGGCTGTTTGTCGGCAGCTGGAAGAAGTTTGGGCTGCATATAATAAGCCTGTTGTCATTGACGATGAAGTGCTGGGGACACTGATTTTGAATCGAGATTTTGATATGTTTGAAGGTACTATCGATTGGAATGAAACAGAAATTTCTCTAATGCTGGAAGTGGATGCGGATGACCGGTCTACTTGGGAAGATACTTGTAACGCTGCCAGAAGTATGTTATCAGAAATGGAAAAATGGGATCAAACTATGCGTGTTTTTTCGGCAAAAGCGTTGACAAGTCTTGCCAATGAATGGATGGAAAACGATGATGAAAATACTGCACCCATTACAGAAGAAATTTTTGCAGAACGTATTTCTCTGTTGGAGCTTACTTTTTCTTTTGAGGATAGCTTTACCACCTACTATGAGGATGATGATATGTTCTGGGGACATGCCATTGAAGTATGTGGCTCTTTGGAACAAGGTGTAGAGTCTGCAAACATTGTTGGGTAAGAGGAATTTTATGAAACTGAACAGCAAACGCATAAATTTCGAATATAAGCCGTGTAAAGAAATCTTTGTTTTTCCTGAAGATACAGGTCTGCATTCATTTTTGATGTGTTGGACGAGGAATTGATGGAAAATACCGAAGCCATGGATATTGTGGGGCAAATGCTGGATGAAGCAGAAAATCTTGCAGATAATGCAAAAGAAACCTTATCGCAGATTTTGTCTGATGAAAGTTATGAGAAATATGGTATTGTGACATACTTTATGGAATTCCATCGGGATGAGGTGGAGCCGAAAACAGCGGCAAAACCATTTCCCGTAAAAGATATATCAGCTCTGTCCTTTGTAGAAATGGTAGATGATTTGCAGTTAAAACAATTTGGTAGTTTATGGATGGTGAATTGGGGCAATCAATTTTTATTCTGGATTTTCCTTTTAATTCGGAACCTACAGATAAACTGATGGTGATTTTTTTCAATTCAGAGAAAGACGTTGTTAAGATTACTCATAAAAGTTGATGGGTTTCTGTTAATGATTTATGGCAGTATTGGTGATTCCATTCATTATTGTATTTAGCTGCCAAATAGGAAGGAAAATTTGTAAAACTATCTCTATTTTTGTGTTCAAAATCAGTGATTGCAAAGCTTACACATATTATGGTTTGTTGGAATTTATGTGAATGTTCTGCTTTGAATTTTAAGAAAGAATTTGATTTATAAAGGGGGAATTACAATGCCTACAAAAGAATGGATGGAAAAATATGAAGCAGTGAAGGAAAAATTGACTTGCAAAATAGATTTGGATGCCTATTTCACAGAAAAGAAAATCGGAAAAGCTACCGTTGATTTGCTGGAAATTGGGGATGTATCTTTTCCTACAGGTATGATATTCGCCTGTGATCCATTGATTGAGCTGGAGGATATGGACCCTTTTATGCAGACCATTCCAACGGGGACTTATCCAGTGAAAATCTGTGTGGTACCAAGTGAAAAATATGGGGATCGCTATGCTTGTGTAAAAGTAGAAATCAGTCAGCAGAAACCCGTACGTTATGAATTGGGAATGATGGGAAATGAAAATTTGGATGAAGAACTGGAAGAAGATTCCTTTTTTGGTTTTGGCGTGGATGCAGGAATGGGATGTATTGCGGATGTGAAAGCACAAGAAGCATTCAAGGCTTATTGGGAACAACGTCTGAAAGAAGATCCGGACATAGATCCTTACAATGATCTGTTTTGTGATTTGTTAGAGGAAAATGCAAAAAAATATCCGAAGTATCAAAGAGAATATGGGGACTGGTTAAACTGGAATATTCCGAATACAGACTGCAATCTTCCTATTTTTGCATCTGGCTGGGGAGATGGCGTATATCCGTCCTATTTTGGCTATGATGCGGAAGGAAATGTTTGTGGTGTGTATATCCATTTTATTGATGTTGCGGAAGAGTACGATGATTGAGGAGTGAGAGAAACGATGAAACCATTTGACACCAACTATAAACTTTTGGATGAGATGTACAATGATGATTACTATCCCACTTTTTTGGTAGATAAAGTAAAAGACGAAATCCAGAAAGTCATTGACTTGCTGGAAAGCGGTGAAAAAGATATAGAAGCTGTACAGGAAAAACTGGATGAAGCAGTTTGCGGCATCAATGATCTACAGGAGGAATTTGACGAGCATGACAGTGAGATTGAAACCGTAGCACGAGACTGTATTGGAGTAACTGTGGCTTATATTTTGGAATGGTTTGATATTCCCATTGATATAGAGGAGGCTATCAGAGAAAGGGACTGGTAATGGAGATTCAGAAAAAGGAATTTTCCGTTTGTGATGAGTGCGGCAGTTTGTTTTTCAAAGGAAGTTCTCAAATGATGGCGCTTTGTCCAGAATGTGCGTATATTCTTTATGGCTATCTAAACTGCTAAAATCAAGGAACAAATTTTGAACTGCCTTGACCAGAAAGAAGCCTAGGTTCAGGGCAAGAAGTCTAAAAGTATAGGATCATGTGAAATATTCCATTGTTCTGAATGGGAACTGGTGTAAGTTCAGCCAGAATAGAGAACTACGCAAGTTTCTTCTTTCTACAGGAGACAGCGTTTTGGTGGAAGCAAGTCCTTATGATCATATCTGGGGAATTCAGCTGTCTGTGGATGTGCCAGAGGCACAAAATCCTTTTGGGTGGCGTGGTGAAAATCTTCTGGGATTTGCGCTGATGGAAGTACGAGATGAACGGTGCAGGATTACAAAAAATCAGATGTTATGTGATTGGGGGACAGTATGGGAAAGATGAAATTATATGAATTAGTCAATCAATATCATATTGGTACAGAGTTAAGCTGTGCTGAAGCAATGTTTAAAGCATGTAATGAGTATTATGGTCTGAATCTCAGTGAAGAAACCAGACGAATGTTTTCTGTGATGGGACTGGGTATGCAGACAGAACAGTCTTGCTGCGGTGCCTTTACGGTAGCTGTTGGAATCATTGGTTTGATGACCGCAAAAGATGGAGAAACAGATGTAGATAATATGGAAGGCTACCAGATGATCTGTACATTAACGGATTATGTTTTGACATCCTTTGGCACACTGCATTGCGTAGAACTGCAGGGATTGAAAGTGCAGGGGTATGAAAATCCTTGTCACTACATCGTGGAGGGAATTGCAAAGAAACTGGAAGAGATTCTTTCGGGAGGTCATGGCTATTCACAGATGCTTGTGAATTGATGAAAAGGGCGTGAAGATATGACAAAAGACGAAGTTCTTGCATTATTGATTCGTGATATGGAAAAATTTTTGCGTGCACACAGTAATTTGCAATTTTACGCTTTCGCATTTGATTGTAACGCTGAGTATGCTAATTTTTTGGTCTGTATGAATACCACCGAAGAATTTGAAAAGACGTTACAGTGGTATCAAAAGAAATATGAAAATTATAATCAGGAAGAAAATATTCTGGAATTACGCTATAACCCTGGAGATTGGGAATATACGGACATTTCCCAGGTGGATTTATTTCCCGAAGAAGAACTGGCGGCAAAATATCAGGATGATATCGAAAAATAGTGCGAAGAAATCATGGATTTTTGCGAAGATATTCTGCGAGATTTCAAAAAAACAGATGTATTTGAAAAAATCCCAAAGACTTCATATTTTATTGCTTTTTGTATTGACCATGATGAAGATGTGAAAGAGGCTTTGGAACGACAAAATGTGATATAGATTTATATTAGAAAAAATGGAGTGATGGAATCGTGACAGAATATATCAAACTATTTTGGGAGGATGCACCAGAGGAAGAACCACCTGTCATTCTCTATGAAGTTGACACAGAAAACGAGCGTCTGGCACTTCGCTCCATTGATATTTTTGCAGACAGACATACGCAAAATATTGCAGATCTTTATGACGGCGTGATTGAGATCGTGCCCATTCCTACCGTAGAAGAATTTAACACCCATGTTTGGGGCGAGGAGTTCCATGCCTGCATAATAGAGAAAGGTGAATTTGAGGCTATCTGGGAGAGCCACACCTATGATGGAGAAATAAGGAATGAAGGATGATGAAAATGACAAAGAGAAAAATTGGTGTTCGAATGTTTACCCTAAAAATGCAGATATAAAAAGTTTTTAAAGTAAAATGACAAATACATAAAACTGACAACTGACAGATTTATCATAGGGAACATATTTTTAGAATCAAGGTGTCAGAATGATTGATGTGTTACAATTTATAAGGAGTAGTGATTTTATGAAATGTCCTTTTTGTAACGAAGAAGTGAAAATGGGAGAATTTCGCAGTGTAAGGGATGGGGAGATATATCGGTTACCTAAAGATATAAAATATAAGGGATAATTTTTAAACGAAGAAAAAGTTGAAAATCAAGGTGCTTTGTATTAAATGGAAAAGTGCCATGAGAAACTATGTATGTCCACAGTGCAAGGTCATTATTATAAAATAATGTATTAGCCATGGTTGTTATAAGTGAAAAATAAATGAATCGTCCTCAAAATATTGGATGTGGACAGCTTAAAATAACAATAAAAGCAAAGAATTATTGAAGAATATATATCTTTAGGAAGATGCAGCAGGAGGTGTAGCATATGTACATCAGCAAATACTGGGGCAACTTTATTGGAGGTTCCGATGACAGCCTGAACCTTGTGGCGTTTTTAGAAGACCAAAAGAAAGAGGAAATCTCTCTCAGCGAGATTTTTGCCAAGATTGGTCTGGATAAGCAAAATTGGGATTTCCGACAAACAATAGAATATCTTGAGTTTACCCATTCCAACGGCGTAGACATGGATTTTCATTTTGCCATTGATGTCATCACGGATCTGGCAGCCATTTTGTTGGAATGTTATGTGAATGGCAGCGTAAATCTGCACGACTTGGACGACTACAATACGCCTTCACGCTGTATACGAATTACTGCCACACCAGAGGAACACGACGCCATGGACAGAACTCTTGCGGACTTTGCCCAAAATCCTCTGTCCTATGACCTTCATGAAATGATGGATGACGAGGAGATTCAAGAAATGGCTCGAGATGTGGAGGCACTGCGTAAAGAACTTTATGAGTCTGCTGGTCGCAATCGCCACTACTATGTGAAGGCAGAGGACATGAAGAATTTACTCCCTGACTGGGATGGAGCCAATGGATGCATTGCCACTAACCGTATTACAGTGGAAGGCTGTAAGGTTGGTTACTGCTACCGAGAGAAGTCAGATGGCGACTGGGATAGCGGTTGGCGTTTTACTGCCGGTGATGAAAGTGATGCCTATATGGATGATCCAAATAATTCCGGTATTTATGGATTGAATACCATTTGTAATGACGATCCTGATATCATTTCTTTACTAAAAGCACCGTACAACTCTGCTTTCGAGAGAGATGAAAACGGTATGTTCCAGCAAATCGAAGACTGGAAACCTGATGAGGACGAGGAGGACTCGGATATGGATATTTTAGAACAATGCCAGAAGTGGCATGAAACTAACGAATATCAGAAAATCATAAATGCTTTGGAATCAATTCCTGCTGAAGTAAGAACACCAGAAATGGATAGCGAACTGGCTCGTGCCTACAACAATTTAGGAGTACGGTCTGACCGAGAATTGCTTAAAAAATCCATTGCATTGTTGCACAAACATGAAGAATATTTTGCTGACGATCACCTTTGGAATTTCCGTATGGGCTATTCCTATTTTTATCTGGACCAGGAAGGAAAAGCGCTATCATACTTTCAGAAAGCTTTGGAAGCTCGTCCTGATGATGAAGATACTAAAGAATTCATGGAATGGTGTCAAGAACAGATCACGTTGCCTCAGTTCAGTGTGTGTTTCCGAGAAAAAGTAGAAGAAGTATGGGAGGAATTTGTTGTACAGGAATCCAACCTGCGTCAAATCATGGATGAAGATGCAAATCAGCAACGTGGTGAAGAACTCGTTGCCGCATGTGAGGAAATTTTACATATTGCTTTTGAAGGTATTTCCTTTGAGATGGGCTTCAATGGCGAAAAACATGAACTAATCCTAACTCCGGAAGGCGACAAGGTAAAACTTTTTGAACTGGTCTACTTCCAGAAACACGCACCAAAAGAGATATTGGAGCATTGGAATATTCTGGTGGGGCGCCAAAGCGTGGAAAACATTGGTCTGCGTGCAGGTGAATGGGATATTTCCGGCGATGATGTGCAGATTTGGTTAGAGGATATTGGTGAAAATCGTTTTGCTTTGGAGACCTATTGCGAAAAACTGCTGCCAATGCTTGTGGAAGAAGAAGGTCGTGTATGGTGGATGCTGACTACGTTGACGGATCAGGTGTTGGGTGAAATTCCTCATATGCGATACATAGAAGCTTTTGATGTACTGACGGAACCAAAAGATGAACCTGCCCAACTGCTTTCTTGTCTGCCGAATATACTGAAAGAAAAAGGCTTAGACCTTTCCAAAGATCCAGAAAGCTATTTGGAAACTTATATGGGATACAGCATGGAACCAAATGAAGATCCAGAGGCGGATTGGAGATTAGATACCATTGCCGGCTCTACTTGCTGTGCAGCTCTCATCAATGGTTATCTAAACAATGACAACGATTACATGGACGATCTTCACGCTGATGGTGCAGTGGCAGGCTTTTTCTGTTATCCACTGGATACACTTCGTGAGGAAGAAGGCAGTCAGAAGATTTTTGATTTTCGAGATCAATTGGAGGGAGTATTTACCACCGATGAAGGGATGGAAGTACTTACGCTCACTGGCGGTGCTACTGGTATTTATTATGGCTATGTAGATTTTATTGCGTGGGATATTCGTAATGCACTGCAAATGGCAAAGGAATTTTTTGCGGATACAGATTTGCCTTGGGCAAGTTTCCATACATTCCGCAGAGAGGCATCCACTGTGTATCTGAAACAGACCGAAAATGATGACTTAGATTCCAAGGAGAGAGTTGAAGAATTGGAAGAAACATTGACGGGAATGGATTATATCCCTTATACACCGGAAAATGCAGAAGAATTTTATCAGCAATTAGAGCAGTGGAATGATGAGGACGAGTATACTCGCTGCATTCAGGCGTTGAATGCCATTCCAGAGGAATGGTGGGGTTACCGCATTGCTTATGCCATGGCACGGGCACTGGAAAACTATGCCATTATCGGAGATCACGATGAGGGAACACCAAATTACAAGGGAGACAAGGCGCTCCTGCGTGCCATTAATGTGCTGGAATCTGTTCGAGAGGAAGGTCAAGACAAAGCAGAATGGAATATGCGTATGGCTTATGCTTATCAATATCTTTATGGACAGGAAGAAAAAGCTATCCCTTATGCACAGCGCTGGGCAGAATTAGATCCAGAAGATACAGATGCGCCTTTGGTAATACAGGAATGCCAGAAAGAAATTGCCAGACGTACCGAGGCAGAATCGGAGGACGAGAGTGACCCCACAGGCGTTTTTACCGGATTTGTCCTCTTGTCCAAAGGAAAATGGGACAAGCAGCAATTTATTCAAGATATGAAAGAAAAATGGAACATCACCGTGGATGAACATGACGCAAGCGAGGATAAGAGTGATGATGCCTTAGTGTTTGAAGTGGGAGATATGCTTGCTGCTGTCAGCCTTGGAACTTATCCAATTCCCAACGGCGAAGCGGAAATAAATGCGGAAAACAACTATATGTGGGAGGATGCGGTAAAGATAGCAAAAGAACATTGTGCCCATATTATGGTAGCAGTTTTGGGAAAAGAGGAAGATTTGCTGGAAAAAGGTAAGTTGTTCACCAAGCTGGTAGCTGCTTGCTGCCGTCAGAAATACGCAACAGGGGTTTATACCAGCGGTGTTGTATTTGAACCTCGTTTTTATGAAGGTTTTGCTGATATGCTGCAAAATGATGAACTGCCTATTTTTAACTGGATTTGGTTTGGTCTGTACCGTGATGAAAATGGTATGAACGCTTACACTTATGGTATGGATGTATTCGGCAAGGATGAGATGGAAGTGCTGGGTACTGATGCTGAACCGAGTGATTTGCGAGACTTCCTGGCAAGCCTTGTGTCTTATGTTCTGGAGAATGATGTGGAACTTCATGACGGGGAAACCATTGGTTTTTCTGCTGAGGATAAACGCACTATTACCCGCAGTCCAGGCGTCAGTCTGCCAAAAGATCAGATGACACTGAAAATCTCTTATGATTCTGATAAAAGTGACGTTGAGGCAGGTGAAGGTGAATTAGACACACTGGTAATGGATGATGGGGTATATCATGTCGAAACCATCCAGAAAAAGAATTTACCGATGGATGAAATCAATGCATATAATCACATGGCAATTTACTTACGATGGGCCATGGAACGTGATTTGATGAATGAGGAGTTTATACAGGAATATGGTGATTTGGTAGAACAAGCAAAAATAGAACATACAAATGTGGATTTGCGTGTATTTATTCGAGATGGATTGGAAGGACAGCTTTTTACTACTTTGTTCAATAGACAGGGGCAGGCTTTCGCATATTACTACTATGGAGAGAATGATGCTCCATATTATCCTTCTGATATCGACAACTACGCCATTGGTATCATTGGTCAGGAACGTAACTATTCCGATGAAATTCAAGATGAAGCATATCTGTTCATTCCTTTTGATGAGGAATATTATCAAGCTATGGCAAAGGTGATTGAGAAACGCTTTATGAACTGGCAAGGACAGGACTTCAACGAGGATACATTGGAGCCTTCTGAGGTGGCTCAGGCAATCATGGAATATCTGGACTGTGAATGTACTTACTTCCCATCTATGAAAGATGATGATCCTATTACGGCGGCTTACAGTTATGCTAAGCGAGACAGCGCCCAGAAAGGTTTTGTGCCGATGCTCATCAAGGCGGATGACGAAACGCTGTTGGAGTGTCTGGTGATGAATGCCGACCCTGAGAATGAGGCGGATTTTTACGAATTTGAACTCAAAAACGTAACAGAGTATCGAAAGAAGATGCTCTCTATCTCCGTCAAAGACGGAAAGGCAGTTTTGGAGGAAATGATTGGACTTCGAAAAGAAGAAGTGGACGATGATGATATGAATTGGGAAGAAGAAATACTCGGAAAAATGGAAAATGGATACGAAAATAACCGTTTTTCCAGCTTCTGGGAATATGATACAGACATGACATATCCTATGATTTTAGCTAAAATTCCAGTAAAACATCCTTGGGAAATCTTTGCATACTTGCCTTTTGGAAACTGGAATGAATGCCCAGATACACCAGAACTTATGGCGGTGGCGAAATACTGGTTTGAGCAGTATGGAGCTGTACCTGCCGTTCTGACACATGACGTACTGGAATTTGATCTTCCGGCTGCTATTTCAAAAGAATGTGCAATGGAAGTGGCTTTGGAACAATATGGTTTCTGCCCAGATATAGTGGATCAAGGCCCAGAAGATGCTACGGTAGGCTCATTGGCAGATGTATTACAGCAGTCCAGAGTTTGGTACTTCTGGTGGGATTAAACACGGGGTGAAGTTTATGAACGGATATTTGAAGAAATACATAGAGCTTCAAAAGAAATTCAATGAACCGAAAGGCAAACCGGAGAGCGTTCGCGCTCTCCATGCCTTTAAGGAAGAGTTGGAGCAAATGGAAGATCCGCAGGCAAAAGAAGTCTTGGTCAATGTCTATAATCTGTTGGATTATAAAAAAAGTGCCTATGACCTGCTCTGTAAAATTGGAGATAAATCCGATTCGAAGGTTTTCAAACGTCTGGCAACTATGAAAGACTATGCGGAAAAATGGGGCGATCATTATGCCCTCAAAAAACCAAAGACGAAAGAGGAAAAAAGAAAGAATCAGGAAAAACAGCTACAAATGGGTCTGCCGTTTTTCAGATATCATCCAAATCCTTTAGAAACAGGAGCTTTTGAACAATCTGACGAAGGTGTTGTCTGTGACTGCTGTGGAAAGGTAACACACATCTATTATGAAGCACCATTCTATGCTGTGGATGACATTGATTACCTGTGTCCATCTTGTATTGCCAGTGGAAAAGCGGTTGAAAAGTTTGATGGCAGCTTTCAGGATGATCATTCCGTGGATGATGGTGTGGAAGATGCTGACAAACTGGATGAACTCATTCATCGTACACCTGGTTACTGTGGCTGGCAGCAGGAATACTGGCGTGCCCATTGTGGAGACTTTTGTGCTTACTTGGGCAGAGTAGGTGCTATGGAATTGCAGGCATTAGATGTCATGGATGAAGTATTGGATGACCCTATGTGGGATGATGAGCAGAAAAAAATGATACAGGAATCTGTTAATGGCGGTCATTTGCAGTGCTATTTGTTCCAATGCCTGCATTGTGGAAAGCACTTGGTCTGGATGGATTTTGATTGAGTTTTCTATCTGCGATCAATAGAAATGGACAATTTAACCATTGGGACATGATTGAATGGTGAAAAAGTAAGGTGCTAAGTGTCATGTTGAAGCAAAAGCAGACAAAACCTGTCCTTTTTTGGCGAAGCATGGTACCGTTGTTATATAGGGACAGACAGCAAAGGTTTTATGCTTCTTGCTGCTTTGTGTGCAAGAGATAATTTTTTCTTATCAGAGCAGTATTCGATTTTAAGAATGAGATTTCAGTATGAAATAGAATCAAGATAAAGTAAATGGAAGGAGGAACACTATGGAGGAAATCAGAAACTTTTTGCTGTCCCCAGAGGAATATTTAGATCTATTCTGGGAAAGTGATGCTTTGATTTGGATAGATTGGCGTGAATATGACGAATCCATCATTGAATATTTCAATAAAAAACTGCCAGACAAAGATAAAATTGTATTTAAATGTGTGGAAATTGCAAAAGAACGAGGCATAGATATTATTTTGGAGAAAGACGGCATTTCTGCTGCAATACCGTATGCAGAAGATTACACAGACCGAGATACAACACTAAGAAGCATACAGGAATATGTAGCACCCAATTATCAAATTCGATGGTTTATGGGATCCCTTGGCAGTGACACCCTTGCATTTTGCATCTATCCTTTCACGCAGTGGGAGCAGTTAGAACGGGAATTCGGTACAGAAAAAGTAGTGTATCATTTTGTGCCAATAGAGAAGGACAGTATCATGTTTGAAATGGATATGGAAGAAATTTTTGACTTGTTAAAACAAAGAGGTGTAAAATAGTATTGCTTTGTTGAGACGTATTATCTAGATTTTATTAACAGTTTCTGGTCTAATCCAGTAGATGCACTTCAGTCATTCTGTGTTTTTTGGGCAACTGGAAAAATAATTTGTAATCGAAAAGTATGGAACACTGAAACAGTTGGCAGAATATCGACATTAGGAGGAATTTTGCAAAATATTGATAAACAAAGTATAATAATGGATGGAGGACAGATTTTCTATTTCTTTTGTAGCGAATGTTTAGGCTGCAAGCGGAGGTGCAGCAGGATTGGATGCTATTGTGGGAAAATAGTATGGCACAGAAAATGAGGCGGAGCAGTTGGCATTCAGCTGTATATTCGGAAAAGCAAATCTATCGAATCTGATGCATGCATGGTAATTTTCCGAGAGAGATTATCCATCAGAAGAAGATGTTTGATTTAATTTATTCAATGATAAAAAGGAGGACAAGCAATGAACAATGGAGTATTTCAGCAAGATTTAGATAATGAGAATGGGTTTTGCCCCGGCGGCCCTTTTATGATACAAATGTTATTTAAAAACCCAATCGATCTGCCGGCAAAAGATCTTATGACAACAGTTATACAGAAACATATCGGTGCAACAGAATGTTTTTCCTATGATGAAGAAATGGCTGCCTTTACGGCTCTGGATCATATTGCTGAGCTGAAAGAAGGAAAAACACCGGTACAGTTCTTTGTAAGCAGCTGCACCAGTTTTTCAGGGGAGAGTTTTGATGATTTTCAGAAAAATCAAATGTGGGACTGCCAGCAAGACAGAGATCGCATTTTTCAGGACTGTCAGTATCAGATCATTGCAACAGATATGTTGGCAGGCGCATTGCCTATACAAGAACGTGCTAATTTGGATATGGACTTTCTGGAGGCATTGGCAGAGTTGTTCCCTGATTGTGAAGCATTCTATTTCCAGAACTGCGGCAAAATGTTTTTAGCGAAAGAAGTGAGAAATCACCAGTTTTCCGGCTTGAGCCGATTTATTCGATTCGGTGTAAATGCGAGATATTTTAATGTTAATGGGACGGAAGACAAACTTATTGATACCATTGGTATGGGAACTTTGTTTTTGCCAGATTTTCAGTATCATTTCCATGATATGAATCCTAACTGGGTCGTAAATCATGCTTATAATATGGCTTCTTATATTCTGGAGCATGAAAACTCCGCAAAAGATAGCGGAATCATTATGGGATTGATGCAGGATAAAATAACCAAAGAAGTACAGTGGCAATACCGCCGCCGAAAATCACTGGTACAACCGGTTAGAGATGTACTGGATGTCAACACAGGAAAATATGCATCAAGACATTGATTTGTATTCGCATTTTAATGTTTTGAATGAAAAAAGACAGTATTTATCCATTTTTATATGGAAAATGCTGTCTTTTTCTTTTGCCTGTAACTAGTTATAGCAGTCTAAAAGAAAATTTTTGCTGCAAAAAAGCGAAAAACACATCAGAAAATATACAAAAAAAGTCTCCTTAAAATTAAAGAATCTTTTGGATTCATTTTTTTCATCAGAAATGGATTTGCCAGAAAAAGCAGGCAATAAAAAACTATCCAGCAGATGGAAACTTGGTACTTTTAAGTTTTTAAAAAGATTTAAAAAAGTAAAAAACGAATATTGACTTTCCATTTACGGTATGCCGTACAGTATAGCCATAGAACAAACCAAACAAAAAACACAATAAAATACACAACAGAAGGAGGAATTTAATATGGTAGGTAAAAAGGTTGTACATCATCTGATGATGAGCGCGAAGGATGCACATTACGTTGGTGGTCTGGTAAATGGTGCAAGAATTGTAAATCAGTGGGGCGACGTTGGTACAGAACTGATGGTTTATGTAGATGGTGACATCAGCCTGTTCTTGGGCTATGAAAAAGTGGAATTCCTGGCACCTGTATATGTTGGTGACTTCATGGAATACCATGGCTGGATCGAAAAAGTAGGCAACCAGTCCTATACATGTAAGTTTGAAGCATGGAAAGTTGCTACACAGCTGGATAGAACAGATGCAGATCTTTCTGGCGTTGCAACTCCTGAAACAGCAGCAACAGCATGTGAACCTCCTGTACTGTGCGGCAGAGCAACAGGCAGCCTGTATATTGCAAAGAAAGACCAGAGAGGTCCTCAGGAATCTTCTTTCAAAGACAGAAAACATCCCGGTGAATAATGATTTCATTTGTGTAAATTAAATGCGATTTGACAAAACAAAAGGAGGAAAAAGCTATGGTAGGTAAAAAGGTTGTACATCATCTGATGATGAGCGCAAAAGATGCACATTATGTTGGCGGTTTGGTAAACGGCGCAAGAATCGTGGAACAATGGGGCGACGTTGGTACAGAACTGATGGTTTATGTAGATGGTGACATCAGCCTGTTCTTGGGCTATGAAAAAGTGGAATTCCTGGCACCTGTATATGTTGGTGACTTCATGGAATACCATGGCTGGATCGAAAAAGTAGGCAACCAGTCCTATACATGCAGATTCGAAGCATGGAAAGTAGCAACACAGCTGGATAGAACCGATGCAGACCTTTCCGGCGTTGCAACTCCTGAAACAGCAGCAACAGCATGTGAACCTCCTGTACTGTGTGGCAGAGGCATCGGCAGCCTGTATATCGCTAAGAAAGACCAGAGAGGTCCCCAGGAATCTTCTTTCAAAGACAGAAAACATCCTGGTGAATAATTGGTGAACCCTTTGCGGCTACACATTCCATAAATTTAAAATATTGCATGGTTCATAAGAAAATCCCATAACGAAAAGTTCGTTTTGGGATTTTCTATTATCAAAAAAAGTAAAGAGGTGGGAATATGAACAGACCATTGGAAGGAATTCGTGTATTAGATCTGACACAAGCATACAGCGGCCCGTTTTGTACAATGAATTTAGCTGATCATGGCGCGGAAGTTATCAAAATCGAGCGTCCTGGCAGCGGTGACCAGACAAGAGGCTGGGGACCTATGAAAAATGATTACAGCGGTTATTATGCATATATCAACCGAAACAAAAAAGGCATCACTCTGAATTTGGCTTCCGAAGAAGGTAAGAACATTTTTCGAGAGTTGGTGAAAACGGCAGACGTTGTTTGCGAGAACTACAAAGTGGGTGTATTGGAAAAATTAGGATTTTCCTATGATGTCCTGAAAGAAATCAATCCTCGCATCATTTACGGATCCATCAGTGGATTTGGTTTGGAAGGTCCTCTGGCATCCAGACCCTGTTATGACATTGTTGCACAGGCAATGAGCGGCATGATGAGTGTAACAGGTTTTGCGGATGGTCCTCCCTGCAAAATTGGTCCTTCTATTGCCGACAACTATTCTGGTGCTCATTTGTGTATGGGTATCCTCATGGCACTGTATGAAAGAGAAAAAACAGGTGTGGGCAGACGTGTAGACGTTGCCATGGTAGATACACTGTTCTCTGTTATGGAGAATTTTGTTGTAGAGTATACCATTGCTGGCAAAACACCACATCGTGCAGGCAACCAGGATCCCAGCATTGCACCTTTTGACTCCTTCCGAGCAAAAGACGGTGAATTTGTAATGGGATGTGGTACAGATAAGATGTTTGCAGGTCTGTGCAGTGCGATGGGCAGAAATGATCTGCCAGAAAACCCTCTTTACAAAACAAATCTTGCCAGATGTGAAAACTATCTGACTTCTTTGAAACCTATTATTGAAGAATGGACACAAACAAAAACCATCAGTGAACTGGAGGACATCATCACCAAACTTGCGATTCCGTTCGGTGTCATTCTGACCATTCCCGAAGCGGCAGAACATCCCCAGCTGCAGTCTCGTAACATGCTGTGGAATGTTTACCAGAAAGGCATGGATGCAGAAATCCGTATCCCGGGTACACCTATCAAGATTCACGGAGAAGAAGATAAAGTGCAAAAAGGTGCACCCCTTCTTGGTGAAGACAATGAATTGGTTTACAGCAGTTTGTTGGGAATGACAAAACAGGAAATCGATGAACTTTATATGAAAGAAATCATTTAAAGTGGAGTGGTCTTGTATGGAAGATAGATGGTGTTGTCTGTGAAAATATATGAGAACGGTGATACAAAGAATGGAGGATGATGCCATCTATCTTGATTTGAAAGGAGGAGAAGTAGTATGAGGATGAAGAAAGGTGATTTATCGGTGCCCGCGCTTTTAATGATGGGTGGTGCCTTATATTCTATGCACTTTGGTGCATCCAGTATGGTTTGGCCAATGACATGGGGGAAAGAAAGCGGCAGCTCGATTTTTCTGGCGTTTATTGGTGCATTCATTACATCTTTGCTTCTGCCTTTGCTGGCTTATGTAGCTTTGGCGCGTGGTAAAGGTACATATTTTGGATTGGCAAAACGGGCAATGCCGAAATTCGGACCAATCTTTACAACCATTACCATTATCATCATGGGGCCATTGTACACAATTCCTCGTATGAGTGCATCTTCCTGGGATGCGATCTGTCAGGCAACCGGATTTGCACCTGATAGCCACATTCCAATCGTCTTATTTTCAGCTTTTTATTATGCTCTTACATATTGGTTTTTGGCAGGGCGCAGCGATATGATGGATAAGGTCAGCAAATTCCTGTTCCCAGTATTGATCCTGATTGTTGTTGCCATTATTGGGAAAGGCTTGATGACACCTTTGGGCGAGTGGCAGCCAAAAACCTATGATACACCAGCACTTGCTTATGGTTTTACACAGGGGTATGCAACATCTGAACTGTTATGCGCATTGACTTTCGGTATCGTTATATTGAACAACCTGAAAGGACATGGTGTAACCGATGAACGAATGAATAAAAATATTATCCGTGTAGGGATCGTTGGTATTGGGATGCTCTCACTGACACATTTGGGGCATATGATTGTTGGGGCAAATACAGGCGGAACCATTGAACTACAGTATGTTACACTTTATACACAAGTAGCATTTGAACTGCTTGGAACGATTGGCGGAACAATTTTCTCCATTGGTTTGGTATTTGCATCTTTAACAACTGCAATTGGTATCAGTGCTGCTACCGCAGAATATTGTGAGGACGCATCCAATAAGAAATTAGGCTATAAAAAGGCAATCACCATTGTATGTATTTTCAGCGCGATCATTGGGGCAATTGGGCTGACAAACATTTTGACATACGTTGCACCTATTCAGGATGCAGTTTACCCCGGCGCAATTATTCTGGTACTGTATTATGTGTTTATGCCGGATTGTCAGAACAAAAGACACTTGGCTGTATGCAAGTGGGGGATCATCGTAAGTGTCTTTTTCGGTGTTCTGGACGGTATTTATACATATAATAGTCTGCTGAACTTGAATCTGGATTGGTTTGTAAATCTGTATCTGAAGCTGCCTTTCGCCGAATGGAAGTTGGCATGGGTACCTGCATGTGTGATCGTAATGGCGTGTGTTTATCTCTTTTCTTCAAAGAAATCGGAAGATGTGCCAGCAGCTGATTGTATAAGTGAATAAAATAAAATAGAAAATATCCTGCTTTTTTAGAAAGTAGGATATTTCTATATTTATGCGTAATTTACTGCAAACAAAGAATTCCTCCTGTTCATGGCAGGAGGAATGATAGAATTAGGCTCGTTTAATGGGAATGATTACTTTCGTAATATGGTTTTCCACTTCCGAAACGTCAATGGGTGAGACAATATATTCTTCGGAGATTGGGCCGCTAATAACATATCCCTGTTGTTTGAGCCATTTAATGGCTTTTACATGGGTCTGAATGATATCTTCGTTTTTGCCGATATGAATGGCTGTAGCAGCTAAAAAACCACCGAATTCCTTGAATTCCGGACCATCTTTCAGTTCTGATACCTGAATACAGGATTCCAGATCACAATCTTTGTTATAAAACTGTTCCAAAGGATCGTTATGATATGTTAAAATAATAGAACCCATTGTTTTCAGATGATACTTTTTAGCAAGCTCAATCAGTTCAGACCAACGGTCAATAGAGACATCTGAATTTTGGTAATCCAGTTTGATTCGTCTGGTAGAGATGACGTGACATAAAGGGATTTTTTCAATTTGAATGATACTTTCCGAATCCTGATTTTTGTTTTGCAGAAACACATTTCCTGTGTTCAGGCGTTGGAGTAATACTTCACCAATGGCAAGCTGTTCCTGCAATTCTTGGATGTGTTTGGAAATTTCGTGCATTCTGGAAACAACGCATTGCTCCATGGCTGCGTTGTCACAATTCTGAATGATACGTTGAATATCTTTCAAAGAAACACCTAATAAACGCAGTTTGCGAATAATATGCAGCGTAAGAAGTTGGGTATGTTCGTAATACCGATAGTGGCTGTCTTCCTTGCGATATTGTGGAACAAGCAAACCGATTTGGTCGTAGTAACGCAAAGTTTTGATTGGCACATCGCATAGGGAGGACACCTTTCCGATGGAATAATATTTGTTTCTATCGGACAAATTTATCACCCCTTTCCACAATGATAATATACATGATAGAGTAATTATACTAAAAGATTCAATATTTTTCAATAATATTGAATTAACATTGCATTAGTAAACTGCATGATTACCGAAAAAAATAGCATAAATTATGCATTGAGAAAATGAAAAAGAAAGGATGGATTTAGATGCTTACAGAAGTAGCAAAAAATATTTATAGAAAGGTGGTTCCGCTGCCCAATAACCCCTTAAGAGAGATTAATGTTTATTTTGTCTTGGGCGAGAAGAATCTTATGATTGATACAGGCTTCAACAGACCTGAGTGTGAAGCAGCATTAAAGAGTGCAGTTTCTGAATTGGGAATTGAAGAATATGATGTTTTCATTTCTCATTTGCATTCTGATCATTGTGGATTGATTTCAAAATTCGCAAAATCCGGATGCAAAATTCTGGCAGGGGAAACAGAAGGGGAAATGATCAATTTTGAATCAGGAAATCTATATTGGCGGATGCTGGATGATCTTTTTATCAAATTTGGCTTTCCAAAGGCACAGTTTGGCAGAAATACAGACATTCATCCCGGCAGAAAATACTGCAATACAGAAAAAGTGAATTTTACTTATGTGGATGAGGGAGATGTGCTTGAATATGGCGGCTATCATTTTCAGCCCATTCTGACACCTGGACATACACCGGGACACATGTGCCTTTATGATGCGGAAAAAAAGGTGCTGTTTTGTGGGGATCATATCCTCGGTACCATTACACCCAATATCTGTATTGAATTAGGCGTGGAAAATCCATTGCAAGACTATTTGGACAGCCTGAAGAAGGTTGACGAGTTGCAGATAGATTTGCTTTTAACTTCACATGGTACTATAATACAAGATGTTCATGCCCGTATTCAGGAGCTTTTCCGTCATCATGAAACGCGTTTGGCAGAAGTAAAAAAGATTTTGTCTGATGAATGGAAAACTGCATATACAGTGGCGCAGGATATGACATGGGAAATTATGTGTAAAGATTGGGAAAGCTTCCCAGCACCTCAAAAATGGTTTGCTACAGGAGAGGCAATTTCGCATTTACAATATTTGTATTTGTCAGGTATAATCTTAAGAGAAGAAAAAGACGGCATCTATTATTATAAAAATAAATGTGGTGAGTATTAAGAATGAATGGAAGAATTTTTATTACTGGCGATAAGCACAGAACCTTTGTACCGCTGTTTTGGCTTGCGGAGAAAGAAGCACTGCATCCATCCGATATTATGATTATTGCGGGTGATGCTGGGTATGTGTGGGATAAAGATTACATATATGATATGGAAAGTCTTCAGCAGGTTTTTCCCGGCACCATTGCCTTTGTGGATGGCAACCATGAAAATCATGCACTTTTGAATACATTTCCCATTGAAGAATGGAATGGCGGAAAAGTACATCGTATCAGCCAACGCGTTTTCCATCTTATGAGAGGAGAAATGTACAACATATACGAAAAGAAGTTTTTTGTTTTCGGTGGTGCCAGATCCGTAGATAAAGACAGACGTACAGAAGGCGTGAGCTGGTGGGAAGATGAGGAGCCAACCGCAGCAGAAATAGATCAAGGTCAGAATGTGCTCTATGAAAATGCAGATAAAATAGAATATATCATCACACATGAACCGCCTCTCTTTGTCAGAAGTTCCATTCGCAGGCAAAAGAGCTTGGACGATGATTACCAGTTTCCGCTGATCTTGAACCAGTGGTATCAGACAATGGAAAGTCAGCCGAATTTCAGAAAGTGGTTTTTTGGACATATGCATGTTGATCAGGAAATTACAGAAAAACTGTTGGGTGTGTATCATAAGTTCATAGAAATTTAAGTTGATAGAAAATCGAAAAACAGGGACAACGTCCCTGTTTTTTATATATTTTATTATTTAAGGAAGAAAAGCAAATGGCAATGAGAAATTGCAACATTGAAATTATACTGAAAGAATATAATCGCAGCTAAGAAATGTATTCAATACACAAACAAATTTTCTTGAAAAACAAAGAAATGGTGAATTTAAGAAGTTTACAAATTCTTACAGAAATTACCATATTAATTTTATAAGATTTTTGACTAGTGGCTTTTTTTCATGCTATACTGTTAATATGTCGGAAAAAGGAGAAAAATAATGAATAAACAGATGCTGCAGGAAATCATTGGATTAACGCAGGAATGTTTGGTTAGATTCTGGCAAATGGATCCGGAATTTGCAATCAGTTATTTCGATAGGAATATTGTTTGGATTGGATCCGCTCAGAGCCAATATGCAGATACATATGAGGAAACTGTAAAAGATTTTCGGGAAATTATAAAGGAATTGAAACCTTGTCATTTATCCCATCAGGAATTCACGGTAGCGCAAAACGCTGGAAATGCATGTACTATTGTAGGCCGTTATGTTACTACAACAGATGAAAATGTAGGTTATTACCTGCAGGCACAACAGCGCTGTACATTTGTATGGGAAGTGAAGCAGGGCGAAGCAAAGATCAAGCATTGTCATATCTCAAATCCCATGGGCGAGCTGCGGTTGGCAAAAGGAGAAAAATTTGTCAATGCTTTGGGAGAGATGACAAAGAAGTTTTGGATGTCAAAACTTCACTCTATTCAGAGTAAACGGAAAATTGTTGTGACAGATAATCAGGACATGACGTACTTTTTGCTGCCGTCAGAAATTCTTTATGCCAATGCTGTTGGCAGATACTGTATTATCTATACAACAGACGGAAAGGAAATATATAATCGAGACGGCATTGCGGATTTTGCTGAAAAAGCGGGAGAGTCTTTCAGTGTTGTACATCGCAGTTATGTTATAAACAATATGTACATTTCTGCCATACATCCTTATGAAATTACAATGTATGGCGGAAGCCGGATTCCAGTACCAAAAAAAAGGTATCAGGAGATCAAAAAAAATTTGATTGAATTAGTTCAGGAATAATTAAGAATTTTGGTTTTTCATTACGCCAAAAAGCCTTTTCGTTACAAACCTATTGCGTAAAAAGATAAATTATGTATAATTTAAATGAAAAAGTACGTTTTTTGTAGAAAATGAGATATTCTTGTACTTTTTATGGGTTCTTTATTGTTGAGAGAAATGTAGTTTGTGATTCCTGATTTTTTCTTGATGATTCGAAAAAATGTCTGCAGTTTTCAGCGAGAGGAAAAATAGATGTTTATCAAAGAAACCGCATACAACGAATTGATATGTTATGCAAAATATGCAGGGATCAACCTTGATCCTGCACAATATCCACAGCTCAGATATTCTGATGAACAGATTCAGGATGCCTTAAAGGAAAGCTGGATGGCAGTTGATGAAGAATATGAACGCTTAATGAATTTGGAAAAACATTTTCGACTGCATCCGTGCGAAACGTATTTTATTTTTCTAGCGGTGCTGCCTTATTGGGACAGTCGTTTTGGAGATGTTTTTTCTTTGTTTGGCGGAGTGGATGGCTGTGCAACAGTTATATTGGGAAGAGATATGTGGAAGAAAAACCACAAACAACAGGCTGTATTTCGAGAGAACATTTTACAGCGCTTTTTTTTGGAAGAAGGAACGGTGCTTCGGCCAAAGTCGCATTTGATTTCCTATTTAAGCGGCGCTGTACAGCAGGATGATATTTTTGCTGCAAGGACTGAAAATATTTCACCGAGAGCGAGCCAAATTTTTCTGCAGACCAAACATATCAAAGAACCGCTTGTGTTTTATGGCCCAAAGGGGATTGGGAAAAAGACATGTTTTATGCGGTTGGCAGAATATAAGGGGCTTGACCCCGTTTTTTTGGTTTCGGACAGTTTTTGGGAACAGCAGTTGTTTTTTGCTGTTGCTGAACAGAAAGCAGTGGCAATCTGTGATTTGCAGACGATAGAGGATATAAAAGAATATCTTTCTTACCTTCCGTTTTATGTATGGATTTTTGAAACACGTCCAGTAGGGTTGGATGCTGCTCCTGTGTTTTTCCAACCGTTAGGGATGGAGGAACGATATGACTGTTGGAAAAGTATGGCAGAAAAATATCCTATAGGAAATGATGTTTCCTTGCGTGTTTTAGCAAATCAATACGAAATGACTCCGGGAGAAATTAGAAAATGTTTTTTCTTGGCGGAGAAACGCCGTAATGTTAGTGGTGGACAACAGATTGAACGAGAATTGTTATATGCCGCTGTCCATGATGTACTGGAGCATCAGTTTAACAGTCGGTTGGAAAGAGTGCCGTGTGGATATTCATGGGAAGATCTGGTGCTGCCAGAGCAACAGAAAAGAAAAATCATAGAATGCTGTGATCAGGTTTCTCTGCGCCATATCGTTTTGGAAAAATGGAATATGGCAAAAACACACCTTCATAGTGGTGTTACTGTCCTTTTTTATGGCCCCCCTGGAACAGGCAAAACCATGGCTGCACAGGTCATTGCCGCTGAACTTGGAATGGAGCTTTATAAGGCGGAACTTTCAGCAGTTGTGAGTAAGTACATCGGAGAAACAGAAAAAAATCTGAAACAGATATTCGAAGATGCGAAGAAAAGCCAAGGAATTCTATTTTTTGACGAGGCAGATGCACTTTTTGGCAAAAGAACAGAAGTCAAAGATTCACATGATAAATACAGTAATATGGAAGCGGCTTTCTTGCTGCAGGAAATGGAACGGTATAATGGTGTTGTGATTTTGGCTACTAATTTTGTAGACAATATAGATGAGGCCTTTAAACGCCGCATGAAATTTGTCATTGAGTTTCCTTTTCCGTCAGCGGCGGAGCGGAAGGAAATCTGGAGAAAATCCATTCCTGAAGAAATGCCGGTGGATCATGATATAGATTTAGACTTTCTTGCTGAAAAATTTGAACTGACAGGCAGTGCCATTAAAAATGCAGTATATAGTGCTGCGTTTTTGGGGGCATCTAAAGAAAAAACGGTTGGTATGCAGGAATTGATGCTTGCTGTCAAACGTGAGTATGAAAAAACCGGAAAGATGTTTTCCGATGCAGAAGCAGGCGTATACGCCGGATACCTTCATTAAACACATATAGAAAGGTTGATGTATGTGGAAAGAGAATTCTGGAAAACATCTGCCGCATCTTTGCAGGAAAAAATCTCTTTGCCAGCATCTGAAAAGCAGACACAGCGCAAAAACAGAAAAAAACAAGAGAAGGATGAAGATGCTTTTCGCACCATAAGGCAGTTGGAAAATGCCTATGGGAAATATGTTTTTGGTGTGAAGAATGACAGATATGTCATTAAAGTCAGCAGAAAAAGTGAATACCACGAAGAAACATTCGATCAAAGCAGAGAAGAACTTAATGAAAATAGATTATTTGAGAAGAAAACCAGCGGCGCTCGCATTTTTACAGATAGCCATAAAAAGGAAGAAAGCGCTGTGATATTTGAGCAAAACGTTGGGAATATATCTGCAGAGCGGATATTTAAAGGATTAAAGGCTGCTGTGCAAAAGGAAAACAAAGTAACACTGCAAGAAATGATGCCTGAAAGGGCAGATATTCAAAAAAAGGTATTTCAAAGCTTGAAGGCTTCTGTGGAAGCAGTTAAAAATGAAAAAAATCCAGCAGATACTACGCCATTCTGGAGACGAATTATGGAACAGTCACAGCTGGCAGACATGGAATCTGAGGATGATGACCAAGACAATACATACTCTTAATAAGAGAATGCAAGGCAGAGATTCTGTTCACAAAGTTTTTGGAGCAGGGGACGGGGCGTTCTTTTGTTGGCGGTATTGTAAGAATACAATCATAAAAAATGAATGATGGAAAGGAGGAACCAATTCCTGTATACAATGCAGGAGTTGGAAATGAGATGGCTGAATATTTATCACCCGGTGTATATGTAGAAGAATTTGAATCCGGTTCCAAACCAATGGAGGGTGTAAGCACCAGTACTGCCGGTTTTATTGGTTTGGCAGAAAGAGGTCCTGTAGTAGGCGTTCCTCAGTTGGTTACCAATCCGGCAGATTTCCACAGAATGTATGGTGGTTATCTTTCTGAAAATGAATTTGGGGAATATCGTTATTTGGCTTATGCCGTAGAACAGTTCTTCCTCAACGGTGGTTCCAGATGTTTTGTATGCAGAGTTGCTCCTCAGGATGCAGTCTGTGCAACAGCTTGTGCACCTTCCAAAGAAAAACCTGTTGTACAGCTGACAGCGAAAAACCCTGGTATGTGGGGCAACCATATCCGTGTTGTGATCACACCTTCCAGCAAAGCAAAAACACAGATTCTGGAAGAAATCGAAACAAATGAAGGCAAGAAATATCTTGTGAAAAACGGTGCAGGTTTCTACGCAGGTGACATTGTTATGTTCAATGACGGAACTGAAACTGTTTACAATAAGGTTGTAAGCAGCCGTGACAACGTGGTTTCCTTTGAAACAGAATTTACAGATGATGTAGTGGATAAATCTCTGGTGCCCACAAAAACATTGTCTACTTGCGAATTTGCTATGGAAGTCAGCTATAATGAAATCGTAGAATTCTACGATCAGATGTCCTTCAACGTATTGGCACCCAACTATGTTGATAAAAAGATGTCTAAATCTGATCTGGTAGAAGTGCATTACCTGGAAAATAATACTGAAGTAGTTGCTCCTTTTGAACAGCTCGTTGGCGAAGATGCTTCCGTAGGCTCTGTTGCTTTTGCAGGCGGCAGCAACGGCAGTGTTGCTTCCATCAGCGCCGCTGACTTTATTGGTGAAGACAGAGGTGCAGGCAGCCGTACAGGTATTCAGGCTTTCTTGGACAACGACCTTGTTTCTCTGATGGCAATTCCTGGTGTAACAGATCCAAATGTACAGCTGATGCTGGTTGCTCATTGCGAAAATACAGGCAGCAGATTTGCGGTACTGGATATTCCCAGAGATGCGAAAAAAGTAGAAGATATTATTGCACACAGAAATATCTTTGATACAAACTACGCTGCACTTTATCATCCTTGGCTGAATGTTTTCGATCCACTGGACAAGAAAAATATTGCCATCCCTCCTTCTGGCTCCATTCTGGGCATTTATGCAAGAAGTGACAATACAAGAGGGGTTCATAAAGCGCCTGCAAACGAAGTTGTAAGAGGATGTGTTGGTCTGGACTGCCAGTTCAATACAGGCGAACAGGATATTCTGAACCCGAAGGGTGTCAACCTTATTAGAGCTTTTGCTGGTCAGGGTATCCGTGTATGGGGTGCAAGAACAGCTACAAGCAACGCCAGCTGGAAATACATCAACGTACGCAGACTGTTCATCTTTATTGAAGAATCCATTAAAGCAAATACAAACTGGGCTGTATTTGAACCTAATGACGAAGTTCTGTGGGTAAGAGTACAGAGAACCATCAGTGTATTCTTGACAAATCTGTGGAGAGCAGGCTCTCTGGCAGGTACATCTCCAGAAGAAGCATTCTTCGTACATATCGGCAGAGATACCATGAGTCAGGATGATATTGACAACGGCAGACTGATCTGCGTGATCGGCGTTGCACCCGTAAAACCTGCGGAATTTGTAATCTTCCGTATCTCTCAGAAAACAGCTGATGCTGAATAATTCAGTTATAAAAACGAAAGGAGTAAGTTTTAAATGGCAGGTTATCCTCAGGCAAAATTTAGATATAAAGTTGAGATCGATGGTCTGGAAGCTGGCGGCTTTTCCGAAGTCACTGGTTTTGATGCAACCATTGAACCTATTGAATACCGCGAAGGCGATATGACAGCAGAAACACCTATGAAAATTCCTGGTCTGAAGAAATATGGCAACATCACTCTGAAACAGGGTGTAACAGATTCCAGAGTTCTTTATGACTGGATTACAACAGGTATCAATGGTGCCATCGAACGCAAAACATTGACCATTACACTTTTGAACGAAACTCAGTCACCTGCTGCTTCTTGGCAGATTATCAATGCTTGGCCTACAAAATATACAGCACCTGATTTTAATGCAACTTCTTCTGAAATTGCAATTGAAACACTTGAAATCGTGCATGAAGGTATGACCAGAGTATCTTAAAATCTGAATGATCTATAACAAAGACTGCACGAAAAGGATTTCCTTTTTGTGCGGTCTTGTTTTTCAAAATAAGGGGAAATGAATATGGCATTTCAAACAGAGTTTAATTTTACATTGCCGAGAGGCTATATTGACAGAGACGGGAACGTGCATAAAGAAGGTACTATGCGTCTGGCAAATGCAGCAGACGAAATCCTGCCTTTGAAGGATCCAAGAGTACAGCAGAATCCGGGATATCTTACAATCATTCTGTTGGCACGGGTGGTTACCAGACTGGGCTCAATGCCAGCTGTTGATACAAGAGTCATTGAAAATCTTTTTACCATGGATCTGGCTTACCTGCAGGATCTTTATCAGAGAATCAATACGATGGAATTTCCAGTTTATAAAAGCATTTGTCCTCACTGTGGGAAGGAGATTGATGTTCCTATAAATTTTATGGAAGCCGGTCTATAAAAACTTATCCGGCAGATAAGATTTACGAGGAAGCGGCATTTATTGCCTATTATGTTCACTGGAGTCATGATGAAATCATGAGTATGAGCCATCTGGATCGGATTCGCTGGTGCAATGAAATTTCCGGCATCAATCGAAAGCTGAATGATGAGCCGGAAAATATGTTTAAACTTTAAAAGGCGGAGGCGTAGAAATGGACGGCATACATAATTCTATCGTGGCGAATAATCAGTTTATTGTGGGCCTGAACATGGATGTATACAGCTTTTCGAAGGTGACCAATATCATGGGAAAGCTGGAATTGGAAACCATTGAAGAAGGCGGATATAACGACAGTCCAAGAATGTTTAGAAAACCTAAGACCTCTGTGGATACACTGGTTTTGGAAAAAGGAATACAAACATCTGGTTTGGATGACGCTCTGACACTGGGAGCAGTCATAAATGCAGGCATGATCTTGGTCATGCGTGATGGCTCCATTGCAAAACAATATACTTTTGAGTATGGTATTATAACAAAATGGGAGACAGATGGACTGGATGCCATGAGTTCCGGTCTTTTGATTCGGCGGATTGAAATTTCTCACACAGGATTGGTTGAAGTTTAAGAAACCATGCGACGAAAAGAAGGGGTTTAAATGAAAACAACTGCAAGAAGTATTGCACAAATAACCAAATATCGAACACCTTCTGTATGGAATCCTTTGGCGGCAGTTCGTCACAAAAAGGAGAACTGGTCTTATTTTCCAGAACCATCTATGGTCTTCATAAAAGAGGAGACAGGGGAAGAAAAGGACAGACAAATGTTTTCCCTTCTTTTTCAGCTGCTCAATTATGATTTTAGCAGTAAGAACCAGTATTTTCTGAGGCTTGAAATGCAGCCTTTGCTTCAGGAATTAAAAATCCTTATGGCTCATGGGACAAAAGAGGAAAGCATCATCCTTGAAAAGATAGATCGGTTATTGACAGAAGTGCTGCATTTGAGAGAAGTCCATGAAAAATCTGAATATTGGCTGGGCAGTGTCGAAACGATGAAACAGCAAGTCAATATTTTGATGGAGCATTTTTTGGAAAGGCAGATGCATGTTTCCGCACCTATGCAGGTGATTCAAAATACGCAGAAGCAGATCAAAAATTGGGATATTCATTCAGCAGAGCAGATTGGGATTCGTAATAGTCAACAAATCAGAACATATGAGAATTTGCTGAACAGACCATTTAAAGTTACAGGACAAGTATTGACTGCGGAACGATGGAAAAACGATATGCGTTCTTTGCAGACGATTTATGAAGGAATGTCGAAAGAAGAACAGACTTCCTTTTTAAGTGAAATTTCCATGACGGAAACGGAACTGCTTTCTACAAAGAATATGACACAGGAACAGTGGGAAACATTTCTAACTGCTTCACTTCCTTTGATTTCTGCTTATGCGGATAAACGAGAAGAAAAAAAACAAGAACAGCAAGTTTTAGAAAAGAAAGAAATTTTGCAGGTTGTATCTGCATTCACAGAAACACAGTGGCAAAGTCTGAAACATATTTTGCTGCAAGACAGACATATGGAAGAAGAAAACTTCAAACAAATTTTATCACAAAACAGACATATAGATATACAAAAACTGCATCACTTTTTTGATGAAAAGACATTGGAGAATACAACTTCTTTTGAAAGCTGGATGCAGGAGAAACAGGCTTTTATTGCGTATGTTCAAAAAAATCAGTTTACTTCTCTGCTAAAAAATCTTGTAGACACTGTTGGGAATGGTGAGCATTCCGTTCTTTTAACAGAGAAGAAAACAGGCACAGATGTTCATCGTACTATTTTCACAGAGAATTCTGTCGAAAAAATATCTGATTGGGTCACACAACTCACCTTAAACCGACGGCAGGCAGTTCAAACTCCATCAGAAATGACGGAACAGAGTTATGCAATCCCTCAACTGGATTCTGTACAGGTCAAGGAAGGTGCAGAACAGGCAGGTTTTGCAGAGGAGAAACGTCCTGCAAACAATGCTGTGCATCAAAGAAGCAATGAAATTTCCGCAGAACAAATCATCCAAAACAGAAATATTCTGGAAAAGTATCTGAACAGTCAGGAACGACAGCAGAAGTATGTGTTATCCAAAACATATTGGGAAAAAGATGTCCAGCTGCTGTTTCATATATATCATTCTATGAAGGCAGAAGAAAAAGCATCGTTTCTGCGAGAACTTTCTGTGACCGAATCCGAATTGCTGTCCCTTCAGACAACTGCAAAAGAACAGTGGGAAATTTTTTTGGAAAAATCTTTGCCTTTGATTTCTTCTTATATCCAAAAACAGGAGCAGGAGAAAGAACGGGGAGAATCCAAAATTTCAAAGGAACTGCTCTATGAAATGGAAACATTTGTGGAAACCCAGTTTCGAAAAATGTTTTTCACTTCGAGTCAAAACAGGTATATAGATTTTTGGAATCAACATACTTTTTTGCAGGAAGATGCGAAAAAATTTGAATCTGTTTTTAGAAATCGAAAATGGAAAAATATTTCCGTAGACAGGCATGGACAAAAATTGAAAAATCTTCGATTAAAGCCAATCGGACTCTCTGTGGAGAAAAGAAATATTCTGGAAAGCAGTCAGATTTCCAATTTTGGCAGAACCATTGACACATTGACTGAGGGACATTGGAAACGTGATCTTCGGCATTTTGTCAATATCTACCGATCAATGGAGACGGAGGAACAAAGCCGTTTCCTTGAGGAGATTTCGATGACAGAAACAGAACTGCTTTCTGTTCAGTCTATGACAAAAGAACAATGGGACGCTTTTTTAACAGATACAAAGCCGCTGATTACTTCCTTTGTGAAAAAGCAGGAGGAAGCACAGAAAACGCTGCAAATAACGGAGTTTTTGCGGCATGCGGCCAATTTGACAGAAATCCAGTGGCAGGAAGTCAAGGATGTTTTCATGGAAAATCATGAGAAAACATACATAAATCCTATTTTGGAAATGATGGAGCAACAGAAACCGAACCTTGAAGAACCGCTGTTTTCAGCAGAAAAGAGAGGGGTTATCAACTATCTTACAGAGCATACAGAAGGGACGCTGGAAGTCATTCAGTTGCTGCAGAACAGAGCTGGTTTGAAAGAAATCATGGAAAATTGGGTGGTACTTCCATCCAAGGAAAGAATAGCAAAAGTATCAGAGATTGCCTCGAAACCTGCAACAATTTTTGCGGATGGACAGTTGGAAAGTACTGTAAAAAGTTTGACAGAATGGCTGACTTATTTGACAGAAAGCCAATGGCAGGAAGTCAAAGAGGTTTTTGTTGAAAACAGTGAGAAAACATATATCAATCCCATTTTGGAAATGATGGAGCGGCAGACTCCGAACCTTGAAGAACCGCTGTTTTCAGCAGAGAAAAGAGGGGTCATCAACTATCTTGCAGAACATAGGGAAGGGACACTGGAAGTCATTCAGTTGTTGCAGAACAGAGACAGGCTGAAAGAAACCATGGAGAATTGGGTGATTCTTCCATCCAAGGAAAGGCTGGAAAAAGTATTAGAGACTGCTGTGGAATCCGAAATGATTGTTACGGATGAACAGCTGGAAAGTACTGCGGAAAGCTTAACGGAATGGCTGGCTTTTTTGACAGAAAATCAATGGCAAGAAGTGAAGTCTGTTCTGGAAAATCATCAAAATGCAGAATATATTACACCGCTTATGGAAATAGTGGCAAGTCAAAAAGCTTTTGAAATGGAACCGCAGTTTTCAGCAGAAAAACGCGGTGCTATGCAGTATATTGCCCAAAATAAGCAGGCAGGTGCTTCTTTGATAAAAGTGTTAATGAAGCAGAAACATATCGAAGAAAATCTGTCTGAATGGGTGGATCTGACGCTTTGGAAAGAAGCGAAGGAACAGCATTTGGAAAAATCTGCTGAATCGAAAAATAAGGCATTACTGCCAGAAGAAATAACTCAAAACACAACGACAGCTTTAACAAAATTTCTCTCTGTCATGACGGAATCACAATGGAAAGAAATGCATGAAATGGCAGTGAAAAATCAACAGTTTCAACATCTTCAGCCTATGCTGACTCTTTCCCAAAACCAGGAAGATTATGTTTCTTTTGAAACAGAAAAGAAAGTTTGGATCGACCATATCACAGGGAATAGGTCTGTGGCCCTGGAGCTTCTTAAGCTAATAGAAGGAAATAAACAAACAAAATTTATTTTCCGAAGTCTGCAGCAGAAAATGGATAGAGAAACGCAGTCTGGATATGAAAAACCTAGTCTGACTCAGCTTTCTGTATTTAATATAAATGAACAGGGCAGAACGGATAAAAAAATTGTGGTTCAGCGTATGACAAACTGGCTTCATTCTGTAGAAAACAATAGGACGTTTCTTCCTGTGCGGAAAGCGGATTATTTTGATAATGTCCAAAAGAACCTTTTCCATAATCATTTCACACATGCGGACACTTCAATGAAAAATACCAATCATTTTTCTGGCGTATTGTATCAGGAGGTATCGGAAAATACACTTTTGCAGCCCGATTCCTACGATACAGCCCAAATGGTCATGGTCAAGAAAAGTCAAGGAAATGCCATGGTGCAGACACCTCCAAAGATACCAGAAGTGGTCATGGAGGCAAAAAAGGCAATGCAGACGGAAGTCCATGATATTATTACAAGAAAGCGCAGTCAGGAGCCGGAGCAGTCAGATAACAAAACGGTATTGGAACTGATGCGGCGCTTGGATGTGCAGCAAAAAGAACTTGAGAAAATTCGTTCTACGCAAAAACAAATTTTGAACATTACAGATATTTCTGTTGTTACAGAGAAAATCATGAATCATATGCAGAGTCAGCTGCGCTTGGAGAAAATGCGGCGTGGGCTATAAAGAGGAGGTGGGTACATCATGAGTTTAAGTAAAGCTATTATCAAAATATTTAAAAATAACGGCAATGAGATTGAAGAAGTGGAATGTGCCTTCAACCCCTCACAATATACCATCAAAAGCTCTGCCAACTATAAAGAAGATCACTCTCTTGGTACGGATGTATCCCGCATGATTTTTCTATCAGGGGCACAAAGGGAATTTTCCACTACTTTATTCTTTGACAGTGAAGGGGAAATTGGGCGCGCAGGTGATTTTATGAATGTTTTGCATGAGTATTCAGAAGATGACTCTATAGAGCCAGTAACAGACATTATGAAAAAGATCAGTTCCGCTGTGCAGGTTTCCGGCAGTGATCACAAACCGCCGTTGGTTGCTTTTGTTTGGGGAAATCTGAATTTCAAAGGGGTCATTACTTCTGTTACGGAAACATTTACAATGTTTGATCCTTTTGGCAAACCCATCCGTGGGAAGATGGATTTGACCATTAAGGAAGCCCAGGAAGAAGGTTTAACAAAAAAATCTGAGCCTTTTGAATCTCCAGACAGAACCAAGTACAGAACAGTTGTGGAAGGTTCAAGTCTTTGGTCTATGGCTTATGAGGAGTATGGTGACTGCGAAAAGTGGCGTGTTATCGCGAAGGCAAATGGTCTGCTCAATCCACTGCAAATCTATCCGGGGCAGGTACTGAAAATTCCAGCGCTGCAATAAAAAGAAAAAGGTGACAGAATCATGGGATTAATGGACAGCAGTTATACTTACGAAGAACTGCGTAAAAAGTATCAGGATTTTACCACACCAAAGGTGGAATTGAATATCGGGGGACTGTCCCTGTTAGAACAAAAAGGGATTTCTGTTGAGCAGGTGCAAATCAAATTATCCACCGGAAATACGGGCAGTGCTTCTTTTACCATCAACAGTGGGTATGATTACGAACAAAGCAGTTTTAACAGCGTGCTGAAAGATAAAGTGATTCCTGGAAAAGTTGTTACAGTAAAACTTGGTTATATGACGAAGACCACAGAAGTTTTTAAGGGCTTTATTGCTTCCGTAGACATCCAATTTGATGTGGAAAATGGTATTTTTTTCACCATCACTGCTATGGATGCGCGACGGCTGATGATGACTGATAATAAGCCTTATGCACTGTATAGCAAGCCGAATTATTCTGATATTGTAAAAAACATTATGTCCAGATACAGCGCTCTTTGTTCTTTTGAATGCGATGACACAGATGATAAGTTGGAAGATGTGGTGTCCCAAAGAGAGTCCGATTATGATTTTATCACAAAGAAGCTCATACAAGAAGGTAGAGTAGATCGGGAGTTTTTCATTGTGGCAGATACGGCTTATTTCCGCACTCCTAGAAAAGTGCCGACGCCTGTCATCACGTTAGGTATCAACAATGGGCTGAAAAATTTTAGCCGCAGTCTGAATTATTTGAATAAAATCTTTGAAGTGCATGGATATAATTCTGATACGAAGACACATTTATTTAGTTCTGCTGCTGCAATCAGTGGGGATGAGCAGTCGGAAGTCATAAAAGCAGGCATTGAAGTTGTTGCTCTTTCTGACTGTACAACACAGACAGATGTGACAGAGTCTGCAAAGAGTATGGCTATGAAAGCCAAGAATGAAAACAAGAAGGCTTCTGGTACTTGCATTGGACTTCCAGAGATTGTGCCCGGGAGATTTTTGAAAATATCTGGTGTAGACAGCTTGATCAACAAGAATTTTTATATCACAGATGTAACCCACACGATCAATTACAATGGATTTTTGACAAACTTTACCACGGAAGGATGGGAATGATGGACTTTTTCGATGAACTGTTGAAGGCAGACAAAGAGCCTTCCAAAGCCCCTGGGGTGGTTTCAGGCATTGTTCTGGAGAATTACGATGAAAAGTATCCTGGTATGGTAAAAGTGGAATATGGCGCAGGGGAACAAGGCAAAAACAAAAGTGGATGGATTCCTGTTGCTTCTTTTTATGCAGGAATGGAACATGGCGCATATTTCCTGCCAGAAATCGGTTCTGAAGTGCTCGTGACATTTATCATGGGGAATTGGGATAAGCCCGTGGTCATCGGTTCTTTATGGAATAAGCAAAGTCCTATTCCAAAAGGTATGCCGGAGGAGAAAAATAATAATAAAATCATCAAAACAAAAGGTGGTAGCCAGATTCTATTTTCAGATGAGGAGAAAAAGCAATCCATTGAAATTACTACACCTGCTGGCATGAAAATCGGCATTTATGATGAAAAATCAACAGTCGTTATTCAGGATCAAGATAATAAAAACAGCATTACATTAGATGCAAAAAATGGGTGTATTTCATTGGACGCAAGCAAAAAAATTGAATTAAAAGTTGGCGGTTCAGTACTTGTGACTCTTGACAGCAATAAAGAAACCGTCAATGTGGGTTCTGTTGATATTCAAGCGAAACAAAGCTTCAAAGTGAATGGTCAGTCTGTGAGCATCAAAGGAACCACTACAGAAGTCAATGCCAGCGGATCTTTAAAGATCAATGCCAGCGGTATTACAGAAGTAAAAGGAAGTATGGTCAAGATAAACTAAGGAGGCAGAAATGATGGGGGATGAAAAATACGGTAAGGAGTTTCTGGGAACAGGATTGGGATTTCCGATTATGGCAGACCCTGCAACAGGAAGATTTCGCGCTTCCTCCTATGAAGATGATATTAAAGAAGCCATTTATATCATTTTGATGACCAAAAAAGGTGAACGTCTCATGCGTCCGGAGTTTGGATGCGGTATACATGATTTCGCATTTGCATCGTTGGATTTTACAACGATATCTCAAATGGAAAAGGCTGTTAGAGAAGCTTTGATTCAGTGGGAACCAAGAATTCGAGATATTTCTGTGAAGGTTTCTCAAAGCATGACTGAAACAGGAAAGGCTGTTGTTTCCATTTCTTATGTGGTTCGTTCTACGAACAATCCATATAACTTGGTATTTCCGTTCTTTGTCAATGAAGGTATCGAATTATAACAATGAAAGGAGGTGTGCAGATGGATAAAATACCGATGATTCATAATCTCAGTAAAGAAGATTTGATACAGACCATAAAGGAATTGTCTGCTTCTTATACGCCGCACTGGAGATTCGATCCGGCAGATCCTGATATTGGGACAGCATTGGCAATGATATTTGCGGAGATGCAGGCAGATACATTTCGCAGATATCAGGAATTGCCTTTGAAATGGCGTACGGACTATTTTAACAATCTGCATGCTTCTTTGAATCCGGAACAGCCTGCTTATGGCTACGTTTCTTTTCGAGTAGTAAGTGATGAAGTTCAGGGAACAGAACTGCCAGCTGGCACTAGCTTAACTACATACGTTACAGACAGTGCAGGAGATATTGTACCCGTTGAAACACGAGAAGATGTTTTTGTTGCGCCCTCCAGTCTGGAGACAGTCTATGAAAGCAATGACAAGCTGGATTTTATTGGGAAACTTTGGGACAAGTCCCAAGACAAGAAATTTTCTCTTTTTGGTTTTTCAGTAGAAAATCTGCAGCGCCATGTTTTTATGATCGGACATGATTCTCTTTTTGATATTACGCAAGGGGGAGAAGTGGAAGCGGCGCTTTACACCGCGGATGGACATCCTGTTTCTGAAGGAATCCTGCGTTTGTTGGCATCCAGCGGAAGTTTCTGCTATTCAACGGAAGATGGTTTTATTCCTTTTGCGCAATATGATATTCATGATGGAAAAATCAACTTTGTTAAGGGAAGCGGACAAGCGCCTTGGTGTGAAAAAGAAATAGATGGTGTCAGCCAGTTTTGGATTCGATATGAAACAGAAAATGGCAGAGCACTTCATCACATATCTTTGGGAGAGATCAGACTCAAAAGCAGAGCGGCTATGATCGCGCCGCAAGCCATTTATGCTGCGGGTATAGATGTGGATAGTCACGGATATTATTATCCTTTTGGAGAAGAACTTTCTATTTATGAAGAAGTTTATTTCTCCTGTGATGATGTGTTAAGCAAAAGAGGATCAAATGTTACCATATCATTTTTGGTGGATTATACAAAGATTCCTCTGAATCTGACTGATAAAGCGCAAATCGACTGGCGTTTGGTCATGCCACGAAGTGCAGTGCATGTAGATCCGGAATATGATATCTCCATCACAAGAGTCCTTTGGGAATACTTCAACGGGACAGGTTGGGTACGTTTGTTCGATGATGATCGGTATGATACTGTATTCAGTCCCGTTGCAGGAACAGGACGGCAGAAAAAAACACTGCAATTCACCTGTCCACAGGATATGTCACCAGTGATCGTCAATTCTGTAGAAAGCAGATGTATCAGAGCTAGAATTATCAATCTGGAAAATCGATTCAAAACAAAGGGGCAATACATTACGCCAATGCTCTCGGAAACATATTTTTCATACGACTATCAGGGAAAAGGAATTCATCCTCAATACTTATATGAAGAAAATAATGGCGTTGGGCAGTTGCAGACAGCGAAACGCTGCTTCCAGTCTCTCCGAGGTTATCGTCCCATTCGTTTGGCAGGAGATGAAGTGCCTGCCGTATATTGTTGTTTCAGCAATCCTCTGGAACAGGGACCTATTCGTATTTTAGCACTTTTAGGTGCCGCTGCACTGCGTGAGAGACCGCGATTGAAGTGGCAGTATTATGGCAGCGGAAAATGGCGTGATTTGAATGTGGCTGATGAAACAAAAGGCTTTCAGAACAGCGGTCTCATTAGTTTTAATGGTAAGCCGGATTTTGAAAAAACATCCCTTTTTGGCAAGGAAGGATATTGGATTCGTATACAAGATATTTTAAGCGGTTATGATCAAATATCTAAGGAAGAACTTCCATTGGTTGAAGGATTTTTTATTAACAGCGTAAAAGCATGGACATTGCGCACCAATGTAGAGGAGTATCTTACTTACGAAGATTTTGCTGTGACACCCGAATTTCGGCTTTTGCATCGTCCTATATTTGAGGCTCAAGTTTGGGTGAATGAAACAGGCAATTTGTCAAAGGCAGAAGAAAAGGGCCTATTAAAGGAAGAACGTCTTCGCTATATCACAAAAAATTCCAATGTAACTGAGACGTGGGTTCTTTGGAAAGAAACTGATCATTTCCTTGAAAAGCCTGGAGATGGCAGGAAATATATCTTGGATAAGGCAAATGGTGTTCTCCGTTTCTCTGCTGGTACAAATTATCGTCTTCCTTTGCCTGGTATTGCCAATGGCATATGTGTGAATATGTCCATTGGGGGTGGCGAAGAAGGAAATTTGCCCAAAGGTGCCATTACAGGTACAGAACTGAATTACGGCTTTATCAATCAGGTTTGGAACCCAGTTGGCTTTTCCGGCGGCTGCAATAAAGAAACAGCCGAAGAAGCCATGGCAAGAACGGCTGCTGCATATAAACATCATCATCGTGCAGTTACAGTCAGCGACTATGAAAAATTAGCAAAAGAAGCATCTAGAATGGTATATCGTGCTTTTTGCTTTACAGGAAGAATGGCAGACGGCAGCCGCAAAAGTGGATATATCACATTGGTAATATTGCAGAAAGACTTTGAAAAGAGTCATTATTATTTCCATTCCCTGCGAGATGTCCTGATGGATTATATGAAGGACAAAGTTTTTGAGAATCTGCTGACACAAAATCGTTTGCAGATTGTTTCCCCTGATTTTATCGAAATCCAAGTAGGGGTGGAAGTGAAAGTGCAGGATTTTAATGAAATTTTCCAGTGCAAACGCCAGATTTCACGGAAATTACATGAATTTCTCAATCCAATATCCGGCAATTTTACAGGCACTGGTTTCTCTGTTGGTGTTTTGCCTAACAGAAGTCAGATTGAAACTGTGATAAAATCTATTCCATCCGTAAAAGAAATCAAAAATCTGGTTATTTCGGGGAATCTTTATCGCGGTAGTGAGGTGATAGAACTGAACATGGAGGAAATGGGGAAATATCCCTATGCCCTTCCTGTAGACGGAAAACACCGGATTTTTGTAAGTACAGAATAAGGAGGCTTTATTATGCTGCCTGAAATCAGTTTGGATACCGTTGGCTTTGAGGAAATTGTCAAAAAAGCCAGAAGTCAGATAGCAGAAATCTATCCGCAATGGACAGATTACAACTATCATGATCCAGGGATTACCATTTTGGAATTATTTGCTTTTTTGAAAGAAGCACAACAATTTTATATTGACCAAACAAATGACGGCATGCGCAAAAAGTTTCTGCGGTTAATTGGCGTTATGCCAATGAAAAGACGCGCCGCGCAAACAATGATCAGACTTGTGTCAGAACATTCTCAAACAATTCCTATGGGAACCAAGTTTAATATTAATAGGTTATGTTTTGAAAGTGCGCTGCAAATCAATGTTCCAGGAGACATCTTACAAGATGCCATTGTAAAGCCAAAGTATGGTGATACCTTCTGTTTCCATTTCGATCATACGGAAAAACATGGCAACATGGTGCTGTATCCCTTTGGAAAGCAGACGGGTGTTAGCAGCCAATTTCTCTTGGCATTGAAAAAACCTTTGGAAAAAGAAAAAACTTATCGTTTATCTGTCAAACTGGATGAACATTACAGTGTAGAACGAAATCCCATTGAAGATCCAGCGTCTTTCGTACCTCTTTCTCGTATTCGTATGACATATTTTGATGGAACAAAGGACGTAGAAATCCATGCTGAAGATGGGACTCTTGGATTTATACAAAATGGAGATATTGTATTTTCCATTTCTGGTGGTATGGCACATACTGTTGCGCATGGGGTAGAAGGATATTTCCTGAAATTTACGCTGTTGCGTGATGAGTATGATGTTTCTCCTGCGCTGATCGAAATTGGCTTTCAGGATATTCCTTTGGTGCAGAAAGATACAAAAGCTGTTTTTCTGGATATTGCGCAGATCAATGAGTGGAAGCAAGACAACATTAAAATTGATTATTATGGTTGGAATCAGGAAAAAGGCTGTTACATAGATGCAGAGCCGGAGATGGCAGTCAAAGCCGCAATATATGAACAGGATTTTTATGATAAGCGGATACTTGCTAACGGAAATGGACTGCCGAATCAGCGGTATGAATTAAAAGATAAAGGCGTTCTCTCGGACTCTTTTGAGATTCTTGCCAGCAGTGTGCGTCATCCTGGATATTTCCGGCCGTGGACTAAGGTGGATGATTTTGATGCGTCTGGACCAGATGACTGGCATTATATTGTAGAGGAAGAAAGCAACACCATTCTTTTTGGGGATGGTATCAATGGCAGAATGCCTGAATCAGAAATTCGGATTGTTGCCTGCGCTTTTTCAGCAGGAAATAACGGAAACATCAAAGCAGGTCAGCAGGTAGAGGTGCTCAGCAGTATGTCTGGCGTTTCCGGTGTGCATATTCAGGATGCATGGGGCGGCAGAGCACCGGAAGGCTTAGAAGAAGCCTTTTTGAGAGCCCGTAAAATACTGCACGACGATGAAAGAGCGATCAGTGCTGGAGATTATGAAAGACTGGTTATGGAGACGCCTGGTCTGCGTATTTGGGACTGCAAAGTGCTGGATTTAGCCGGTTTCCATGATGCTCATTACGCCAATGAAGTGCGTATTGTAGTAAGACCTTTTTCTGAAAATGGATATGCTCCTCTTTCTGAAGCATATCAAAAAAATATTTATCAGCGGCTTATGAAACGTCGTTTGCTGGGGACCAGTATCAAATTGTATTCTCCTGTTTATATTGAAGCTGAAGTTTATACGGAACTTCGCATCAAACCCCAGTATCTCCATGCAGAAAAAAGTGTGGAAAAGGCTGTTAAGGAATTTTTTGAAAATCTGAAAGGGTTTGGGCCGACAGTCAGCTACAGTTCTTTGTTTGCCTGCATTGATGGTTTGGAAGAAGTTTTGGAAATATACATGCTTTACGTTGATGCCAGAGGCGGCAGAATTACCAGAAATAAAAATGGTGATGTAATACTCCCTCCTCTTGGAGTATTGCTGCTGAAAAAAGTGGATTGTATTGTAATTCGTTAACAGGACAGGTGACAAAATGAAATATTTTGTTTTTAATAAACCTATGGACTACCAAAGAGGATATTTGGAAAACCTTGTCTGCACGGAACACGGCATTCAATTGTCAAAAATCGGGCAGAAAGGTGTATTCTTTTCAAGAGTCCTGGACAGCGGCGAAAAAGAAATGATGTGGCACAGGATGACCTGTGAAATACCTGTGTTTAGAGCAGGTGTCCATTTTTGGATGTATTGTGCCGATGTAACAGAAGTGATTTGGAACGGAACAGTCACATCCTTTGAAGAAATTTTGTATAGTGAATTGACAGCCGCAGAAAAAAGAAAAATACTGAAACCTTTTCTGAAAAAAGAGTTTCTCAATGAAACAGATGTATTGCTTCATGATATCAAAGGCAGATATATCTGGTTTTGTGTAGAAGTCTATTCCGGACAGGAAGAAAATGTGGGAATTGAAAATATCTTTTTATATTTTCCTGCAACAAACTGGCTCCAGTATCTTCCATCCGTTTATGAAAAAAATAGAGACAGTGCAGCTTTTTTGGATCAGTATTTAAGTATCTTCCAGTCCGTTTATGATGATTTTAATCAGAAGTTTGAAAACAGTACAGCTCTGCTGGAACCGGCTGTAACAGAAATGGATTTTCTGCAGTTTATGGCAGGGTGGCTGGATATTGTCAACACCAATATTTGGAGTGAAGATAAACTGCGCAGGCTTGTAAAAATGGCGCCATCGTTATTCCGGAAACGCGGTACACGGCAGGGGCTGATGGAGGTTATCGAACTTTTCACAGGTGAGCCTCCCCTTATTGTGGAGCAGTGGCAGATTCGCGAATATCGTCAAAACAGTGATAAAAAAGAATTCTTGGATCAATTGTATGGCAAAGATGAAAATGTTTTTTTGATTCTGATAAAAGAAGAATACTGCTCTGGAAAAAGAGAACAGGAAGCACTGTTAAGCTTGATACAGTCGGTTTCTCCAGCACACATGGAGGTTCGATTGGTGGCGTTGCGCCAGTATATGATTTTGGGAGAACATACATATTTAGGTGTGAACAGTGGCCTTGGTTATTACAAACCAACACGTTTGGACGGACTGTCCTTGGTGTCTCTCACATCTATAGGGAAACAGGAGTAGAAGGAGGCATACCCGATTATGAATAATCTAAAATATTATCCTTTTGAAAGAAACCGCTATTATTACGGTAAACTTTTGACAGAGCAGGATTTTATACAGGATCAGCAGTACTACAACGATAAAAGACGTCTCCATAACCGTTTTCTCCATGGAGTAGGCATTGCGGCAGGTCTGCGAGTTGTTATGGTGGACGAAAAAAGCATTTCTGTAGAGGATGGTGTTGCATTCGATTTTTCCGGCAGAGAGATTATGGTCGATGTTCCATCCGTATATCGTCTTTCTACCATTGATGGGTTTGATGCCATTATGGAACAGGGGCGCGGAGATTATGCTTATCTTTGCATTGCTTATGAAGAACATGGTGAGGTACCTGCCTATAATGTGGCATCTGGTGAACAGAAACAGGAAAACGCTTATGATAAAACAAGAGAAAACTATCACCTGTATTTGACAGACCAGGAACCGGATAATTATGATCTGACATTAGACGGTCTTTTTGAAAAGAAAGAAATTCTCTATGAAGACTATCAGATTCGCATTACACAGACAGTGCCTATCAGTGTAAAAGCCGGAGAGCAAATGGAAACTACCATTACACTGGAAAATATCAGCAATGCGGTGCAGATTTCGGCAGAACTGAAAGAAACAGTAGAAAGTGCATACTGCGGCAAAGAAACTTATTTGCAGGTAAAATGGGAAAAAGTAATTCTGGAAAGAGGAGAAAAATTGAGCAAGACTTTTGCTCTGCAGGCCATGGAACTGGAACATGGCAGTATTATGATCCATATCCATCCGGACGATGTTCATATTCATGAAGGAAGAAACATCCTTCATCCGGAAGAAAAGAAAAGCATTCAGATTCCTCTGACAAAAACGGATAATATTCAATCCATGGTAGACAGATATTTTGAGACAGTCATGGAAAAGACTGTCCGCAATAATTATCCCCAGGGCATTTATCTGGCAAAAATTTCTTTAATGAAGCTGGATAATACATATATGATTGAACATGTTTCTTCCGTTCCGTTCCATCAATATCTTTACAGCACATTTTTGTTGATGGGTATTACGCGTGGGATGCAGCAGGAATTAAAGGCTCTGAAAGCAAAACAGAACTGGACACTGCCTATGGAGAGTCAGAAAAGTCAGGGGATTCTGCAAATGTCAAAGCCGGAAAGAAAAGCCAGCGGCGTTGTTCAGATTTCACTGGGCATTGGCGGTAAAAGAGACCAGATTTTCTTCTCTCAGGAAATCGTTCATGGTTTAGGACTTGGTCCTGTGCATTTGGATCTTTCCATTCAGCAGGATCAGATGCTGTATTACGGTGTAGGGGATATGTTTTATGATATGGAAGTAAAAGCGGAACTGGCGGCAAAGGTAGATACTTCAAAAGGTACTTTCACCATTGGTGTCAGAATGATCGAGCCTACAAGTAAACAGTTTATCAATGTTCATTGGAGGGCTGTTGCAGACGCTTTGCCTGAATTGGAAGATAATCAGGAAAGATATTTGTATATTGTTCCAAACAAACTGGAACTGCGTGTGCGTGAATCTTATTCCCTGAAGGCTGTATGCGAAAATATGCCGTATGCGACGATCATTTGGAAAACAAATGGAATTGAAAGCGGAAGTATTGCATCTGACGGGACATACACAGCTCCGGGCATTCCTGGTATTTATGAAGTTACAGCATACTGCCAGGAAGTACCAGAATTAAAATCTTCGATCTTTATTGTTGTAAGGGAGTAATTGCCGATGATTCTTAGAAATCTCAACAAAAAATATGTCGTGATACAGGAATATATGGCAGGCAATGATGTGCGTCAGTATAGCTGCTATGAAATGGGAGCGCCGGAAAATGTACTGTACAGCGCTGTTTGCCAGAAGCTATCTGCTTTGCGCAATGAAGAAATTGGATTCTTGACGGAAGAAATGAAGCATGACAACTTTTCTGATCTCATTGATTTTTTTATTCATGATGAACAGTTGGTTGTATTATTCAAATATCCAAAAGGAATGACATTGAAACAGAAGATTTCTACGGAAGGATGCAGCCTGCGAGAACGCCTTGAAATCAGCAAAAACCTTCTGGAACAAATATTATTCCTGAATTTGACGGATTTCTTTTTTGATGCGGCCATGAATATTGAACAGATTCATGTTTCGCCAGCGGGTGAGATTTCTTTTCTGTATGACTGTCGGCATATGGATGCTTTTGACAAGGTGGATTTTCAAACTGGCACAAAATCTCTTGGAGAGGTAATAGAGTACATTTTTTCTTGGGAAATGAAGCAGCGTTCTATCCCAGAGTTATATTCTTTTGCTTATGATTTGAAACATGGGGTTATGGATTCCCATCTTGGCATTTATGAAAAATTCTGGCAGATTTATCAAATATATGCTGAAAAACAAGAGTCAGATTTGGAGCCATACAGTCTTAGCTTTCGCATCTGGGATCGAATCAAAGGAGTTGGCCGATTTTTAAAGAAACTTGTACAGCCGGCGCTGATCCTCTTGGCATTGGCTTATCTAGTCGTATCCGTTATGGGATTGTTTGAAGAACCTGGTTTTAATGAAAATTTTACGACAATTGGGACTGTTCAAATGACAAATGCAATCACAGAAGAAGCATCTCCTGAGGAAGGTGCAACAGAAGAAACCGGCACAGATGAGGATGCCAAAGCGGATGAAACACAAGTGAGCGGAGTGGAATAAAGTATGAAATCATTCAATTCATCTAATTTCAAAGACAGCATGGATATATATCTGAAGCGTATGGGCAGGACTCTTTCCATGCCGACTTCCAATTTGTACCGTAAGGTAAAAACCCTCATACAGCCTAGTTCTATCGCAAGACGTGCCACTAACGATGTTATGCAGGAAGTCAAGGCGTTGAGAAAGCCGCCGCAGACTTTAAAGGCTTATGTTTTGTTGGGAGAACATTATGTGGCAAGACGCCTTCTGTTTATCCTTCTGTTATTTTTGATTATTTTGCCGGCGCTTTTTATCAATTACGCCTATCCCGTAATTGAACAGAAGTTTTTGGTAAATACCATGCCTATTGACTCCGATGAGATTCCTGGATATAACGGAAAAGTGCGTCTTTTGGATCGGACAACAGATGTTTTGCTGTTTGAAGGCACACTGGAAAATGGACGTATCAATGGAGAGGGAACTCTCTATGATGCTTCTGGACATCTGGTTTATACAGGCGGATTTAAAATGGATGCTTTTGATGGATATGGTGAGTTATATTATACCAATGGAATTATGCAGTATATGGGTAATTTTTCCATGAACGCCTATGAAGGCAGTGGCACACTGTTTTATAGAAGCGGCGGAGAAAAATATGTAGGAAGTTTTGCCGCTGGTGTATATGAAGGAAAAGGCACCAGGTATTATGGCAATGGAGAGAAAATGTATGAAGGCGAATTTTCCAATGGCGTATATGAAGGAAAAGGTGATCTTTATGATATGGATGGCGTTCTGGTATACAGTGGAGAATTTGCAAAAGGTGTTTTCTCAGGCACAGGTATTCTGTATAAAGACGGTGAAAAACGTTATGAAGGTGGTTTTGCCGAAGGTTATTATAATGGAGCTGGTACATTGTATGAAAATGGAGTAATCATTTATCAAGGTGAATTTGATAATGTTGCGCCGGATATTACACTTAATTACGATGAAAACGGCATGATCGACCTAACACAAGAAGAAATCATCAATGGATTTACAGAAGGTAACATCACATTACGCTACGAAGACGGAACCATTCGTTATGAAGGCGGATATGTAGATGGTAAATTCTCTGGAGAAGGTAAACTTTATGATGAAGAAGGAAACCTTGTATATGATGGCACTTTTGAAAATGGACTGCAAACGGGAAGTGGCAAATTGTATGAAGAAGATAAACTGATTTACGACGGTCAGTGGAAAGATGGCTTCTATGAAGGTGAAGGCAAGCTCTACGATGCAGAAACCGGCATACTGAAATATAAGGGCACTTTTGTCAGTGGTTTGTACGATGGCGAAGGTGTGCTTTACGATCCTGCCACAGGCTATAAAATATATGAAGGAAGCTTCCATCTTGGGATGTATGATGGCAGCGGTACCCTTTATGACACCAATGGTGCAGCAAAATACAAAGGTGAATTTTTAATGGGACAGTATCATGGTGCAGGTGCATTGTATGATCCTGCCACCGGACAAGTCCTGGAAGAAGGGGAGTTCAGAGAGGGTGAGCTTGTATCTTCCAGTGAGGAAGAAGAATCAGAAACACCTGCGGAAGAAGAAGCTTCAGCAGATGTTTCTGAGGAAAGTCAGCCTGATACCCAAAAGGATACTACAGAATAAAAAGAATTTGTATCCAGAAGCATTGCAGTAAAAAGGAGTAAACTATGGGAAGATATACAGTCATCGCAGAAGTCAGTCAGAAAATTGTAGATCTGCTCGCTGACGGAATGGTTCCTGATCTGATTACAGATAAAAACAGTATTGGACTTTGCGGCCCTGATGAGAAAGGTGACTTTTCTGTTGGTATTTACTTATATGATATTGAAGAAAATCATGATTTAAGAAGAAGTGGAATGGTAAATTACAGCTATTCAGAGCAGAAGTTTCCGCCCTTAATCTTAAGTCTGTATTACATGGTTACAGCGTATTCTTCCAGCGATATCAAGTTTAGAGCTGTGCAGGAACAACGTATCTTGGGACGCGTTATGCAGATATTGGCAGACCATTCTATAATAAGTGGGGAACCCTTTGGTAATGATACAACTGAGACAGACATCCATATTGAATTATTGGATTTGACTACAGAAGAAAAAATGAAATTGTGGAATGATACTACAAAACCCTATAAAACTTCACTTTGTTATCGAGTAACGCCAGTGGAACTGGAATCCACAAAGGAAAAACGCATCAGCAGAGTAACGGAATTTACGGTGGAAATGCAGGATACGGCGGAGGAATAGGATTATGGCAAGAGATAAATTTTCCATTTATGTACAGCTCATTTTCAGGATCTTTGACAGCCTGACTTTACGGGCGGCGAGGAAGGAATATTTTCGCTTTTCCTGTGATAATCATGCAAAAATATTGCCGAAGGAAGATGGATTTTTCGTTGTTGTAGGCAATGAAAAGCCCAAGACGATTCTTATTGAAAGCGGAATTTACGGAACAATTAAGATTCAAACTGAAGATTATGCAGATCAGGAAATTTTGAATTTGTGGGCAGAACCATGCAGAGGATATCATCTGGTGCCGGATATTCAGTGGATTAGTATTTCCTGTCAGCCTTACCAACAGATATTTGTACTGCAAAAAGAGCTGGAGCCATCCATTCGTTTGTTGGAAAAAGGCGAAAAAGGATCAACGTCTCTGAAGATCTATAAAGATAGAAAATGGCAATTGGATGGTGCTGTTGCGGCATTGTGTTCCAAGGATAATGCAGACGATTTTGAGATGGTAATTGTACAAGCTGTGGAAAATGACATCTGTACTTTGACAGAGCCGTTGAAAAAAGAACACAAGAAGATCAAAACAGGACTGTTTCCGTTGATGCACGGAACGGCCGATGCAAATGGCGTCTGTGAGATTCCTGTCAGAAAGCAGACAGAATATCTCCTGATGGACAAAGATGGACAAGTGATAGAAAAAGGTATCTGATCTAAATATGGAAGGAGAGGATGAAAATGGGATATGGTGTATTGGGAGGTGCAGTACTGCAATGCAGTTTTGGAATGACTCCATCTGTATTGAATGTGCTTCCAACAGCAAGAGTCCTTTCCTCTATGCCAGTGGCAAGTATTGCCGATTGTGTTCCGATGGTAAATATTATGCCTTTTGGTATGTGTTCCAGCATGGCGAATCCAACAGTGGCGGCGGCTACGGCAGCAGCCCTAGGAGCCTTGACACCGATGCCTTGCATTCCGGTTATTGTTGGAACATGGATGCCAGGCTCACCCACTGTTTTGGTAGGAGGAAAACCAGCATTGAATCAAAACTGCAAACTAACCTGTGCTTATGGCGGAATCATCGAAATTAAAAGTCCGGGAACATTTAATATACAAGTAAAATAAATTTGTGAGAAAAAACTGTTGTAAGGATGGTGGATATGGGTAAGAAAATAGCAATCATATGTTTCATATGTGTATGGATGGTGCTTTCTGCACTTTCCTGCTGTTTTGCTGCGCAAAAATCCGTGCATGAAATCAAAAATGTCTATACAGCAAACTATAAAGATGGTTATCTTTACGGCATTGAACTGATTGAAAATAAATACTATATTTTTTCTGTGAACATTGAAACCGGTGAGCAGCAGTACTTTACATATCCTATCAAAGACGATCATGGTGTAGTTTTCCTGATGGATCTTGTTATGGGAAACAACGGGGAAATGTATGTTTATTACAGTTTATTGGCAGAAAGCGACTCGGATGAGACCGCAGATATCATTTCCTACTGCGACTTCGACAATGGACGCATTATTCCAAAATGGGATATGAAAGAGATCAGCGACAAATCTTTTTTACAGTTCAGATGTCAGCAAGACGGTCAGTTGGTATTAGAGACAATCGATAATACCACAGCAACAATGTACCGGTTTTATCTCAATGAAGACGGAACAGCTGCCCTAAAAGATAGTATGCAGCTGCCTGCGGAAGTGAGCAGTGTTGTCAGTCAGGATACAGGTGTATGGGCATTGAGCAACACTGGTGACGTCTATAAAGTTGAAGATAATAACATCACACGCGAAATATTCATTAATGATGGATCGAAGATCGGTATTCAGAATACATATTACGACTTGCAAGAAGATGGAATGCATTTCTTTAATCTGGATACAGGATTGAATTATAAAATCACAAGCGAAACGGACTACCAAGAAATAGAACTTTGCCCGGATCATCAATCTGCTGAGGCTGAGTCTTTTGATGTTTCCAATGTATACAATACTTCTGAACAAGATGGCATTTATGTGGGAATATTGGCAACAGAAGATGGCAGAAGTATTCCTGTAATTTATGGAGAAAAGGAATATGCTTTGGAACAGCTTACTTGGCCAGCAGGAAAAGTATTTCTGACAGCTTTTTTGATGATTATTGGCGTAACGGCTGTGCTTTTGATATATTTTTATGTTTTTAGCAGGCTGTTCAAGCGGAAAGATGGAGCGCCCGTTTTGGGCATTGCAATTATGCTGATGATTCCTATTATCACATTCAGCATGATTCAATTGTATCATGTAATGGAGCAGAAATTGCCAGATGAAAAAGCGCAGAAAATACAGCAGCTTACTGTGCTGAATGATATTTTGAAGCAAAAAATAGATATGCAGCAGCTTGAAGCAATTCGTGATGCAGATGAAAATACTTTTGAGGAAGTTATCTTTGTTTATTATAACCTGATTCAACCTTTGTTCATTCAAAATATGAGTACGAACAGCAAAGAACTTGTAAATAGTGGCGTGGCATCATTCTTATATTATTGCGAAAATGGAGAGATATATCCTGTTTCTCCGATCTATCAGCTGAATCTGCCTGTAAAATATCAAATGTCCGCTTCTAATTATTTGGCATTAAAAGAAGCGGCAGAAACAGGAAAAACCGTATGTACGGAATACAACAGTTACTTGGGGAGATTTCTGACGATCCTTTCTCCTATTAAAAATGAAAATGGAGAAGTGATTGCAGTTCTGGAAACAAGTGAAAACACTCTTATATTAGAGACGAATATTCTTTCTAATCGTCAAAATATCGAGAAGTTATTTTTCGTTATAGGTACATTGATTTTTCTGATGATCGTCTTGGTATTTTGGATTAATACAAGGTCTTTGAAAACCCTTAGACAGGCAATGACGCAGATGGCAGAGGGAAATCTGAAGGCAAGAGCAAACATACAAGGGAACCACGAAATTGCAGTCATAGCAAAAAGATTCGATCATATGGCGGAACTGATTGAAAACAGAGTGACAGAAGTGGAGGCTTATCAAAATAAATATGAAGCCTTTGTACCTTCAAAGCTGTTTTATCTCTTAAGAAAAAATGGTATCAGAGGTGCTTTGTCTGGTGACGGCAAAGATTTTACTGCTACTGTTTTGACGATTCATACATTGCATGAGAAAAATGGTGACAGCAATCCATATCAGGAAAGTTTTTCAGATTATCATGAATATCTGAATAAACAAATTTCGGTAATTCATACATATGGCGGCATTATCCATAAAATTTTCCGTCATGGTGAAATTGCGATTTTCACAAAGGACACACAACATAACGCCATTGAATGTGCCATTGCGGTTTTGGAAAAACTAAAAGACGAGGATGAAGCTTTCTATGTAGGTATCGCAGATGAACAACTCCGTTTCGGTGTGATTGGTCTGCCAAAACGTATGGTAACAGCAATGATTTCTGAACATGGCAGCTTATCTGTATTTTTACAGCATATGGCTGCAAAATTTGGTACACCTATTTTGATCACTGGCAGAGCAGCAGGGCGCATACCGAATTTTGCAAGATATTACCGCACACGTATCATTGGCTATCTGCAAATGACATCTTCTGATAAACTGGAGGCTGTATACGAAGTCCTTAATGGCGATACCCAGGAGCGTCAAAGATTAAAGTTAGATACCAAAGCAGAATTTGAAGATGGTGTACGATTATTTATGGCAAAATCTTATGCCTATGCGAGAAGGAGATTTATCCATGTACTCCAACAAGACCCGAAAGACGGTGTTGCAAAAGAATATATTACATTATGTGACCAGCATTTGCGTGACGAAAGCGAAGAAACTTGGCTTGACAAATTCTAGAAAGGAGGAAAAAACGTGAAGAGCAGATGGCCATTGAAAAAAATGATGTTGTTCTGGATACTTCCAATGGTTGTGCTTTCTGCCATACTGACTTTTTTCCGCCCGTTCTGGTATGTTGAATTGGTGAGAAAAACTGCATGGAACAACGGCGTCTTATATGGTGTCGATGAATGGAATGGCAAACTCCGTCTGTTTGGATGTGATGCAGAGGGGCACAATACATGGATGGACACGATTTATGACAGTAAAGATGCCGATAGTACATTTTACAGTGTTTTTGATATTGAAATTTTGGAAGATGGTATTTGCAGTTTGCTCCTCAAACCCCAGGAAGTTACAGATATCAATAATTTTCTTTACATCCAGTATGACTTGGATAAGAAACAGATCATTTCAACAGAAACTGTTGGAAATAATGTAAAGGCGGATGTTTATATCAAAGAGAAATTGCCGGATGGAATCTGGACAGTCCGTACAGATGGCTCTGTTTGGATTTCAGGCGGCAATGGTGAGGAACTGATTTTTTCCAATGATGGAAAGCAGGTTTCTGCGAATAATACTGTATATGCTTTTGGGAATGAAGGCTTATATTTTTATAACAAAGATGCAGACAAATGTTATGTAATAGATTACATAGATAAAAAACTGTCAGAAGCAGTCGATATCCCTTTTCATGCACCTATCAGTTCATATGGCAGTTTGTATTCATTGGATCAGGCAGAAGATGGCACTTGGACAGCAGTATTCTATACACCTGAAGATCAATTATCACCGATGGTAGTTGGTCAAAGTCAGGATGTGCTGGTACGATTGATGAGCCCACCTATACGAGCGTTGAAAAGCATCATTATCACTTCTTTTATGTTGATAATCGGTTCCTTATTGCTGAAATTAATCATTGATAAAATACGCAGTACATTTCCAACGGCTTTAAAGATTATTTGCTTTTCTATTCCACTCCTTCTGGTTTGCTGTGCAATAATCCAGGCTTATGTTCAGAATTTTTTGAAGGATGATGTGGTAAGTCGTTTTTATACGCAAATGTACTATACAGCGGATTCGCTGAACAAGAGAACAGATCTGAAATCAAAACTAGCTGCTAGAGACAACGTGGATTACCATAATATACTTTATGCGCAGAACATGATTACCAGCATTTATGATGCAAACGGAAAGATTCTTCAAAATATGGAAAATATTGTAGGAAGCGTTATGATTTTCGGTCATGGCGAGAATGACTCATTTTATAGTTTGAATGCTGGCAGCCTGACTTGTGAATCCACAGCTCTTTATGGATATTCTGGTGAAAGAGAGGTTTTGCAGAAAGTTCTGGATACAGCTACGACAGTGAAAGCCTCAAACAATTTTTATGACCTTGGAGAATGTTTGACTTTATATTACCCGATTGTACAAGATCAGCAGGTAGTGGGTATCGTACGAGTGGTTTATCCTGAAAACAATGCTTGGAATGAAATTATGGATAATTTGGTTGAGGTCATCAAAAATATTTTTGCTTTCTTGCTAGCAATGATAATCTTTTTGACAATTGTCTGTTTCCTGCTGCTGCGGCCTCTAAATAAAATCAAGCGTGCATTGTCTGACTTTTCTGTTGGTATAGACTTGGAAGAATCAGCAAAAGATGGAAAGAGGACAGAAATCAAAGAAATGACAAACTTGTTTCATCATATGATCGTCAATATTCGAGAGCATCTACAGCATATTGACCTGTTGGAACGGGCCTATGAACCGTATATTCCACAAAGTCTGGTCAATCTTTTTGGGAAAGAAGATATAAAAGATATTTCTCCCGAGGACGAAACAGTGGTAGAAGATGCTGCAATTTTGATTATGGATGCACAAGATTTTTCAAAGGCAGTTTCAAAAGCTGGAACACAGGAAATGTTCCAATTTCTAAATAGAGTCTTGGTAATACTGACAGCATCTGTTGAAGATGCTGACGGCATTGTTATCCAATTTACGGATACGGGACTTTGTGCCTTTTTTGAAAGCAATCCGGATCAAGCATTGCAGGCAGCCATTACTGCCCAGAAAGATTTACAGTCCCTTTCTCTGACATTGGCAGGGGAACAGATTTACTTTGGAACTGCTATATCTTGTGGTGATATTCGCATTGGTATCATTGGCACAGAGGAAAGAATGGAAGTAAGAGCTGTATCGCCCCAAATTACCTTTGCCCAGTCTTTGCAGAGAATGAGCAGCATATACCATTTGGGGGTTCTCATAGACGAAGATACTTTGGAACGACTGGATCTGCAGAAGGACAACACAAGACTTTTAGGTTTTGTGAAGGATGCAGAACAGCAGATTTATGAGGTTTTTGACGGCTTAAAATCAGAAGTAATTGCGCTGAATCAAATCACAAAAGAAGATTTTGAAGCAGGTGTACGTTATTTTGAAGCAGGTACATATACTACGGCGAAGGATTGCTTTATTCGTGTACTGCGCAGAAACAAAGATGATCTGGCAGCTGCCCGTTATTTAATGCTGTGCAGCAATCAGTTGGAACGGAAGGAAAAAGGAAGGAATGTCTTTGAATAACATTGATTGCGGAATAAGTAAAGAAACAAGAATGCCTTATCCCAATGATGGCGATTTATGGATGGATTTTTCATCAATCATGGAATTTCTTCTCTGGTCAGTCCTTCAAAAAGAAGAAATGGAACGCAAAGGAGAAGATGTTTCAGAGTTTCTTTTGCATGTCAGGGAAGAGATAAAAGAGGCAGAAGTTGTGATCAAACAGCGTATGGAGTTGGCAAAACTCTGCGGCATTGACCTTCATACAGCAAAGTTTTTCGGTCTGCACGATTTAGCGCAGATCGAAAAGTTCGCTTTGATTTTGGCTGGCGTTACAGGTATGCAGGAAAAGGTAAGTGCTGTTTTTTCCGCTGCGGAAACTGGAAAAAATGTACAGACACCTACAGTGGAGATGGCGCTGCGACTTTATGCTATCACAAAAAATACAAATGTTGCAGAATTTGCACATTTGATAAATAAAATAGGTGATTTTGCCCTTTGTCTGGATAGAAAGATAAATTCAAGCAAACCTTGGCATCAGGAAACACTTTCCTTGCATAGACCGTTGCTGTCATACTTATTGGGACAAACATTCGATATTTCTTACAAAAAATATTTGATCAAAAAACCTTTGCCACGATTATTGATATATGAAGAAGTTTTGCAAAAAGTAACTTCGGTGGCAATGCATCATAAATTTCCCAAGGAACCATTGGTTTTATATTTGCATGGCAGAAAAAAATCCGGTAAAAAACTATTAGTTTCTTACCTTTCTTTGCGCATAGGAAGACCTGTAAGCTTTCTGTGCTGGAATGATATAGCTGTTCTGAATGAGGAACGGCGAGAGGATCTCCTGCGAGAATTGAAACTGAAGATCCGATTGGAAAATGGATTTTTGTGCCTATATGGAATTCCAACATGGGACGAAGAAAAGGAAGATGCCGCTTATGATGGTCTCTTTACACAGATACTTAGTGTATGTCCTTTCACAGTTGTACTGGGAGAGGGAAAACATGATTTTCCTGTTTGGCTCACTGAGAAGTATGTGTCATTTGCTTTATGGGATCTGTCCGCAACAGAGAAAATAGGTGTTTGGACTTACTTCAGCGAAATGTATCATGCAGAAGATCAGATTGATGCTGTACTGAATGGGAATAAATATGTTATGAGTGTTGGCGAGATTGAACATACTTTTGAGACTGCATATTTAACTTCAATCTCCAATGGAAATTCATTTCTGGAGAGAAAATATGTAGATGAAGCTGTGAAACAGCGAGGCAGGGGGAATCTTGGGAATTATGCCACATTGATCAATGGCAGATTCGTATGGGATGATCTGATTGTGGATCCTATGGTAAAACGTCAGATGCAGTATATTTGTGCCCAAGTAAAATACAGAAATATTGTTGGGGAAGAATGGGGCTTTTTTGAAAAAACTCCCTATGGCCGAGGTGTCAGTGTACTTTTCTACGGTCCTCCTGGAACCGGGAAGACTATGGCAGTTCAGGTCATTGCAGCAGAGCTGGGTTTGGAGCTCTATCGTATTGATTTATCAAAAATGGTGAGCAAATATATTGGTGAAACGGAAAAGAATATTTCCGCTCTTTTTGAGCGAGCAAAACAAATGAATGTAATTCTGTTCTTCGATGAAGCAGACTCTTTGTTTGCGAAGCGCAGTGAAGTCAAAGATTCCAATGACCGAAATGCCAATGCGGAAACAGCGCATTTGCTGCAAAAAATGGAAGAATATGAAGGTATGGTAATACTGGCTACAAACTTAGTAGATCAGATTGATGATGCTTTCCGGCGCAGAATTAAATTTATGGTGCCCTTCCGTTTCCCTGATGTGGAAACTCGTAAAAAATTGTGGCATTCTTTGATTCCAGACAAAACGCCTTTGGAAGAAGGTATTGATCTTGATTTCTTTGCAGAAACTTTTGAACTTTCAGGGAGTCAGATCAAGGAAATCTTGTGGAATGCAGCTTATATTGCAGTTTCTGATCAGATGCCATTAGGTAATGAACAATTAAAAGAAGCAACTATTTGGAATTATATGAAATACGGAAAGCAGTTAACGAAAGAAGATTTTGGATACCTCGCTTAAGAAAAGAGGGTGGTGAAAGCATGGCTAGAGAACAGATACTTGAGGAAAAACAGAACGGTCGTAAGCCTACGGCTATTGATTATGTATTGGCAAATCATCAGGGAGAAACGGGAGATGCACAGCTGGAATTTGAATCAGATGAGGATTTGATGGCGGCTGAGTTCGAACGTATCCGCACTTTTGTGGAACAAAGAAACAAACAGAAGCGATCTTCATCCGTTTTTTTCCGAGTCAATAATCAACCTGTATTAGGGACAAAGGGACAGCTTTTACAGGCTGGTGCGATCCCGCTTTTTCAAGGTGCTGCACTTGACCTTACAAATGCCCAATTGACAGGTGAAAAGAAATTTCTGAAACCACCAGAAGCCCATGGCTCCGGCGGTATTTTGGTACTGGCACCGCAGAAATTTAATCAGGGGATCACTTTGCCCATCGGCAGCTTAAATTTGAAGGAAAATTATGTAGAAGGGGAAATTCCTTTAAATAATCGAAGTGGTTTTCATGGAGATCATATTCGTTTGACTGCTGAGAAAATCCGCATTACCATGGATCAGGCAGAATTTGTAAATCCAAAGATGGTATACAAAAATAAAGAAGAAGAAAGTTCAGTTCCTATTCCGGAGAAAGTAACGGTAACAAAAGAAGGTATTGCACCTTCTTTCCTGACAAGCAACCTGCGTATTCATGCACCTTCAACTGCAATCCCTGAGGTGACAAATGCGACTGATGCAGCAGAAACGACAGAGACAACAGAAACAACAGAAGTAGCAACCATGACTGTGCCAGATACAACAACTGCAACTGAGGAAACAGAGATTGCTGCTGTACAGGACAGTGTAGAGGAAGTGCCCGAAGTAACAGAAGAAGCTGCAAAATATGAACCAGATCGTGTGATTTTTCAGCATGGTAAAGGTAGGATCCGTGCGAAAGAAGGCGTAAGGCCTCAATTGGCTCTGACAAAATATGATAAATTTTCTGTTGAGTGGAGAGGTGGAAGGCTCCTTGCTTTTATCTCCATTGGCAGCAATGAACTTGAATTGGAACTGGAGACTGGAGAGACTCCCCATACATATTATTCTGACAATCTTTCTGTCGAGGTGGAGGATAAAACAGGATTTTTAAATGGGATATTAGGGGATATGGGTATTTCTGGTGCTGAATTTGATACGAGTGATCTATGCTACAATGGGCTTGAAATAACCGAGGAGGGCATTTTCTATACCTCTTTGCGTGACAGTAAATTGGCCGCAAACATAGGTGATGCAATAGATCTTAAATTGGGTCGCACGACCGGCGTAGTATTTTCTAACGATATCATCACTGAGGAGACTAGTGAGGACGGCAGTTATTATGATTTAGCAAAGGCTGTATTAGAGCATTTCGGAATTTTGCAAACAGAAGGCGAAAGTGAAGAAGATGCTGAAAAAGGAGACAACAACTTCAATCTAAGTGTTCCCTTTTTCACATTCCCATTGATTCCAGGGCTGATGTCTGTTGATGCTGAGTTCCATGCAGGTGCATATATCGGCTATAAAGTGGGCGGCTCCGTAAATAATTTGATTGGCATGCTGAAAAAGCAGCAGGGAGAAGCTTTTGGCGTTGATCTGCGGGCTGCGTTGCAAGGCGAGGCTCATGCCGGATTTGGTGTTGGTCTTACGGCTGGGCCAAGCTTTTTATTGAATCTTAAGGCGCAAATTGGTGCAAACATTCTGTTGACTGGCAGTGAAGATGGAAATAATATTCTTGAAACTAGTGTCCATGCTGATTTTAAAAAGAAACCCTATGGCCCACCAAGTTTGGAAAAAGCTGTGTTTGATGCAAAAGGTGAATTACGTCTTCTTGCTGTCATTGATGCCAGCTTGAATACACAGATCCTTGGTTGGGAAAAAAAGCTTTATAGTTATGAATTTAAGAACTGGGAGCTTGCTGCAATGCGGGCGGAAATCATGGCTACCAGAGCAAAAGAAAATGGAAAAGCCAAATGGAAAGCAGATGCAGATTTGTCTTATAGTGCGTTGAGTGGAAAAGTTAAAGGCACGTTAGACAATAAAGATGAACTGCAGAAAATGATCCACAAACAGGAAGAAACCAATGGGCAGTCTAGTTTTGATGCAAGTCAGGAATCCTTTGAAGCTGCGAAGAAGATGCTGTTGGAATATCATAAGAAATCACAGCCAGTTTTTATCAGTACGGATGCATCCAATTCTGGTTTCTTGGATATGAATGAAGCAATTCATAAAATCCAGCATCAATTCTATATTCAATTAGAAAGAAACCAGCAAAGCGCACAAGAAGAAATGGCGAACTTAGACAAGCTGAATCGTGATGATGATTATTATCGGCTTGGCAATGAGATGCAAATGCAGCTGAATAGGCATTCGGGAAATCTGAAAAATATCGAAATGGCTTTGGCTGCCAATACTGGTGGTGCCACAGCCGCTTCCAAGGCAAACCAGAAACCTAGTACAGCAGGAAGTACCAATACACCAAGTGAAAATATCAAGAACGCCTATATAGCAGGCGGTGGAAATTACGATGCTTTTTTGTCGCATCTAAAAACGAAATCCAGTAAAGCGGCAGTTTCAGTTGATTCTCTTATCAGTTATGAAGAGAACAGAAGAAAAGAACTGACACAAAACTCAGAAAAAAGAATTCAAGCTATGAGAGTTTTTGCAGCTCAAAAAGGGATTTTAGAGGATGATAAAACCAAAGCAAGCTTGTTGTTGCCAGAATACAGACGATTGAAAGGCAGAGCAGTAAACAAGGCACTGTTTACGGATATTCCAACTTTGTTAAAGTATGAAGAAGACAGAATTCAGGAAAAACGATCTAATGAATATAGCAGAACTGGCAGCAGCTTTCAAAAACATCAGGAACGCTTTGAGGAACTAACAAAAAAATTCCCCGAAATTGTTCAAAATGGTTCAGATACACCTAATGCTGAATTCGTCAGAACCTATTTTGGAATGTATAATAATTTCGGAATGTATAATAGTCTTGATTTATTTTCTAATTCAGAACGCCTTTTGGCTTATGAGCGCAGCATGTTGGCGAAAAAGCTTCAGAATAACAAAAAAGGCCTTCAGGCTTATCAAGACCAAACCCAATTACATCAGCTGCTTTCTTTGGGCGTTAGAGATCAGAGCCAGCAGGAACAGTTAGATACACTGGTTTCTTCTGGAATAGATAATATGAATAAGGATAAAGCTGTATATATGACAGCAACAAAAGAGGATTTTGTTGAGGCACTGATAGAGAAAAGGAAGGCTCTTGCTTTGCAGCAAAATATCAAGCAAGAAAAGAATAAGAAAAATGAGAAATGGCTGTATAACGCTATGGAACTTGATTTGACCCTTGATGATCTTATTGCTTATGAGACAAAATGTATGGGGCGGTACAAGAACGAAAAAATCAAGGCGCAATATGTTGCTAGAATCAATTTTTTGACCCAGAAGAAATATCAGGCAGATGGCTTGAGAGCTTCAAATCCCGAGGAAGCGGAAAGAATGCTTTACGATACAATTCAAATGTATTTTGGATATCGAGAAAATAAAGACAGCACTGTTACGCTGAATCAGGGGAAGGGATTCCAGAAAGACGTATTGGAACGTATTGAAGCACAAGATGCTTCTGTACAAAAATTATTCCAAAGCAAAAACTGGACTCCAGAAGAAGCAAAAGATATTCAAGAAATGCGTGAGGATCCATCATCCATTTATACATTGTTAAGAAAATATAGTATCATGCAGGATTCTTCCGTAAATCATGAGAAAAATATTCAAGTCCTGAAGGAACATTTGATGAAAAAAGGTCCCAAAACATATACAATGGAAGACTTGGACAGATATTACACATATCAGATTCATCGAGCTTCTAAAGCAGATCATTTTTCTGGCAAAAAAATGGACCATCAAAGCATTCTTGAAGCATTGGAAGGAATGACGGATTATCCTGCAATGCTGAAGCTGTATAAGAAAATGGGACGTGGTGACGGATTTTTGCTGCATGAACAAGCGGATGCACCTAACTGGGTAACGCCTAATATGATCCTTCAGTACGAAAGAGGCCGTATGCAAGCTCCAGTACAAAAGCATCTTGATCGCATTGAAGCCCTCCGGGCTGCGGAAAGCGGAACTGCGGAGGAACAGGCGCAGGCAATTAAGGAATATGCCGAAAGTTCAAAACGCTTCAATAGCAGCGGCGGTGATGAAACTGTAAAAATTTCATTAATGGATATCATTAATGCCGAAAGGGCTCGTCAAGCAGCAAAGATGGCCGGTCATGACCGAAGGATTGCAATGCTCCGTTCTACAGATCCAGAAATGACAGATGAGGCAAAGATTGAGGCTTATGATGGTTCACGCTTCAAACCTGCAAAGGAAGAAACCGAAAGAATTTTCAACGAATATCAACAAAAAATCTCATCTAATCCAGCATCTATGGCAGAGGAATTAACTGCATTTGAAAATCAAGAAAAAGAAAAAATAGAAGCTCGGATGGAGGAATGGAAACAAATTAAAAATAATATTTTGGAAAGAATTCGGATTTTAGCGGAACAGATAAAACAATGTTCCATGGTTATTAATGATACAGAAAAAGCAATTGCCGATCCTGAGTCGATCATTACGAGTGAATCTAATACGGATACTTATATTAGCAATGTATTGGAAAAAACAGAAACGGATATGCAGTTGATGCCCCAAATTATTGAAGATACCAGTAAATAATGGAAAATGAACAGGAGGACAGAATCATGACGATACGTGATGGTTTTCTGGCATTTGCGGAAAAAAACAGTTTACCAGTGAAAGAAAGAATAGAAAATCAAACCAGTATTTTTTCATTTCTTATCAGTGGTGAAAAAGGGAAATATGGTGCCTATGCTATGTGTTTGGAAGATGAGCGGATGGTGACAGTCTTTATTGACTGTAATATACGGGTAGAGGAAGCGCAGAGAGAAGCAGTAAGTAAATATTTGATGGAATTAAATTACCAACTAAAGATTGGTACATTTCAGTTAGATCCAACAACAGGAGACATTACTGTGCGTGCGTGTCAGTATATTCTTGGAAATGAGGATGAACAAAGCTTTCTTATTGAACGGGTGATACTGCTTTGCGGCCTGATTGCAGATCATTATGGTTATGATATTATAAAGCATATACCAGAATAAAATATAGACAGACATATTGAATTTTCTGTTAAACAGAATTTTTGATATGTCTGTTTTTATATGTAAATTTATAAGGTTCTATTTATGTACATATTGTGTTCAAAATGGTAGTGGGAATGTGGGCAACAACAAAACTAAGTACTTGCAGCTTTACGAGCACAAATTAGTCAGAAAAATTTGAAATTTCAGAAATACGCGCTGTATTTGTGACCTTTGGCATGGCCACAACTATGCAGATACACTGAAATTCCTCACTGTACAATAGGTATTCCAAATACAATGACTTTCTATCATAATGATGGTACAGACATGTGATGGATATAGATACAATGGATGGTTTACGGCAGAAAATGGGAATGTTGTACCTATTAAAATTAAAGTAAGCGGTCATACAAAAGTGTGCAGACCAATTAGGCAGCATCATTATAAAAAAGAAGGCCAGAATCCTTAAAATGCAAAGGATTTAGGCTTTCTTTTTTTGTTTCCCTTATAATATCAGATATTTAATCAAGGGCAGAAATAGTATTTTCTTTTTGTTTTAAACGATAGTACATGCTACCAGCAACAATAAGCGAAACTGAGTCTACTATAGGCTGAACCCACATGCACCCATAAAGTGGCATCAGCCGATCCATCACAAAAAGCAAGGGGATATCTAAAACTCCTTTTCGCATCACTGAAGTAATCAATGATTCTTTTACTTTACCCATAGCCTGAAATTGAATAATCAGAGGATAACATAATGACATCATAGGCATTGCAGTAACCATTCTTCGCAGGAAACCAGCACTGTATATGATGGTTGTTTCATCTTCGATAAATAAAGCGGCTAGCTGAGGTGCAAAGCATTCATAACAGATCAGACAAAGCAGGGAAAAAGATAAGGAAATCATACAGCCAAAACGGAAGGCTTGCTGTCTTCTCCTTTGATTTCCTGCCGCATAATTATAGGCAAGTAAGGGAAGCAAACCGCTGGAAACACCAATAGAAAAATAAAGCGGCAGTTGATCTAATTTCTTTACAATGCCTAATGCTGCAACTGCTTCTGTAGCATATTGGGACACGAATTTTGCCTGGGCTGCAATGGCAACAACTGTGAGAGCATATTGCACTGCAGAGGGAAATCCTACTGATAGGATGTTTTTTAGGTGCAATTTTGCAAAACGCAGGTATTGGGGCTCTATATGAATTACTGATGTTTTTCTTAAATGATATAATGCAGCTAGAAAAAATATTGTTGCAGCTGCATTGGAAAGAGCAGTTGCCATACCGGCACCAATTGCACCAAATCCAATAAATTTGGGGAGCACAAACAATGGGTCTAAAACAATATTGATAATTCCTCCAAGAGAAACCCCAAAAGAAGCTAACCCAGCACGACCTTCTGCTCGAATAAGATTAGCTAAAAGCGTGTTTAAAACTGTGAAAGGGCCTCCCAGAATGACAACATATTTCGCATAGCCCAGTGTAATTTCATAAGTTTCTTCTGTAGCACCACTGAGAAAGAGAATTGGACGTGACAGCGTGAAAAATATTAAAGAAAACAAGCAGGCACAGAACAAACCACCCCAAAAAGAAACAGAAGCAATTTGTTTGGCTCGTAATATTTGTTTTTTTCCTAATGATCTTGCAATGGCACTGGCACCACCAACGCCAAACAAATTGGAAATTGCAGTCAGCATAACAAAGGATGGAGCTGCAATGGTGATTGCCGCTGTTTGATGAGGGTCATTGAGCATGCCTACAAAATAGGTGTCTGCAAGATTATAAATTAGTGCGATCATTTGGCTGACTACAGCTGGCACAATTTGTTTGCATACAGCTTGGCGAACTGGAAGTGTTTCAAAAATATCACTTCGATTTACAGCATTCATGACAGCATCTCCATTTCTTGATTTTTAATATTTTCATACGCTACGTTTAGCAGGCGATAAAAAAGTTTCTTTTCTTCCTCTGTCATTCCAGATAATAATCTAATACTTGTCCGTTCTCGATTGTATGCCATTTTGGCGCCCAACGATTTGCCGCATTCGGTAGGCATAATGGCGCGGCATCTGCCATCTGACAGTGAGTGTGACAGTGTGACTAAATTTTTTTCTTTGATTCGCTGTACCAGTCCATGAGCAGTTTGGTGTGTAACGCCTAAATAGTCTTTCAAGTCAGTTGCGGTGCTCTGGGGATTTTCCAAAAAGAACTGAAGGCTGTCGGCCTGACTGGCAGTCAGACCCAGTACCTCTAGATCATGATTTCTGTTTTTGATAAGCGCATTTCCTAATTTGAGAATCAATCGGCCTAATTGATGAGTATTCTCATAATCCATAAAAACCTTCCTTTCAAAATCATATGCAAATAACTACAATTATTGTACAGCATGCTGTATATCTGGTCAATAAAACATAATATGGAAAAGAGTGAAGAAAAAAGGTTATTCCAATACTTGTTGTTTATGGAATAACCTTTTGCTCTGTAGATGGAAATTATGACTCACTATTCAAATTTTCCAATGCCAAATTAACATTTTCAATCTGGTTGGAGTCTGGGTACAAGGATTTAATTTTGTTATAGTATTCTTTTGCTTTGGCAGTGTCTTTTTCTTCCTCAGCTATTTTGCCTAAGTAATAATAAATATCGTCAATAAAGTTTTCGGTACTGGTGTAATTAAGACTTTTTTCCAGATAAGGCTTTGCTTCTGTGAAATTATTGCTCAAAAATTCACTTTTGCCTTTGGTATACAAAGAATTTGCAGCCTGCGGATAAGCATTTGTTTTTACAGATTCATATTTCTGCAAATCTTCTTCACTAAAACCAATAGTTTCAATGCTGTCAAGGGTAGTGACACATTCCTCATACTGCTTATCGTTAAGCTGAGATACAGCAGTTTCCAATAACTCTAAGTTGGCCTGTTTTGTTTCTTCACTACGCAGCTGCTTGTTTTCTTCTTCCAGTGTAGTTACTTTTTCACGCATTGCCAGTACTTCTTCGGGCGTCATATTGGTTTCACCCTGATAATTTTCTACCTGGGTCTGCAAAGTTTCGATGGTTTTATCTTTTTCCTCATTGATTGCCGGAAGTACCAGAACAAACAAAACAAGTGCAGTTGCAACAATGCCCACTCCAAAAGAAATAAGGTCTCTATGTTCAAGTGCACCGATCTTTTTCTTTTCGGAACGCTTATACCGAGGCATTGGAGGAGCACTGTCTGTTTTTTTCACAGAAATTCCTTGAGCAACTTCTGCATTGACGCCACGTTTTTTCTGCTTGCCAACAGAAACCCTACGTTCTTTGCCAAGTGCCTGACTATAGCGAAGAGCAAGGGGGTTGTTTATATCTTTGCGCAATACAGCCTCAATAAAATGCTGCGCGCGTTTTTCGTTATTCTCCATTAAACAGCACAGAGTCATTAGGTTATTTGCATCAATAAAACCAGGGCTTAAATCCAAGCTTTTTTTCAACTGAATAATGGCAAGATCGTCACTACCTTGGTGAAGATAATGCAGTGCCTGATTATAAAGGCGCACTGCATCGTTATATTGATCCATTTCTCTGGCATGTTTCTGAAGATATTCAATGTAGCCAGCAGCAGGATTGTTTTCCCTGACAAGAGAATTGCTGACAATCCAATGCTTTAAGGCATCAGCCATGCGGCCAGTCTCTGCATAGACCAGTCCCAGCAGATTTCGTGCCTGATAGTTGTTTTTATCAAATAAAATACTCTGTTCCAACAAAGTTGCAGCCGCAGAAAGATCCTGCGCCAAAGCCGCTTCCAGCCCATCGTTATATAAGCGAATGGAGGCATTGCGTGCTTTCTTAAAGATATATGTATCTACACCGCAGGAAGGGCACAAAAAGCCTTTGGGAACAGTATTGCCGCAGTTAGGGCATTTCATATCCATCGACTCCTTTACGCTTCCTCAGCCTGGCTGGCAGAGGTATCCTGTGGTTTGTTTTCTTTTGCGATGTGCTGCAAAATATCTAATAAATCTTGCATCTGAGAAGGCTGCAGGGCACTTTGTATATCATCCAGTTCCATTAAAGGCTGGTATTTTCTCAATTCTTCTTTAAAGTTCAACATTTATATATTCCTCCAATCACAATGAAAGTATATATTCTCGAATTTCGCCAATCATGTATAGAGAACCACAGCACAATATTATGTCATTTTTATCTGTAATCTCTAATGCACGATCAAAAGCGCGAGGGATTTCTTTTTCCAATATTACCGGTTTATGGAAATGTGCTGTTGCCTTAGCGAGAGATTCCAATTCAAGTTTTCGCTCGCTCAAAGGCTCTGTTAAAACAGCCTGATGGATCAACGGGAAAATCTGGGACAGCATCAAAGGGTATTCCTTATCACCCAATACACCCAACACTAATGTAATTTTTTTCCCATCCACATAATGGGGCAGGGACTGGGCAAGTTTTGCGATACCATCAGCATTGTGGGCGCCATCCAAAAGCACAAGAGGATCTGTTTTGACAATTTCCATGCGTCCATGCCAAGATGCATGCAAAATTCCTCTGCGAACAGAATCTTCTGTCAGAGGCAGTCCAAGCTGCTTCAAAATCGCACAGGCATTCAATACAGTTATGCAATTCATAATCTGGTAATCGCCCGAAAGGGGCAGCATTAAATTTTGATAATCAATAAGACGATTTTTCACGGAAAAAATAGTTCCATCAAAATCTTGTTTATGAACGGAAATCTGATTTTCAGTTTCACAGTACAAGGGTGCAGAAAGATCCTGCGCCATTTCCTTAGCAATATTATATACTATTTTTTCCTGAGAATACAACACCACAGGGCAATTTTTCTTGATGATCCCACATTTTTCACGAGCAATATCACTTAAAGTGTTCCCTAAATAATCCATGTGATCCATACTAATGGACATAATGAGACTCAAAAGGGGTGCTTCAATGATATTTGTAGCATCGTATGTGCCGCCAAGTCCAACTTCCATGACTGCAATATCTGCTTTTTGTGCAGCAAAATAATGAAATGCTGCAGCAGTAACAATCTCAAAAAGCGTTGGAACATCTTCACCAGCTGCTTCCATTGCTTCACAATGCAAACGCATGAGTGAAATTTCTTCTGCAAAGTCTTCGTCAGAAATTTCCTGACCATCAATTACAAAACGTTCATTATAACGGTGCAGATGCGGTGAGGTATAAGAGGCTGTTTTGCAGCCGCTTTCTCGCAATACAGAAGACAGCATCGCAACAGCAGAGCCCTTGCCGTTTGTTCCTGCCACATGAATGCAGCGCAGTTTTTTTTCGGGGTTGCCAAGTCTTTTCAGCAATGCCTGAATACGGGACAAGCCGGGAACGGATGCAAATCCTACTTCTTCTTCCAGATATTTGATTGAATCTATATAATTCATGTTACACACCTCTATTTTCAGTCTGTATTTCATTATATCAGGTATGGGATTTTCTGCAAGTTTCTTGGGAAATCTACGGTTTTTTTTAGGATTTTTTTAAATATTGTGGAACAGCAAAGAAAAGGTTGTCGGAAATGATGGAAAAAGGTATAATAAGTAAGATTGAGAAATCAAAGGAGGCAACAAGATATGGATGAACACGGCAATCGAAGCGACGAACAGGCAAGCCAGCAGCAAAGCCGCTCGCCTGAACAGAGACGTTCGATGCAAAGAAATATGGAAGAGGAGTTTTCTACTACTTATTTTCCTCGCAGGGACAGAAGCAATACTGCCTATTTTGGGCAACATACTTCGCGGCCTGTACGGGAAAAACCGAAAGTAAGAGAAGAAAACACGGCAGAATCTTTGCGTACAGAAGAACAAAGTGTGACAAAGATTCCAAGAAGGGATCCAGAGTTTGAAAATACTTATGTTCCCCGGCGTGCTTCAAGGGAAGAAGAATGGAACAGCCGTATGGAGCGTGAACTACAGGAAACGGCAATGTATCGCAAGGTTGAACCGGTAAGAGAACGCAAAGAAAGTGCACGCAGAGAGACACCACGCAGAGAAAGCGTACGGAGAGAAACTGTATATCGCGAATCTGGCGGTAGGAGTACAACTGAACGCCAAAGACAGAAAAGACACAAACGGAAACTTTCAAAGGGATTTAAAGTAATCATTATTCTAGTGATTGCACTGCTGATCGGTTTTTTCTCTTTCCAATTTATGAAAAGTCTTATGATGACAGACGGCAGCACAGAAAATCTCACAGGTGAGACAGTTTCTGTCACCATTCCTTCTGGCTCAACCACGTCAGATATTGCGAATATTCTGAAAGAACAGGGATTGATCTCCAATACCTTTACTTTCCGTTTAAGCAGTAAAATCAATGGCTATGATGGCACATACCAGATGGGTACTTATGATGTGGATACAGGTATGACCCCCACACAGATTATGGCGCTGCTCCAATCTGGGGAAGTGAGCACGAAGAATAAACTGACTATCCCTGAAGGTTATACAGTTAAACAGATTGCGGATCGCGTAGCCGAAACTGGACTTTGTACCGCTGAAGAATTTATCACAGAAGCAAATACTGGTACATTCCCTCACAGCTTCCTGAAAGATCTGCCAGATCGTGAATATCGTCTGGAAGGTTATCTTTTCCCGGATACTTATTTCCTGTCTGAAAGTATGACAGCCCATGAAATCATCACCATGATGCTGGATCGTTTTGAACAGATGTATACTCAGGAATATCAGGACGCAGTGGCTGCAAGCGGCCATACTTTGGATGAAATTGTTACCATTGCTTCTATGGTTGAAAAAGAAATCACCTTGGATGAAGAACGTGCCAGAGCAGCAGGAGTAATCTATAACCGTTTGGAACAGGATATGTCTTTGGGTATTGACGCTACTGTTCTTTATGCTGTTGGAAAAACTGGCGGAGAACTGACACAGGCAGATCTGCAGACAGATTCACCTTATAATACCCGTTTGAATAAAGGTCTGCCTTTAGGGCCAATTGCGAACCCTGGTGAAGCATCCTTTAAAGCGGCTTTGTATCCAGAAGATAACAACTATTTGTATTATGTAGTGGAAGCTGCTGGCCAAAGCAACCATGTATTCTGTGAAACAAATGAAGAATTCCTGGCTGCCAAAGAAAAATATCAGGCAAGCCTGTCATGATGATTTTTGAGGAGAGAATTAAGAATGAATTATGTAACAGACGATACCATGAACGCCTACCTGCGTACGGTACAGCCCATGTATGATGGTGTTCTGGGAGAGATCCAGAGGGAAGCCATCGCGGCAGAAGTACCGATTATCCCTCTGGAAACAGCAAGACTTTTGAGTGTGCTTCTTACTATGCACAAACCTAAACATATTCTGGAGATTGGTACTGCGGTAGGGTTTTCCGCAGGGCTCATGTGCCGATATCTGCCGGAAGACGGAACAGTGACTACCATTGATCGTTTCGAAGTCATGCTGAAAGATGCAAGAGTAAATATTAAACGTATGGGACTGGAAGATAAGATCAAGATTCTGGAAGGTGATGCAGCAAACATCCTGCCTACACTGGAGGGTCCTTATGATGTTATTTTTCTGGATGCAGCAAAAGGTCAGTATGGAAACTTCCTGCCTCATTGCCTGCGCTTGCTTCCTGTAGGCGGACTGCTCATTGTTGATGACGTCCTGCAGGGCGGAACCATTGCACAGACCCGTTTCAGTGTGCCTAGACGACAGAGAACCATTCATAAACGCCTGCGTAACTTCCTGTGGGATATTACTCATAATGACGCATTGGAAACTTCCATCATTCCCATTGGGGACGGCATGGCATTATGCTATAAAAAGACAGAAATTCCTGTAACACAAGAAGGAGAACAAAATGACACAGAATAAAATTAAACCGGAATTGCTGGCTCCTGCCGGCGATCTGGAAAAATTAAAGATTGCGGTACTGTATGGTGCTGACGCTGTTTATATTGGCGGTGAAGCATACAGCCTCCGTGCAAAAGCAAAAAACTTCGATAAAGAAGCCATGGCAGAGGGCATTCGTTTTGCTCACGAACATGGCGCAAAGGTATATGTTACAGCCAATATTTTTGCTCATAATGCAGATTTTGAAGGTATGGCAGATTACTTCAAAGAAATTTATGAACTTGGTGCTGATGCTGTATTGATTTCTGATCTGGGTGTATTTGCTGTTGCAAGAGAAGCGGCACCTGACCTGGAAATCCATGTATCCACACAGGCGAATAACACAAACTACCAGAGTGCCCGCATGTGGTACCAGTTGGGGGCAAGACGTGTGGTGGTTGCCAGAGAGCTTTCACTGCGTGAAATTCGGGAAATCCGCGAAAAAATACCTGAGGATATGGAAATCGAAGCATTTGTGCATGGTGCTATGTGTATTTCCTATTCCGGCAGATGCCTGCTGAGTAATTATCTCAGTGGCCGTGATGCCAATAAAGGGGCTTGTGCGCATCCATGCCGTTGGAAATATCATTTGGTTGAGGAAACACGTCCCGGAGAATATATGCCCATTGAAGAAAATGAAAGAGGGACTTATATCTACAACTCTAAAGACCTTTGCATGATCGACCACATTCCCGATCTGGTTGAAGCAGGTGTAGTCAGCCTGAAAATTGAAGGCAGAATGAAAACACCTTTCTATGTAGGGACTGTTATCAAAGCATATCGTCAGGCAATTGATGATTATTTTGAAGATCCAGCAAAGTATGAACAGAACCTTGAATATTATTTGGATGAAGTATCCAAGGCAAGCCACAGAGATTATACAACTGCCTTTTATTATGGCAGACCTGATGGCAACCAGCAGGTTTATACAAATAATTCCTATATCCGCCCCTATGACTTCATTGGCGTGGTACAGGAAGCGAGTGATGCGGAAGGCTATGCTTGGATTGAACAGCGCAATAAATTCTCTGTTGGAGAAGAAATCGAAGTGATGCCTGCAAAAGGTGAATCTTTCTCTATGACGGTTACCGAAATTTATAATGAAGCAGGCGAATCTGTAGCATCTGCACCTCATCCACAGGAAAAACTGCGCGTGAAATTTTCACAGCCAGTGAAACCTTTTGACATGATGCGCAAATTTCTTTCGGATACGAAATAAAAAAACTTGATTTTCAATGGATTTCCATTTATGCTAATAAGTGTAACAATTTAGTAAAGGAAAAGGATAGGGCTTATGGAATTAACACAATGTATTAACTACTTGCTGACAACTGCACAACATTCCGTATTTCAGTACTTAAACGGAAAATTATCGGAATATGATGTAACGCCTTCTCAGTATGGGGTACTGAGTTGTCTTTGGCAGCGCGAATTTGCAACACCGAAGCAGATTTCTGAAATTCTTTGTCTGGAAACTTCCACCATCTCTGGTGTGTTGGACAGAATGCAGAAAAAAGGGCTTATTGATCGCGTGATTAATCGGGATGACAGACGAGAAGTGCGTGTAGTGCCAACAGAAAAGGGAAAAGCATTGGAAGAACCTATATCCAAAATCATAGATGAAGTCAATGAAGAAGTATTGAAGTGTTTTGCAGAAGATGAGATTGCAGTGCTGAAAAATCAGCTTCGCATTATCGCAGAAGGGAAACATTTCTAAATTCAATAACGTGTTTAAAAGCAGGTATTTATTGCCTGCTTTTTTATTTATGTATCAGGGCATTCAGCCCTGTTTATTTTCAATGGCACGGCAGAGTTTCTGCAGTGCCTTTTTTTCTATTCTGGAAACATAAGAACGAGAAATACCTAACTTTTTCGCAATTTCCTGCTGTGTCAGAACATCATATTTCCCTAAACCATATCGAAGGCAGACAACAAAGCGTTCTCTGGGTGTCAATACTTTTTCAATAGCGATCAGTAATTTCTGAGATTCCATAGCAAAATCCAGGTCAGAGGCAAAATCTGGCGCATCGGTATTGATGATATCCAGCATAACAATTTCATTTCCATCTCGGTCAGTGCCAACAGGTTCGTAAAGAGAAATTTCATTTTGGGTTTTCTTCAATGCTCGCAAATGCATGAGAATTTCATTTTCGATACATCTGGATGCATAGGAAGCAAGTTTGCTTTTTTTCTCGGGTTTAAAAGTCTGAATTGCTTTGATAAGTCCAACTGTCCCGATGGAAATCATTTCTTCTGTATCTTTCGGAGAAGCTGTATATTTTTTTGCAATGTGTGCTACCAATCGAAGGTTATGCAAAACCAATTTTTCTTTTGCCTCCGCTTTTTCTTTTTCTGTACCATGGAAGAAAATTTCAAGCGTTTTTTGCTCCTCCTGAGAAGAAAGCGGTTTTGGAAAAGAACCATTCCCACTGCACCCACAGGCTCCAATCAGACAAAAAAATGCCAGCAGCAAAATCGCCACCCCCGTTTTTGCGATTGATTTATTCTATGCAGAATCACTTTTGTCTGTGCCTGTCATAGAATGTTTAAATCTGTCCTTTTTTGCAGGGACAAGGGTGGACATGGCAGATTTTGCAGGACGAAAAATCATAAAAAGAACATAAAATCAGGTATAGTGAATTTGAGAGGAGGAGCATTATGGAGATTACATGGAAAACATCAGATCATATTTTGCTGGTAAAAATTCAAGGTGATATAGATCATCATACTTGTGAAAAATTGCGACAACAGGTAGATCAGGCTTTTGAGGAGACAAACAGCCGGAGTATTCTTTTTAGTTTTGCACAAGTTTCTTTTATGGATAGTTCTGGTATTGGTGTGCTCATTGGAAGATATAAGTTGGTACAGCGTCTAGGCGGAAAAATAGCCGTTTCCTGTCCCAGCCAGCGTGTAAAGGAAATATTTCAACTTTCAGCCCTTGATAAGCTGTTTCCGTTTTATGAAACAGAGGAAGCGGCACTTGCGGATTTGAAAGGAGGAATGCAAAAATGAAAAATCAAATGCGGATTTTCTTTGATGCTGTTTCTGAAAACGAAAGTTTTGCTCGTTTGGTGGCAGCAGGTTTTTTTGCGCAACTGAATCCTACAGTGGCAGACATTACGGATGTAAAAACAGCAGTTTCAGAAGCTGTTACCAATGCAATCATTCATGGATATGAAGGAAAGGGCGGAACAGTGGAATTGTTTTGTGCATATGATGATAGGAAACTGCAAATTGAAGTGGCAGACAGGGGCATTGGTATTCAAAATATAGCACAAGCTATGGAACCGCTCTATACATCAAAACCTGAACTGGAACGTTCTGGTATGGGATTTACTATCATAGAAACTTTTATGGACAAAATGCATGTAGAAAGTGTCCCCCATTTTGGCACCAGAATATATATGGAAAAAAACCTCAAAACGGAATGAGGTGACAGCCTTGGAACGAACACGGGAATATATCCGTCAAGCACAACAGGGTAGTCAGGAAGCAAAAGAAATTCTACTGCAGGAAAATGCAGGTTTGATTTGGAATATCGTAAAACGATTTTACGGTCGAGGATATGATCCAGAGGATTTATATCAGATTGGTGCCATTGGATTGCTGAAATGTATTGATAAATTTGATTTTTCTTATGATGTCAAATTTTCTACTTATGCAGTACCTATGATTATGGGGGAAATACGGCGGTTTTGCAGAGATGATGGTATGATAAAAGTCAGCCGTACACTAAAGACTTTGGCAGTACAGGCTGCGAAAATGCGAGAAAAACTGACCAAAGAATTGGAAAGAGATATTACATTACAGGAACTGGCAGCGGCTCTTGGCATATCCATGGAAGAACTTATGCCAGCACTGGAAGCGGTGAAGGACGTAGAAAGTCTGTCATCAGCAGTATTTGAAGGGGAAAACGGAAGAAAAACGGAGTTGGCAGAATTCATTGGAAAAGCGGAAGAAGATGAAATTATTGATCGTCTGTTCTTGGAAGAAGCACTAAACACGTTAAATCACAAAGAGCGCCAGATATTAATGATGCGATATTTCGGAGATTATACGCAGTCCCAGATTGCTGCGCGTCTTGGCATATCTCAAGTACAAGTCTCTCGAATTGAAAAACGAGTGCTTCAGCAAATGCGTACAAAATTTGGAATGCAACGAGAATAGCAACAAAAAAGGATTTTACACCCCGAAAGGTGAAAATCCTTTTTCTTCTTAATCAATTTTACGACCACATTTGGGACAAAAAGTAAAATCATCTGACAGTAAGTATCCACATTCGGGACAATGTTGTTCATGATAAGGATCAGTTCCCAGAATGGTCAAATCATCGTCCTCCAAAGTAACGGATTCGCCTCTGGCTATGGCTTCTCCTTTTTCTTTTGGAATGGAAAATACAGTATTGCAGCAGTTAGAAACTGCGTAATATTGCCGATTCCATTTAAATATTGGAATAAAGAAAAATGTAAAACAAGTATAAGTCATAAATACAGAGATACTGCCATAACGTCCGCATTTTTTGCAGATAACCGTTTGCAAAAAATCAAGGGCTTTTTGTGCAGTGTTAATTCCACCAATAAAAATCATAAATACACCTCATTTGAAAAGAAAATCCTTATTTTCTGTGGATTCTATTTTACTTCGCTTGCTATCCATGATAAAATATTTCCAGATAAATTGCAATGGATTTTTTAGAAAGGAAGGAATGTATATGAAGGTAGCAAAATTGGTTTTGAGTGCAGTTTCTATGGCGGTTGCAGCAGGTTTGCTGACATTATCTATCATTGATATGTTTACAAATGAAGAATATTAATCTGTTTTTTCTCTGAAAAATGTATAATGCATACAATATTGGGGTAAAATCTGAGAAAACAGGCAGATTCAAGAAAAAATACGCAAAAAATTCCAAAAAAATGCAAAGATTTTCTTTGTAGAAACGGAATTTTGTGGTATACTATGGGAGTGAGTGATTGCACTGCCGAGATAAATTCGCAATCACATCATTAATGAAAAAGAGGAGGAATTTAACATGTTAAAAGTTGGTATTAACGGATTTGGTCGTATTGGTCGTCTGGTATTTCGTGCTGCAATCGAAAGAGGCGATGTAGAGGTTGTTGCAGTTAACGATCCTTTCATCGATCTGGATTACATGATGTACATGCTGAAATACGATTCCGCTCACGGTCGTTTCAACGGCAAAATGGAAGCAAAAGACGGCAAACTGGTTGTTGAAGGTCACGAAGTGACAGTATTCAACTGCATGGATCCTAAAGATATTCCCTGGAAAGAAGCTGGTGCAGAATATGTACTGGAATCTACAGGTCTGTTCACAACAATGGACAAAGCTTCTGCTCACTTTAACGGCGGCGCGAAAAAAGTTATCATTTCCGCTCCTTCCGCAGATGCTCCCATGTTTGTTATGGGTGTAAACAACGAAACATATACAAAAGATATGACAATCGTTTCCAATGCATCCTGCACAACAAACTGCCTGGCACCTCTGACAAAAGTTATCGATGATAACTTCGGTGTAGTAGAAGGTCTGATGACAACAGTTCATTCCACAACAGCTACACAGAAAACAGTTGATGGTCCTTCTAAAAAGGACTGGAGAGGCGGTCGTGCTGCTTCTGCAAACATCATCCCTTCCAGCACAGGTGCTGCTAAAGCTGTAGGTAAAGTTATCCCTCACCTGAACGGCAAACTGACAGGTATGTCTTTCCGCGTACCTACAATCGACGTTTCTGTTGTTGACCTGACATGCCGTCTGGAAAAACCTGCAACATACGAAGAAATCAAAGCAGCTATCAAACATGCTTGCGAAAACGAAATGAAAGGTATCATGGAATACACAGACGAAGATGTTGTATCTTCTGACTTCCTGTCTGATGCACACACATCTATCTTCGACGCAAAAGCTGGTATTGCGCTGAACGACAACTTTGTAAAACTGGTTGCATGGTACGACAACGAATGGGGCTACAGCAACAAAGCTCTGGATCTGATCAAACACATGTACAAAGTAGATAACGAATAATTTCTCAATTAAAAATGAGATTGATAGAACCGAAGGAATATTCCTTCGGTTCTTTTTTATATCTTAGTAATATAAAAACCACTGCCATTAGGGGCATCTTCATAAGAAAACAAAGAAAGCCGAAATCCTTATTACGACAAAGGATTCCAGCTTTCTTATCATATTGAGATTTTATTTGATATGTTTTCTTCTGAAGAAAGCCGTCGCACTTCCTCTTAAGAAATCAAAGAAAAAGAAAATCAATGTTTTCTTAAGAGGAAATTGCTTTGGACAGTGGTTTACTGATTTTATTTTTCTTCAAAGCGTTTTTTTAATACAACATAATGGTTGTAATTGCTTTTATCTCCGCCATTATCTGGGAAAAGACAAAATGGCAGACTATCTGTATCTCTGTGTTTTTTTACACAGTCGCAGCATTTGCCGTGATTGGGACAGGTTGTTTTGGGACAAGCGCATTCAGCAACATTCGGACAACTCATGCCATAACCTCCTTTAGTAATGCAGCAATTTCATCAGCTTTTGCAACTCTGCCAGCGATAAGTACCTTTTGGTCATACACCAATGCAGGGGTAGTCATAACACCATAGGCTGCGATTTTGCTGAAGTCTGTAACATGTTCAACGGGCATTTCTTTTCCCAACATTTTTAGTGCCTCTACAGTATTGTTTTCCAGTGTATTGCACTTTGTGCAGCCACTGCCGAGAATCTTTACCATAGAAGATACTTCAGCTTTCTCTGTTTTTTTCTTACCAAATAATCCCATTTAAAAAACTCCTTTCTAAATTTAAAACATAAAAGAAAATATGTTGAATAAATAACCTATGAAAATAATACCAATGGTGACTATCACTGTAAAAGTAACCAGTAATTTGGGTTTTACCGCTTTTCTAAGCATAATCAAAGAGGGGAGGGAGAGTGCAGTAACTGCCATCATGAAGGACAGCACTGTACCAAGACCAGCACCCTTTGCAAATAAGCTTTCAGCAACGGGGATAGCGCCAAATATATCAGCATACATAGGTACACCTACTAAAGAAGCAAGTGGAACAGAATACCAGTGGCTACCGCCCAAAAGAGCTTCTACATAACCTGCAGGAATAAAATTATGGATGGCTGCACCGATACCAACACCCAAGAAAATATATGGAGCAACTTTCTTTATGGTTGATGCAAGCTGTTCTTTCGCATATTGTACTCTTTCGTTCTGCGTCAATGAATCAGATTCCAAATCAATGGCAGGGGCAGAACGGATAAAATCTTCCACATAAGCTTCCATCCCCAATCGCTCGATTAGCAGACCTCCAAGCACTGCCAGTACAAGACCTACGATAACATAGGCCACAGCAATGTCAAAACCAAAAATGCTAGTAATCAAAATGAGGGAACCAAGATCCACCAGAGGTGAAGAAATCAAAAAGGAAAATGTAATCCCTACTGGCAATCCTGCGCTGGTGAATCCGATAAACAGCGGAATAGAGGAACAGGAACAAAAGGGAGTAACAGTGCCAAGAAGTGCAGCAAAGATATTTGCAGATAATCCCCGAAATTTCGTTAAAATCTGCTTCGTGCGTTCTGGCGGAAAATAACTTTGAATATAAGAAATTCCAAAGATCAGCACAGAAAGCAAAATAAAGATTTTGATTACATCATAAAAGAAAAATTGAAGGCTTCCGCCAAGTCTGCTATTTAAATCCAATCCAAATTTTGAAAGCAGATTGCCTACGATAACATTCAGCCACTTCATTCCCAAAATCTGGTTTTGGATGAAATTCCAAATTTCCAAAACAATAACCCCCCTATACATTTATATATTTAAAATTATCAATTTGTTGTATAAAACATTTTTTGAGGAGCGAATTATTTTTCCTCAATGAAAAAGAATTCTGTTTTATTTGTTTCTGCTGTTTTCTGAAAAAAATCTGCCAATTGCTGGAATTGTTCTGTATTAAGACGATAGTGCATCCACTTGCCTTCTTTTCTCCCAACGATTAGGTTGGCATCACAAAGGATTTTCATATGATGGGAGAGAGTAGGTTGTGAGATGTGCATTTCATCTAATAGCATACAAGCACAACGCTCAGCACCTTCCAGCAGGTCTAAAATATGCAGCCTGTTTTCATCACCAAGTGCCTTAAAAATTTTTGACAGATCATAGGGCTTTCCGTTCATATACTCACCTCATATTTATATTTGTCTATATAAGTATAATCAACAGATTGATAATTGTCAATATATATGATCTTATATGATTAGAAAAGTGGGGGAGAGATTTATAAATAAAAAAGGATGGGAATATTTCATCCCATCCTAAAAAATCATGATTCTTATTTGAAGTATCTGTTGTACAGACCCAGGAATGCTTTACCGTGTCTTGCTTCGTCACGACCCATTTCGTGTACTGTATCGTGGATAGCATCCAGGTTAGCCATTTTAGCGCGTTTAGCCAGATCGAATTTACCAGCACAAGCACCGTTTTCAGCATCAATACGCAGTTCCAGGTTTTTCTTTGTGGAGTCAGTTACAACTTCACCCAGCAGTTCTGCAAATTTAGCAGCATGTTCAGCTTCTTCCCAAGCAGCTTTTTCGTAGTACAGACCAACTTCAGGGTAGCCTTCTCTATGAGCAACTCTTGCCATAGCCAGATACATACCAACTTCTGTACATTCGCCTTCAAAGTTAGCTCTCAGATCTGCCATGATGTCTTCGCTGGAACCCTGAGCAACACCTACAACGTGTTCAGCAGCCCATTCCATTTCGCCGTCTTTCTGTTCAACGAACTTATCAGCGCCAACATGACAAACAGGACATTCTGCAGGAGCAGCGTCACCAACATGTACATAACCACATACGGAACAAACAAATTTTTTCATAATCATTTTCCTCCTTAAAAAATATATATATGTGAAATCGAAGTAAACTATTGTTACTTGATAATTATTATAAATTAGAAAACTAGATTTGTCAATCCATTTTATAAAAAAACACGAAAATTTGCAAAAAAACCTGTTTCTATGATACACTAAAAAAGCAAAAGGAGGGATTTCATATGAATTCACTGGAAGTTAACCAGATTTATCATGGTTTCCAATTAAAAAAAAGCGAAAAACTGGAAGATATCTCTGCCACAGGATATCTGTTTACCCATTTAAAAAGTGGTGCAAGACTTTGTTATTTAGATTCAAAAGATGACAACAAGGTATTTTCGGTTTCTTTTAAAACACCACCTGATAATGACTGTGGAACACCACATATTCTGGAACATTCGGTATTATGTGGTTCCAGAAAATATCAGGCAAAAGATCCGTTCAATGAATTGGCAAAAGGTTCACTAAATACCTTCTTGAATGCTATGACCTATGCAGATAAAACTATGTATCCCATTGCAAGCTGCAATGAAAAGGATTTTCATAATATGATGGACGTTTATTTGGATGCTGTATTTTATCCGAATATTTACTCCAAAAAGGGAATTTTCCTTCAGGAGGGCTGGCGTTATGCGGATGCAGGAAAAACACCAGAAATTACAGGGGTTGTCTTTAATGAGATGAAAGGGGCATTGTCTGATCCTGAAAGCAGACTTGCAGGTGTTATTGCACGGAGTATGTTTGGAAATACCACATATGGAAAAGAATCCGGCGGTGATCCTGATGCCATTCCAGATTTGACATATGAAGCTTTCTTAGATTTTCATAGGAAGTATTATCATCCATCTAATGCCTATTTTTATCTTTATGGGGATATGGACGTAGATGCTTGCTTAAAGCATTTAGATTCAGAATATTTGTCAGCATTTACTGTATCTGATGACCTGCCTGTCATCACTGAAACCACAGTGCCGAATGCTATGAAATGGATTAATGATACTTATCCTGCAGAAGAAAATGAAAAAGATCTGGAGAAAGGATATTTTGCTTATAATGTAAAAGTTGGAAAATGCACAGATCCAAAGCGCATTCTGGCAATGCAGCTTGTGGGCTATCTTTTGTTGGAAACGAACGCCTCACCTTTAAAAAATGCATTGCGTGATGCTGAAATTTGTGAAGAAGCAGAAGGATACTTTGATTCTTCTACTTATGAAATGGTATACAGTATCATTGCGAAAAAAGGTAAAAAACAAAATGCTGAAAAATTTCGACAGATTGTTGAAACAACACTTTTAGAATTATCCATTAAAGATTTTGATGCTGAATTATTGCGAGGTGGCCTTAAAAAGCTGGAATTTCTGCTGCGTGAAGAAGACTATGGTTCCAGACCAAAAGGACTGGTTTATAATACACGGATGATGAAAAGCTGGCTTCATGGAAATGATCCCTTTGAAAGCCTGTGTCAAATAGAAATATTTGAAGAATTAAAAGCTGATATCAAAAAAGGCTATCTAAAAGAGTTTATAAAGGAAGTCCTTCTGGATAACCAGGAAAAAACTTGGATACTATTTTTACCTGAAGAAGGAAAACAGGAAAAGGACAATGCTGCTTTTTCTCAAAAGATTTCCCAACGCATTGCAGAAATGTCATTAGAAGAAAAGGAACATCTCGAAAAAGATAAACAGGCTCTTGATGATTTCCAAAATGAAGAAGATACGCCGGAAATTTTGGCACAAATTCCACTTCTGCAAAGAGAAGATATTTCTCCAGAACCACAAAAAATTATTTTTTCAGAGAAAAATGAAAAAGGGATTTCCTTTATTCATCTGCCGCTGCAAGCCAAAGGAATTGACTATGTGCAGATTTATTTTAAGACAAATCATCTTCCAGCAGAATTGGTTCCTTATTCCGGATTGTTGGCTGAAGTGTTAAGCAAGTTGGACACAGATAAAACGAATTTTGCGGACTTACCTAAGAAAATTGATCAGATCTTTGGCGGACTTTCGTTCTCTAATGATATTTATAGCCTGAATCAGCTGGATTTCCATGCCTTTATCGGCATCAATTTCAAGGTGCTTTCTGATGATCTGCAAAATGCATTTGACTTTGTCAAAGAAGTTATTTTTGGCAGTAATTTTTCATCTGTACAAAGTTTGAAAAAAATTATTCAAACTGCAAAGCTTAAGGGGGAATCTTTCTTCCAGAATCAGGCTCATCTTGCAGCGATCTATAGAAGTCGTGCAGCAGTTTCGGCAGGTGCAGCAGTGAAGGAAGAAACATCTGGAATTGCATATTTTAACTTTTTATCCCAAGTCGAAAAACTTCTCAGTGAAAATCCGGCATTTGTTGCTGCTCAGCTGAAAAGAACAGCTGAGCTGGTATTTACCAAAGAAAATGTGACTGCCGTTCTTGGGTGCGATTCTGAAGAATATGCTTCTCTTGAAAAGACATTTTTGCAGTTTGTTCATGAACTGAGTACAGGAGAGTGTAGGGAAGAAGGCAATACGTTTATTGCCATTCCCAGAAAAGAAGCTTTTTCCATTGCTTCTCGCGTGCAATATAACATAAAAGCATGGGATTTGGCAAATATGCAGCAGAAATACACTGGAAAAATGCAGGTATTGAAAACAATACTGACATTAGAGTATCTTTGGACACATATCCGTATACAAGGCGGCGCCTACGGTTGCGGCTGTAATTTCCAGAGAAATGGCAGTATCTATTTCTATTCTTATCGTGATCCGAATCTGAAGGACACTTATGATATTTACGATCATTTGTGGGCAGAAATCGCTGATTTTGAAGCAGATGAGCGTCAGATGACAAAGTATTTATTGGGAACTATAAATCGGTTTGATCAGCCCAAAACCAATGCAGAATTAATGGATTACGCAGCAGCCATGTATTTTACAGGTACAACGCAGGAAATGCGTCAAAATGAACGAACAGAAATTTTGGAAACAACTGCAAATGATATTAGACAATTCAGTGAATTTTTGAAAAATTTATCTCAGATATCCAATATTTGTACCATTGGCAGCAATGAAAAAATCAAATCAGATGCAAATATTTTTGAAAGCATACAGAATTTGATTTGATAAATTTATAAAATATTATAAAATAAAAATAACAGCACATAGATTACGAAAATCTATGTGCTGTTGCTATATAGCTATATAGCAGTAAATGTTTTCATAAAAACAGAGATTAGCATGTAAATGATACAGGAGGGGAATTATTAAGCCAGATTGTAATTATTCGCAAAACGTAACTTTTGCGAAGAAAACACGTTGTTTTAAAATGTGCATGAAGAATCTTTGCTATATTCGAATTTATTCCTTCTCATTAATTTATTGAGCTCTCTATGGTAATTTCATTTTTCATTTCCGTTCTTTTTTCTTCATTTGTTTCTGTTTCATGTTGCCAGATACTTTCCATTCAAAGCTTATCAGTTACTATAAATACAAATTTCTCCACAAGCAAATTTCTCTATAACCAAAGGTTCCATTGGTTATTTTTCCAGTTCTACAAAAGTTCTTTTTTATTACGAAAGGTTTATCATTATAAAAGTAATTTAGAGTCTTATTTTTTATATATTTATTTACATAATATAATTATGGTAAATTAATATATAAAAAACAGACAGCGTACCCTAGCCGCTGCCTGTTTCCAACTTTTATTTATTAGTAATTTACATTTGCTACACCCAGATAAGATGCTGGATTTACATAAGAACCATTTACCAAAACAGAGAAATGGCAATGGTTACCTGTGGAATTACCTGTACTGCCACATTTCGCAATGGTCTGACCTCTGGTTACTGTCTGACCTTTTGAAACAGTCAAAGAGGAATTATGACCATACAATGTTGTCAATCCACCGCCATGACTGATCATAACTGTGTATCCATAACCATTCATCCAGCCAGCGTATGTTACCACGCCACTTTCCGCAGCAACAATGGCTGCACCATATGCAGCAGGGATATCATAACCGCTGTGTGATTCCCATTTGCCTGTAACGGGATTGCTTCTCTGAACAAAACCACTGCTCAAACTGGAGGAAGATGCACTCTTAGAAGGAACTGGCCAACCTAAAGTACCGCTGCCTGTGTAATAAACTGTACTACTTTCCTGCTGCTTTGCAAGTTCATTCAAAACAGCTTGGTCCGCTTTTTTATTTGCTTCTACTAACTGTTCATATTTATTTACATCATTTTCATAAGAAGCAATCAAAGCTTTTTTCTCATTTACAACTTCCTGCATGCTGGCCATTTTTTCATTGTAGTCAGCAACAATTTCTTCCTGGACTGCTTTTTCTTCTTCAATCTGCTGCTTCTTTTCACTAATCGTATCCTGAATTTTCTGTAGCTCGTCCAACATCTGTTTATCGTACGCCATGATATCATTTACATATTGCATACGCAAAAACAGATCAGAAAAACTTTGGGCATCTAACAGAATTTCCAGATAACCAGCTGCGCCTTTCTGCTGAAGATATTTCATACGTTTGCCAAGCAGCTCAAATTGTGCATCACGCTTTTCAGTAGCTTCATCCAATTCTTTTTGACACTGCTCTAAGGAAGCAGTGATGGTAGCTAGATCAGCTTCAGCTGTATCCAATTCTGTTTGAATGCTGTTCATCGCCTGGTCCATAGTATTTAATTCTTCTTCCAAAGAAAGCTGCTTGTCTTTCAGATCATCAATAGCAGCCAATGCTTCTTCTGTCTTTTTTGCAAGTTCTTCTCTCTCTGCCTGTAACTCCTTAACAGTTTTAGCGTAAACTAATTGGTTGTTAGGAATAACCGCAGTTAATATGAAAGTTGAAAGAAGAACGCACATGATTTTTTTATATGGATAAAATTTCATATTATCGTCCTCTTACCTTTAGATTTTCATTTTTTTACATCATGTTACATTATACTTGATTTTGACAAAATTTAAAAGTTAAATTTCAAATGTTTAATTATTTATTAAGGAATTATTTCCTGCAATGTAACAATTTCAATGGAAAAAGAGGCATTTTCTTCCAAAGTACAGACGGATATCATATAGTCATTCCATTGACAGGTGTGAAAATAAGCAGTTGGCAATCCCATAGAAGGCAAAAATTCTTCGCCATTAGAAACTGAAAATTTCTTTGCATTTCGGAAAATACTATCTCCTTGAAGCTTGGTAAAACTTTCCTTTCGTGTCCATAATTCAAAGAAACAAGAAATTTGTTCCTTTCCACTATGCTTTTTCAAAAAAGATAAATCTGTTGGTGAAAGCATTCTTTCTGGGAATTTAGGAAGCTCATTCCGGATTCGTTCTATATCGATTCCAATCTCTTTATGGCTCCATGCCAAAATCAGATACCCATTGCTATGGGAAATATTAAAGTAACAATCCGAAACATCAGAAAAAAAAGGTTTTCCATCCTTTCCATAAGACAAATGAAAATGTTCTATTCCATGTTTACGAGTAACATAACGCAATATAGCTCTGCCGCCTAAAGCAGTTACACGTTTTTTCGGAGAATGGAATCCCTCTATATAAATGCGATCTTTTTCTGAAAAAAACTTTAACAGATTTTCTAATCCTTGATCTTCCGGCAGAACATTTAAAGGGATCAAATATACCTCCACACCACACCTTCTTCCTGACACACAAATAAGACGGCTGTCTTATGATATAAACAACCGCCTTATTCTTTTCATTACATACCTTGATTATTTTGCAATGATATTTACAATCTTACCAGGTACATAAATTTCTTTTACAATAGTCTTGCCTTCCAGACGAGAAGCCAAAACTTCTTTTGCCTGAGCCAGAACAGAATCTTTGTCTGCATCTACGGAAATAACCATAGTGTCACGGAACTTGCCACTTACTTGCAGTGCGATTTCTACAGTATCCTGTACCAGTTTGCTTTCGTCTACTTCGGGCCAGCCTGCATCAAATACAGATTCTTCGTGACCAAGTTCTTTCCAAAGTTCTTCAGCAATATGAGGTGCGAAAGGAGCCAGCAGAACAACCAGTGTTTCCAGTGTCTGTCTGTCTACGCCGCCTTCTTTTTTGCCCAGATCAATGATCTTATTGGTATATTCCATGAAACCGCTGACAACAGTGTTCATTGTCAAAGCTTCCAGACGATTTGTGATGTCATAAACCAGTTTGTTGCGCAGATATTCCATATCTTTGGAAGGTGTTACATTCAGATCCTTATTGTTGTAAACCAGCTTCCAAACACGATTCAGGAAACGGAATACGCCGTCGATGCCGCTGTCATCCCAGTCACAATCCATTTCAGGAGGACCTACGAACAGTTCATACATACGCAGAGAATCACAGCCATAGTTCTGAACCAGATCGTCAGGAGAAACGACGTTGCCCAAAGATTTACTCATCTTGCTGCCGTTCTTTGTGATCATACCTTGGTTGAACAGTCTCTGGAAAGGTTCTTCAAAAGGTACTGCACCGATATCATACAGGAATTTGGTGTAGAAACGAGCATACAGCAGATGCAGAACCGCATGTTCGATACCGCCAACATACAGGTCAACAGGTGCCCATTTTTTCAGCATTTCCTGGCTAGCCAGTTCTTTGTCGTTGTGGTTATCTACATAACGCAGGAAGTACCAAGAAGAACCAGCCCACTGAGGCATTGTGTTTGTTTCTCTCTTTGCAGGGCCGCCGCACTGAGGGCAAGTTGTATTTACCCATTCGTCAATATGAGCCAGAGGAGATTCACCTGTATCTGTAGGTTTGTAAGATTCTACCTGGGGCAGCAGAACGGGCAGCTGGTCTTCGGGAACAGCAACAGCACCACAGTGTTCACAATGAACGATAGGAATAGGTTCGCCCCAGTATCTCTGTCTGGAGAATACCCAGTCACGCAGTTTATAGTTTACAGTCTTTTTGCCCAGACCTTTTTCTTCCATGATATGAGGAACTTTTTCTTTTGCTTCGAAAGCTTTCATACCGTTCCAGTCACCGGAGTTGATGATCACGCCATCGCCTGTATAAGCTTCTGTCAGTTCTTTTTCTTCTTCGCCTTCAGGCAGAATTACCTGAACAATAGGCAGATCGAATTTCTTCGCAAATTCAAAGTCACGTTCGTCATGAGCAGGTACACACATTACTGCGCCTGTACCATAGTCTGCCAGTACATAGTCTGCAACCCAAACAGGGATTTCTTTGCCGTTTACAGGGTTTACGCAGTAACCACCTGTGAATACACCAGTTTTTTCTTTGTTGGTCATACGATCAACAGAAGATTTTGTGGATGCTTCAAAGCAATATTTTTCAACTGCTTCTTTGCATTCAGGTGCTGTCAAAGCAGGAATATCTTTATATTCAGGTGCCAGTACCATGAAAGTACAGCCATGAAGTGTATCAGGTCTTGTTGTATAAACAGTGATCTTTTCATCACTGCCAACAACTTTAAAGTCAACTTCTGCACCATAGCTCTTGCCAATCCAGTCAGACTGCATCTTCTTAACTTTTTCAGACCAATCCAGTGTTTTCAGGTCTTCCAACAGTCTATCTGCGTATGCTGTGATCTTCAGCATCCACTGACGCAGATTTTTCTTTGTAACGGTAGCGCCGCAGCGTTCACAAGTACCGTTTGTAGCTTCTTCGTTTGCCAGAACGCATTTACAGCTGGGGCACCAGTTCAAAGGCATTTCTTTTTCATAAGCCAGACCGTGTTTGAACATCTGAACAAAGATCCACTGTGTCCATTTATAATAATTGGGATCTGTTGTATCAACTTCTCTGTCCCAATCGTAGATAGCACTGATTTCATGGAGCTGTCTTTTTACATTGGCAATGTTGTTTGCGGTTGCAATGCTGGGATGGATGTTATTTTTAATAGCGAAGTTTTCCGCAGGCAGACCAAATGCGTCCCAACCCATGGGATGCAGTACCTGATAGCCCTGCAGTACTTTATATCTGCTGACTACATCACTGAGCACATAGCCTCTCCAGTGACCTACATGCAGACCTGTGCCGGAAGGATAAGGGAACATATCCAGGCAGTAAAACTTAGGTTTTACATCGTCTTCTTTGTTAACGGGATTCTTTTCCCATTCGGCACGCCATTTTTTTTCGATTTCTCTAAAATCATAACGCTGATTCATTTCAAATTCCTCCTTTGTGTTACAGTTTGGGCACTGTCAAAAAAAATCCCTTCATCTCGTTAGAGACGAAGGGACACTCCGTGTTACCACTCTAGTTTGTTTCCTTAGGAAACACACTCTTATGCCCGATAACGGGGGCTGCCGTTGCCATCTACTTGCCATAAGCGTTCCACGCAAAACTCAAAGGCCAGTTCCATTTTTCGCCCTACCGCTTTCCACCAACCAGCGGCTCTCTGAAAAAGCATCCAAATGTACTACTCCTTATCAATGTCTTTACTCGAAAACATTTATACCATATTTACCAAAAGAAATCAAGTGATTTTATGGATTTTTTTGTGATTCCAAGATAAAAGCATGGAAAAAAACGTGATTCGACAGTTTTTACATTGAAATTTGTATACATTTTACAGTGACAGAAAAAATTGTGCTATATACCTCTATTACCTGCAATTAATTTACATAATATAATTATGGTAACTATAATACAAGGAGGAACATGAAAATGATATGACATGCACTGCCGATCATTACAAAAATATGAAAAATTTCATGGAATCCAAAAACTGCAATGGGAAGATTTGGTCTTTTCAGTGCATAAATGACAGCACCTATGGTGTATGACATGCCTCCTGCCAGAAGCAGTGCTATCCCCTCCCAAGAAACTGCTTTCTGAAGTGGTACAAAAACAATAATTGCTAACCATCCCATCAGAATATATAGAGCAGTTGACAGCCATCTTGGTGCTTCCATCCAAAATATTTTCATTAAGGCTCCGCCCAATGCCAATAACCAAATCAATATTAACATTGCCCATCCCCATGGCCCTGCAAGAGGAATCAGGCATATAGGAGTGTATGTTCCAGCAATGAGTACAAATATCATAATATGATCCACACGGCGTAGCAGCAGCGTTTTCTCCTCCGAAACAAATAGTGAGTGGTAAACAGTACTGGCACTGTATAGCAAAATCAAAGATAATCCAAAGACCGCAAAACCAATGACAGGCATTACGGTGTCAAAATGAGAGGCTTCAAAAAGAAGCACGAAAGTACATGGAATACAAGCAATTAATCCAATGAAATGTGTCAATGCGCTGATTGGGTCTTTCACACCATTTTTAAACAAAATAATCACCTCTATTATAGTATTAAATACTACTTATTAATATATTAATATAATATCATTTGATTTTAAAAAAGACAATAAGCAAGTCACATAAAAAACTTGAAACATAGTATGAAATACTATATAATAATTCAAATAGAAAAGGAGGGATTGCATGGGAACATATGAGGAAATTATAGAAACTTTCAAAAAGAAGATTAAAACTGTTTCCGTTGTGGAAATTGATGATATTCCCAAAATAGATTTATATATGGATCAAGTTACAACCTTTATGGATCAGGCTTTAGCACCATATAAACGGTCTTCTGACGGTAAAGTTCTGACGAAAACCATGATAAATAACTACACAAAAGCAAAGGTTTTTCCACCTCCGGTAAAAAAGAAATATGGACGTATGCATATTATGCTGCTTATCATGATTTTTCATTTGAAGTCTGTGTTGTCTATCAAAGATATTGCAACGCTGTTTCAGCCGATCTTTGCCCTTCCAACAAAAGAAGAATCAGAAAAACAGACAGAGAAAGTATATGCTGGTTTTGTTTATTTGCAGAAAGCAACTTTAACTTATATGGCGGCTTCTGCAGAAGGTATTATAGATGACACACTCTTTCAAAAAGAAGTCGTAGCAGCTTATGATGAGGAAATGAAAAAAATCATGCTCATTTTACTGCTGGCAATTCGTGCAAATGCAGAAAAACATCTCGCAGAAAAAGTTTTGGATTTATATTTTTATTAAAAAAGAAGTCAGAAACCATTATGGTTTTTCTGACTTCTTTCTATTTTAGCTTTATTTCCCTAATTCTTCTAAATCCTTCAAATAATCTGTATCACAGCAATAATGATAATCAGCGCTGTTTGCATACTGTTTTACAGCAACAGTTGATTTATTGATAGCTTGGAGTGTTCCTGCCCCAGCAACGCATCCGCCTGGACATGCCATGCCTTCCAGCAGATAACCATTATATTTTCCAGCCTTTGCTAAAGTCATAAGTTTTTTGCACTCACGCAATCCCTGTGCGCTTTCCACCTTGATTTCTTGATCTGGATACAACTTTTTGATGCAGTTTACAACAGCTTCTGCAACACCACCAGCAATGGCAAAGTTGCGTCCGTCTCTGCTTGCTTCAGAAACTTCTTTTTCTTCTTCCATCGCTTCCAAGTCAATATTTTTGGCTTCAAAAACCCCCATCATTTCTTCAAAAGTCAGTACAAAATCTACATCACTTCGCACACTCTTTCGACTGGCTTCCAGCTTTTTCGCTGCACATGGGCCAATGAAAACAACTTTAGCTTCTGGATCTTTCAGCTTGATGAGACGGCCGGTCAATACCATAGGTGTTAATGTCATGGATACACAATCCTTGAATTCTGGGAAAAGTTTTTTCGCCATTACTGACCATGCCGGACAGCAGGATGTCGCCATAAAGGGAAGCTTTTCAGGGACATTTTCCAAAAAGTCCTTTGCCTCATCTGTTGCGCATAAATCTGCACCCACAGCAACTTCAATAACATCAGCGAAGCCAAGGGCTTTCATCGCAGCACGGAGTTTTCCGGGTGTTACTTTCGGGCCAAATTGCCCTACAAAAGCTGGTGCAACCGCAGCGTAAACGCGATGCCCCTCTTTCATGGCATGAATCATCTGGAAAATCTGCCCCTTATCAACAATGGCTCCGAAAGGACAATTTACCAGACACATACCACAGGAAACACATTTATCATAGTCGATTTGCGCACGCCCATACTGATCAGAACCGATCGCATCAATACCACATGCAGCAGAGCAAGGACGTTTTTGATGAATGATAGCATTATATGGGCAAACATCTATACATCTGCCGCACTGGATGCATTTTTCCTGGTCAATGACTGAGCGGCCATTGATGATGTGGATAGCATCTTTAGGACAAACTTCTGTGCAAGGATGTGCCAAACATCCCTGACATCCATCTGTTGTTACAACTTTGTTCTCCGGACACGCATGACATGCAAATTTGATGATATTGATCAGCGGTGGATCGTAATATTTTTCCGCAATGGCACTTTCTTCAATGCCATCAGAAACAGGTGCTGATTCTGCGGCTGTCCGTACCGGAAGACCGATGGCAAGACGCAAACGCTCTCCAATGATAGCACGTTCCAAAAAAATGCTTTCCCTGTAAGATGCCAATTCACCTGGGAGAATCTTGAATGGCAGCTGTTCGATTTTTTTTGCATAATCACCGCCTTCATAAGCAAGACGTGCAACTTCAGTGAAAACTTTTCTGCGAATATCAATAACTGATGTGTATATACCTCTCATAGAAACTCCTTTTATTTTTGTATTTTCCTTGTACCACACACAAATGTTTTTCATCTGATATCCATTATACCATAGCAAGTTAGCCTTCACAATTTCATATTTTGATTTGTCTGTTCTTTTACAAAAACACTACGGCTGTGCTCAGCTAACTGCTTTTGAATCCAAGCCATCAACAGATTTACGACTTTTTGCTGCTGTATAGAAGATAAAGGATACCCTATTTTTACACCATACCATTTGTTCAAACATCCCCTGCAGCAGCAGGCAGTAGCATGTTGTGCCACAAAAACAGGATGTCCTTTCATGGGTGTTTGTTTCCCATCTTTTTCTGGATATGCTGGTGCTAATCGTTCTTTTACAAATATTTCTGCATGTTCTTTGATTTTCTCCATTCCTACTCGTTCTATGTAGGAAAAGTCTGCTTCTTTTAGACAAAATTTACTTCTGAACTTAGATTTCGATAATTTTTTTAAAGCATCTTCAATGGTTTGCATACATATCACGCCTCCGTTTATTTGTATCATAGCACTTTTCAAGAAAGTCACAAGAGACCATATATATTTATCTAAAAAAACTATTGCTCAATATGGCAATTCGTATTACATTAGTAGATGAAATTTGCTATTTTTAAAGGAGAATATGTTATGCGCATTGCAGCAACATCGAAAAATCAAATCACAGAAGGCGTCATTTGGAAGCAACTGCTTTTTTTCTTTTTTCCTATATTATTAGGGACGCTCTTCCAACAGCTGTATAATACGGCAGATACTGTTGTTGTAGGCAGATTTGTAGGCACAAAGGCTTTGGCGGCTGTTGGCGGCTCCACAGGACAAATTGTAAATCTGGTGGTAAATTTCTTTGTGGGTCTTGCTTCTGGTGCTACTGTTATCATTGCGCGGTATTATGGCGCAAGAGACCGCATTCATCTGAATAATGCTCTGCATACTGCTATTGCACTATCTATTGTTGGTGGCATTGTTACAGCCATTGCCGGAATCGTGCTGACACCTTTTTTATTGCAGATGATGCATACACCTGCGGACGTTATCGAAGGCTCTACCACCTATCTGCGTATTTATTTTGCTGGTATCATTTTCGTTTTTGTTTATAATATCGGTTCTGGTATCCTGCGAGCCGTTGGTGACTCCAAACGTCCTTTATATTTTTTGATCCTATGTTGTTTTTTAAACATTTTTTTGGATATTCTTTTCGTTGTTTATTTAAAGCTTGGTGTAAAAGGAGCTGCGTTTGCAACGGTCATCTCTCAGGCAGTCAGTGCATTACTTGTTATTCTTTCTCTGAGTAAATCGGTAGATATCTATCGGCTGCGCCCGAATAAGATTCGTTTCTACAAAACGCTGCTTATTGCAATTGTTACAATTGGGCTTCCTGCCGGACTACAGTCAGTTATGTATGGTATTTCCAACATCATCATACAGACTTCTTTGAATAGCCTGGGTACAGAAACCGTTGCCGCACATACAGCTTTTGCAAAAATTGATGCTATTTACTGGATGATTTCTGGTGCATTCAGTGTTTCCATCATTACTTTCATTGGTCAGAACTATGGTGCTCGTAAATTTGACCGTATGAAAAAAAGTATCAAAGTATGTCTGTTCATGGATTTAATCGCATCTTTGCTGTTGACCACAGTCATGCTTGTTGCAGGACCATATCTGCTGCGTCTTTTCACTTCCGATCAGGAAGTCATCCAAATTGGTATGCAGATCATCCATATCATCGCACCATCTTATGCCCTGTTTATCTTTATCGAAATTCTTTCCAGTGCTTTAAGGGGGATGGGCAATGTGCTTATTCCCATGTTGATGACCTGCGGCGGTGTCTGTGTGCTGCGTATTTTATGGATATTCCTCTTTGTCAGAACTCATTTGAGCGTTACTACCATTCTGATGAGTTACCCTATCTCCTGGGGCTTTACAGCAGTTCTGTTTATTATCTATTTCATGTTCTATCAAAAGAAATTCTTCCGTCGTTGCATGGAAGAAGCAGAAGCTTCTGTTGAAACAAATGCATAACAAAAAGGCAGACGAAAACGTCTGCCTTTTTCTATCTGAAAAAATCAAATTAATCTCCAACACCAAAATCCGTTTTTTCATAAAGGACTTCTACAGCAGGATCATCCAGCAGCCATTGATAGGTATCCATAAACCATGCCACTAGTTCTTCATCACGTTTCACAGCTGTACTGTTATTAGTAAAAACATTGACTGTTCCGAGGGGGAAATATTTCTTTAAAAGTTCTATATCCTTGGCAATCATTTCTTTCGTCTGCCCTTTGATGCCAACCATCAAACAGGGAGATTCAAAATAAGCTCTAACTTCTTCTGCTGATGTAAAATCAGCATGTTTATTTAAATAATTTTCCCGAAAATCCCAATCAAATGTTTCCACACCAATTTTAAAAATAATGGGAATTCCCATATATTCGCGCATTCTCTGTAATTGATTGCGGTACATCCAATGGGCTTCAAAGAATAATTTTCGGATCTTTTTTTCATGAATCAAATCACGAATTTCCTGAAGTGTTTCTTTGGGAAGCTCAAAACAGCTTCCAGAATTAATGACCTCCAACACGCCGAACTTTCCAGTTACACGGGAAAGCACTTCATGATTCAGGCGTACCATAGCCGCTTCATCCTTTGAGTTATCAGCAATATAGTCACAGAAAACGCATTTTCCCCAGGCACAGGGACGTCCCTGAAGAAGCACGATTTCTCGTTGATTTTTGTTTGTAATTTCATTATATCGTTCCATGGGAATTTCCTTTCTGTACCTTTTGTATCAGAGACGTAGGGAGCATACTGTAAAGTGTTACTGTACAGAATACGATGACAATACGATCCAGATAATCGGTAACAGCCTGCACAGCACAAACACTGGCAGTCATCCCTAAGCCACCTGCATGCAAAAGCTGCACCAAGAGACTGGAACCGGATGATGTAATGCCTCCGAAAACAGCTGCAGTGATTACTGAGCTGACGATGGTACCGGGCAAAGAAACGCAAAGAGCTGTCAGTAATACTTTCCAGAATTGTCTGCTGTTAGGTCTGATCTTCTGATAAAAAATACCTGCCATAACACCTACAACCATCTGTACTGGAATATAGTAAAAGGAGTAAACATCACTGGTGCATCCACTAATGACACCGCTTAAAACACCTGGAACCATGCCATAGACAGGCCCCAACACCACAGCGGATAACACAGTACCTAAGGAATCCAGATAAATTGGCAGACGCAGTAACAATGCAATGTTCGCCCCTACCACATTTAAAGCTGTGGCAATTCCCAGAAAACAAATTTGCATGATCGTAATTTTTTTCATTTCACAACAACCCCTTTCAGCATTTCTCCATGTTCTTCTTCTTTTGGCATCCAAACACGTTTGCCGGCATCCTCAACCATGATTTGCCTAAGCACATGCCGTACGTCTGATGCTTTTGCGCCAAATATGCGCGTAATGAAAAAGGTCATAAAGTAAAAAGGGTCTGTTTCGGTTAAAATATGGCTATTTTTTTCTTTTTTCCAGAAATCATAGGCATCTACCACCGTCTGTCCCAACGAAATCCCAGCGGTTTCTACAGTTGTATAAGCTGAAAGTCCTTTGCACAGGCTATGGTCAATGCAATATGCCACTGCAAGGGGATCATTGATGACACAACCTATGACGCCTTCCTGTTTCCAATGGAAGTCAAAATAAAAACGTGTGATACTGCGGATAAAATCACCAATTTCTTTGGATAAACAGGTCATATATTCCACTAAATTGGGAGTCAGCACAATCTCTCTGGTAACGTCCAGACCAATCATGTGGATAACTTTCTTGCATAAAACAGGATTGCTTTCAAAAGCTTCATAAACCACTTTTGCAGCGTCAGGATCGCACCAGTAGTTGTACTCTGCCACTGGAGAACAGTTACCATGGCTTTTGTAGCTTCCGCCCATTGTGACCAGTTCTTCCAGCCCACTAAGGCACTCTGGGTGCTCTTTTATCAGATGGGCAATATTGGTAAGCGGCCCCAATGCAATAATGGACACATTTTTCTGTTCAGACAATGTCTGTGCCAGGAATTCAATTGCTCCATCTTTTGGCCGAACATGTGTGACATTTGGCAGAAAGCTTTCTCCAAGTCCATCTGTACCGTGAGTATCAGTTGCATCCACATAAGGGCGCACAAGGGGTTTTTCTGCCCCCAGATACACAGGCACATCCAGCCGATCCAATAGCGAAAGTGCTTTCAAGGCATTTTCAGCCCCCTGTTTTGTGGGAACGTTTCCGCACACCACCGTGATTCCCAACACATCCAATTCTGGCGACCGCAGCGCCAGCAGCAGTGCTAGCACATCATCTATGCCGGGATCACAATCAATAATTACTTTTTTTGCATTCATTCTCCAATCTCCTTTCCGATTTTGTTTTCGCATCGGTTCCCGCAGCAACGGGAATACCCGAATGCGAGATTGAGATACTTGGTTTTTTATACTGGGAAGTTCACGAACCAGTCCGGCAAATGAAATACAAATTTCATACTGCCGATTATATAAATGCAGAAGAAAGTATAGCACAATTATTTTATGCTGTATAGTGCTTTTATGCATTCAGTGTTCTTTTATTCTTTGTAGGAATGCTTCACAGATCGATAAGCATATGTTACAGCTCCTAGAAAGCATTTCTTATGGTTGCCAGCATAGCAGAGTTGTCTGTGCCGCACTCCAGTGTCACAGTGTCAGGAACATTACTTACATTAAAACCACTGTCGTTTACTTTGGTGTCATACCCAGAAAGATTCAGGCTTTCCGGTGCAGAGTGCACGGAAAACATATTGGAAGTATTGGCTGGATTGGTCAGTATCCAATTCCCTAAGTCAACATTCTTCAGGTTGGAATAACCAGAGAACATATTCTGTATGGTGTCTGAATGAAATATAAGCCACGACCCTATCATCTTCCGTTGTGCCGATATGTTTGGCATAAGCTGCGTTGCCCACATTGGCAGTTCTAACTTCAGTGTATTGCTGATGGTGATCAATTGTACCGTTGAAGTTGATTATAATCATAAATATAACTATAACTAATACTATTTTTATTCATCATCCGCTTCAAAGGAGATGTGGGAAACGGCATCCTGTTTTTATGTATCCGCAATATCAGGTTGTACTGATCGGCATCTCCCCCGATCTTGTGGTAAGTGATCGCCTCAAAGGAATGGTTTGCCCTGTTATACTACACCGCAACCCCTTCTTTTGCAGCTGTCAAAACGGACGCAAGGGGTAAGTTCAGTAGCAGACTGCATGTCAGGAATACAGTAAAAGTTGTTTTATATTTTACATTTCATCCCACTCTTTACTATGTATGACTGTTCAAGAACTGTGGACAGGTACACTCATCAAACAGAGAAGAATCCAGCTGAACCCTGTATCCCCAATATTTTTAATAAAGATCACGCCCTATATACAAAATGAATATTTTGTCACATATTCTATATTAATTCAGATATTAATGCTTAAAAACAATAAATTTATTTGCAATTACAGGATTCTTTAAAAGGAGAATGGATATTGTTTTATTTGTTTCCTTCTATCAACAAAAAAATTTAACAGTACCTTTCTCTTAATACAAATATGGACAGAACCTAAAATTAAGTTCTGTCCAAAGCAAATAAATATTTTTTTCATTACAGAAAAGTTAAACTAGATATGCATCTTTTTGCACATAGTATTTTTTCTCTATTCTTCACGCTGGATTACAGCAAACTGGATTCCAAATCTCCCAGCATATAATCCAAAGCTGAAATACCGCCTTCTGCTGTATACCATACTGCGGCATGCTCCAGATAAATCACATTGCCATTTTTATAAGTATCCGTTCCTTTCACCAATTCATTTTCCACAATTTCCTGCGCTAGCTGTGCACCCTCAGCACCTGTTGCAGAATCTCTATCCAATACAAACATATAGTCAGGATTCAACTGCACAACCAGTTCAAAGGAAGCTTCGTTTCCATGGGTAGAAGTGCCGGATGTGTCCTTTCCGTCTTCTTGATTCAATCCATCTCCAATATTATCAAATCCAATTTCCTGACCAATTAAAGAGCATCTGCCGTCATTGCCAAGCAAATTAAAGCTTCCGCTGGTAGTCAGACCAACGATAGCAGTTTTCCCCTCTGCAAAAGTTCGCAGTGTTTCAATTCTCTGATCAAAATCAGTAAATTTTTCTTCCAATTCCGCTTCTTTACCAAAAATTGATGCAATGGTCATAGCATTCTCTTTTGTGCTTTCGTAAGTACCTTTTTCTCTATCAATTGCAAGATATACCACTGGTGCAATTTGACTGAGCTCGTCATATACGCTGCTCAAGCGTCCTCCAATGAAGATGATATCTGGCTCCACAGCCATCACAGCTTCCATATCTGGTTCTTTGATAGTGCCAATATTAGCAATGGTTTCCTCATTCATATAGCTTTGTAAATAGTCCATTTTCGTAGAAGCAGAACCAACCACACGATCTCCCATTCCCAATGTATCTATAATATCCAAAGCGGCCATATCTAAAACAGCAACCCTCTTTGGATCATAAGGGACTTCAAGCGCAATGGCTTCATTGTTTGCATTACGAGAAGTTATGGTTACGGTCTGTGTTGCCTCGGCAGAGGTTGCCTCTTGATTTTTCCCACAGCCTACCGCAGCCGCTGCCACTGCAGCCATCAGTAAAAAAGCAATAAATTTTTTCATATAAGTTCCTCCTAATACTTTTAATAATAAATGGATAATGGTCTTCCCTGAATTTCTAAAATTTCAAAATCTACATTATAAATTGCTGACAAAGTTTCTTTATTAACGATTTCTTCCACAGTACCAAACTTAGCAATTTTGCCATCTACAAATGCACAAATATAATCGGAATAAAAAGCTGCGTAGTTTATTTCGTGCAAAACCAAAACCACTGTTTTACCCAATTCATCACACAAACGGCGCACCATCTTCATCATGTTTGTGGCATGATAAATATCTAAGTTATTGGTAGGCTCGTCAAAGAAAATATATTCGGTATCCTGAGCGATAACCATTGCAATATATGCTCTCTGTCTCTGACCACCGGAAAGTTCATCGATGAATCGATCTTCAAAGGGCTCCAGTTCCATATATGCAATGGCCTGATCGATCATTTTTTTATCTTCATCAGTTAGGCGGTTACCGGAATAGGGAAATCTGCCAAAGGCTACCAATTCCCTTACTGTAAGTTTCATCTGCACATGATTTGTCTGTGTCAGAATAGCAATTCTTTTTGCCAATTCTCTACTGTTCCACTGAGTAAGATCTTTTCCTTCAAAATGAATTTCGCCCTCGTCTTTTGGAATCAGTCTGGTAATCATATTCAAAACCGTAGACTTGCCAGCCCCATTAGGTCCGATCATAGAAGTGACTTTTCCCTTAGGGATTTCAAAATCCACTCCATCCACTACAGTCTTATCTGCATATTTTTTGGTTAAACTTCTGATTATCATATCATACACTCCTATTGGTTACTAATAAATACAGGAAATACAATCCGCCTGCGATAGTGATAAACACACTAACAGGAACAGTATAGGCATACACATGCTCCACGATAAACTGGCCAATAATGAGAGCTGCAGTCCCAAACAATATAGAGCCTAAAATCAGTTGGTCGTGGCGATATGTTTTGAAAAACTGCCTGGAAAGATTCGCTATGATCAATCCAAGGAATGACACAGGCCCTACCATAGCTGTTGCTACAGATATATAGAGTGTTACACCCAAAAGCAATCGTCTGATACATTTATCGTAGTCGACACCAAGATTAATAGCCTGCGCTTTTCCAAGGGTAATTACGTTAAGCAATGCCAGTTCTCTTCGCAACACCCAAGTAATCACAGCTAATAGTACAACAGAAAAAAGAATGATTTCTCCGTTGATATTGGTAAAGCTTGCCACCAGTGTTGTCAACAACGTGTCATATTCATTGGGATCCATAATCCTCGTCATTGTTGTCTGCATACTGGAAAAAAATGAGGACAACACTGTACCAATCAGCATAACATATAAAATGTTGTGCTTTGTCTTTTGAAATAAATAACTATAGATGAACGTAGCAATGATACCCATCAATACTAAGTCAATTGTAAAAGCAATGTTGCTGTTGGTAACCAAGATACTACCGGAACCTAAAACAAAAACAACTGAAGTATGGATCAGTGTATACAAAGAATTCATGCCCAACAGACACGGTGTTACGATACGGTTGTTAATGATAGATTGGAAAACGATAGATGCACCGCCAATTGAAACGGCTGCTATGATCATTGCCAATACCTTAGGGGTACGAATACTTAATGCATAAGACATTAACTTTTGATTTGCAAAATTTATATCAAAAGTCATATATAACACAATGGAAATGGTTACAACAGCAAACATAACCATCAGATTTCTTTGATTTCTGGTAATAACCGTATTCATGAACATCCCCTTTCACAACTACCTAGTTTAATTCTGATGCTTTTTCTCCCATACTGTAAGCGATATAAGAGTAATCCAACAAAAAGGATACTGCCAAGAATGCCAATGATCAACTCAATAGGAAGTTCATATGGTGCAATAATGACTCGTCCAAGCATATCGCAAACAAGAACAAAAATAGCCCCGAACAAAGCCGTGTCTACCAAGGTGCCTCTAATCTTATCACCTTTGAACATAGACACCAGATTGGGTACGATAAGCCCAATGTAGGAAATTGCTCCAACCACTACTACTACACTTGCAGTGATCATAGCTGCGATGGTCAGGCCAGAAAATAATACAAAGTTATAGTTTATTCCTAGGTTTTTGGAGAAATTTTTCCCCATACCTACGATATTGAAATGGTTGGCAAAAACAAAAGCCAGAACAATTAACGGCAGGCATAAATACACCATCTCATATCTGCCCTTCAGAACTAAAGAGAAATGACCAACCAGCCAAGAAGATAATGCCTGCGTCATTTCATATTTGTAAGCCAGATAATTTGTGATACCACCAATGACATTGCCAAACATAATTCCCACAAGAGGCACCATGACAGCATCTTTAAATTTGAGTTTTTGTATAAACCAAACAAAGACCCATGTGCCCATGATTGCCATTAAAAAAGTAAAGAGTGCTCTGCTCCAGATTGTAGAATTCGGCAAAAACAGCAATGCCAATAAAATTCCAAATTGAGCTGAGGAAATGGTTGCGCCTGTTGTTGGAGAAATGAATTTATTCATACACAATTGCTGCATCATCAGGCCTGCAACACTCATACCCATGCCCGTACATAAAATTGCCAGCAAACGGGGCAATCGAGAAATCAAAAAGATTTCTATTTGTTCAAAGTCTCCTGAAAGCAAGGAAGTCAATTCTATTTCAATGACTCCGATGAAAAGGGACCAAATTGATAAAAGAATCAAAACCAACACTAAAAGGATGGTCATAGCATATTTTTTAATCATAACTCCTCCTATGATTTTTCTGATGTTGCTGTGATGCATTCCAATGACACATCGGTTAGTGGCCGCTAACTTTTTCTCGAACATGTTACCATATGCTAACTCATTTTGTCAACAATGTGTCTTGTACTAAATTTTGGAATGCCTACTTGTGTAATCAATTTTGATTTGTGTCCATGTACACCTGTATGCTAACTGGAAAAATTCCGTCTAAAAAACGTAAATCTCATTGTTAAAGATGTATATTCTGTCACATATTTAGAAGGGTAGTTCATTTGGTATTTGATATCTGTTAAATTCTTTATATGCGGTGTTACTCACTACTATTTCTTTTTGATTTTAGTCCAAACAATTCATATAGTTCAAATATGATATAGTTAGAAATGACAAGATACCTTTCTTTTTTTGTATTGAATACATAGATTTGCTTTGATTACTATTTAAAAAAAATATAACAAAATTTTATTGCAACGAGATTAGTATTTCTTGCTTAAAGATAAAATATGAAATTCTTCAAATCATATAATGAAAAATTAGGCTCTATGGGTTAATTGAAATCAAAACCACCCGTTATCCGGTAGTTTGATCAGATATTTAGAATAAATTGCCTTGAAAATATCCTATCACAATTGAAATATAAACTATTTTCTGCTATCATAAAGCAAAATTTTTTGACTGCCCAAGCAGTTTAAAGAAAGGAGCATATAATGAATAGTTATATTAAATATTCAATGTACGGATTCAATCGCAAAAACAAAGCCAATATAAATGGGAATCATTTTGAATATACTTTATGTGATAATGATCCTTATATTTACCATGATCATCCATTTCTAAAATCAGTTTATATTAGCGATCATATAACAGATATAACCTTTTATTTTTTGGATGGCAAAGAAGCTAAAGATTATATCAGTGAAGTTGAAATTGAATTAGAGCGTATTTGCTTTAACCTGATTTCACATTCTGAATTACCCATTCTCCAACCTTACTGTGTTCGTGAACTCATAATGAATGCGGATGGTTCTCGAGCTGAATTACGTGATAGTTTAAAACTCAAGGATGAGCTTTTTATGTTTAAAACTTTATCTGCAAAATCTCTTTATGAATGTGGAATGGAACACAATACCAACTTTCAAGAAAATCAAGCACTATATAAGGAATTATTTTGGATATTGCACAGCCCACATAAAGTAATTCAATTTATGGGATTATATGATATTATGGCAAGCCTTATCTCTACACCTATATCGCAACAACGTGTTCATGATTACTTCGGAAAAAATAGGAACAGATATCCATTTGTTGCATTTTATCCATCCCAAAAAGACCCTTCAAAAAAAGAAGATAGCTTTACCCATTTGAGAAACGGCATAGCTCATAGTAAACAAGTTGGGGTTGATAAATATCTTCAAATCGCTGATGGAGTATCTGACAACCATATCAAACAGTTGCTTATTGTAATAAATGATTTGCTGTGTGAAAGAGATTTTAACTAGAACAAATAGAAATGCAATGTCAGAAGCAAAAATAAGGTATTTGGAGATATGAAGAAAAGTCTGTAAATAGGATTCTTCAATGATAAGATTTGATGGAATGCTGTAAAGTTCAAGTCTGTTGCAATGATATTTTAGCTGTAAAATACTTCTAAAGATTCTTCCTTGATAAACATACAGCGCAATATCTAAGTGTATAGAAGCAAAATAGCGAATCACATTTGCGAACAACATTGACTAATTGGTGATTCTACCGTTTTCAGCCGCAGAAAGATTATATGGATTACATCAAGAGAAATAGGTAGATGCGCTTTTTGGGCTTGTAAAAGAAAACATAATAATAACCCTTTTGACATAATAAAAAGAAAGTACTAATACGTATTGTATCAAATGATTCTGTTAGCGACCAATTGCAGTTACAAAAATGAAAAGAATTAATCTGCTCTGTTTTTGTAATTCCAACTTAACTGCTTCTTTAACAAAAGATATCAAACTTTTTTGTTTATTTGTAATTGTAATAACTACAATAGCAAAAACATTTGCTAGACTACGCTCAGTTTGCGATAAAATAGCTAATCAATATCGCTTTTTCTTTTATTCAAAGGTTAAGCATGTTCTCCAATTTCCTTTCTGAGCTTCATATATGCGTTGCAAATGTACAACATAGTAAAATCTGTGAAAAAAGCAATAGATAAATTTGCATATTTATTGTGGCTAGAAGTGATATATGTTCGTTCTCCAAACAATACATTGACTCGTGCCGGTAGCTTTTTAACTACACACTCGATTACAGTTGCTGTACGAATCAAAACCATATATGAAGTGGTTGCAAGACAAATTTCAATATAGCCTAGGTGTTTTCTACTTATACAAAAGTATTATATCTATCCGCGGTTGAATTTAGGAGCTTTATCATAACTATTCAGCATATAAAAAGAGCAAGCTGACAAATAAGTCAGTTTGCTCTCTTTTATATTACTGTCAAATTATTCCCACTCAATTGTTGCAGGTGGCTTAGAAGTAATATCGTACACAATACGATTTACATGTTTTACTTCATTTACGATTCTGACAGAGATACGATCCAATACATCATAAGGAATTCTAGCCCAATCAGCAGTCATAAAGTCTGTAGTTGTTACGCCGCGCAGCGCGATGGTATAGTCGTATGTTCTGAAATCACCCATAACACCAACGGAACGTACATCTGTAATAACAGCAAAGTACTGGTTAATGCTTCTGTCCAGACCTGCTTTTGCAATTTCTTCACGGAAAATCGCATCAGCTTCTCTCAGGATTTCCAGTTTATCTTCTGTTACTTCACCGATTACACGGATACCCAGACCAGGGCCAGGGAAAGGCTGACGCCATACCAGATGTTCAGGCAGACCCAGTTCCAGACCCATCTGACGCACTTCATCTTTGAACAGCAGACGCAGGGGTTCGATGAGTTCTTCAAAATCTACAACGGAAGGCAGACCGCCTACATTGTGGTGAGATTTGATGACAGCAGAATCACCCAAACCGCTTTCAATTACGTCAGGATAGATGGTGCCCTGTACCAGGAAATCTACTTTACCAATCTTTTTCGCTTCATCTTCGAATACACGGATGAATTCTTCACCGATAGTTTTTCTTTTTGCTTCAGGATCTGTAATGCCTTTCAGCTTGCTCAGGAAACGTTCCTGTGCATTGGCTCTTACAAAATGAGAATCGAACATATTCGCAAATGCTGCTTCTACTTCATCCCCTTCGTTTTTACGCATCAGGCCATGGTCAACAAAAACGCAAGTCAGCTGTTTGCCAATTGCTTTGGAAACCAGAGCAGCTACAACACTGGAGTCAACACCGCCGGACAATGCACAAAGTGCTTTGCCGTCACCAACCTGTTCTCTGATCTTCTGGATCTGATCTTCGATGTAGTTTGTCATTGTCCAGTCACCGCTGCATCCGCAAACTTCATACAGGAAGTTATGGATCATATTGGTACCCTTAGGGGTATGATTTACTTCAGGATGGAACTGTACCCCATAGAAGCCTTTTTCAGGGCATTCAATAGCAGCTGCAGGACAAGTTGCAGTTTTACCAATGATGCGGAAGCCTTCAGGCAATTCTGTAACAAAGTCAGTATGACTCATCCAGCAGATTTCTTTTTCATCAATGCCTTTCAGCAGTTTGCTGTTGGTATCGAATGTAACTTCTGTTTTGCCATATTCGCTCTTTTCGTTGGCATTGCCTACTTTGCCGCCCAGAGTATACGCCATCAACTGGCAGCCATAGCAGATCCCAAGAACGGGTACACCCAATTCAAAAATTGCAGGATCGCAATGAGGGGATTTTTCATCATATACACTGTTGGGGCCCCCTGTAAAGATAATCCCCTTAGGATTTTTTGCCTTGATCTCCTCAATGGGTTTATTCCAAGGCATGATTTCACAGTAAACGTGATGTTCTCTGACACGTCTGGCAATCAGCTGATTATACTGGCCGCCAAAATCCAGAATAATAATCATTTCACGATTCATTGTCTTCCTCCATATCTCTTGTTACTAAAGGTTCACGCTTTATCAAGAAAAGCCGCCGCTGCAAACGACGACCTGCCTGATTTCATATTATCATAGCCAAAAGCGGTTGACAAGTAAAAACCATACATTTTCCATAGTTTTCACAAAACTCAGCACTTTTTCTTCTGCGTATTTGCTTATTTTTTATGGTTATTCTGCATTGTATGTTAAAAGAACAATATACAGCATTTTTTAATAGAAATCAAGACAAACCTCAGTTTTGAACAAAGGTTTGTCTTGTTTGATTCTTATTCTTGCACCAAAACTCGCATCATATTTTCTGCAAATGCTGCGGCTTTTTGCTGAATATCCTCCACCTCCATAATACTTGCTGGATTATTTGCTGTCTCCAACATAGCAAAATATGGAGGCAAACGGAATGTCTTATTCATACTCATGGCACTGATGACCTGTTCCGCCACAATATTGCCGCCGCTGTATCCAGAAACAACCAAAGCGAAAATGCTTTTTTCATAAAACTGATTTTTCCGGAACAAAGCTGTCAAACGATTGATAAAAGCAGTCAGATTCGCACTGAGAGCATCATTATAATTAGGACAGAGCAGCACAACAGCATCACATGCCTCAATGGCAGGATATACCTGTTCTACAATTACCCCACCATAATAACAACTGGACTTTTCGCTAAAATGCATACACATTTTAAAAGGACATCCAGAGCAGTCATGTACAGTGCCATTACGCAGAGAAATCTCTGTAATCTTACAATGGCGCAGATCTTTTTTGATCATATCCCAAAGCATGGAAGTATTGGAAGTTTTGTGATTGCTTGCATGAAGCACCAGAATATTGGTTTCTTTTTTAGGGTTTGGTTTAAAATCCAGAAGCTGTGCCACCAGCCGTTTTGCCGCTGCCTGATATGCCCCCATATTGTCCAGATCCTGCTGCATTGCTTGGATATTGAAATTCTGTAAGGATCCTGTACCTTCTACCATTCCGCGCCCCGGAAAAGCACAGCCACAGGCATTAGCTGTAAACATGAGTTCTCGTGCCACTGATTTAGTATACAGTTCACTTTCGCCATCCACCAGAATGGAACCTACGCACCCTTTCAGCATTTCTGGATGAGTGCGCATATATTTCAGAAACCGAAAATATTCCAGATTGATGCCGGAAATACCTAATGGAATGGCAAAAAGCAACCGCTTTCCTTCTAAGGAATGAAATTCATCCAAACGCCGAATAACAGTGCAGTCATAAGAGCGATAGATTTCCTCCAGCAGCTTTTCCAACCGCTTTGTTTTTCTAGCGTCCTCACATTGGGGATATACGATGGTCAACGTCTCTTTCATCGAATCGCCTCCAGTCCATCATAGGCTTTTTGGATTCTTTGGAATAACGCATCTGGCAGGGATAGAGACTCAATTTCCACACCCAATGTTGTTCTGTTTTTGCTGCCCATGTACACGCCATCCAAAAAATTTGAACTGTAATGCCATTCTCCGCGCAGTGTCAGCAGCAAAGAAATAGCCGCAGAAGAAATGGCAGGTGCTACATAAGGCTTAAAGCCCAGTTCCCGCATACGCAAGTTGGCTTCGATGGCAAGTTTTGTCAAGGCTCTGGAACGTTCATCATCATAGTTAGCAATGCTGTTTGCAATGACAAGATCCTGTCCATGAGGGCCAAATGCTCTGCCTTCTGTCAGGAAATCCGCAAATTCTGGATTTTGTTTTGCGTAATAAGCTGCTCTTGCGTTCATGACGCCAAGCCCATATCCCTGTACTTGTTCGGGGCGAAGTCCTTTGCCATCAAAGTTGCCTGCTTCGTCTTCATTGCTGGCAAGAAAAGCTGCGCGGCAAAGAGGATCTACTGGATCAGAAACAACAGCAAACAAACCTTCAAAGCTTGCGGCTCTTGCCTTTTTCGCAAAAACAGAGATAATGCCTTTATTGGCTTCATACTGTACCATGCGTACATCCTGTACCCGTGAACCAACGGGCGGAATACCTTTGGAGGCACAGAAAATAAACATATCGCAGTCAAAAAGCTGATCTTCTGCCAAAATCTCAACTGTTGGCAATGCATCATATTCCCACGGAAAAGCAGCCTGATTAAGTTCAGTTTCCCAGCGAGCACAAACATTAGGATTCATATCATAAATTCCCAATGTCTCAATACAATCACCGCCCATAAGTTTCAAGGCTGTCAGCACAGTACTGCCCACATCACCCAATGCAAGCAGATGTACTCGTTTTTTCTTCTTATTATCTTTCTGAATCCATTTTTCCCATTCTTCCGCTGTTTTCCATGCAGTATTCGCCAAAAGGACAGATCCTTTGGACAGAGCATTTTCTGCCGCTGTCCGCAGGTCCGTATCCATATTTGCAGCAATATCATCCAAATGGGTGCTGTCCAGCCAATGCAGGGTTTCTTCTTCCGCCAGCATTGCCGGATGGGTCAATGTCAAAATTCCTTTATTTCTCTCCCGACACCGTTCTGTGAAAAACACAGTGGTTGTTCCAATGATTTTCTGTTCCATAACATCCTCCTTATTTTACAAGGTGTTCCAGTCGGATCATCTGTTCCATATCATTTTCCAGATATACAGATGCCGGCAGATGATAATCGTAAGCTACACAATTTCCTTTATCCGGAATCCGTGGCCAAATAATGACCTCGCTTAAGCGCCCCAATGTCAGATTACGCTCATACAAAGCCTGATATTCTTCTTCGAGAACTGTCAGGATTTCCTTTGTATTTTGCAGACAGACCATGGAAAGATCGTAAATGTTTTCTTTCGATGCACCTCTGATAAAGCCAGGCATCACATAAGGCAGAATCAAATTGACGCCATGCAGGAAATTGCTTGTTTTATCCGCACTTGTTTCTACACCATCTCCACCGATAAATGGATACATAGAAGTTTCCACAAACCAGATTCGCATGGAAGGAATAAAATAAGCACTCTCTACTTTTCTGCCCTGAATTTCCATGAGATCTTTGCCGCGACCGGAAAGCATACCAACAATCAGACGGTCAATTTCCACTTCTTCCTCTTTAAAAAGTGGATCCAGTTCTCGGATACGGTAACCCTTATGAAGCAAATCATCCACAAGAATTACCGGCCGACGGAAAGACTTAATGGTCTTAACCTGAGAGCGCAGCGGCAGATACTCTGGGAACTCCGCGATTCGGAAACCATGAATCCGAGAATCAAAGACCTTATCTGTGTGAAGCACCTTTGTCACCGTATTGGGAATGACAATGCCTTTCAGAATTTTACCGAAAGGAACACACATATTCTTCCCTAAAGTACGCACGGGCAATGGTTCCTTCGGCATATCATTTGCAGCAGTGATAAGCTCAATCAAGCGGTTATACATCATTCCTGCATTGAAAGAAAGCACCAATTCTCCAGGATACAGTTTCGTCAAGGCACGCTGGAATCTTTTATGACTTTCATCCAAAACACGAAGCACTCTGGGATTTGCGTTAAAAGGTTCTTTGATGGCAGTCTGCACATTATGATACAGTACTACCGGTTGCTTCATATCCACAACATGGATTTCTCTAGGCAAGTTGGGCAGCGGAACAGGAATAAATCCCTGACGTTCCAAAAGATCCTTCATATTTTTGGAAATCTGTCCGTATTTAGGACTATATACAGTATAAGTAAAATCCTGCCGCAAACATTCTGCAAGGGTTTCTGTCAGCAAAATCTGTTCCAGATCAGGTATTTTGGAACGATTCCTGATATACGCTGCAAGAATCAATATGATTTTCCCAGATGTCTGCTGACGGATGTAGCTGGCTGTCATCATATCCTGAAATTCTCCAAACAGCTCTGTTGTGGAAATGTGACGGTAAAGCATAATGGCATCTGGCCTGCCTTTGCCATCCTGATCGAATATGATGGTGGCTGTGCATCCAGGCTCTTGGAGAGTATGGAATAGTCTTTCGCTTTCATCACTGCCCAGATTCCCTTGTCTGATGATTTCTCCAATGTTTTTACCATTGGTTTCATGCTTGATTTCTACTGATTTTGTTTGAAGCAGCCGTTTATACTGAGGTTCTCTTAAATATAGACCGCGGTCATAGATATAGTTCTGTGCCACTGTATCAATCAGATTGGAAATATCTCGGTTATGGTCGATATTTTCACGGATTCTTGTAGAGCTGATGTCCTCAAAATGTGTAGGCAATTTCAGTTCCACAACGGTATTCTGAATCATATCATAGGAGGCTTTATTGCCTTTGCCCTCTCGGGTTTCTCTGCGGAAAATGACATGAGGGAATGTCATGATAGAGTTTTCTTCCGGCTCCATCCGATAAGAGGATGCATTCTGTACAACGTCACTGCCTGCCACCATATATACTTCTTTTCCTGGAAACATTTCTCTGAGCTTTTTCAGATCAGCCGGATTGGCAATATTAACCGGTGTATCCGCAGGGAAAAGGAAGATATTTTCCTCATTTGCCACAGACATATCCAAAATACGTCTGCGCACCCGATGAGGCTGGGCTTTTTTCGACCATGAAAATTCGTCCAGTGCCAGATAAACAGTAAAGCCAAGATCTCTGATTTCTCTGGCAATTTCTTTATGTCCCAATGTAAAGGGGTCGAATGTACCAGGGAAAAAAGCAATCTTTTGTGGTTCGGAAAAGGCAAATTTCTTTTCCTGAAAAATATATGCGCTAATAAAATGATATACGGAATTCCAACCGGCAGTATGGCTAAAGAATGTCAGTTCCGAATCTTCATCCTGCTCTACCAACATGAGCATTTTTTTGCTGAAGAAGCCGAAAAGATTTTTCTTTTCCTGCATAGATAAATAATCCTGAGCAAAAAGTTCGTGACCAACGACCCAAAATGCTTCTCTTTTGACATTTTCCTGATAGTTGGCAAATCCTTTCAGAATCATACCCATGATTTTCTTCCGTCTGTCCTCATAAACCTTTGCCGGTTCCGGGAAACGGCTCTGATACTGTCCATAATGCTGAAGCATTACCCCAAAAGTATCCAGTGCAACGCTGGCGATTCTGTCATTGGTGCTGTTTTGCAGACGTTCCAGATCTTTGATGAACTCATCCAGCTCTTTTGGATGCAGGAATAATACAAATTCACCCAGATATTGAGGAATATATTTAGAGAACTCAAATTCACCAATTTCCAGACCTTTTGTCAATTCAATAGCAACTTCATTTCGCTGATCCCACGAAAGTATAGGTGCCAATTTTACCAGCGTTTCTCCTGCTGCGTGGCGCACAGAAACCTGTTCGCTGACTTTCAGCAAGTTGGACAAATGGGTTGCCACATGAAGTTTCGGCATCGTAATGCCGCTACAAATACGGTCATAAAGCAAACGCATATTGATGATTTTGATCTTCCAAGGTGTAGCTGCTTTCAGGTTATCCAGGAAAATATCAGATACCACTGCGGAATCTTCAAAGATTTCCTGATATGCAGCCTTATTTTTCTGGGGCAAACCGCAATTTTTCCGGATTTCATAGGCAAGATATGCCAACGCCTTTTCCTCTTTCACCGGCACAACATCCAGAACACCATTGACCGTATGAAGAAATTCTTTCGATTCAGAAAAAGCCGGTGCCATTTCGCACAGATTCAACAAAATTGCAGCCTGAATTTCTAAAACATCCCGAGAAGCAAAATGCTCCATAAAGCGGAAACATACATTCCGTTCCTCATTATCCAAAAGCACCATAGGAATGGAAGGCATGGTATCCAATAAGATAAAAGCTGTTTCATCAATCCATCCCAATTCTTGATAATAGGCAAGAAGCGGCACAACATATTTCTTGCGCTGTTCTTCTTTGCAGTTTTCCAACAGAGATATCACAACACGTTTCAGGCAATACCCTAGCCAACGTCTGTGGCGGTCAATGACCTTATGATCTGGCAAAATGATGCGATCCAGATATTTTTTCCACAATTGAAAACTATCTGTTTCATCCAGAATCACATTGACATTCTGCGGAAGTTCTTTTCCATATTCCACATCGTAATGGGCAATCATGTTGCCCAACAGATCTGCCGCCTGTCTGCGGATATCACCTTCTCTGTGGAACATCAGGTCATACAAAAAGTTCATTGCCATTTGTTTCTGGCGTTGGTTCATATAAGTAAAGTATTCCGCAAAAATATTCAGATATGCTCGTGTATCCTTCCAATTGCGAGTACTGCGTGCCGTTTCCAGAATATCACCAAATGTCAGTTCACGACTTAACTTGTGCATCAGACGGATATTATGATCAATGGCAATATTTTTAAATGCATCTACAGTTTCATCAATATTCAACAGTGCAGGATTGCGCTGAGGGAGCGGCTGCAAAGAACAACTGGTCAAATCCACATTAACGCCAAGGGCTTTCATGTAATTCTCAAAGTCCTCTAAGCGTGAATAAACATGACGATAACGGTTTTCCTTAACTGTATCTACATTATCCAGTTTATTTAAAATTACTTCAAAAGAGGATGCCAGACTGTAGAAGCCCATAATCTCTTTTCCTTTTTCATCATAGCCGTTGTTTTTTACTCGAAAATCGGCATAAATCAGTATTAGGGATTCCACTGTCAGATTTTCCAATTCCAGATCCCAAGTGGAATGATTGGCAGCGATATGCCCGATATTGGGCAGATCATGTACTCTGCACCAAAGGTCTGTATAATAATAATGCAGATAAGGAATCCTTCTGACTTCGTTTTCTCTGCAGCCGTATTTGCCAATGTCATGGGCAGCGGCAGCACCAGAGATCAAAGGCAGATCTACGGGGATTCCTGTTTTGATGAGCTGCCTTGCAATATGCATAGCAATGTGATGTACACCTGCCACATGGGCCAGCATATCAAAGGGCATGATTTCTCTGCCAATGCGCATCAATTCATACAAATAGGCATCGGAAAAACACTTCAGAAAGCGCCGATATTCTTCTTCATAAGGACTTCCTTTCAATTCCTCTTCTGTAGCAAATTCAAAATCTCGTGTTCTGGAAAAAGGCAGTCGTTCCTTTTCTTTTTTTAAGAAAAAGCGCAGGCATTCCAAGTAAAAAGCGGCGGCTTTTTCATATTCACCTGTAGCAGAAATATCATCTCGATGGGGATAAATTTTCCGAATCATGTGGCTATACAATGCTGGCAGCCAACCTTCCTTGGGTCTGCATCCGCAGAAAGTTTCCATGGCAGAACTGCACAGGTTCAAAACACTTCGACAGGATACCTCTCCCATCAAAAGTTTCTCCATAGCCTCCATCCATGTGTTTTTGTCCATAACAGCAAACACATCTTTTTTATGGAGTCCAGAATATTGCAGAAAATCCCTTGCCGTCAAAATATTCTGTAATTCCTTGTATGTCAACTGAAGTTGTTTTTTGTCCATAAAACACCGCCCTTCTCATAGATCAAATCCATTGTATCACCGCACAGACAGCGGTGCAAAGATGTCTTCTGCTTCATCTTGCAGCGACTTTTATAAATCAATTTACTTTATTATTATAATTTTACTACATTCTGTGAAATTAGGGAATGTTTTATCTGAATTATACTTGCAGTCTTTATGATTTTTGCAACAAAAAAGGAAGATCTTTTGTGATCTTCCTTCTTTGCTTGATGGAAAATATGATTATATCGAAAAAAACGATTTTCAGGCATTAATTGTTGAGATTTTCATAGTCGTTTCTTCCAATACATCTAACAAAACTTTTACTGTATCCAGTGCTGTCAACACTGTCACGTTATTTTCGCAGGCACAAGCTCTGATTGCAATACCATCTGCATCTTGTGTGCCTGCAGTGATGGATCTGGTATTGATTACATAGCTGACATAACCGGAACGGATAGACCGCAGCACCTCATCACTGCCTTCACTGGGCTTGTGGAGTGCATGTGTACGGATACCGTGCTGTTTCAGGAAATCAGCTGTACCTTTTGTGGCTTCCAGATTGAAGCCCATTTGATAAAAACGACGGATCAAAGGCAGACCTTCTTCTTTGTCTGCATCCGCCAGAGAAACCAGCACTGTGCCATAATTCTGCAAATGCATACCGGATGCCACCATGGCTTTATACATAGCCCGATGGAGTTTGGCATCATAACCAATGGCTTCCCCTGTAGATTTCATTTCTGGAGATAGGTATGCATCCATGCCATGAAGTTTAGAGAAAGAAAATGCAGGTGCTTTTACATACCAGCGTTCTTTCTCGTCAGGATAAAGCTGACAAATACCCTGTTCCTCCAGAGTAATACCAAGCATAACTCTGGTAGCAATATCCGCAAGTGGATATCCCGTTGCTTTGGAAAGGAAAGGTACTGTTCTGGAGGAACGAGGATTTACTTCAATGATATATACATCATCCTTTTCATCCACAATAAACTGAATGTTGAACAACCCTTTAATGCCAATACCCAGACCCAGTTTTTTCGCATATCCCAAAATCACACCTTTGACTTTATCAGAAATACCAAAAGGAGGATATACGCTGATGGAGTCACCAGAGTGCACCCCTGTACGCTCTACCAGTTCCATGATACCCGGTACAAATACACGAATGCCATCGCAAATAGCATCTACTTCCACTTCTTTGCCTTGGATATATTTATCAACCAATACAGGTTTATCCTTATCCACTTCTACTGCTGTTTCCAGATAGCGGCGCAGCTGTGGTTCGTTTGCTACAATCTGCATGGCTCTGCCACCCAGTACAAAGCTTGGTCTAACCAAAACAGGATAGCCAATTTCGGCAGCAGCAGCAACACCATCTTCGATATTTGTAACTGCTTTTCCTTTGGGCTGAGGGATTTCCAGTTTTTCCAGCAATGCTTCAAAAGCTTCTCTGTTTTCAGCCCGTTCAATGGCTACACTGTCTGTACCGATGATAGGAACGCCTCTTTTTTGGAGCGGTTCAGCTAAGTTGACAGCGGTCTGTCCGCCCAGAGAAGCAATGACCCCTTCCGGTTTTTCCAGCATGATGACATTCATAACATCTTCTACACACAAAGGTTCAAAATACAATTTATCGGAAGTTGTATAATCAGTAGAAACCGTTTCCGGGTTATTATTGATAATAATGGCTTCATATCCAGCTTCCTGAATGGTCTTAACGGCATGCACTGTGGAATAGTCAAACTCTACGCCCTGACCGATACGGATAGGGCCGGAACCCAGCACCAGAATCTTTTTACGATCAGAAACGACAGATTCATTTTCGTCTTCATAAGTTGCGTAGAAATAAGGAATGTAGCTGTCAAATTCTGCGGCACAGCTATCAATCATTTTATAATGAGGGACAATGCCAGCTCTCTGGCGCATCTGGAATACTTCCTCTTCTTCCATCTGCCACAGTTTTGCAATGGCAGCATCGGAAAAGCCCATTTTCTTAGCAGCATACAAAGCTGCTTCATCTCTTACATGTTCTTTCAATTCATTTTCTTCTAAAATGATGTTCTGGAATTTACGAATGAAGAAAATATCAATCTTTGTCGCATCAGCAATTTTTTTCGGCGCGCATCCCAGACGCAGCAGTTCCGCAATGGCATAAATTCTGTCATCTGTTCCCTTAGGAATGTATTCCATCAATTCTTCCTGGCTTTGTCCATCAAATTTTGCCATATGCAAATGGTTTACACCAATTTCCAAAGAGCGAATGGCCTTTAGCAAACTTTCTTCTATGGTTCTGCCTACGCCCATAACTTCGCCTGTGGCTTTCATCTGTGTTCCCAGTCGGTTATCTGCATCAGCAAATTTATAGAAGGGGAAACCGGGCATCTTAGTTACCACATAGTCCAATGCAGGCTCAAAAGCGGCGGGTGTATTGGCAAGGGGAATTTCATCCAAAGTCATGCCAACACCAATTTTTGCGGAAACTCTGGCAATGGGATAACCGCTGGCTTTAGATGCCAGCGCAGAAGAACGGGAAACACGTGGATTCACTTCAATCAGATAATACTGGAAAGAGTGCGGGTCTAAGGCAAACTGTACGTTGCATCCGCCTTCGATTTTCAGAGCACGGATAATCTTCAATGCGCTGTTTCTCAGCATCTGATATTCTTTATCTGTCAAAGTCTGAGAAGGACACACAACAATAGAATCCCCTGTATGAATACCAACAGGGTCTAAGTTTTCCATATTACATACAGTGATCGCTGTATCATTCTTATCACGGATAACTTCGTATTCAATTTCTTTATATCCCTTGATGCTCTTTTCTACCAGAACCTGATGGGTAGGTGACAAAGCCAAAGCATTTTTCATCAATTCACGGAAGCCCTGTTCATCGTCAGCAAAACCGCCGCCAGTACCACCCAAAGTAAAAGCAGGACGCAATACAACAGGATAACCAATAGATTCGGCAATTTCCAGACCACTTTCAATAGAATCCGCAATGCCGGAAGGCAGTACAGGTTCCCCTAGTCTTTCACAAAGTTCTTTGAATTCTTCTCTATCCTCTGCCTGACGGATACTGTCACTGCTGGTGCCCAAAAGTTCCACTTGGCATTCCTGCAGGATACCTTTTTTCTCCAACTGCATAGCAAGATTCAGCCCAGTCTGTCCACCAATACCCGGCAGAATGGCATCCGGTCTTTCATGTCGAACAATCTTAGCCACATATTCCAATGTTAATGGTTCCATGTATACTTTATCGGCAATGGCAGTATCTGTCATAATGGTAGCCGGATTGGAATTGCAAAGCACCACTTCATAGCCTTCCTCTTTCAGGGCAAGGCATGCCTGTGTACCTGCATAGTCAAATTCCGCTGCCTGTCCAATGACAATGGGGCCTGAGCCAATGACCATAATCTTATGAATATCAGTTCTTTTCGGCATGTGCCTTTCCCTCCTTCATCATCTGTATAAAACGATCAAACAAATAACCGCTGTCCTGAGGACCAGGTGCGCTTTCCGGATGATACTGTACGCTGTAGATAGAATCTTTTTCGCATGCAACCCCTTCCACTGTTTTATCCAACAGATTGATATGGGTAATAGTTAAATCTGTGCCTTTAAGGCTGCTTTCATCCACTGCGTAGGAATGATTCTGAGAAGTAATCTCAATTTTTCCAGTTGCAAGGTTTTTTACAGCATGGTTGCCGCCATGGTGACCAAATTTCATTTTGTATGTCTTTGCGCCATAAGACAGAGCAATGAGCTGATGTCCCAGACAAATGCCAAACATAGGCAAAGTTCCCCGTAATTGCTGAATCATTTCAATGGCAGGCTGCACCGCAGCAGGGTCACCAGGTCCATTGGAAAGGAATACGCCGTCTGGCTGAAGTTTCCGAATTTCTTCTGCGGATGTGTTCCAAGGAACAATGGTCACATGGCAGCCTCTCATTTTCCATGCTTTCAAAATACTGTGTTTGATACCAAAATCAACAGCTACAATATGATACTGCGGTTCTTCTGTTTTATATTCCCAACTTTCCTTGCAGCTTACGACTTCTGCCATATTTCCAGGAATTGTAGTTTCCTTCAGGATTTCCAAACCTTTTTCCAAAGGGGTATCCACACTGGTGAGCAATGCCTTGTGGCTGCCAAAGTCTCGAATGGATCTTGTAAGTTTTCTGGTGTCAATACCGGAAATTCCCGGCACATCAAATTTTTTCATCATTTCAGACAATGTTGCTTCTGCACGGAAATTAGAGGGATGATCCTCGTATTCACGCACAATCATGGCGCCAATGGTAGGATGGAAAGTTTCATAATCATCTGCTGCCATACCGTAATTCCCAATCAAAGGATATGTCATCACAACACCCTGATAGGTATAAGACGGGTCAGAAAAAATTTCCTGATAGCCAATGACGCCTGTATGGAATACCAGTTCAAATACTTTGTCTGTATCTGCGCCAAAACCATAGCCATAATATTGGCTGCCGTCTTCTATAATCAATTTTCTGTCATACGTTCTAATCATATGTGCTCCTTTCTTCCCATATTGCATGTTCTTAAAACGAAATCAATCTTTTTTCTGGGAAAGCGCAAAAGCTGCGCCAATAAATCCATAAAATAACGGATGTGGACGGTTGGGGCGGCTTTTAAATTCTGGATGATACTGGACGCCAATGAAAAACGGATGGTCTTTCCATTCTACCGCTTCCACCAGTTTGCCGTCAGGAGAAATACCGCTGCAAATCAGTCCTGCATTTTCCAGTGTTTCCCGGTATTGGTTCTGGTATTCATAACGATGACGATGGCGTTCCTGAATTTCTGTTTTGCCATAACATTTTTCCATTAATGTATCCGGCTGAATGATGCAGGGATATGCGCCCAAACGAAGTGTGCCGCCTTTGGCAATTTCGTCGCTTTGTCCTGGCATGAAGTCGATGACTTTCTGGGGACAATTCGGCGCAAATTCACCAGAATCCGCCTGTGTCAGCCCTGCTACATTTCTTGCAAATTCAATAACTGCAATCTGCATGCCCAGGCAAATGCCAAAGTAAGGAATTTGTTTTTCTCTTGCTACACGAGCGGCTTCAATCATACCAGAAATGCCGCGGTCGCCAAATCCGCCGGGAACGATGATGCCATCCAAACCGGAAAGCTTTTCTTCAGCATTTTCTTTGGTGATTTCTTCTGCATCAATCCACTGAATATCCACATGGGTATTCCATGCATAGCCTGCATGGCGCAATGCTTCAGCCACGGAAAGATATGCATCATGCAGCTGCACATATTTCCCTACCAATCCAATACGAACATGATAAGGTCTTTCTTTGATACGCTTAACGGTATCTTCCCATTCTGTCAAATCTGCCGCAGGTACTTCCAGCCCCAATTCCCGGCAAACAACAGCAGAAAAATTAGATTTTTCCAGCATCAGAGGTGCTTCATACAATATAGGAAGTGTTCTGTTTTCGATGACACAGTCAGGTCTTACATTACAGAACATAGATATTTTCTGGAAAATGGCTTCTTCCAGCGGTTCATCGCAACGCAGTACAATAATATCCGGATGAATCCCCATCCCCTGCAATTCTTTTACGGAATGCTGGGTTGGTTTGGACTTATGCTCATCAGAACCACGCAGGAAAGGCACCAATGTCACATGGATGAACAGGCTGTTTTCTTTCCCCACTTCCAGAGAAACCTGTCTTGCTGCTTCCAGAAACGGCTGAGATTCAATGTCACCAATGGTACCGCCGATTTCTGTAATAACAACATCAGCATCTGTTTTCTTACCCACCTGATAAACAAACTCTTTGATTTCATTTGTTACATGAGGAATTACCTGTACGGTGGAGCCAAGATAAGCCCCACTTCTTTCTTTATTCAACACATTCCAATAGACTTTCCCTGTGGTCAGATTGGAATAGCGATTCAAATCTTCATCAATAAAGCGTTCATAATGTCCCAAGTCCAGATCTGTTTCTGCACCATCTTCTGTGACATATACTTCACCGTGTTGATATGGACTCATGGTGCCTGGGTCTACATTGATATATGGGTCTAATTTCTGAGGTGCCACTTTCAGTCCTCTGGCTTTCAAGAGACGCCCCAAAGAAGCCGCAACAATGCCTTTTCCCAAGCCGGACACAACGCCGCCTGTTACAAAAACATATTTTGTCATGATCTCTGCTCCTTTTTTCTTCTTTGCGCAAACATACCAGCCGATTCTCAGACGAAAACCAGCTGGCTCTATATCATACATTGATTTCAGTTTTTTCCTGTTTCAAATCCTTGAACAAGGGAGTGACTTTTTCTACAAAAGCATCTACTTGCTCAGGACATCTGCCAATATAATCTTGCGGTTTCAGCAGCTCTTCCAAGTCTTGTGCATTTAACTGAAAAGCAGGTTCTGCCGCCAGTCTTTCCAGCAGGTCACAGGATTCGCCTTCTTTCATTCTGGCAGTAGCCTCCATGGAGCATCTGCGGATCACTTCATGGAGCTCCTGTCTGTCACCGCCGCGTTTTACTGCTTCCATCAGCAAGTTTTCTGTTGCAATAAAAGGAAGATATTCCATAACGGTTTTGGCAACGATTTTCTCGTTGACATGGAGACCGTCCGTCACATTCTGTGTAAGCCGCAGTACAGCGTCAGCACACAGGAAGCCTTCCGGCATAGAAATACGACGGTTTGCAGAATCATCCAATGTCCGTTCCAGCCATTGTACAGATGCTGTCATTGGCGCATTGGCTGCATCTGCCATCAAATAACGGGACAAGGAACAAATTCTCTCACAGCGCATGGGATTTCGTTTATATGCCATAGCAGAGGAACCAATCTGATTTTTTTCAAAAGGTTCTTCAACCTGTCTGTCATGCTGTAACAGCCGGATATCATTAGCCATGCGGTAACAGCTCTGTCCGATTGCTGACAGGCACTGCAAAATGCGGCTGTCCAGTTTTCTGGGATAGGTCTGCCCGCAAACATCATAACATTCAGAAAAAACAAAGGTCTTGCCAATGCGTCGGTTCATTTCATCGATTTTCTCAGTATCTCCGCCAAAGAGATCTAAGAAGCTGGCTTCTGTTCCTGTAGTGCCGCGGCACCCCAGAAACTTCATGTGCTCCAGTACAAAATCAAGTTCTTCCAGATCCATCAGGAAATCCTGGAGCCATAATGTTGCCCGTTTCCCTACCGTTACCAGCTGTGCCGGCTGATAATGGGTATAACCAAGCGTGGGCAATGACCGATATTCTTTTGCGAAAACCGCAAGATTCTGCATCACTGCCAGCAGTCCTTTCCGCAGATGCAGAAGCGCATCACGGTACAAAATCAAATCACCGTTGTCAGTAACATAACAACTGGTAGCTCCCAGATGGATAATGCCAGCAGCCTTTGGTGCTGCTTTTCCATAAGTATAAACATGTGCCATGACATCATGACGGACTTCCTTTTCTCTGGCTGCGGCACAGGCAAAATCAATGTTATCTACCTGTTCTTCCAATTGCTTTACCTGTTCTTCTGTAATAGGCAGTCCCAGTTCCATTTCCGCCTTTGCTAAGGCAACCCATAACTTCCGCCATGTTTGGATACGCGTTTCCATGGAGAAAAGCTTCAGCATTTCAGAAGAGGCATAACGGCTGGACAAAGGGGATTCATAACGATCATACATAATCAAACACTCCTCTTTCTTATTGATGTAAATGTTCTTCCAACCGTTTCATCACTTCCGCATAAGCATCTTCTACACCGCCCAAGTCTCTGCGGAAACGGTCTTTATCCAGTTTTTCTTTTGTTTCTGTATCCCACAGACGGCAGGTATCGGGGCTGATTTCATCCGCCAGTACAATACTGCCATCAGAAAGTTTGCCGAATTCCAATTTGAAATCTACCAATGTAATGCCGCAAGTTTCCCAGAAAGCAGAAAGATGTTTATTGATGGCAAAAGCATAAGATTTGATGGTTTCAATTTCGTCCCATGTGGCAAGTTTCATGGCAACGGCATGGTATGCGTTCAGAAGTGGATCACCCAGAGCATCATTTTTATAGGAAATCTCAATGGTAGGTTCTGTAAATACAGTGCCTTCTTCCACACCATATCTCTTGGAGAAAGAACCTGCTGCAATATTTCGGATAATAACTTCCAAAGGAACGATATCTACACGTTTTACCAGCGTGTCACGCTCATTGCATTCTTCAATGAAATGTGTCGGAACGCCCTTGTTTTCCAGATACTGCATCAAACGATTGCTCATCTGATTGTTGATGATGCCCTTGCCGGAAATTGTCCCCTTCTTCAAGCCATTAAAAGCTGTGGCATCGTCTTTATAAGCAATATACAACACTTCTGGATCATCCGTCCGATATACTTTCTTTGCTTTTCCTTCATACAGCAGTTCTTTCTTTTCCATTTTCTGTTCCTCCCAATTCTTATTTACCGCTATCACCATAGTTTGCCAGCACACGAGCAGAAGGGTCATCTACCTGACAGCCTTCCCACTCGCGGTTTGGCATCCAAAAATCTACGATCATTTCTCCTTGACCAGGATAATATTTTTCAAAAATTTCCCGATACAGCAGGGATTCTTTTGTAAATGGCGCCGCATGAGTATAACGGCTTGCTTTTTCCTGAAATTCTTCATTTGTATATTTTTCTTCTGCATAGGCTTTCAAATAATCCACCATAGAATGACCAACTGCATCGGAAAAAGCAGCTTTTTCTCTCCACAGGATTTCGTAAGGCAAATAATCACCTTCGAAAGCATGCCGCAGAAGATATTTTCCTTTGTTATAGGTGTTGATCTTCTTTTCCGGATCAACAGCCATGACATATTTTACAAAATCCAGATCTCCAAAAGGCACACGGGCTTCCAGAGAATGCACAGAGATGCAGCGGTCTGCCCGTAAAACATCATACATGTGCAGTTCGTGAAGACGTTTCTGCGCTTCCTTCTGGAATGCCTCCGCATTGGGAGCATAATCTGTATATTTGTATCCAAACAGTTCGTCAGAGATTTCGCCAGTCAGCAGCACGCGAATATCTGTATTCTCATGGATGGCTTTACAGATCAGGTACATGCCCATGCTGGCACGAATGGTAGTAATATCAAAGGTGCCCAAAGCCTGAATGACTGTTTCCAGAGAATCCAGCACCTGTTCTTTTGTCATATAGAATTCTGTGTGGTCACTGCCAATGTAATCAGCTACCTGTTTTGCATATTTCAAATCAATGGCATCTTCACTCATACCAATGGCAAATGTACGGATAGGTGTTTTTGATTTTTTCGCTGCAATGGCGCATACCAAAGAGGAATCCAGACCGCCGGAAAGCAAAAAGCCTACTTTCGCATCTGCAACCAGTCTTTTTTCCACCCCTGCAACCAGCTTGTCATGGATATTTTTACAAACGGTTTCCAAATCGTCATGACAAACATCATCTACTTTTGCGATATCGCAATAGCAGGTGAAAACACCATCTTTATAATAATGTCCAGGTGGGAAAGGCATAATGCGTTCTGCCAGCCCCACCAGATTTTTGGGTTCACTGGCAAACAGGATGACGCCATTTTTATCATAACCATAATATAAAGGACGAATCCCGATAGGATCTCTGGCAGCAATAAAAGATTTTGCTTCTGCATCATAGAGAATCAAAGCAAATTCAGCATCCAGCATGGCAAACATATCTGTGCCAAATTCCCGATACATAGGCAGCAGCACTTCACAGTCAGATTCGCTCTGGAAAGTGTATTTTTCTGCCAATACCTTTTTGATTTTTTCAAATCCATAAATTTCCCCGTTGCAGACCACATAACTGCCATCCAATGCAAAAGGCTGCATACCAGATGGTGTCAACCCCATAATCGCCAATCTGTGAAATCCCAAATATCCATTTCCTGTATCTACAATGCGGCTGTCATCAGGGCCTCTGGAAATGGTTCGCTCAAAACCTTCCTGAAACAATGCCAGATCTGCACTGCTGCCGCAATATCCCATAATTGAGCACATCAGCCTTACCTCCTTTTATCTATCCACAGAAAACGAAACCATGCTATGGTTTCGTTTTCTGCTGTTATTTTCTCTTTCGTTTTTATTTCACACCAAAAAGCAATTCGCCGTATGTGGGGAATGGCCAATACTTTCTTGCAGTAAGTGTTTCTGCCTCATCACAAGGCACTCGAAGTTCACGCATTTTTACCAAAACATTATCTCTGATAGATGCAGCTTCTTCACAAATGGTTTCTGCTGACTGCAAAGCAATGAGAGTTTTCTTCAGCTCCTGAACTTTTCCAGCAATTTCATCGGACAACGCAGAAAGTGCTTTCACTCTTTCGCATTCAAAAGTGCATGGCATCTGATCGTACAGACTCTTTTTCGCTGCTGCTGTCTTTGCAAGCTCCAAAGTGTACGCGCTGATTGCCGGCAAGATTTCTTTTTCTGCCATATCCACCATGGTATTTGCTTCGATCACAATGGATTTGCAGTAATTTTCCAACACGATTTCATAACGTGCACGCAGTTCAGGTTCTGTATAAACCTTCTGTCCTGTCAGCAATTCCACGTTTTTACGATCCAGAATATGTGGTACACAGTCAGGTGTGGAAGGATAATTACTGAGACCTCTTTTCAGTGTTGCTTCCTGAATCCAAGCATCATCATAACCGTTTCCGTTAAAGATGATACGTTTATGTTCTTTAATTGTATTTTTCAGCATTTCCTGAAGGGCTGACTGGAAGTCCGGTGCCTGTTCCAGATAATCGGCATAAACGCGAAGGCTTTCTGCCACAGCGCTGTTCAGCATGATGTTTGCACAGGCAATGCTGTCTGAAGATCCAACCATACGGAATTCAAATTTGTTGCCTGTAAAAGCAAAGGGAGATGTACGGTTACGGTCAGTGTTATCTTTTGTAAACTTAGGCAGTACATCAACACCTAATTTCATCTTTGTCTTTTTCACATTGCAGTAAGGTGTATCATTTTCCAGAGATTCCAAAACTGCATTGAGTTCATCTCCAAGGAAAATAGAAACGATTGCCGGAGGCGCTTCCTGCGCACCCAGACGAAGGTCATTTCCAGCTGTTGCAACGGAAATACGCAGCAGATCCTGATAATCATCCACCGCTTTGATGACCGCGCACAGGAACAACAGGAACTGTGCGTTGTCATGGGGTGTTTCCCCTGGAGAAAGCAGGTTTACTCCTTCATCAGTGGAAATAGACCAGTTATTATGTTTGCCGCTGCCGTTGACGCCGGCAAAGGGTTTTTCATGAAGCAAACAAACCAAACCATGTTTTGCAGCAACCTTCTGCATGATCTCCATTGTAAGCTGGTTATGGTCTGTTGCAATATTGGTTGTTGTGTAAATGGGTGCCAGTTCATGCTGTGCCGGAGCTACCTCGTTGTGTTCCGTCTTAGCCAATATGCCAAGCTTCCACAGTTCTTCGTTCAAGTCTTCCATGAAATCAGCCACGGTAGGCTTAATAACACCAAAATAATGATCATCCAATTCCTGCCCTTTTGGCGGTTTGGCACCAAATAATGTCCGTCCTGTGAAAATCAGATCACTGCGTTTTTCATACATTTCTCTGTCTACCAAAAAATATTCCTGCTCTGGCCCAACAGAAGTTCGAACGCATTTCACGCTTTTGTTGCCAAACAGACGCAGAATACGAAGTGCCTGACGGTTCAACGCTTCCATTGATCTGAGTAATGGTGTTTTCTTGTCCAATGCCTCCCCTGCATAAGAACAGAAAGCTGTAGGTATGCACAGGGTTTTTCCTTTAATAAATGCATAGGACGTAGGATCCCATGCGGTATATCCTCTTGCTTCAAATGTGGCACGCAGACCGCCCGAAGGAAAAGATGATGCGTCCGGTTCGCCCTTGATCAATTCAGATCCGGAAAATTCCATGATTACTCTGCCGTCCGGTGCTGGCGTGATAAAACTGTCATGTTTTTCTGCTGTAATGCCTGTCAAAGGCTGAAACCAATGGGTGTAATGAGTTGCGCCATTGGCAATTGCCCAATCCTTCATGGCAGTTGCCACTGCATTGGCAACAGAAATATCCAGCTTTGCTCCCTCGTCGATGGTTTTTTTCAGGGACTGATATACTTCACTTGACAATCGTGCTTTCATGACCCTGTCATCAAAGACCAGGGAACCAAAATAATCCGATACATTTTTCATAGAAAAACCCCCTCTTTTGTAAAATAAAAAAGGCAAAGGGGACTCTGAGGGTATGACCTCAAAGACGCCTTTGCCTTTGACTTATATTTTATACACCCATAATTCATTTTTGTCAATGGTTCTTTTACAATTTTTTGAAAAAAAACAAGATGTTTTTTATACCAGAACAAAATACATCTTCTGCCCGTAATATGCGCACATTTTATTCTTATGCAAATATCTGTGGAAAATCAGAAAGAACTGTGTTATATTACTTTTTATAAATGATGCAAAGAATAAAATGAATGTTGAAAATGATAGGAAAGCAGGTGGAATTTATGAAATATTCCAAACAGGAAGTGCTCCAGTATGTGCAGGAGGAAGATGTTAAGTTTATACGTCTAGCATTTTGCAATGTATTTGGGAAACAGAAAAATATTTCCATTATGCCGGATGAATTGTCTCGCGCATTTGCTTACGGTATTGCCATTGACGGTTCTGCTATTGCTGGATTTGGGGATGAAGCAGAATCTGATCTGCTGCTTCATCCTGAACCTGATACACTGATGGTGCTCCCCTGGCGGCCAGAACATGGAAGGGTTGTGCGCATGTTCTGCAGTATTTCTTATCCTGACGGACGTCCTTTTGTCTGCGATACCAGAAGCTTGCTGAAAAAAGCCGTTTCTGATGCTGAAGCTGCAGGTGTTTCCTTTGCTTTTGGCCCTGAAATGGAGTTTTATCTTTTTCAGCTGGATGCAGAAGGACAGCCTACAAAAATCCCCTATGACACTGCTGGATATATGGATATTGCACCGGAAGACAAATGCGAAAATGTGCGCCGCGAAATCTGTCTGATGCTGGAACAAATGGGTATTTATCCCGAAAGCTCTCATCACGAAGAAGGCCCCGGACAAAACGAAATAGATTTTCGCTACTCTGACCCTCTGACTGCCGCAGACAATACACTGACTTTTCAGGCTGCTGTCAAAACTGTAGCACAGCGTAATGGACTTTATGCCGATTTCAGTCCAAAACCACTGCGTCATTATCCAGGAAACGGGTTCCATATCAACATTTCAGTCAAAGGTGGAAACTGTGAAGACCCTCTATCTCATATGATTGCAGGAATCCTGAAACATATTTCAGACCTGACTGTCTTTTTGAATCCTACAACTGCTTCTTATGAGCGTTTCGGCGGCCAAAAGGCCCCTGAGTATATATCCTGGTCTAATCAGAACCGTTCCCAGCTCATCCGCGTTCCTGCTGCCGTAGATGCTTACAGACGGGCAGAACTCCGTTCTCCAGACCCTACGACAAATCCATATCTGGCTTTCGCCCTTTTGATCTATGCAGGGCTGGATGGCATCCAGCAAAAACTGCCCCTGCCAGCCCCCACTGACTTAAACCTGTTTACTGCCAGTGCGGATATACTGGCAAGTTTGCAGCGGCTGCCGCTGACGCTGCGAGAAGCTGCAACCATAGCAGCCAACAGCAGTTTTGTTTCCAAACATCTTCCGAAAACCATCGTGCAGACCTATTACGATCAGAGATAACATAAAAAAACAAAAGAAAAGGAGGGGAGTATTTTGAGCCTGAAGGAACGTATTTATAGTATATTAGTCATATCATCAATGGAAAATTTCAATACATCTTTACAGTCTCTCCTCCCTGAGTCCAAGTATTCTCCTGTGCAGATGGTTTCAAGTGTCAGTTCTGCAAAGCGAATGCTATTGGAAAGACATTATGATTTTATACTCATCAATACGCCATTGCCGGATGATTTCGGCACACGGTTTGCTGTCGAGATTTCTGGAAATAAAGGCACTGTCGTTCTCCTGTTGGTGCGAAACGAAGTGTATGAAGAAGTTTGCGATAAAGTCACAGAATATGGCATCCTAACACTGCCAAAACCTGCTTCCAAACAGATGGTGGCACATACTTTGAACTTTATGGCAGGCATTCGTGAACGCCTGAGAAAACTGGAAAAGAAATCACTTTCCATGGAGGAAAAAATGGAAGAAATCCGTCTGGTAAATCGTGCCAAATGGGTACTTATTGGCGAATTAAAAATGACAGAAGCGGATGCTCACCGGTACATCGAAAAACAGGCGATGGATCGTTGTGTTTCCCGCAGAGAGATTGCTGAAGAAATCATTTCAACATATCTTTAACCAGATCGTTTCTTTCCGCTTATCCTATATAAAATAAAAACGGCAGACAAGAAGTGTTTTCTTTGTCTGCCGTTTTTTTCTGCTGGTTTTAACAGAAACGCCACGTCTGCCTCTTTAGCATCAGCAAACTGGTGTTTTTATAAGCAAGAATTTATACAGCTGTTTCTCGGAATTATTCAGCAGTCAAAGCAGATACAATGATTTCTTCAGGATTTACCTGTTCTGCTTCAATAACAACAGCTTCTTCCGCAGAAACTTCCACCACTGTGGTAGGTTCTGTTGTAATCATTTCCTGTTCCACAACGGGTTCTGCTATTTCAATTGCTTCTTTTGCCGCAAAAACGCCACTCTCTGCAGAAGCTTTTGTCCATACACCATCTTTCCAGGTGTATGTATGATTTGCTTCAAACGCGGATGCATTTTTGACATCCGCATTTTCTGCGATAGTAACAACAGAAGATGCATCTGTACCTGTTACTTTCCCTTTCGTTGCTGTTGTAATGGTACCTTTTACAATCAAACGAGAACCGCTGCCTACCACAAGTTCACTGCCTGTTCTGTTCGCAGAAACAACTTTCAAGGTACCTTCTACTGTCAATGTACCATTCAACATCATTTTAATACCAATGGCTCCTGTACCGGAGTCAAACATGGTGTACCATGTCTGACCAGTAGGAATTGTAACGTTACCATTAATTTCCATTGTAGGATGTGTATCGGAATAGCTGTCTGCAAAGCCGAATGTGATTGTGGCACCATTTGTCTGAATACGTGCATCACTAGATGTTCCAACAAATGTTGTTGCTTTTTCGCCACCATCTGTTGTCATAGACTGCAATGTACCGCCATTCTGCACTTCAATGGCTTCTATTGTAGGAAGCATGCTACCTGTACCACCATTATAGTTTGCATTCATATTCAGCTTACCGCCATCAGCAACAACAATTTTGCCTGTTCCTGCCAATTTGCTGTTGTAGACATCTAAATCGCCGTTGTTTACCAGTGTACCGTTTACAGTAAATGTAGTTCCTTCTCCCATTGTAAGAGAGCCATTTTTTGTAATGGTAAGTGTTGTGCCTTCTTTTACTGTTGCATCAGAAGAACGGGATACCGCACCTGTAATGTAGTATTTTGCAGTTCTTGCGGCATTATCCAGCAGCAAGTTTGAACCATTGGATACTGCACGGCTGTATACCACATTTTCGCTTGTCCAATCTTCGCGTGTATAATCGCTATTGCAATTTTTAAAAGTATTTCCTGTAATGATGGCAAAATCTTGTTCCTCTGTCATATTAGCAAGGACACTTTTTGTTTGAATACCAGTGAATTCTTTCTGAATACCGCCGGAAATGGTAATGGCTGTTGACGCATAACCGCTATCACTCTGGTTGAATCCATTGAAAGTATTTCCTGTAATTGTATAATCAACTTTTTCCTGTGTTGGCCAAATGGATAAACCATTGGAAATGCCGTTTGTAGACTGCTCCATTGCAAATGTACAATTTCGCACTGTTAAAGTATGGCATGCTGCGTTGATACCATTACGTACAGCAGTATTCTCACCGGAAACATCACCTTTATTGATGATTTTAACACCATCAAAAACAGTACCATTAGCAGTTACAACAAAAGAACCGTAAACTGTACCACCTTTGATTGTAACAGGATGTTTTACATTAAAAACAGAGTATGTGTTTTTGTCACCAATGGTATCTTTAATCTCAATGGTCTGAATATTTTCATCTAACAATGCCTTTTGGAATTCTTCAACAGTACTTACGGTTACAGTTGTTTGCGCTGTAAATTTACAATTTAAAGTAATTGTAGTACCATTAGAGCCTTTCAGTGTTAATGGGATTGTATCCTGAATCTTTTTATCTTTGAAATCCTGAACGATTACGGATACTAAAGTATTGCCTGTTGTTCCGGAGTTTTCTGGATTCTGTACCCAATTAGAGCCATGTAATCCAAGGTTTTCACTCCATGTATATTCCTTTTCATTATAAATAATGGATTTTACAGTTGCACCGTTGTCAACACGATACAACGCACCCAGATAGCGCGCCATATCATTCATAGCAGAACCGTCCAACAACTCACTTTTTGTATATTCCCCTGTCACAACTGCGGTTCTGCCACTCTGCTGATGGTTCAACTGGCTGATATATGTATAATCCTGATAATTGTATTGAATTGCGGATTTTGTAGCTGCAAGGAGTCTATCTGCAACAGATACACTGCTGCCGCCGCTGGAGCTTCCACCGCCACCGCCGCTGGAACCTGCGCTTGTGCTGGGTTTTTCTACACCTTCCGCAACTTCTGTATCTTTTACATCTGTACTGCTGGAAATGGTAATATTGTCAGCATTGGCTTCCAGTTTTTCAATTTTGCCGGAACCTGTAATGGAAACTTTCGCATCTGCCACAACTGTTTTCACTGTACAATCTTTTGCGATTTCAACTTTGGAAGATGCCGCATCTTTGGAAATCTTCAATTCTTTTACATCTTCTTTTACCAAAACGCTGGCTTTTGCGTTGACGGCAACTTCATTTGCAGGAACAGCAATCGTAACTTTATCACTGCTATCGATTTCATTTGTAATGGAAATAACATCAACAGTACCTTCGAAATCTTTTGCAACAATGTTGCACGCTTCTTTTACTTCAATTTCAGAGAATTTTGTATCGCCTTTCACCTGTACTCTGACATTTTCTTTTTGTACTTTCACTTTACCTTTCACTGTAACATTATCAAAATAGATGGAATCATCACCGCCGCCTTTGATAACCACATCGCCTTTTACAGTTGTATTATTGACATAAACTTCGCCTTCGCCAACTGCTTCGTCAATGATTAAGTTGCCTTCAATGGTCTGATCTTCAATAACTGTATCGTCTTTTGTAACAACAACGTCATTCTTTTCTTCTTTTTCTTCAGTTGTTTGTTCTTCCTGCATCAACACTCTGTTCAGAGAAGATACAGCTTCCGCTCTGGTGATGGTATTCATGGCATCAAATGTACCATCAGGACGACCGCTCATAAAGCCTGCTGCGGTAACAGCGCCAATGGAACCTTTTGCCCATTCATGAATAGCAGAAGCATCTGTAAATCGATTTGCTGCTTCTGCATTTGCTGCCAAGCCTTTTGCTCGCGCAATCATAACAGCTGCTTCCGCTCTGGTGATGATTGCGCCAGGTTTAAAAGTACCATCTTCATAGCCAGAGCAATAGCCAGCTTCTACCGCAACAGCCACTGCATCGTGATACCATGCGTCAGCATCCACGTCACTGAATGAAACAGTTCCCTTCTGTGTAAAGCCAAGAACCTTATTCAACATAATAACAAACTCTGCGCGTGTCACCTGATTATCTGGTCTGAAAGAACCATCTTCATAACCAGAAATCAATCCTTTGTCCTGCCACTGTGCAATGACTTCTTCTGCCCAATGTCCAGAAATATCATTTGCCGCGGCAAAAGCCTGTGCAGGCGCAAAAGCGAGGGCAGCTGCCAAAGCCATGGATATTGTCATTTTTCCAACTTTTTTATTCATTGAATCATTCACCCCTAAAATATTTTTAAAACCTTGTTCTCAACTATTAACTATTATATCATGCAAATGTAATTATGCAATAGAGATTGTGTAATTTCCAGTAATTACATATATTTAGCATGTATACATTGAAAATAACAAGAAGAATTTTGTATAACCTTTATGATACAAGAGTTTACAAGTCAGTTATCATACAGGATTATAGCTAGTATTTGTAGAATTAATACTAAATTGCTATGTATTTTATATAGCCTGTTAGAAGCAAATTTGTTGAAAAGTTTTTGTAAAGACATTTTTATTTAGAAATAAACGCATGTGTTTGACAAAGAATGGAAAATAATACCACAGTCAACTATTATTATTGTACATTGAAATATTGCAAAATCCCTGCAAAAAAAGACCTCCTAGGCTAATTCCTTGGAAGTCTCTTTCATCTTTCTTTATTATCTTTTGTTTTTTATTTACCTAAATAAGGTAGAAATTCTCTTTTGTGGAAATATTTGAAACATAAAAATAAATCTTTCTTTTTATGCTTCTCCCATAATTTCAACATATACAGTTCTACGTTGAGGACCATCAAAGTCTACCAGATAAATTTCCTGTGCACCTCCACAGACAATTTTTCCATCAATAACTGGGAAAGCACAGTGATTTCCCATAATCATACTTTTTAAGTGTCCTTGAGAATTGTTTCCTGTGGCGCCATAATCCGGCAGAAAATGCGCATGGACATAGGGTGCGTCTACAGGCACTACTTTCTCCAGCATCTCACTGATATCCTTCTCTACGCAAGGGAGCGCTTCATTGACCATGATTCCTGTCGTGGTATGGGCAGTCAGTACAAAAGCCAAACCATCTTTTACGCCGCTTTCCTCCACCAATTTATGTACTTCTTCAGTGATATTGATATATTCTTCTGGGCTTTTGCTCAGTCTTTGGAGTTTTTTCAGAACGACCATGATCCTTCCTCCTCTCCTGTCAGAAAACGCATGGCATTTTTGTAATAAAGATCTTCTCGTGCCCAATCCCTCATGGGAATTTTATCCAGTGCGCGCTTCAGCTTAAATGCGCGGAAACGAGGTGTGTTGGATGCGAACATAACCTGTTTATGGAATCCTCTTTCAAACCAGTATCTCCCCATGTCCACCGTAAAAAGGCGTTCCATGGATTCTTCCGGGGAATCCATAAACAGCACTGATGTATCTGTATAAACATTAGGGTATTTGATCATGAGCATCACCATTTCGCGAACCCAAGGCCATGCAAAATGGGCGAGACAACACCGAAGTTTAGGATGACGAATAAATACTTCTTCAAAAGCCAAAGGATGCGCATATTTAGCTGGTGCATCCGGCTCCCAAGACATTCCTGCATGGAAGATGATGGGTTTATTGCGGCTTTCGCAGAAAGCATATATAGGCTCCATATATTCATCTGTGGGATAGAATTTCTGCTTAGATGGATTTAATTTCAAACCTTGCAGCCCCAAGTCATCAAAAGCATGTCGAAGTACTTCCAACGCATCTTCACGATGAGGATCTACACTGGCAAAGCCAATCAAACGATCGGGATAAGTTGCCACAAGTTTTGCAACCTGCTCATTATCTACTACCCAGCCGCCTTTGGTCGTGGTCACATCCAAGGGCAGAAGCGCCGCTTTTGTAATATTGCCATAGTCCATTTCGACAAAGGCTTCTTCCCAATCCATGGGTCCCTGCTTCCATACACCAAAAGTATCCTTTCGGAATTCCAGTTCTTCTTCATTTTCACAAATGTCCTTGTAAAAAATCGGATGCAGATGCATATCTATAACCATAAGTACTCCCTCCTTTGCTCAATACGGCTTGAACTTTGCAATGACGCTGGCAGAAAGTTCTGCGCCTTTTTTCATACAATCCGGAATGCTCCAACCATTCAAAATCCCATAAGTAAATCCGGCAATATAACTGTCTCCTGCGCCTACGGTATTCACCACTTCTGTTTTGGTAATACTATGACGATAAAATTGGGTTCCGTCATAACAAAGACTTCCTTGTTCTCCCATAGTAGCAACCACCAGTGTCGATCCCATGCGGTAAATCTCTTTCAGCCAATCTTCCAGTTCTGCTTCTGCAATGCCATCAGCAGAAAAAAACACATAATCCACATAAGGGAAAATTTCCTCACAATGATATTCAGGGTCTTTTGTAAACACTGAAAAGTCCATAAGGATTTTTACGCCTGCTTTTTTCCATGCGGGCAAATGGCTCAATGCATTCCCAAAAAGGTCTGTATGGATAAGATCATGCTCTGCCGCAAAACAAAAATCTTCTTTTGTCAACGCATAGTTTTCCATAACCCCATCTATGGAGTCCAGATGTACACGATCTGTACCATTTTTCAGTGCCATGCGAGTCAGACATGTCATGCCTTCTTCTGTGCGTAAATGGGAGATGTCGATGTTCTCCTCTGACAGAACATGCTTCATTCCTTCTCCATAAGCATCATTTCCTACTACACTGACAACGCTTACAGGCACTCCCATTCTGCGCAGATGAATTCCCCAGTCAATCCCGTTTCCTGTGGGATACCATTCACCCAAATTTTCATAAACATCTGCACAGCAGAATCCTACAGCAGCAACCTTTTTCTCAGTCATGATACTTCACCCCATGTCCCCAGGCACCGTCTATGCCGCAAGTTTCAGAAGCAAATGCGGCAGCTTTCTGCAAACATTCCTGAATACAATCTGTTCTTCCGTCTTTTTTCGCCGCAAGATAGCTGACCAAAAACGCCGTCAGTAAGCTGTCGCCTGCGCCCATGGTGTCAGCCATCTTCTTCACAGGCACAGCAGCCTGCTCGTAATATTTTTCTCCATCAAAGGCAATGCAGCCATCAGCGCCTCTGGAAGCACAGACGAAAGAAGGTCCAAGGGAATGAATCCATTGCAGCATCTCCTGTATGGATTCTTTGTCCATGTCACTGCAGGAAAGAAAAGCATAATCCACGTAAGGTGCTACGCTTTCGAAATATTCCTTTGGAGAATCATCAGAAAAATCAAAACTGATAGGCACTCCAGCTTTTTTGATTTTTGGTAGTTCTCTCTCTGTAAAGCTGTAATTGCCGCTATGCACCAGATCAAACTGACGGATATATTCCAAGTCGAAACGACTCAGTACATAACGATTGTCACCGCGGATACCGCCTTCGTTGCTTTCCAGAAAAACGCGATCGCCATCAATGACAGTGTTCTTGGAAGAACCATTTTCACCGATAAGCTGCAGGCATTTCACCAGCTCTACTCCTTCTTCTTCCAGAGAAGCAATCACATGCTCTCCGGCATCATCGTTGCCGAAAATACCCATGTATGCGCTTCTCTCAGCACCAAATCTCTTGGCATAGACAGCAAAATTCGCCGCATTTCCGCCGGGATACATGATTTTCAAGTGGTCATAACGATCCACCACATTATCACCAAAACCTAATACTTTAACAGGATACATTATCCCACCTCTTTCTTAATAAGGAACTTTGCCCATATATCTGCGATAATCCACATCATGATCGAAGACTTTGCCTCTTGCAGAACGCAGCTCGCAGTTCATTGCATAGAACAGTACGGGGTCCAGATAATCACGAACAGCAGGATCAATCACATCCATGCCGTATTCCAAAGCATCCAGCACCATCAGTGCATCTGTATGAGTTTTCAGGAAATCTTCTGCTCTTTCATCCATGGGACGGCATTTACCAGAGCTTTTCTGGAGAAAATAAAATACACCGTTTTCTGTTACTTCAAAAGGTCCATGGAAGTATTCACCGCTGTGCAGGTAAGCGCAATGCTGCCACTGCATTTCCATGAGACTGCAAATGGCAAAGCCATAAGTCTGGCTGAAGGTAGCACCGGAGCCAAGGATATACAGAAATTTATGTTCCTGACACAGTGCTGCAAAACGATCACAAAGCTCTGCATTCACTTTTGTTTTTGCTGCTTCTACAATGGCATCCATTTTGTCAATGCCATCCATCAAGGCATCATAAGAGACGAATTCTTCCTGTGCTTTCAGCAATTCTGCCGCAATGGACAGGCTGATACCACTTGGAATAACTCTTGTTTTCTGTCCTTCGCCCCAAGGATAAACCCAAGCGTGCCAACGATCACTGTTTGCCGCACTTTCGGGATTATGTGTCATGGTAATGACTGCCGCACCTTTCGCAACGGAAAGCTCCGCAGCCTCCAGTGTTTCTTTTGTACCGCCGGAATGTGTACAAAGTACCACCAGACTGCTTTTCCCTAATTTCTTTGGTGTTGCCAAAATGAATTCCTTGCTTGTGTAGATACCAGATTCCACCAAAGTACTTTCTGCCATAACCATGCAATGTGCAGGATAAAGGTCTACCAGAGAGCCGCCGCAGGCAACCCAGTAAATCTGGCGAATTTCTCCGTGAGTTTCTTTGATTGTTTTGATCACGCTTTTTGCGTCCATGTTTTTTCCTCCTCGGTTTCATAAATATATCTTTCAAAATTTTTCATATTTCTAAAATCCGCTGCCGCTGGATCAGCAAAATATCTTCCATCGGTGATTTCCTGTCCAAGACAGCCGTCATAGCCGTATTTATTTAAAACCTGAATTTCTTTGCCCAAATGATGTGTGCCATCTCCCCAGACAAGATGTCCGTAAGGATCACCATCTATGAAATGTATATGACAAAGGTCTTTACCAAAGGCTTGAAACCAATCCTCCAGACTTTCTCCAGCAACACTCACTGCACAAAGATCAGCCATAGGTTTCAAGTTGGGGCTGTTTACTGCTTCAAGCATCCGTTTTGTCTGCTCCAGATTGGTTACAATCTGGCTTTCTTCCGGACGTAGGCTTTCCAGTACAAGTGTCACGCCATGTTCTTTTGCCACATCTGCCAGCTTAGACAGCATTTCCTGACTGCGTTTCCACGCTTCTTCCACAGGTTCATTCCAATATCCCCAACCCGAATTGATCTCCATCATAGGCACTTCCAATTCTTCTGCCAGTAAAATACCATTGCGGAAATACGCAAAACTTCGTTCCTGAAGTTCCTGCTCTTTTGCCCCCACCTGATAGGGATACAGGCAATTTTCCGGTGTCAGAACACAAACACGCAAGTTTCTAGCTGCAATTTTTTTCCGAAGGACGGCTGCGTCATAGTATCGTATATGATCCAGCCACACATGAGGTGTGCCGCACCAAAGCTCAATGGTGCGAAACCCCAATCTTTGCTGCGCATCCAGAAAATAATCCAGAGAGTGATTTACATAATGGATATTTATACCGGCGACTTGTTCCCGTCGGATACTAGGTCGTTCCATTGTCATTGGTCTCCCTCCTTTATGATGTAAGGCAAAAATGCCTGATAATTTCTGGCATCTGCTGCCGCTGGATCATCAAAATAGCGAAAATCTGTGATCTCCTGACTGATAAGTCCTTGATAATCATAACGGTTCAAAACTTCCAGATATCGTTCCAATGGAAACAAACCGTCACCCCATACCAAATGACCATAAGGTCTGCCGTCTACAAAATGGGTATGCACAATATCCTTGCCCAGTGCAGAAAACCATTCTTCCGGCGTTTCTCCTGCTACTGCCATAGCTATGGTATCCAGTCCAGCTTTTACATTGGGATGATTCACATCCTCCAAAAGCCTGCAAAGCTCCTTCAAAGTGATGATGCAATGGCTTTCTTCCGGACGAACGGTTTCCACCGCAATGGTGACCCCATGATCCGCTGCTGTTTTTCCCAAAAGAGAAAGACTTCTCACAGCCCGATCATAAACCCTTTCATATTCCTCATCAAAAGTTCCACCAATGCAGTTTGTGAGCAACCGTTCTGCACCAAACTTTTCGGCTGCTTCAATGCCCCTTTTAAAATATTCCATGCTCCTGAAATGAAAATTTGGATCTGGTGCGCACATGACATAGGGATAAATGGCACATTCCGGCGTAAAGCAGCCAATGGTCAAACCATTTTCCTCAGCTAAATGACGTACAGGAGCCGGATCTTGAAAGCCTGTATGATCCAAAAGGAAGTGCGGTGCCTGACCAACAAGCTCAATTGTTTGAAATCCTGCTTTTGCCTGTGCTCTGAACATATATTCCAATGGGTAATACAGATAATGGATACCCATTGCGGAAAGCTGTTTTCGATGAATCTGTGCCATATGCATACTCCTTTCTTTTTCATGCAATATCCGGAAAAAAGAAAAAGGCATTCAAAACCACATCTTGCGATCCACACTGTGAAAAGCTACCTACGACGTAGTTTTGAATACCTTTTTGTCCCCTGCCCGGTGCCAAGGGAAGGCAAATATTATGTTTGCTTTTTTACTCTACCACCTTTTTTTCAGAATGTCAATGGCGTTGTCATAAAATTTTTCGACGCATAAAAATACCATATTTTTAAAATTTTTTGCAAAAATATTCTTGGCTTTGCGGATTTCTGTAATTAGAATATGTTCATGGAAAAATACGCGTGTAATAAAATGCACTACACAAAAATGCAAAAGTACAAAGGAGAGAGAGATTATGAAAAAGTTTTTAGCAATGACCATGGCTATGGTCGCAGTATTTGGCTGTGCTGCATGCGGCGGCAGCACTGATTCTTCTGACGCAGCTTCCACTGGCGAAACAACAGAATATGCACCTACAGATATCGAATATCATTCTGTAGCTGCTATTCAGGAAAGAGGAGAACTGAAAATTGCTACAGAAGCAACATTCGCACCCTATGCTTTCAAAGACGCAGACGGCAATCTGGTAGGTCTGGAAGTTTCTCTGGTAAATCAGATCGCAAAAGATATGGGCGTTACTTGCGTTATTGATGATATGGCTTTCGATTCTGTACTGCCTGCAGTACAGTCTGGTCTGGACGATATCGCTTTTGCAGCGCTGACACCCACTGAAGATCGTAAAGAATCTTTCACATTTACAGATTCTTATTTCTCCAACGGTCAGATGTCTCTGGTTCGTGCAGAAGATGCAGATAAATTTGCAGACGAAAGTGCTATGGTTGCAGGTGTAACTGTAGGCGCTCAGAAAGGCAGTTATCAGCAGACTGTATGCGAAACACTGTATCCCGACTGTACCGGTCGTTACCTGGAAACAGTTCCTGCAATGATCATGGATCTGAAAGCAGGCAACATTGATATTGCTATCATGGATAATGACAACGCCATTGCTTATGCAAACCAGAACTCTGACCTGGCTACAGCATTCAAAGTTCCTATGCTGGAAGGTGATGAAGAAAGCAACTGTGCAGCAGCAATGAAAGGCAATGATGATCTGGTTACATACATCAACGGTCTGATTGCAGGCTATATCGAAGACGGTTCCATGCAGAAATGGTACGAAGAAGCTGTTCTGATCCAGCAGTCTTTGGTAGAAGCTGAATAATATCCCACTATAAACAAATCGTGCTGTATCCTTACAGCACTTTTGTTTTATATTACCACAAAAGGAGGCAGAAAGATTGGATCTATTCTCATTTTCCAAAATGGCTGAATTATTCGGCAAATATTATGATCATTTTCTTGGCGGCGCTTATATGGCATTGATTCTTTCTCTGATCACTGTGCTGTGTGCCACTGTTTTTGGTACATTGGTCGCTCTTGGCAAAATGTCCAAATTCAAGCCCTTAAGTTGGTTATTAAGTGCTTATATTGAAATCTTCCGTTCTACTCCCCTAATGGTTCAGGTCATGATCATCTATTTTGGTGCGGCTGCCTGCGGCTGGAAAATCAACGTGCCTTTCATGAAAGACTTCAATAGTTTTTTCTGGGGGCTTTTGGTATTGATTCTGAACAGTTCTGCTTACGTCGCGGAAATCATTCGAAGCGGTATCAACGCTGTGGATCATGGTCAGGTTGAGGCTGCAAGAAGTCTTGGTATGAGCCATGTCCTGACATTAAAAATGGTTGTTCTTCCTCAGGCTCTGCGTAACATTCTGCCAGCCCTGATGAATGAATTTGTTGCTATTATCAAAGAAACATCCATCGTTTCTCTGGTAGGTATTACAGAATTGATGTTCAGCGCAAAGGATGTTATCGCTATCTCCTACCGCACACTGGAACCTTATGTTATTGCAGCAATCCTGTATTTTGTCATGGTATTCCCACTTTCAAAACTGGTAAGCTATCTGGAAAGGAGGTTGAATGCGAGTGTCACACGTTAAAACAAACGAAGTCCTTCTGCAGGTGCAGGGCCTGAAAAAGCACTTTGGTAAATTAAAAGTCCTTGACGGAATTGATATTGATATCCATAAAGGTGAAGTTGTTGCAGTCATCGGCCCTTCCGGCTCTGGCAAAAGTACCTTTATCCGCTGCCTGAACCGTCTGGAAGAACCTACTGATGGCAAAGTCATTTTTGAAGGTCAGCAGATTAACACAAAACATGCAAATATCGATCAGATCCGTCAAAAAATCGGCATGGTATTCCAGAATTTCAATCTGTTCCGAAACATGACTATTTTGCAGAATATTACCGCCTCTCCCATCAACGTAAAACACATTCCCAAAGAACAGGCGGAAGCAAATGCTTTAAGACTGCTGGAACGTGTTGGATTGAAAGATAAAGCGCAGGAATATCCCGTTCGTCTTTCCGGCGGTCAGCAGCAGCGTGTTGCCATTGCCAGAGCTTTGGCAATGGAACCGGATATTCTGCTTTTTGACGAACCCACTTCCGCATTGGACCCTGAAATGGTAGGCGAAGTACTGGCAGTTATGAAAGAACTGGCTGAAGATGGCATGACCATGATTGTTGTTACTCATGAAATGGGCTTTGCCCGTGAGGTTTCTGACCGTGTCATTTTCATTGACAAAGGGATCATTCAGGAGGAAAATGAACCCAAAGAATTCTTTGCAAACCCTAAAAACGCAAGATTACAAGAATTCCTGAAAAAAGTATTATAAACCAGTTCATTTCAGTTGGAGACTGCATAATACCATAAAAAACAAAGGCAAAAACTTTTGATATTTACAAAAGTTTTTGCCTTTTTCTTTTCTTATCATTCCCAAAAACACTTTTCAAATCGTGAATTTATTTCTTTTTTAAAATTGTTCATTTCACATACTTTTGGCTTCTGCTCATTATTCAGATTTACAAGCCAATTGATGCATGACATCTTTCGTCTGGTCATATAACGCGTCAAACAATGCCCCTTGTTTTCTGTATATTACTGCATTTTCTGCCTTTGGCTGATAGTGTGTTGATATTTGTATCCTTTCAGATAGTTCCCTCCAGCTAACAATATCACCGCCACCCATGGCTGCCATCAGGGCATCTCCATAGGCTGCACCTACTGAAATCTGCGGCACTAAAACTTCACATTCCAAAACATCTGCAAGGCACTGCATCCAGACCTGATTCTTTGTTCCGCCTCCAACTGCAAACACACGATGAACAGGCAAACCGTGTGCCTTCATCAATTCTATGTTAGACCGTACCGTATAGCAGATACCTTCCAATCCAGCACGCACCATGTGCCCTCTGGTATGGCCTGTTTCCAATCCAAAGAAGCACCCTCTGGCCTTTGGATCATTGATGGGCGTGCGTTCTCCGGCAAAATACGGCAAACAGAGAAGTCCTTCACTGCCAGCAGGAACCTGTTCTGCTTCCTCCGCCATAATTGTAAATGCATCCTTTTCTGCAACGTCTTTATACCACTGATCTTTCATCCACTGGGTCAATGCTCCAGCTGTGTTTGTACCGGCACAAATGCCATAAGTACCAGGTATGATAAACGTGCCAGGCCAAAGTCTGGGCTCCTGAATCATCCGATCACTTAGATAAATCATATAAGCTGTAGAGCCTAATTGAATCATTATATCTCCTGGCAAACAAAGACCGGAAGAAATAGCCTCTGCACCAGAATCTCCTGTTCCCGTCAAAACTTTTGTTCCAGGAGTCAAACCCGTTTCCGCAGCTGCTTCTTTTGTAACCGTTCCCGCTATGGCTGTAGCTGGAAGCAATTCTGCCATTTGATCAGCTCTGCAAAAATCACGGCACCCTTCTGCACTTACTTTTCCTGTTTTCAAATCATATAAAGGGAGAAAATCTTCAGCCAGATAAGGGTCCAACACATATTTTCCTGTAAGTCTGCCGCAAAGATAAGTAGATGCCGTCACAAACTTGTATGCGTTTTCCCAGACATCTTTATAATGATTCCGAAACCACATGATTTTAGGCGCTACATCAGAACTGCATGGCGTATGTCCAAACATCTCTGATGCTTTCTCCCCATAGGTATCTAAAGCCCACTGGATTTCCTTCTCTGCACGGCTGTCGATACCATACAGAATGGCATCGTGCAGCGCTTTTCCATCCCTTCCCACCGGCACACAATCACAGCCTAGTGCGGAAAAACCTACACAACCAATACTATCTGAAGAAATTTTACTTTTTTCCAAAAGTTCTCTGCATAATTTGCAGAAATCTCCCCACCAGACTTTATCTGCATCCTGAGAAAACCAACCTGCCTGAGGATGATCTAGACCATGGGATGTTACAGCCATTTCAATGATTTTTCCATTTCCATCAATCAAAACGCCCTTGCTTTCCCTTGTACCGATATCAATTCCCAGATAGTAGTTCATTTCGATTTTCCTCTCCACTTCTTCACCACATCCATAAATTCTCTCACACGTTCAACATCAATGGGATTGTCAAATTTTCCATTCTTTTTAAAGGTTGAACCTACAAAGGCGCCTTGACAGCAGGAGAGGATTTTTTCAATATTTTCTAATTTGCATCCTGTACCGCAGATTACAGGCGTATCTCCTGCCACTATGCCTACACGCTCCAGCAATTCCGTCTCAGGGCCGCATCCTGCTGCAACGCCTCCTACTACCATTGCATCTGGTCTGCAGTTAAAAAGCAATGATTTTGCCATATCTTCTGTTGTGCGCTCTCCAACGCAGGCATCACCTTCACTGGTAATAAAATAGAATAATTTCAGATCATCCAGACGGTATGCATTTTTCAACCGCAGTGTTTTGGCAATATCGCGGTTTACCAATCCAAAATCCCCCGCCCATACACCTGTAAACATGCAGCGAGTAAAAGCCGCTTCTGTCGCTGCACAAAGCGCGATAGAAGCATCTCCATCAAAAATAGCTTCTGCACCAAAAGGTACGCGAATCTGTTCTTTCAGAGCACCAATAACCATCCCCATGGCAGCAAGTGTGATTGGAGAAACCTCCTTTTCATAGGGCATACTGAATTCATTGGTAAACAAAACACCATCTACGCCGCCATCTTGAAGGGCTTCCAGATCAGCCCTTGCCTGTGCAATAACGCTGTTCATACCCTCACCGTGATAGAAGGGATCACCTGGCAAAGCTCTTATATGTATCAAACCAATAATGGGTTTTTTTGTTCCAAACATCTCAAACAAAAATGACAAATCATATACCTCCCTTTTGATTTCTATATATGAACCATTTATTTACATTTTTTAAGTATAGCATTTTCCAAGAAGAAAAACAAATAAACAGAACGGAAATATTCCATCACATTGCAATATAACAAATGCATGCTATCTCTAATAACAATGAATAAGACCAATTCCGCCTACTTTCTGTTTTGTAAGCTCTACATCAAAATATTTTTAAACTTCTTTTTTTCTGACAATAAAACAAGAAAAGACAGCGAGATTTTGTCTCGCTGTCTTTTAAATGATTTTATGAAAATTCAAGTTGCTTGCTGTTTTATTATATGCCCATTACTGCATATATGAAGTACCTGTAGCATCTATATTTTGAACAGCGCGTGTATAAATCACTTCACGGCAGGTGTCCAGCAAGGTAAAGAATGTTTCCACCTTCTCAGTTCCCCATACAAATGGATGTTCCTCGTCAGACAAAGAGAAATTCCCCTCAGCATCGGTATGCTGACGTATTTCTTCCATCATGGGCACAGACATATCCACAAATGGATGATTGCTGATGACAACATCTACCGTTTTGCCTTCACTGGTTCCAAGTTTGCTCTCCAGCAGATTGCTATCCTCTGCAATCCGCAGGAAGTTTGTAACAGATGTGTGATAAAGCTCCATATCTTCTATGCCGCCTGTTACATTGGTATTGCCATAAGTTGCCCAAATATGTTCTATGGGTTCTTCACCCTGCTGTGTATACGTTACTTTTGCAATATAAGATAATCCTGAATATTCTCCATTCTGTGGCTGGGTTCTTGGACAAGATACGCCTAAAACAGTATTGTCACCACAAGAAACCGTAAATATCTTGCCATAGGCATCTGTATTATCTCCTGCATAAGTTGTATCTTCTTCTACAGTAACAGTAAAACCAAAATCTGCGCCATCTTCGATTTCAGCCTGCAAAGCTTCCGCATCTTCAATGCTGTAAATTACTTTTGTTCCATAATTTTCTTCAAAATATGAAGCGCCGCCTGTATGGTCCGGTCCACTATGTGTGATCAAAATTACTTTGATCTTTGCAGGATCTAAGCCAAGTTCTTCCATACCGGGTATGATATAGCCATCAACTGTATCATCACCGATTGGCATATAGTTATAGCCGGAATCAATCATGATATATCCATCTTCATCCTCAAAAATGAATACACCAGCCTCTGTGCCCCCAACAAAGTATAAGTTATCAAAGAGCTTTGTAGGTTCTGTGTGTTCTTCATAGTTTGGAGCAATTCTGACATTTGGCACATCTGCTGTCTTACACTGCAGTCCCTGTGCTAATTGCAGGGAAGCATCATCACCTGCAAGGGCAATGGTTTCCTCCAGCAAATCAACAATTTCTTCACTATCCAAACCATAAAGATAAAGTTCAGAAACCTCCCCATCTCCGTTTGTTACAATAATAGCTCTTGTGCGATCAGCACCAGAAACCGCATCACTCAATGACATCTCTGTTGCCACAACCGCTGTTTGTTCAGCATTGGGAACCATTTCAAAGGCTTTAAAATCATCCGCCATGGTATATGTTACTGGAGTATCCAATAACACTGTCAATGTGTTTTCATCGGCAGTCACACCAGAAAAGCCCTCGGTTTCCTTTGTATAGTATACAGTTCCTTCTTCGGGAGCAGTCAGATCATTGCCATTTACCCACTCACCTTTATCGACGATATATTTTCCGCTGTCATCGGTTGTATAGCCTAAATAAAGTCCAGTGGTGGGAGTTGTGCCATCAAAAGCACCTCCGGCTTCTACAGCCGCAACAGTAGGAACGCCATTGATGATTGCGTCATAATAATTTACAGCTACGCCATTGATTTCTCCAGAAGCCACAGGCGTTGAATGATTATAGAAAAATACATTGCCCGTACTTTCAATAGTATATCTATGCTCATCCACATAGGTTCCTATTTTTTGTGTGGTTCCATCAACAGTATACGCCCATGTATAAACCACATCACCTGTCAATGTTAACTCAGGAAAATAATTTTCGCCAAACTGCACCACATCAGGTATTTCTGCTGTTGCATCTTCCGTTGTTTCATCATATATACTGTTTGAATTTTCTGCTGAAGTTACAGAAACAGCTCCTCCATCATATTTTACCATATCAGTTTTCAGTGTATTGAATACATACAGACATGCTTCTTGACATGTCAGATCATTGTTTCCCACAAACTGATCATTTCCGGCTGTAAGTCCTAATTCCACAGCCAGTTTTTCCACTTGTGTATCCCAATTGCTGCCGCTGATTCCTTCTTCTGCGCCATCATATCCAAGGGCTACAATGAGCATTTTTAAAAATTCATCACCTGTTACAAAATCATCAGGACCAAATGATCCACCTCCATAACCGCTTACAATGCCATTATCCGCGCAATAAGCAATATATGGAGCATACACGTTATCAGCTGCCACATCAGAAAACTGTGTGCCTGCCGATCCTGCTTGTACAGCACCTCCCATCATAAGGCAAATCATCTTTGCTGCTGCTCCACGAGTAAGCAGATCATCAGGAGCAAAGGAACCATCCTGATTTTTATCCATAATATTCAGCGCAGACACCACGTCTACAGCTTCACCATATTTGATATTGTTACGACTTCCAGTAAAATCAGCTGCTTCTGCACTGACAGCAGTTACAGATGCTGTCATCATCGCAGCCATAGCAAGAGAAACAAATTTCTTCATCAGCTATTTTCCTCCTTTAATAAGTATTTGTATCGTTAAGCCAGTCGGAAAATCAACCTTCTCAATATCGCTATATCACAAAACGGTCTTTTGAATTTATAGCTGCTTAACAATAGGCAAATGTATTATACAAATTAAAGCTGAAAATACCCTGAAAATATTGATATCACCTAAAACTTTTATGCCATTGGCAATTTTACAAAAAATGTGTTTAATCCATTTTCACTTTCCACCCATATTTTTCCTTTATGATGGATCACGATATTTTTTGCTATGGCAAGTCCTAACCCAAAACTGCCTTTTTGTGTATGGGCGCGATCCATGCGATAGAATCTTTGGAAAATAAGCTTTTTCTGTTCAGAAGTAATTTTTTCTCCAGTATTAGATACCGATAAAACGCAGTATTTTTTATTTTGCTTTTTCAAAGACACACCAACTATCCCCGGAACAATGGCATATTTTAACGCATTGTCCAGCAAAATATCCAATACCTGCCTAATCTGAAGGGTATCCCCATTTACTGTAATATTTTCTTCAATATCATATTGCAAATTCAAGTTTTTCTCAAAAAAGACAGCTTCGTATGGCAAAATACTATCCAAGATCAGTTTGCTCATATCCAACTTTTCATGTGGGACACTTGTCTGCACATCCCCTTTTGCCAATTCTATCATTCTCTCTAATAAAACCCTCATTTGGTTTGACATGTTTAATATATTGCTGGAAAATATATGCATGTCATTTTCGTTATATCTGCCATTTTCCAAAAGCTCCGCATTTGTTGTAATGACCGTCAGCGGTGTTTTCAATTCATGAGAAGCATCTGCAATAAACTGCTTCTGCTGCTCCCATGCTTTCTGTACAGGCTTTATTGCCCATTTTGCAAGCAGTATACTGATGGCTAAAAAAGCAGCAAAACTAATCAAATAAATCCAAATACAAGTATACAGCAAATTTTCCAGCATAGCTTTTTCATTTGAAATATCTGAAAATACGATGCGGCAATCTTCATCAGATTTTGAATACATATATCTTAGATTTACATCATGCAATTCACCAATGGTTTCATCTGATTCCATAACCTCATGAATCATGTTCTCCAGCAAAACCTTATCTGATAAGTCATAATATCCGCCTATAACACGCTCCAAATTTCCATCTGCATCCAATAATACCGCAAAATATGGCAGACGGATTTCCTCTGAATGTTCTTCTATGACTTTCAATTTATATGGGTTTATGCTGATGCTTTCCATCATGTTGATGCTTCTCTGCTTAAAATCATCGCATGTGGAGTAATATAGTACCCCCATGCTAATCAATAATATAACGGATATAATAAGCATATTGATCGCAACAAATTTAAATTTGAGTTTTTTAATCATCTGTATGAGCCTCCAAATGGTATCCCAGATTGCGCACTGCTTCTATACGAATATTGGAATTGATGCTTTTTAATTTTTTTCTCAAGAATCCAACATATACTTCCACATGATTTTCCACTGCTTCCGAATCATATCCCCAAACTTTTAATAGAATGCTCTCTTTAGATAAATTATTTTTGCCTGATTGAAAGAGCATCCGCATAATATCAAATTCTTTTGCAGATAAACGGATACTGTTTTCACCGCAAACCAGCATAGCCGATGATAAATCCAAGGCTGTATTGCCAAAAATCAATTCATCAACTTGATTTCCCTGTCTGCGTAAAAGTGCATTGATACATGCCAACAGTTCTCTTGCATGAAAGGGTTTAGAAAGATAATAATCTGCGCCGGCATTCAGCCCGGTAACACGATCTTCCAGTTGTGATTTTGCAGTGAGCATTAAAATGGGTGTGCCGCAGTGCTTTAACCGTATGCTATGTGCCACTTCATAGCCATTTTTTCCGGGCATCATAACATCCAGGATGATCAAATCGTAAATGCCAAGCAATGCATATTCTATACCAGCTTCTCCATCAAAAACCATGTCACCCTGAAATCCGTTTTTTTCTAAAAGCATTTTGACGGAACTTGCAAGAAGTTCATCATCTTCTATAATCAATATTTTCATAAAATTCCTCTTTTCCACATGATATAGCATTATTATACTACATTTACCATCATATTCCTAAATTAGATAAAATTAAAAATCCCTATAAAATCGTACTGCTGTTTCTTTTGACGGCGTCAATAAAAAACCGACCTCTAATCTTCAGACTTTCCATCTGATTCTTAGAGGTCGGTATCAAATTTTTATAAAAATAAAAGATTTTCGGGATTAACAGCTTTTTCCAGAAGCCTGTAAAAAAGCATATTCAGCATTGTTTATGCTTCCAAATCTCCCACACCTGTAAATCCTTTTGCACTTTGTTTTGCCCGTTCTTTTTTCAAATTTTCAAAATAAATATTTGTCTCTTTAATGACTACAGGGCTGAGCAGCAACAGACCAACCAGGTTCGGGAATGCCATGAGAGCATTTGTAATATCCGCCAAAATCCAGATTGCATCTAATGTCAAATAAGGCGCTGCTGCAATACAGATGATATATAAAATACGATATACAGTAATCAGCTTTGTGCCTCCACATAAATACACCAGACATCTTTCTCCATAATAACTCCAGCCAATGATGGTCGTAAAGGAGAAAAATACCAGACCAATAGAAACAATATACAAGCCGATATTTCCGGGTAAGGACTGCTGGAATGCTGTATTGGACAACAGACCGCCGTCCAGCAGTACACCATTTACAGGTGTTTCCAGCAAACCAGAAGAAATGATAACAAGAGCTGTCATCGTACAAATGATAATTGTTGTCAGGAATACCCCCAGCATGGATACAATACCCTGTCTAACAGGAGAATTTGTCTGCGCTGCTGCTGCAACGATCGGCGCACTGCCCAGACCAGCCTCGTTGGTATAAATACCTCTTGCTACGCCGGTTCTCATAGCAGTCATAACGGAAATAACAACAGTACCTGCGATACCGCCACCCATTGCATGCGGTGTAAATGCAGACTGGAAAATCTGAGCAAATGCAGCTGGCAACTGATCTGCCTGCAAAATCAAAGCAACAACGCAGCCTAAAATGTAAGCAATTGCCATAACAGGTACGACCAATTCCGCTACTTTGGAAATGGAACCAATACCGCCAAAAATTACCGCCGCTGCCAGAATGGTGATGATGATACCCAAGATGGTCACAGGCACTTGAAAGGCATTATTGACTGATTCTACAATGGCATTTACCTGTGGGAAAGTACCACAGCCCAAAAGTGCTGTAAATATGCCAAAGAACGCAAATGCACAAGCAAGCCATTTGAATTTTTTTCCAAGACCTAATTCAATGTAATACATAGGGCCGCCTGCAACCTGTCCATTTTGGTCTTTGCTTCTGTACTTGACTGCCAGCACACATTCTGCATATTTTGTTGCCATACCAAAAAATGCGGACAGCCACATCCAGAACAAAGAACCAGGGCCACCAGCACGCAATGCAGTTGCAACGCCTACGATACTGCCGGTACCAATTGTCGCTGCCAACGCTGTGCACAAAGAACCCAATGTAGAAACATCACCTTGTCCTTCTTCTTTTTCAAAAATGAATTGAAATGACTTATGCAAATGAAAAATCTGTATGCCTTTGAGGCGGATGGTATAATATAATCCGGTAAATAATAGCAGTAAAATGGTAATTGGCCCCCAGACGACACCCTGTATGCTTTTCAACGCTTCTACAAAACCTTCCATGAAGTTCTCCTTTCCTTGTCTAAACATTATCAATTTTGCACTGCATATTACTAGATAAGTCCTTATTCGTACCTAAATTTCCTGTTTAAAATATAACATTTTCTCCGTTAAGATAAGTACATTAAAGTTTATTATGTGAAAATAATTTTATCTGATCAGAAATTTCACAGGAAATATAGTATCATTTTTTGTATTCCATATCAATATTGCAAATAAAACGAAACTTTGAGCAAACTTTTTTATACACTTTAAAAGATATACACAATACAAAATCCCGAAAAGCTGTATATATTTTTCATGAATTTTCGGAATAAGTTTTTTAAACAATCTTTTATATATTGTTTTCCGATAAGTTCAATATGATATATTTTACAATCAAAACTTTCACAATCAATGGATTCTGCCATGCAAATTAGCAGTTTTGAATAAAATATACGTCTCAAAATCATCATAAAATTTGACGAATACACTTTATGGTTCCCTCCTGCTTTTATTTGAAAAAGATTGCAAGCAAAATATCAAAGATAAACAACAAAAGTTGATTCAAGTTTTTTATGATATTACGAATTTTCATACAATTTTTTCACAATAACTGAATCCTAAATGTTTCTTAAACCGTGTATTGGGAAAATCACATCAAATGAACCTATTAAATTCCAGAGATCTTTACCTATTTTCCTGCATTTTGTTTGCAGTTTATTTTAAGTAAAACCAATTTGCAATCACTATAAAACAGAAGTGTTTTTTTCAAAACAATTCCACAAGTGTTCTATAGTTCACGCTCGCACTCTATATAATTCCCATTCCCCCACTCAAAAAAGAAAGGCATGCCATTTCCAAATCAATGAAAATCACATGCCTTTAGGGGCAGCTTCATAAGAGAACAAAGAAAGCCGTCGCAATTCCCCTTAAGAAATTAAGGAAGCGAAAATCAATGTTTTCTTAAGGGGAAGTTGCTTTCTGCGTTTGTTTTATCTAATTTTAAAAAGGAAAATCATAAACGTATTTTATGTGAAAACATTTTTACAGCAATTCTGTATTTTCTAACTGGTAAACCTTCATGTCATGGGAGTATACGATCTGCGCCAGCGCATTTTCCGCTTCTTCTACGCTAAGCTCTGCAATTGTCACATCCAGTGCTGTATTTCTGCCTAAAGAATAATTCAATTCTGCCAGTTCTAAATTGGATTTTGCTGTCTCCAAATTCCGTTGGGCAGTTTCATATTGGTCTTCCAGTTCCAATACTTCATTATAAGCGTTCTGAATTGCCAGCTCCTTTTCCTCTTTTGCAGTCTTTAAAGTGCTTTTGGCTTCTTCGTATGAATATTTGTTCGTTGCAGACTGAGAGTTTGTACTGGACATAGACATATAATTTTTGTTAAACTCCGCATCATCCACATTCTGCTCCAGCTGCTTGATGGTATAATCTGTATTCAGCTTGTTTTGAATATACTGTGTCATACTCTGTCCCATGGAATATGTTGTATATTCCACATCATATACCAATTCGTATTCTTTATCCTCACTGATGCCAAGAAGCTGATTGAAAGAACGATATTCCTCCTCAATGGTACGCTCCAGCGTTTCCACATTATTCATTGCAGTCTTATAATCTGTTTCCAACGTTCGCAGATCATAGTCACTGATCAATCCCATTGTATTTTTTGTCTGCCCTTGAAGATATTGTGTTTTCTTCACTTCCGCTTCTTTTTTGGCAACCTCCAGAGAACTTTCATCACTCAGAATAGAAGTGAAATAAGTTTTTACGGTAGATTCCAAAGTCAGCTTAGTAATTTCTTCTGTATAGCGGTTTTGTGTCATGCTGCTGCTGATGGATTGAATCTGAGAATAAATACTGTAGATATCATCATCAACCCACTGTTGATAACTGACTGTTGGCACAGAAAAAGAGCCTGTGATATCCCAGATATCTTCTTTCAAATCCTGAAGATATTCTGCTTTTTCTGCCACATTATCCAGCTCCGAGCTATTTTCTTCCGCCAGCTCTAATGCTTCTTCTAAAGTCAGCTGCCAAATTGAAGCAGTCTCTGCCACTTCAGTGGTTTCTGCTGCAAAAGCAGTTGTTGCAGGCATGGCCATTGTCAGCGCCAGCACCAGTGCCAATTTATACTTCATAAAAAACCTCCTTTCCATTTTAACAGCATTCCTGTTCGATTTCATAAGGATTTGCTTTTTGGGTAAATTTCATTTTTCTGCGGAACGACTGCACAAAACGGTCTAAAATCATGTACAGCAAAGGCGCTACCACCAGTGTCAGGAATGTAGATGCCGCCAGACCACCGGCAATAACAAGCCCCATGCCTTTCAATGTTTCGCTATTCGTCCCGGTCGAAAAAATCATGGGGAACTGCCCTAAAATAGTCGTTAACGCCGTCATCAAAATAGGTCTTAATCTGGTAGGACACGCTGTCAAAACAGCATCTACCAGTGAATAACCATCTCTATTCCGTAAAATGTCTATATAGTCGATCAAAACAATACCATTGTTTACAACGATACCAACCAACACCAGACAACCGATCAATGCCATCATACTCAAGGATTCTCCTGTAATGAAAAGCAGGAAAATAGCGCCTGTAAATGCCAACGGAATGGTAAACATGATGATAAAAGGATTTACGAAGGATTCAAACTGTGCCGCCATAACCATATAAACCAGCACAATCGCCAGCACGATTACAAGACCCAATGAGGAGAATGTGTCATTCATCATTTCATTGGTACCGCCAAGTTTTACGCTGTAACCATCAGGAATGGTCATCTGGTCTATGATCGCCTGTACATCGTTTCCGATGCTGCCGCTGTCACGGCCGTATACATCACAGGAAATGGTTACATATCTGCTCTGGTCATCTCTGGAAATAGAAGATGGTATATTTTCCATGGTAATTTCTGCCACAGAGGACAAAGGAATCACTTTGCCGTCACCCGTCATAATAGACAGGTCATTTACATCACTCAATGTAGACATACTGTCATCAGGGAAAACGATACGAATATCCATTTCTGTTCCGTCTGCTTTCAATGTAGTAGCCGTATAGCCAGAAACGGTATTTCTTACTTGGCTCGCAATATCAGAACCAGTAAGTCCATACTGTCTTGCACGTTCTTTATCAATTTGCAGGGCAACTTCCGTATCCTGATTTTCCAGAGAACTGCTTACCTGACGCACGCCTTCAATCTGTTCCATCTGAAGCGCAATCTGATCACTGATTTCCTGAAGTTTATCCATATCATCCCCATAGATCTCAACGGAAACGCCGCCGCCCATCATAGAGCCCATGCTGGAACTGGAAGAAACATTGATTTCTGCCCCTGCAATATTCTTCACGGAATTACGCACTTCTTCCACAATTTCATCTGTACTGCGGTCACGTTCATTTTTATCTACCAATACGCAACTGATGCTGCTTTCTTCGCCACTGCCCTGTATAGAGCCAGAAGAACCAGACATGGTAACGCTGATTGATACCATTTCTGGAATTTGCTCCAGAATTTCTTCTACCTGCAAAGACAAAGCATCTACAGTATCCAAACTGCTGCCTTTGGGCGCTTTAACTGTCACTGAAAATGTGCCTTCATCAGAAGATGGCATCAATTCCATACCAATTGACGGCAGCATGCACAGTGAAGCAACAAAAACCAGAAGTACACAGGAAAGTGTTCTTTTCTTGTGCCAAACTGCCCACTTCAGAAATCTACCATATAGATCACTGAGTTTTTTCATGCCAACGTCAAACATATTCAGCATTTTATTGATAAAATCCAGCTTCTTAGGTGCTTTATTACGATGTACGTTATTAACATAGTTCCCTGCCAGCATTGGCACTACTGTCATCGCAGAAATCAAAGACATAGTCAAAGAGAATACAATGGCAAGAGCCAGATCTGTCATCATCTGCATCATCATACCTGACACAAACACAAAGGGAATGAATACGACAATGGTCGTCAATGTGGATGCAATCAGGGAGGAACGCACTTCTCTGCCTGCACGGTAGGTTCCTTTCACCTTTCCATAACCTAGGGCAGTACGATACCGATAAATATTTTCCAGCATTACCACCGAGTTATCCACCAGCATACCAACACCAACGGACAAACCACCCAAAGAGATCATATTCAAGGTTGTGCCTGAGAAATACAAGAATACAAAGGTACCAATAATGGAAATTGGCATGGAAACAGCAATAACCCCAGTCAGCCCAACATTCTTCAGGAACACAAACATGACCAGAACGGAAAGAATGGCGCCTGTAAAAATATTAGATACAACATTCATAATAGAGTCTTCAATGGTACTGCCGGATTCACTTACCACATCAATTGTCATATCCGGATATTCTGCCGAGAGCTGTTCCACTTCATCCAAAATATTATTAACAGCAGTAACCGTGTTGCCATCACTGGACTGTGTTACAGAAAGAGTGACACAAGATTCCCCATTATAACGGCTGATGGATGTAATTTCCTTCTGCGTTTCAGTTACTGTTGCAATATCACTCAATCGCATGACTGTACCATCTGCAATTTGAATAGGCGTATTTTTCACATCTTCTATACTTTCCATCTGCAGCTTTGTGCTGATGGTCATGCTCTTTTCGCCATAGGAGATACTGCCGCCGGACTGGTTGCTGTTTTCAGCCGAAAGGATCTGTCCAATAGAAGTCATAGTCAATCCCAAGCCTTCCAGCCGTTCCGGATCGATCTCAATGAGGATCTCCTGTTCTGTACCACCCATAACGTCAACGGAAGCAACCCCTTCCTGACGTTCCAGTCGAGGTTCGATATCGTTCTCAGCGAATGATTTCAATTCGTCTGTTGTCATATCTTCGCCGGAAACGACAATAGTAGCAATAGGCATGGAATTCATATCCATTTTCATGATATTTGGCGAGCCGCATCCATCCGGCAAAGTGGCTTCTACTATGCTCAATTTATCACGCAAGTCTGTAATGGCAGTATCCAAATTTGTTCCATAATTAAATTCAATAGAAACCATAGAACTGCCTTCAGAAGATGTGGAAGAAATGGATTCTACATTTTCCACATTGGCAACTGCGCTTTCGATTTTTTCTGTGACCAGATTTTCCACTTCTTCCGGCCCTGCATCTTCATAAGTGGTCATAATCATGACCATAGACATTTCCGTTTCAGGCGTCAATTCCATTTCCATTTTGGTAACAGAAACAGCACCGAGGATAATGATGATAAACATGACCATCATGATCGCCACGGGACGTTTGATGGAAATCTTTGTAATATCCAAACATATCAACTCCTTTGTTTTAGAAATCCCAGAAAACTGTTATTCCTGTTCCGTTTCTTCTGTAGTCGATTCCTGTTCTGCTGTCCCGTTTGTAACATTTACGGTGCTGCCATCAGACAAGAAATCTTGACCTTTGGTAACAACCGTATCCCCGATATTCAAACCACTGGTAATTTCGATATATGTATCATTTTCCAGCCCTGTTTCTACAATGGTTTTATGAGCTGTTTGATTTTCATCCACTACAAAAACATATTTTTCTCCATTGTCAGTTAAAACTGTATTCAAAGGAACGACAATGGTGTCTTCTTTTGTTTCCGTTACCAGCCGCACATTGGCAAACATCCCCGGTTTCAATGTTCCTTCCGCATTTGTCAACGCTGCTTCAACTTGATAAAGCCGTGTAGAACTGTCTGCTGCTTCGGAAATGTTTGTTACCGCAGCTGTCATAGGCGTATCTGATACGGCGGAAACCGTAATATAAACCGGAGAACCTACAGAAATCTTGTTAATGACATCTTCGGATACATGGAAAGCTACTCTCAAATGATCCATATTTACCAATGTCATGGCTTCACTTTGGGCACTGACAACACTGCCTTCTGAAATATTCAATGTTCCAACAATGCCGTCAATTTCAGCTCGAACCTTCGTATCATCCAGCTGTTTCTGGGCGCTTGCAAGGGAAGCTTCAGCCTGTGTGATATTTGCCTGCAAAGACTTTTTGGTATCCTCCAAAATACTGCCCTGATTCAGTTCCAGCTGCTTCTGGGCAGATTCCAACTGAATCTTTGCCTGATTTACACTGGATTTCAGATTATTGACCTCACTTAAAGAAGCCGCACCGATTTCATAAAGAGCTTCTGTTTCTTCCAGCTCTTTTTGCAAATCGTCATATTGAATCTGATAAGAATCTACTGTAGCCTGCATCTGATCCAACTGTGTTTGCAGGCTGCCGCCTACACTTTGATCATAATTTGCCTGTGCAGATTCCAGAGACGCCTGTGCCTGCTGTACCTGCAGCCTTGCCTCTGTATCATCTATCTCAAAAAGGATATCTCCTGCCTTTACTGTATCCCCTAAGCTCACATAAAGTTTCTTTACCGTTCCGGAAGATTGAGGAACAACAGAAACCTCCTGTTCTGATGATACTTTGGATGAAACACTGACATACTGTTCCATTGGCTGTAAAGCAATTTCTTGGGTTTCTACAGCAACAGATGCAGTCATCTGCGACATATTCCCTTCCGGCAGTCCTCCACCACAGCCAGCGCACAATAGAACAGAACAAGCACATGCAGTCAAAACATAAATGCTTTTTTTCATAAATGTCCTCCTTCATACAAAAATTCGCCACCAAGTCTACATGGGCGTTTTTAACTGAATATGAACTAAATATCAACTGAATGTAAACTTTCAAGGTTTTAATGAAATTTAAATTTTCATGGAATGCCTTTTGTATGAATCTAAAATATTTTTTTGTTTTTTAATGAAATTTAAATAAAATTGCGTTAAACTTGTTCATAAACAATTGATAATTCCCAGCTATAATAGATCAAACAAAAGTAAAGAAAGGAGCATATTTATGTTTCATATTTTAGTCGTAGAAGATGACAATAAACTGCGTCATTTGTTCTGTACTGTTCTCCGCAAGCACGGTTACACCTGTACTGAAGCGGAAAATGGCCAAACTGCCATAGATATATTGGAGAATACTTATATCGATCTGATTATTTCGGACATCATGATGCCTGTCATGGACGGTTATTCCTTTGTACAGGAAATTCGTAACGCAAACTACAATCAGCCTGTACTAATGATCACCGCCAAAGATACTTTTGACGATATGGAAAAAGGCTTCCGCGCTGGTACAGACGATTATATGGTAAAGCCCATCAACATCAATGAAATGGTTCTGCGCGTGGGTACATTGTTGAAGCGAGCACAAATCAATCATGAACGCAGGGTAATCATCGGACATACAAAGCTGGAATATGATTCCCTTACAGTCACTCAAAATGATAAAGAAGAAATGCTGCCACAGAAAGAATTCCTGATTTTATTCAAGCTGTTGTCCTCTTTGAATCATATATTTACACGTCAGCAATTGATGGATGAGATTTGGGGGTTGGATACAGAAACAGAATCTCGCACCGTTGATGTGCACATTGGCAGATTACGGGAAAAATTTCGGAATAATCCAGATTTTGAAATCATAACTGTAAGAGGATTGGGATATAAGGCGGTGAAAAAATAATATGCAAGCACTGTCAAAGCATAAATTAAATTTTCTGTTTTCCTTTTCATTTTTTCTGATTCAAGTTGCCAGTTCGACTTTTTTATCATTTTTAACACTCATTGGAATCAGTTTCGGATTGCTGCATAATCCAGATCCATTTTTTATGCTTGTGATATTCATTATCTCCAGTATCATTTGCGGAACTATATTGACAAAGCTTGTGGGGAAACACATTCTGAAACCCATTCTGAAATTAAATGAAGCCGCACATCTGGTTTCTCAGGGAAACTTTAATATACAATTGGAAGAAAAAGCTTTCGGGAAAGAAATTCGAGAACTGATCCGCAGTTTTAACATTATGACAAAAGAATTGAGCCACATGGAAACATTTCGCAATGATTTCATTGCCAATGTTTCTCATGAATTTAAAACACCTTTGGCTGTCATTGAAGGATATGTCACACTCCTGCAGGATGAAAATCTTTCAAAAGAAGAACGACAGAACTACATAAACCTTATTATATCCAGCTCCAAGCGTCTTTCTGGACTGATTAATAACATTTTGCTGATCTCTAAGTTGGAAAATCAGGTTATTGTGCTGGACAAAATAAAGTACTCCTTGGATGAACAGATTCGCAATTCCATATTATCTCTGGAAAAATTCTGGAGCGAAAAGAATCTCAATTGGGACATTGAAATGGAAAGTATTTCTTATTTAGGGAACAAAAATATGGTATCCCAAATCTGGTACAATCTGCTCTCTAACGCCATTAAATTTTCTCCTGAAAACGGAACCATCTCTGTACGACTTTTCCAAGAGGATTCCAATATTGTTGCATCCATTCAGGACTATGGCATTGGCATGTCCCCAGAAACTATGGAACATATTTTTGAAAAATTCTATTGTGCTGATTCTTTAAGCTCCTATCATGGAAATGGTCTTGGACTGCCTCTTGTCCATCGTATTCTCTGCCTTTGCAACGGAAAAATCCATGTAGACAGTACCGAAGGAAAAGGTTCTGTTTTTACAATAAAGCTGCCACAGGAAAACGAGATATTACCTTAAGATTGAAAAAGGCAGCTTCTAAAGTAACTTCCCCCTAAGAAAACATTGATTTTCCTTGATTTCTTAAGGGGAATTGCAACGGCTGTATTCATAAGAAAACATAACAAATAAAATAAGAAAGCCAAAATCCTTTGTAATGATAAGGGTTTTGGCTTTCTTTTCTTATAAAAATGCCCCTAATGAAACTGCCTGTTTGCATCGTTCATTTCTAATTCCCATAAAATAAGCAGCAACGATTGTCTAGCAAATATAATCCTATAAAAAAAGCTGAAATCTTTTGTACTGCTAAGATTTCAGCTTTCTTTATTTCCTCATGAAGATGCCCCGAAAGACAGGCTTCTTTTATTCTTCAACTAGAATTTCTTTTACTTTTTGGATAAATATGGCATCTTCCGTAATCTTTGTTGTCTGTTCCTTCACAGGCACACTCATATCTGCATCAAACATGCTATCCCTTTTTGCCGCTACAAAAAGTTCTTTGTCATGGAATACAAGTGATACCTGACTATCAACAAGATCCGCAAAACGCATTATTTTTTCCATACGCTGAGGTGTCAAAATATAGTAGGCATTGTGTTCATCATCGGTATAGATACTGAAACGTTTGTTAAAGGCTTCGTCTTCTGTTTCTATATGGTGTTCTGCCTTCCAGCCTGCCATACCGGACAAGAACTGATTTTCAAAAATCTGCAAATAACCATCACTTGTCTTGAAATCATCGAATCGATGAAGGCACATTACCTGCCCTTTGAAGATTTCTTCCACACGATCATCATCATCTCTGCGAACCACCTTTTTGGTAGTTACATCACTAATTTTAAACCCTACATTCTCATAGGTTCCAGAAAGTAAATCTTCACTTTCGTAATATCTTTCTTGACCACAGTTGACAATCCCTGCATTTTTTATATCCATCCAAGAAAAACCGCTTTTCGGCATGAATTCCAGATCTTTAAACCCATCTATCTGGCTAATAGTGTACAGGACATATTTTGTTTTATATGCTTCATTAAATTTGTCATAGGTGGATTTTACAATGATCATCCATAAAAGCACAAAGATACCAAATGCCAGCGCAACTGCAACAATAAGCAATTTAATGATATCGAAGGCAGATGCATCTTGGATATGGCCAGAGGCAACATAAACCAAAAACAACAAGAACAAAAATATGATGAAAGATATCACAAATACTACTTTTTGTATCTTCTGCGTCTTTTCACGCATCATTTCCAATTGTTCTTCACTGATAGCACTTCCCATATTGCTGCCTCACTTTCAGTCAAAGTTTACTTTGTAATCTTTTTTCTTTTCGTCCACTTCGTAAAAGGCAGCTTTGCTCATGCCATGTATCCCTGCAATAATAGAAAACGGAAACATCACGATTTTCTGGTTATACAGAGAAACATTGGAATTGTACAATCTTCTGGCTGCCTGCAAATGTTCTTCCGCATCAAAGATTGATCTCTGGAAATGATCCATGGAAACATAGGAATACAAAGTTGGATACTGTTCAGACAATGCATTGATAGCGGATCCTACACCGCCAAGACCATGCTGAATAGAAGAAAGAAGGTTGATTTTCTGGTTCACATTTGCCTGATGTTCCGCAGAACTTTGATCATAGGCTTTCTTCTTTGCCTGATTATTTCCCTTGTCCCCAAAAATGCCCCGATTTTTTTCCATCTGTTTTTTGATCTGTTCCATCTTTTCCTGCTGCATCTTGATGGTTTCATCAATGGTCTGAATGGCTTCTTTAGAAAGAGCTTTCTTTTCTTCCAATGTTGCTTCTTCCAGTTCTTTATTAGAACGAACAGAAGTCACTGCCAAATATGTATCATATTCGTGTTTCAAAAACTTCTTAACAGCCTCGATTTCCTCGGATAACAGATCGTATCTCTTTTCCAAAGCAACATCAATTCCTGAACTTCCTTCTTCCACTTTTACGGATAAGCGGCGCAGTGAGTTATAAATGGAAACATAGATGATAATGATCAAAACCACTGCTACGCCAATGATGATCCCTACAGGATGATCAAACATGTTAAAACCCCCTTCTCAATTTCAAACACTTGTTTTCAAATTCGCTTTTATTATACAATCATTCATCTTATATTGCTACAAAAAATTTATTCTGAATCGTTTTGCAAAAAACGAAAACATCAAATTCGTTGGCTTTTTTCATAATGATGTTGTCATGCTGTATTTAGACAATGTCTTTATTTTCCATTTGTTTCAAACAGTTTCACTGCACGTTCTATATACATTTCCATTTGTTCTGCATACAGAATCTCATCAGAGGAAAATACTTCTTCTACAATGCCGGATTTCAAAATTTCTGTCATTTCCGGTTTTGCCCAAGTCGGCATATCTGCAAAAGCCTCCACTGATAATATCTGGCTGTCTGAAGTCTCTGGCAATGTACCAAATGCACGGTTCAGCATGACCAATGCTTCTGTTTTAGTCACTTCCGCATCCTCATACAGCAAACCGTCTTCATAACCTTTCATGATATCTGTTTCCTGAAGATCGGGCTGATATACCTTCGCTGCCGCTATCAGCATATCCACCGCATCTCCTCGTGTCAGCACCTTCTGCTGTGTTGTTTCTTCTCCATGGAAACTCTGCTGATTTTCGATATATTTCCGCAATGCCTGTTCACATGTTCCAAATTCCTGCTCCAAGGTGGCTTCTGCTAATGCTGTATACACTTCACTTTCACCCAGATATTCATTCATTGCAACAGTGTAGATTTCATCTTCCTTCATATCTTTTCCGTTGATTTTGGCAGAAACAATCTTGCTATTTTCATCTGTTTCTACTTCGATGCCAGAAAACTGGATGTAGGAACCGCTATGTTCCGGCCAAGAATACTGGTATGGATCTTCCCCTTTTTCTACTGCTTCTTTCTGTATGGTATAAACATCATCGCAGGCTTTTCCGATTACCATAGACTGATTGAGGATATCAACGATTTCTTTTCCTGTCAGTTTTTTGGTGATAATGGTATTTCCGTAAGGGGAAATACTGATCACATCCTGATATGTAATCTCGCCTGCTTCCAATCCAGCTCGAATGCCGCCTGCATTTTCAAAAGCAACATCTGCTCCTGTGGTTTCCAAATAACTTTCGGTTACAAATTTCCCAATATCCTGCTGTGATAAACGGACATCTTCCCATTTGTATGGATATGCTTTTTCCGTATAACCAATCTGCTGTGAAAGGATTGCTTTCTGCTGATTTTCTATTTCAGAAATGTTGTTTTTCATCTGCTCATTTGCCGTGATGCCATTGAGGTTTTCCATGGCATAAAAGTGTTCGTCTACAGACAATACTTCTTTGCTTTCTGCATCCAAGGTCACTTCCATAACACCCACATGATTCATGTAATATCCTGCTTCAACAACAGGAACCAGTCTTCCTTCACTGTCAGGATAACTTTCATTCATAACGACATGTTCGTGTCCTGCCAAAACTGCATCAATGCCTTTGATATTTGCAACAAATGACTTGCAATCACTCTGATGTGTCATCGCAAGAATGATATCACATTTTTCCACATCAGATAAATATGCTGCAATCTTTGTGGCTTCCTGTGCTTCCTCCTCAAATTTTAATCCTGCAATATTGTCAGAAGCCGTGGAAGAATAAAAAGCATCATCAATGACACCTACTACACCGACTTTTAATTTTGTGCCATCGTCAGCTGTCACTTCTTTTATAATATAATTTTCATCAAAAAAATCAGCGCCGTTTTCTGTGGTTACATTAGCAGCCAAAATCTGAAATCTGCCAATTTCTTCCAATCCTTTGAGGCGTTCAGCGCCATAACTCCAGTCATGATTCCCCGGTGTAACGGCATCATAGCCTACATATTTCATGAGCTGTGCAATGCTGCTGCCCTGATCTATGGTCGCAAAAGCCTGTCCATGAAAGGTATCTCCCATGTCTAACACAAGATCAGCACCTTCCTGATCTACGATGCTTTTCAGCATAGCAAAGCCAAGTGTGCCGCTTTTTGTTTCCGTATAATACCCATGAATATCATTGGTATGTACGATTTGAATTGTTGTATCCTGTGCCTGTGTTTGCTCTGCCCCAAAAGCCTGCATAGGACATGCAGATGTAAACAGGAAAAAGGATACGAAAATAGAACAAGATTTAAACATATTTTTCTTCATTACGTCCTCCAATATAAAACTGATACAATAAACCCTAATCATTGTATAATACAATCACCTAAATGCGCAACTGCAACATTCAATCCACTATCATAAATCGAAAAGGGTTTTCCGCAATATGATAATCACAGAAAACCCTTTTACTTATTCTGAAATCAAAATACTGTTATGTAATATCATTTCAACACACAAAACAGCATATCTCTTTCATCTACGCCATAATCCTCAAAGAAGTCATACATTGTCCAGTTGTAATAGAATCTTTCTGCAGGATAAATACCATAGCCATCCTGATTATGATCCGTTGTATCATAAGAATCCGCAACAATGATCACATCATCTGCATATGTTTCTGTACCCATTGTATCATATCCGATGATTACCTGCCAATGTCCGCCCCAATCGTTCCAAGCTACCATGATTGGCTGGTCATTTTTCAAATATGTCTGAATCTGATCCAATGTCATAAAGTCATAAATTTGATCTCCGGGGTAATCATAGGTACTTTCTGTTTCTCTGCCGGAAACAGTTTCCAGAATAGCAACAACATCTTTCAGTGTCGTTCCTTCCGGTTCCAGACCATTAGAACGCATCTGTGCTAAAGATTCTTCTGTATTATCACCTAATAACCCGTAATGATCCAAAACCATGACCATGGCACTCAAACCGCAAGACCATTCACTTGTCTGCTGCTGTGTCTTAAAATGTGGGATAATGGTCAATGTATCGGTGCTTTCCATATTATAATAGTCCAAGCTGGTAAAGTAAGGGCTGTCTTGATGATCAGCTGCTCCTTCTTCGCTGTCTGCACCATCTTCAGCGCTCAGATCCCCTTCATAAGGGATTTTCATTTCGTCTGTAAAATTAGCCGTGGTCTCTGCCGAAGCTTCTGCACCTACAGGCTGTGTCTGCTGAGCGCAGGATGTAAGCATCAACATTGATAAAATGAAACATGCGATTTGTTTTTTCATAATAGGTTCCTTTCTCAAAAAAAATTTATGCTTTTTTATACAGAAATTTACAATTTTCCCATAAAAACACACTTGTCGATTTTATCAGTTCAACACACAAATGTCAATATATACCATTATATATGCCCTTGTTTCAACAAGGTAAATTAAAACAAATGCAAAATGAAAAAGCGGCGTGCCATTAAAAAAAACAGAACGCCGCGCTCTTATTTATTTTACTTTTCAATCATCATGACTCTGCAAAAAGTAACATACTGTCAACATCAGCTTAAGCTTCACAATGAACGAGTGTTTTTAATGCTGTAAAACTTTCTGCTCCCATGCAATGCTCTAATTCACAGGCATCTCTTGATGCGATTTCTGGCTTTACTCCCAGACTGATGAGCAATTTACGCAAAACATGATATCTCTCGTTCATTTCCTTTGCAATCTGTAAACCTTTTTGTGTCAAATAGATGTATTTTCCATCAACTAGGTAAAGAAAACCTTCCTCCGCGAGAATCTTTACAGAAACAGATACAGTAGCACGCGAAACAGATAAGGCCTGTACAAGATGTTGATTGCGGACAGCTCCTTTTTGTGAAAGTTCATAAATGGTTTTCAAATAATTTTCCGTTACTCTCCTCTGTTTCACTTAACTCACCCATCCTTATATAACAAGCTGAAACTTGTCACTATATTTTCTAATCCATTACTACTACTTATTCACCGAATTGCAGCAGCTGCATCCAGATGTTTGTTTTTTTGTTCCACAAGAACAACTTTCAGGGCAGCCGATACATTTTTGTCCACTCTTTTTCGCTTTATAGACATATATGCCTGCTGCTGCTACAATGACGAAAATAATCCCAATTGTGATAAAGTCAATCATGCAGTTTTCGCCCCATTCAATTCATATTCGTGTTTCAATTCCCTTTCTGTTTTTCTGCACAGATAAATCACAACTGCTGCCATGATCAATACTGCAATCAAGCCAGGCACAAAACCGGCGCCTACAGAACCTGTTGTGATAATCGTACCGATCTGATAAACCAAGAAGCCAATGGTGTAACCAGTACACAACTGTAAGCCAATACCGCCCCACAGCCATTTTTTGCTTTTCATTTCTGAATTCATTGCGCCAATAGCAGCAAAGCAAGGAGGTGTATACAGGTTAAACATCAGATATGCCAGAGCCGCAACTTTTGTGATAGCGATGACACCGGCAATTTCACCGCCAGCACCTTCGATCATTGCCAATTCCTCTGTATCAATCAGATTTTCCAGACCAACGAAGCATACAGCCAAAGTACCTACAACATTCTCTTTCGCAATAAAGCCTGTCACTGCTGCTGCCGCCAGCTGCCAGCTAAGCACACCAACAACAGGAACCAGTAAATATGCAAAAGGTCCAGCAATGGAAGCCAAAATAGAGCTATCGGCCGTTTCTGCCACCTGGAAACTCCAGTTGAAAGTCTGCATGATCTGTACCACAGTATTGCACAACAGGATGATGGTAGCTGCTTTTACGATGTATGCCCAACCACGCGCACACATTGCCTTCAAAGCAAAAAGGAAGGACGGTGCTTTATATTCAGGCAGCTCCATAATAAAGAAGGATTTACGGTTTTTATATCCAGAAATTTTATTCACCAGCAAAGCACCCAGGAAAATCAGAACAATGCCAGTAAAATACATCAAGAAGCTAACCCAGCCTGCATCCTCAAAGAAGGCACCTGCAAACAAAGCAATGACAGGAATTTTAGCACCGCAAGGCATGAATGGTGTCAACATTGCTGTTGCACGACGTTCACGTTCGTTTCTGATGGTACGGCTTGCCATAACACCAGGAATGGCGCAGCCAGTACCGATGACAAAAGGAATAACTGACTTACCGGAAAGCCCTACTTTTTTAAAGATTGGATCCAGCACAACAGATACACGGGACATATATCCACAGTCTTCCAGCAATGCAATCAGGAAATACATGATCATAACCAATGGCAGGAAGCCAACAACCGCACCGACGCCCCCAATGATACCATCAACCAGCAAAGCAGATAACAGCGGATTTGCATCGGCCAGCAATTCACCAATATATCCTTGGAATGTATCGATCCATGCTACCAAGGTATCCGCAATCAACGGACCAACCCATACTTGTGAAATTTGGAACACCAAAAACATGACAACGGCAAAAATGGGAATTCCCACAATTTTATTGGTCAAAACACTGTCGATGGCGTCACCTGTACCTTTGTCTTTGGTCAATACCTTTCTTCTTTCTACCTGAGATACCAGATCATTGACAAATACAAAGCGTTTGCGGTCTGCTTCTTCCACAACATGCTTATTGGTCAAATCTATATCCCCTTGTACATAAGGAGCTTTTTGCATTTTGCCTTTTACAGCCACCGCTGCATCTACAACTGCTTTCAAACCTTCTGCGGCAGTTGATACGGTTTCCACCACTGGGCAGCCAAGTTTTGCAGAAAGGGCTTTTGTATCAATGGTTGTCTCTTTTTTCTTATTAATATCACTTTTATTCAGTGCTACTACCACAGGAATTCCCAATTCTAAAAGCTGTGTTGTAAAAAATAGGCTTCGACTTAAATTGGTAGCATCTACAATATTGATGATGGCATCTGGATGTTCGTTTTTGACATATGAACTCGTAATGCTTTCCTCTGAAGTAAAAGGCGACATGGAATAAGCACCTGGCAGGTCAACTGCCACCAATGTTTCCATTTCACCAACATAATTCTTTTTGATAGGATGTTCCTTCTTTTCAACCGTAACGCCAGCCCAGTTCCCTACCTTTTCATTCCGTCCTGTCAGGGCATTAAACATGGTGGTTTTGCCAGAGTTCGGGTTGCCTGCAAGGGCAATTCTCATAATACTTCCTCCTCTTCCCTTATAAAATTTTATTTATATTCAGAAATGAAGTTATCTTATGCTAACCCCATTCCAAAATAAATCCATACCTTAAACTCAAATCTGAATTGCAGCTGCCAACTGATTGTCAATGTTGTATCTGCCATCTTTAATGGAAACAACACATCCACCTTTTAACCTTGATACAACTGTGATCGGTTCACCAGCATAGCAACCAAGAGAAAATAAAAAAGCGTTTAATTCTTCGTCATCTGTATCAATACTTTGGATAATATATACTTTTCCTTCAAGTGCATTTTCTAATGTCATGAAAACTCTCCCTTACACATATTCAATTACATTGCGCTAATTTTTATTAGTTACAACTAACACACATATAAAATACAGTTAGCGTTATCTAACTCAATGACAGTATATACCTATGCACTACATGTGTCAAGAAAAAATTTTACATTTCTATTTATATTTTATATTGTCCCATTTCGCTTCTGTAACAGTACCTGCTTATCTACGATAAAGAAATACGCAAGATTATACATAAGATGCAAGTAAAACATAGTAATCTAACTTTCTTGCCTAATGGGATATGCTGTCAATATTCCAGAAAATCAACTGCAAATTCTTTCGGCAATATAGCGTAATGGCTGTATTCTTCCCTCAGTTTTTCATAATCTTCCTGTTTTGCATATAAAGCATCTTTCAGACTTTTCTGTACTTTCAAAACAATAGACTGAAACAGTGGTGTTTCATAAACATCTTCCATGGCTTTTATCACATCTTTTGCCATACTGGAAGGACATTCCACCCCTGCAAACTCAACGCAGGCATCATTTAAAACATTCAGCATTTCATCAATCTGCGCGAAATCAATAAAGTCACATTCTTCAAATTCATCAAAATCAAGGCGTCCTCCATGAATTGCCAACAATTCCAAAAGCAGATACGATGCCCATGCCAAAATATTCCAATGAAGTGATGCCATACTGTCATTTGTAAAATGATTTTTATAAAATACTGTCTGTTCTTCTGTCAACTCCTCACCCACCATATACTCCAACATGCAGGCATAGAGATTATTGGCAAAGTCTTCAAAATCCGCAGGTTTTACTTTGCCATACAGATAGTCCCAAAGCAGATCCACAGCTTGATATGTGATCTTTTCCGGTTCTTCGCCGTTTTCATTTAACCCCTGTTTCAATGTATTAAAATACTGCTCCAGTATCAAAAGATTTCCTAAAATACGTGTTTGATTGCTGCTGTTTCTATATGCTTCATTTACCAGAACACTGCAATTTGAAACCCAGTCACTAGCGTCTTTTCTGTTTAAGGACGTAAAATCCGCAAATATTTTATATTCTGCCATTTTAAAAACCTCCCAATCCATGTACTCGTTACACCATCCGGTTATTGATTTTCAATATGAATCAAAATCTCTCTCGCCTTTTGTATGATATCTGTTGCCTTTACAATATTTTGGCTCTGTTCCTCAATAGGCTGATCTATGAAAGCATCAAAAGGACTTCTCAGCTGCTGGCAGCCAACATACATATATTCCTTATGAAATACAATGTATGTATTGTCATTTATAATTTCTGCAAACTCCAAAATATCCTCTATTACCTGAGGTGTCAGAATATAAAAGGCGTTTTGCCCATCTTGTGTATACACAGAAAACTTATTGTTGAAAGTTGCATTTTCCGTTTCTATCTTTTCCCCAACTGTAAAGCTCTTCATCTTTTTTGCTTCTTTTTTGGGGAAAATTTGCACTTCCGATTCACTGATCTTAAACTTATGGAAACTGGAAAAAACGATGACTTGTCCCTCAAACAAAGCCGCCGTTGCCTTTGTTGCTTCATAAGTACCGACAGTGCTTGCACGAAAATGCACTTCATTGTATTCGCCTTCAAAATAATCTTTTGATTGGAAAGCAAGTTTATTCTCGTTTGGAATGAGTCCTATGCTCAATAATTCATGATATGGAATCCCTTGCTGTGCAGCGTACTTCAAATTTGAAAAACCAGGGACTTCCCTCATTTTCAGCAAAGCATACTTATTCTTATAATTGTCATTGAATGCATTATATGCTTTTTTCCAAAAAATCAAGAAATAAATTCCACTAGCTGCCAACGCCAGAGTAGCCGCCAGCATGATTTCCATGAAAATCATTAAAATGCAAAATGCCACCATGCCTGCATCCAGTGGTTCTCCGCTGGTAAAAATGAAAAATATCCCAATATTTCTTGGCTTCAGCATGGAAAGCAGCAAACAGACCACAAAAACAATTTTAAAGAGTTTTTTTGTAAATTTCGATTTTTTCTGTGCTTTTTGCCGCAGTTTTTCCAGCTTTATACCACTGATATTTTGTTCTACCATTGCCATATACATCACCTGCCATTTAAAACAATTTTATTTATACTCGAAATGATTCTGGTATTCTGGCATAATACCATATTTATTTGTTATAATTTCTTTGGACAGAGGTGTTTCAAAGGGAATCGTGGTATAAGGGATCATTTTATATGGTTTTTCCCCTTTCCAGAGCGCCTCATATATTTTCCAACGTTTCGCTGTCATAGATTCCGGATCAGATGCGTCTTCTCTCCGCCAGTACTGTCCGCCCAAAAGATAGCTTTCCATCATTTCTTCCCAGTTTTGGAAGTATTTTTGTGCCATTCTTCCGGCATCTACGACAATATCCAGCAGTTCTTCCATAGATATATAACCCACAAAATAACACCATTGGGTGATATAGGCAGCACGTCCCACATCCCAGCCCAAAAGGGCATTTTCGCCATATCTTCTGTACGCCATCAGCATTTTGGGAAGAAAACTGTCCTCATCTGCTTTTGGATTTTCCTTCTTTGCCGCTTCCACCAGTTCTTCCTCCGAATATCCATGGTAGAGAGTCTCCAGTCTTTGCATCTCTTCTCCATACCATACACGCATGCCCGAACGCACCAAACGTTTCATAGTGCTTATTGCACTTTCGTGGCCTTGTATTTCCCAATACTCCCAGAGGGAATTTTTAATGCTTCTCACTCTCTCAGGATCATATTCATTCCCAGGAAAATACACCCCTGCCATATAACGAAAATTACCATTGTTATCAGCAAGAAGTATAGAGCCTGCCGTATTCATCCATTGCAATGTAGGAGATAACGGTGTATACGTATCTTTTTTCTGTTCCCTTGGTCTTTGGACATAGATGACGATGGCACGAAGAATCAACATAAACACCACCGGAATCACAATGGGCAGAAGGATTGGCAGCAACACTTCCAAAATGGGACTCATGATACAAATTCCACTCCTTTTTTCTCTTTCCTTCCAAACAGAGCCTGCAAGACCAGGCCCCGATTGTTTGATTCAAACCACAAAAAGTCAAATACAAATGTTCCTGCATTTGCCTTTTCCATTATACAATCATCCGCTTTTTGCCGCCACAAAAAAATAGTTTTTCCAAAAAAAGTTTTTCTTGTCGAAAAGAATCGGCATATTTCCTTTTCTTTTCCAAAAATAGGCCGATAGAATCAGTAGAAGCATGATACCAAAGGAGGAAAGGAATATGCGTTTATCAGGAATGGCAGAAAACAGTCCCTTCTTTCGTTCCACCTTGTTTCAACAACAAGTAAGCGGAGCAAAATCCATGGGGATAAATCAAAATAGTTTTGCCGCACAGCAAAACAATCAGGATTCAGTACAGATTTCCCCGCAAGGAAAACAAAGCAGTCTGATTAAACAGCTGATGGATCAAAAACAGTTTGTGCAGGAATGCAAAGAAGCCGAAATACAAAGGGGCTTGGATAGCGGATTTGTAGATCAGCAAAAGCTGGATGAATACGACAAACAGCTGGAAGCGTTGGAACAGCAAATCACCGAAGCCTGCGCCCAAGAATCCGTCAACGAAAAAGAGGAAACTGCTTCCGATTCATCGGAAAACAAAGTGATCACAAAAGACGAGTATGAAAAAAGAAAGATCATGGACATGATGGAGTTTTCCTATGGCATGGACCGATCCGAAGTGGTGTTTCGCACCAAAAACAAAATGGACGGAGAAGCCAGGGTTTTGAAAGCGGAAATCAAAGCGGATGGCGACCGGGCATTGGAAAGCAAAAGAAAAAGAGTGGCAGAAATTGAGGCCAAATCTGCCACATTGATGGATCAAGTAGGAAAAGAAATGAAAGACATCCAAGAGGCAATGGAAAACACCGACGATGTGGTGATTCAAAAAGAGGAAGAAACGGAAGAAAACAAACAAGAAACCCCACTGCAATCTTTGATCCAACAAAAAGAAGAATCCATAGAAAAATCAATACCACCAGTAAACTAGTGGTTTGAACAACCCCTAGAAGGGGTATTACGTGCTGATTCCCTAAAAGGGAATATTGAAGATTTGGCATCGCATTACGATTACAGGCAGCCACTAAAAGTGGCTGTCTTTTTTCGCCTTATTCTCCTCTATTACCCGTAAACGGGTCTGTATACTCTTTTAATGAAATCTGATCTGCCATATAATCTTCTTCTAACTAATTTTTTATGTACTCTTTTCGCCCTACTGTGTCAACAAAATATCCTCTTGTCCAGAAATTTCTTCTCCCATATTTATATTTTAGATCTGCATGCCGATCAAATATCATCAATACACTCTTGCTCTTGAGAAACCCTATAAACTGTGCTACACTAAAATATAGCGGTATACTTACTAATATATGGATATGGTCTGGGCAGGCCTGTGATTCAGGAATCTCAACTTTCTTTTCTTCGCACAATTTTCTGATTATTTATCCCATATCTGCTCTTAATTCTTCGTATATCGCTTTTCTTCTATATTTCGGTGCAAATACGATATGATATTGGCATCTGTATTTAGAATGTGCTGGATTTTTTATTTCATTTTTCATGTCAAAAACCTCCTGATTTGTTTTAGTAATGCGGTCGCCAAACCTTCATTCTAAAATTACAATCAGGAGGTTTTATATACGAAAGTATTTTATTTACTTCTAGAAGAACTAGGGGTTTTGTTAAGCTAAAGCACCCAATAAGAAAATCGATGGAATCCTCGACAAAAAGGATTCCAGAGCTCTTTTGTTATTGGCCGTTGTTTATGTTTGTCAATGCTTCCAAAAGCGCATCATAGGTCATGGGATGCCCATATAACCGGGTGCCATCGGTAAATTCCCCTACTTTATTTAACACCGCTTCTGGATGTTCTATCTGGTCCAAAAGCAGCGACAAAAAGAACCGCAGTCGGATGACATCTTTTTGTATGCTATATGTATGCAAGGGTACGCCACAAAGGGTAACAATGGGGGATTCTCCTTCCGGTTTCAGATATTCCGATAAACTCCCCACCAGACAGCGGGCTTGTCGGGATGGATCATGGAGATAATAGAGCGTGTATTGCTTTTCTTGTTGCAGCAAGAAAAGATGAGAACGGTGGACGGTATCGTCAGTTTCCTTTTTCCAACAAAAATGCAAATAGGTGATACGGCCTTGCAAAAACATTTGTAAATACATTTGCAGCTGGTCTTTTGTAGTTGGTTTGATGTCAATTCTCTGCTTTTCAGCGTTTGGTTTGATAACTTCAATAAAAGCAGGAAATTTCGGTATGATGATCTTTCGCTTTATGTTCTTATCGGTAATGACTCTTTCGGGATCGAAATCTCCAAATTTCATTTTATCTACAAGATAAGCATCATATTTCCCATACAAATAAACATTCTGTGACCACACATAACCGCCGTTTACACGAGTATCGATCATTTGACCTTCTCCAAACTGGAATAGCAAAGGACACAATTTCATGATCAGCCGTCTTGGACTGTGAAACAGTTCATAGTTTGCCAATTCTCCATATAAAAATGGAACTCGCATTACATACTTTGAATCTGTGGTACAATATACATCCGGTTTGGAAAGGAGTTTGCACATGGTATACTTTCCATCATAAAACCAAAAACATCCACATTGTTCTCCCGTATTGATCAATACCAGTTCTTCTTGAATCCACTTCATTTCCAGACGCCTGATGTTGTTTTTGGCAAACCTGTCCAGAGCATCCACCAGCAAATCTCCAGTTATTTCTTCACCGGAACTGATTTCTTTCTTTGCTCCATAAGGCTGTACATGCAGATATTCCGGCATAATTCTTAAATTACGAATATTGGCAACAGTTTTGGAACACTGAGCAGAGAGAAGTTCCTTGGCTAAGGAACACGCCGCTTCCTCGGTTAGAATATTGTCATATACTCCATTTGCCATAAATACTCTTTCATAAATTTTCTGTTCATGAAAGCATAATAGATGACTATATTTCGACCATGTACATACATACAAATTGGTTTCATTTTCTCTGTAAAATGCGTATTCGTTGCAGTCATAGTAAAATTCTTCATCTTCGTCATCAATTTCTTTCAAAATATATCTGCCGCAAAACAGCATTTTCACCATGCCTTTTGATAACTCCACTATGATTTCTTCTGTTAAGGATGTATTTTTCAAATGCTCACGAATACTCCCTAACACCATATCATACGTTTTCTTATCATCAATAAACGGAATGACCGCTGGCAGAAGAAGAAGGAATACTGTGTCATCTTCTATATTTTCCACCCCATACCATTGTATAAATGGTTTATAAATGGCTTTTCCTCCATAATAATATTCCGCGTATCTTCTATGAAGTTCAATTTCAACAGGCTTATTTCTATATGTACACAAAAACAAGCGATGTTTTCTTTCGGCAAAACCCTTTGCCCATTTTTCCGAGAAAATCAAATTTTGTTTTAAAACCCCAGAGAAATTGACTGCCCTGTAAAAACCAATATTCAGCCAATATCTTAAAAAGGGTCTGTGGCTTATGGTACACAATGTGGTATTCTTATCCGCTTCATCCTCTTTTAACGCGTTTTCCACTGCTGTTTCCTTTATTCGTTTTTCAAGGCGCATCAAAATTTCTTTTACCTTGAAAACCTCTGGATTTCGCCCATAAAAATCATACAAACGCTCTAAAAACTCCAAATGCTGGGGCATGGCAATCCAATAAAACAGCGTGTCATATATAAAATGCCTGCCTTTGAGCATTCTTTCTGTTTCCGGCAGTGAAAAAAAGTCCTCTACAACATGGCTGTCCCATTTATTTTCTGCCAGACATTTTTGATAGGCATAATAGGAATCATAAACGATTTTGTTGTTTTCCATCGGTCTTTGCTCTGTTATTTTCTCTCCCGAAGAAACAATCTCTTTTTTCTCATCGGCCCATATTTTGTACTTGCTGGAAATGATTTCCCGAAGCTCACCATAATATATTTTGTTTCTGCCAGTTACTGCGCTTTCCAAAGAATAAACCTTCCATAAATATGGATACATATCTTCCGGCAGTTCATATTTTTTTACTAAATTGGTCATGAGCCGAATTCCTAAATAATACCGCTCCACGTCGCTGTATTCCCTTTTCTCACAGCGTTCTCTGATGTATGTCATGACATATCTGTAAAAAATATATTCTGCTGAGATTTTAATGGAATCACTCCATTGATTTTCCTCTGCAAAAGTAACCAATATCCTGTATTCGCAAAAGCTGATGAACATGGATAAATCATTTTGTGTCATCCTTCCCAGATTTCCGCATAAACCCAGTATTTTTTCAATGTTTGAAAAGCCATCAAAAAATGCGTTTTTGCTATACTGCACCACATCAAAAGAATCAAGATGCGAAACAGAACATCCATAAACGGCATTCAGACACTTGGCAAAGGTTTTGTTTATGGGAAATTGCTCCATATTTTCCAAAACAGCTTTATATAGCTTTTGTGTAAACTTTTCTTCTCTCCATACTTCCAAAAAGTCATAGGATGTAAAATA
>OGGQ01000012.1_pt1 | contig 227634 bp, 215 predicted proteins | sample 1571191 | NCBI WGS metagenome assembly OGGQ01 (sample SAMEA2582061, study PRJEB24529) | metagenome | biome: Human gut stool | place: China | collected 2011
GTCGATGGTACTTGGTGGGAAGCTGCCTGGGAGAGTAGATGGTCGCCGGAATCCAGTGAAGAACTTCGAAATGATTCGAAGTTCTTTTTTTGTGTTCTATTTGACGGCAAAATCCATTTGTGATAGAATTGTGCGCATCGACTAAATTTGTCAAAAAGAAAGAAGATGCGCTTATGAAGAAAATAAAATCCCTTTTGGGTTCCATGCTTGGATATGGTTTTCTTTTCGGAATTATTCTGTTTATTGTATTTGTGCTGGCGTGTTTTGGTGGCGTGATTATGCACTTTTTTGGTTTTTATTATGAATCTGTAGGAAAACTGATGCTATTTTTTATTTTTTCTGGGCTAGTTGGGCTGCCTTTGGAGTTGATTGCGAAAGGGCTGCCGAACATACTTTTGGCAAATAATATAGTTTCTGTTGGCTTTGCCAAGAGGCTTTTTTTCATTTCAGATGTATTATCGACTCTGGTATCTATGATTGTTGTAGATCATTTTATGGAAAGTGTTTCTGCAACTTTGCGGTCTGTGATTGTGATTGCGGTGATTATTGCAATTATTTCTGTCAAAGATATTGGAAGAACCAAAAAAGAAAATACAGAGCTGTAAGAAAATCTTACAGTTCTTTTTTTGCGGACAAAACATTGAAGAAAATCTAGTCAGATTGTATACTAGAAGAAATCATCGGAAAGGGGAGGAAGAATATGGAGGATGTTTTACAGGGGCTGAACGCAGCACAATACGAGGCAGTTACCACAACAGAGGGAATGGTGCGTGTCATTGCCGGAGCTGGTTCTGGGAAAACTCGTGCTTTATCTCGGCGTTTTGCTTATCTGGTCAATGAAATCGGAATTTTGCCGGGAAATATCCTCTGTGTGACCTTTACCAATAAATCTGCCAATGAGATGCGTCAGAGAATCCATTTGCTGACAGGGGATAATGACACGGGCTATATCAATACGTTCCATGGCTTCTGTGTTTCTGTATTGCAGGAGGACAGTTATGCGGTGCAGTATCCAAAGAGTTTTCTGGTGTTGGATCATGCGGATATTGATGCTATGCTGAAGATTATTTATGAAGAACGCGGACTGACCTTGCGTAATATGACCTTCAGCAAAGCCAGAGATATGATTGAGATGCGAAAGCTGACAAAGGAGCCGTTGTATTATCTGGATCTCATTCAGATGTCTTTGGAAGAATTGCAGGAGAAATATAGAACAGCTGTAGAAACCAATGACATTATTTTTTATGGTTATCTCTATCAGCAGAAAAAATGTTTTGGGCTGGATTATGATGATTTGATTCTTTTTACGCTCTATATTTTTGAGCAGAATGAGGAAATACGGGAAAAATGGCAAAAACGGCTAGAATATATCATGATCGATGAGTTCCAGGATATTGATAAACTTCAATATCGTTTGATGGAGGTTCTTTGCGGGTATCACAAAAATTTGTTTATTGTGGGAGACCCAGACCAGACCATTTACACATGGCGTGGTGCGGATGTAAAGTTTTTGTTGGACTTTGACAAGCATTTTCCAAGTGTAAAAACCATTATGATGATGGAAAATTACCGCTCTACGCCGGAAATTCTCTCTGTGGCAAATTCTTTGATTGCCAAGAATAAAAATCGTATGGCGAAAGACTTGCTGCCAACTCTTTCAGGTGGGAAACCTGTTCTTTGTCATCATGGAAAAACAGCAGAGGCAGAGGCAATGTGGATGGCGAAGAAAATAGCGGAACTGCATCAGGATGGGGTTCCTTACAGAGATATGACCATTTTATACCGTGCCCACTATTTGACAAGGACTGTTGAGGAAGTGTTTCTCAAGGAAAAAATTCCTTACACCATTTACAGCGGTATTCAGTTTTTTGGACGTATGGAAATCAAAGATGCCCTTTCTTATTTGCGCATGCTGGCATATAAGGATGATTTGTCCTTTGCAAGGATTGCCAATGTTCCAAAACGCAATTTAGGGGAACGGCGCATGGCATTTTTACGGGAATATGCGGAACAAAATCATTGCAGTTTGTATGACGCTTTGCAGAAAAATCTGGATCATGAGATGATGAAGGGAACAAAAGCATCTGCATTCGTTTCTTTGATTGAAAATCTGGCATCTAATGCGGCAGAAAGACCAGTTTCAGAAGTTCTATCTGAAATTCTGGATATGAGTGGGTATGAAAAAATGCTGCGCACAGAAGGCAGTCAGGAGCGTTTGGATAATCTGGCGGAATTGAAGCAGTCTGTTTATGAATATGAAACCACATGCGGAGAGGAAGCCACGCTGGAGCATTACTTGACCCATGTGGCACTGTTTACCAACAGCGATATAGAAAGCGGAAAAGATCAGGTGCGTATGATGACAGTACATTCCGCAAAAGGGCTGGAATTTCCTTATGTCTTTTTGTGCGGCATGAATGAAGGGATTTTCCCTTCCAGAAAAACAAATACAAAACAAGCTATGGAAGAAGAACGCCGTCTGGCCTTTGTTGCAGTTACCAGAGCGGAAAAAGGGTTGTTCCTCTCGGAAGCGGAGGGACGGAACTTTGATGGTTCCATGCGGTATCCCTCCCGTTTCCTGCTGGATATTGACGAAAAATGTCTGACTCATACAGAGCCGCTCCAGAAAGACAGATATGCACAAGCACGACGTTATATTGATGGAAAAGAAAAGTTTTTGGAGGAGCAGGAAAAAGGTGCAAGTTTCATTTTCGGAGATCGGATACAACATCCGATTTTTGGAAAAGGTTCCATATTGGAGGTGGATATGGAACGAGGGGCGTATTTGATTCGTTTTGATGAAATGCAGACCTTCAGAAGCATTTCTATACGGGCAAAATTGGAAAAAATTGACTTTTAGTGCATATTTAAAAGAAAATACTTGAGAAATTTACTAAAAATTTTCCTAATGAGATTTTGGAAAATGAAAAAAGAGGCAGAGAAATTTATCATTCCTCTACCTCTAATTTCGTTAAGGCATATTCAATACATAACAGGATCAGTTCGTTTCGTGTGCGTCCAGTATTGTTTGCTGCATGGTCTAGCTTCTTTACGATTTCCAAGGGAAGTCTTGCAGAAACAACGGAAGTTTCGCCATAATTCTTTTTTACTTTCACAACAAATTTTTCTTTTTCCATAAATTCCACCTCATATATTAAGCAATTCGTTTTCTGTACTAATATTATATTACAATGGTAAACAGGTTTTGAAAAGAGGTAAAAACTTAAGAAATTTTACGAAAAGTCGGGAAAATTATTCTGATGTATTTTTTGATAAACTGTGCAACTCTATACAAAGTCACTGTATTTCCTATTAAAATACTTTGCTTTTTTGGTCTATTTATACTGTAATCAAAAAAACAATTAAGAAAAATTAAAGATGACAGGAATTATGTAAAAAAAAATTGCCATTTATTTCCCGTAAACGCACAAAAAAGTCACTTTTTCTGTCTTGAAAAAGTGACTTTTTTGGGTTATTTACAGAGAATAGTATTCATATCGTTTTGCAATGCAAATTCCTGTGGTTCCAGGCCCTGTATGAGCAGCAATGGTGGCACCGATCTGCAAAGGGGTGGCCAGTTCCAATTGGGGAAGTTCTTCCTTCAGCAGGCTTTCTGCCAGAGAAATTTCTTCAGGCTGATCTGTGATACCGATCATAGCAGTGTAATGTGCAGGATTTTCACCGGTTTTCTGGAAATGTTCCACTGTTAGTTTTACCAGTTCTGCAATACCTTTTTTCCGGCTGCGTGTGGCGCCGCCTACATGGATTACACCATCCCGTAATACAATGATGGGTTTGATTCTCAGGATATTGCTGGAGAGGGCGGCAATTTTACCGATTCTGCCGCCATGCTGCAAATGACTTAAACCGCCGATCATGAAAATGATGCGAGTGTCTTTTTTAGCCTGTTCGATATAGGAGACGATTTCCTCCAGAGATTTTCCATCCTGCTGCATGCGTGCAGATTCCATCAAAAGAAGTGCCTGCGAGCCGGTGGCGTTGTAACTGTCCACAATATGAATTTTTGCATTCGGAAATTCTTCTTCCAACATGAGCTTTGCAGTTAGAGCAGACTGCATGGAGCCACTGAGGGTATGGGTAATATGCAGGCTGAGAATATCTTTTCCTGCTTTGAGTGCAGGGGTAAAGGCTTCCACAAAGTCATGAACTGAAGGCAGAGAGGTTTTTGGAAATCCTTTTTCCTGTATTAGATGATGGTAAAAATGTTCCAATGTCAGTTCTTTTAATTCCTTCAAATATGTTTTTCCATCAAAGGAAACATAAAAGGGAACCGTAGAAATATGGTAGGTGTTTTGTGCCTCAAGGGTCAAGTCGCAGGCACCGTCACTGAAGATTTGAAATGAATGCATGAAGTTCGTCCTTTCATTGTATGGATATCAATACCAGTTGTTTATACTATAGCAGAAGGAAACTTTAAATGCAATAGACAATAACGGATAATCTAGTATAAAAAACTATATATAACAGAAAAGCTTGACATATGGGGGTTTTAGAGCAGGCACAAGTTTTTTTGTCGAGGAGGGAAGAATTGTCGGCATAATATTTTCGTAAAAATACAATGGGATGCCTTGTCAAACTATAAAAAAGTTGATAAACTTTGATTACGGTAAAGAGATGATGAAAATTTCAAACGATGCCATAGGCGAAACGTGCGACAGAGGGAATTTTCTTTGAATGGATCAGGAACGTACCCTCTGTATTTTTATCATAGCATGCCGGAATCTATCCATAAGGAGGTGAAAGAGATGAAAAGACTGTTAAAAATCATTATCAGCTTGTTGGTTACGGCGGCAATGTTTGCCATTGTACATTTGGTGCTGCAGTTGAATGTTTTCCATTTCAGCAGCTCTAATCGTTTTGCGGCGTATTTGCCGGCAGGATTGGCAATTTTATTCGGACTCATATTTTATTTTATTATTTCATCGCCAGTGACGGATCTGCTGATGAAACGGTTATCCCAGACAGAAGAAAAACTTTCCAGAATGAATGTGAAAGAATTGGTCTTTTCTGTTTTCGGCTGTCTGATCGGTTTGGTGATTGCAAACCTGATTGGCTTGGCTTTCAGCGGTTTTGGCCCTATGGGTACATTCATTGTGGTTCTGCTGAACATTTTATTGGGTGTGCTGGGGTTCCGTGTGGCGAGAAAGAAGAAAGATGAGGTCAATGTAACAAATCTGCAGCGGATTCTGATGCAGCAGAATCCAATGAAACAGGAAAGTGAAATCTACGGCAGACCGAAGATTCTGGATACCAGCGTCATCATCGACGGCAGAATCATGGACCTGCTGCAAACCGGTTTTATTGAAGGGAAGATTATCATTCCGGATTTTGTATTGGAGGAATTGCGTCACATTGCAGATTCCGCTGATGGACTGAAACGCAACAGAGGACGCAGGGGGCTGGATATCCTTAACGAAATCCAGAAGCAGCTGATGGTTCCTGTGGAAATCCAGGAATTTACCACAGCGCAGCCCATGGAAGTGGATTCTATGCTGCTGAAAATGGCAGAAAGTCTGGATGCTTTTGTAGTGACCAACGATTTTAACCTGAATAAAGTGGCGGAATTTCAGGGAGTTCGTGTATTGAATATCAATGAACTGGCGAATGCCATTAAACCTGTGGTGCTTCCCGGGGAAGAAATGCAGGTGACCATCATCAAAGCTGGCAAAGAACCTGGACAGGGTGTTGCTTATTTGAATGATGGGACTATGATCGTTGTGGACGGCGGCAATAAATTTATTGGGGAAACCAAAAATGTTATGGTGACCAGCGTGTTGCAGACTGCCGCAGGCAGAATGATCTTTACAAAAATGGTAACAGCGGCTTAAGAGAGAAGGGAGGCGTAAAAAGATTTGCGCCTCCTGTTTTTTGGAAGGAGAATGACCATGGGGGAAAAACTTCGCTGCACAGCTATCATCATGGCGGCAGGAAAGGGAAAACGGATGCAGACAGCAGTCAGCAAGCAGTTTTTGTCTGTTGGCGGAAAAGAAATTCTGGCGTGGACAGTGGATGTCTTTGAAAAAAGCCCTTTGGTAGAGAAAATACTGCTTATGGCAAGTGCAGATGGTAAGGAAGATGTGCAGCATCTTTGGAATGCTTATGGCTGGAAAAAGGTTGTCGCTGTACTGGAAGGTGGTAAGGAACGGCAGAATTCTGTAGCAAATGGTTTGGCAGCTGTGGGAAAGGATACAGATATTGTGCTCATCCATGATGGTGTGCGTCCTTTTGTGACAGAAGAAATGATTGCCGACAGCATTGCAGCGGCACAGGAATATGGCGGTGCAGTCATTGGGGTGCCTGCCAAAGACACCATAAAAGTCTGCTCTGCTGACGGTCTTGCTGTGGAAACACCCGACAGAAGCACATTGTGGCAGATACAGACACCTCAGACCTTCCAGCGCGCACTCATCGTCAATGCTTACGAGAAGGCGGAGCAGGAAGGTTTTTTTGGAACGGACGATGCTTCTGTAGCTGAGTTTGCAGGGCATCAGGTGAAAGTGGTCATGGGCAGTTATCGCAATATCAAGATCACTACAAAAGAAGATCTGGTCATTGCAGAAGCGTTTTTGAAGGAGGAAGGGCATTGAAGGCAGTAGAGATTTATACAGATGGCGCCTGTTCTGGAAATCCCGGTGCAGGAGGATATGGTGTGGTGCTCCTTTACGGCAGCGCCAGAAAAGAGCTGTCCGAAGGATACCGTTTGACAACCAATAACCGCATGGAGGTGCTGGCGGTCATCAAAGGGCTGGAAGCATTGAAAGAGCCTTGCCAGGTAACCCTTTACAGTGATTCAAAGTATGTGGTGGATGCCATCGAAAAGGGCTGGGTGAAAAAATGGAAAGCCAATGGGTGGTACCGCAATAAGAAGGAAAAAGCTTCTAATGTGGATTTATGGGAACGGCTGTTGGTGCAGCTGGAACGTCATCAGGTGAAGTTCCAATGGGTGAAAGGTCATGCGGACAACCCCGGAAATGAACGCTGTGACGAACTGGCGCGAGGTGCCATCGCAGCAGGTAATCTGCTGGAGGACGAAAATTATCAAATGCCCTGAAATACTGGCTTTTCTTGTCGTACAATGTAATAAAAATGAAAACTCTGAAGGGGAAATATAGATTGACACTATTAGAAATATATGGTAGTATCGGAATGTAACAAATTTTTATTTTTTTTCCAAGTAGGAGGATCTCATCAATGAAAAAAGGTACAGTAAAATGGTTTAATGCAGAAAAAGGTTTCGGTTTTATTTCCGTTCCCGGCGAAGACGATGTATTCGTACATTTCTCCGCAATCCAGGCTGATGGTTACAAAACTCTGGAAGAAGGCCAGGAAGTAGAATTCGAAGTAGTACAGGGTGCAAAAGGCCCTCAGGCTGCAAACGTAGTAAAGGCTTAATCAATCTTATTTATAGTCCGTTGATGCAGATTTGCATTGAGAAATATAATATAACATCGGTTAGTCACAAGAGCCCCGCGGTATGCTGCAGGGCTTTTTTGTGCGAAAAATCGCGGAAAATAGACATTTTTTTCCGTACATTGATTGCATCAAAACAACTGCTGTGATAGAATACTATGATGTACGTATGAAAAGTGAATGGAGATGGAGAAATTAACTTATGAAACAGAGAATTGATAAGATCAGAAATGTTGCCATTATTGCTCACGTAGACCATGGCAAAACTACACTGGTAGACCAGATGCTGCGCCAGAGCGGTATTTTCCGTTCCAATCAGGTGGTACAGGAACGTGTTATGGACAGCGGCGATATTGAAAGAGAACGTGGCATTACCATTTTGTCTAAAAATACTGCCATACATTACGGCGATACAAAAATCAATATCATTGATACACCGGGCCATGCGGACTTCGGCGGCGAAGTAGAACGTGTACTGAAAATGGTAGACGGTGTTGTACTGGTGGTAGATGCTTTTGAAGGTCCTATGCCCCAGACAAAATTTGTACTGCGCAAAGCGCTGGAACTGAACCACCCTGTAGTGGTTTGTGTAAATAAAGTAGACAGACCGGAAGCACGTCCCACAGAAGTGGTGGACGAAGTTCTGGAACTGTTTATGGAACTGGATGCAAATGATGACCAGCTGGATTCTCCTTTTGTATTTGCGTCTGCAAGAGGCGGCTATGCTTCTGAAGATCCCGAAGCAAGAGAAGGGGATATGAAACCCCTGTTTGAAGCCATCATCAACCATATTCCTGCGCCCGAAGGCGATGTGGAAGCACCTTTGCAGGCTTTGATCTCCACCATCGACTACAGTGAATATGTAGGCAGAATTGGTGTTGGTAAAATCGAAAATGGTACCATCCATGTCAATGACGAAGTGGTGGTATTGAATATGCACAATACAGAAACACAGAAAAAAGTTCGTATCACAAAGCTGTATGAATTCGACGGTCTGCAGCGTGTGGAAGTGAAAGAAGCAAGTGTAGGCAGTATCGTTGCCCTCAGCGGTATCGAAGATATCATGATCGGCGACACCATCTGCTCTCCTTTGAAACCGGAAGCGCTGCCTTTCGTAAAAATTTCCGAACCTACAATTTCCATGACATTCTCTGTAAATGACAGTCCTTTTGCAGGAACAGAAGGGAAATATGTAACATCCCGTCACCTGCGTGACAGACTGTATAAGGAACTGAACACAGACGTCAGCCTGCGTGTAGAAGATACAGACTCTATGGATGCTCTGAAGGTATCCGGCCGTGGGGAACTGCATCTTTCCATCCTCATCGAAACACTGCGCAGAGAAGGTTATGAATTCCAGGTTTCCAAACCGGAAGTTCTGTTCCATGAAATCGACGGCAAAAAATGCGAACCTATGGAAGCTGTTACCATTGACGTGCCTGAAGAATTCGTGGGCAGTGTCATTGAAAAACTGGGCGGCAGAAAAGGTGAAATGACAAATATGTATCCTGCAAAAGGCGGATATACTCGTCTGGAATTCTCCATTCCTGCTCGTGGCCTGATTGGCTACCGTAGTGAATTTATGACAGATACAAAGGGGAATGGTATCCTGAATTCCGTATTTGATGGCTATGAACCTTATAAAGGTGAAATCCCTACCCGTGCACAGGGTTCTCTGGTTGCTTTTGAAAGCGGCGAAGCCATCACTTATGGTCTGTATAACGCGCAGGAAAGAGGCGACCTGTTTATTGGTGCAGGCGTAAAAGTTTATGAAGGTATGATCGTCGGCAGAAACGCAAGATCTGACGATATGGATATTAACGTATGTAAGAAAAAACAGCTGACCAATACACGTTCCTCTGGTTCTGATGATGCATTGCGTCTGACACCACCCATTCAGATGTCTTTGGAACAGTGTATGGAATTCATCGGTGATGATGAACTGCTGGAAGTAACGCCTGTGAGCCTGCGTATGCGGAAAAGAATCCTGGACTGCAACCAGCGCAGAAAATTCAGAATTCACGGGAGATAAATAGGAAGTAACAGGATAAGAGGTGCAATATGGCGGCAAGAACGAAAGGAAAAAGTTCATTTGTAAAACAGGCGGCGATTCTGGCATCAGCAGGGATGCTGGTACGCTTTCTGGGCTTTGTCTATCGTCTGCCCCTGACCAATATGCTGGGGGACGAAGGAAATGGCATCTATGGTACGGGGTATTATATCTATACCTTTTTGCTGATTTTGTCCTCGGCAGGTCTGCCTGCTGCCATTTCCAAACTGGTTTCCGAACGTTTGGCATTGCGGCAGTACCGCAATGCTCATAAGGTATTCCAGACATCTTTGATTGTTTCAGCTTCCCTTGGCACATTTTTTGCCATCTTGATGGCATTGACAGCCGGGCAACTGGCGGCGTTTGTGGATACACCGGACAGTTATTACTGTATTTTGTCCCTCTGCCCGACGCTGATTATCGTTGCTGTTATGTCTGTTTACCGCGGATATTTCCAAGGCATGAATACCATGGTGCCTACAGCCATTTCTCAGATTGTGGAACAGATTTTTAACGCCTTTTTCAGTGTATATCTGGCGTATATCTTCTTGGGGATGTTCATTCCGGAAGGAGAAACGAAAAATATCCCCTTGGGGGCAGCTGGCGGCACCATGGGTACCGGCATTGGCGCATTGGCAGGTCTGGTTGTTGTGTTCATCAGTTATATGATGATTCGTCCTTATCTGCTGCGTCGGGCAAAAATCTGCCGTCAGCCTTATGAAGAAACCAGAACAGAACTGGTGAAACGGCTCATGGGGACTGCTTGGCCTATTATTGTTGGTACGGCTGTATTCAGTATGACTAACCTGATTGATATTGGTATGGTTATGCATATTTTGACAGATACGGGCTTTTCTGAAACAGAAGCAACAATCCTGTATGGTCAGCTTTCTGGGAAATATGTAACATTGACTACATTGCCCGTTGCCATTTCCTCATCCATTGCTACTGCGGTTCTGCCCAGCATTGCGGCATCCAATCGTTTGGGTGAACGGAAACAGGTCAATCGGAAAATGAATCTGACCATGCGGATTTCCATGATCATTTCTGTGCCTGCGGCAGTGGGTATCGGTGTGCTTGGCCCTCAGATTATTGCCATGCTGTTCCCGAAGGCTTCTGATGGCGGCATTTTGCTGACAGTTGGTGCGGTTTCCATTATTTTCTTGGCTTTGTGCCAGACAGCAACAGGAATTTTGCAGGGCATTGGACACATCCGAGTGCCTGTTGTAGGTGCGCTGTTGGGTGCAGTGATGAAAGTCATTCTCAATGCGATTTTAATCCCCATTCCTGCGTTGAACATCATCGGCGCAGTACTGTCTACCACAGGCTGTTATGTGGTTGCGTCTATTTTTGATGTGTACATGTTGTCACGGATTACAAAAGTGCGTTTTGACTTTAAGCGTATTTTGTTCAAACCCATTCTTGGCTCTATTGTCATGGGTATCGCAGCATTGGGGGTATATTATGGTCTGTACCATTTTGTCCCCAGCAATACTCTTTGCACACTGGTTGCCATTGTATTGGCAATGGTGGTATATGGTGTTGTGATGCTGATCATCGGCGGTATTCAGGAAGAAGATTTACAGTCCATTCCCATGGGCGGCAGACTCATTCGTCTGAGCAAAAAACTGCATTTGATGTAAATATTGGCTCTTTTGCCGCAAGGCAAAAGGGCTTTTTTGTATATAGTTTTTGTGCTATAATATGATTGATGTTTTTGGCAGAAAAGCCGAAAGAATCATTGACATTCAGAAAAAATTTACGAAAAAAGAGGTGAGAATATGTTCGATATTGCGGAAGAATTGAAGAAGCTTCCTCAGAAGCCCGGTGTATACCTGATGAAAAATGAGGCAGGGGAAATTATCTATGTGGGAAAAGCCATCAATCTGCGGAACCGAGTGCGGCAGTATTTCCAAAGCAGCCGGAACCATACGGCAAAGACCCGTACCATGGTGCCCCATATTAAGGAATTCGAATATATTGTCACCGATTCAGAAATGGAGGCTTTGATTCTGGAGTGTACCCTCATCAAAAAGCACAGCCCCCATTATAATATCATGCTGAAGGATGACAAGACTTATCCTTATATCAAAGTGACAGTACAGGAGGATTTTCCCAGAATTTTTGCCACACGCAGAAGGGAAAAGGATAAAGCCAAGTATTATGGCCCCTTTACGGATGTGCTGGCAATGAAAGAAACGGTGGAAACCCTTCACAAATTGTTTCCCATTCGAAAATGCAAAAAAGTTTTTCCCAGAGATATTGGGAAGGAGCGTCCTTGTCTGAATTACCATATTGGGCAATGCTTAGCACCTTGCAGCGGCAATGTGACCAAAGAGGAATACGGTGCTTATGTGAAAGATGCCATGGATTTTCTGGAAGGCAGACATGATGACATCCGCAAACGTATGGAAGCGGAAATGATGGAAGCGGCAGAAAAAATGGAATTTGAAAAAGCCGCAGCCCTTCGGGATAAGATTTCTGCTATTAAAAGCGTGGCGCAGAAGCAGAAAATGGCGAATATGTCCTTGCAGGAAGCAGATGTCATTGCTTTTGTACGGGCATTTTCTCAGTGCCTTGTGCAGGTGTTCTTCATTCGAGATGGACAAATGACTGGCAGAGAAAACTTCAATTTGTCCGCACCTGAAGAACAGAGCCGCAGTGAGGTTATGACAGCTTTTGTAGAGCAGTTTTACAGCGGTACAGCCCATATTCCCAAAGAAATCATATTGCAGGAGCCTTTGACGCCGGAAGAAGCGCCTCTTTTGGAAGCCTATCTGGCAGAACGCAGAGGCGGCAAAGTGACCATTACCGTGCCCATGAAAGGGGAAAAACAGAAGCTGGTGGAACTGGCTTATAAAAACGCCAATATTGTTTTTGAACAGTTTGGCGAGAAAATGAAACGGGAAGAACAGCGTACCAAAGGGGCTATGGAGGAAATCCGTCAGGCGCTTGGTTTGCCCCAGATGCTTCATCGCGTAGAAGCGTACGATATTTCCAATACACAAGGTTTTGCTTCCGTTGGTTCCATGGTTGTTTTTGAGGATGGCAAGGCAAAATACAGCGATTACCGGAAATTTAAGATTAAAACGGTGGTAGGTCCTAACGATTTTGCTTCCATGCAGGAAGTTATTACCCGTCGTCTGAACCATGCCATCAGAGAAAAGTCGGAAGGGAAAAGCAGCAGCTTTACCCGCTTGCCGGATTTGATTCTTATGGACGGCGGCAGAACACAGGTTCATGCGGCAGAGGAGATTTTGGCAGCATTTGGTATGGAAATCCCTGTTTGTGGTATGGTAAAGGATGATAAACATCGCACAAGAGGACTGTTTTTTCAGGAAAAAGAAATTTCTATGCCCCTCACATCAGAAGGTTTTCGTCTGGTAACCAGAATCCAGGATGAAGTCCATCGTTTTGCCATCAATTACCATCGAAAGCTGCATCAGCAGCAGTCTTTGCATTCCGCGTTGGATGAAATCAAGGGCATTGGGCAGGTAAGGCGAAAAGCCTTGATGCGTCATTTTGGTTCTGTAGAAAAAATTGCGGAGGCAGAAGTGGCGGATTTGCTGGAAGTAGAAGAAATGACGATTCCTGCGGCAGAAGCGGTATATGCTTTTTTCCGGGGCATCGATATGGAAAAAGAAAAAGCGGCAGCGCAGTCGGAGTGAAAGGAGTGCGGATATGTATTCGGCATCAATCAAGAAATTCATGGAACACTTTAATTTAGAAAATATCCTGCCGGAAATCAGTCTGGACGGCAGGGTTATCAATCGAAAGGAAGTCAATCGTCCGGCTCTGCAGCTGACGGGATTTTATGAGCGTTTTGACAATGATAGAGTGCAGATTATCGGTCGAGTGGAACATAGCTATCTGCTGACACTGGATCAGGAACAACGCAGACAGGCTATATGCCACCTGTTTGAATTCCATATTCCCTGTCTGATTATCTGCAAGAATCTGGAAGTTTTTCCGGAGATGCTGTATTATGGCAGAAAGTATGGAATCCCCATTTTCCGTACGAAAGACAGCACCACCAATTTTGTGGCGGAGCTGATTGCGTGGCTTCACAATGAATTGGCGGAACGAGAAACCATTCATGGTGTTCTGCTGGATATTTATGGGGAAGGCGTGCTCATTACTGGTGACAGTGGTATCGGCAAGAGTGAAACAGCTCTGGAGCTTATCAAACGCGGACATCGTCTCATTGCCGATGACGCGGTAGAAATTAAGAAAATTGCTGACCGTACATTGATTGGCACATGTCCGGAACTGATCCGTTATCTCATTGAACTGAGAGGCATCGGCATCATCAATGTAAAAGAACTGTTTGGCGTAGGTGCGGTGAAACTGCAAAAAACCATAGACTTGGTTATTCGTCTGGAAATGTGGGACGGTACACCGGGAACTTATGACCGGATTGGTTTGGATGAGGAATATATTGATATTTTAGGGAATAAAGTGCTGTGTAATACCATTCCCATCCGCCCCGGCAGAAATGTTGCAGTCATTTGTGAATCAGCAGCCATCACCAATCGTCAGAAGAAAATGGGAACCAACACTGCCAAGGAACTGGAACAGCGGATTTTGGCAAGTATGCAAAAATCGGAGGAATAAACCATGATGGAAGAATTGAAGAAAAAGCTGTTGGAATTGTTGGGAGAAGAAGGTTTTCGCACAGAAGAAGCTATGGCAAAGCATACTACCTTCAGAACCGGTGGCCCGGCAGATCTGTTTTTGATGCCCCAGAACCGAACAGAATTGAAAGAAAGCATTGCCCTTTTAAAAGAATATAATGTGCCGTATATGGTCATTGGCAATGGCAGCAACCTGCTGGTAGGTGATGGCGGCATCCGTGGTGCTGTGATTCAGCTTTATCAGCGGATGCAGAACATCTCTGTAGAGGGTACAGAAATGACACTGGACTGTGGTGCTTTGCTGTCTGCGGCAGCGGCACAGGCAGCAGATGCATCTTTGGAAGGATTGGCATTTGCTTCTGGTATTCCCGGAACTTTCGGCGGTGCCGTGGTCATGAATGCAGGCGCTTATGGCGGAGAAATGAAGGATATTCTTGTTTCTGTGGATGTGCTGACAGCAGATCTGGAAGTAAAAACAATCCCTGCGGCAGAACTGGACTTGTCCTATCGTCATAGCGTTGTGCCGGAAAAAGGTTATATTGTGCTGGGCGGCAAGATGCAGCTGAAAAAGGGCAATGAACAGGAAATCCGGGAGCGAATGGCAGAATTGGCACAGCAGCGTCGGGAAAAACAGCCCTTGCAGTATCCCAGTGCAGGCAGTACCTTCAAACGCCCCGAAGGATATTTTGCAGGGAAACTCATCAGTGACGCAGGTTTGAAAGGTAAGACCATCGGAGGTGCTCAGGTTTCTGAGAAACATGCCGGTTTTATTGTAAATATCGGTGGTGCCACCACAAAAGATATTCTGGATCTCATTGTTTTCTGCCAAAAAACAGTGCAGGAGCAGTTTGGTGTGACACTGGAAACCGAAGTGAAAATCGTTGGGGAACGGTAAGAGATACGAAAGAGAGGTGTATCTTGTATGCGGTTTGTAATTGTAACAGGTATGTCGGGGGCAGGGAAAACCTCTGCACTGAAGTTTTTGGAGGATATCAACTATTTTTGTGTAGACAACATGCCGCCTGCTCTTTTGCCGAAGTTCGCAGAGCTTTGTTATGAGCAGGACGGCGGTTTTGAGCGAGTTGCCATTGGTATCGACATCCGCGGTGGGAAACTGTTTTACGACCTGTTTTCTGTGCTGTTTGAAATGCAGGAAAATGGGTATGACTATGAAATCCTGTTTTTGGATGCATCGGACAGTGTCCTCATCAAACGGTATAAGGAAACACGAAGAAGTCATCCTTTGTCCAGAAAAGGTTCCATTGAAGAAGGCATTTCCAAAGAACGGGAAATGCTGCGAGAGGTTAAGGCAAAGGCAACATATATCATTGATACCAGCAAGGTTTTGACAAGAGAGTTGAAGGAACAGATCAACCGTATCTTTCAGGATGATGAGAAATTTGAAAGCCTTGTGATTACTGTTTGCTCCTTTGGCTTCAAATATGGCATTCCAGCGGACAGCGATCTGGTGTTTGATGTGCGATTCCTGCCGAACCCTTACTATATCCCGGAATTGAAAGAGTTGTCAGGCAACGACAGTCAAGTCAGCGATTATGTCATGAGCTTTGCCGAAAGCCGCGAATTTTTGGACAAGCTGGTGGATATGCTGGAATTTTTGATTCCCCATTATATCAAAGAGGGCAAGAACAGTCTGGTCATCAGCATCGGCTGCACAGGCGGCAAACATCGTTCTGTGACACTGGCAAATGCCCTTTTTACAGCGTTGTGTCAGAAAGAGCACACAGTGCTGCTCAAGCATAACGATGTGGAAAAGGATGTAAAGAGAAAAGGTTAATCAAAAGAGTGAATGTGGAGAGTAAACCATGACAGAAACAGCAAATTTGTCATTTTCCTATAAGGTAAAAGAGGAGTTGTCCGCACATTTTGGGAATGCTCGCCATTGCCAAATTGCGGAACTGTCTGCCATTGTAAATATATGTGGAGGGATTTCCAGCTTTGGCAAAAGTTTTTGTTTAAAAATACAAACAGAGAATTTTTTCGTCGCGAAAAAGTGCTTTACATTATTACAAAATACTTTTAATATTAGAGTTGATATATCTGTGCGTTCGGGCGGTAAAAGACGACGGATTTATCTGCTCCTGATTCGAAATGCTGACGATGCGGCACGGGTGCTTATGGCAACGGGCATTTTACATAAGGACAGAGAACAGACAGTGACTTTTGATCGGATTTATCCGCCTGTGACAGCAGCAGTCTGTTGCCGACGGGCATACCTGCGCGGTGCTTTCCTGGCATCAGGTTCCGTGAATAATCCTGAGAAGAATTATCATCTGGAATTTGTGGTGAACAGTCCGCTTCTTGGGGCTGATTTGCAGGAAATGGTCAATTCCTTTGGTTTGGAAGCAAAGACCGTCACCCGTAAGGATCATGAAGTGATATATCTGAAAGAAGGCGAACAGATTGTTGACCTTTTGAATGTGATGGAAGCGCATCTGGCACTGATGGAACTGGAAAACGTCCGGATTGTGAAGGAAATGCGCAACGATATCAATCGTAAAGTAAACTGCGAAACAGCGAACTTGAATAAAGTTGTAGGAGCCGCAGTAAAGCAGCTGGAGGACATTATGTTCATTCAGAGTACCATGGGGCTGCAAAAATTGCCGCCGCAGCTGGCAGAGCTGGCAGAGGCGCGTTTGCAATATCCAGAGAAAAGTCTGAAAGAACTGGGAAGTTGTTTGTCGGAGCCACTAGGCAAGTCCGGCGTAAATCACCGGCTGCGTAAGATCAGCGCCATCGCAGAAACTTTGAGAGAGGGTAAAGGTGAAGGAAAATGACAGAAAAGACAGTTATCATCAAATCAGCGCTGGATGCAAGACAAGTAGCTTTCTTCGTACAGACAGCAGGTAAATTTCAGAGCGATATCAAGATTGCCATTGACAACAAAAAAGTAAGTGCAAAAAGCATCATGGGCATCATTGCTTTGGAAATGGCAGAAGGTCAGCGCGCAAACATCCTAGCAGAAGGCAGTGACGAAGAAGCAGCTGTAAACGAATTGGCAGCAGCATTATCTTAAACCGGAATTATTACATTAATTATTTATTCTACAAAAGAGCATTTGAAATCTCATAGGAAGCAGCACTTGTGGAATACGCAGGTGCTGCGTTTTTATTGCAATCCTGTGGGATTTCGTGTATAATATATAAGCTGTTTTGGCAGCGCAAAAACATAGTGTGATGAGATGTTCCTTGCGAAGGACGAAAGTCCCACCATCTCAAAAATAAAAAACAGGGGGTTTTTTTATGCAAAAAAATGGAAGTAAAACAAGAATGTTGGCATATACGGCGCTGGTAGCGGCAGTGTATGCAGTATTGACTGTTGGGGTTGCACCCTTAAGTTATGGCATGATCCAGATTCGTTTTTCCGAAATACTGGTATTGTTGGCTTTTGTGGACAAACGGTACGCACCGGGCTTAATTTTAGGCTGTTTCATCGCAAACTGCTTCAGTCCGCTGGGCATGGTGGATGCAGTCTTTGGTACTTGCTGTACGGCAGCGGCACTCTATGGCATTACCCATTTCAGCAAAAACTTGTTTATTGCAAGCCTTTGGCCTGTATTCTGCAATGCTTTTCTGGGAGTGGAGTACTATCTGCTGCAAAACGCACCGCTGTTCTTGACAGCAGGCACCATTGCGCTGGGTGAATTTTTGGCAGTATCCTGTGTGGGATATGCGATTTTCCGTCAGGTTATGAAAAACGGACACTTGGTCAGCCAATTGAAAATTGGATAAAAACAAGAGGGATAGACCTGAAAAAGGAATATCCCTTTTTTCGTGAAAACAGAATGGTCTTTTTTTGCCTCCTTCCGGCATAAGGTGAAGGGGGAGGGATGGATATGAAGCGAAAAAAATTGGTATTGGCTGTATCTGCTGCAGTGCTTTTAGGTGGATATACTGTAGGTATTTTTGGACAGACAGAAGGGGATTTGACCCAAAACCAGATAGAAAATCCCAATACATTGCAAAATAAAGAGGATATTGCCAAAAGCGTGCTGGAATCCACAGGGCGCAGCGGACAATATGACTTGCAGGATTTAGGAGATGTAACAGTGTATTTGGGAAGTGATGTGACGGGAAATCCGCAGGATGCCATTGTCACAGTAAGTTTTGGCCCGAAAAATACCGTTGTGGCAGCTTATACGGCTGATGGGAATGTTTATGAGTATACAGGAGATTTAGGGGATTTTTACGGCGTGCAGAATATCCGCTTTGTCCCTGTGCCGGAACTGAAAAAGGAGATTGTCATTGTGCGGGAGCAGGTGAATCAGTCTTTGGGTTCTTTTGAACAGTCGGATATCCTTCGGGGATATGTTTTCGACGGGAAAGAGTATCAGGATGTGCTCAATACACCCCAGAAAATCGAGTCCAGCTGGAATAATCTGTGGAATAAAGGAGAATTGCAGGAGCCAAGTCTGTGGAGGCGTGTAACGGAAGAAACGGAAAGCAAATGGACAGGAGGAGATGAACCATCCCTTACCATTACTCGTTACCAGAGTTATCTGGAATCCGATGACAAACGAGAAGGGGAAATACCGGATGATAATACGTTCCAAGAAAAAGACAGCCGCGTTGTGGTAGAGCGGTTTTACTGGTCAGATGAATGGAAACGCTTTATTCTGGATGAAGCGGTGGAAGTAGCCACAGGACAGCCCGTAGCCATCATTGAAAATCTGGCATCTTCCCCCTATTTGCTGGCAGATTTGCCGGATTTCAAGGATTACCGCATTGTGAGGAAGGACGGAACAACAGCTTATGTGGATGCGGAGGAACTGAAATTTTAATCTGGCAAGGGTATTGACAAATGGGTTTGGAGTGTTATAATAACACTATCGAAAAAAGGAAAACCTGTGATTAAGAGGAGTAGTTTTACAGACTGCACTTTCAGAGAGTCGTGGATGGTGGGAAAACGACAGTCAGCGTAAAATGAATGGACTTATGAGGGCGGACGAAAGCGTAAGTGAGTAGTAACCGACGGGAACCGCACCCGTTACCCTGGCGGACTGCATGAATGTGCAGGCAAAGTGGATGAAATCTCATCAATTTGGGTGGTACCGCAGGATAACCAGTCTTGTCCCATAGGAATATGGCGACAGGACTTTTTTTATTGTCAGGAGGGATTTGTATGAATCAGACAGGCAGACGATGGCGCAGCCATTGACAAGGTACAAGGATAAAAGATAACCCAATATTTTGATTTGATAAAAGGAGAGATTACTTATGAAAAAAATGATGGCTTTGGCAATGGCAGCAGTAATGACAATGGCAGCACTGACAGGCTGCGGCGGCAGTGGTGACAGCGCAAGCGGCGATGTACCTGTCATCGGTATTTCCCAGTATGGACAGCATGCTTCTTTGGATAACTGCCGTGAAGGCTTCCTGTTAGGTCTGGAAGAAAGCGGCTTGGTAGAAGGCGTAGACTATGTAATTGATTATCAGAATGCAGGTTTTGATGACACCATCGCACAGCAGATTGCGCAGAACTTTTCCGCAAACAACGTAGCTCTGATGTGCGGTATCGCAACAAACTCTGCAACAGCTTGCTATGCAGCGGCAGAAGATAAAAACATTCCCGTTATTTTCACAGCAATCACAGACCCTGTGAAAGCAAAACTGGACAGCGGCAATATCACAGGTACCAGTGATAAACTTCCCATTGAAGAACAGCTGAAACTGATCCGTGCCCTGCAGCCCGATGCAAAAACAATCGGTATCCTGTACACAACAAGCGAACCCAACTCTGTTTCCGCAGTGGAAGAATATCAGGCAAAAGCACCTGAATACGGTTTCACCATCGAAGCCATTGGTGTTATGCAGCAGTCTGAAGTATTGCAGGCAGCAGATACTATGATTTCCAAAGGCGTTGACTGCATGACAAATCTGACAGACAATAACGTGGTAGGCGTTCTGCCCTCCATTCTGGAAAAAACAAATGATGCAGGCATCCCTGTATATGGCAGTGAAATTGAACAGGTAAAAATCGGCTGTATCGCATCCGCAGGTATCGAATATGTAGCGCTGGGCAAGAGAACAGGTGAAATGGCAGCGAAAATCCTGAAAGGCGAAGCAACAGCAGAAGAAATGCCTTACGAAACCATTACAGACTCTGAAATCTACTTCAATCCTGATGTACTGACAGCCATGGGTCTGACATTACCCGAAGATATCGCAGCGGAAGCCATTGATGTAACCGCTGAATAAGAAAAAGGCAAGAGAGAGGGTTTTCTGTTATGAATGCAATGATGGAATTATGTATCAGCACGTTGACACAGGGCTTTATATATGCCCTGTTGTCCTACGGCGTATATATCACCTATAAGATTTTGGATTTTCCTGACTTGACTGTGGACGGCAGTTTTCCTTTGGGGGCAGCTGTAACAGCCATCATGCTGGTTAAAGGCGTGAATCCTTTTGTGACACTGCTGGCAGCTCTTTTCATTGGCGCTGTAGCAGGGTTTGTGACTGGTTTTATCCATGTAAAACTGGGTGTGAGAGATCTGCTGGCAGGTATCATCACTATGACCGCATTGTTCTCCATTAACCTGCAAATTGCTGGATCTAACTTGGCAATCGAACGGAGCATTGATACCATTTTCACTTCCGGCCCTATTATGGCAATTATGGGCAACAGCTCCCTGATTTATCGGAAATTTGTGGTGGCTCTGGTTCTGGCAGTGGTTGTGAAACTGATTCTGGACTGGTATTTGAAAACAAAGAGCGGTCTTTTGCTTCGTGCCGTTGGGGATAACGCCACACTGGTTACAACACTGGCAAAAGATAAAGGCAATGTAAAACTCCTTGGTCTGGTCATTGCCAACGCGTTGGTTGCTCTTTCTGGTGCTGTTGTTTGTCAGGAACAGCGTGCATTCTCCAGCACCATGGGTACTGGTCAGGTGGTATTTGGCCTGGCGGCAGTTATCATTGGTACTACATTGTTCCGTAAACTCAGCTTCTTTAAAGCAACTACGGCAGTGCTCATCGGCAGTGTGTTCTATAAGGCTTGTATTCAGGTTGCCATCAGTCTGGGGCTGCCTGCAAACCTGCTGAAACTGGCAACAGCAGTATTGTTCCTAGTGGTTTTGGTACTGGGCAACAAACAGAAAGGCGGCGAAGATCGTGCTTGAACTGAAACATATCAAAAAAGTATATAATCCGGGCACAGTAACAGAAATGTGTCTGTTTGACGATTTTAATCTGACTGTAAAAGATGGAGAATTTGTTTCCATCGTCGGCAGCAACGGCAGCGGCAAAACTTCTATGCTGAACATCATCTGCGGCACCATCCCCATTGAAGGGGGACAGGTTCTCATTGGCGGCAAGGATATTTCCAAAATGAAGGACTTCCAGAGATACCGCACCATTGGTCGTGTGTATCAGAATCCTTCTATGGGTACATGCCCCAATCTGACTATGCTGGAAAATATGTCTTTGGCAGACCACAAAGGGAAACACTTTGGTCTGGGCTTTGGTATCAATAAAGCAAGAGAAAATTATTACAGAGAGCAGCTTTCTATTCTGGGGCTGGGGCTGGAAGATAAAATGCATGTAAAACTGGGAGCGCTCTCCGGCGGTCAGCGTCAGGCGGCATCCTTGATCATGTCCACATTGACACCCATTGAATTCCTGATTTTGGACGAACATACAGCGGCGCTGGATCCCAAAACAGCGGAAATCATCATGGAATTGACCCATAAAGTTGTGGAAGAAAAGAAACTGACTGCTATGATGGTTACCCATAACCTGCGCTATGCGGTGGAATATGGCAGTCGTTTGATCATGATGGATAAGGGCGGCATCGTTATGGACAAAGCCGATGAAGAAAAGAAAAATACAAATATTGATGATATTTTGGATGTATTTACTTCCATCAGTATTGAATGCGGCAACTAATATAGAAAATAAAAAAGAAAGAATTAGAGCAATTTCTTCTTAAGAAACCATATCAAATAATATAAAAATAAGCAAGCTGGAATCCTCTGTATATAAGGATTTCAGCTTGCTTTGTTTTCTTATGAAAATGTCCCTAAAATTCTTTCTTTTTGTTTATGTATATTTCTCCATGATTTCATGGATAGTTTTCATCAGTTCATCATATAAAACTTCATATCCGCGGTTGCTCAGGTGCTCACCGTCATATTGGAAGCAGGCTTCATAGTCTGCTTTATTTTTTATGCTTTTATAAACGGAAAAGAGATCCATCACAGGCAAATTGTATTCCGCAGCTACCTTTTTGACCATTTCACCGTAATATTCAAGACGATCGTTGGTGGTGAATGGATAAAAATCTGTATCCACCATGGAAGGCGGTGTCATCAGTACAATAAGAGGAACCCCGTTGTGGAAATCACTTTCTGTGGATAAAGACAAAATCTGCGTAATGATTTGCCGCAGGTTTTCCTCAAATTCATAAGGTGTCCGGTACTGCCCTTCGTTCAGGGCACTGTCATTGGAGCCAAACCAGATAAAGACCATTTGCGGTTTGTGCTGTAAGACACTGCCTTTCAGCCGCGCCAAAGCCTCCCGTGTAGTGTGTCCATTGATGCCGCTGTTGCGTACTTCCCAAGAGTATTGGGGATATGCTTTCGGCAGTTCTTTGGAAAGATAATAAGGATAGGCAATATGTTCCAACACACCATAACCATAGGTTAAGCTGTCGCCAAAACAGACGATCTTCATTTCTGCATTTGCCATAATTTTTTTCACTCCCATCGCATGTTTTGCCTTGATTGTAAAGGTTTGGGCTGCGTTTGTCAATCATTGGCGAAAAGACTGGATATGGCAGAAAGGAACTGTTTTTTATATCCACGGCTTACATAGGCATGTTGGTCACTGTGGAAAAAAGAAAGTTCCCAAGGGTTTTTGCTCTTGTCCAAATAAGAGATGTTGCTTAGATTGACGATAAAGGAGCGATGGGTTTGCACCATATAGGAAGAATGCATGGTTTCGCGGATTTTATAAAGGGGCATGGAAAATACCACTTCTTTTGTGCGTAAATGAAAAATGGCTTTTTTCATGACGATTTCGATAAACAATATATCCTCATAGGGAAAACTGTAAATCCCTTTTGCTGTGGAAATTTGGCATAGGCGCGAGCTGAAATCTTTTGTGTGCTGAAAAAGCAAATGGTAATAATGGATTAGATGTGCCAGTTCCTGTTCTTTTTCTTGCGTAAGAGGGAGCATGAAGATTTCGATAAAATTCCATTGGGGGATCACCTGTAGGATATGAGCAATCTGTGTAGAAAGCAGAATAACTGGTGTATGTATATTATTCGGGAATTTACGAAGAAATGTCATAAAACGTTTTGCGTAAATAAAGTCCAAATCAGGCATAAGCAAAACGCAGTGGATTTTGATCTGTTTGCAGAAAGAAACAGCTTTTTCCAGTGAATTGCTTTCATACAGCACAAAATCAGCATTTTGACCGCAAATGTTCTGTACCTTTTCGGAGGTGATTTTGCTGAAGTTGACCAATAACAGGTGAAACATATTGATTCCTCCCATAGTTTTCTGAATCTATACCCATCTTATCACACAATGTGAAAAAATAAAAGCAGTATCATAATTTTCATTCTGGAGAATATATTGGAAAAAGGAGGTGGACATGTATGGCTGAATTGGGAGGACTATGGAAATCACTGCCGCCGGCACTGGGGAAGATCATACAGGATAGTAGTTGCTCTTTGGAACATCTGGAAGAAATTCGTCTGCGATTGGGACAGCCCATACTGCTCAAAGAGAAAGGCAGATGGATTCCCTGTATGGCAAAAAACGACAAGAAAAGACATATTTTTTCAAATTGTGACATGAAAGCATGCGTTTCTTTGTTGAGTGCCTATTCATTATATGCTTTTGCGGAAGAAATCAGACAGGGTTTTTTGACCATAGAGGGCGGACATCGTATTGGTTTTTGCGGAAAAGCTGTCATGGAAGATGGGAGAATCAAAACGCTGCACCCCATCAGTTCTTTGAACATCCGTATTGCGCGGGAGGTAAAAGGATGTGCGGATGGTATCTTGCCATATCTGTTTTCTGACGGGCATTTCTGCCATACGATGATTCTTTCTCCGCCGGGGTGCGGCAAGACCACATTGCTTCGGGAACTAATAAGAAAATTGAGCAGAACGGAAGGGGGATATGCTGTAGGCGTAGTGGATGAGAGGGGAGAGATTGCAGGCATGTGCGGCGGCATTGCTCAAATGGATTTGGGAGAATGTACGGATGTGATCAGCGGCTGTCCAAAAGCAGAAGGTATGCTGCTTTTGCTGCGGAGTATGTCCCCACAGATCATTGCTGTGGACGAGCTTGGGCGTGAAAATGACTTTTTGGCAGCTTCAGACCTAATCCATGCTGGCGTGAAGCTTCTCTGCACTGTCCATGGCAGTTCTTTGGAAGAATTGGAAAAGAGAACTTTGCTCAGCGGTTTGTTAGCCCATGAAGTGGTGGAACGCTATGTGATTTTATCAGCATCTCAAGGCGTTGGCACAGTGGATGCCATTTTGGATGGCAATGGACAGGTCATTTACGAAAAAGGAGGGGCGTCATGGTACAAAGCATCGGGATTTGCATGATTCTGGCAGTGACAACACTGACAGGCGCTTATTTTTGTCTTAGGGAAAAGTACCGCCTTCAGGATTTGCGAGAACTGGAAAAAGCCTTGGTCATGATGGAAAGCCAGATTCGTTTTTTGTCTGTACCTCTGTCGGAAGTGCTGGAAAATATTAGTTACCAGACCAAAGGACAGGTTGGGATGCTCATGGAGAAAGCGGCAAAAGCCATGGCGGAAAGGACAGGGGAAACTGCCGAGGAGATTTGGGAAGCGGTATGGATGCAGCATATCTCCCATACTTATTTTTCCGGAGAGGATTATCAAAGTATCCTCCGCTTTGGCAAGACGTTGGGGTATCTGGATCAGGAGCAGCAGAAAAATAGTACCGAGCTGTTTTTAACGGAGTTACGGCAGAAATGCGGACAGATTGAGCGCAGGCTGGAGAAAAACGGACGGCTTTACTATAGTATGGGTTTTTTAGGCGGTTTGATGCTGGTCATTGTGCTGCTGTAAAGAATGGAGGGGAAGAAAAATGGATATCAGTATCATATTTCGCATTGCCGCGGTGGGGGTGCTGGTGGCAGTGCTCAATCAGGTTTTGCTGCGGGCAGGAAGGGAAGAACAGGCCATGCTCACGACTCTTGCAGGGTTGGTGGTGGTGCTCTTTTGGGTGATACAGTATGTCAGCACACTTTTTGAAACCATGGAAACCATGTTTCGTTTTTAGGAGGGGATGAAGGTGGAAATGGCAGCATTGGCGGCTTTTGGATTGACAGGAACTTTTTTGGCCTTGGTACTGAAAAAAGAAAATCCTCAATTTGCCCTTTTGACAGCATTGGCAACCGGAGTCCTTCTCTTTTTGCAGATTTGCAGTCCCTTGGGAGAATTGCTGGATATGCTGCAGCAGATGGCAGAACAGGCAGGTGTTGCAGAAGGATATTTTGGCATTGTGCTGAAGGTCATCGGCATTGCTTATCTTTCTCAGTTTGCTTCTCAGCTTTGCGCAGATGCAGGGGAGGGCGCTGTAGCTGCAAAAATCGAATTGGCTGGAAAAGTCTTGATTATGGCAATTTCTATTCCTGTGTTGACGGAAGTCCTTCAAGTAGTATTGACGCTGGTGTGAAAAGGGGGAGATCCATGAAAAAAATCGGCATGATGGTGTTATTGAGTCTGTTCCTCCTTGCTGTGCCAGTACCTGCTTGGGGTGCTTCTGCAGAACTTGCGCCTTATCTGGAAGATCTTGACATGGAACAGATTGACGCGGCAGCAGGGGATGCTGTGGAGGATGTGACCTTTTCTGAATTGGTGAAAGATGTGCTTTCGGGTGATTTTTCCTTTTCCATGGAGGAGATTTGGGGAAAATTGGGAGAAATTGCTTTCGGTGAATTGCGGACACAAACAAAATTAGTGATGCAGCTTATTGCGGTATCGGTACTGGCTGCGGTTCTGCGGCAGGTGAGCGGCTCTTTTTGCGGAAGAGAAGTGGGAGAAATGGGGTTTTACGTCTGTTATATGGTGTTGATTGTAGTCATCATTACCACCTTTTACGACATGACAGCCATGGTGGTGGAGCGAGTGGAGCAGACGGCGGATATTTTCGCGGCAATGCTCCCTGTTTTTCTGGCACTGGCGGCATCTTCTGGTAATTTGACACAAACAGCACTCATGGGGCCTACCATGATGGGTGGATGTACTCTTATTGTATTGATACTGAAAAGTGTCATTGTTCCTGTACTGTTGGCAGCGGTGGCTCTGGAATTGGTAGACCGTCTTTCGGAACAGCCCCTCACAGCCAGATTTGCAGCACTGCTGCGGCAAGGTGTATCTTGGGGGCTGAAAGGATTGGCAGGAGGATTTATGCTGCTGTTGTCCTTACAGAAAATCGGCGGCGGTGCTGTCAATGGTCTGGCGGTACGGACAGCAAAGATTGCTGTTAATGCGGTGCCTGTGGTAGGGGATGTCATGGGGGGCGCAGTGGATACGGCAGCGGCGGTAGCAGGCACCATCCGCAGTGGAACATTGGCGGCGGCAGTGATTTTTTTATTGCTGCTCTGCATTCCGCTGGTAGTGAAGTTGGTGGCAATGACACTGATCTTCAAGCTGACGGCAGCGGCAGTGGAATCTGTCTGTGAAGCCCGTTTGGTGGAGTGCATCGGCATTGCAGGAGATTATACAGCCCTTCTGCTGGGCGTTGTTTTTCTGGTGGAAGTAATGTTCCTGTTTTCTTCTGTACTTCTGCTGGGGGTGTTGTAGAAAGGAAGTGAGAGGCATGATGGAGGCTTTTACCGCATATATAAAAACTATAAGCGCCTTGACCGTTTTTTCGGTGGCTGTGGGGCTGTTGATGCCAAAGGGAAATTTTCGGCAGTATATCCGATGGTTATTGGGACTCTTGGTGCTTTTGGCAGTGCTGAAACCCATGATGGGGCTGTTTCACTTGGAAGAAATGGATTTTGCCCATTTTTTTGCATTGCCGGAACAAGAAGTGACTTATGATGCAAAACTGGGAGAAAACTGGACACGAAAGACAATGGAAAATCAGGTTTTGTCAGAACTGCAAAGGCAGGAGCCCAATGTAGATGGCGTACATATTGCATGGAATGAGGAAAGCGGACTGCCGGAGGAAATGGAAATCAGCGGAAAAAATCTGCCGGAATCCCTCAAGGATAAGGCGGCAAAAGAATATGGCATGGAAATAGAAGCCATTACGCTGGTTCCGTAATATACAAAAGGGGGAAAGAGAATGAAAAACGATTTTTTACGCCGCTTATTTTGTCCAGAAAATCGGCAGGTGCGGATGAAAATGGCGGCAGGGCTCCTCATTGGCATTGCGCTGCTGCTGAGTAGTCATTTTGTGGAAGGAGAACCAAAGGAACAAGGGGCTGTGGAAAATGTACAGCAAACCACAGGAGAGAGAGCCGAACGGCAGTTGGAAGCAGAACTGGAACGGGTTCTCAGTCAGGTGGCAGGAGCAGGAGAAGTGCAGGTGCTTTTGACTTATGCCACCACTGCGGAAAGTACCCCTGCCAGAGAGGAGAAAATTGAAGAAAGCAATGGAAGCAGTGAAAATGCCGTAAGCCGAGAAAGCACAGTGGTGCTGATGGAGGACGGCAGCGGCGGACAGTCACCGCTGATTCTGACAGAGACAGCGCCGCAGGTGGAAGGTGTGCTCATTGTAGCACAGGGAGCCGGTGATCCGGTGGTATGTGATGGGTTAAGTCGTGGGGCACAGGCATTGCTGCAGGTGCCTGCACATAAAATAGCCATACTCAAAATGAAATAAGGGGGAAAAAGTATGTTTACAGTAAAACGGAATCAAGTGGTAGTGACAGCATTGGCAGTGATGATTGCGGCGGCAGGGTATCTGAATTTTCAGGAAACCAAGTCCGCAGAAGGCACCAAAACTGCCATGGAACTGACAGAAGAGGGGGATATGGCAGCGCTGATGGAGGATGATTATGCGGCGCTTCCAGATGATATGCCCACAGAAGAAGGGGCTTTAGACCCTCTGACTGCGGAAGCATCCACAACCACAGGGGATGGGGCGGCAGTCTTTGCCAGTGCCAATACCAGCGACGATGCCTCCAGTTATTTTGCGGAAGCCAAACTGGAAAGAGAACAGTCCAGAGCAAAACAGAAAGAGATCCTCACAGAAATGCTGAACAACAGCAATGTCAGTGAAAGCCAGAAGAATGTTTGCAGTGACAGCATGCTGGAATTGCAGGAGCGCATCGAAAAAGAAACAGCAGCAGAAGCTATGATTGAAGCCAAGGGGTTTTCTCAAGCCTATGTCCGCATGGATGACGATACGGTGGACGTGGTAGTGGATAAAGACACTTTAACAGACGCAGAAGTGGCACAGATTCAAGATATCGTCAAACGCAAAACAGGATACACCGCGGAACAGATTCGGATTTCCACATGGAAGCAGAGCAAGTAAAAAAACGTACATCATTTTATGACAGTTTCTTAAGAAGGAACTGTCATTTTTTATGGGATTTTAGCCAGATAGAGGAACGGTTTTGTATGCATAAAATGAAAGGAAACGGTATGTTTCGGAAAACAGAAAATTTTGGTAATATATATATGATAAAGAAGGAATTTTGGAAACAGTCTGGTAAGAAAATGGAAAAATGTGGTAAATTTAATCTTTTTTCGCAAAAAATTAAGAAACTTTTCGAATTTTCTTAGCACAGTTTTCAAATTGTTTTGGTATATTCTTGTATAAATATTTAAGTAGAACGAAAAAAGAAAGGAAGTTGCCTCATGAAACTGATTACATTTGCCGTACCATGTTACAACTCTCAAGATTATATGCGGCGCTGTATTGATACATTATTGACTGGCGGAGAAAAAGTAGAGATCATCATCGTCAATGATGGTTCCAAAGACCGCACAGGAGAAATTGCTGATGAATATGCGGCAAAGTATCCAACCATTGTCAAAGCTGTTCATCAGGAAAATCAGGGACACGGACAGGGTGTAAATGTGGGTCTTGCCCATGCAACGGGAGAATTTTACAAAGTGGTGGATTCTGATGACTGGCTGGATACCAAAGCCCTGCAGGAAGTGCTGGAGCGCATGGAAAAATGGCGGATCAATCAGACACCTGTGGATATGCTTGTCTGCAATTACATATATGACCATTTGTACGAAGGCAGACAGCAGCAGATTCATTATCGCAATGTGTTTGAATCAGGCAGTCTGTGCAATTGGCATGAGATTGGTCGGTTTTTGCCTACCCAGTATCTGATTATGCATGCATTGATTTTCAAAACAGAAGTACTGCGCAAAAGCGGCGTGCAGCTACCGAAGCACACATTTTATGTAGATAATATCTTTGCTTATCAGCCACTGCCTTTTGTGGAAAATATTTTTTATCTGGATGTGGATTTGTACCACTACTTTATTGGACGGGAAGACCAGTCTGTCAATGAAAAAATGCTCATGAAGCGCATTGACCAGCAGATTCTGGTAACAAAACTGGTTTCTGCCTGTACAGATCTCCATCAGGTGCGGGAGAAAAAATTGGCGACGTACATGACCAGAAACATTTCTGTTATGATGGCCATTTCTTCCATTCATCTGCTGCTCATCGGCGATGCAGATGCCATGGAAAAAAGAAGAGAATTATGGGAGTATATGCGTCAGATGGACAAAGGACTGTATAAGACCCTGCGTTATAAACGCCTCAGCGGTCTGACATATCTGCCGGGGAAACTGGGAGATTTCGCGACCCTGACAGGCTACCGACTGGCGCGGAAACTGGTGAAATTTCAGTAAAAAAGAAGGCGAAACAAATGGAGAAACTTTATATTGCTCTGGTAGATACACCGGGATTTTTTGCAAATATCATACGCCGCGTCATAAAGCTTTCGTACTGTCATGTGGTAATGTCTTTTGATGCGGATTTTCAGGAGGCGTACAGCGTTGGGCGGCGTGACCCTGCCATTCCTTTTTTTGCAGGATTTATCAGAGAAAATACACCGAAGATACTGCGTGTATTTCCTCAGGCGCGGTACAGGGTCTGCGAACTTTCCTGCACGGCAGAACAGAAAGTGCTGCTGTGGGAGAAAATGAACGCCTGTTATGAAAAAAGATTCCGGTATCATTACTGCATCATTGGCTTGCCTTTTATCTGGCTGCAAAAGCCGTTTTATCAAAAGAATCACTATACTTGTTCTTCTTTTCTGGCGCAAGCCATGGAGGAGGTTGGCCTGACGCTTTTTGACAAGCATTTCTCCATGGTCACACCAAAAGATTTTTATGAACTGGAGCAGATGAAGGTACTTTATGAAGGATATCTGTCGGATTATGTCATAAGCCGCCATTTGTTTTATGGGAAAGGAGAAGTGTATGGTACATAAATATGTGGGCAGTATCTTGTTTTTGTGTCTGCTCGTGGGAATCACCATATACGTTCTTGTGGAAAATAATGACATGGGGGCTGTGGCTGCGGCGATGGCGCGAGCCGACCATAAATGGATACTGGCTGGTGTTGTGTCGGCATTGTTTTTTGTGTCAGCAGAGGGCAGTATCATCTGTTATCTGCTGAGAGCCATCAAACAAAAAGTGTCATTGTTGAAATGTATCAGTTGGTCTTTTATTGGATTTTTCTTTTCGGGTATCACACCATCTGCCACAGGCGGACAGCCAGCCCAGCTTTACTATATGAAAAAGGCTGGATTGCCACTGGCAGACAGCACACCGGTGCTTATGGTAGTGGCGGTGCTGTACAAATTTGTACTGGCGGTTTTGGGTCTACTGATTGCTTTTTTTTGGCATAAACAGTTAGGCGCCTATTTTCAGGGATATTACTGGCTGTTCTATCTGGGCATTGGGCTTAACGCCATACTGGTTGCCATATTGGTCTGGGTCATGGTAACGCCTGTATGGGCAGAAAAAACAGCACTGTTTCTGGAAGGATTTCTGGTGAAGATCAGACTTCTCCATCCTAAAGAAGAACGGAAGGAACGTCTGCGAGAGGCAGTGGCAAGATATGGCGCAGTGGTACGGTTTTTTCAGGAAAATCCAAGAAAAATTGCCATAGCAACCATGATGACACTGGTGCAGAGATGCAGTCTGTTTTTCTTGACATGGCTCATTTATCGCGCCATGGGATTGGAAGGCGTTAGTCTGTTTTGGATCATGGTGCTGCAAGCAACGGTATATATTGCAGTGGATATGCTGCCGTTTCCCGGTTCAGCAGGAATTTCGGAGTTGGTTTATGCGGCGGTGTTTGCGTCCGTTTTTCCGGGAAGCGATCTGGCGGCATCCATGTGTATTTCCAGAGGCATCAGTTTTTATCTGGTGCTGTTGGTAAGTATGGGAATCTGGTGCGTCTGTCATTTTCGCAGTCAGACGTGCGAATCAATGAAATGAAAGGGATAGAAAGAGGGAACAATTATGATGAAACAATGGAAGGGGAAACCGGATGTGATCGTGGCTGGCGCTGGCTTTGCCGGTGCAGTTGCGGCAAGAGAGTTGGCAGAAGCCGGAAAACAGGTATTGGTACTGGAAAAAAGAGCACACATTGGCGGAAATATGTATGAAGAAGAAAACGAAGCAGGCATCCGTATCCATGTTTATGGCCCTCATATCTTCCATACCAATGATGAAAAGGTATTTCATTATATCCGCCGGTTTGGACAGTGGGATACATACGAACATCGAGTGAAAGGAAAAATCAAGGATCAAGAAGTTCCCATTCCTTTTAACTTTACATCCTTGGAAGCATTGTTTCCTATGGAGCAGGCAAAGAAATTGGAAGCGAAACTGCTCAGGGCTTTTTCTGGAAAAACGAGAGTGACAGTGCTGGAGTTGATGGAACATACTGATAAAGAAATTGTAGAACTGGGACAATTTGTGTTTGACAATGTTTTTAAAGGGTATACTGCAAAGCAGTGGGGTGTTCCGGTTTTGCAGGTAGATCGTTCTGTCATTAGCCGTGTGCCTGTGGTTTTGGGCAGAGATGACCGTTATTTTGGCGACCGTTATCAGTTGATGCCCAAGGAAGGCTATACCAAGATATTCGAAAATATGCTGTGCCATAAGAATATTGTCTGTCAAACAGGTGTGGATGCGATGGATATTTTGACATTGCAGCCGGATGGCACCATGCGTTTTGACGGAGAGTTATTTGACGGTATATTTATTTATACAGGCATGCCTGATGTATTGCTGCAAAATAGCTTTGGATGTCTGCCTTATCGTTCTTTGCATCTGGAATTTGAAACACTGCAGCAGGATGATTTCCAGTCTGCAAGTGTTGTCAACTATCCCAACAGTGAAGACTTTACCAGAATTACAGAATTTAAAAAATTGACAGGTCAGAAAAAGACTGGGATTACAACCATTCTTCGGGAGTATCCTATGGCATTTACGGCCAAAGACGGACAGGAAGCATATTATCCCATTGAAAATCCACAGAACAGAAGTCTTTATGAAATGTACCAAAAGGCGCTTGCGCAATGGGACAACCTGTATTTGTGCGGCAGACTGGCAGAGTACCGCTATTACAATATGGATGGCGCCATCCTCCGTGCGCTGGAATTGACACAGGAAATTCTGGAAAAGGAAAAAGTATGTCTGGCAGTGGAAGCATGATGTGAATTTATTCATGTTTTGTTGTATATTTATTTGCATTGAGGTATCTTTTCTGGTATACTGATATGAAAGACAGAGAAACGGCATTGCACGATTTCGTACCACGGAAAGCAGTGGAAATGCTGTTTTGTAAGACAAGACAGGAGGTCGGAAATATGTCTGAAGACAAAATCACAAACGGGCAGATTCAGATCGCGGACGAGGTCATCAGTGTCATCGCCGTAACAGCGGCATTGGAAGTGGATGGCGTGACAGAAGGCGCCGGAAGCGGAAAAGGCTTTGTAGAATTTTTCGGCAGAAAAAGCCAGACAAAATGCGCCAAAATCGAAAGTGACGGCGGAGAAGTGGTACTGGATATGGAAATTATCGTGAACTTTGGCACAAAAGTTCAGGTTGTTGCTGAAGAAGTGCAGAAAAGAGTCAAGAATGCCGTGGAAACCATGACAGGACTTTCTGTGCCTGTTGTCAATGTGGCAGTGGCAGGCATTGTGAAGGAAAAAACCGCAAAAGCGGACGAAGAAGAATAAAAAAATGGATTTATACCACTCCTGCATAGGAGTGGTATTTGTCCCTATTGTAATGAGAAAAGCGGAGGATGATTATGAGCCGAAGAAATGCGAGAAAAAATGCTTTTGTACTGTTGTTCCAGATGGAATTCAATGCAGCGGAAGAACAGGAACAGATGACAGATCTGTTTTTTGCGGAACAGGATGAAGTGGTGACTGAAGAAGATAAAGCCTACACCATGGCAGCGGTGGAAGGCACTAGAGCCCATGTGGAAGAAATTGACGCCATTATCGACAGTTTTGCAAAGGGCTGGAATACCCAGAGAATGAACAGAGTGGATCTGGCAATTCTGCGACTGGCAGTATATGAACTGAAATACAGCACAGAAGCCCCTGTGGGTGTTGTTATTAATGAAGCGGTGGAATTGGCGAAAAAATACAGCTCTGACGAAGCACCTGCCTTTATCAATGGTGTGCTGGGGAAAATTGCTTCTGCATGAAGGGAAATGAACCGGTATGATTGAACCGAAAATTTTTACGGTTGGACAGATCAACCGTTATATTCGCAATTTACTGGAAAACGATTTTATATTGAGCAGCCTTTTGGTGAAAGGGGAAATCTCCAATTTCAAAGCCCATAGTTCCGGGCATTTGTATTTCACATTGAAGGATGCATCTGGGGCATTATCCTGTGTCATGTTCCGTCAGGATGCGGCAGGACTGCCTTTTGAACCAGAAAACGGCATGCAGGCGGTAGTATATGGTCACATTTCTCTTTACGAGAAAACGGGGCAGTACCAGCTTTATGCGGAATTTATGGAGCCTTTGGGCATTGGAGCCTTACAGGTTGCTTTTGAGCAGTTAAAAGAAAAGCTGGCGGCAGAAGGATTGTTTGACGGAGATTTCAAAAGAGAAATCCCGAAAAATCCTTCTTGCATCGCAGTCATCACATCCCCCACAGGAGCAGCTGTTCGGGATATCCTGCAAATCGTCAAACGCCGAGACCCAAATGTGAAAGTGGCTATTTTTCCCACATTGGTACAGGGCGAACAAGCAGCGGCAGATATTGTCCGTTCTCTGAAACTGGTCAATGAATGGGGAAAAGCAGATGTCATCATTTTGGGACGTGGCGGCGGTTCCATGGAGGATTTGTGGTGCTTCAATGATGAAAATGTGGCGAGAACTGTTTTTGCGTCAGAAATTCCTGTGATTTCTGCTGTAGGTCATGAAACAGACTTTACCATTACGGATTTTGTAGCAGACATGCGGGCGCCCACGCCTTCCGCAGCAGCGGAATTGGCAACAACGCCTCTGGCAGAACGCAGGGAAACCTTTCACCGTTTGGAACTGCGGATGGAACGGGACATAAGTGCCCTTTTGACATCCTGCCGCAGACGGCTGGATTTGCTGAAATCCCGTCCTGTCATGGAAAGACCTTTGGAGCGGATTTACCGTACCATGATGGATGTGGAGGAAACCCAGCAGCGGCTGGATAGAGAAATGACAAACCGTCTGATGCAGCGAGCGGAACGGTGGCAGTATCTGACCAATCGTCTGGAAGCTGCGTCGCCGCTGGCAGTCATGTCACGGGGATATGTGATGGCTGTCGCATCATCAGGAAAATTGCTGACTTCTGCAAAACAGGCGGAAGTGGGGGATAGGGTCACCCTGCATTTGCAGGATGGCAAAATGGAAACAAAGATTCAGGAAAAGGAGGTGTTTACCCATGGCGAAAAAGAAAGTCACCTTTGAAGAAGCCATGATACGGCTGGAAGAAATCGTTGATCGGCTGGAAAGAGAAGAAGTGCCGTTGGAAGAAGCGGTGAAACTTTATCAGGAAGGCTTGAGTCTTTCGGCAGCCTGCAAGGAAAAACTGGCAGCGGCAGAGGGGAGTATTGTAATGCTGCGCAAAGAAGCAGGCTTATGGGAAGAAACACCTTTTGCAGAGGAGGAAATGGAAAATGGACTTCAAAAGTGATATGCAGGCACGCATTGCGGAAATCGAAGCTGCCCTGCAGACATATATACCCAAACAGGAGGCATTTCCTCCTGTGATCTTTGAAGCAATGGGCTATAGTCTCTTTGCCGGCGGCAAACGTCTGCGCCCCATGATGGTGCTGGCGGCCTGTGAAGCTGTAGGCGGCAAAAAGGAAATGGCAGTGCCTTTTGCTTGTGCTTTGGAAATGATTCATACATATTCTTTGATTCATGACGATCTGCCTGCTATGGATAACGACGATTACCGCCGCGGCAGACTGACCAGTCATAAGGTATATGGAGAAGACATGGCAATTCTGGCAGGGGATGGTCTGCTTCATCACGCTATGGAAACCATGGCGCAGGCTTGTTATGAAAATCCCTGCAAGGAAACCACTGGCGCAATGCTCGCCATTGCCAAAGGCGCTGGGATCCATGGGATGCTCACCGGTCAGGTGGTAGATGTTTATTTTGAAGGGAAACCCATTGATAAAGAAACACTGGATTTTATCCACATTCATAAAACAGCGGCAATGATTCGCGGCGCACTGGAAGCAGGTGCCAGAGTGGGCGGCGCTTCTGAAGAAGTGGTGGAAAAATTTGGTCTGGCAGGTGAAAAAATCGGCGTAGCCTTCCAGATTCTGGATGATATTCTGGATGTGACCAGTACCATGGAGGAACTGGGCAAGCCTATCCACAGTGATGAGAAAAACGAAAAAACAACATATGTGACTTTATACGGTATTGAAGAATCCAGAAAGATTGCCGCAAAACTTTCTGATGAAGCTGTGGCAATTTGGGAAGAACTGGGGGAATCCTGCGATTTCTTACAGACTTTGACAAAGTATTTGCTGCAAAGAACATATTGAGCAGAAGAAAGAAGATGATTCTATGGGATTTGAATCGTTTTTATTGAACAGACCTTTTTGGGCGGCGATCCTTTCTTGGGCATTGGCACAGGGATTTAAGACTATCCGCCCCATTGTGACAGAGAGAAAATTTGATGCCAGCAGATTGACGGGGACAGGCGGTATGCCCAGTTCCCATTCATCTCTGGTTATGGCGCTGACCACTAGCGTGGGGAAGTATAACGGCTTTGATTCGGCATTGTTTGCCATTTCGCTGATTTTTTCCTTTGTGGTCATGTACGATGCGGCCGGTATCCGGCGTGCGGCAGGCAAACAGGCAGAGATCATCAACTATATGATCGAGCACCATAAACTGCCGGAATTGCAGAAAGTAAAGGAACTGCTGGGTCATACGCCATTGGAGGTATTTGTGGGAGCGATTTTGGGGATCGTTGTAGGATTGTTGTTTTAAATAAGGAGAGCAGGTGATTTGAGTGGGCGGAATATTGGACCGTATCCAATCTCCGGAAGACTTGAAAAAGTTGAATGTACAGGAAATGGAGCAGCTTTGTAAGGAACTGCGCCGATTCCTTCTTCGGGCAGTTTCGAAAACTGGCGGCCACCTGGCATCCAATTTGGGTGTGGTAGAGCTGACAGTGGCGCTGGAATACTGTTTTAGACTGCCTCAGGATAAAATTGTTTGGGATGTAGGCCATCAGGCATATATCCATAAAATATTGACAGGACGTAAGGAAGGTTTTTCTGCTTTGCGTCAGCTGGATGGGCTCAGTGGGTTCCCCAAACCCCATGAAAGCCCTTGTGATGCTTTTGCGGCAGGCCATAGCTCCACATCCATTTCTGCCGCTTTGGGCATTGCCAAAGCAAGAGATTTGCAGGGCAGAAAAAATCATGTCATTGCTGTCATTGGTGATGGATCCATGACAGGTGGTCTGGCTTATGAAGCGCTGAATAACGCAGGCAGGGAAAATACTGATCTGATTGTTGTTCTGAATGATAACCAGATGTCCATTGATACCAATGTGGGTGCTATCAGCAAACATCTGAATTCCCTGCGTACCAGCAATCGGTATCAGGCATTTAAAGAAAATTTCAAACAGTTTAGGGATATGGTGCCTGTCATTGGGAAACCAGCTTATTCTGTACTGGAAAAAGTAAGGGACAGCGCAAAACTGCTGCTGCTGGAAGGCGCTGTGTTTGAAGGTATGGGATTTAAGTACATTGGTCCTGTGGATGGGCACGATCTGCCGGAATTGATCGAATTGTTTAAGAATGTACAGCAAATGCATGGCCCTATCCTCATTCATGTGAAAACAGAAAAGGGACGGGGATATCCCTATGCGGAAGAACGTCCTTGGGATTACCATGGTGTGAGTCCTTTTGACCTGCGGACAGGGGAACCCCTTTCCAAGAGCAGTAAACCAAGCTGGTCATCTGTATTCGGCAATAAAATCGTGGAAATCGCAAAGCGTAATCCAAAGGTTGTGGGTATCACAGCGGCTATGTGCAGCGGCACAGGCTTCCAGAAGTTTAGAAAAGAATTCCCGAAGCGTTTCTTTGACGTTGCCATTGCAGAGCAGCATGGGACAACCTTTGCGGCAGGTTTGGCAAGTCAGGGAATGATTCCTGTTTTTGCAGTGTATTCTTCTTTCCTGCAGCGTGCTTATGACCAGATCATCCATGATGTCTGCATGGAAAACCTTCATGTGGTATTCGCCATTGACCGGGCAGGTATTGTCGGCGCTGACGGAGAAACCCATCAGGGGGTATTTGACCTTTCTTTCCTGCGTCATATTCCCAATATGACAGTGCTTTCTCCTAAGAATGGTTGGGAGCTGGAAGAAATGCTGGACTATGCGGTGAATGTATGCAAAGGTCCTGTAGCGGTACGTTATCCTCGAGGGACAGCATCAGAAAGCTTTGAAATGCAGCGTTTGCCCGTGGAGTATGGCAAGGCGGAATGGATTGCAAAAGGTGAGGAAATTGCCATTCTGGCAGAAGGTCATATGCTGGATGCGGCTTATGGCGCGGTGGAGCGGCTGCGAGCAGAAGGAAAAAATCCTTCTTTGGTGAATATCCGCTTTATCCGTCCTTTGGACGGCGAAATTTTGCGAGCGGTGGCAGAGAACTGCAGCCATATTTTCACAGTGGAAGACAATGTCCGTGATGGTGGCTTTGGTTCCGCTGTGCTGGAATTTTACAGCGACAATGACATTGCAGCCAATGTGAAAAACCTTGCGTTCCCTGATGAATATATCGAACAGGGAACACAGCCACAGCTGTTTGCGAAATATGGTCTGGATGCGGAAGGGATTTATCAATCCATCAAAAAAACGTTGGGAGAGTAAGTTATGGCAGAAAAAGTGGAAAAGGAACGGCTGGATGTGCTGTTGGTGCAGCGTGGGCTGGCACCGGGCAGAGACCAGGCGAAAGCATATATCATGGCAGGCAATGTCTATGTAGACGGCATGAAAGAAGATAAAGCCGGCACAAAGATTCCCGTGACTGCGGAGATCGAAGTGCGGGATGCAGCCATGAAATATGTCAGCCGCGGCGGCTATAAACTGGAAAAAGCCATGGAAGTTTTCCCCATTACACTGACAGATAAGATCTGTCTGGATATTGGCGCTTCCACTGGCGGTTTCACAGACTGTATGCTGCAAAACGGTGCCGCAAAGGTATATTCCATCGATGTTGGCTATGGTCAGTTTGCTTGGAAACTGCGCAATGACCCTAGAGTCGTTTGCCTGGAAAAAACCAATGTGCGCTATGTGACCCAGGAACAGGTGCCTGATGCGGCGGATTTTGCGTCTATTGACGTATCTTTTATTTCCCTGACAAAAGTTCTCCCTGCTGTGCTGGGTGTCATGAAAGAGGACGGACAGCTGGTCTGCCTCATCAAGCCCCAGTTTGAAGCAGGACGGGAAAAAGTAGGGAAAAATGGTGTTGTCAAAGATATTGCGGTGCATAAAGAAGTAATTCTCATGATTGCGGATTATGCCATGGCAAATGGTTTGGGTGTGATGGGACTGGATTTTTCTCCTATCAAAGGGCCAAAAGGCAACATTGAGTACTTGATCTACCTGGACAAAAAACAGCCAGGTGCAACAAAAGAAGAAGTTCATACATGGGTAGAAGAAATTGCAGCAAAATCTCATGAAGTTTTATAATGCTGCTTGGGGGCGAAGGTATGAAAAAAGTAGGAATACTTCCAAATCTTGAAAAAGATAAGGATTTTGCAGTGACCAATCGGCTGCTGCAATATTTGAAACTGAAAGAGTGCCAGCCATGTCTTTCTATGAAGGCGGCAAAGCTTGCCGGACTGGAGGAATATGGCTGTTTAGAAGAAGAATTGTATCGGGATTCGGATTTTCTCATTTCTTTGGGCGGAGATGGTACCCTTCTTGGTGTCGGCAGAAAGTCAGCGCCTTATGGTACGCCTATTTTGGGCATCAATCTGGGCACACTGGGCTTTTTGACGGCGGAGGAAAAGAATCATGCGGAATATGCCATTGATAAAGTGCTGGCAGGCGATTATAAAATGGAAAAACGCATGATGCTGCAGGCTGCCATTGCCAAAGACCAAGAGCGTATTGAAGGGATTCTTGCCCTCAATGACATTTGTATCACCAGAGGTCTGCTTTACAAGATTCTGGAGTTCAATATTTATGTCAATGAGGAGTATGTGGATACCCTTCGGGCAGATGGTGTTATCATTTGTACGCCTACAGGCTCCACAGCGTATAATCTGTCCGCTGGCGGTCCAGTGCTGAAAGCAGATGCACAGATCATCGCCATTACGCCTATTTCAGCCCATACACTCACCAGCCGTTCCATTGTGGTTTCGGCTGACGATGTGGTGACAGTGGAAATCAATCCCAGAGAAGAAGCGGATTTTACTGTCAGTGCAGATGGGCAGGATGCTTGGACATTGACAGGTAAAAAAGTTGTGCAGGTGAAAAGAGCAAAAGAATATGCTTCCATTATCAAAACGAATCCGCAGAGTTTTTATGACGTACTGCGTCAGAAACTCAGCAGATAGAGATTAGAAAGGTTGTGACGAGTTTGAAAATTGCCAGACATGCGAAAATATTGGAACTGATCGAAAAATACGATATTGAAACCCAGGACGAATTAGCCCAGAAACTGTGTGAAGAAGGCTTTATGGTAACACAGGCAACGGTTTCCAGAGATATTCGGGAAATGAAGCTGACAAAAATCGCCACGGAGCGAGGAAAGCAGAAATATTCTGTCATTACCGGCAATGATACGGAAATTACAGAACGCTTGACGCGTGTATTCAAAGAAGCTGTTGTGAAGATGGACTATGCACAGAATATAATCGTTATTAAGACACTGGAAGGTATGGGCATGGCGGTAGCGGTTGCACTGGATAACATGCAGAACCCGGAGATTCTGGGAACCATTGCTGGTGATGATACTGTGTTCTGTGTAGTCAGAACCCATAATCAGGCAGCGGTGATCATTGAAAAGCTGTATCGTATCATTCATAGTGCCTAAGAAACGGGGAATGTAAAAATGCTGGAACATTTGCATATCAAAAACGTAGCGCTGATTGCAGAAAGTGAACTGCATTTTGAAAAAGGTCTGAATATTCTCACAGGGGAAACTGGTGCCGGAAAATCCATGATTATTGATTCCCTGCATTTCGCATTGGGTGGTCGGGTAAATCGTGATTTCCTGCGAAAAGAAGAACAGATGGCAGTGGTAGAAGCTCTGTTTTCTACAGAGAATCCAAAGGTTTCTGTTTTTCTGGAGGAAAACGGCATTCCGGCAGAGGAAGATGGTACACTGCTCATTGCCCGTACCATGCAGGCATCAGGAAAAACCGTTGCCCGTGTCAATGGCAGTACCGTCACAGCTGGCATGCTGAAGGAACTGGCAGGAGAATTGCTGGATATTTACGGACAGCATGAGCATCAGTCATTGCTGAACCCAAGCAGACATATCCATTTGCTGGATCGTTTTTGTGGTGAAGCATTGGAAGGAAAACTGGCAGAATATCGAAAGGAATTTGCTAGAGAAAAAGAACTGAAAAAGCAGCTGGAAATGCTTTGTGGGGAAGAAGGCAGCCGTGCCCAGAGATTAGATATTCTCCAATTCCAGAAAGAGGAGATCGAAGGGGCATCTCTGCGTGCTGGCGAAGAAGAAGAATTGCTGGAACAGAAAAAACGTTTGGGCAGTGTGGAAAAGCTCATGCGGTTGTCTGTGGAAGGGGTGCAGCTCCTTTATGATGGCAAAGAAGGCATGGCTTCTGCCTGTGATAATCTGGGAGAGGCTCTGCGTTGCTTGCAGGAAGCAGCGGCGCTGGATAACAGTCTGTCAGAACTTTGCGAACGTATGGACAATGTCTATGCCCAGCTGGAAGACGGCGCAAGGGAATGGAAGAAGTATACTCATTTGCTGGAAGCAGACCCGGACGCTTTGGAAACCATTGAGGAACGCTTGCAGACCATTTACCGCCTGAAACGAAAATATGGCGGCAGTGTGGAAGCGGTTCTGGATTTTTACCAAAAAGCAGTGGAAGAACTGGATTTTCTGCAAAACAGCGAGGAGCGTGCGGCAGAACTGGAACAGGCATTGCAGGCGGTGCATGAGAATATGACTGCTTTGGCTGGAGAAATCACAGCCATCAGAAAAAATACAGCTTTGCAGGTGCAGACACAGGTGGAGCAGGCACTTCATGATATGGAAATGGCACAGGCAAGATTTTATATTTCCGTGGAAAAACGGGAAAATTTTGCCGCAGACGGTGTGGATAAAGTGGAATTTCTGATTTCTGCCAATGCGGGGGAGGACTTGAAGCCTCTGGCAAAAATCGCATCCGGTGGGGAAATGTCCCGTGTAATGCTGGCGCTGAAAACAGTACTGGTGGATGCAGACGAAATTGGAACCTTTATTTTTGACGAAATCGACACAGGTGTCAGCGGCAAGACTGCCAGAAAAGTTGGGGAAAAAATGAGTTTGCTGGGGAAAAAGCGGCAGATTCTTTGTATCACCCATCTGCCTCAGATTGCGGCTATGGCAGATAATCATTTTCGCATAGAAAAACATGTGGCGGAAGGGCGAACCACCACAACCGTAGAAACATTAGACGAGAATGCTTCCTGTCGGGAGATTGCGCGGCTCATGGGCGGTGAGGAAATCACGGAAACCACCATGGCGGCAGCAAGAGAACTGCGGCGGGAAAAACCTTGAGGAAAACCCTCTTGACAAGTAAAATATACATTGCTACAATGAGTTTGTTCATCGGAGGGTGCGTAATACATAAGAGATTACAGCCGGATAAGATGGCAGGTGAAAGTCCTGCTTCTTATCCGGCTTTTTTTGTGAAAGGGGAAAAATCATGACTCAGGGATTTTCGTTGACGGAAGGAAAAATCAGCACTACATTGCTGCGCTTTGCAATGCCGTTTTTGCTTGCCAGTTTCCTACAGGCATTATACGGTGCGGCAGACCTGTATGTGGTGGGGCGCTTTGATACGGCGGCTGGCGTATCGGCAGTTGCTATCGGCAGTCAGGTCATGCAGACCATTACAGGCATTATATTGGGGATTTCCACTGGTGGTACAGTTTTGTTAGGTAGGTGCATTGGTGAGGCAAATCCCAGAGGGGCAGCAAAAGCAGTGGGAACCATTACATCCTCTTTTTTGGCTCTGGCAGTGATTTTAACACCGTTGATGCTGTTTTTGACGGAATCCATTGTCACGGTTATGGAAACGCCTCAGGAAGCGGCAGAAGCAGCTAAGGCATATATATTTATCTGTTCCGCAGGAATTCCTTTTATCATTGGGTATAATGCGGTCAGCGGTATTTTTCGTGGATTGGGTGATTCCAAAACACCTGTATATTTTATATTGATTGCCTGTATCGTGAATATTGGTGTGGATTTTTTACTGGTGGGAGGTTTTGGCATGGGAGCAGAAGGCGCGGCCATAGCCACCGTTGCCGCACAGGCAATCAGTTTTTTTGCTGCACTGTTCTATATCAGAAAGAAAGGGTTTTCCTTTCCTGTACATAAAAAGGATTTCATTCCAGATCCATCGTCGGCGTTGCGCATTTGGAAGGTAGGTTTGCCCTTGGCATTGCAGGATGCGTTGGTAAATATTTCTTTTCTGGTCATTACAGCCATTGTGAATACATTGGGACTGATTCCTTCGGCTGCTGTGGGGGTAGTGGAAAAAGTCATTATTTTTGCCATGCTTCCCCCCACATCCTTTGCTTCTGCCGTTGCTGCCATGACAGCACAAAATCTGGGAGCAGGAAAACCAGAAAGGGCACGGAAAACCCTGTGGTTCGGCATTGGATATGCTTTGGTTTTCGGTGTTTTGTTCTGTGTATACTGCCAGTGGAATCCGGAAAGCATCACTGGCATTTTCGCCAAAGAAGCGGAGGTAGTCAGTGCGGCGGCGGATTATCTGCGGTCTTATTCCATTGACTGTATTCTGGTTGCCTTTATTTTCTGCATGAATTCCTATTTCAGTGGATATGGAAAATCAGTGATTTCTTTTGCCCATAGTATGCTGGCAACCTTTGGTGTGCGTATTCCGGCTACGGCATTTTTGAGCCGTTATGCAGGGGAATCTCTTTATGTCATGGGATTGGCTTCCCCCTTGGCGACCTTTGTTTCACTGGTGATTTGTCTGTTTTTCCTGCGGTATCTCCATAGAAACACCGTTGGAATTTCGTAAGAAAATCATAACAAAACCATAACAAAAATCTGATGGTTTTCTGCTATGCTATAAGAAAATATGCAAGGAGGCTTTCAGAAAATGAAAAACAAGCATTTGTGGCTGGCTCTAGTGGAAGGGCTGGTGTTTATGGTGCTTTTCCTGCATCGCTACGAACTGGAATGGATGTGTTGGATACAGATGCTCATCTGTATCATTGTGGGCATCAAAGCTTTGGATCATTTGCGTGCATTTTATGAAGATAAGAGAATGATGGGGAAAAAATAAAAAACCCTTTTGCTGCGGAAACCAATTGTTCGCAGCAAAAGGGTTTTTTCATAATTAATCTTTACGATATTCTTTTTCAGTCTGTGCAACGCGGAGCAAAGAAGATTTTTCCAATGTATTTTCTTCTTTTCTCATGGCATCCCGATCCAAAAGCCATTGCATATACATAAGCAATTCGTCACGACTGTCCTTGCTCAGCTGAGCATAGTAGGTCTGAAAACGATTAAATTCGACGGATTCATCATCTACCATGTAAGGATGGCGAATGTCATTGACACCCAGAAGATAGTCCAGAGACACATCAAAAATTGATGCGATTTTCTTCAAGTCAGGGATGGAGGGCTGATTGCGTCCGGATTCATAGTTGGCAATGGCGGTATAGCCATAGTTCAACATTTCACCCAATTTTACCTGAGTTAATTTTTTCTCTTTTCGCAGCATTTTCAGCCGATCTTTAAATTCCTGCAACCTGCTCACCTCTTTTTCATTTTTCTTTTACACACGATACTACAAGTGTAGAATACTAAGACTATTCTTTATTATATGGTTATTAAAGAGTCGAGAAAAGGTATTGTCACAGATAGAAAAATATTTTTGACAATATTCGCAAATTGCGAAAAAGAACATACATTAAAAATTAACAGGATACTTTTTGAATTCCTATTGACAAACTATGAAAAGTATGGTACATTTAATTCACATAAAACATATAAGAATACTATGATATATAAAGTGAGTTTTTAAAAGAGGAGGACAAGACTATGGCAACAAAAATTTATATGGATCATGCAGCAACAACTCCCGTCAGAAAAGAAGTTCTGGAAGCAATGCTTCCTTATTTTACAGAATATTATGGAAATGCTTCCGGTATTTATGGCATTGCAAAAGAAAGCAAAAAAGCCATGGAAAAAGCAAGAGAACAGGTGGCGGCTGCCATCAATGCCCAGCCTTCTGAAATCTACTTTACGGCTGGCGGCTCCGAAAGTGACAATATGGCACTGAGAGGTGTGGCAGAAGCTCTGAAAGATAAGGGTAATCATATTATTACCACGAAAATTGAACATCATGCTATTTTGCACACTTGTGAATATCTGGAAAAACATGGTTTCCGTGTGACATATCTGGATGTAGACGCAGACGGTAAGGTTAGATTGGAAGATCTGGAAGCAGCTATCTGTCCAGAAACCATTCTCATTTCTGTAATGTTTGCCAATAACGAAATCGGTACCATTGAACCCATTGTGGAAATTGGGAAATTGGCACATGAAAAAGGCATCTACTTCCATACAGACGCTGTACAGGCAATGGGGCATGTTCCCATTGATGTGGAAGAAATGCACATTGACCTGCTGTCTATCAGTGGTCACAAATTGGGTGCACCAAAAGGTATTGGCGCCATTTATATCCGTAAAGGCGTACGCATTACACCTTTGATCTTCGGCGGTGCACAGGAAAAGAAAATGCGTGCCGGTACAGAAAACATCCCCGGTATTGTAGGTCTGGGCAAAGCAGTAGAACTGGCTGCCGCAGAACTGCCGGAAACAAGAGCAACACTGGAAAAAATGCGTGACAGACTGATTCATGGCATTCTGGAAGCCATTCCTTACAGCAAGCTGAATGGTCATCCTACAGATCGTCTGCCTGGCAACTGCAACGTTTCCTTTGAATTTATCGAAGGTGAATCCATGCTGCTGTTGTTAGACGCTTTGGGTGTAGCGGCATCCAGCGGATCTGCCTGCACATCCGGTTCTCTGGATCCTTCCCATGTGCTTCTGGCCATCGGGCTGCCTCATGAAAAAGCCCACGGTTCTTTAAGACTGACTCTGGATACAGACAACACAGAGGAAGAAATTGATTTTATTTTGGAAAAACTGCCTCAGATTGTGGCAAGACTGCGGGAAATGTCTCCCCTTTATGAAGAAGTCAGCAAACAGGCAAAATAATATAGATACAAAGAGAAGGTTACAAATTGATTGTTTGAATACACAGGAGGAATTTTTTATGGAATACAGCGCAAAAGTAATGGATCATTTTATGAATCCCAGAAACGTAGGTGAAATTGAAGATGCCAGCGGTGTTGGTACTGTTGGCAACGCAAAATGCGGCGATATTATGAAAGTATATTTGCAGATTGAAGACGGTGTCATTCAGGATGCAAAATTCAAAACATTTGGCTGTGGTGCGGCAGTGGCTACCAGCTCCATGGCAACAGAACTGGTGAAAGGCAAAACCATTCAGCAGGCTTTGGAAGTGACAAACAAAGCGGTTATGGAAGCATTGGATGGTCTGCCTCCCGTAAAGGTACACTGTTCCTGTCTGGCTGAAGAAGCCCTGCATGCGGCTCTTTGGGATTATGCAGAAAAAAATCACATTGTGATCGAAGGTTTGAAAAAACCTGTCAATGACATTGATGAACTCCATCACCATACAGAAGAATAAAGTAAATCAAAAAGTCCGATTCTCTTTCGGGAGTATCGGACTTTTTCTGTATTTGGAAAGAGAAGGAAAGCCTTGTTTCCCAATGGGGAATATGGTACGATGAAAAACGAAAAAATGAAAATAACGTAAGGTCGGTGAAACTATTGTCAAAAGGAAAAGTAATTATCGGAATGTCTGGCGGTGTAGACAGTTCTACAGCTGCTTATTTATTAAAAGAAGAAGGGTATGAAGTGATCGGTGTCACCATGGGGATGTGGCAGGAGCCGGGAGAAACAGAAGGCTGCGGTAATCTTTCTGCTGTGAAAGATGCTTCCCATGTGGCGGACAAGCTGGGAATCGAATTCCATGTATTGGATTTTCGGAAAGAATTCCGCGAAAATGTTGTGGATTACTTCATCAACAGCTATGAAAGAGGCATGACCCCCAATCCTTGTATTGCCTGCAACCGTCATGTGAAATGGGCGGCGTTGCTGGATTATGCCAATAAGATTGGGGCAGACTATATTGCAACAGGACATTATGCCCGCATTGAAAAACATCCCGTTACAGGCAGATACTCCATCAAAGCATCTGTCACAGCGGCAAAAGACCAGACATATGCCTTGTATCGTCTGACGCAGGAACAATTGGAAAGAACTTTGATGCCCGTTGGTTTTTATGAAAAGGATGAAATTCGGAAAATCGCTGCAAATATTGATGACTTTATTGCGAAGAAAAGCGACAGTCAGGATATTTGCTTCATCCCAGATGGAGATTATGGCGCATTTCTGGAACGGGAAAGAGGAAAAAATCATTGCCCGGGAAATTTTGTAGATATGGAAGGAAACATTTTGGGGCAGCATAAAGGCTTAATTTATTATACGGTAGGACAGCGGAAAGGTTTGGGCATTGCTTTTGGCAAACCCATGTATGTATATGGGTTGGATGTGGATAAGAATGAAGTCATCCTTTGTGACAACGAAACACTCTTTTCCAGAACCGTATATGCAAATCAGATCAATTGCATGTCTGTACCGGAATTTAAAGACGGTATGCGGTTCCGTGGGAAAATCCGTTACAGTCATAAAATGGCAGACTGTACTGTGCGCATGATAGGAGAGGACTTACTGGAATGTACTTTTGATGAGCCACAGAGAGCCATTACACCCGGTCAGGCATTGGTGCTTTACGATGGGGAGTATGTGGCAGGCGGCGGTACTATTTTAGGAGCAAAACTGCCAATTAATCAAAGAAAGAACGAAGCTGAATAAAGATTTTGTATATATTTTCAAAAACTGTCATTTGTCGCATTTTGTAATTGCATGGAACCATTGTTTGTGGTATCATGTTTGATGGTATATAAACAAGGGTTATGTTCTATAAGAAAAATTTATGGGAGGCAGCGATGAATTACGCAGAAATGATTATTCCGTTTATCGGCGGTCTGGCTTTGTTTATCTATGGCATGAATATCATGGCGCAGGGTCTTCAGAACGCCGCAGGCTCCAAGATGAAGAGTATTTTGGAAGCACTGACACAGAACAAATTGATGGGGATTGCTCTAGGCGCATTGGTAACAGCCATTGTACAGAGTTCCTCCGCAACAACCGTTATGGTTGTTGGTTTTGTAAATGCCGGTTTGATGAACCTGACACAGGCAATGAGTGTCATCATGGGTGCCAACATTGGTACAACTGTAACAGGCTGGCTGGTATCCAGTTCCGAATGGGCAAAGATGTTCAGCCCCGCAACCATTGCACCACTGGCAGTTATGCTGGGTGTTATCTTGATGATGAGCGGCAAAAATGCTCGTCGGAAAGAAATTGCTTCTATTGTAATTGGTTTTGGTGTGTTGTTTATTGGTATCGAAAGCATGTCATCTTCCGTAGAACCTCTGCGTGATTCTGAAGCTTTCCGTTCCATGTTTGTGACACTGGGCGCAAACCCTCTGCTGGGTATTTTTGCTGGTGCATTTGTAACGGCTATCATCCAGAGTTCCTCTGCATCTCAGGGTATCCTGCTGTCCTTGGCGGCATCCGGTCTGGTGCCTTTCAATGCGGCAGTATATATCATCATGGGTCAGAATATCGGTACTTGTGTAACTGCCCTGATCAGTGGTATCGGTGCTACAAAAACAGCGAAATGCGTTGGTTACATGCACTTGATGTTTAATATTACTGGTACCATCGTATTCAGTATTGTGGCTATCGTATACTTTACAGTTCTTAACCCTGCTATGGGCGGCGAGATCATTACACAGACACAGATCAGTGCCATCCATACCATCTTTAATATTGGTACCACTTTTATGGTTATTCCTTTGTCCAATATCATCATCAAGATTGCAAAGAGAATCAACCATGTTCAGGAATTGGAACGCAAAGACGAAAGTCAGCTGGTTCATTTGGACAAACGTATTCTGGAAACACCCAGTCTGGCAGTAGAAGGCGCAAAACTGGAAACACTGCGTCTGGGTCGTATTGCGCTGGAAAACCTGCAGAACTCTTTTGACGCATTGATCAAGAAGGATCACGATAAGATCGAAGAAGTAAAACAGCGTGAAAATGTTGTGGATAAAGTTTGTGACAGCATTTCTGAATATCTGATCAAACTGTGTACTTTGCAGATCAGTGAAAAAGACAACCAGACAGTTACTTCCCTGCTGAATACCATCAGTGATATGGAACGTGTGGGTGACCATGCGGAAAATATCGCCGAACTGGCAGAAGAAATGGAAAGAGAAGATATCACATTTTCCAGCATGGCTTTGGAAGAATTGAGTGAAATGACAAAGGTAACATTGGCAAGTTACGAAAATGCCCTGAAAGCATTGGAAAACAACGATATTACCTATGCTATGAAAACCGCTGTACTGGAAGAACAGGTTGATGCGCTGGAAAAGAAACTCCGCGTAAGCCATATCGACCGTCTGTCCAATGCGGAATGTAATGTAAACTCCGGTATCCATTTCCTGGAAATGCTGGGCAATCTGGAACGTGTATCCGACCACGCTATGAATATTGCGCAGGTGGTTTTGAACGAAAACAGAGTAGAAAAGAATTATCACGACGAAGCGATTATGCCCGTTGTTTAAGAAAAAAAGAAAAAGCCCTTTGCTGTGTGAAAACATGGCAAAGGGCTTTTTTTGATGGATACAGGCACAAAACTATGGAAAGAGGAATACATAAGAAAAGAGAGCACAAAGAAAGGCGGAATGATTATGCCGCGCGTTTATCTGAGTCCTTCTTTACAGGAATACAATCTTTATGTCAATGGAGGAACGGAGGAGGAGATCACCAATCTTATTGCAGACGCCATGGAGCCTTATTTGTTGGCTTCCGGCATTGAATTTACACGGAACCGTCCGGAGATGAGTCTGGGGGAAGCCATTGCCGCTTCCAATGCAGGAAATTACGACCTGCATTTTGCCATTCATTCCAATGCAGCGCCGGAAAGTCTGGCAGGAAAATTACAGGGAGTGGATACCTACTATTTTTATAATAGTCCCTATGGCAAAGAAATGGCTGATATTGTTACGGAAAATATGAAGCAGGTCTATCCTGATGGAGAAAAAGTGCAGTCCGTGGCAACGGCAACCCTGCGAGAACTGCGCCGTACCAACGCGCCTGCGGTGTTGGTGGAAGTGGGGTATCACGATAATGTTGAGGACGCCCAATGGATCAAAGAGAACATTGAGCAGATTGCTGAAGCTCTGGCAAAATCCATTGCAGACTATTTTGGCGTACCATTCCGCAGGCCTCAGTTATAAATAATGTTAAAAAGTGAACAACTGTTATCACAAAAAATGACTGAAATTTTATGCTATCCTCCAAAGAGAAAGTTTTTTTATAAAAAATAAAGGGAAATCGTAACAAGTGCCGTATTTATATTACTATGTATATTGTGTAAATGCTCTACAATACTGTATACATGCTAACTGACGGGCAACTTGTCCGATTATTCAATACCAAGGGAGGTATCAGTATGAAAAGTTACGCAGCAGACAAGGTGAGAAACGTAGTACTATTGGGTCACAGCGGTTCCGGGAAAACCACATATGCCGAAGCAGCGCTGTTCTATTCCGGAGCAACAAAGAGATTCGGAAAAGTGGACGAAGGCAATACCGTTAGTGACTACGATCCAGAAGAAATTCGCCGTAAAGTATCTATCAGTACATCTGTACTGCCTGTAGAATGGCAGGATACAAAGATCAACTTCTTGGATACACCAGGTTATTTTGACTTCGTGGCTGAATCCAAACTGGCTATGAGCGTAGCGGATACAGCCCTGATCATGGTTTCTGCAAAATCCGGCGTAGAAGTTGGTACTGAAAAAGCATGGGAATATACCGAAGAAATGCATTTGCCTCGTATTTTCTTTGTAAACCAGATGGACGATGAAAATGCAGACTTTGAACGCACACTGGCAGACATGCGTGTGAAATTCGGTAAATCCGTTGCACCTCTGCAGATTCCTTTCAATGATGAGGACGGCAAATTCGTTGGCTTTATCAATCTGATCAAGAGAGATGCCAGAAAGAAAGTAGACGGCAAACTGCAGCCCTGCGAAATGCCTGAAGATAAAAAGGACGAAGTAGAAGTTCTGCGTTCCATGCTGGTGGAAGTTGCGGCTGAAAGCAGTGACGAACTCATGGAAAAATTCTTCAATGACATTGAACTGACAGAAGAAGAAATTTATGATGGTCTGAAATATGGTATCGAAAATCATACCATCGCGCCTGTTATGTGTGGTTCCGCTACACTGGGCTATGGCGTAAAACTGCTTCTGAATACCATCGTTCGTTTTACACCTCCCGCCAATGAAGCAAAACCTAACTTCCATGCGTTCCATAATGGTGAAAAAGTGGTTTACTGCTCCACAGATGACGAAAGATTCTCTGCATTTGTATTCAAGACCATTGCAGACCCTTATATTGGCCGTTTGAACCTGTTCAGAGTTATGACTGGTAAACTGGACGCTTCCATGAGTGTTTATAACGAAGAAAAAGATACAGTGGAAAAAGTTGGTCACTTGTATGTTATCAGAGGTAAAGAACAGATTGAAGTGGATGAACTCCATTCCGGTGATATCGGCGCTTTGGCAAAACTGTCCAACACCTCTACACAGGACACACTGTCTTTGAAAGAAGCAAACATTGTGATTCCCAAGATCAACCTGCCTGAATCCGTTCTGTGCATGGCGATTCAGCCCAAAGGAAAAGGCGATGAAGACAAACTGTCCGCAGCTCTTTCTAAGATCCGTGAAGAAGATCCTACCATTAAGATGGAAGTGAATAAAGAAACAAAACAGACATTGATCTATGGTATCGGTGAACAGCAGCTGGATGTTATGGTTAATAAATTGAAAAATAAATATAAGATTGAAGTGGAACTGAAAGATCCTATCATTCCTTATCGTGAAACCATTAAATCCAAAACTTCTGTACGGGGCAGATATAAGAAACAGTCCGGCGGTCATGGTCAGTTCGGTGACGTTGTCATGGAATTCGAACCCAGCGGCGATCTGTCTGTACCTTATGTATTTGAAGAAAAGATCTTCGGCGGTTCCGTACCCAAACAGTACTTCCCCGCAGTAGAAAAAGGTCTGCAGGAATGCGTGCAGTCTGGTGTACTGGCTGGTTACCCTGTCGTTGGTCTGAAAGCAACATTGACAGATGGTTCTTACCATCCTGTTGACTCCTCCGAAATGGCATTCAAGATGGCAACATCTGTGGCCTTCAAGGAAGGTATCCCTCAGGCAAAACCGACTATTCTGGAACCCATCGAACATGTGGAAGTTTTGATTCCTGAAAAATACATGGGCGATATCATGGGTGACATCAACAAACGTCGTGGTCGTATCCTGAGCATGGACGCTGTTGGTCATAAGAAATGCATTGTTGCAGAAGTTCCTACAGCTGAAATGCACAAATACGCAACAGACCTGCGTTCTCTGACCCAGAGCCGCGGTGATTACAGACATCGCTTCGAACGCTATGAAGAAGCATCTATGGAAATCCAGAAGAAGATCATTGCTGCAAGAGCAGAACAGAAATAAGAACATTGCAAACAGGATGACTTTGTGATATTCTCAATCTATAAAGAAAATCTAAAATCAAGTGCTCAAAAGGTTCCAGATGGACAATGGGCACATACTATGAAAATGAACAACGGTAAATAGGGAAAGGCGGGTTTCAGGTATTTACTCCTTGGGATCCGCCCATTCCTTATGAGATGTTCAGAAACAGGGATTTTCTGATTATGAAAGAATATCATTTGGTTATCCTGTTTTTATATGAAGGAGGAATGCACATGTTAGATGTAGCAATCATTGGCGGCGGCCCTGCTGCTTTATCCGCAGCGCTGAACTGCCGTCAAAGAAATAAAACTGTAACGATTTTTGGCAGAAGTCTGGACAGCTCTCTGCTCTTTGCGGCAGAAAAGGTGGACAACTATCTTGGTCTGCCGGATATGGGTGGGGAAGAACTGCTGAATACTTTTTATGCCCATGCCATGAAAAATGGCGTGGAATTTAAAGAAGCCCGCATCAGCCAGATCATGTCCATGGGAGATTCCTATATGATTAATGCGGAAAACGAGTTCATTCAGGCGAAAGCTATCATTCTGGCAACAGGTCTGAGCAAAAGCAAAGGCATTGCCGGAGAAATGGAATATCTGGGTAAAGGCGTTAGCTACTGCGCAACTTGTGATGGTATGCTTTATCGCGGAAAGAAAGTTGTTGTAGTAGCGGAAAACGAAGAAGGGGAGGCAGAAGCCAACTTCTTGGCAGATATCTGCGCGGAAGTGCTGTATGTACCTCTTTACCAGCCCGTTATGTCCTTGAAGGAAAATGTAAAAGTAGTTAATGGAAAACCCAAAGCAGTTCTTGGCGAAAATGACCGTGTGACAGGTCTGGAATTGGCAGATGAAACTTTGGGCTGTGACGGTATTTTCTTTGCTAAAAACTCTATGCCTCCAGAAAGTCTGCTTTTTGGTCTGGAAACAGAAGGCAAAAACATTGTGGTAAATCGTAAGATGGAAACAAACCTACCCCGTGTTTATGCGGCAGGGGACTGCACAGGCGCCCCTTATCAGATTGCAAAGGCTGTTGGGGAAGGTCTGGTAGCGGCTCTTTCCGCAGCGGCAGCCATTGACCAGCTGGATCGGGAACAGGCAAAGTGATGACAATTTGCAAAAGAGGACTTTATTTTTTCTGATTTTTTTAAAAAATTGAGTAAGTGAAAGAAAATCGAAGGAATTGAAAGAAAAAATTGGTTTTTTTCTTTGATTTCTTCGATTTTTTATGTATTTGTTTTGAATTGTTGGAATATAATCCTATATAGAATTTGAATATTCCTTGAAAAATGGATAATATAGTATCAGAAATTAGCACTCGGTTTTGATGAGTGCTAACAACAAGAATACAAGGAGGCAGAATAATATGAAACTTGCACCATTAGGAGATAAAGTTGTATTGAAACAGTTAGAAGCAGAAGAAACCACAAAATCCGGTTTGATTCTGACTTCTTCTTCTCAGGAAAAACCCCAGGAAGCCATCGTTGTGGCTGTAGGCCCCGGCGGACTGGTTGGCGATGTAAATGTGGAAATGGTTCTGAAAGAAGGCGACCGCGTTATTTTCCCTAGATACGGCGCTACTCAGATCAAATTTGAAGGGGAAGAATATCTGGTAATGCGTCAGAATGATATTCTGGCAATTGTAAAAGACTGATTTTAAAACTTCTCAAAATTTAGGAGGCGTTATAGAATATGGCAAAAGAAATTAAATACAGCACCGATGCAAGAAACGCAATGGCAGCCGGTGTTGACAAATTGGCAAATACCGTAAAGGTTACACTGGGCCCCAAAGGCCGCAACGTGGTTCTGGACAGAAAATTCACATCTCCTTTGATCACAAACGATGGTGTTACCATTGCAAAGGACATTGAACTGGAAGATCCCTATGAAAACATGGGTGCTCAGCTGGTAAAAGAAGTTGCAACACAGACAAACGATGTAGCTGGTGACGGTACTACAACAGCAACTGTTCTTGCACAGGCTATGATTCAGGAAGGCCTGAAAAATATCGCTGCAGGCGCAAACGCTATTATCCTGAGAAAAGGTATGCAGAAAGCAACTGATGCAGCTGTAGCAGAAATCAAGAAAATGAGCCAGGCTGTTACCACAAAGAAACATATCGCAAACGTTGCAGCAATTTCCGCTGGTGACGAAGAAGTTGGTAACATGATTGCTGACGCTATGGAAAAAGTAACAAACGATGGCGTTATTACTGTAGAAGAATCCAAAACAATGAAAACAGAACTGGATCTGGTTGAAGGTATGCAGTTCGATAAAGGTTATCTGTCCGCTTACATGTGCACAGATATGGATAAAATGGTAGCTGTTCTGGAAGATCCTTATATCCTGCTGACAGATAAGAAAATTTCCAACATTCAGGAACTGGTTCCCATTCTGGAACAGATCATGCAGACAGGCGGCAAAGTGCTGATCATTGCAGAAGATGTAGAAGGCGAAGCGCTGGCTACATTGGTACTGAACAAACTGAGAGGTACATTCACATGTGTTGCTGTCAAAGCTCCCGGCTATGGTGAAAGAAGAAAAGCACAGCTGGCTGATATCGCAGCACTGACAGGTGCACAGGTGATCTCTGATGAACTGGGCATTGACCTGAAAGACGCAACTCTGGATATGCTGGGTCATGCAAAAACTGTTCGTGTAGAAAAAGACCTGACCATCATTGCTGACGGTGCAGGCAGAAAAGATGAAATTGATGCTAGAATCATGCAGATCCGCAGAGGCATCGAAGAAACAGAATCCGATTTCGACAGAGAAAAACTCCAGGAAAGACTGGCAAAACTGTGCGGCGGCGTAGCAGTGATCAAAGTTGGTGCAGCTACCGAAACAGAAATGAAAGAAAAGAAACTGCGTATGGAAGACGCCCTGGCAGCTACCAGAGCCGCTGTGGAAGAAGGTATCGTAGCTGGCGGCGGTACAGCCCTGATTCACGCAGTAGAAAAAGTAAAAGCTGCATGTGCTGACCTGACAGGCGATGAAAAAACAGGTGCTGACATCGTTGTGAAAGCACTGGAAGCTCCTCTGCGTCAGATTGTTGAAAACGCAGGTCTGGAAGGCTCCGTCATCGTAAACAAAGTAAAAGAAATGGCAGAAGGCGTTGGTTTCAATGCCCTGACAGAAGAATATGTGGAAATGGTAGACGCTGGTATTCTGGACCCTGCAAAAGTAACCAGAAGCGCACTGCAGAACGCAACTTCCGTTGCTTCCACATTCCTGACAACAGAAGCAGTTGTTGCAGAACTGCCTGCAAAAGCACCTGCTATGCCTGATGCTGGCATGGGCGGCGGTATGGGCGGTTACATGTAAACCGAAATCCCTTTCATGCCTTGGTGCAGGGTTTCCTATGACGGACTGTGACTTACAAAAAGCAATATACAGACATATTCAGAAACCTGCTCCAACTGTGGTATTCAAAATAAAAAAGAAGCTGTTCCGCATGAATGCGGAACAGCTTCTTTTTGCGTAGAAATGATTGTTCCATCTTCAAATAGGATTTCTACATTGTCCATGGTTCTGTCGATTGTAATGTCTTTGATATCTAAGGAAGAACTTGTTCCAACATACTTAAATCTGATGAATTGCGCATCATCACTAAGCCATTGGATCATTGCATTCGTTTCACCATAATAAGATCGAGGATACCATTGTATTTTGAAGTCACCAACATAGGTGGCTCTTTCTGTGAACAACTCCTTTTTGATGGATCCATCTATAGAAATAGACGTTTCTTGGACTTCATCGTTGACAGTATAAACAACTGCTTCCAGTTCTTTGTTTATGGGTATGGGGCGTTGCAAAATATAAATGATCGCTAAAATGATACATATACCGACGATAATAGCTCCTTTTATTTTTTTAATTATCATAAGATGCCCCCTTTTTTGTTGTCTATGCAATTTCTATCAATACAATTCTAACATTTATTGGTAGCTGCTTCCAGCAGTGTCTGCAAAAAACAACCAACAAACTTTAGGCGGTAAGGCAGTCTTGTTTTTTTATTTAAGATGTTTTGTTTATAAATCTTATCCCGTTTAATATTCCTTAAAGAGCAGGGAAAAGGAGCATCTTGTCTGTTTCTTTTTTTGTGCAATCGTCTTTTTTGCACAAGGAGCAGGCTGTTGTTTTGGCTGGTTTTGTGTGGTCTGTTTTTTCGGATTGTGCTATACTATACCATAGCGAAATATTGATTTGAATACATAAAAGGGAGTGCAGATATGCAGAGAACGCAGACTAGAACCGTACAGGTTGGCAATTTGAAATTGGGCGGCGGCAACCCTGTTGTCATTCAGTCCATGTGTAATACAGATACCAGAGATGTGGCAGCAACTGTGGCACAGATTCATGCTTTGGAAGCGGCTGGCTGTGAAATGGTACGTGTGGCAGTGCCTGATATGAAAGCGGCAGATGCCATTGGTGAAATCAAAAAGCAGATTCATATTCCTTTGGTGGCAGATATTCACTTTGATTATCGTCTGGCACTGCGTGTCATGGAGTTGGGCATTGATAAAGTTCGTATCAACCCCGGCAACATCGGCGATGAAGACCGCATCCGTCAGGTGGTGGAAATGGCGAAAGAAAAACATATCCCCATCCGCATTGGCGTAAACAGCGGCTCTTTGGAAAAAGAACTGGTGGAAAAATACGGCGGCGTAACTCCTCAGGGCTTGGTAGAAAGTGCCCTGAAACATGTGAAGATTCTGGAAAAATATGATTTCCATGATATTGTGGTTTCCATTAAGGCTTCTGATGTTCCTTTCTCTCTGGAAGCTTATCGGATTCTGTCCGAAAGCATTCCGTATCCCATCCATGTGGGAATTACAGAAGCAGGAACCGTTTATATCGGTACCATCAAATCCGCGGTAGGCATTGGTGCCATTTTGGCAATGGGCATCGGTGATACCATTCGTGTATCTTTGACTGGTGACCCTGTGGAAGAAGTGCGTGCAGCAAAAGAAATTCTGAAATGTCTGGGACTGCGGAAGTTCGGCATTGAGCTGATTTCCTGTCCTACTTGCGGCAGAACACAGATTGACCTGATTTCCATCGCAAATGAAGTGGAACAGAAATGTGCCGCAATCAAAAAAGACATCAAAGTGGCTGTTATGGGCTGTGTAGTAAACGGCCCAGGCGAAGCAAAAGAAGCGGATATCGGTATTGCCGGCGGCAATGGTGTTGGTATCTTGTTCAAAAAAGGCGAACTCATCCGCAAAGTAGACGAAAGCCAACTGGTAGATGCTTTGATGGAAGAAATTGATAAACTGTAATGAAAATAATCGGAAAGGAGGGGCGATATGACAGCGAAAAAATTCCCGCTGGTCTTTGATAAGGTTTCTCTTTCCGCCCCTTTGCAGGAAGTCTTTCGAGAAACGACGGTGCTTTCCCTGACTATCCACCGGAAGGAGCGGGAAATTGTAACAGAGATTGCGGCAGATGAAGTCATTCCGCCTTTGTATTGGGAAAAACTGCGAAAAGAAATGATGCAGCAGCTTCCTGGTGTGAAAGAAGTGCATATTTTCCCCAAATATCAGTTAATGGATAAAGAGCCAAAGGCAGTTCTGGCAGATTTCTGGGATACCATCCGCAGCCATGTGGCAGCCCAGAGCAAGGTTTGCAGCGGTGTTATTTCTGATGCAGATTGGGATTATCAGGATGGGAAGATGCAGATTTTTGTAAAGCATAACATGGCTTACTATCTGTCCCAGAAAAAACTGGATGATGCTGTGGCAAAGCTGGTACAGGAAGAAACAGGACTAGCCATGTCTGTGCAGTTCAAAAATGTCCAGAGCAGTGAGGAAGACCGCGCCCGTATGGAACAGGAACAGCGGACAAAAACAGAGGAACTCCTCCAGCAGATCGCTTCTGCTACACAGGCGGCGGAACAGGCGAAAGTTTCTGCGGAAGTGGGAGCAGTCAGCGAAGCTGTTTCCAGAGGCATCCTCTTTGGCAAGGAATTTACTGGTACGCCTGTAAAGATTGTAGATACAAAAATCCCTGGGGAATCTGTCATTGTGGAAGGGAATATTTTCAATATCGAACCCAGAGAAATCAAAGGGGAAAAATACATTGTGTCCTTTGATATTACAGATAAGTCCGATTCCACAACGGTAAAATTCTTTGTGAAACGGTCTGTTTTTGACAACGAACTGAAAGATAAAATTAAAAAAGACGCTTACCTCCGGGTGCAGGGGGAAGTACAGTTTGATAAATACGCCAAAGAAATCAATATCATGGCAAAAGCCATCATGACGGCACAGGCGCCGCCGCCTCGTATGGATACGGCAGAGGAGAAACGTGTGGAACTCCATCTCCATACCCAGATGAGCAGTATGGACGGCGTAACACCTGTAAAAACTTATATCAAACGCGCCATTGATTGGGGGCATAAAGCCATTGCCATCACTGACCATGGTGTGGTACAGGCATTTCCCGATGCCATGAATGCGGCAGATAAATCTGATTTGAAAGTCATTTATGGCGTGGAAGCTTATCTCATTGACGACTTGGGCAATGCGGTATTCTCCCCCAGAGGACAGAATCTGGATGATACCTATGTGGTATTCGATATTGAAACCACAGGGCTTTCCAAAGAAAAAGAAATGATTACGGAAATTGGTGCTGTAAAGGTGGCAGACGGGAAAATCATTGACCGTTTCAGTACTTTTGTCAATCCCCAGCGTCCCATTTCTGCGGAAATCACAAAATTGACTGGTATTACTGACGATATGGTGAAAGATGCGCCTACCATCGAAAATGTTCTGCCGGAATTTTTGAAATTCTGCGAAGATACGGTGCTGGTAGCCCATAATGCTTCTTTTGATACAGGTTTTATCCGTATTGCAGCGGAAAGAGCAGGTCTAGGGGAACTCCACCATACCATTGTGGATACTTTGGAACTGGCAAGAGCTTTGCTGCCGGAACTGAATAAGCACAAATTGGACATTGTTTGTGAACACTTGGGTGTAACCCTCAATGGACACCACCGAGCTGTCAACGATGCAGAGGCAACAGCAGAAGTGTTCATCAAGTTTTTGGACATGCTGGCAGAAAAGAAGGTTTTCACTCTGGATGAAATCAATGTTCTTGCCAGCCGAACGGTGAATTATAAAAAACTTCGTGCTTACCATGCCATTATTCTGGTGAAGAATTATACAGGTCTGCGGAATCTCTACGAACTGGTTTCCATGGCACACATTGATTATTTCTTTCGCCGTCCTAGAATCCCTAAGAGCAAATTCATGCAGATGCGGGAAGGCTTGATTTTGGGCAGTGCCTGCGAAGCAGGGGAATTGTATCGTGCTCTTTTGGATGGCGAACCGAAACAGCGTATTGAAGAACTGGTGCATTTCTATGATTATCTGGAAATTCAGCCTTTGGGCAATAATAAATTTATGATTGACTCTCCCAGAGTGGAAAACATTCACTCCATGGAAGATATTAAAAACATGAACAGAAAAATTGTGGAACTGGGTGAAACTTACGGAAAGCCCGTTGTGGCAACTTGCGACGTGCATTTCATTGACCCTGATGATGCAGCATACCGTAAAATCATCATGGCAGCAGAAGGCTTCCCTGATGCGGACAACCAGCCACCCTTATATTTCAGAACAACTGATGAAATGTTGGCAGAATTTGATTATCTGGGCGAAGAAAAGGCAAGGGAGGTTGTCATTACCAACACCAATCTCATTGCCGACCAAATTGAAAAGATTAAGCCCATTCCTGATGAAACATTCCCTCCAAAAATCGAGGGTGCTGATGAACAGCTGCGGCAGATTTGTATGGATAAGGCACATTCCATTTACGGTGACCCTTTGCCGCCACTGGTGCAGGAGCGTTTGGAAACAGAACTGAATTCCATCATCAGCAACGGCTATGCGGTGCTTTATATCATTGCCCAGAAGCTGGTATGGAAATCCGTTGCGGACGGGTATCTGGTTGGCTCTCGTGGTTCCGTAGGTTCTTCTTTTGCGGCAAATATGGCAGGGATTACGGAAGTAAACTCTTTGCCTCCTCATTATGTTTGCCCGAATTGCAAATATTCCGACTTTGATTCGGAACTGGTGAAATCCTTTGCCATGGAAGAAGCCAGCGGATGTGACATGCCTGATATGAACTGCCCCAAATGCGGCACATTGATGCATAAAGATGGGCATGATATTCCATTCCAGACATTCTTGGGATTTGAAGGGGATAAAGAACCGGATATTGACTTGAACTTTTCCGGGGAATATCAGCAGACAGCCCATGCCTATACGGAAGAATTGTTTGGTGTAGGACATGTGTTCAAAGCTGGTACCATTGGTACCTTGGCAGATAAAACTGCCTATGGCTTTGTAAAAAAATACTTTGATGAACGGGAAATCACTGCCCATAATGCGGAAATTACCCGTCTGATGAATGGGTGTACTGGTGTAAAGAGAACTACAGGGCAGCATCCCGGCGGTCTGATGGTTGTACCCAGTGACCATAATATTTATGAATTTTGCCCCATTCAGCGTCCGGCAAATGATGTGAATTCCACAGTCACAACCACACATTTTGACTATCATTCTATCAGTGGTCGTTTGCTGAAATTAGACTTACTGGGGCACGACGATCCCACCGTCATCCGTATGCTTTACGACTTGACGGGCGTCAATCCCCAGACGGTACCTTTGGGGGATCAGGCAACCATGTCCCTTTTTGAATCACCGGAAGCGTTAGGCGTTACAGCGGAGGACATTGGATGTGAAACAGGGACTTTGGGTATTCCTGAGTTTGGTACAAAATTTGTACGCGGTATGCTGCTGGATACGAAACCGAAAACTTTCGCGGACTTGCTTCGTATTTCCGGTCTGTCCCATGGTACAGACGTATGGCTGGGCAATGCCCAGACCCTTATCGAAAATGGCACGATCACCCTGAAGGAAACTATTTCCACTCGTGACAGTATCATGATTTACCTTATCAATAAAGGTGTGGATAAAAAGAAATCCTTTAAGATCATGGAAAAAGTCAGAAAGGGGAAAGGATTGACAGATGAGGACATTGCGGATATGAAGGCGGCAAATGTGCCGGATTGGTACATTGAATCCTGCCAGAAAATCAAGTATATGTTCCCGAAAGCCCATGCGGCGGCCTATGTGATGATGGCTTTCCGTATTGCGTATTTTAAAATTAATTATCCAAAGGCATATTACGCAACATACTTCACGGTGCGTGCCTGTGATGATTTTGACTATAGCTGTATGTGCAAGGGCATGGACGTTGCCAAAGCTGCCATGCGTGAAATTCATGCCAAAGGTATGGAGGCAACGGCAAAAGATAAGGCGAAAATGACGGTTCTGGAATTGATCGTGGAATTTTATGCCCGTGGCTTCAAATTTCTGCCCATTGACCTCTATAAATCAGACTCCAGAAAATTCATTGTGACAGAGGAAGGGCTGATTCCGCCTTTCAACTCCTTGCAGGGGCTTGGTACCAATGCGGCACAGAGCATTGTGGATGGCAGAGTGGCAGGGGAATTCCATACCATTGAGGAACTGAAAGAACGCACCTCTTTGGGGCGTTCCCTCATTGATCTGCTGAAAGAAAACGGCGTTTTGAATGGCATTCCCGAAACCAATCAGCTGAGCCTGTTCTAAGGGGGAATTATATGAATTGCCCGAAATGCGGAAAAGAAATGGAAAAAGGATGGATCAACAGTGCAAGAGAAGTGATCTATACTCGTAAACTGAAAAAGTGGTTCATCGAAGCTTCAAAAATCGGTGATATTTCTTTGACGACCCATAATATGACATGCCCCAGATGTGAAGCTTATGTGTGCCGAGATTGTCGGTGGGTCATTGTACCCTATGAGGACGAAAATCAATAAATATAAAGAAAAAGCGACAAATCTTACAAGAAACGTAAGATTGTCGCTTTTTGATTGTATTTTTAGGAAAACTTTAGTATGCTGAGAAAAAGGGCGTTTTTGGTAATTTGCAAGAATGGGGGGATGGTGTGTGAAAAAGAGGATTTTTTTGCTTTGTTGTGTGGTGGGCATTATGATGCCCACAGCGGCGTATGGACAGGATGTTCCCGTAACAACTGCGGCAGTGGAGCAGTCGAATATGTATGAAGGAACCATTGTACAACTTAGAAATAACACAGGGCGCTGTTATTATTTGACACAGCCAGCGGCAGTAGCGGATTTTCTGACAGAATGGAAAAATGCCTGGCTGACAGGAAAGCCGACAGAACGATCCCTTGGATTTGACAGTTACGGATTTTATGTGCTTTCTGATGAACAGGCAGACAATCAGGATGTACAGTATGTGGTGTATCCAAACCAGAATATCCTTTCCAGAATCACTTACACAAAAGACAGAATTTCGGGCAGAATCACAGATATTCAATCAGAAGATCTGGAGGTTCCAGCAGAAAGAATGCAAAATTTTGTGACAAAGCTGGAGACCATTGAGAAAACATATCATCCATACGATGGGCTTTACATCCAAGGGGTAGGAGCAGCTTCCGTGAATTATGCGGATATCAACAAACTGGGAATGGCATTGAATCATTATCTGCATGTTTTCCAGAACGCGTTTATTGATGCCAATGGTACCTTACAGATATCTCTGGAGGACTGGAATACCATTTTTGTCACCCAGTATGGAAATACAAAAAATTTGACTTGCCAGAATGGCATTATCAAAAACAATTATTTTTCCACAAACATTTCCTGTGAGACTATCAATGGAAAAGTTTATATTCCTCTGCGGGAAGCAGTAAACCATTTCGGGCATTTCTCTATGGAATGGGATAAACAAATGCGGAAAGCGGTCATTGAGGATAAAGGTTTTTCCGTAGCGTAAATGGATGCGGAGGGCTTTCCTATGGTATCTTCACATTTTTGCTGACGTTGACAGAAGGCTTCGGATAGAGATACATCCATCAAAACAAACAATCAAAAAGGCACGAAATTCTTTGAAATTTCGTGCCTTTTATCTTTCCTATATTCAGGGCATGACCACTTTCTTTTCTTTCTGCAATTTGATAAAGAAAGCGATACACAAAAGCAGTTCAAAGAGTGCGGACATAGGTACCGCAATACCAATGATGAGCAGGTTGGTGCCCGGCAGGCGACTGAGGAAGTAGGAAAGGGGAATACGCACCAGAAATACGGTTAAGACCCCTTGCAGCAAAACAAACTTGGTTCTGCCTCTGCCGTTGAAATATCCCAGCATACAGAAGTTGATGGCTGTCAGCAAATATTCAAAGGAGCAGCTTTTCAGATACAGCTGGGTGGATGCGATAACTTCCGGGTCATTGGTAAAGATAGACGCCAGAAAATCCCCTTGCAGGAATGTCAACAGGAACACCATAAATCCACAGCAGAAAGAGATGCGTACTGCTACAAAGAATGCCTTTGTGGCGCGGCTAATATTGTTTGCCCCTACGTTTTGTGCAACGAAAGCAGAAAGGGCAGACATGAAACTCATGGGTACCAATGCCAAGAACACAAACATTTTTTCCGCGATACCAACGCTGGCAGAAGCCACAACACCCAGAGAGTTCAGGATTGCTGTGATGATCAGAAAAGATACAGTTACCTGAAAATCCTGTGCTGCAATGGGCAGTCCCAAAGAAATGATTCTGCGGACAGCCCCTTTTTCTTTGAAGTCAGAACGCTTCAGGCGGAAAGGCAGGCGATGCTTCTTGGTGTATTTCATATAGACAATGGAGAACAGGAAACTGCTTCCCTGTGCAATGACTGTTGCCAACGCAGCACCGGCTGTGGACATGTGCATCAAGCCGACAAATACCAAGTCTAGAATGATATTGATGGTGCATGCGATCAATACGAACAAAAAGGGAGAACTGGAGTTGCCCATACCGCGGAAAATGCCGCTGACAGCGTTGTAGGCAGTGATAAATATCATACCAGAGGCACAGATACGGATATAAGTGATGGTTTCCGGCAGGGCTTCGGCTGGTACATGCATCAATTGTGCTACCTGTTTGGCAAAGCCCACCAAAATGACAGTGATCATCAATGCGATGAAAATAAACAGTTTAATCTGACCAGCTACGATCAAGGCGGCATCTTCCGGCTTTTTCGCGCCGATGGCCTGCCCTAACAGCACAGTTACGCCCATGGTTAAACCAGTGATAATGACTGTGGCTGCCTGCATGATCTGTCCACCAGTTGCAACGGCGGAAATACTTGCAGTGGTGCCGAATTTGCCGACCACCATTAAGTCGACACCGCCATACAATGCCTGCAGTACCAGCGACATCATCAATGGAATCGCAAAACGAATCAAGGGTGCAGCAATTTTTCCTTCCAGAAATGTGTTGTTTTCCATAAAATCCTCCTTGCAAAAAAACGCTAACAAGAATATACCCTTGTTAGCGTTAGTGTATCAAACGAAGCATTCCGTGAATGCTATATCATTATAAGGGGTGGGACGAAAAATGTCAAGGAGAATTCGGAATGGAAAATCACGAATTTTTACATCTAAACTCTCTATTTTTTCAGCAGGAAAAGCCCATTTTCTTTTTAGAAAAACGGTTGACTTCATACAGGGGAATATGTTATGTTTTATCCGTTTCTATTAAAAAATTTATGAATGGGGGGAGCTTTATGCGCAGAGAAAACAATCTTGGAACAGACAGCATGGGTGGGCTGGTGGTGCGTCTTGCCATACCGGCAATGCTGGCACAGTTTATCAATGTCTTGTATAGTATCGTTGACAGAATTTTCATTGGGAATATTCCAGAGATTGGCGCCACTGCTTTGGCTGGGGTGGGAATCTGCGGGCCAGTTGTTACCCTCATCACTTCCTTTTCTATGTGGGTTGGCATTGGCGGTTCTCCTTTAATGAGCATTAAAATGGGGGAGAATGACCGAAAAGGTGCTTCTCAGATCATGGCAAACTGTTTTCTGATGATGATTGTCATGGCAGTCGTGATCACACTGCTGGTCATTTTGTTCAAACAGCCGCTGCTGATGCTCTTTGGTGCCAGTGAAGTTACTTTCCCTTATGCCAATACCTACATGACCATTTATGCGGCAGGCAGTATCTTTGCGATCTTATCCATGGGGATGAATACCTTTATCATCTGTCAAGGATTTTCTAAGATTGCCATGATGTCCGTTGTAGTAGGGGCAGTTACAAATATTGTTTTAGATCCAGTATTTATTTTTGGTTTTGATATGGGGGTTGCAGGCGCGGCAGTGGCAACTGTCATTGCACAGATGGTATCCTGTGCATTTGTATTGTTGTTCCTTTTTGGCAGAAGACCTCCGGTACGCATTACCTTTGGCGGCTATAACCGGACATTGATGTTTCGGGTTTTGCTGACAGGTCTTTCACCTTTTATCATTGTTGCATTGGACAGCGGTCTGATCATTGCCATGAATATGGTTCTGCAGCATTACGGCGGGCCGGGATATGGTGACCAGTTGGTAACCTGCCATACCATTGCCCAGAGCTTTTTCCTCATGGTTACACTGCCCATGGGTGGTATGACTGGTGCAACACAGCCGATTCTGGGATTCAATTATGGGGCTTGTCAAATGGATCGTGTCAGAAGCGGACAGAAGTATACATTGATTCTTTGCTTGATTTTTACAGCTGTGATGATGCTGTCAGCTCATGTTTTTTCACCTTATTTCGTAAGACTGTTTACGAATGATGCTTTTTATATGGATTTATCTGTGAAAGCAATCAAGATTATGACGCTGATGATTCTGCCTTTGGCTGTACAGTATACCATTGTGGATGGTTTTACTGGCTTATCTGCTGTACGTTATGCCATCACACTTTCTACATTCAGAAAAATGCTTTATTTTGCGGCAATGATGATTTTCCCTATACTTTTTGGGATTGAAAATGTCTTTTTTGCAGAACCTGCGGTGGATCTGGTCAGCGCAGCCGTATCTGTTTTTGTATATTGGAGATGTATGGGAGGCATTCTGCGCCGCAGAGAGGAAAAGATGGCTCTGCAAGTGCAGAAATCTGCTGTATAATAAAATGAGAATCCAAAACGCTTCTGTGTTTTGGATTCTTTTGTATCACAAAGGAGTGTGAAACATGGATAAGAAGCTGCTAAAAAGACAATATCGAAAAGAAGTTAGGGAAAGATTGCGTTCTCTTTCTGAAGAATATCGGGACGAAGTCAACAGGAAAATCTTTGAATTTCTGTGCAGTATGGAGACTTTTCGGAAAGCAGAAACAATATTTTGTTTCGTCAGCACACCGGAGGAGACCGATACCCGTTCTATCATAAAATATGCATGGAAATGCGGCAAAAGAGTGGCTGTTCCAAGATGTCTGGAAAAAGGCTGTATGGAGGCTTGTGTCATCACAAAAGAGGAGGATTTGGAATCAGGGAAGTTTGGGATTTTGGAACCGAAGGCTGGCTGTCAAGTATTGACGCCGGAGGAAATCCAGCTGATCATACTGCCCTGTCTTTCCTGTGATAGAAATGGCAACCGATTGGGGTATGGCGGTGGATATTACGACAGATATCTGGAAAAGTGTTCTGGGACACGAGTTCTCATTTGTCGAGAAAAATTGATGATGGCGGAGATACCAGTGGAGCCTTTCGATCAGAAAGTACATATTTTGGTTACGGAAAACGGTGTTTTTTCTATAAAATAGTAATTTTAAGCGGATTGTGCAAAATAAAAACAGGATTTTTTCATGACAAGTGTTTACATTTGTCGCAAAATAAAATAAAATGGGGTTTGGTAAAAAATCAAGTAAAAATATGTGAGGGAAGAGGACTATGAAAGACACAAAAGTTTTATCTGGATCGGCATATTCCTTTGAAGGAAAAATGCCTTTGCGTCAGGCAATTCCCCTGGGGCTGCAGCATGTACTTGCCATGTTTGTAGGGAACCTGACTCCGTTGCTGATCATCACAGGTGCATGTGGTCTGGGTGTAGGCAGTGAATTTGCAGATCTGCAGGTCAGCCTTCTGCAAAATGCAATGTTGGTTGCAGGCTTGGTAACATTGCTTCAGCTTTTTGCCATTGGACCTGTTGGTGGGAAAGTACCCATCATCATGGGGACAAGTTCCGGTTTCATTGGTGTATTTAACAGCGTTGTTGCCAATATGGGCGGCGGTGTCATTGCTTACGGCGCCATCATGGGGGCATCCATCATCGGCGGTTTGATGGAAGGGGTACTGGGATTTTTTCTGAAACCTCTGCGTAGATTTTTCCCGCCAGTTGTAACTGGTACAGTTGTACTGTCCATTGGTTTGTCTTTGATTTCCGTTGGTATTGGTTCCTTTGGCGGCGGCAGCGGTGCGGCAGACTACGGTTCCATTGAAAATCTGCTGCTGGCAACATTTGTGCTGGTTGTAATCTTGGTTGTAAAGCATGGCACAAAAGGCTTTACCAGCACATCTTCTATTCTGATCGGTATCATTGCCGGTTATATTGTTGCTTTTATCATGGGCTTTGTGCTGCCTACAACAGGTGTGACTGCTGAAGGTGTGGAATACACAAAAGCATGGGTGCTGAACTGGGATAAGGTGAAAGAAGCAAGCTGGTTTGCAGTACCTGCGCTGGTACCTGTTAAGATCATTTTCGACTGGAGAGCTATTGTACCGGTGTTGATTATGTTTGTTGTAACAGCTGTGGAAACTGTTGGTGATATTTCCGGCGTTATGGAAGGCGGTATGGGCAGAGAAGCAACTGACAAAGAACTTTCCGGCGGTGTTATCTGTGATGGTTTGGGCTCCACTTTTGCAGCTATTTTTGGTGTACTGCCCAACACATCCTTCAGCCAGAATGTGGGTCTGGTTGCCATGACAAAAGTTGTCAACCGTATGGCCCTTGCTACAGGTGCAGTTTTCCTGATCCTGTGCGGTCTGATTCCTAAACTGGGTGCACTGGTTTCTATCATGCCTCAGGCTGTTTTGGGCGGCGCTGCGGTTATGATGTTTTCCTCTATCGTAGTCAGCGGTATCCAGCTGGTTACAAAAGAACCCATGACCCCCAGAAATCTGACGATTCTTTCTGTAGCATTGGGTGTTGGTTATGGTATCGGTGCCAACAGCGCAGTGCTGGCAAGAGCACCTCAGGCGCTACAGCTGATTTTCGGCGGTTCCGGTATCGTACCTGCTGCAATCGTTGCCATTGTTTTGCATGTACTTTTGCCGAAAGATGATGGCGTAAAAGAATAATTCTTGTGAGAAAAAGGTGATAAAATCAAAATTGTTGATTTTATCACCTTTTTATTGCTGTGAAAAAGCACGGAAGAAATCTATTGAATGATAGAAATTTTAAATTGGAAAAATTAAATAAATTTATAAATTTATGGGAATTGGCGAAAAAAAGCTTATAAAATACCCATGTAATCATAAAATTTTCGAGAGTGTCTTTCGTACAAATACAAATGTTTGAGCAGATTGTTAAAATGTCCTTCTATTGCAAACTTTTTTTCCAATTTCTATTGACTTTGTAGAATTTTATCATATATAATTGTAGTGATATAAATCTTAAGATTTTAATAAAACTTTAAGATTTGAAGAAGGTTCAAAAAATGAATAGGGGAGGATATTATGTTACAGGCATTTGACATTATCGGCCCGATTATGATCGGTCCATCCAGTTCCCATACAGCCGGTGCTGTGCGTATTGGTAAGTATGCACGATCCATTTTAGGTGGAACACCTGTAAAAGCCCATATCCGCTTCAGTGGTTCCTTTGCAAAAACATACAAAGGCCACGGCACAGATAAAGCGGTAATCGCAGGTATTTTGGGAATGGATACAGATGATGCACGCATTCGTGTCAGCATGGATGTGGCAAAAGAAGAAGGTCTGGCATTCGAATTTGAAGAAGCAGATATCGATGGTGCTCACCCCAATACAGCAGAAATCACTCTAGAAGATGCGTCAGGAAGAATCGCACAGGTACAGGGTGCTTCTGTTGGCGGCGGCAACATCGTCATCAATAAAATCAACGGCACTGCGGTTTCCATTAATGGGAAATCTGATACACTGGTAATTCCTCATCAGGATATTCCGGGTATGATTGCAGTGGTTACCAAAATTTTGGCAGAAAAAGGCGTAAACGTTCATGGTTTCTCTCTTTGCAGAGACCACAAGGGCGGTACAGCTGTTATGACCATCGAAATTGATGGTGATATCAATGAATCCGTGCAGGATGCAATTCTTGAAAATCCTCATATTTTCTCCTGCACCATTCTGAAAGCAATTTAAGGAGAGAGGTGAAATTATGTTCAAGTACGATTCTTTGGCAGATTTGGTTGCAGCAGCAACACAGGCAAATGAACCTCTTTCCAAAATCATCCTGCGTGAACAGGCAGAAGCTACAGAAAGCACAGAAGATGCTCTGTATGCGCAGATGGAACGCTCTTTGGAGGTTATGCGTGAATCTGTACAGGAGGGGCTGGATCCCGACAAACGCTCCGCAAGTGGTTTGACTGGCGGTGACGCATACAAAATGATGCGCGCAGTACAGGAAAACAGAAACATTTGCGGCAAGATTTTCGGTGATGCCATGACAAAAGCACTGGCTGTTTCTCAGACTAATGCTTGTATGGGCAGAATTGTTGCGGCACCTACAGCAGGCAGCTGCGGTATTTTGCCTTCCGCTCTGCTGACCATTTCCGAAAGCAGAAACATTCCCAATGAAGATGTGGTAATGGCATTGTTTACAGCATCCGCTGTGGGTATGGTCATTGCAAACAACGCCAGCATTGCTGGTGCAGCAGGTGGCTGTCAGGCAGAATGCGGTGCGGCAAGCGCTATGGCTGCTGCTGCCATTGTAGAAATTTGCGGCGGCACACCTAAAATGTGTGAACATGCATGTGCCATTGCATTGAAAAACATTCTGGGTCTGGTATGTGACCCTGTTGCAGGTCTGGTGGAAATCCCCTGCATCAAGAGAAACGCAGCTGGTGTTGCAAACGCATTTGTTGCGGCAGAATTGGCACTGGCAGGAATTGAAAGTGCGATTCCTGCTGACGAGGTCATTATTGCAATGAAAAAAATCGGTGACGCTATGTCTTCTACATTGAAAGAAACAGCAGAAGGCGGTCTGGCGGTAACACCGACAGGTAAAAAGCTTTGTGAAAAAGTATTTGGTTGCTGCCAATAAAAGGGGAGGCAAAAATACTTTCAATATTTAGTTCGTACAACCTGACAAAATGCAATATTGAACATTTATAATTTAATAGGAGAATCATAATCATGACAAACATTCTTAGTAAGTGGAATAGCATTAGCTTAGTAAAACGTATTATTTGTGGCTTGATTGTGGGTGCTATCCTGGGTCTGGCTGTTCCTGGTCTGACAGGTATTGGCATTCTGGGTACTCTGTTTGTAAGCGCTCTGAAAGCAATCGCGCCTGTACTGGTATTTTTCCTGGTAATTGCAGCTCTGGCTTGCGGTAACGAAGGCGGCGGCAAAACCATGGGTCGTGTTGTTATCCTGTATCTGGTAGGTACATTCCTGTCTGCAGTAGTAGCAGTAATCGCTTGCCATTTCATCCATGTAACACTGCCTCTGGGTGACGTTGCAGCTGCTGAAGGTTACGAAGCAGCTGGCGGTATCGCAGAAGTATTCACAAACCTGTTGCTGAACCTGGTAGCTAACCCTCTGGGCTCTATCGTGAATGCGAACTACCTGGGTATTCTGGCTTGGGCTGTTATCTTCGGTCTGGCTCTGAAAGTTGCATCTGATACAACAAAGAAAGCACTGTTCGATTTCTCTGAAGCTGTTTCTCAGGCAGTTAGATGGGTAATCAGCTTCGCTCCCTTCGGTATCCTGGGTCTGGTATTCACAACAGTTTCCACAAACGGTTTGGAAATCTTCGTAGAATACGGCAGACTGCTGGCTATCCTGGTTGGCTGCATGGCTTTTGTTGCTCTGATCCTGAACCCCATCATCGTGTTCACACAGATCAAACAGAACCCTTACAAACTGGTATTCAAATGCTTGAGAGAATCTTTTGTAACAGCTTTCTTCACAAGAAGCTCCGCTGCGAACATCCCTGTTAACATGTCTCTGTGCGAATCCCTGGGTCTGGATGAAGACAACTACTCCATCTCTATCCCTCTGGGCGCAACCATCAACATGGGTGGTGCAGCAATCACAATCACGGTTATGACACTGGCTTGCGTAAACACAGTAGGTCTGGAAGTTCCTCTGGCAATGAAGATCCTGCTGAGCTTCGTAGCAGCAATTTCCGCATGTGGTGCTTCCGGTGTTGCCGGCGGTTCCCTGCTGCTGATTCCTCTGGCTTGCTCCCTGTTCGGTATCGGCAACGACATCGCAATGCAGGTTGTAGGTGTAGGTTTCATCATCGGCGTTGTTCAGGACTCTTGCGAAACAGGTCTGAACTCCTCCACAGACGCACTGTTTACAGCAGCTGCTGAATTCCATGATTGGAAAAAAGCGGGCAAATCTCTGCCTATCTAATTTCATAAAAAATAAAATTACAGGTTGTACGAAAACCCTGCTGGCTTTGGTCAGCAGGGTTTTATTTTTTCATACAATTTTCTTTGCCGCCTTGTTTTTTTCTAAAAAATTCATTATAATTTCTTATAAGCATCATGGCGAACAGCATGCAGAAAGGAAAGATGTCATATGATTATGCTGATTGCAAAAAATACTTTAATAGAAGGAAAACAAAAGGAATTTACAGAGCTGGCAGAACAATTGGTCTTGGCAACAAGAAAAGAGGCTGGCTGCATTGCTTATGATTTGGTTGCAGACCAGGCAGATGCCTGTGTTTATTATTTTGTAGAAAAATATGAGGATATGAAGGCACTGGAGGAGCATCGTGCATCAGCGTATTTTCAGACCATTGTGCCGCAGTTGGGGTTATTGCGGACAAAGCCTTCTGAAGTTTCTGTTTGTGAAGTGCTGCCATTTGCAGATTGATAGAAAAGGGGATTGCGTATGGGACATCCGGTATTATATAGAAAGCGTTTTATGCCACAGGAAACCATTTTGCTGAAGGATGACGTTTTGATTTATCAGGACGAAAAAGTGATTGTGACAAAATGGAACGTATTTCGTCCCAAAGCGAATTTCAGTCATGGGGTGTCCTGTTATTTTTTGGAAGAAGGATATAAAGTCAGCAAGTTCCTGAATGATCAGGAAGAATTGGTATACTATTATTGTGATATCATTGACACCACATATGATGCACAGGATAACAGTTATCTATTTGCAGATTTGCTGGCTGATGTCATTGTTTATGATTCAGGTTTTGTAAAAGTAGTTGATTTGGCAGAGCTGGCAGATATGCTGGATGAAGGGGTTATTACGGAAGATGTGGTGAAAAAATGTCTGCGTCGTTTGGAAAAGCTGCTGCACATCATTTACGAAGGCAAATTTGGAGAGCTGACAAAATATCTGGAAATTGAGGGAAGTAAATGAGTGAAAATGTGCACAAAGGACATCGGGAACGTATGCGTCAACGATTTTTCGCAGAAGGCGCCAAGGGCTTTGCCGATCATGAATTACTGGAATTATTGCTGTATTATGCAGTACCTCGGGGAGATGTGAATCCGCTGGCCCATAAAATGCTGACGGAGTTTGGCACACTTTCCATGCTGCTTTCTGCAGATCCTGCAGATATCAGCCGCAGATGCGGTGTAAAAGAAAGTACAGCCTTGCTTCTGGTATTGCAAAGTGCTTTGGGGCAGCGTCTGCAGCAGGAAAAATGGCGAGATAAGCCGGTTTTGGACTCGGTTTCCCGTGCAGGAGCCTTTGCAGTGGATTTGCTTTCCAATTACCACTATGAACGATTTTATGTGTTATGTCTGGATAATCGAAAACAATTGATCCATAGCTGTATGATCTCGGAAGGGACTGTGGATGAATCTGTGGTGTATCCCAGACTGGTGGTGGAAGCGGCATTGCGCTATCAGGCTTCTTCTGTGATCTTGATGCACAACCATCCAGGAGGAACATTGATGCCTTCTTTTTCTGATGTGGAATTGACTGCTCGTATGGCAAAAGTTTTACATGAAATCGGCATAGAAGTTGCAGACCATATTATTGTTGCAGAAAATCGATACTTCAGTTTTCTGGAACATGATTATTTGAAAGGAAAATAAATAGGAGGTTTTGTATATGAAAAAGTTATATCGTTCTAAAAGTAATGTGAAAATATCCGGTGTATGCGGCGGTTTGGCAGAATACTTCAACATGGACGCTACATTGGTACGTCTGGTTTGGGTTTTGGTATCCTTGCTGACCAGTGGCTTCATTGGCTTGATCGTTTATGTAGTATGTGTATTTGTAATTCCCGTTGATGACGGATATATTGATGCCGACTTTGACGAAAAGAAATAAGTTCTTACAGAAAGAGAGGAAACGAAAGTGGAAGAAAAGAAAAGAATATTCAGTGGCATGCAGCCTTCTGGCATGATTACTTTGGGGAACTATCTGGGTGCGTTGAAAAACTGGACGAATCTGCAGGATGATTATGACTGTCTGTACTGCATCGTAGATATGCACGCCATTACAGTCCGTCAGGACCCTGCAAAACTGCGCAAACAGGCAAGAGATCTGCTGACACAGTATCTGGCAGTGGGCATTGATCCTGAAAAGAATACAATCTATTATCAGTCTCATGTGTCTCAGCATGCGGAGCTAGGCTGGATTCTGAACTGCTTTACTTATATGGGTGAACTGAACCGTATGACACAGTTCAAAGATAAAGCTGCAAAACATTCAGACAATATCAACGCAGGACTGTACACATATCCTGTATTGATGGCATCTGACATTCTGCTGTACCAGACAGATCTGGTGCCTGTAGGGGAAGACCAGCGTCAGCATCTGGAAATCACAAGAGACATTGCAGGACGTTTCAATGGCATTTACGGCGAAACATTCAAGATTCCTGAAGCTTATATTGGTAAGGTTGGCGCAAGAATCATGTCTTTGCAGGAACCTACCAAGAAGATGTCCAAATCTGATGAAAATAAGAACAATACCATTTTGCTGATGGATGAACCTGCTGTCATCATGAACAAAGTAAAACGTGCTATGACTGACTCTGGCAGCGAAATCCGCCATGGTGAAGATAAACCTGGGATCACAAATCTGCTGAATATTTACTGCGCTTGCACAGGCAAAACCATGGAAGAAGCAGAAAAAGAATTCGATGGTGCAGGCTATGGTGCATTCAAGACTGCTGTAGGGGAAGCTGTTGTAGCAGAACTGGAACCTGTTCAGAAGCGTGTGAAAGAACTGGAAAAGAACAAAGATTATCTGGATGAAGTCATCAAACACGGTGCAGAACGTGCTGGCAAACTGGCAGCAAGAACACTGACCAAGGTACAGAAAAGAGTTGGCTTCCCTCCTGTAATCCGCTGATAAAGAAAATAAAAATGGATAAGGCATAGTGTGCTTTATCCATTTTTTGATGTTATAGAAAGCCCTTATATTTTGGAGAAAGTTGCATTTTCTGCCAAAATAAGGTATACTGAATCGGTATTCTGCGGAATTGAGGTGAAGCTGGTGAATCAAAAAACGCAAATGACGAAGCAGATATTGGCAGAGAGCTTGAAGAAATTGATGTTCCATCATAGTTTTGAAAAAATCACTATTAAAGATATTACAGATGCGGCTGGGTTTATCCGTCCCACATTTTATAATCATTTCAAGGATAAGTATGATCTGGTGGAATGGATTTTCACAGAGGAGATCATCCGTCCTGGAGAACAGCTCTTTGATGTGGGTTTGTTCCGTGAGGGGATTCGTTTGATGCTTGCCAATATGGAAAAGGAAAGGGATTTCTATATCCGTGCAGTGCGGATACAAGGTCAGAATTCTTTTCGGGATATTGTTTTTCAGGCATTTGTGACATTGATCCAGAAGGTTTTCGCAAAGCGCACGCCTTTTCCGGAAAGTGTACCTCATTTTTTTCGTCCGGAGATATTGGCTGAATACTATGCCAATGCAGAGACATTTCTGCTGATGAAATGGCTGGAAAGTGGTATGCCTATTTCTGCGGAAGAAGTGGAAAAAGCCCATTGGTCTCTGATCACTGTTTCTTTTGAAGATGTCGTGAAGGAAGTTTCCGGTGAAAGCAGAGGAAATAGATAAAAATCCTTGAAATATATGGACAAATATATATTTTTGTATCATAAATAAAAATGAACTGCCCCCCATTTATTGACAGTATGATATACTGAATAACAAGTGGGGTGATTTTTTATGCCCAAAGGAGTACCAAATAAACGATATACACCAGAATTCAAGAAAATGGTAATAGAAACTATGCTGAAGGAGAAATTAAGTTTCAATCTATAGAATATTTCCAGCAGGAACTGGTAGAGTATTTGGATTACTGCAATAACCATTGAATCAAAGCAAAGCTAAAGGGCTTGCTGCCTGTGATTTACAGACAACAAGCCCTTTTGGCTTCTTGAACAATTTTACTCTGAAAACATTCTAACTTTTTGGGGCTTAGTTCATCATACGAAGGATTCCGGCTTTCTTGTTTTTTCTGAGTTTATATTTAGTATGTTTTCTTATGGGGGATTTGCTTTGGAGATTCTCTTATTTATGGATTATGGCAAAAAGAAAGGGCTGACCAACGATGTTGATCTTGCCCTTTTTGTGTATTACATGTTTTCGATTTCAGATCGTACCAGTGCACCAGCTTCTTTGGTGCCAACAACTTTGGTGCCTTCTGTTGCAATATCCGGTGTGCGATAGCCTTTTGCCAGAACAGCTTTGACAGCTGTTTCGATGGCATCTGCTTCTTCAGAAAGACCGAATGTATAGCGCAGCATCATGGCAGCGGAAAGGATCGTTGCCAGAGGATTTGCTTTGTCCTGTCCAGCAATATCCGGCGCGGAACCATGTACCGGTTCATACATACCGAAATTGCCTTTTGCGAGGCTGGCGGAAGGCAGCATACCGATGGAACCGGTGATCATGCTGGCTTCATCAGAGAGGATATCCCCGAAGATGTTGCCTGTAACAATGACATCAAACTGTTTTGGATTGCGTACCAGCTGCATAGCTGCGTTGTCGATATAAAGATGTTCCAGTGTGACTTCGGGATAATCCTTTGCCACTTCTGTCACCACTCTCCGCCACAGACGAGAACTTTCCAGTACGTTGGCTTTGTCAACGCTGGTTACTTTTTTATTCCGTTTCATAGCCATATCAAAGGCTGTGACAGCAATTCTTCTGACTTCTTCTTCTGCATACTGTTCTACATCGTAAGCGGCAGGCCCAAGATCTGTTTCTTTGGTGCCTCTTTCCCCAAAATAGATGCCGCCAGTCAGTTCACGCACTACAACAATATCCAGCCCACCTTCAACGATTTCAGGTTTCAGTGGGCAAGCATCTGCAAGAGCGTCAAAGAGCAGAGCAGGGCGGATATTGGCAAAGAGTTTCAGTTCTTTGCGCAGTCCCAGCAAAGCCCGTTCTGGACGTTTATCACCGGGCAGTGTATCCCATTTCCAGCCACCTACAGCACCCAGCAGAACGGCGTCAGCGGATTTGCAGGCGTCAATGGTTGCCTGAGGCAAACATTCCCCTACAGCGTCAATGGCGCAGCCGCCTGCCAGTACAGGGGTATAAACAAATTCATGATGATATTTCGCGGCAATGGTATCTAATACCTGTAATGCTTCTCCTACTACTTCAGGACCGATACCATCACCGTGAATGACAGCAATATTATATTTCATAGGACATTTCCCTTTCTCTTTTGTACTTAACGAATGGAGTTGAGCAGACCACCTTTGGCAATGATTTCTTTGATGAAATCAGGGAAGGGCAGTGCCTGATAAGTTTCGTTTCTGGTTACGTTTGTGATGATGCCTGTATCAAAATCGATGGCAACTTCGTCGCCGTCCTGAATTTTATCACTGGCTTCTTCGCATTCCAGAATTGCCAAGCCAATGTTGATGGCGTTGCGGTAGAAAATCCGGGCAAATGTTTTGGCAATAACGCAGGAAATGCCGGATTCTTTGATGGCAATGGGAGCATGTTCTCTGGAAGAGCCGCAGCCAAAGTTCCAGCCGCCAACCATGATGTCACCATCTTTTACTTTGTGGACAAATTCTGTATCAATATCTTCCATGCAATGACTTGCCAGTTCTTTGTGATTGGCAGTGTTCAAATGTCTTGCAGGAATGATAACGTCTGTATCAATATTATCACCGTACTTGTGTACGCGTCCGTTTGCTTTCATTGTTCAAAACCTCCTTACACTTCATCGGGACTGCTGATTTTGCCTGTAATGGCAGATGCTGCCGCAACGGCAGGGCTTGCCAGATATACTTCGGACTTTACATGCCCCATGCGTCCAACGAAGTTTCTGTTTGTAGTTGCCACACAGCGTTCGCCTTCAGCCAGAATACCCATGTGACCGCCCAGACAGGGACCGCAGGTAGGAGTAGAAACAACGCATCCAGCTTCTACAAAAATATCCAGATAGCCTTCTTTGATACATTCCCGGTAAATTTTCTGAGTAGCAGGAATGATGATGGCTCTTACATCTTTATGAACTTTATGTCCTTTCAGAATTTCGGCTGCTGTTTTCATATCAGACAGTCTGCCGTTTGTGCAGGAGCCGATGACAACCTGCTGAATGGGAACGTCACCCACTTCGTCAATGGTTTTGGTGTTTTCCGGCAGGTGAGGGAATGCAACGGTGGGTTTGATGGCAGACAGATCAATGTCATAAGTCTGCACATATTCCGCATCTTCATCGGGTTCATATACAGTGTACGGACGGTTTACTTTGTCCTTCATATATTCTTTTGTGATTTCATCTACCATAAAGATGCCGTTTTTGCCGCCGGCTTCGATAGCCATGTTGGCAATGCACAGACGGTCATCCATAGACAGGCTTTTCAGACCTTCGCCCATGAATTCCATAGAACGATAAAGCGCACCGTCAACGCCAATCATGCCGATGATGTGCAGGATGACGTCTTTGCCGCTGACGTTTTTCTGTAATGCACCTGTCAGGTTAAATTTGATGGCTTCTGGCACTTTGAACCAAGCCTGACCTGTTGCCATACCGGCAGCCATATCAGTGGAGCCAACGCCAGTGGAGAAGGCGCCCAGTGCACCGTAAGTACAGGTGTGGGAGTCTGCGCCGATGATACATTCCCCAGCGGCTACCAAACCTTTTTCCGGCAGGAGGGCATGCTCAATACCCATATTGCCTACATCATAGAAGTTGTCTAAATCAAATTTTCTGGCAAATGTGCGGCACTGTTTGCACTGTTCTGCCGCTTTGATGTCTTTATTGGGTGTAAAGTGATCCATGACCATGGAAACTTTGCTTTTATCAAATACACCGGAGAAACCGGCTTTTTCAAATTCATTGATGGCAACAGGGGATGTGATGTCATTGCCCAGTACCATATCCAGATTGGCACGGATCAGCTGTCCTGCAACAACGGAATCCAGCCCCGCATGGGCAGCCAATATTTTCTGTGTCATTGTCATTCCCATAAAAAATCGCTCCTTTTGTGTATAAAAAGGGACAGGTGTGACAAACTGTCATGCGGCACCTGTCCCTGTTCCTTCATTTGTTATTTATTTTGTGATGAAATGGCTTACCTGATTCAGACGGTTGATGGCGCTGACCAAAGCATTGATAGAAGCCAGAATGATGTCTTCATGCATACCTACGCCCCAGTAAACTTTACCATTGGCATCAGCAATGGCAACATAAGCAGCTGCACGGGAGTTGGATTCCGCTTCCAGGGCATGTTCTGCGTAAGTTACGAAGGTATAATCAAAGCTGTAGAGCTTGGACTGACGCAGCGCATTGCTGACAGCATCCAAACGGCCATTGCCGCTTGCTGTGAAGAAATATTCAGTACCGGCGATGTTTACATGAATGTCAACGGTGTATCCATCTTCACCTTTATAGGTAGAGTTTTTGCGGAAAGTTGCGTCCGTAATATCAATGGGATCAAATTTGTTGATATATTCGTTTTTGAATGTTTCAAATACTTCCGCAGGAGTCAGTTCCTTGTGGCTGTGGTCGGAAACGCCTTTGACCATATAACCGATTTCTTCCCGCATTTTTACAGGAATGTGGAAGCCGTAATTCTGTTCCAGAATATATGCGATACCACCTTTACCAGACTGGCTGTTGATGCGGATAACGTCTGCATCATATTCTCTGCCTACATCATGAGGATCAATTGGCAGATAGGGTACCATCCAACGGTGCATATGTTTGTCCTCGCGGTATTTCATGCCCTTGGCAATCGCATCCTGATGAGAACCGGAGAATGCGGCAAATACCAGCTGGCCGCCATAAGGCTGACGAGGATGCACTTTCATATCTGTATATTTTTCGTAAGCTTCTACAACTTTTGGCATGTTGGAAAAGTCCAGTTCGGGATCAACGCCGTGGGAGAACAGGTTCATTGCCAGTGTAACAATGTCAACATTACCGGTTCTTTCACCATTGCCGAACAGTGTACCTTCGATTCTGTCACCGCCTGCCAGCAGACCCAGTTCCGCGTCGGCTACAGCAGTGCCGCGGTCGTTGTGGGGGTGCAGAGAAAGGATGACATTTTCTCTGTTGTGCAGGTGATGGGACATATAAGAGATCTGTGCTGCGTAAACATGTGGCATAGACATGGATACAGTTGCAGGCAGATTGATAATCACTTTCTTCTCAGGCGTAGGTTCCCAGATGTCGATGACAGCGTTGCAGATGGCTTCCGCAAAGTCGATTTCTGTGCCGGTGAAGCTTTCTGGAGAATATTCAAACTGGAATTCTGTTTCCGGCATTTTCTTTGCATATTCGTTCATCAGTTTTGCGCCGCTGACAGCAATATCAATGATTTCCTGGCGGTCTTTTTTGAAAACCTGTTCCCGCTGTGCAAGGGAAGTGGAATTGTACAAATGTACAATGGCTCTTTTAACACCTTTCAGAGATTCAAATGTTTTTGCGATGATATGTTCTCTGGACTGTGTCAGTACCTGTACGGTAACGTCGTCAGGAATCATATCCTTTTCAATCAGTGTGCGCAAAAATTCGTACTCTGTTTCAGATGCGGCGGGAAAGCCAACCTCGATTTCCTTAAATCCAAGGGAAACCAGGAAACGAAAGAACTCTACTTTTTCATTTAGACTCATGGGAACGATTAGGGCTTGATTACCATCTCTTAAATCTACGCTGCACCATGCAGGTGCTTTTTCCAAATGATCTTTGTTGATCCATTCCATTGAGGGTTCAGGCGGCATAAAGTAACCGACCTCATACTTTTCACAATTCTTCATCATCATAATAATCAAACCTTCTTTCTTCCATGAATTTGGAGTCTTTTGTAATTTACGGACGTTCCCGTGTCCGTTTTTGTTTGCCTGCCTGATGGAGGTGGCTTATCAGCCGCAGACAGGCAAACAAAAATGTTTCGCAAGCGAATTGCTTTTGAATGATATGCATTGTACTAAAATAGAAACAATTTGTCAAGGGTATTTTTGTGAATACAAAGTAAAAATTTTATTATGCACTTGCGCTAAAAAAAATTATTGACAATTGTAAAAAGTGTTATATAATGGAGTGTATCAAAAAAAATACAAAAGAGAAATGACGACGAAACAACAAAAGACAAAAGAAAGAGAGGGACTGCCACATGAAAATGACAGGTTCGCAGATCATTATGGAGATTCTGCTGGAACAAGATGTGGATACAGTTTTTGGGTATCCCGGCGGCGCTGCATTGAATATCTATGACACATTATATCAATACAGTGACCGAATTCGCCACGTGCTGACAGCCCATGAACAGGGAGCAGCACATGCGGCAGACGGTTATGCCAGAGCAACAGGAAAAACAGGTGTTGTTTTTGCCACAAGCGGCCCTGGGGCTACCAATTTGGTGACAGGAATTGCAACAGCTTTTATGGATAGTATTCCTATGGTAGCCATTACATCAAATGTAGCAAACAGCCTGATCGGCAGAGATGCTTTTCAGGAAGTATATATTACAGGCATTACGATGCCCATTACAAAACATAATTTTTTCGTTAATAAAGTAGAAGATCTTGCACATGCCGTCAGAGAAGCTTTCCGCATTGCGGCAACAGGCAGAAAAGGGCCTGTACTGGTGGATGTGACAAAAGATGTAACTGCAGCACTTTGTGAGTTTGAATCAAAACAGGCAGATCACAAAGTTAAAATGCCTGTAGCTTCTGATGAGGAAATCCAAAAAATCGCAGATATGATCAATCAGGCAGAACGTCCTGCAATCTACTGCGGCGGCGGTGTTCCGGCTTCAGATGCAGGGGAAGAATTGACAGAACTGATTCATAAGGCAGATATTCCCATTGCCTATACTATGATGGCTGTCGGGATTGTTGGCTATAACGATACCCATTCTTTAGGGATGATCGGTATGCATGGCAGTGTTGCTGCCAATAAGGCTGTGGATCAGGCGGATCTGGTATTAGCTTTAGGCACACGTTTTTCTGATCGTGTAGCACTGAATACAGAAAAATTTGCTCAGAGAGCTACAAAAGTTCAGGTTGATATTGATGAGAGCGAAATCAACAAGAACGTTATTGTAGATATGAGCGTCCTTTCAGACGTAAAATATTTCTTGGAGAAACTGTTGCCTCTGGTTGAGGAGAAAAAACGTACAGCTTGGCTGGAACAGGTGGCAGAATGGAGAGATGCTTCTATTGCATCACAGTGTCCTGCGGCAAAAATGCATCCTCGCGATATCATTGGCGCTGTTTGTGATATGACTGATAAAGAAACCATCTATGTAACCGATGTTGGTCAGCATCAGATGTGGGCGGCACAGTTCATCAAACACCGCAACACAAAAGCATTTTTGACCAGCGGCGGTCTGGGTACCATGGGTTTTGGCTATGGTGCAGCCATCGGTGCACAGATTGGATGTCCTGATAAGAGAGTCATCCATTTTACAGGCGATGCTTCTTTCCATATGAATCTGAATGAAGCTTGTACTGCAGTCAGTGAAGAACTGCCTATCATCACAGTTATCATGAATAACCGTGTACTTGGTATGGTATATCAGTGGCAGAGTTCTTTCTATGACAGACGGTATTCCGCAACAGTACCTGAGCGTAAAACAGATTTTGTAAAACTGGCAGAAGGCTTTGGCGCAAAGAGCTTCCGAGCAGAAACACCGGAAGAATTCAAAGAAGCTTTTGCAGCAGCTTTGCAGGAAAAAGGCCCTGTTTGGATTGAATGTATCATTGACCAGGAAGAAAAAGTACTGCCTATGATTCCTAACGGCGGTACCATCGAAGACATCATCTTGAACTAAAGAGGAGGCGATAGGCATGACAGAGATCAAAGTCAACAAAGACGCCCCCCGTCAGGTGGTGCGTATGCTGGTAGATAACCAGCCCAATGTACTGGCTCGGATTTCCAGCCTGTTTGGCAGAAGAAACTTCAATATCAGTACCATAACCGCATCAGAAACCCATATTCCTGGGCTTACCAGAATTACGGTAGTTACAGGGGAAAATGATGAAAATGTACTGCATCAGATTATTGCCCAGACAGAAAAACTGGAAGTGGTGCGAGAAATTTATTTACTGGATATGAAAAACAGCGTATATCGTGAATTGCTGCTGATCAAGATCCGAACAGACAAAAATGAAAGAAGCGCATTACACGAAATCGTGGATATTTATAGAGGAAAGATTATTGACCTTTCCAAAAACAGTATGATTGTAGAACTGACAGGCTCTCCTGAGAAGTTGGACGGCTTCATGGACATGGTATCCTGCTATGATATCATTGAAGTGTGCCGTACAGGTATCACAGGTATTGAACGGGGTCTTGCAGAATAAAATGTCACAAAAGAAAAAAGAGTAAAACACGGAAGAAAAGGAGACGATACGAATGATTCAAAAGTATTATGATCAGGATTGTAATTTGGCAATGTTGGACGGCAAGACAATTGCTGTCATTGGTTTTGGCAGCCAGGGCCATGCCCATGCACAGAACCTGAAAGAAAGCGGTATGAATGTTGTTGTTGGTCTGAGAAAAGGTTCCGCTCACACAGCAAAAGCAGAAGCTGCCGGTCTGAAAGTTATGGAAATCGAAGAAGCTGCAGAAGCTGGCGATGTAGTAATGATGCTGGTACCTGACGAACTGGCACCTGAAATCTACAAAAACCAGGTTGCAAAACATATGAAAGATGGCGACATTCTGGCTTTTGCTCATGGTTTTAACATCCATTACAACCAGATCCAGCCTGCAAAAGGTTTGGACGTTATCATGATCGCGCCTAAAGGCCCTGGTCATATTGTTCGTAAACTGTATACAGAAGGTGCAGGCGTACCTAGCCTGATCGCTGTTTATCAGGATGCTTCCGGCAAAGCAAAAGACTATGCACTGGCTTATGCTTCCGGTATCGGCGCAGGTCGTGCAGGTATTCTGGAAACAACATTCAAAGAAGAAACAGAAACAGACCTGTTTGGTGAACAGGCAGTACTGTGCGGCGGCGTAACAGAACTGATGAAAGCTGGTTTTGAAACACTGGTTGAAGCTGGTTATGAACCTGAAATGGCTTACTTTGAATGTATCCATGAAATGAAACTGATTGTTGACCTGATTTATGAAGGCGGCTTTGATAAAATGCGTTATTCCATCTCCAACACAGCGGAATACGGTGATTATATCGCAGGCAAACGCGTTATCACAGAAGAAGCAAGAGCTGGCATGAAGAGCCTGCTGGCTGACATTCAGGATGGTACTTTTGCAAGCACATTCGTTCAGGAAATGAATGCAGGCGGCAAAGCAAAATTCCTGGCATCCAGAAGAGTACAGGCAGATCACCAGCTGTGTCATGTAGGCGCAGAACTGCGTCAGATGATGAGCTGGCTGAAGAAATAAGAGTAGAACAGTATAAGAAGAAGGAGGAAGGGGAATTCCTCGTGGAAAAGCACCCGAACAGGGTGCTTTTCCTGTATATGGAACGTGCCCTCATAAGTATATGAAGAATTTGAGAAGTGCAAATGTAACACAAGGCGTGGAAAAAGCCCCTATGAGAAGCCTGTTTTATGCTATGGGGTATACAAAGGAAGAACTTGACCGACCTCTGATTGGTGTGGTTTCTGCCCACAGCGAGATCGTTCCCGGTCATTTTCATCTGGATAAAGTTGCAGAAGCGGTAAAAGCAGGTATCCGCATGGCTGGCGGTACACCCATTGAAGTACCTGCCATTGGTGTTTGTGACGGTATTGCTATGGGGCATATCGGCATGAAGTATAGCCTTGCCAGCCGTGAACTTATTGCTGACAGCGTGGAAACAATGGCAATGGCACATTGTTTTGATGGTCTGGTGTTGGTGCCTAACTGTGATAAGATTGTTCCAGGTATGGTCATGGCAGCAGCAAGAATCAACCTGCCTGCTATCGTTTGTTCCGGTGGTCCTATGATGCCCGGTATCGTCGATGATACCCATAAGAGCCTTTCTGAAATGTTTGAAGCCGTTGGCGCCAGAAAGGCAGGCCTTATTGATGATGATAAACTGTATGAATTTGAAAATAACGCATGCCCCGGCTGTGGCTCCTGTGCCGGTATGTTTACCGCAAACAGCATGAACTGTCTGTGTGAAGCCATCGGTATGGCACTGCCCGGCAATGGCACCATTCCTGCTGTACACAGCGGCAGATTGCAGCTGGCAAAACACGCAGGCATGAAGATCATGGAACTGGTGGAAAAAGACATCAAAGCCAGAGATATCATCACAGAAGCATCTATTCGTAATGCCGTTGCCTGCGATATGGCACTGGGCTGTTCTTCCAACAGCGTACTGCACCTCCTTGCTATTGCAAACGAAGCAGGTGTAGATCTGGATTTGAACATATTCAATGAAATTTCCGCAAAAGTACCTAATCTGTGTCATCTGGCACCGGCTGGGGATACATATATCGTAGACTTGCAGCAGGCAGGCGGTATCCCTGCGGTACAGGCAGAACTGTCTAAAAAAGGACTGCTTGACTTGAACTGCATGACAGTAACTGGTCATACATTAGGTGATAATATTGCAGGCGCATATAACCGCAATCCAGAAATCATCCGTCCTGTGGAAACACCTTACAGCGAAACAGGCGGTATCGCTATTTTGTGGGGCAACATCGCAAAAGAAGGATGTGTTGTCAAACGCAGTGCGGTAGCGGAAGAAATGCTGTGTCATACAGGTCCAGCAAGGGTATTTGACGATGAAAGTTTTGCCATTGAAGCCATTTATAATGGTGAAATTAAGGCAGGAGATGTAGTTGTGATTCGCTATGAAGGGCCAAAAGGCGGCCCCGGTATGCGTGAAATGCTGAACCCTACCAGCGCACTGGCAGGCATGAAGCTGGATAAATCCGTTGCACTCATCACAGACGGCAGATTCTCTGGCGCAAGCCGTGGCGCTTCCATTGGTCATGTTTGCCCGGAAGCAGCGGCAGGCGGCGAAATCGGTTTGCTGAAAGACGGCGATCTGATCGAAATCGATATTCCGAACGCATCTATCAATGTCAAACTGACAGATGAAGAACTGGAAGAAAGAAGAAAAGCTTATGTGGCACCTGCACCGAAGGTAACCAGCGGATGGCTGGCAAGATACGGCAGAATTGTTTCTGCGGCAAGCAAAGGCGCAGTTATGAAATAATAGAAATAAAAAAGGAAGCATGTTTTAGAGCTGCTTCCTAAGAAAATCAAGAGAGCTGAAATCCTTGCGATACAAAGAATTTCAGCTCTCTTATTTTTACTAATTATCTGAATTTGCAATTCCTATTAAAAAATCATAGAAAAGTCAAACAAAGTTTACTTAATATTTCATATTTCCTTTTTTCTATAGGATTAAATTCCTGCTTTTTGCAGTTCAATAAAGTGTTTTGCTGTACGAGGACTTCTGCCATTGCAGCGGATGGCAAAGGCTTCCGCTTTTATGCAGAGTTCTTCTTCATCCATGAAAACGCCGTATTGTTTTGCCAGATGTTTTACAATAGATAAGTAGTCGTCTTTTCCTGGTTTCTGGAAGGTGAGGGTCAGACCGAAACGGGCTGCAAGGCTCATGGTTTCCTGAAGGGTGTCGTTCAGATAAAGTTCATCTCCCTGTCGTTCTGTCATGGTTTCTTTCACAAGGTGACGACGGTTGCTGGTGGCGTAAATGAGTACATTTTTGCCGCAGGAAGCAACGCCGCCTTCCAAAATGGCTTTTAGTGCCGCAAAGTTGTCATCATTGCTGGAAAAACTCAGGTCATCAATGAAAATGATGAATTTCAGAGGATTGCCGGAAAGTTCATCCAAGATGTCAGGAAGCTCATAAAGTTCATTTTTCTTTACTTCCAGAAGCCGCAAGCCCTGTTTCCGCAGGGAATTGGCGATGGCTTTTACGGTAGTGCTTTTGCCTGTGCCTGCGTCACCATAAAGCAGTACATTGGAGGCAGTTCCGCCTTCCAGAAAGACCTGTGTGTTGCGCAGCACTTGATTTCTTTCCCGTTCATAACCAGTCAGGTCTTCCAGTGTCTGCATGTCAGGATGCTTCACAGGATGGATCGCGCCGTGGCGGAACAGGAAGGTATGATATTGTGCGTACATGCCATAGCCTGTATAGGGCAGGGAATCCAAATGTTTACGATAATCTGTGTGGAAATCCAGTTTTGATGTTTCCCAATGAGGCAGGGCATGAGAAAAGCCTGCTTTTCGCAGAGGCTTTTGTACTTCTTCTGCTGTCAAAAGGGATAAGCTCTGGAGGATTTCCAGTTCTTTATCCAGCTGCTGTTCCAGAAACGGAGAAAATTCTTTTTTTCCGGCTTTGGCTTTCAGATAATCTGTTTCTGTACGGAAAAGCAGTCCATAGAGGCAGTGGGAAAAATTGCCCGAAATTTCTGCTTCGTTTTCGGCATAACCACGATAGACTTCAGATGTAAAGTCACAATATGCCGAAACAGCTTTGGATAAAGCAGATGGCTTTTCGTTATCTAAAGAAAGTATGGAGTCCATCATTGTGGAAAATGACTGGAGCAGTGGTTCCTGTAGTAAAGAACGCAGAATAGTAAGGGTTTGTAATCTCTCATAAAGTTCTTTTGTATTTTGTTCCATAACACACATCCTTTGTATAAAAATAAGTACAATCGATAATGGGGTTAGTATAGCATGTTTTGTATGGGATTGCAAACTAAAAAAGTGCGGAAAATAACGAATTGCGTGCGTATGTTTTTTATAGGTTTTTCAAAATAATGTTGCAAAAGCAACTTGAGAAACTGTAAAAATGATAGTAAAATAAGGACGAAATCATAAAATTTTTGAGTGAAAAGGAAGGGATATCATATGAAAAGAGCAATTTCTTTATTGCTGACTGCGGTGCTGGGTGTTACTTTGCTGGCTGGCTGCGGTACGAAAGAAGCGGACCCTGTTGCTGTGAATGTAGGAGCTATGAAAGGCCCCACAGCTATGGGGATGGTAAAAATGATGGAAGATGATGAGAGCGGCACAACTGCTCCCAATGATTATAATTTCTCATTGCTGGCTTCTCCTGATGAAGTGACACCAATGCTGGTGAAAGGGGAGTTAGATATTGCGGCACTGCCTGCGAATTTGGCAGCGGTTCTTTATCAGAATATGGAACAGAATTTGAGTGTATTGGCAGTCAATACACTGGGTGTCATTTATATTGTGGAAGATGGTGATACCGTGCAGTCCGTGGCTGATTTGAAAGGAAAAACCATCTATGCTTCCGGCAAAGGTTCTACACCGGAATATGGTTTGAACTACGTTTTGGAAGAAAATGGACTGAATCCTGAAACAGATGTGAATATCGAATGGAAAACAGAACATGCAGAATGTGTTGCGGCACTGGCTGCAAATCCCTCTGCCATTGCTATGCTGCCTCAGCCTTTTGTGACAACAGCGCAGATGCAGAATGAAAATCTTCGGATTGCGTTGGATTTGAGTGCGGAATGGGATGCACTTCAGGAAGGCAAAGAAAATCCCAGTGGTATGATTACAGGCGTTGTGGTAGTGCGGAACGATTTTCTGGAGAAAAATCCAGAAGCAGTGGAACTGTTCATGGAACAGTATGCTTCTTCTGTAGACTATGTAAATGCCAATACAGCAGAAGCGGCTGCACTTATTGAAAAATATGACATTCTGAAAGCAGCTATAGCGGAAAAAGCATTGCCCTACTGCAATATCGTCTGCATCACAGGGGATGAAATGCAGGATAAACTGGGTGGATATCTGGAAGAACTTTATGTGCAGAATCCAAAAGCAGTAGGCGGCGCGCTGCCTGAAGAAGGTTTCTACTATCATGGTGCGTAAGGATCGTATGAAAATATGGGCGGTTCTCTTTTGGCTGGTAGTTTGGCAAATAGGGAGCATGTGTCTGGGACAGGAGATACTATTGGTATCTCCTGTTGCTGTAGGTATGTGTCTTTTAAAACTTTTGCCTGATCCGTCCTTCTGGGGGAGCATCGCTTTTTCGGCATGGAGAATTCTAGGTGGTTTTGGGTTGGCGGCACTGCTGGGGATTCTGGCGGCAGTAGGCGCGGCAAGATTTACCAGATTTCGGGAGCTGATGGCGCCGTTGGTATCGGTTATCAAGACAACACCTGTTGCGTCATTTGTGATATTGGCGTTATTTTGGCTGTCCTCCAGAAGTTTGTCGGTGTTTATTTCTTTTTTAATGGTGTTTCCTATTGTTTATACCAATATTTTGCAGGGGTTATCCCAAACAGATCGGCACCTGCTGGAAATGGGGCAGGTTTTTGGCCTTTCTATGAAAAAGAAAATACGTTACATTTGTTTTCCACAGGTTTTTCCTTATCTTCGCTCATCTTTTGCAGTGGGGTTGGGACTTTGCTGGAAAGCAGGGACAGCGGCAGAAGTCATTGGCATTCCCGATGGTTCCATTGGGGAGAGATTGCAGGAAGCGAAGATTTATTTGCAGATGCCGGAACTGTTTGCATGGACAGTGACCATTATCGTGGTGAGTCTGCTCATTGAAAAGCTCGTATTGTGGTTTTTGGATGTCATTGATCGTAGAAACAGGGGGATTGGAAAAGCATGATCGAAATGAAACATATCACAAAGAAATATGGAGATTTCACCGTTTTTTCAGATTTTTCTTTGGAAATCCCTGATGGAGAGGTGATATGCCTTATGGGAAAATCCGGCAGAGGCAAAACCACTTTGCTGCGGATGCTCATGGGCTTGGAACGGCCGGATAAAGGAACCATTACTGGTTTGAATGAAAAGAAAATCAGCGTGGTTTTTCAGGAGGATAGACTGCTGCCAGGCTTTACGGTGCGCCAGAATCTGTATAGCGTTTGCGCTGATGCCAAGCAGCAGGAGCGTATGATGCGGCTATTGACTGCTTTGGGATTGGCTGAATGGATCGACAGGGAGGTTTCTGTCTTAAGCGGTGGTATGCAGCGGCGCGTGGCAATTTGTCGGGCATTGCTGGTTCCTTATGATTTTCTGATATTGGATGAACCTTTTCGTGGATTGGATGATAAAACGAAAGAAATTGCCATAAAATTAGTATTAGAAGAAACAAAGAAATGTACAGTTTTGCTTTCTACCCATGATGCTGAAGAAGGAAAAATGATGGGTGGAAAAATACTAAATTTAGATGGGTTTTTAAAATGAAAATTTGGAAGATTTTACCTCTAATCTTCCAGTTAATTGCTTGCATGCGAACAAATTTTATGTTAAAATGGGTGGCGTAGAGAGAAAAAATGGAATGTGTGTATAAAAATGTCATTTATCAAAAAAGTATAACATTTGCAAGTGAATACAAATGTATACAGTGTGCTATATCGAATTTGATCCAATGAGATTGGAAAGAAATTTGGAAAAGAGGTAACGCAGCATGATTAATAATTTTGAAAGCAATGTGCAATATATCAAATATTTGGTAAATAAAGAAGTTGCAAAACGATTTTTCCAAGGAAATTTGGAAAACTCCATTGATTCTGTCAGAGAAATCGCAGAGGAGATCATTCCTGGCCCGAAAGCGCTGTTCCGTTGCTGTATTTATAAAGAACGCCATATCATTGAAGATCGTGTGCGTCTGGTAATGGAACCCACAAAAGACAATCGAATCATCAATGTTCTGGATTCTGCCTGTGATGAATGCCCCATTGACCGCTTTGTCGTTACAGAAGCCTGCCGTGGATGTCTGGGACACAAATGTAAGGAAGTATGTCCAAGAGGGGCGATCACCATTGTGAACCACCGTTCCTATATCAATCAGGAACTTTGTATTGAATGCGGCCGTTGTAAACAGGTTTGCCCATTCAATGCCATCAGTGAAGTAAAACGTCCTTGTATCCGTTCCTGCTCCGTAGGTGCGGTAAAAATGGACGAAAACAGAAAAGCTATGATCGACCATGAAAAATGCATTTCTTGTGGTGCATGTATTTATCAGTGTCCTTTTGGTGCCATTGTAGATAAATCCTTTGTTGTGGATGTGCTGAATCTGCTGAAGAATTCTTGGAATAACACCAGTTATCATGTATATGCTGTTGTTGCACCAGCTGTTTCCAGTCAGTTTCCTGGTGTAAAAACAGGTCAGGTTTATGCAGGCATCAAGGAACTTGGTTTCTATGATGTGGTAGAGGCAGCCATCGGCGCTGACATGGTATCTGCATTTGAAGCAAAAGAACTGGCTGAAACTGTAGAGGAAAAAGGATGGAAAACTTCTTCCTGCTGTCCAGCCTTTGTAGATTATGTAGAAAAGAATTATCCTCAATTTATAGATCATATTTCTACAGCAATTTCTCCTATGATTGCAACTGCACGGGCTATCAAGGCAAAAGATAAGAAAGCGCGCGTGGTATTTATTGGGCCTTGCACGGCGAAAAAAGTAGAAATGAAGCGAGAAGCTCTGAAGGATGCAGTAAACATTGTCATTACATTTGAAGAACTGCAGGCAATTTTCGATGCAAGAGAAATTGATTTGGTTAGTCTGGAACCCAGAATGGCAGGGGAGGCATCTTCTTTCGGCCGCAATTTTGCAAGAACTGGCGGTGTAACCGAAAGTGTTGCCCATACATTAGAATTGACTGGATTGGATCTGGATGTAAAAGCGGTTCGCTGCAACGGCATTGATGAATGTATCAAAGCCATGAAGATGGCTTCATTTGGCAAACTGGATGCGAATTTTATAGAAGGTATGGCATGCAAACACGGCTGTACCGGTGGAGCAGCTTCTTTACTTCATGATGTAAAAGGTATTGAAATGATTAACCGCTACGGAAAAGAAGCAAACACAGATAATCCTTTGGATGTTTTGGAAAAATATCCCATTGATAACATCAATATGGAACGTTTTAATCACAAAGACTGAGAAAAAAACCTTACGGTATAACCGTAAGGTTTTTTTTAAGATTTGTTTTGATTGCGCAGATGCATGTAAACAGTATTTTTGGAAATTCCCAAATGATTTGCAATAGTAACAACTGAATCCTTCAGATTGAAGATACCTTTTTGGGATAACAGATAGATGATTTCTTTGTTTTTATTGGAAGAAGTGATGGTGGGGTTTGCGTAAACGGTCTTTTTGGCATTTTCCAATGCATCCAGCATCAGTTCTTCTGTATTTTCAACAAAGGTTTCAGATATATTTTCATGATCTGAATGGGACTGTGGATAAAAAGACTGCATAAAGGACAGCAGAGAAATATTCAGATAAAAATTAATGCAGAATAGGCCGATGATGCGGTTGTTTTCTCCTATGATTGCAGAAGTAAAAGCTTTGAATGTTTCTCCCCGTTTGTTTTTTGCAAAATAATTGATATGACGCAGTGTTGGATCAGCCAACATCTGATTCAAGAAGGAGAGTGTCAACTCTGAAATGGGAGCGCCTGCCTGACGTCCGGAATGATATCCGTTGACGATCATCATAACTGAGGCATCCAGCCGTTCCAGATTATGGATAATGATTTCGCAGTTTTCGCCCCAAAATTCAGCCATACCTGTTGCAACAGTGCAGTAAGAGTTGAGAATGCGACGGTCTTCTGTTGTAAGTGTGATGTTATAGTGCTCCATACGATGATTCCCTCCATTTGTAGTATTTCCAGTATACTTGGTTTTGGGGGCTATTTCAATAGAAGAACCATATTTTGTCTGGATAAAAAAACAAAAAACCTTTGTCAAAAGACAAAGGTTTTTCAATGAGTCACTCGGGACTCGAACCCGAGACACCTGGATTAAAAGTCCAGTGCTCTACCAACTGAGCTAGTGACCCATACCAACGAAAATAAGTATACATGGTAGGGAAGGTTTTGTCAATGAAAAAATTTGTATTTCTTTTCAAACAAGAAAGGTGCAAAGTAGTTTTCCTTTAAGAAAATAGTGAAAATAAGAAAGCTGGAATCCTTTCTATTGCAAGAATTCCAGCTTTTTTGGTTGTTTATAGAGAATTACAGGTTTTCTGGTACGATTTCCAGCCAGTAGTTATCAGGGTCATTGATGAAATAAATACCCATTTCAGGGTTTTCAAAACAGATGCAGCCCATTTCTTTATGCTTTTCGTGGGCAGCATCGTAGTCTGCAACTGTGAAAGCCAGATGGAATTCATTTTCTCCAAGGTTGTAAGGCTCTTTTCTGTCACGAAGCCAGGTCAGTTCCAACTGAAAATCTGTTACGCCGTCACCCAGATAAACCAGTTTCCAGCTGCCATCGGGAGCTTCTTTCCGGCGTACTTCTTTCAGACCCAGAGCAGCTTCATAGAAAGCCATGCTTTTTTCCAGATCCAGAACATTGTAATTATAGTGATTAAATGCAAATTTCATACGATTCCTCCTTTGTATCAATGGTGGTCATGATGATGATCGTGTCCGCATCCACAGTGGTGGTCATGTTCATGATGGTGGTCATGTCCACAACCACAGTCATGGTCATGGTGTTCGTGGTGGTCATGTCCACATCCGCAGTCATGATCGTGGTGATGATCATGAGCATGTTCTGTGAGGGACTGATACTGGTTGTCCTGGAAGACCATACCAACTTTATCTACGATCAGCGCTTTCTGTTCCAGAGAAGAAGCGGAGTCGATGGCGTTTGTGACCATTTCCATGACTTCAGATACACTGTAAACAGGAGGCAGTGCACCCATCAAAGTCTGCATTGCAATCTTTCTGGTCTGTACAGGCAATGTTTCCAGAGAGCTGCGTGTTTTCTGGATGAAATCAGCAAAGAGTGCTTTCTTTTCTTCTTCTGTAGCCACAGGCAGATCTTCCGGCAGATGGAACTGGAATAATTCATCATTAAGATCACCAAAGAAGCATTCACGGATAAAGTCTTCCATCATAAGGATTTTCTGAGTGTCTTCTGTGAAGTTAGCAAATGTATCCACTTTTTGCAGCAGTTCGTATTCTTCTTTGCCAATGGTATTTGCTTTGTCGATGACAGGTTCTACAGCCTGTTCCAACTGTTCGTTCAGTGTATCCAGATAAGCTTCCCGTTCTGTTGCATCCAGTTCACCTGTTAAAAATTCGCAAACTGTATGGTACAGGTCGCTGTATGTAGCATTCTGTTCTGTCAGGTCTGTGAAGCTGTAAGTGAGATAGAACAGCAGGATCAGGGAGTTTAGGTCATGAAGGATACAGGAGAAGTATTCTTCCACATCCTGTAGACTTTCCAAAACTACCTTCAAATCTTCGTAAAGATTGCTCAGTTCTTCATCTTCCATTTTATGAGGCAGGAGCATGCGTTTTTCGCCCAGCCATGTGGCAACTTCGCCGAAGTATTTGCCATACAGAGGATTTGTTTCCGGGCAGCAGAAGCCTTCAAAAGCACGAAGGGATTTTTCGATGAATTCCTTGCTTTCGCCGGCAAAGGCTGCTTCCAGACTCTGTGTGATGGTGTCGTAATATTTATCCCGTGCCATGTGCAAAGGCAGGCATTTCAAAATCTGACCCATGTAGTTCTTCTGTTCCAGCAGGTTGTTACCGCTTTCCATGAAAGCATGGCAGTCTGCAAAGAACAAAGACCAGTCGATTTTTTCTACTTCGATGCCTTCTTCTTTGTACTTGCGCAGAGCAACCTGATCACTGACCAGTGTGGAGTAAAGATTCCACTGGGAGAAATAGCTGTAGACTGTTTCGTAAATAGATAACAGTTCTTCTTTTTTTGCCATGCAGGCTTCCAAAGCAGCTGTACGATCTTCCTGTTCACCATCCAGAATATCTTCCAGAGACAGAAGGTAAGAACGGATGTCTTTTTTGATAGCCAGCAAATCTTCATGTATGGTGTAAGGCAAAGGCGCATCGCCTTTTTCCACATCTTCCATGGCGCTCATGAGCATCAGCAGCAAACTGCCGACTGCCTGTTCATAAATATAATCTGCGGAAAGTTGTTTGATTTTTTCTTCCAAAGCTGTTGTCTGCAAAGGGCAGGACTCCTTTCTTTTCATATCGCATTTCATTATAAAGGAAACCGATTAAGAGTACAAGTCTGCATTTCCAAAGAATGGGCAGAAAAAAGACAATCCTTTGGTTCTATTCCTGATTTTCCCTCCATAAATTGTATTGTATGGATACGATTTTACAGGAGGGAAGAAAATGGGAGCTTATGACATTTATCGCGATATTGCGGAAAGAACCAATGGAGACATTTATATTGGCGTGGTTGGACCTGTCCGTACAGGAAAATCCACATTTATCAAGCGTTTTATGGATTTGCTGGTGCTGCCTAATATCGAAAACAATTATATTCGGGAACGGGCGAAGGATGAACTGCCCCAATCTGCTTCCGGCAGAACCATCATGACAACAGAGCCGAAATTTGTGCCCAATGAAGCTGTGGAAATTTCTTTGGGAGAAAATACCGATTTTCGGGTGCGGATGATCGACTGCGTAGGATATCTGGTACCGGAAGCAGAAGGACACATGGATGGTGAAATGCCTCGTATGGTACATACACCTTGGTCTGAGGAGCCTATGCCATTTGTGGAAGCAGCAGAGGCAGGGACGAAAAAAGTGATCACCGATCATTCTACTGTAGGTATTGTGGTGACTACAGACGGCAGTGTGACAGAGCTGGATCGGGAAAATTATCTGGAAGCGGAAGCTCGCGTCATCAAAGAATTGCAGGAAATGGGAAAACCCTTTGTGGTACTGCTGAATACCGCCATGCCCTATGGAGAAGAAACGAGAAACCTGCGAAAAGAAATGGAAGAACAGTATGGTGTGCCTGTACTGGCGGTGAATGTTGCGCAATTGAAAGCAGAGGACATCCGCAATATTCTGGAAAAAATTCTTTATCGTTTCCCCTTGAAGGAACTGCGCTTTTATTGTCCCGGATGGGTAGAAACTTTAGAAGATGACCATTGGCTGAAACAGGAAATGATTGAAGCCCTGAAAAAACTCATGGCGCAGACAGATCGGCTGGAAGATGTGGAACCGGCATTGGCAGGGTTGTCTGAGGCAGAGCATTTAAAAAATGCCCACACAGACCACATGCTGCCGGGAGAAGGCGCAGCAGATATTGGACTGAATTTTTGTGATGGACTGTTTTATGAAATCCTCAGTGAAACGGTGGATCTGCCCATTGAAAATGATTATTCACTGGTGGAAACCATCAAACTTCTTTCTCAGGTAAAAAAGGAATATGATAAGATTTCCGGCGCTCTGGGAGATGTGCGGCGGAAAGGCTATGGTGTGGTAACACCGGCATTTGAGGAAATCACACTGGAAAAACCGGAAGTATTCAAACAGGGCAATCGCTATGGCATCAAGCTTCGAGCCAAAGGGGAATCCATCCACATGATCAAAGCAGATGTGGAAACAGAAGTTTCTCCCATCATCGGCAATGAGGAACAATCCCATGAATTCATTGATAAACTCATTGCAGATTATGAATCAGAACCGGAAAAAATTTGGGATTTGAATATCTTTGGGAGGACATTAAGTGCTATGGTCAACGATGGTATGCAGAATAAAATCTATCGTATGCCGGAAGATGCCCAGATGAAACTACAGGAAACCCTGCAAAAGATTGTCAATGAAGGCAGTGGTGGATTGATTTGCATCATCTTATAAAAACAAAAGATTCCGACAATATGTCGGAATCTTTCGTTTTTATAATTATATAGGAGAATAAGAGGGATTAGTGTAAGCCTAAAGCCATCTGCATCCCCAGACTTACCAGAGAGATACAGATCCAGCAGCACAGACCCATGAAAATAGGTTTTCCGCCGGATTTTACCAGTTTCACAATGTCAGTATTGAAACCGATAGCCATCATTGCCATGACGATAAAGAATTTAGATAATGTTTTCAAGGGATTGAAAAGGCTGCTGTCAATACCGCTCATGGTGCACAGAGTGGTGATGATGGAGGCAAGGACGAAAAAGAGAATGAAGAAGGGGAAGATCTTTTTCAATTCATAAGAACCGCCATAAGCCTCTGTTTTTTTGCTTCTTGCTTTATATACTGCCAAGAACAGTGTAATAGGAATGATTGCCAGTGTACGAGTCAGTTTTACAATGGTTGCAATTTCCAGTGTGTTTGCGCCGGGGTGCATCCCATCCCATGCAGCAGCTGCTGCAGTTACGGAAGATGTATCATTGACAGCAGTTCCGGCAAACAGTCCAAAGCCTTCGTTTGTCAGACCCAGTGCGCCGCCCAGAGAAGGGAAGATCAGGGCTGCCAGTACATTGAACAGGAAGATAACGGAAATTGCCTGAGCGATTTCTTCGTCGTTGGCATCAATGACAGGGGCAGTTGCCGCAATGGCAGAACCACCGCAGATGGAGGAACCAACGCCAATCAGGATAGAGCTGTTTTCGTCCATATGCATCAAGCGATGCAGGATATAAGATACGATCAGAGATGTAGCAATGGTGGAAACGATGATGGGCAAAGAAGTTGCACCAACCATTGCGATCTCAGACAGATTCAGTCCGAACCCAAGGAGAATAACTGCGTATTGCAGAATTTTTTTGGATGTGTATTGAATCCCTTTCTGAAAGACACCTTTCTGCCGGAAGATCTGCGTAAGGATCATCCCAAGGACGATGGCAAAAACGGGAGCACCTATTACAGGAAACTTATGCCCTAGCCACCAGCATGGCAGTGAAAGCAGAAAACATAACAGTACGCCGGGGATTTTTTCTTTTACTTGTAACATAATCGCAACTCCTTTAATTTATTTTAGAAAAATCAACCAATCTTTTGTTAAATTTAGTATAACATGGAATTACGATAATGAAAAATTATTAATAATTATTTAACAATAATTTTAATTTATTGATAAAACAAAAAAAGGCATTTATATGAAATGCCTTTTTTTCAAAAACATAAAAGATTTTACCAAATAGTTTTAACAGGGATTTTACATGCAGGTACGATAGATGTTACGAAGTTCATCCAGCAGCTGTTTTTGGCTGAAATCTTCTCGACATACCAGATTGATTTCCCGGAAGGTCTGGAAATTTACGATGGGAATAACCTTCAATCGGCCGCTGCGTTCTTCTGAAATGCAGGTAGAATGGGCAATGACGGAAACCCCTAGATTGGATTGCACCAGATCTTTAATGGTAGAAACACTGTCAATTTCTAAAATGACATGGAAATTTTGCAGACTTTCCCCACAGCCTTCCAGATAGGTTTCAAACATATGACGAGTGCCGGCACCTCTGGGACGGACAATGAGCCGTTCTTTTTTCACTTCTTCCAGAGAAACGTCTTTTCGGTCTGCAAAGGGATGGTCTGGAGACACGATGAGACAAAGATAATCTGTATCCAAAAGAATGGAAGTCAGCCCTTTGTCAGGAATATGTCCCTCTACAATGGCTATATCTACTTCGTAAGCCTTTAGTTTGTTGGTGATATTTCGGATGGTGTCCGTCAATATGGTGATTTTGGTATCAGGATATTGGTTGCAATAAGTGGCAATGACACGAGGTACGATGTTTTCCTCCGCAGAAGGGGTAATGCCAATGACAAAACGATTCACACCGTTGCGGTATGCCTCAAAATCATTGAGCAGATTGGAATAAAGGGCTTTTTCCCGACGGGCATATTTTTCCAGAATTTTACCCTCCGGTGTGAGCACCATGCCTTTTGTGCCCTTCAAAAAGATTTTGATGCCGTATTCCTGTTCCAATCCACGGATGTGCTGGCTTACTGCCGGCTGCGTCAAAGAAAGCATCTGTGCTGCTTTTGTATAACTTTGGGCTTCGATCAGCGTTAAAAGTGTAGTTAGTTTTGCGTCGATCATGAATTTCACCCCTTTCAAAAATTATCACAAAATCTTATATTATCACAAAAGAATATAATTTGATTTTATCATGAAAAACTGATATAATCAATACAATAAAGTGCAGAACTTTGAAACGGGGTGAGAATATGCTCTGGGAATATATTTCTTTTGCAATTGGAAGGGAAATGGAATTTGTATTGCGTCTTGTGATCTCCTGTATCTGCGGCGGTGTGATTGGTTTAGAACGCAGTCGCAGGAGAAAAGAAGCGGGAATCCGGACGCATATTTTGGTAGCGTTAGGGGCTTCCATGATGATGATTGTATCAAAATACGCCTTTTTTGATGTATTGGCATATCGGGATATTACTGTAGACGCATCCAGAATTGCTGCAAATGTTATAACCGGAATTTCCTTCTTGGGGGCAGGGGTGATATTTGTTCGTGGTGTATCTATCCGGGGATTGACCACAGCCGCAGGTATTTGGACTACAGCAGGGGCAGGGCTTGCCATTGGCGGTGGGTTGTATGTTGTAGGGGTTGCTACAACGATTCTGGTGCTTGCCATTCAGGTCATCATGCATAATGTGCTGAAAAAGTGGGATGGTCCTGTTTATGAAACCATTTCTGTCACATTTCATGGGGAACTGGCAGATGGTCTGGATTTGATTAAACAGGAGCTTGCCATCCGAAAAATTATGATTCATAATATCCGTATGGAAAAACAGGATGATGAGACCATCACTGTGACCCTTCAGGTCAGTCGGGATAATGATGCAAACTGCGCAGAATTGGCAGAAATGTTGTCCAAGAATCCACAGGTAAAAGGTTTTAGTTTATAATGAAAAACAGATTTACACTTGGAAAGCATTGTTTTTTGATTTCATAGTGGAAGTGTGATGAGTATCTAAAAATAAGAAAGCTGAAATCCTCAATATAAAAAGGATTTCAGCTTTCTTTGTTTTCTTATAAAGAAGTCCTGAAAAAAATATTGTTTTATCTTTAGGAGAGACCAGCGGTCATTACATTTTCTGCAAAGGAATTGTCTACGAAATTTTCAAAAGGCACTCTGTTTTCCAGTTCGCCGCCCTGTTCCATAATATCCTGCAAGCGTTCATAGCTTTCTTCGGAGAAAGTAGGGTCTGTTTTCCAAGTATCCTGTGCCTGATACCGTTCCAGAATGGATGTGAGTGTTTCCAGATCGGAATCGGGGAACTGGGGCAGGATGACTTCTGCGATTTCTGCCGCTGTGTGAGTGTCTACCCACTGCTGACCACGGTAGATGGCACGGATAAAGGCTTCGATGATCTCTGGATTTTCCTGCATATAGGCGTCGTTTGCCATGTAAACCGTATAAGGAATTTCGCCGCAGGCAGCACCAAGAGAGGCAACGATGTGCCCGGCACCGCTGTTTTGCAGAGCGGTTGCGGTAGGTTCAAATTCGACGGTGTAGTCGCCAATACCACCAGTAAATGCACCAGCAGTGGAAGTAAAGTCAATGTTATTGACGATTTCCACATCGGTGAAAGGTTCCATGCCGTTTTGCCGCAGTACATATTCCAGCACCAGCTCCGGCATGCCGCCTAATCTGCCGCCAATGACAGCGCTTCCTTCCAGATCAGTCCACTGGAAGTCTGGAGAAGGTGTGCGAGATACCAGGAAGTTTCCGGCTTTTTGTGTTAGCTGGGCAAAGGCTTTTGGATAGGCTTCTTTGCCTTCGTTGTAAACATAGAGTCCGGCTTCGGTACCCAAGAGGGCAATGTCTGCCGAATCGGAAAGGAGAGCAGTCATGGATTTGTCTGCGCCGTTGCCAACGGAAACAGTTACATCCAGCCCTTCCTCTTCAAAAAAGCCAAGTTCCTGCGCCACATACTGGGGCGCATAAAATACGGAATGTACCACTTCATTGAGCCGAACAGGTGTTAAGTCCGCAGATGCTTCCTGCTGACTGCACCCGACGGTACAGCATACAGTCAGTGCAGCCGCTGTTAGGATTGCCATTTGTTTTTTCATGTTTTTCCCCCTGAAACATTCTGTTTTTATAGCTTATGCCCCAGAGAGAAAAATGTAAGTTGTCTTTTGTTCTTTTTTTGTAAAAATTTTTTTCGGAGTTTGTCATACTTTTCTTTGTGTTTTGGTGTATAATAAATTTTACTATGGAGGTTTCTGGGCATTTTCCGGAAATCCGAAGAAATAAGGAGGTCAACATGGCTGAAAAGATCATGCTCATTGACGGCAACAGTATCATAAACCGCGCGTTTTACGGAGTTCCTTTGCTGACAAACGCAGAAGGACGCTATACCAATGCGGTTTATGGTTTTTTCAATATTTTATTTAAATTGTTAGATGAAGACCAGCCGGATTATCTGGCGGTGGCATTTGATATGCACGCCCCCACATTCCGGCATAAGACTTTTGACGGATATAAGGGCACCCGAAAGGGGATGCCCGAGGAACTGCGGGAGCAGATGCCTTTGCTGAAAGAAGTCCTTACTGCTATGCAGATTCCCATTTACCAACAGGAGGGCTACGAAGCTGATGACATTCTGGGCAGCCTTTCTAAGAAGGCAGAGGATGCAGGGCTGATTCCTGTGGTGGTTTCTGGTGACAGAGACTTATTGCAGATTGCTGGCGAAACTTTGAAAGTGCGGATTCCCAAAACCAAAGGCGGACGCACAGAAATTGAAGATTATTATGCCAAAGACGTTATAGAAAAATATGGCGTGACACCGCTGGAATTTATCGACGTAAAAGCCCTTATGGGGGATACTTCCGACAATATCCCCGGTGTGCCCAGCATTGGTGAAAAAACTGCTGTGAAGATTATCCAGCAGTACCATGACATTGAAAACGCCATTGCTCATGCGGCAGAAATCAAGCCCAAAAAGGCTTCGGAAAATCTGACAGAGTTTCAGGAACAGGCAAGACTGAGCAAGTTCTTGGCGACCATCATCCGTGATATGCCTTTGGAACTGGATCTTTCCAAAATGACAACGGCGGATATTTTTACACCAGAAGCTTATGAACTGATTAAGCGTCTGGAATTCAAAAGCATGTTTTCCCGTTTTGAACAGAAAACAACTCAGACAGAAGCAGTGGAAACAGCTTTTGCCCATATCACAACAGCGGCAGAAGTGAAAAACTTCTTTGAAAATCTGGAACAGAAAGAAACAGCCTATATTCTGCTGGTAGACGATGGCGCATGGAAAGGTATGTCTGTTTGTCAGGAAGCAGGAGAAGGTGTTTTTCTGGAAATCACAGAAGAATTGCCTCCCCAGGCTTTGGCAGACTGCGCCAAAGATTTCTTTACTACAAAGGATATTGTGAAAATCGGTCACGATGTAAAACGGGATATTCATACGGTAGCACCTTTTGGTGTGGATGAAATTCACGCTTCTTTCGATACAGCCTTGGCGGCTTATTTGCTGAATCCCACAGGCAATTCCTATGAATATGACGATCTGGCAAGGGACTTTCTGGAGGAAGTCTATCCCTCCGCAGAAGAAGTGCTGGGCAAAGGCAGAAGCAAACAGCCTTTGGAAAGCCTGCCGGAAGGAGAACGTGTTGCTTTTGCCGCAAGACAGGCAGAAGTTGCTTTCCGCAGCAAACAGATTATGGTGGAAAAAATCAAAGAAAATGAACAGGAAGAACTGTTTTATGAAGTAGAAATGCCCCTGTTGTATGTGCTGGCGGATATGGAACGCTGGGGCATGAAGGTAGACCGTCAGGCGCTTTTGGCTTATCAGAAACAGCTGGGTGAAAGCATTGAAACCATCACAAAGGAAATTTATGAACTCTCCGGCGAAGAATTCAATTTGAATTCTCCCAAACAGCTGGGTGTGATTCTTTTTGAAAAAATGGGTCTGAAAGGCGGCAAAAAGACAAAAACTGGTTATTCCACGGCAGCGGATGTACTGGAAAAACTGAAAAATGATGCGCCGATTGTGGAAAAAATACTCTATTACAGACAGCTGGCAAAGCTGAAAAGCACTTATGCCGATGGTTTGCTGGCAGTGATGGACGATAAGACAGATAAAATTTATTCTACATTTAATCAGACCATTACAGCCACAGGACGTATCAGTTCTACAGAACCAAATCTGCAAAACATTCCTGTCCGTCTGGAATTGGGACGGGAACTGCGTCGGGTATTTGTGCCCACTTCTAAGGAATTCTGCTTCTTAGATGCGGACTATTCCCAGATTGAACTGCGTGTACTGGCACATATTGCAGGGGATGAAACCTTGATTGATGCTTTCCGTCATCAGCAGGATATTCACCGTCTGACAGCTTCGCAGGTGTTCCATGTGCCTTTTGAAGAGGTAACACCATTGCAGAGAAGCAACGCGAAGGCAGTAAACTTTGGTATCGTTTACGGTATCGGTTCTTTCAGCCTGAGTCAGGATTTGGGTATCACCCGAAAAGAAGCGGAACAGTATATTGCGGCATACTTTACTAAATATCCGAAAATCAAGGAATATCAGGAACGAATGATCAAAGAAGCCACAGAACAGGGATATGTTTCTACCATCTTCCATCGCAGACGTGCCATGCCCGAATTGCAGAGCGGCAACTTTGTCCAGCGTTCCTTTGGGGAAAGAGTGGCAATGAATATGCCTATTCAGGGCAGCGCTGCCGATATTATCAAAATTGCTATGGTGAAAGTTCATCGTGCCTTAAAAGAAGGGGGATTCCGTTCTCGTCTGATTTTGCAGGTGCATGACGAATTGCTCATCGAAACAGCGCTGGAAGAAAAAGAAGCTGTGGCAAAAATTCTGAAAGAAAATATGGAACAGGCAGTGGCTTTGGCTGTGCCTTTGGACGTGGATGTCCATGAAGGACAGAACTGGCTGGATGCCAAATAAAAAAGAGGGATAGAAATGAAAGTCATTGGATTGACTGGCGGTACTGGCAGCGGCAAAAGCGTTGTCAGCCGCTATTTGAAAGAAATGGGTGCTGTTATTGTAGATGCGGATTTGGTGAGCCGCCAGATTGTTGAGGTAGGCAAGCCTGCATACAAGGAAATTGTGGCGTATTTCGGCAAAGATATTTTGCAGGAAGATGGGACTATTTTCCGTAAGAAGCTGGGAGAGATCGTTTTTCATGATGAAGAAAAACTGGCGTTTCTCAACCGCTGCACCCATACATATATTGTGGCAGAAATGAAAGCTCAGATTGAACAGGCAAAGGCAGAAGGGACTGCTTCCTGCGTTGTGTTGGATGCGCCTTTGCTCTTTGAAGTGGGACTGGAAAAATTCTGTGATTCTGTTTGGGTGGTTTATGCCGATGCGGAAGTTCGTGCCCAAAGAGTTATGGCAAGAGATGGTGTCAGTCATGAACTTGCCATGGCGCGCATTGCCAACCAGAAATCTTGGGAGGAATACAAAGCATTGTCCGATGTTGTTTTGGATAACAGCGGTGATCTTGCCCATTTGCAGGAGCAGCTTGCTCTGGCATGGAAAACATTACAATAAAAACAGGTGAAGGAAACATGATTCGATTTTTCAAAAAATTGCTGTCACTGGCATTTTTTCTTTGTGTTGTGGCAGCAATCGGATATTTTATTGTGGTTCCCCGGCTTGTGCCGTTGGAATACGAGGAATATGTAGAAAAATACGCATCACAGTATCAGGTAGAACCTTCTTTGGTGTATGCTGTGATTTTCTGTGAAAGCGGTTATGACCCTCAAGCGGTATCTCATGCGGGCAGTAAGGGTCTTATGCAGATCAGTGATGATACAGCTGTCTGGGCAGCCCAGCAGATTGACGGTATGGATGCAGAGAACCTGAATGTGATGGACCCGGACGAAAATATCCAGATTGGTTGTTGGTATCTGCATTGGCTCCACGATAAATTTAACGGGAATACCCAAACTTGTTTGGCGGCATATAATGCCGGGCACAATAAAGTTGCCCAGTGGCTGGCAGATGAGGAAAAAAGTGCAGATGGTCTGACGCTGGAGGAAATCCCCTATGCGGAAACAGATCAGTATGTAAAAAAAGTAACGCTGATGCAGATTGTGTACCAGTGGCGCTACGGTGTGTAAGGAGGAAAATGGCATGAAAAAGAGAATATGGGCTTTGGCATTGACGGCTGTTTTCCTTTTGGCAGCCTGTGGCAATGGAGAAAGCACAACGGGAGAATTTTCTGTTACTGCTGGGGAAGATGCCCAGACAACAGTCACAAGTGGTCTGACACTGTCCATGCGTGTGCCGGAAACATTGAATCCCTTGCGGAATCGGGATGAATCTGTTGACCGTATTTTGAAGTTGCTGTTTTTGCCATTTATCGGTCAGGGAGAAAATGGAAAGGCTGAAGGCGGCGTTGCAGAAAGCTGGACACTGTCCGCAGATGGCATGAGTCTGGCAGTTTCTTTGAAGCAAAATATCAAATGGACAGATGGTACCAGTCTGACAGCTGATGATGTGGTATTTTCCTACGATACCATAGCAGGATCAGAAGAAGATGCGGTTTATAAAAATGTTACCAATTATGTGGCTTCCTGTACCAAAACAGGCACCTATAGTGTGAACGTAAATTTCAGAGAGCCCTTCAGTAATAATATTTCCGCATTGTATTTTCCTATCATTCCAGCTTCCCATTATCAGGGACAAACGGAAATGGACAGTGAAGCCAATATGAATCCTGTGGGGAATGGGCCTTATCGTATGGAAAGCTATACTATGGCCTCCTCCATGGTTTTGGTGCCCAATGAAAGTTACAGCGGCACTGTACCCAATATCTCCAGTATTACAGTGAAGATTACTGGAAGTGCAGATACAGATGACTATTCTTTCAGTCAGGGTATTCTGGATACAATGGTAACGGATTCTACGTCAGCCGGCAGATATCTGGCAGCTGATGATAAAATGAAAGGAACTGCCTTTGATTCGGGCGTATATGATTTTATTGGCTTTAATTTTGGCAGTGAGTTATTTCAGGATAAAAACCTGCGGCAGTCAGTGGCCTATGTGGTGCCAAAAGATTATATTTATGAAAGTGTGTATCTGAAATACGCAGAAATGAGCAATACGCCTGTCAGTCCGGCATCTTGGCTCTATGAGGAAAATGTGGCACCATATAATTATGATGCATCCATGGCAGCTACACTGCTCAAAAATGCAGGCTGGGCAGATTCAAACAACGACGGTGTTCTGGAAAAAGAAAATGAAAATGGCACCAAACAGGAACTGCGCATTACTATGCTGGTGAATAAAGAAAATACAGCACGAAATCAGATTGCCAGCCGTATGGAAGAAGAATTGGAAGCCATTGGCTTTGAAGTGACCATTGATGCCCAGCCTTATGATGTTTATAGTGAAAAATTTGCATCTGGTGATTTTGATCTGGTGGTAGGCGGCTGGAAAATGTCTGAAGTGTTGAATTTGGCGCCGTTTTTTGCGACAGGCGGCGATTATAATTATATTGGTTATTCCAACGAAGAAGTGGACCAGCTGATCCAGACAGCCAATAGTGCCGTTGGAGAAGGTCAAACATTGCTGGCATACAGCAATTTACAGAAAAAATTGGCAGAAGAACTGCCTTATGTGAGCATTGCCTACAGACAGGATGTTTTGCTGACATCTTCTTCTGTTGGCGGAGAGATTCATCCTACACGAATCAATGTGTTTGATGGCATCGAATATTGGACATTGCAGCAATGAGGAAAGTAACAGGGGTGTGAGAGCATGTCGGAATTCCGGAGAAATCCTTTTACAGGAGAATGGACCCTTTATGCAGAAAACAGAAAAAACAGACCTTATGAATTCACTTGGTCGAAGCCGGAGAGAAAAAGTGGTGAAAAATGTCCTTTTTGCAGAGGACACGAGGGCTGGACAACGCCTGCTGTTTATCAGGATGGAGCTGACGGTGTCTGGAGTATTCGTGTGTTTCCTAATATGTATCCGGCGGTCAGCGCCAGCAGTTTTTACAGCGAAAGAGAATCTTTTTATGAGCAGACCATTGGAACAGGGCGTCATGAAGTGTTGGTGGATACTCCCATACATGGAGAAACCATTGACGAATTTTCACTGAACCACATGCAGGAGGTTTTGATGGTGCTGCGTATGCGGTATATGAGTATACGAGCAGAAGAAAATACGGAGTATGTCCAGATATTCAAAAACTGCGGTGCAGAAGCTGGCATGAGCATCCAGCATTCTCATTGGCAGTTGGTTGGTGTTCCCATTGTACCGGAACGTATCCGCAAAATGATGGACTTAGGTATCAGTAAAAGCTGTCGTTTCTGCGAAATGCTGCTCCACGAGCAGGAACAGAAGAAACGTATCGCTTATGAAAATGGGACATTCCTTGCCGTTACACCTTATGCGTCGCGTTATCCTTATGAAGTTTGGGTGCTGCCAAAGGTGCATCGAAAATCTTTTGGGGAATTGACAGCGGAAGAAATGTCAGATCTGGCGGAAATGCTGCATGTTCTGCTGCCAAAGGTGGCGAAGCTGCGGCAGGATGTGGGGTATAATCTTTGCTTGATGGATAGCCCCAAATTTGGAGATTTCCATTGGCATTTGCAGATTTTGCCTCGTATTGGCGGATTTGCAGGATTTGAAAATGCTACCGATTGTTTCATCAATACGGTTCGACCGGAAGATGCGGCGGCGTATTATCGGGGCGATGAGGAAGAAACGGAAACATAATTTTGAAACTTACTTATTAAACAGGGATAGATTTTGTCATAAAAATCTATCCCTGTTTTTTCTGCAAAAAATTTCTTTTCAGAATCCATTTTTTTCGTTATAATCGAACTGCAAAGAGAGGGGGACTTATTTTGAAAAAATATGCTTTTATTTTTGATATGGACGGTGTGCTGATTGACAGCCAGCCTGTCCATTATGACGCAGACTTGGAAACTCTGGCGCATTTTGGTGTGCAGCTGACACGGGCAGATGTGGAGTCTTTTGCAGGTACCACAAACCCTGTGCGTTTTCCTATGTATCAGGAAGCCTTTCAGGTACAGGCAACGCCGGAAGAAATGATGGCTTACAGAGAAGTTGTTGTGCGCCGGATGTTTGTGGAAAGCAATGCCCATGCCATCAAAGGCACAAAAGAATTGCTGGAAAACATTCACGCGGCAGGATATCCTGTTGCACTGGCGTCTTCCACTGATCCAGATCTGATTCGCTGGATACTGGAAACCATTGGATTGCTGCCATATTTCGACAAAATCGTCAGCGGTGAAGAAGTACCTAGAAGTAAGCCGGAGCCGGATGTTTTTCTGGAGGCTGCAAAACAGTTAGGCGCGAAACCGGAAAATTGTTTTGTCATCGAAGATTCTACCAATGGCATTCGTGCTGGTAAAGCCGCAGGCATGTGGGTGCTGGCATATAAAAATCCTACCAGTGGGGAGCAAGATCTTTCTCTGGCAGACAAAGTGACAGACGATTTTACAAAAGTGAATGTGGATACATTTCCTGTAAAAGAGGAGGAAAAGGCATGAAAATAGAACAGGCGGCTTTGTTTGGCGCTGGCTCCGTTGGTGGCAGCCTGCTGTGCAGACAGAGAGAAAATCTGGATAGCATCAAAGTCATTGTCCATGGTGTCAGACGGGAGCGCATGGAAAAAGAAGGGCTGCTCACTCGTGGAGAAACATTCTTTCCGCAAATTTGGGAAAAAGGTACCTATCCTGATCTGCTTATGGTAGGATTGAAAAATACTCAACTGAAAGCATCCATTGAAGAATTACGTGATTATGTTGGGCCACAGACAATTTTGATGCCTTTGATGAATGGCATTTCCGCTTCGGAAGAACTGCGAGAAGCCTTTCCGGAAAATACAGTTTTGACTGCGGTGGTTTATGTGGATGCCAGAAAAATCGGTAATGAATTGTTCTGCGGAGAAACATTCCTCATCCAGATTGGAGATGCAGAAGAAGCTGTATTGGATGCAGTGAAAGAAGCGTTGCTTTCTTGGGGAATTTCCTGCCAGATCTGTGCAGACATCACCAGACGCCAGTGGCGGAAATGGATGATCAATGTAGGCACCAATCAGGTTTCTGCTGTTTTAGGCGCCACTTATGGTGATTTTCAGCAGAAAGAACCTGTGATGAAAATGGCGCTGGCTGCCATGTCTGAAGTGGTTGCTGTTGCAGAAGCGGCTGGTGTAGATCTTCATCCAGAAGATGTGACTGCGGCAGGGGAAAGCGTATATAAATGGAGTCCGGCAGGAAAATGCTCTATGTTGCAGGATGTGGAAGCCAAACGTCTGACAGAAGTGGCATCTTTCTCTGGAAAACTCATGGAACTTGCCAAAAAATATCAGGTACCTACACCTATCAATGAAACTTTATATGCTTTGATTCGTGCGAAAGAAGCCATGTATTCTTAAAGAAAAAAGTCTTTCTTCATTGTTGGAGAAAGACTTTTTTTATGGAAATTGTAGGTAGTTCTTTTTGTTTTGCTTTTCATAGGGTATAATCGGAGGAAGAACAGGAGGAACTATAGATGGATTTACGAGAACGACTGAAAACATACGGAGCAGGAAATGCTTATCCCTTTCATATGCCGGGGCACAAACGCCAGAAACCACAAGGCAGCCTGTTTCCTTACGAAATAGATATAACAGAAATTGATGGGTTTGATAATCTTCATCATGCCGAAGGTGTTCTGGCAGAAGCCATGGAACGAGCGGCAAAACTTTGGAACAGCAGAAAAAGTTATTTTCTGGTGAATGGCAGCAGTGCAGGACTTCTGGCAGGGATTCGGGCTTTGACGAAACGAGGGGACAAGGTGCTTCTGGCAAGAGGCTGCCACCGAGCGGTGTATCATGCCATAGAATTGAGTGGTCTGCATCCTGTTTATATGCAGGCAGAATGGGTGGAAGAAATGCAGATTTCCGGCAGTATCCAGCCGGAAACTGTGGAAAAGCATTTGCAGGAGAACCCGGAATGCAAATTGGTGATTCTTACAAGCCCTACCTACGAAGGTGTAGTTAGTGACATTGCTGCCATTGCAAAAATTGTACATCGGTATGGTGCGTATCTATTGGTGGATGAAGCCCATGGTGCGCATTTGGGTTTCAGCGAAGGATTTCCAGATACGGCAGTCCGTTTAGGTGCTGATGTGGTAGTGCAGAGCCTCCATAAAACCTTGCCTTGTCCCACTCAGACGGCAATTCTCCATGTCTGTACAGAACAGGTGGATGTGACAGAAGTGAGTAGACAGCTTTCTGTTTTCCAGACCAGCAGCCCATCTTATGTGTTTATGGCAGAAATAGATGGATGTATTTCTTTATTGGAACGAGAGAGAAAAAGCTTATTCGCGACTTATGAAAAAAGGCTGGCATCTTTTTATGAAAAAATGGAGAAACTGAAATACATCAGACTGTGTCAGCCGGAAGTTTCTTCCCTTGTATTTGGCCATGATCGGGGAAAACTCCTCTTTTTTACAGGAAACTGCAATTTATCTGGGGTAGAGTTGGCAGATCTTCTGAGAGAAAAATATGAATTGGAGATGGAAATGTCCTTATCTCTGCATACATTGGCAATGACCAGTATTTTCGACACAGACGAAGGGATGGAACGACTGGCAAAAGCCATTCTGGAAATAGACAAAGAAGTGATTCCGGCAAAACAGCCGCTGGCAAAAGGGCAGATGGTACTTCCACAGATGGTGTGCGGTATGGAAGAAGCTTTGCAGGGAAAAACGACAGAAGTAATGCTGGGTGACAGTCTTGGAAAAATTGCGGCTGATTTTCTTTGGGCGTATCCGCCGGGAATTCCCCTTGTTGCGCCGGGAGAACAGATTTCAGAAGATGTATTGGCACAGGCTTTTTATATGCAGAAAAACGGCGTCAATGTCCAGTGCGCATTTGCAAAAGACGGAAAGATTCGTGTGTGTTTTTGAGAATGATATGACATTTTTTGGTTCAAACTTGAAACACGACATTTTTTGTGATAAAATACGAATAGGTATGTCTTAAAGGAAAAGACGTCCGTAAAAGCAAAGGGGTGATATACATGAAACACATTCAGACATTGAATACCCGTGATCTGGCTGCAAGTGTAAAACACGGCGGCTGTGGCGAATGCCAGACATCCTGTCAGTCTGCTTGCAAAACATCTTGTGGTGTTGCAAACCAGCAGTGCGAAAACAAATAAGAAGCGACAGGATAAGTCGCTGCCCTTTTGGGCGGCGACTTTTTACGCATAATCCCGAAGATGGCTTCGGATCAAATAGTATATAAAATAGAAAGAGGATTTTTATGATTCATCAGTACAAGTTAAATGGTTACAACATCGTGCTGGACGTTTACAGCGGTTCTGTACATGTTGTGGATGATGTGGCATACGACATCATCGGTATGTATGAAGGACATACAAAAGAAGAAATCGCAAAGGCAATTCTGGAAAAGTACGCAGATAATCCAGAAGTAACAGCCGAAGAAATCGCGGATATTCTGGAAGGAGTAGAAGAACTGAAGAAAACAGGAAAACTCTTCACAGAAGATCTGTATGCAGACATTGCTGCAAACTTCAAAATGAAAAACAACGACATCAAGGCACTGTGTCTCCATGTGGCACATACCTGCAACCTGACATGTGATTACTGTTTTGCAAGTCAGGGTAAATATCAGGGGGAACGTGCTCTCATGAGTTTTGAAGTGGGGAAACAGGCGCTGGATTTCCTCATTGCTAACTCTGGCAACAGAAGAAATCTGGAAGTGGACTTTTTCGGCGGCGAACCCCTCATGGACTGGGATGTGGTGAAACAGCTGGTAAATTATGCTCGCAGTGTGGAAAAGGAACACAACAAAAACTTCCGTTTCACTCTGACCACCAACGGTCTGCTGGTTGATGATGATGTCATCGAATTTGCAAACAAAGAAATGCATAACGTGGTACTGAGTCTGGACGGCAGAAAAGAAGTTCATGATAAACTGCGCCGTACTGTCGGCGGTCACGGCAGCTATGATGTGATTGTGCCCAAGTTCCAGAAGTTTGTTCAGAGTAGAAACAACACAGGCTACTATGTGCGTGGTACTTACACACATGATAACATTGATTTCACAAAAGATATTTTCCACATGGCTGACTTGGGCTTTACAGAACTGTCCATGGAACCTGTTGTTTGTGATCCCAAAGAACCTTACGCATTGACAGAAGCTGATTTGCCTGTACTGTTTGAACAGTATGAAATTCTGGCAAAAGATATGATCCGCAGAGAAAAAGAAGGCAAGCCCATTACTTTCTATCATTATATGATCGACCTGACAGGTGGCCCTTGTGTATACAAACGTGTAACTGGCTGTGGCAGCGGTACAGAATATATGGCAGTTACCCCTTGGGGCGAACTGTTCCCTTGTCACCAGTTCGTAGGTGACCCTGCTTATAGTCTGGGTGATATCTGGAAAGGTGTTACCCATCCCGAAGTGCAGGATAAATTCCGCAAATGCAATGCCTATGCGCGTCCCGATTGTAAAGATTGTTGGGCAAAACTGTACTGTTCCGGTGGTTGTGCAGCAAACGCTTACCATGCAACAGGGGACATTGCAGGCGTATATGAATATGGCTGTCAGCTGTTCCGCAAACGTATGGAATGTGCTATCATGATTCAGGTGGCAAAACAGGTACAGGAATAATTTTCTGAAATAGTAATATTGAGCTGGAAATTTTTGAGCAATCGAAAATTTCCAGCTTTTTTTACAGAAAAAACAGATTATATGTTCTGATATACAAAGTCAACAAAAAGAACATATGTTTTTATAATGCACTTGCACAAAAAAGAGGAGAATAGGGAAAGTACATTGAAGAGCATTTCAAAGTGTGATATAATCTGACAAAGTGATAAAGGAGGGATATGATGAAAAAAGGTTTTGGATTAATTATAATTGCGGCTTTATTGGTTTTTGTGCCGAATTGCACCAATGCAGATGGAGCCACGAAAGTTGAAATTAATGGGGAACGAGTGGCATATACAAAAGAAGCTGGTACACCGTTTGTAGACGATGCCGGAAGAACACAAGTTCCTTTCAGACAAACTATGGAAACATATGGTTGTACAGTTTCTTGGGATGGAACCGAACAGATGGCAATTGCCCAAAAAGATGGTATTACGGTAGAAGTACCCATTGGACAGCCCTATATTTATCGCAATGGGGAAAAAGTGGAAAATGATACTGCCGCTTTGATACAGGATGGCAGGACATATCTGCCCATTCGTGTGGTACTGGAAAGCTTTGGCGCCAAAGTGCAGTGGAATGGAGATACCAATACCGTTGTTGTAACTTCTGGCGGACAAGGGATTGAAAACGATGAGATTGAGATACATTTTCTGGATGTTGGTCAGGGGGATGCAGCTCTTATCAATGATGGAGAGTTCGAAATCCTCATTGACGCAGGTGTATCCGCAGAAGGAACAAAGGTGGTACAGTATCTTTCAGATTATGTAGATGGCGATCTGGATATGGTAGTTGCCAGCCATGAAGATGCTGACCATATTGGCGGTTTGCCTGCGGTGTTTGACGCTTATAACGTAGAAGAAGTGGTGGATAATGGCAGAACCAGCACGACAAAGACATATCAAACCTACTATAATAAAGTACAGTCAGAAGGTGCAGATTATGCTGTGGATACAGCGGCGCAGAATATTACACTGCCCAGTGGAGCGACACTGGAATTTATCCCCATTACTGCCGTTTATGACAATGCCAATGACAACAGCGTTGTAACGATGCTGACCTATGGCGATGTGGAAGTGCTGTTTACTGGAGATTTGTCCGCAGATGTGGCAGATGCCAATAATGGTCTGTTTTCTGATGTGGAAGTGCTGAAAGCAGGGCATCATGGCTCCAGAACTTCTGTCAGCAGTCAGTTCCTTCAGACAACAAAACCAGAATATGTAATCATTTCCGCAGGGCTGGATAATTCCTATGGACATCCCCATGAAGAAGCCCTTTCTGCTTATTTGAATATGGCGGATGTTTACGGCACATTCCGCTCCGGTGATATTGTCATGACAACCGACGGGAAAGAAATTTCTTTTGATACAGCAGAAAAGTTGACGCTTGCGGATGTTGGTGCAAAGTCTACAGGAACAACGCCTATACAGCAGCCAGCAGCGCAGCCGGAACAGCCCTCAAAGCCAACGACAGAAACAACAATAACTTATGTTGGAAATAAAAACTCCAAGGTGTTTCATCGTCAATCCTGTTCTTCTGTTTCGCAAATGAAGGACAGTAATAAAGTGTCTTTGAACAGTCGGGATGCAGCTATTTCACAGGGATATCGCCCTTGTGAAAATTGTCAGCCATAAAATATACAGAAAAAATAGGGGCATCTTCGTAAGAAAACAAAGAAAGCCAAAATCCTTATCATGACAAAGGATTTTGGCTTTCTTATTTTATTCAGATTTTATTTGTTATGTTTTCTTCTGAAGACAGCCGTCGCAATTCCCCTTAAGAAATCAAGGATAAGAAAAATCAGTGTTTTCTTAAGGGGAAGTTGCTTTTGCCCTGCTTTTTTAATTGCCTTTGCTGCTCAATGGATTGCTGCGTTCTTCCCAAAAGATGTTGTTGTCTGGTTCTGCTTTGCCGCTGTCACTGTAGTGGGCATTCTGGCGAATCTGGTATAAATCATTGCCGGAAACGGTGTCTTTGAGAGTTTTTTTTGACTGCTGATATTTCTTTTTTATCATTTTTCATCACCTCGTTCTATATTGTTTGCGATGGTTTCTTTTTTTATAAAGGAAAGTCTTTGGAATTTTTCAGCAAAAAAAGAACATAAAATGTTTAACCTTTGTTTATGTCATGTTCATATTTTGTTCAAAAAGGTGGAATATACTAATTACAACAGAGAAAAACAAAGAGAAAAAGTTTAGATATAACAGGAGGAATGAAAAATGTATAATCCAAATGAAGATAAAAGGGAAAATGAAAACAACATGGAACCAATCCATGGATACAGAGAAAATGAACGGGAAGAAAAAGCAGTCAACGAAAATGAATACACAGAAACTGCTTCTTATGAAAGTGAGTCAAGAGAAGCAGAAGAAAATATGACAGCAGAGGCGGTAACTGAACAGCCTCAACAGACATACCAAAGTGAAACACTGCGAGATTATACACCGGAAGATGCTCAGCCCACATACTTTGACGCAGAAGCGGAGGAAAAAACAGAAAGTAGAGAAAATGCAGAAAAAATCCATCAGGAATATGCAGAGGAAAAAACAGCAGAATATTCTGCTCATACAGCAGGCCCCAGAGAGGAACGCAGAAAACAGGAAAAAGCAAAAAATTGCTATGCAGAACATGTGAAAAAACATAGCAAAAAGAAAAACAGCGGATGGGCAAAACTCATTGCAGGCTGTCTCATCATTGGCTTGGCAGGCGGTGCAGGCATTGGTGCTGGTTATGGTGTGGTTGAGCAGCATTATGAAAATGCAGGCGGCAGCACAGTGACATCTTCTGGCACCATGAATGTGGAAAAAACAGCAACTGGAACTGGCATGTCCACCATTGATGTGGTGCGTGCAGTAAAACCTTCTGTTGTAAGTATCACTACGAAAATTGAAGGTGTAACTTCTTACTATGGTGCTTTCAGTGTGCCTTATGAAGGCGAAGGTGCCGGCAGTGGCGTCATCTTCTACTCTGATGATGAAAAAATTGCAATTGTGACAAATAACCACGTTATCGAAGATGCTACAGAAGTATATGCCACCATCAATGATACCACAAGCGTACAGGCGAAAGTTGTTGGTACAAAGAGCGATTCTGATCTGGCTGTACTGACTATCTCTTGGGATGATCTGAAGGCAGCAGGCATTGATGAAGTAACCGTGGCAACATTTGGTGATTCTGATAGTCTGGAAGTAGGCGAAAGCGTTATTGCCATCGGTAATGCCATGGGTCTGGGCCTTTCTGCAACAGATGGTATCGTCAGTGTGAAAAATCAGACCATTAGCGTAGATAATAACACATTGAATGTGATCCAGACCAGTGCAGCGATCAACAGCGGCAACAGCGGCGGTGCTCTGGTAAACAGCCGTGGCGAAGTCATCGGCATCAATACAGCGAAATATAATTCTTCTATGGCAGAAGGCATGGGCTATGCAATTCCCAGCAACGAAGTTATTTCTGTAGCGCAGGATCTGTTGGAAGACGGCACAGTGACTACACCTTATATCGGCATCATGGGCACAAGCATTACTTCTGAAAATGCTTCTTTGTATAAACTGCCTGTTGGTGCACTGATCGTTGAAGTGACAGAAGGCGGTCCTGCGGCCAAAGCAGGTATTCAGGCTGGAGACATCATTACAGAATTCAATGGAAAAACAGTTATGGATATGGAAACCTTGTCTGAATTGGTAAAAGAAACAGAAATTGGCCAGACTGTTTCTGTACATGTCATCCGCAATGGTGAAAAGGGCATGGATATGCAGCTGACTATTGCAGATAAAAATGCATAAAGCTTTGCAGGCTTTTAATATAGATAAAAGGGCAGATGATAAGGCATCTGCCCTTTGTGGTTTTGTGAAAAAATGACAGAATTTTTGTGAAATTTAAAGACAGAAAATGGGTACCGCCCTTTACCCGGGAGACAAAATGTATTATAATAAAACGATGCAGTAGAGTAAATAACAAAAAGGAGGATACCAATGCAAAAAGGCTCCTCGGGAAACAAAACCAGAAAAAAGAAAAAACGACCCAATGGACCGCCTCAGGGACGGCCCAAAAGGGATAATGTATATGAATTGAATCGTATCCGACAGAAACGGGAACACGAAAACCGATATTCCAAAAGGCCACAGTCTCAGCCAGCGCCGCGAGTGCATCAGAGACCTGTGCAGCCCAAAAAAGTGCAGCAAAGGGGGGCGCAGCCGCAAAGACCCTCTAAAGCAACGGTCAAACGCCGCAGAAATTATGCAGGGCGTGTCCTGCCGCTGTTCGTTTTTGGGGTTATTGCACTGTATTTGATGGCACAGCTTGTGATGATGGCAGTCAAAAAGCCGGAAACCAATGTGGAAACAGTGACTTATGGCACCATTGATACACCAGTGAGCAGACAGGGCATCATTGTCCGAGATGAATATGTGGTCAAGAGTGACCGTGCTGGAACACCGTTTTATGAGTATTCGGAAGGTGATTATGTCACAAAATCCTCTGTGGTTTGTCAGGTAAAAGATACTGCTTCTACAGATGTGCTGGAGAAAAAACTTCAGTCCATTGATAAGGATATTCTGGAAAGTCAGAAAAGCCGCAGTGATTTGTCTGCATTTGCGGAAGATATTGCACGCATTGAGAATAACATGGCAAATACAGTGGAAATGTTTGGCAGCAGATCTATGAAAACAGATGCTTCCTATTTATATTCCATGCGTACACAGCTTGACAGTTATATGATGCAGCGAAATGAAATCTGGCTGTCAGAAGATGTGGAAAGTCTTTCTCAGCTCAGTGAAGAACGCAGTTCTTATGAACAGCAGCTTTCTCAAAGTATGAGTTCCGTAACAGCACCGGAAAGCGGTGTTGTGGCATTCAGCTATGATGGTCTTGAGGAGACGCTGACGCCGGATGCTTTGGAAGAAATTACAGTCGGTCAGGTCAGCGGCAGTGAGAAAATGACTTATATTTCCAAAGTAAATAATGTGGAGGAGGGTGACCCTCTGTTCCGCATCATCAGAAGCAACCGCTGGTATATTGTATCAAACTTCCCGGCGAATGAAGTGTTGGATTGGGAAGTAGGCAAAACAAAGAAATTGAATCTGATCAATGAGGACAGCACAACATCCGTATCAGCAACTATTTATTCCATCACACCAGGTGAATCAGAAACAAAAGTGGTTTTCTCCTGCTTTACATATATGGATCAGTTTATGAACAGCCGCAGCATCTCTTTCAGTCTGGAAAGTGAAACTGTGGAAGGGCTGAAGATTCCAAATAACGCCATAGTAGAAAAATCTCTGTTGAAGATTCCGCTGGACTGTCTGACAGAAAGCGGAGGCAATCAGGGGGTACTGTTGGTAAATGGAGAGAACTCTAAGTTTATTGCAACGACCATCATCAGCAGTGATGATTCTTACGCATATCTGGCACAGTCAGACCAGACACTGAAGTTGGGGGATGTGATCCTGCAGGGCACTGGTGAGACAGCTGGACAATATACTGTTGCGGAAGTAGAGACTATGCCAGGGGTATATGTGGCAAACAGTTCCATGGCAAAATTTGTGCCCATTACGATTCTGGAGCAGAATCAGGAATATGCCATCGTAAGATCCAGCAGCAATTATGGTCTTCAGGTGTACGATACCATTGTATCTGATGCCAAGAATGTTACTGAAGGACAATCCATTTATTGATAAAAAGGAGATGCGCAAAATGGGAACGATACAGCAGAATATTGCAGATGTAGAAAGACGGGTAGCAGAGGCAGCGGCTCGTGCTGGCAGAAAACGGGAGGATGTCCTGCTGCTGGCAGTCAGCAAGACAAAACCCGTAGAACTTATAAAGGAAGCGGTTGCCTGCGGACTCACTTCTTTGGGTGAAAATAAGGTGCAGGAGATTATGGAGAAATATGAACCCATGGGCGAAGGTGTTCATTGGCATTTAATTGGACATTTACAGACAAATAAGGTAAAATATATCATTGACAAGGTAGATATGATCCATTCTGTGGAAAGCCTGCGTCTGGCAGAGGAGATCAATAAACGTGCAGCAGCCAAAAATCTTGTGATGGATATTTTGGTGGAAGTCAACATGGCGGATGAAGAAAGCAAATTTGGTGTAAAACCGGAAGAAGTAGAGTTGTTTTTGCATGATCTGTCACAGCTTTCCAACATTCGTGTCAGAGGGCTGATGACAGTGGCGCCTTTTGTAGAAAATCCTGAAGAAAATAGGGTATATTTCCGTAAAATGCGAGAATTACTGGTTGACATGAATGCCAAAAAAATTGATAATATAAACATGGATATGCTTTCCATGGGGATGACAGGCGACTATGAAGTGGCTATTGAAGAAGGGGCTACTATCGTGCGTGTGGGTACCGGCATTTTCGGTGAAAGATTCTACCCTAACAAAGCTTAAGCAAGAAAAGAAATCTAGGAGGATAAGAAAGTGGCAAAGTTTATTAATAAAATGAAAGATTTGATGTTTGGTGAATACGAAGACGATGAAGATTACTATGAAGATGATTATGAATATGAAGCTCCTGCCAGAGAGGCAGCCCCTGTAAGCGGTAGCTTCGGTCTTCGTGACGTCAGCCGCGAATCCGATTACAGCACCACATCTGCGCCTCGCAAAACAACAAGAAACAATCCGCAGGTTTACAGCATCAATACAAACGTTCAGATGCAGGTAGTGATCATCAAACCGGAATGTTATGAGGATGCACAGGAAATTTGTGATCAGATCAAGACCAAAAAACCTGTTGTGGTAAATCTGGAAAAAGTAGAATACCCTGTTGCACAGAGAATCATGGACTTCCTGAGTGGTACCTGTTACTCTTTGGAAGGCTCTATTCAGCGTGTAGCAAATAATATTTTTGTCATTGCTCCTGAAAATGTAGATATCAGTGGTGATTTCAAGGAAGAACTGAAAACAAAAGGTGTTATTCTCCCTTGGATGAGCAGTGGCAGATAAGGAAGGAAGAATCATTTGACGAGTTTACAGATATTGTTCATACAAGCCATTGATGTGTTTTTCAATGTCATTGAATGGCTGATTTTTATCAGGATTTTATTATCCTGGATTCCTATGTTTGGATACAACAATCCTTTGGGACGCCTTATTTACAATCTGACAGAGCCTATTCTGGGACCTTGTCGCAGTATGCTGGAAAAATCTCCATTGGGCGGCGGTATGATGCTGGACTTTTCTCCTATCATCGCGCTGATCCTGATGGTACTGGTAAAACAGTTGCTTATGGGTCTGGTGCTTCTGTTCTGATGGAACGAGGTGGCGGATGTGAATAAACAAGCGTTATTACAAGGAATGACACAGCCTGAGGAAAGACTTTTGTTTGCGAAAGTGCTGGATCAGGCTGCTTTCAGTTATAAGCGCCATACACCGGCGTTTACAGATTTTTTGGATATGGCAAAAAGTGGGAAGTTTCTGGAAAAGCTTCGTTTCCTTTCGGACTTGCAAGTTGTTGCTTTTGGCGGCACAGAGGATTGCGAGCGGCGCATGCTTGGTTTTGCACCGGATTATATGGAACTGGAAGGAAAAGATTTTCCCATTTGTGCTCTGCGGATTACAAAACATAAGAAGTTTGGTCAGACAGACTTGAGTCATCGGGATTACCTTGGATCTATTTTAGGTCTGGGTATCGACCGAGGAAAAGTGGGAGATATTCTGGTGTCTGAAGACCAGACCATCTGTTTTGTGGCAGAGGAAATTGCGGATTACATTCTGGTAAATCTGGAAAAAGTATCCCGTACACCAGTGCAGGTGGAAAAAACAGATTTGTCAGAAATCGAAACAAAAAAAGAAATTGAAGTTCGCAGGCTGACGGTGGCATCCACGCGGTTGGATGCAGTGGCAGGCGGTGTGCTCCATCTTTCCAGAGGAAAGATACAGGCACTCATTGCTGGCGAAAAGGCCAACGTGAACTGGAATGTGACAACAAATCCTTCTCTTTTGTTAAAGGAAGGGGACATGGTTTCTGTTCGGGGATATGGGCGGTTCCGCCTCCTTTCCATTGGCGGAAAAAATAAAAAGGACAGAACCGGTATAGAGGTAGGCGTATATATTTAAGGAGGTTTTTTTGTGGTTACACCCAACGATATTGCAACAAAGGATTTCAAAAAAGTAGCAGTTGGCTATTCTCCAGAAGAAGTAGATACTTTCTTGGATGATATTTATGAAGATTACGAAAAACTTTACAAAGAAAGCCTTCAGTCTAAAGCAAAGACAGAGGAAGTTCATGAAGATACAGACCGTCTGCGGAATCTGGAAAAAACACTGGAACGCACATTGAGTCTGGCTGAAGCTGCTGCGGAAGAAACAAAAGAAGCAGCTAAGGCAGAAGCGGAACAGATCATCGAAAAAGCAAAACTGGAACGGGACGAAATCCTTGCTGGTGCAAGAACAAAGGTGTATGAACTGGAACAGGAGATTGCTGCACTGCAGAATCGTTATGAACTTATGCGTGCCCGCGTGAAACTGTTGTTGTATGCAGAAATCGAACTGTTGGATAAAAATGAAATCCTGGCAGAAAAAGATGCTGCCAAAGCAGCTGATAAAGAAGCTGTTCAGAAAGAAGCAACTCATAAATAAGTATGGATTAAAAACGGCTGTAACGAGGTGCCTGTAAAGCAGGTGCCTTGCTGCGGCTGCTTTTGTTATGTAGAAATGAAAAAAACGGGAATATATTTCTCGGAAAGGCAGGAAGATTTGAAATGTGGATCATAGCTATCATTGCAGCGGCGGTATTGGTGGGGATCGACCAGCTGACGAAATATCTGGCATTGGTGAACCTGAAACCTATTGGCTCTACCACTGTGGTGGAAGGATTTTTGGATCTAACCTTTGTGGAAAACAGAGGGGTAGCCTTTGGCATGTTTTCCGGTAAGAAATGGTTTATTCTGCTGCTGACCCTCTGTATTGTGGCTTTTTTGGTTTATTATTTTGTGAAAATGCCCCGTACCAGAGAATATCAATGGGTGCGTTGTGCCATGGTGCTGGTTTTGGCTGGCGCTGTCGGCAACATGATTGACCGTATATTCCGCGGATATGTGGTTGACTTTTTTGAATTTACATTCTTTAGCTGGCCTGTATTTAACGTGGCTGATATTTATGTGGTGGTGGGTGTCATTGTTTTGGCAGCACTCATTTTGTTTGTTATCAAAGAAGAACCCAAGTTAGAAAAGAAAAAGGACGAGTAACGATGGAATATTTTACATTTGCGGCAGAAAAAGAAGACGTTGGCACCAGATTGGATGTGTTTCTGGCGGAAAATATGGAAGACCTTTCTCGCAGTGCTGTACAGAAACTGGTAGAAGGTGGACACATCCAGCTCAATGGCGGCAGCGTAAAATCCAACTATAAACTGCGTGAAAAAGACGTTATTGATGTGGAAGTGCCGGAAGCGAAAGAAATTGAAATTTTGCCTGAGGACATTCCTCTAGATATTCTTTATGAAGATGCTGACGTGATTGTGGTAAATAAGCCTCAGGGGATGGTTGTCCATCCTGCGCCGGGGCATTATACAGGCACGTTGGTCAATGCACTGATGTATCACTGTGGCAGTGAACTTTCTGGCATCAATGGGGAAAAACGCCCCGGCATTGTGCACCGCATTGACAGAGATACATCCGGCGTATTGATGGTGGCAAAAAACAACGCTGCCCATCAGGCTTTGGCGGCACAGCTGGCAGAGCACAGCATCACAAGAAAATATAACGCCATTGTATTCAATGGTTTTAAAGAGGATGAGGGCACTGTTGACCAGCCCATCGGCAGAAATCCTCAGGATCGGAAAAAAATGGCAGTGACCCAGAAGCATAGCCGCCATGCGGTGACCCATTATCGAGTATTGAAGCGGATGGCGCACTTTACCCTTATCGAAGCACAGCTGGAAACAGGCAGAACCCATCAGATTCGTGTACATATGACATATATCGGGCATCCTTTGCTGGGAGATTTGGTATATGGGCCTAAAAAACAGCCTTTTTCCCTGCAGGGACAGGTGCTGCATGCAAGAGTTCTGGGATTTGTGCATCCCACAACAGGAGAGTATATGGAGTTTGAGGCGCCCCTTCCAGAATATTTTCAGAAATTAATGGAACGTTTGGAGGGCTGATTAGGAGGCGAAACAAATGGCATTGCATCGAAAAGACTTTTTTGGTCTGCGAGATTTAACGGCAGATGACATCCGTTATATCCTCAGCACGGCAGAAACCATGAAATATATTTTGAACCAGAAGAATAAGAAGGCACCCCATTTGCAGGGGAAATCTGTCATTATTTTATTCTATGAGCAAAGTGCCCGTGCGAAACTATCTTATGAATTGGCGGCACAGCATTTGAGTGCTAATGTGGTGGATATGACCAACTCCGCTCATTCCATGGAACGGGAAAGTTTGCAGGATATGGGGCAGCTGGTAGACCAGATGGGGGCAGACTTTATCATTCTGCGTCATCCCATGGCAGGTGCAGCTCGTTTGTTGGCAGAATGCGTAGAGGCATCTGTCATCAACGCCGGAGATGGTTACAATGAAAATCCAGGACAGTCTTTGTTGGATTTACTGACCATCAAAGAGCGCAAAGGCAGTTTTGAAGGTCTGAAAGTTGCCATCATTGGGGATTTGCTTCATAGCCGTGTGGCAAAGAGCAATATCTGGGGATTGACAAAATTGGGTGCCGAAGTCTGCGTATCTGGGCCACCAACACTTCTTTTGCCGGGTATCGAAAAATTCGGTGTACAGGTACACTATGATGTACGGGAAGCGGTGAATCAGGCAGATGTTATCCTGACTACCCGTATGCGTCTGGAAACGCAGGACAAAACATTCCTGCCTTCTCTGGATGAATATAAGCGGTTCTTCCGCATTGACCATAATCTGTTGCGGTATGCCAAAAAAGACGCTATTGTTATGCATCCTGGCCCCATTCAGCGCGGCATTGAAATTTCTGATGGTGTTATCGACAGCCCTCAGTGTATCATCAATGACCAGATTGCCAACAGCGTTGCGGTGCGTATGGCAATGTTCTATATTCTGTCACAGATGGGAGGTGCTTTGGCATGAAAACCATTCTGAAAAATTGTAAACTCATTACACCGCCTTTCTCCGAAGAAAAATTGTACGATATTTATATTGAGGGCGGACTCATTGCGGATATTGGCGAAAACCTTCACTTGGAAGATGCAAAAGAACTGGATTTGGACGGGCATGTGGTGCTGCCCGGCTTTATTGATATGCACTGTAATATCTGTGAGCCTGGTTTTGAAAATATTGAAGATATTTCCACCGTTTCTCGCAGTGCTGCTCGGGGCGGTTTTACATCCATTACCTGTGAACCTAATACAAAACCGGTTGTAGATAATAAAACTGTTGTAGAATACATCATTTCTAAGTCAAAAGCACAGGCATCTGTGAATATTTACCCTTATGGCAGTATGTCCATGGGCTGTGAAGGCAAAGCCATTGCGGAAATCGGTGAAATGTACGAGGCTGGTGTTGTTGCTATTTCTGATGGTGACGAATTTATTGACAGTGCGGCACTTCTGCGAAATGTTATGCGTTACAGCCGCATGTTTGATCTGCCCATCATGACCCATTGTGAAGACCGCAGTCTTTCCGGCAAAGGTGTCATGAATGAAGGCTATACGGCAAGCTGCTTGGGATTGTCCGGCATGCCAAGAGAAGCAGAGGAACTGCAAGTAGCAAGAAATATCCTGCTGGCGGAGATTACAGGAGCCAGACTGCATATTGCCCATGTGAGTACCGGCGGTTCTGTGCGCATGGTAAGGGATGCAAAAAAACGTGGGCTGAAAGTAACCTGTGAAACCTGTCCCCATTATTTTACACTGACAGAAGAAGCTGTGGAGGATTATAATACATTGGCAAAAGTCAATCCGCCATTGCGAACACAGGAGGATGTGGAAGCAATTTTGGAAGGTATTGCCGACGGCACCATTGATGCCATTGCTTCTGGACATAGTCCCACAAGCCGTACAGATAAAGATAAAGAATTTGGCAATGCGGCTTATGGTATTTCCGCATTGGAAACAGCTTTCCCCATCAGTTTTACAAAATTGGTGGAAACAGGCATCATTTCTTTGGCGCATCTGGTGGAACTGATGTCCAAAAGACCAGCAGAGATTTTGAAACTGGAGCAGAAAGGTGAAATTGCCATTGGCAAAGACGCCGATTTGATCGTTATTGAAACAAAAGGCACCCAGATCATTGAGCCGGAGCTTTTTGCGTCAAAAGCAAAATTTTCGCCTTTTGCCGGACAGGAAGTCAAAGGCAAGGTGGTTTATACCATCGTTGGCGGAAAAATTGTATCGTAAGGCTTTGTGAGAAAAGCCGAAAACGAGGTGTAACATGTATTTAAAAAGATTGGATTTACAGGGTTTTAAATCTTTCCCTGAAAAAGTCAAATTGGAATTTAATCCGGGTATTACGGCAGTGGTAGGCCCCAATGGCAGCGGCAAGAGCAATGTTTCTGACGCTGTCCGCTGGGTTTTGGGGGAACAGCGTGCAAAAAGTCTCCGTGGGGATAAAATGGAGGATGTTATTTTTGCTGGCACTGAAAGCAGAAAACCCCAGGGTTTTGCGGAAGTGACTATTGTTATTGACAATCAGGATGGGCGTATGCCTGTGGAATTTACAGAAGTACAGGTGACCCGTCGGGTTTTTCGTTCCGGCGAAAGTGAATACCGCATCAACGGCGCTGCCTGTCGCCTAAAAGATATTCAGGAACTGTTCATGGATACTGGCGTTGGCAGAGAAGGCTATTCCATTGTTGGGCAGGGCAGAATTGATGAGATTCTCAATGCCAAAGGGGAAGAACGCAGACGGATTTTCGAGGAAGCCACGGGGATTGTCAAATATAAGACCCGTAAAATAGAAGCAACCAATAAACTGGAAAAAGAACAGCAGAATCTGCTCCGTGTGGAAGATATTATTTCGGAGCTGGAGGGACAGCTTACGCCGCTGGAAGAACAGAGCGAAACGGCAAGACAGTTCCTTTCTCTGCGTGAACAGCTGAAACAGGCAGAAATTGCCATGTTCTGCACGGAAGCGGAACAGATGGAGCAGGAGTTTGACCGTCTGACAGAGCAGATGGCACTGGCAGCGGAACAACAGACAGCAGCTCAGGAAGAAGGCAATGCAGCCAAAGCGAAGATTGCTGAAAAGAAACAACAGAATGAAGAAAAAAATGCTGCTTTGCAGACATTGAATGATACCATTGCTCAGGTAAAGGCAGATATTGAAAAAACAGAAGGTCGTATCCGTCTGGCAGAAGAACAGAGCCAGAACGATGCTGCAAACTTGACCCGTATGGAAAAAGAAGCTGCTGCCAAAGAAAAACAGCAGGCGGAAAAACAGCAGGAAACAGAAGTCTGCCGCAGCCGTATTACAGCCCTGAAAATGACTATGGATCGGGATCAGGAACAGTTGGATACACTGGAAACGTCTTATGAAAGCTTGAGCAGTACCTTGCAGCTGCACGAAAGCCGTGCGGAGAGCTTTAAGGATGAAATTTTTGAGCAGATTCGTATTGGTACAGAAGCAAAAGGGGAAATTGCCAAACGAGAAGCCATGATGGAGCAGTTCTCCAGCCGAAAAGAACAGCTGGAAACAGAAATTGCCCATACCCAGAGCCGTTTGGAGCATCAGGAAGTCCATCAGAAAGTGCTGGAGAAAAAGGCGCAGGAACAGCAGGAAACAGCGGATTTTCTGGAACAGGAGCTGGATGCCCTGGAACAGGACAGCCGTCATGCGTCAGAAACAAAAGCCAAAGCAGAACGTGCACTGGCACAGCAGGAAAGAGTGGTTTCTGAGAAAAAATCCCGTTTGCGTCTGCTCTCAGAATTAGAACGAGAGCATGAAGGCTTTTACAACAGCGTCAAAAGCCTCTTGAATTTGCCTGACCAGAAAGAGCGAGGCATTTGCGGTGCTGTTGGTCAGCTTTTGCAGGTGGAAGAAGCCTATGAAACTGCCATTGAAGCGGCATTGGGCGGCGCTATGCAGAACGTTGTCACCAAAACAGAAGAAGATGCGAAAAATGCCATCCAGTATTTGAAACAGCGGCGTTTGGGTCGTGCCACATTCCTGCCCATTACTGCGGTGAAAGGCAGAGGATTGGAAGGGCGTCCTGCTATTTTGGAAGAACGGGGTGTCATTGGCACAGCAGATACACTGGTGTCTTTTGCGGAAGAATACCGGGGGATCATGACCTATCTGCTGGGAAGAATCCTTATTGTGGAAAATCTGGATGAGGCAGTTCGACTGGCGAAGAAATATCGCCATCAGTATAAAATGGTAACTCTGGAAGGGGATATCATGAATCCCGGCGGTGCCATGACAGGTGGTTCTCAGGCAAAGAAAACAACCAATATCTTCGGCAGAACCAGAGAAATCCATACATTGCAGAAAGAATTGGAGGATGCAGGCAAACAGACCGCATCTCTGGAAGAAGCTTTGCAGCTTGCGGAAGAAGATTTGCAGGAAATTGCAAAGCAGATTATGGAAAAGAAACTGGAACTGCAAAAATTGACAGTGACCATTCAGACCGGCAAGGGTGAAATGGCGAAAATGGAAAGCGAAATCGCGGAAACCAATTCCCGTTTGAAATTGTTGGAACTGGAAGAAAGACAGCTGGCAGACCAATTGTCACGTGCGGAAGGGGATATTGCAAAGAGCAAAGAAACTTTAGCACAAAGTGAAGCTGCCATGGCAGAAGCAAATGAATCTTTGTCCGCTTTCCAAGAAAATCTGGCAGAAGAAAAAGAACAGCGTGATCAGCTCATGGAAGAAATCACTCAGGTGAAAATCCGTATTTCCAATAGCGGACAGCAGATTTACGCCGCAGAGGAAACGGTACTTCGCTTGCAGCAGGAAGCGGAAAATCTGCAAAAAGAAACTCGTCAGCTCTATCAGCAAATGGAGCTTTTGAGAGAAAGCGGCGATAAACGGGGAGAAACCCAAGAAGCCCTTCATGCGGAACGGGAAAAGCTGGAACAGCAGGAGGAAAGCCTGCGTCAGCAGTTGGAGGAAACCAATGCTCTTATTGCTTCCCTGACAGCGGATACTGCGGAATTGGAAGAAGCTGTGCAGACAGCAGCCGATACAGCCGCTAAGCTGGAAAACGAACTGTTCCGTATTGAAACGAAACAGGAAAAAATAAATGAAGAAAAACAGCGCATCTTCGATCGCATGTGGGAGGAATATGAAATCACCATTGGTGCGGCAAAAGAAGCGTCCAAGGAAGAAAAACGCCCTTATGGCGAATTGAAACGCCTTTCCAAAGAATGGAAAAATGATATGCGTGCTCTTGGAAATGTCAATGTGGGCGCCATCGACCAGTATCGGGAAGTGAAAGAGCGCTTTGACTTTTTGACAAATCAGCGGGCGGACATTCTGGAAGCGGAGGAAAAACTCCGCCAGATTATTGCGGAATTGACAGAACTTATGGAAAAACAGTTCCGAGAACAGTTTGCCGTTATTTCCAAGAACTTCAGTGAAGTATTCCAGGAAATGTTTGGCGGCGGGAAAGCCTATCTGAAACTTTCTGATGATGCCAACGCTTTGGAATCTTCCATTGATATTGTGGCACAGCCACCCGGTAAAAGTTTGCAGAATATGCAGCTCCTTTCCGGTGGGGAACGTGCGCTGACTGCCATCGCCATTTTGTTTTCCATTTTGAAAATGAAGCCGTCACCTTTCTGTATTTTGGACGAAATCGAGGCGGCGCTGGACGATGCCAATGTCAGACGCTATGCTCAGTATTTGACACGGTTTTCTAAGGAAACCCAGTTTATTGTCATTACCCATCGTAAGGGTACTATGGAATATGCCGATGTCATGTACGGTGTCACCATGCAGGAAAAAGGTGTTTCAAAATTGATTTCTGTGGACTTTTCTAAGGCGCAGGAAGATGTAGTTTAATTTGAGGTGAAAATATGGGATTTTTTGATTTTTTGAAGAAGAAACCGCAGGAACAGCCTGTGGTGGAACAGACAGAAGAAAAAGACGTTGTGGAGATTGCCGGCATTGAGGTAAACACAACGCCGGAAAAAGAAGAAGACATTGTGCTCAATGTCAATGAAAATCTGGGTACCACAACTGCTATCAATCAGGCAGTTCATGAAGTCATGGACGAAGAAGAAATTGAGTTCCACGAAAAGGCTGGCGGCACACTGTATCAGGAAAATGATGATATTGCCGCAGCGGAAGAAGAACCGGAAGTGGAAATCCAACTGACCACAGAAGAAACCGTTGTGCCAGAAGACGCGGAAGCCTTTGCAGAAGAACTGACAGAGCTGGTGGAAGAAGGTCTGGAAGCGGCAGCGGAAAGCGAAAGAGAATTGCAGGTGGAAACCGCTGAAGAAAAATTTGTGGAAGAAACGGACGCGGAAGGACAGCAGTTTGTGGAAGAACTAGCTGATTTTGTGGCGGAAGAATTGGAAGCAGAGCAGGAGAAAGAAGTTGTGGAAGAAACACCAGCTGAACCTGAAGCTGTTCCCGAAGAAGCACCAACTCCTGTGAAAGAGAAAAAAGGCTTTTTCGCCCGCCTGAAAGAAGGTCTGGATAAGACCAGAAAGAACATTCTGGGCGGCGTAGACACCGTTCTGGGCAGCTTTACCAAGATTGATGAGGATTTGTTTGAAGAACTGGAAGAAGCCCTCATCATGGCAGATATGGGCGTACAAACCACTATGGATATTGTGGAAAACCTGCGTCAGCGTGTGAAAAAAGAACGTGCCACAGACCCTGCGGTCATCAAAGATATGCTCATTGATGAAATCACAGCCATTTTGCAGGATGGGGTAGAGGAAGAAGAAAATCTGCCTTCTCCTACAGTGATGCTGGTTATCGGTGTCAATGGTGTTGGTAAGACCACAACCATCGGCAAACTTTCTCATAACTTCAAAAACGAAGGCAAGTCTGTATTGCTGGCGGCAGCAGATACATTCCGTGCGGCGGCTATTGACCAGCTGGAAGTTTGGGGACAGCGTGCCGGTATTGAAGTCATCAAACACGAAGAAAACGCAGACCCTGCGGCGGTTGTCTTTGACGCAGTTCATGCAGCAAGAAACCGCAAAACAGACCTGCTCATCTGCGATACAGCAGGACGTCTCCATAACAAAAAGAACCTGATGGAAGAACTGCGGAAAATTTCCCGTGTCATTGAACGGGAATATCCTGCGGCACATAAAGAAACTTATCTGGTGCTGGATGCAACTACCGGACAGAATGCTTTGCAGCAGGCAAAGGTATTCATGGAAGTAGCAGACATCACAGGCATTATCCTGACAAAACTGGATGGTACCGCAAAGGGCGGTATTGTTGTTGCCATCAAGAGTGAACTGAAAATCCCAGTACGTTATATCGGCGTAGGGGAAGGCATCGAAGATTTGCAGAAATTCCACGCAGAAGATTTTGCCAAAGCCTTGTTTGGTGAAGAAGCATAAGAGAGGACAGAAAAATGGAAGAAAAGAATTTGCAGAATGAAGAAACAACAGTGGTACGCCATCAGGAACCCAAAAAGAATGAAAAACAGCGCCCTGTGCATACCACACCTTATAGTCAGGAAATCCAGAAGCACATGAACAAATGCTTCCCCGGACGTACAGAACGGGTTTTCTTTGATAAATTGAACGATTACTTGCAGGTAGATATTCATATTTTGGAAGCACCTACGAAACAGGATTTTCATGTGCTGTATACTGTTGGTATGAGCGCATTGCCTATGAAACTGCCTGATGAGTTTTATCCCGATTATCAGATGCTGGAGAGGGCAGAACTCATTGCTCTGTTGCCTGCGGAATGGCAGCTGCCTGAGCCTGCGGAAGGGGAAACATATAACAATACCTTCTGGTGGCCTGTGGATCTGCTGCAATATCTGGCAAGATTCCCTCATGAATACAAAAGCTGGCTGGGATGGGGACATACCGTTCCAAATTCCGACAAGTACGTATCTTATGATGAAGCAAGTACAAAACTGTGCGGTGTCATGATTTGCGCATTGAACGAAGCCATCAGCATGTTCCATGCGAAAGACGGTACACTCATCAATCTGTATGCACTGCTTCCCCTGTATAAAGAAGAAATCGACTTTAAACAGCAGGAAGGCGGCGAAGCACTGCTCCAGAAAATGGTTGGTATCAACGGCTTTGGTATGATTATTTTCCCTGACAGACCCAATGTGTGTCTGGAAGAAGCAGAAAAAGACGAAAACGAAAAAGAATCCTAATACAATAAAAACCTCCTGTATATACAGGAGGTTTTTATTGCGTTTTTTAGGATGCTGGAGTTAAATCTAAGACTTCCAGAGAAGAAGCTATGGTTTCCAAATCCTGTTGTTCTAGTTTGCCTCGTAAAAGAAACATCCATGTCCCTTGTTTCCAGAACAATGTGTTTTCCAGTTCACTTGACTGGAAAATATAAGTGCCTTCTTCATAAGACTGCATCATTTCTGATGAGATAAATTTTTGAATGTAGTCTGCGTCATTGGACTGCACAAACCAAAGGGACTCGCTTTGAATATTGGTTGCATCAATTCTCTTTTTAGGATTTTCCAGATAGGTGTGCTGGAAATAATGCTCTATGGTTTCCATGCTGTTATCCGCATTTGCATGGATTTCAGATTGATATAAGGAATATGCGTCAGGGATTTTGGCAGGGAAATAAACGGTTTCCGGCATATCCTGCGCAAAGTCGGAATGGATTTGTTCCAGTTCTTCCGTTTCTACACTTCTCCATGCAACAGGGGCTTCCGGTTCATTTTTAGAAGCAAGATATCCTTTCGCATAAAATAGGATGAGTAACACGGCAGTGACGATCAATATAATACGAGGTGTTTTTTTCATGGAATCCCTCTTTTCTGCGTTATGTGCGAAATAGCAACGGATGATATTCTTAATGACAATATAGCATAGGGAGAAAAGTTTTACAAGAATATACATCGGGAAAAGAAAAAGGACTGGGACAGAATATCTGTCCAGTCCTTTTTGTATGTTTGAGTAAGATTAATATGCTCTGCCCCAGTAAACCATGTGTTTTGCAGGTTTGCCGCAGCATACGCAAACGGAGTCGATTTCTTCCTGTTCGAAAGGAATACATCTGCTGGTTGCAGCTGTTTTTTCTTTGATGGCATCTTCACATGCCTGATCGCCGCACCACATGGCTTTGATGAAACCAGGTGTTTCGTTGATTTCTTTTTCAAATTCTTCCATGTTGTGTGCAACGTATGTTTTGGAGTCACGGCGTTCTGTTGCTTTCTGCAGCAGGTTTGCCTGAATGTCTTTCAGCAGTTCAGGGATTTTTGTTTCCAGTTCATCCAGAGAAACAACGATCTTTTCGCCTGTGTCACGTCTTGCCAGAACAGCCTGGTTCTTTTCCATATCCTTAGGACCGATTTCCAGACGCAGAGGCACACCTTTCATTTCATATTCGCTGAATTTCCAGCCTGCGGATTTGTCGGAGTCGTCCAGTTTGATACGGCATATGGAAGCCAGTCTGTCTTTCAGTTCGCCAGCTTTTTCCAGTACGCCTTCTTTGTGCTGTGCGATAGGGATGATAACAACCTGTGTAGGTGCGATCATAGGAGGCAGTACCAGACCGCTGTTGTCACCGTGCACCATGATGATGGCACCAATCAGTCTGGTGGTCATGCCCCAGCTGGTCTGGTGAACATACTGCAGTTTGTTGTCTTTGTCTGTGTACTGGATGCCGAATGCTTTTGCGAAACCATCGCCGAAGTTGTGGCTGGTACCGGACTGCAGTGCTTTACCGTCGTGCATCAAGCTTTCGATGGTGAATGTGTGGGCAGCACCTGCGAAACGTTCTTTTTCTGTTTTTTCGCCTTTGATAACAGGGATTGCCAGTACATCATGGCAGAAATCAGCATATACGTTCAGCATTTTCAGTGTTTCTTCCTGCGCTTCTTCTGCTGTAGCGTGGGCTGTATGGCCTTCCTGCCACAAGAATTCCATGGTACGCAGGAAAGGGCGAGTTGTTTTTTCCCAACGAACAACGGAGCACCACTGGTTGTACAGTTTCGGCAGGTCACGGTAGGACTGGATGATGTTTGCGTAATGTTCGCAGAACAGTGTTTCGGAAGTGGGGCGAACACAGATGCGTTCTTCCAGTTTCTTTTCACCGCCATGAGTTACCCAGGCAACTTCGGGTGCGAAGCCTTCTACATGGTCTTTTTCTTTTTGCAGCAGGCTTTCGGGGATAAACATGGGCATGTATACGTTTTCATGACCTGTTGCTTTGAAGCGTTCATCCAGTTGTTTCTGGATCAGTTCCCAGATTGCGTAGCCATAGGGACGAATGATCATACAGCCTTTCAGAGAAGAATATTCTGTCAGGTCAGCTTTTTTTACTACGTCCGTATACCACTGGGGGAAATCCAGCTCCATATCGGTGATGGATTCTACAAATTTCTTTTCTTTTGCCATTGGTGTTTCCTCCTCTATAAAAATCTTTCTGTTTTTTCGGATACCAGAGGGACATTTTTCCATAAAAAAAGCCTTCGTCCCCACACAAAGGGACCAAGGTATCATTGGCGGTGCCACCCTCCTTGACAGCAGAAACGCCTGCTGTCCGCTCGAAATCCGTTAACGCCGGAATACGCCGCATTTTCCCTGCGGAGCTTTCGGGGCAGGTTCCAAAAGGTTTGCCAAGGCTCGCATCAACCGCCTGTTTTCTGAAGACAAAGGGCTTTTGTACTATTCCCGGTCGTAGCCGATATCAGCTATTATCATAAACCGAAATGCCTTGTGCTGTCAAGGAAAACCGACGGAAAAACGTAAGAATTTTGTAACGGCGGTGTAATGCGGATGTGCTAATATGAAAACAAGGAAATGTTGGCATGAAAACGGAAAAGGGGGATTTGTATGAAACGAATTGCTTTGTGTATGGCAGCGGTATTATTGATGGGAAATACTGCCTTTGCGGCGGAAAAAACAGAAAAAACAGCAACGCCTGTTCATCAGACTGTGGTTTGGGATGGTACGGAAACCCAAATGCCGGGCTACAACATTGATGGGTATACTTATTTCCGCCTAAGAGATGTGGCAAAAATGGTGTCTGCCTATGCCACAAATGAAAAGCACCATTTTGATTTGAGTTATCAAAAGGGAACCAATATCATTTCCATTGGAACAGGAACGGGGAAATACATTGACCCAGCAGAGGGGAAAACCTTCGATGTGGGAACAGAGAATCAAAGGGCGTATCTGACAGATTCTATTATTGTGGTAAACGGATATAATATGATGGAAACCGGCAAAGTTGAAGAAGGCTATGTGATTGATGGTTATACTTTTTATAAATTAAGAAATATCGCGGATTTGATCGATATGAATGTAGAGTGGTGTGAAGAGGAAAAAGTGACAGAAGTTCTTTCTCAGCCGAAAACATATCCAGATGGCACACCTATTGCCTATCGGAAGCCTGTCATCTATCTTTATCCCGAAACCACAACAGATGTTTCTGTGAAATTAGATTATGCCGGAGATTTGACGGTGACATATCCTGCTTATGACGATGGCTGGCAGGTAACAGCCCAGCCAGACGGCACGCTGACCAACCATGCCGATGGGCTGGAATATTCCTACCTTTTCTGGGAAGGCAATGGACAGTTGGATGTGGATTTCTCAGAAGGATTTGTGGTAAAAGGGGAAGATACAGCGGCATTTTTGCAAAAAACATTGGCGCAGATGGGTCTTTCTCCGAAAGAATCCAATGACTTTATCGTCTATTGGTTGCCTTATATGCAGGGCAATGCTTATAACCTGATTTCTTTCCAACAGGAAAACTACACAGAACAGGCAAAACTGGATATTCAGCCAGCGCCGGACAGTGTCCTGCGAGTGTTTATGGCATTTCGTCCTTTGGAAAAACCAGTAGAAGTAACACCACAAGAATTGCAGCCTTTTGAACGCAATGGTTTTACTGTTGTAGAATGGGGCGGTACAGAAGTAAAATGAGTTTTGACAGCAGCAAGGTGTTTTGCCGTTGCTGCTGTTTTTGTATTGTCAAGTGTATATACAAGAAGTGGGCAAATGGTTGAAACCCATTTTTTACCGTGGTACAATGGTACAGAATCCTAATATTTTGAATCGAAAGGATGGGATATGATATGAAAAAATTACTGGTTGTGATTGATATGCAGAACGATTTTATCGACGGCGCGCTGGGTACAAAAGAGGCGGAAGCCATTGTGGATAATGTAGTGGCAAAGATTAAGGAATATCCAAAGGATTGCATCTATGCCACCAGAGATACCCATGGAGAAGACTATCTGGAAACACAGGAAGGGAAATTCCTGCCTGTTGTCCATTGCGTGGAAGGCACGAAGGGCTGGGAGATCAATAAAAAAGTGGCAAAAGCGTTGGAAGGTGCGGTTATTGTGAACAAAGGCGCATTTGGTTCTCAGGCACTGGCGGATATGCTGTATTTTGAAACAGTAGGACAGGATGAAGTGGAAATCGAACTCATCGGTCTTTGCACAGATATTTGTGTGGTATCCAATGCCATTTTGATCAAAACCAGAATGCCTGAAGTGAAAGTGACTGTAGACCCTTCTTGTTGCGCTGGAGTTACACCAGAAAGTCATAACGCCGCATTGCAGACCATGAAAATGTGTCAGTGTGTAGTAAAGTGAGGTGAAGGGCATGAGAGATGAAAGATTGGAAAAACTGGCAGAAGTACTGGTGAATTATTCTACCAATGTGAAAGCTGGAGATAAAGTTGCCATTTCCGCGGAAGATTGTGCACTGCCCTTTATCAAAGCAGTGGCGAGAGCGGCAGTAGCAAAGGGGGCTCTGGTAGAGTATTATGTGGATATTCCTGATGTAGATGCAACCATACTGAAAAACGGCACAGCAGAGCAGTACGCACGCCCCAACATTCGTTCTGGTGCCTGCGCATCCTCTGATGTTTGGATCAGCGCATGGGGCAGTGAAAACACCAAAACCATGCAGTCCATCCCTGGGGAAAGACTGAAAGAACGCAGACTTGCCAATAAGGATAATCGCAAGATTTATTCTGATCGTATGGGCACAGGAGAACTGCGCTGGTGCGGCACCCAGTTCCCTACCAATGGTGATGCCCAGAATGCAGGCATGAGTTTGGAGGAATACGAAGATTTTGTATATCAGGCTGGTTACCTCTATGAAGCCGATCCTGTTGCTAAATGGAAAGAAATGGCGGCAGAGCAGGAAAAATGGGTGAAGTATCTGGATGGCAAAAAAGAACTCCATATCCTTTCCAAAGATACGGATATTCGTGTCAATGTGGCAGGCAGAAAATGGATCAACTGCTGCGGACAGGAAAATTTCCCTGATGGGGAAATCTTCACTTCTCCTGTGGAGGATGGCGTGAATGGATATATCACATTCTCTTATCCTTCCATCATCAATGGACATGAATTTGAGGAAGTGCGTTTGACAGTGGAGAAGGGCAGAATTGTGGAAGCAGTCTGCAAAGACGCGGAAAAGAATGCAAATCTCCTTTCTTATATCGACACAGACGAAGGTTCTCGGTATTTTGGGGAGGTTGCTATCGGTACCAATTATGGCATTCAGAAGCACACCAAAAACATTCTTTTTGATGAAAAAATCGGCGGTTCCATGCACATGGCAATCGGTGAAGGTTTTCAGGAGGCTGGCGGTAAAAACACCTCTGCTATTCATTGGGATATGATCAATGATATGACAAAAGAGGGCAAGATTTATGCCGATGGGGAACTGTTCTACGAAAAAGGACATTTCCTGCCGGAAGTGTTGAAATAATGAGAAACAGGAGGCAATCCATCAAATTGCTTCCTGTTTTTTTCATGGAATTTGCCCATGACAGAAGGACAGGATTGTGCTAAAATGAGTACAGAATTTGTTGGAAAGCCTTGGGGGTGAAGTTATGAAAGAGCAGCGTACTGCCGTTGTTGCTGGTCATATCTGTCTGGACATCACACCTGTTTTTCATGGGCACAGGGGAAGCCAGCTGGAAAAGATATTGGAACCAGGCAAACTCATTGATGTGGGAGCGGCAGATATTCATACAGGCGGTGCCGTAGCGAATACGGGACTTGCTATGCAGAAATTAGGTATTGAAACAAAGCTTATGGGCAAGATTGGCGATGATGCACTGGGCAAGACCATACTTTCCATTTTGGAACCCCATCATGCAGCAGAAGGGATGATCGTGGACGCAAATGCAACTACATCTTATAGTATTGTCCTTGCCATTCCGGGCATTGACCGTATGTTTCTGCACCATCCCGGCGCAAACCATACCTTTTCTTATGAAGATTTGGATTTTGCGGAAATCGCTAAGGCAGACTTATTCCATTTTGGGTATCCACCCATCATGCGGAATATGTACCTCAATCAGGGGAGAGAATTGGTGCGCATTTTTCAGAAAGTCCATGAATCAGGTGTGCTGACGTCTTTGGATTTGGCGGCAATAGACCCAGCTTCGGAAGCGGCACGACAGAATTGGGAGGAAATCCTGCGTCAGGTATTGCCTTATGTGGATTTCTTTGTGCCAAGCATTGAGGAATTGTGCATGATGATTGCACCAGAAACTTACGCAGAGTGGATTGAGAGGGCAAAGGGCAGCGATGTAACGGGGATTTTATCCTTATCAGATATTTTGCCTTTGGCAGAAAAACTGCGTTCAATGGGCGCAAGGAATTTTCTTATCAAATGCGGGGCGCCCGGGCTGTATTATGATATGGGAGACGCAAAGGTGCAGAAAGAACTGGAAGAAAAAAGCGGATTGTATTTTCTGGATTGGGCAGGAAAATCCGGTTTTGAAAAAAGTTATACGCCTGAGCAGGTGCTTTCAGGTACAGGCGCAGGAGATACTACCATTGCAGCCTTTCTCAGTGCTCTTTTGCAGGGATATGACTTGGAAACCTGTCTGCATCTGGCATCAGCAACAGGGGCAAGTTGTGTAGCAGCTTATGATGCCCTTAGTGGTATCAAACCTTTTGCGGAGCAGTTAGAACGTATTAAGAATGGATGGAAAAAACAAGACTTGTTAAAAACGGAGGAAGGAACATGTTAGTAAATTTAAATGATGTATTGCGTCCTGCAAGAGCAGGGAAATATGGCGTTGGACTTTTCAATGCAGTGAATCTGGAAATGGCAAAAGGTGTTTTGCAGGCAGCCGAAGAAAATCAGTGTCCTGTCATCATTGGTACAGCAGAAGTGCTGCTGAATACAGCTACATTGGAAGAAACAGCGGATATGCTCCTGCCTATGGCAAAACGGGCTTCTGTGCCTGTTGTGCTGCATTTTGACCATGGTTTGACCCATGATCTTTGTGTGAAAGCACTGGAACTTGGTTTTACTTCTGTTATGTATGACTGCTCCACAGATACATACGAAGATAATCTGAAGAAAGTAAAAGAAATGGCAGATATCGCCCACAGTTACGGTGCTACCCTGGAAGCGGAACTGGGGCATGTAGGGGAAGCAGCTGGACATGATCCTTCTGCTTTTTACACAGACCCTGCCCAGGCGTTGGAATTTGTTCAGCATACAGGCTGTGATGCCCTTGCCATTGCAGTGGGTACAGCCCATGGGGCTTATAAATTTCCTCCGAAACTGGATTTTGCACGCATCGAAACCATTGCGGCACAGATGGATACACCTCTTGTGCTTCATGGCGGCTCTGGATTGACAGATGAAGATTTTCGTCATGCCATTTCCAGCGGCATCAGCAAAATCAATATTTTCACAGATATCAATGTGGCATACGCAGAAGGTGCCAAAAAAGCACTGGCAGCAGGCGCTGTTTCTGCAACGGATATGTTCCCTTATCTGGTGGAAGCTGTAAAAGAAGCTACTGACAAAAAAATGAAGCTGTTTTCCATGAAATAAAAAAGTGGAAGAATAGGAAAATTAAGATAAAAAGAATAGCCTGAATCTTTAAAAATTGAACGGCACCCCATTTGTTAGGTAGTATGATATTCTGAATAATGAGTGGGGTGTTTTTTATGTCAAAAAGAAAACCATATAAGCATTATCCGCCAGAATTCAAGAAAATGGTAATAGAAACTATGCTAGAGGAGAATTTAAGCTACTGGGAAACAGCAAGACAGTTTGAGGTCGGCTGTGACACTCGAATAAAAAGTGGGGAACGTATTTATTTAATTGAAGGTTCAGAGGGGCTTGCAGTGGAAAGGTGAGGCAAGAAAAGTAAAGGTGAACCTAAGCAACTGCCTAAAAAGGCGGAAAATGATCTGCTTGACGAAATACAACGGCTGCGAGCAGAAAATGCCTACTTAAAAAATTTGCAAGCCTTGGTTTTGGAGAGAGAGCGACGCCGGATCAGAAATCACTGGCAGTTCAAAAACTGAGGCACAATTTTTCACTTTCCCTTCTGCTGTCAATTGCTCAACTGCCTTGTGCAACCTTATCTGCTGCAACGAGATTTCTATGCAGAAAAACTAAACCAGAAGTGGGTAACGGATGTTACAGAATTCAGTCTGTTCGGGTAAAAATTGTATCTGTCTGCTTTTCTGGATTTACACAGCAGTTATCTGATCAGTTATACCATTTTAGAGCGTCCTGTTCTAAGGATGGTAACCAGCATGTTGGATAAGGCTTTTGAAACTATACCAAGTGGGACTGGTTTGATTCTCCATTCCGACCAAGGATGGCAATATCAAAACAAGTATTACCGTCAGATGCTCAAACAAAAAGGTATCCGTCAGAGCATGAGCCCCAAAGACAATTGTTTGGATAATGCTGTTATGGAAAATTTCTTTGGACTGCTCAAGAGTGAGCTTCTCTATCTCCAAAAGTTTCAATCCATAAAACACTTCAAACAGGAACTAGTAGAATATTTAGAATACTACAATAACCGGCGAATCAAAGCAAAGCTAAAAGGCTTGCCGCCTGCGATTTACAGCCAACAAGCCCTATTAGCTTCTTGAACAATCTTAATTTGAAAATATTGTCTAATTTTTTGGGTTCAGTTCAGATAAAAGGATTCCAGCTATCATATTTTTATTATGATTTTATTAGGAGTATTTTCTTCTGAAGATAGCCGTTACAGTTCCCCTTAAGAGAAAAACAATGTTTTCTCAAGGGGAATCTACTTTTGTTAGAAGGCCTTTTTTGCATGTTTGTCAAATAAACAGAAATGTCCGTAAGGTTTCCGGAATTTTTAAAGAAAATTTTATAAAGGTCTGATATTTTTCCAAATCAGCTTCATTTGTGGAGATATCTACATGGAAAGAGAGCGGAAACAAAGGAGGCTGTCCTCACTGATGTGGATGATGTTGTCGAAGCAGATGGCTTACGCCATGCCTTCCTAGACACGTTTCCGCAGAATCATGCCTTCTTCTGCAAGGGTGATTTTTGGTTGCCTCGTAGTAATAATGTTTTTCACAATTCTTTCAGCTATCGTGAATGTGTTGGCTGCGACAAATGGAGGGCATTGGCAGTAGAAATGCTTTGTTCTCTGATAACGGTGAGAAAATATTGCAGCACATGAAGTTCTATAGACAAGATCTCATTTTTACCTTGGATTACAACGCACTTTGTTATGCCTAAAAAGCATAACAATATATTTGATATAAGTATTTGTTCTTTGAATTGGAAGCAGATATAATGATGATACGAATTGGATGCTGCAAAAAGGATCATGGATAGGAGGAAATCTATGAAAAAGAAGCGCACCATAAAAGTATTTTGTTTCACTGCTTTATTCATGTGGGCAATTCTGTCTAACCTGTGGATTTCCATGCATATCCCGGATAAAATGACAACAGCAGAGGCACCGGAACAGACAGTTTTGGAGGAGGAAGTGCAGATGGAAAAAATGCAGATTGTGATCGGTGAGAAAACTTACAGCGTTTCCCTTTATGATAGCGAAACGACAAAATCTTTGAAAGAGATGCTGCCCATGACGGTTTCTATGGAAGAACTCAACGGCAATGAAAAATATACTTACCTTTCTCAATCCTTGCCTACAGAACGGGTATATCCGAGGCAGATTCATACAGGCGATCTGATGCTTTACGGTTCAGACTGTCTGGTGCTGTTTTATAAAGATTTTGCCACAAGCTATGGTTATACGCCTTTGGGCAAGGTGAATGACCCAATCGGTTTAACAGAAGCCGTAGGCAGTGGGAAAGTGAAAGTAACTTTTCAGATGGGAGTGGAATAAAATGAATATTCTGGTATTGAACGGCAGTCCGCGGAAACACGGGAATACAGCCTTTATGATTGAAGCCTTTTTGGATGGGGCAAAACAGCAGGGGCATCATGTGGATGTGATTTCTGTTTGCGAAAAGAATATCAACGGTTGTTTAGCCTGTGAATACTGTCATACAAAAGGAAATGGCACCTGCATCCAGCAGGATGATATGCAGGAAATTTATCCTTTATTGCAGGAAGCGGAAATGGTTGTATTGGCGTCCCCAGTGTATTATCATGGATTTAGTGGACAATTGCAGTGTGCCATCAATCGAATCTATGCGCTGGATAAACCAAAGAAATTGAGAAAAGCCGCATTGTTTCTGTCTTCTGGAAGTGACAGCGTATACGATGGTGCCATTTATGCTTACGAAAACTCCTTCATTCAGTATTTGGGACTGGAAAACATGGGGATTTTTAAAGCCTATGACCTGCAAAATCAGTCCGAAGCATTGCGGAAAGAGCTTTTTGCTTTCGGCAGCTCACTGGAAAATATGCCTTTGTCACTGGAAGAATTTCTGGCAGTTATGGACAGCGGAAAAGAAGTTGTGGCAGGTTCCGACGTGCATCAGTGCATGCATGTATTAGCGCAGGAAGCCCTGAAAATCACTGCAAAGCTTAACAATGCTTACCATACGCCGGAAGAAATCACAGAATTGTTCTGCAAATTGACAGGCAAAACCGTTGGGGAAAATTTTGCAGTCTTTCCGCCTTTCTATACAGACTGCGGAAAGAATCTGACCATTGGGAAAAACGTCTTTTTCAACAGCGGATGCAGAATGCAGGATCAGGGCGGCATCACCATCGGCGATGGCACTCTGCTGGGGCATAACGTGGTTCTGGCAACGCTGAACCATGACAAAAATCCAGAAAAAAGAGGAAATATGCATCCCGCTGCCATCCATATTGGAAAAAATGTGTGGATTGGTGCTAACGCTACCGTCCTGCCGGGTGTGACCATCGGTGACGGTGCCATTGTAGCGGCAGGTGCGGTGGTTTCCAAAGATGTAGCGGCAAACACCATTGTAGGCGGCGTGCCTGCAAGAGTTATTGGAAATGTAGAGAAATAAGGAGGAACAGAATAATGTTAGGAAATTTTCGTTATAGCAATCCCACAAAGCTGTATTTTGGGGAAGATGCTTTGCAGAATCTGAAAGGGGAATTGCAGAAATATGGCGATACCGTACAGCTGATTTATGGCGGCGGTTCCATCAAAAAAAGCGGATTGTATGACCAGATCATCGAGATTCTTATCGCATGCGGGAAAACCATTGTGGAGGACGGTGGTGTTATGCCCAACCCCACAATCGAAAAAGTATACGATGGCTGTCAAAAAGCAAAAGAAAACGACGTAGACCTGCTTTTGGCTGTAGGCGGCGGTTCTGTATGTGACTATGCCAAAGCCGTTTCTGTTTCCGCATGGTGTGAAGAAGACCCTTGGGATAAGTATTATCTGCGTATGGAAGATGTGGATAACCGCATCATTCCTGTGGGATGTGTGCTGACAATGGTGGGGACCGGCTCTGAAATGAACGGCGGCTCTGTTATCACCAATCATGAACAGAAGTTGAAAATCGGTCATGTTTTTGGAGATAATGTATTTCCTAAGTTTTCCATTCTGAATCCAAAACTGACTTATACCATTCCTAAAAGACAGATGGTATCCGGCATTTATGACATCATGAATCATATTACAGAACAGTATTTCTCTGGTGATGATGACAATACTACCGATTATATTGCCGAAGGCTTGATGCGGTCTTTGATTCACAGCAGCCGTATTGCCGTGAAAGACCCTGAAAACTACGAAGCCCGCAGCAATATCATGTGGACGGCAACTTGGGCGCTGAATACCTTGTTGGATATGGGCAAAACCACCGACTGGATGGTGCATATGATTGGGCAGTCCATTGGCGCTTATACAGATGCTACCCATGGCATGACATTGTCCGCTGTTTCCATCCCTTATTATCGTGCTATCTGTCCTTATGGTCTGCAAAAATTCAAACGCTTTGCTATAAACGTATGGGATGTGAATCCAGCAAGCAAAACCGATGAAGAAATCGCTGACGAAGGTCTGAAAGCCATGGAAAGCTGGATGCGTGAGATGGGTCTGGTCATGAACATCCGTGAACTGGGTGTGACAGAAGACATGCTGCCCGGCATCGTCAAAGGCACTTTCATTCTGGACGGCGGTTATAAAGTGTTGACAGAAGATGAAATCATGGAAATTTTGAAAGAAAGCATGTAAAAGGTTTTCTATATAACAAAAACCCCTTTGCCATGAAATTGGAAAGGGGTTTGCAGGGTGTCGAAAAAGTCGACACCCTGTCGTCAAAGTCTCATTTCATTCAAGACTTTGACGAATAGACAGAAGTATAAAGCCAAAGTTCCATCGGCTAAAAGCCTTGAAACTTTGGCTTTTCCTCGTCAGAAGTGAATTCTGACTGCGGATTTCAGTTGGGGAACGCTTTGTTCCCCAAGCCCTTCCGCGCCCTTGAAAAAATTTAATTTTTCAGGGGAGTAAAGAATTTCTATCAAAGCTGAACGGTCGTCCAGTCCTCGCAGTTCCAGACTTCTGTTACCACGTCCTGATAAAATTCAGGTTCGTGACAAATCAGCAGGATGCTGCCTTTGTATGCTTTGAGAGCACGTTTCAGTTCTTCTTTTGCGTCTACGTCCAAGTGGTTGGTAGGTTCGTCCAGCAGCAATACGTTTGTTTCGTTGTTGATGAGTTTGCACAGACGGACTTTTGCCTGTTCGCCGCCGCTGAGGACTTTCACCATGCTTTCAATGTGTTTGGTGGTCAAACCGCATTTTGCCAGCGCGGAACGGACTTCATACTGGGTATAGGAGGGGAATTCCTTCCAGATTTCGTCGATGCATGTTACGTTATCGGTGTATTTCTTTTCCTGCTCAAAATAGCCGGGGTAGAGATAATCTCCCAGTGTGGTTTTGCCGCTGATGGGAGGGATTTCTCCAATGATGGATTTCAGCAGAGTGGTTTTCCCAATACCGTTGGCGCCTACCAGCGCGATTTTCTGTCCACGTTCCATGGAAAGGGTCAGAGGACGGGAAAGAGGCTTGTCATAGCCAATGACAAGGTCTTCTGTCTGGAAGATATATCTGCCGGAAGCACGGGCTTCTTTGAAATTGAATTCCGGCTTGGGTTTTTCCTTTGCCAGCTCGATGACATCCATTTTATCCAGCTTTTTCTGGCGGCTCATTGCCATGTTTCTGGTGGCAACACGGGCTTTGTTTCTGGCAACGAAGTCTTTCAGGTCTTCGATTTCCTGTTGCTGTTTCCGGTAAGCCGCTTCCAACTGGGCTTTTTTCATTTCATAAACTTCCTGGAATTTTTCGTAGTTGCCCACATAGCGATTCAGTTCTGCGTTTTCCACATGGTAAATAAGGTTTACCACGCTGTTGAGGAATGGAATGTCATGGGAAATGAGGATAAAGGCGTTTTCATAGTCGATGAGATACCGCTTCAGCCATTCGATGTGATTTTCATCCAGATAGTTGGTCGGTTCGTCCAGCAGGAGGATGTCCGGTTTTTCCAATAACAGCTTGCCCATGAGGACTTTGGTACGCTGACCGCCGGAAAGTTCTGTAACGTCTTTGTCCAGACCGATGTCTGTCAGACCCAATGCACGACCGATTTCTTCCACCTTGGAATCAATGATATAGAAGTCGTGGTGTTCCAGCAATTCCTGAATGCTGCCTGTTTCTTCCATCAGGAAATTCATCCGTTCTTCGTCAGCTTCTGCCATTTCCGCATAATAGCCGTTCATCTGGGCTTCCAAATCAAAGAGGAAAGCAAAGGCAGACTGAAGCACATCCCGGATGGTCTGACCTTTTTCCAGTACGGCATGCTGATCCAGATAGCCAACACGGACGTTCTTGGACCATTCGATTTTCCCTTCGTCGGGCATGAGTTTGCCGGTGATGATATTCATAAATGTGGATTTTCCTTCGCCGTTGGCGCCTACAAAGCCAACATGTTCCCCTTTAAGCAGGCGAAAAGAAACGTCTGTGAAAATGGCTCTGTCGCCGAAGCCGTGGCTCAGTTTTTCTACATTCAAAATGCTCATGTAAGTTCTCCTTTTTCGATAATCTGTTCTAATACAATGGCTGCGCCAAAATCATCACAGCTTTTGGTGACGAAATCAGCGACTTTTTTGATATGGTCTTCGCCGTTTTCCATGGCAACGCCGGTGCCGGCAAATTCCAGCATAGGCAGGTCGTTATCCCTGTCCCCAAGGGCAAGGACATTTTCCCGGGGGATGTCCAGAATGCCGCAAAGGTGGGAAAGGGCATGGGCCTTGGTTGCCATGAGGCTGGTGACTTCAATGTTTTTTTCAGAGGAAGCTGTGACGGAAGCCAGCCCTGTTTCCTTTAATGTCTGCCAGATATGGTCTTTCAGTTCCATATCGCTGAAAACAAGATTGATGTTTTCCAGAATGTTTTTCTGTTTTTCCAGCTCGCCCCAGAAGTCAGATAGAGGAATTCTGGTGGCACGGGTATACTGCATGTGGGTATCCGTCAGGTGATAACGGGAAAGGTTGTCGTATGCATCCTGAGAAATATACGCTTTCCCATCAATGAAAAACTCCGTCAGTATGGGAAGTCCTTTTATGGTTTTTACGGTCTTTTCCACGGCTTCTGCGGAAAGAAGGCTTTGGAAAAGATTTTGTTTTTGTTCCGCGTCATAAACTGCCGCGCCGTTGCTGGTGATGACATACTTCAGAAAAGGCAGTTCTTTGACGCATGTGGGCAGTGCGGCAAAAGGTCTGCCGGTGGAGGGCACAAAAAAAATACCCATTTCATGAATGGAAGTCAGCGCCTTTTGCAGACGTGGTGTGATTTCTTTTTGACTTGTCAGTAATGTGCCATCCAGATCGGAGGCAATGAGTTTGATCTTATTCATAAAAAAACGCCTCTATCCTTATATATAGATTCCATATGTCATATTTTTTTATTTTAGCAAAGAATGAGAGGGGAAACAATAGGCGAAAGCCTTGTTTTTGCTGGGATACCGTTTTTTTCTGTACGTTAAGGAAAATATGGGAAAATTTGATTCTTTGTCTTGAACATTTCGGCAAATTATGATACGATAAATGCAATGTGAATCATGTGTAACGAAATTCTATTGGGGTGATGTCATAAAATAACTCCAATACTGGCTTCTTTAAGCATTCGGGACGGGAAACCTGGTTATTGGAACCAGGCTTTTTTTGTTTATGGGCATGATTCCAAAAGGCAAAGATGGTGTAAGCAGCAGAAAGGAGACAAACATGGAAAGAACAGTGGCAACTTTGAAGGAAAGAATTCGTGCCGGCAGCGCAAAAATCCCTGCAGAAAAGGTGATTCGCGGCGGTATGCTGGTAAACGTTATGTCCAGCGAAATTTATCCTGCGGATATTGCCGTTTATAAAGACATGATTGCGGCAGTGGGCGATGTGGAACCTTATGTAGGCCCTGATACAGAAATCATCGACGCAACAGGCAAATATCTGGTACCCGGTCTCATCGACGGTCATATCCACAGCGAATGCAGCAAACTGAGCATCACAAGCTATGCAAAAGCAGTTGTGCCTCACGGTACCACCAGCATGATTTCCGGTCTGGATGAATACATTTCCGTATCCAATCTGGAAGGTTTGCAGGAAATTTTCGCAGAAATCAAACAGAGTCCTTTGAAAGTGTTCTGGGGCGCTCCTTATAAAACACCTTATACCGTTCCCCAGTCTACCGTATCTTTCAACTTCAACAAAGATGTTCATGAAATGGTACAGAAATGGCCTGAATGCTACGGTGTATGGGAAACCGTTACAGAATTCGTACAGGAAGAAGACGAAGACACACTGGGCGCTATTGCAGAAGCATACAAAAACAATCTTCCTGTATTTGGCTGTGCGCCTATGGCAAGAGGAACAAAACTGAACGGTTACCTGTGCAGCGGCGTGCGTCTGGATCACGAAAGCTATGACCACGAAGAAGTTGTGGAAAAAATGCGTAAAGGTATGCATATGCTCATCCGTGAATCCTGTGTAACACACTTCCTGGCAGAAAACATCCGTGCGGTGACAGAAGTGAACCCTGCTTTCGCTCGTCGTGTAAGCTTCTGCACAGACGACGTAACAGCAACAGATATCCTGAGCAAAGGTCATCTGGATCATGTGGTACGTCTGGCAATCCAGGCTGGCGTTGATCCCATGACAGCAATCCAGATGGCTACCATCAACAGTGCGGAAGCATACCGCATTGACCATTTGGTTGGTTCCATCTGCCCCGGCAGAATCGCAGATATTCTGTTCGTAGATAATCTGGAAGAATTCACTGTTGCAAAAGTTATGACAAACGGTCAGATGGTAGCAGAAAACCACCACATTTCCTATGAACTGAAAGCGCCTGCAAGAAGCCCTATCTTCAAAGGTCAGCTGAAATGCAAAATGACAACAAAAGAAGATTTCGAATACAAAGTGCCCATCCAGAACGGCAAAGCAAAAGTGCTGTCCATGGATGTAAAAGGCCCCTTCGTTCGTAAGAGACGTGATGTAGAACTGAAAGTTGTAAACGGTGTGATCCAGCCTGATACAGAACAGGATGCCATTATGGTTTCCGTTCTGGAAAGATTCGGCAAAAACGGCAACAAATCTCTGGCATTCTGCTCCGGTTGGAAACTGAAAAACGGTGCTATGGCTTCTACCTGCGCACCTGACGATAACAACCTGGTTGTTATGGGTTCCAGTGCAGAAGATATGTCCATCGCTGTGAACCATCTGATTGAACAGGGTGGCGGTCAGGTTGTTGTTGAAAACGGCAAAGTTATCGAATTCCTGCCTCTGCCTGTAGGCGGTATCGTTAGTGACGAAGAACCTGAAGTAATTGCAGAACTGGAAAAGAAAATCGACGAAGCGGCAAGAAGAATCGGCTCCGATCTGCCCAACCCTATGATGTACATGTTCTTCCTGCCCATCACAGCAATCCCTGACTACGCTCTGACAGACGTTGGTCCTGTGGATTACTGCGCATTGACCACCTATGATCCTGTTTTGGAACTGGTAGAAGAATGAGAGAAGGGGTTGCCATGAAGAAAGAAGAACTGAGAAAACTGATACTCACAGCAAAAGGCGCTGTGGAAGCGGATGTTGTTATCAAGAACTGTAAAGTGGTAAACGTGTTTACTGGTGAAATCCAGGAAGGTGATATTGCTATTTCCGGCGATCAGATCGCAGGCGTTGGTCAGTATCAGGGGAAAGTGGAAGTGGATGCCGGCGGCAGATATGCCGCTCCCGGCTTCATCGACAGCCATATCCACATTGAATCCTCTTATGTAAGCCCTGAAGAACTGGGCAGACTGCTGGTGCCTCACGGCGGCTGCACCATCATTGCAGACCCTCATGAAATCGTGAATGTAATGGGTATTCAGGCACTGGACTACATGATGGAAGCAGCAAAGAACACCAAAATGGATGTAAAATATATGCTGCCTTCCTGCGTACCTGCCACACCTTTTGAACATGCTGGTCTGGTACTGGGTGCGGATAAAATGGAAGAACCCATTGAACGGGAAAATATCCTGGGTTTGGGTGAATTCATGAATTTCCCCGGTGTTTTCAATGCTGATGACGATACATTGGATAAACTGATGGTTGCCAAAAATGCAGGCAAACTCATTGACGGTCATTCTCCCGGTCTGACAGGCAAAAACCTGACAGCTTATGCCAGCGCAAGAATCCAGGGCGACCATGAATGTGCTACTGTGGAAGATATGAAAGAACGTCTGAGCTTGGGGATGTATATCCTGCTGCGTGAAGGCTCAGCCTGCCATGACCTGCGCAGACTGCTCAAAGGCGTGACACCGGAAAACAGCCGCAGATGTCTGCTGTGCTCTGACGATAGACAGCCCAAAACCATCCTGCAGGAAGGTCATTTGGACAACCACCTGCGTATGTGCGTAGAAGAAGGCATTGACGCTATGACAGCCATCCGCATGGCAACACTGAATGCGGCAGAATGCTTCAGACTCTATGACAGAGGCGCCATTGCGCCCGGCTATCGTGCAGACGTTGTGCTGCTGGATGATCTGGAACAGTTCCATGTCCATAAAGTTTGGATTCGTGGGGAACTGGTGGCAGAAGAAGGCAAATATCTGCCGGAAATCAAAACCCATGACATTTCCACCGTACGCAACAGTGTGCACCTGAAAGATTTCTCTGTGGATAAATTCAAAATGCATTTGAAATCCGATCATGTCCATGTGATCGCTATCCAGCCCGGCGGCGTTGTGACGAAGAAAGAAACAGCTCATATTCCTGTGGAAAACGGTGAATTTGTATTCTCTCCTGACAACGACATCGTAAAAGTTGCCGTTGTGGAACGTCACCAGATGACAGGCAATGTGGCATGCGGCTTCCTGAAAGGTTACGGCATCAAAGAAGGCGCTGTGGCGCTGTCCATTGCCCATGACTCTCATAACATCATCGTAACAGGTGTCAGTGATGAAGAAATGGCATTTGCTGTAGAAAAATTGAAAGAACAGAATGGCGGTATCGTTCTGGTGAAAAACGGCGAAGTCATCGAAAGCATGCCTATGCCTATTGCAGGGCTTATGAGTGATCAGAGCGGCGAATGGGTAAAACAGAAACTTATCGACATTCACAACAAAGCATATAGTGAATTGGGCGTAGCAGGGGACGTAGAACCTGTTATGACACTTTGCTTCATGTCTTTGGCGGTTATTCCCGAAATCAAACTGACTGATATGGGTCTGTTTGATGTGGGCACATTCTCCTTCATTCCAGTGGAATGTGAAGCATAAAAAATGAAGAATCAGACCTCGTTTTCCTGTGGGAAACGGGGTCTTTTTTGTATAAATTCCGTGGGTTTTTATGCTGTTGTGTGTAGAATAAGATAGAAGGACAAATCAGGAACAGTGAAAGGGGGAACGATATGAAAGAAACGGAAATCATTGCAGGATTGAGAGACGGGGACAGTCAAGCGATGGAAGCACTGGTGCAGCAGTATGCCCCTTTTTTGCGGTATATTCTGACGCCTATATTGCCCAATGTAAGTGAAAGAGAGGAATGTTTTTCGGAAGTCATTACTCGCATCTGGCAGAAGCAGGCACAATATGACCCTGGAAAAGGTTCCTGGAAAGCTTGGATGGCGGCTATTGCGAAAAATACGGCGCTGAATTGGAACAGAAACCGGAAGCTGACGGAACCTTTGTCGGAAGAATTGCCCACAGATTCCATGGCGCCGGAAGATATTCTGCTGCGAAAAGAACGACAGAAAGCGTTGGAACAGGCGCTGCTGCAAGTATCTCGTCAGGAACGGCGGCTTTTTTACCGAAAATATTACTATCTGCAATCTACAGCCCAGATTGCCAGAGAACTTGGTATGACGGAACGAGCAGTGGAGGGAAAACTTTATCGCTTGAAAAAGAAATTACGGGATTTGTTAGGAGGGGATATGGTATGAAACAAAGAATAGAAGAAACTGGATTTGATGCTTGGTTGGAATCCAGTGTACCGGAAATCCTGCCTGATGATATTGTGAAGCAGGTTACGCCGTGGAAAAAAGCCATGGGACAGGTGCTGGCAGGTTTTGTCATGACTTCTCTTTCTCTGGATATTTTTTACTTGGATATGATCCTTCCGGCAGTTGGTTATCTGCTTTCTTTCTGGGGTTTTTCAGCAGTTTTTCGGGAAAACCGCTGGTTTCGTATCTGCGGCTGTATCACTGCTGCAAGAGGGCTGTTTTTTATGGTGAAGCTACTGCTTCCGGTAGATGTTTTTCTGGAATTGGTTTATACAAAGACAGCTTTTCTCATTGCTGCTGGATGTTACACCTATGGAGTTTTTGCTTTTCTCTTTTGCTTTTGGTTGGGACTTCGGACAGTGCAGCAAAAAGCAGGATTTCCTCCGAGTTTCAAAGGAGTGTTGATTTTGATGCTGTGGTATCTGGTGTTTTATTTGCTGCCGATGTTTTTTGGTTATTTAGGATTGCTGCTTCCCATTGCATTGTTTGTGGTGTATGCTTTTGCGGTGCAGAGTATAATGAACATTATGAGGGAATTGGAAGATGCTGGATATGTTATGGATATTGCACCTACAAGAATTCCTAAGCAGATCAGTGGTATTTGTATTTTAGGACTGTTTTTTGTGGCAGCATTGCTTTCGTTTCTGTAGTTTTTGGAGAAATCTGCATATCCAACAGAACTCGCTTATGCTACAATAAAGAAAAAGGCAGAAGGGGGCGCAGATATGCGGGATGAAGCGTGGATAGAGGCAGGAAGAAGGATGATACTTCGGCAATTTTATATAAGAGAATCTATGCGCATTTTTCTGATGTTTGTTATGTGCATGGTGGTAAGTATCTTATGGATGATAAGTACGGGGCAAATGGAGGTTTTTCTCATAGCCATCGGGATTACAGCCCTTGCGGTGCTGCGGATGGTAACCATTGGCAGCAGAGAATTCCGCAATACTTTTGCGGACTTGTATCCTCCTAGACAGGAGCAGATTATTGTGGACTTTTTGCAGCCCCATACCATTTATCGGCTTTTTGGTGGGGAAGTGCATATACTTTCCGATGCTATGGTCTGCCGAAGTGGTGCAAGGCTGCTGCTCATACTGCCAGAGGAGGTAGATGTGATCAAGACCATGAAATACAGCGGTGAAAGTGCTTTTGTCCGTGGCGTTTGGATCACTACAGATACCATGAAAAAGTATCGATTGGAATTTATGGCAGGACAACAGCAAAATATCAAAAATATTGTTATGTGGCTGAAGCACAAAAAGCCAGAGATCACATGGCAGAGAAATTCCTGATAAAAAAAGAAAGCTGAAATCTTTGCAGTATAAAAGATTTCAGCTTTTTGACTGTATTGCATCAGGTATGTTTTTCATTCTTGGTGTTGGGAAAGGAAGCTTTCCAAAGATTTTTGAAATGCGGCGTCCTGTTCCGGTGTACGTTTTTTGATGTGTCCGCCGCGGCTTTTTTTCTGGCGGCGCATTTCCCGGGAAATATGCCGCTCAAAAAGCATACGGTCGATGGTGTCGTTCCCATAGAAAAAACCGTTGGGATGGAGCACTGTCGCACCTTTTGTAAGAAACAGGGTGGCAAGACCATAATCAGATGTGATGCACAAATCCTGCTTTTGTGCCAGATTTGCCAGCACCAGATCGGCACTGTCTGCGCCTTTGTCTACTGTCTTGACAGTGACAAAAGGTTCTTCGTAAAAAAGCTGGTGGGCAACGTCGCAGACCATCAGCACTTCTTTTTCATATTTTTTCGCAGCCCTGACGATGATCTCTTTCACAGGGCATGCGTCTGCGTCAACAAGGATTTTCATTTTCTTTCTCCTTTCTGGGGAGGGGTCAATGTGCGCCGGAAATAGAGTACATCATCCATGGGATTTTCGTAATAAGCAGGAATTTCTGTAAATCCATTTCTGCGATACAGCCGAATGGCGCTTTCCATAGGCAAAAGGGTATCCAGAACCATTTCTTCATATCCGTCTGCTGCCGCCAGATTTACGATTTCTGTCAGCAAAGCCTGTCCTACGCCTTCTTTACGATAGGTGGGTACTACGTACAGCCGTTTCATTTCACAGCGGGAAGAAGAATGACGACAGTAAGCTACACAGCCTACAACATTACCATCATCCGCAACAGCTGCCAGAAGCCTGCCTGCGGGAAAGCCATATTTTTTCTGGAGATCTGCCAATTCTGCATCCAGATTTTGAAAAGATAGATCTCGCCCTAGACTATCGGTATATGCTCGAATCAAACTTTTGATTTCTGCTAAATATGTAAAACCATCCTGAATTTTCATGGAAACAACTCCTTGGAAAATGATTTTTCTCTATTATATGACAGAGGCAGTTTTTTCTCAAGTGATGGAATGGGACTTTACGAATGCAGAGAAGGAAAGTATAATGAGTACGTCAAAAGACTTTTGGCAGAAAGGAACATGATTATGAAAAAAGAGCAATTAATCTGTCGGGGCTGCGGAAACGGATGTTTTTTGGAAGCAGTTCATGATGGAGATGTATTGATAGAATTGATAGGAAACCGATGTGACGGTGGACGACGCTATGCAGCAGAACAGCTTTTGCGCAATTACTTGAAAACTATTTTGCCTACTGTTGACGGCAGAGAAGTGCAGGTTGTTTCCAGAGAGAAAGTATCTCAGTCTATCCGTCAGCGCTGCCTGAAGGCGTTGGAAGGCATTGTGCTGGAAACGCCTGTCATCAAAGGTGAAATGGTGCTTTGTGATGCGGCAGAAACGGGCGTGGATATCATAGCGGCAGAGAATTTGTTTTAAGGGGTGAAAAAGGTGGTACGGTTTTATGGAAATAAACCATATAGGGCAGCGGTGATCCATGGGGGTCCCGGAGATATTGGCGGTATGCAGCCTGTGGCAGAACGGCTTGGGGAAATTTGTGGTATTATGGAACCCATACAGTCACAATATACGACCATCGCGCTGGTCATGGAACTGCGCAGGCAGTTGGGACTTTATGTGAAAGAACCAATCACACTCATCGGACATTCTTGGGGAGCATGGCTGTCTTTGCTGGCAGCATCTTGTTATCCGTTTTTGGTAGAACGTGTAGTGTTGGTGGGGTGTCCGCCCTTGGAGGAGGTTTATGCAGAACATATCCACGAACGGCGGATGAAACGCCTTTCCAAAGAGGAACAGGAACGCTTTGTTTGGTATATGAATCACATGTCTGCCATTTCCAAAGATGGATGGGAAGACTTGCGTCAGTTGATGATCAAAGCAGATCATTATGCTCAGAAACCCACTGCAACTTCCTATAGTAATATGGATGGAAAAATGTATGAACGGGTTTGGTCGGAAGCCATGGCTATGCGCCGCAGCGGAGATTTGATGCGGTATATCCAGTCAGTGTCTTGTCCCATACATATTATCCATGGGGATTACGACCCCCATCCTTTAGAGGGCATCATCAATCCGCTGGACAGCCTTTGCATTCCTTATCGTTTGCAGATTCTGCAAAAATGCGGTCATGTGCCTTTTGATGAAAAATTTGCGGAAGAACGGTTTTATCAGGTTTTGGAACAGATTTTACGCAGTTAAAGAAAAATGGAAATCTTCGTTAGGGACTTCTTCATAAGAAAAAGAAGATAGCCAGAATCCTTCGTATAAAAAGGTTTCTGGCTATCTTTTTTATCTGAGTTGCACGGAGAATGTTTTCTTTTGAAAACAGTTGTTGCAGTTCCCCTTAAGAAATCAAGAAAAAGCAAAAACAATGTTTTTTGAGCCTGTTTTGTCATAAAAGAAGAACTCCGTTATTTTTATGCAGGAATTAGAATCCCATATCTTCGCCTACCAGAATCACTTTGATTCTCTTTGCAGGGCGGCAAAGACGAGTGATGAGGATTTCGTTGCAGATACATTCTTCAGAAGTGCAGTTGTGGCATCTGCCTGTGGTTGCGCAAGGTGTTTTACCCATAAAACGCATGCTGTTGACAGGTGCAGCATAACCCCGTATGCGTTTTACAGCAGCATCTAAATCCTGTGCAACTTTATTCATGCCGCAGATAACGATGACATTTTTTGGCCCGAAGCAGATAGCAGCAACCCGGTTGCCATTGCCGTCGATGTTGACCATGATGCCGTCTTCGGAAATGGCGTTTGTGCTGGTCAGGTAGTAGTCTACCAGCAGACCTTTCCGATGCAGTTCGGCAATTTCTGCGGGGTTTTTGCCCAGATCGCGGTCGATAACTTCATAATCACCGTCATGAAGGGCTTTTGTCAGACCCATTTCACGAATGGTTGTGGAACCGCCCCAGGATACGGAACTTTTTTCAGGAATCAAAGACATCGCTTTTTCCAGTGCATCTGCCGCTGTGGGACAGTAATATGCTTCAAAGTGACGTTTTTCCAGATTTTCAACCAGTGTTTTGCCTAATAATTCATTGCGTATTTCTTTTGGTGTAGCCATGGAACAAGACTCCTTTCCAGATGCAAATTCTTTTGTAAACAACTTTATTTTAGCACAAAGAGGAAAACAGGCATAGCTTTTTTTATTTTTTTCCAAAAGTCCTCTGTTTTTCTTGCAAAAGCCGAAGGTGCTGGTTTATCATAGAGATACTGAGGTTTTGAAGTAAGGAGAAGAAGTATGGCAAAATATATCGAAAGTGCGCAGAATCGGTTGATGAAACGGCTTCATGGCTTGAAACTGCGTAAAAATAGAGAAAAAGAACAGGTTTTTGTGGCGGAAGGTATCCGCTTTGTGGGAGAAATTCCAAAGGACTGGCCTGTGGAATGTTATGTGGTCTCTGCCTCTTACGCAGCAGAACACGACATTATGGAACTGGAACAGAAGGCAGAAGTATATGTTCTGACAGATCATCTCTTTGCAGATGCAGCAGAAACAGAAAACCCTCAGGGAATCATGGCAATCTGCGGCAGAAAGGAATATGACCTTGCGGAGATGTTGGAAAAGAAAAATGCCTTTTTCCTGATGGCGGAAGAAATGAACGACCCTGGCAATCTGGGGACAGTCATCCGTACGGCGGATGCCTGCGCTGTGGATGCGATTTTCCTTTCCAAAGGCAGTGTGGACTTGTATAATCCCAAAACACTGAGGGCAACCATGGGCTCTGTGTTCCATATTCCTGTATTCCAGAATGTTTCTCTGGATGAAATGGCAATCAAATTGCGAGAAAAGGGGATTCCCCTTTATGCAGCCCATTTGCAGGGCAGACAGTATCCCTATAGCTTGAATCTGCGCCGCGCCTGCGCTTTCCTCATTGGCAATGAAGCCAGAGGTCTGTCAGAAGAAGCGGCAGCCCTTTGCGACAGTTATGTGAAAATCCCCATGCCGGGACAGGCAGAATCACTCAATGCTTCTGTAGCAGCGGCAGTTCTCCTTTATGAAGTGGTGCGTCAGCGGCTCATTCCCAGACAGAATTAAAAAATCAGGAAACAAAAATAAGAAAGCTGAAATCTTTTGTACTAGAAAGATTTCAGCTTTCTTTGCTTTCAGCTGATGAAGGATGATTCCGTAAAAGGGAATTGTTTTATAATATGCGGTTGTTGATCTTCAATTTTCCGCCTTCGTAGGCTTTTTCTTCACTGCCTGCAAAGGTGGAGCGTTTTACAGTTTCTTTTCCGTACTTCATGCGAATTAAATCCATGGCGGCGTCAGCTTTTTTCTGCTTACTCCAATCTGGTTCCAGCAGGGAAAGCTGTACACAGCCTTCATCACATAGTTTTCCTGCGCGAATACCTAAGAGCCGCAGGGGTTCCCCTTTCCAAGCGTGGTCGAAAACTTCTATGGCAGTTTCATAAACAGCGTTGGTGCAGTCGATGGCGTTGAGCAGCTGTTTTTGATGGGAATAAACCTGAAAATCAGAAGTTTTCAGTGTGACAGCAATTTCCTGTGCACAAAGTTTACTGCCTCGAAGACGGAGAGCAACAGTTTCCGCAAGGGCAAGCAATATTCTATGAGCAGTTTCTCGGTCTGTCACGTCGTATGCCACAGTGGTGCTGTTGCCGATGCTTTTCATTTCGTGTACTTCGGTTGCTGCTGCCACTGGGCTGTCATCAATACCGTTGGCAAAGGCATGAAGGGTCATGCCGAAACTCTTAAATTCCCGCACCAGCAGGTCTGTGGGATATTTTGCCAGATCACCGATGGTGCGGATGCCCATTTTCCGCAGTTTTGGCGCTGTGCGTCTGCCTACCATGAACATTTCTGAAACGGGCAGAGGCCATAATTTTTTTTCCAGCTCATTAGGAAAGAGGGTAATGATTTTATTGGGTTTTTCCAGTTCGCCTGCCATCTTTGCCAGCAATTTGTTGCAGCTGACACCAATGTTTACGGTAAAGCCAAGCTCTGTAAAGATACGCTGCTGGATATTTTTCGCAGCTTCCAGAGGCGGCCCGAAGAGGGCTTCCATGCCCGTATATTCCAGAAAGCCTTCGTCAATGCTGAATTGCTCGATGCGGTCGGAATATTCACCCAAAAGTTCAAACATTTTTTCTGAAGAACGGGAATATAATGGAAAATCAGGAGGGATGCAGACAAGGTCAGGACACTTTTGCAGTGCCATGCCTGTGGGTTCCCCTGTTTGGATACCATATTTTTTTGCAGGGGTGCTTTTGGCGAGGATGATACCGCGGCGACTTTGCCCATCACCTGCTACGGCAGAGGGGATTTCCCTAAGGTCAATGGTTTCTCCGTCTTTGAGCCGCTGAACGGCAGACCAGCTCAGAAAAGCACTGTTGACATCAATATGAAATATGATCCTGCTCATGGGAAACACCTCCTTTGGTTTTTGGTTTATTATATCACAGATAGAAAAGAGAGGGGAAACTTAAAAAAACTTTCATTGTTTTACAGGACACTTCCATTTATAATAGTATTATGAGCATTGGAAAATCACAAGAGAAAGAATAGGTGATAATATTGAAAAACAATAGCAAAAAACTGCTGCTGGCAGGTTTGGCGGCAGGTGCGTTTTTATATTGGCAGGACAATGCACTGACAGTAACGCAGATGACTTGCACCACAAAGGTGCCAAAGGCATTTCATGGATATAAGATTCTGCACATTTCCGATCTGCAGAACAAAATGTTCGGCAAAAATCAGGAACGGCTTATCTATAAAGCAGAATGTACTGCGCCGGATTTGATCGTCATTACAGGGGATCTCATTGACCGGAACAGAACAGATTTGGATGCGGCAATGGATTTGATCCGTGGTATTGTGAAACTGGCACCTGTTTATTATGTTTCCGGCAATCATGAACATCAATCTGGGTATTATGAAGATCTGGTGGAACTGCTGACAGCGGAAGGTGTAAAGGTGCTGGATAACGGGAAGAGTGTTTTGGAACGTGAAGGTGATACCATTACATTGTTGGGGCTGGCAGACAAAAGAGTGAACCCTCATTATGATAAGATTCTGGATATGATGTGCAAAGGACATGAGGAGGATTTCAAACTGCTTCTGTGCCATCGTCCGGAACTTTTTGCAGATTATGTGGAAAGAGAGATTTCTCTGGCATGCTGCGGACATGCCCATGGCGGTCAGATCCGCTTGCCATTTATCGGCGGTTTATTTGCACCCAATCAGGGCTTTTTCCCAAAGTACACAGAAGGGATGCACCGAGCAGGAAAGACGTGTATGGCAGTCAGCCGTGGATTGGGAAACAGCACATTTCCTTTTCGGATTTTCAATCGCCCGGAATTGGTGGTCATTACCCTGTATCATAAAGGGGAAACAGACTATACAGAAACTGCAACAGTATGATATACTGTTAAATGATACTATTTTTTAGTTGATCAATTTAGAAAGAAAGAAGGAAAAATCACATGGCAAAAAATCCTGTTGTAACATTTCAGATGAAAGACGGCGGCGTGATCAAAGCGGAACTGTATCCCGAAATCGCACCCAACACAGTAAACAACTTTATCTCTCTGGTAAATCATAATTTCTATGATGGTCTGATTTTCCATCGTGTTATCAGAGGCTTCATGATTCAGGGCGGCTGCCCCGATGGTACAGGCATGGGTGGCCCTGGCTATACCATTCGCGGTGAATTCGCTTACAATGGCGTGAAAAACGACCTGAAACATACTGCTGGTGTATTGTCTATGGCACGCGCAATGCATCCCAACAGTGCGGGTTCTCAGTTCTTTATCATGCATGAAAACGCACCTCATCTGGATGGTCAGTATGCTGCATTCGGTAAAGTAATCGAAGGTATGGATATTGTAAACCGCATTGCAGAAACAAAAACAAGCCGCGGTGACAGACCTGTGGAAGATCAGGTAATGGAAAAAGTAACTGTAGAAACATTTGGTGAAACATATCCCGAACCTGAAAAAATGTAATATGTGCAGAAAAGCCGGAAAATGTTTGAAACATTTCCGGCTTTTTATGTATCATATGTTCGTAAATTATACAGTACATAAAAAGGGCAGAATCTATGGGAATTAGGTTCTGCCCTTTTTTGTGATGTATGCATTTATGCTGTGTGTTTAATATTCTGCTGGAGAAATGACACCGATTGCTTCAGTATCTTCATCTGTTGGATTATACAGCTGATGATACGTTTTAGGAGGCAGATAAATGCTGTCTCCTTCATGTAATACATGTACAGTGTCATTGATGTGATATTCCAGAGTTCCTTTTGTAACAAGTACACATTCTGCCGCTTTTTCATGAAATTGTACTTTGGAACTGCCCCAGCTTTTGGGACCCAAACAAAAACAAATAATTTCCATTTGTGTGCAGGTGTTTTTTGTTCTGCTGAAGGGGGTCACAAACTGATATTCCATATTGATATCAGCAAATCGAATTTTTGTTCGATTGTCTTTTTTGATTACAGTAACCTGCTCCTGTTCTTCTTGAGAAAACAGAGATACGATAGGGATTTCCAGTACTTTTGCGATCCGCATCAAGACAGAAAGAGAAGGACTGATCAATTCTCGTTCGATTTGTGAAATGTATCCAGGAGTAACCTCTGATTTGAGTGCAAGTTCTTTTGCGGTAAGTCCTTTTTCCATTCGTGCAGCTTTTATTTTTTCACCGATCATTACAGTGCTCCCTTCTTTCTTGTGGTTCTGTTTTATTATACTATTAACTTGAAGGAATGTAAAATAAAGTTTGTATGATAACAGGCATTTATTGGCAATATGGTGTAATTTTGATAATAGTGGAAAAATCAATGGATAATTCATTTTGTTATTATAGAATTCTTGCGTTTGTATTACATCTCGTTCATCAAAATGAAAAGGTAATATTAAAGTTTCTTTTCGAAAATGGTTGACGATAGGACTATACAGGGATATAATGTTTTTAAAAAAGTTTAATTAAATTTAATAATTTAAATATTTCTATTTCTATGAAAGGGGAAATACTGCGGATGTATAGAAATAGATAAAATGGAGTTGGCTTTAATCAATAACAAAGGGACTTATTACAAGGAAAAATTAAAAAAAGAGTTTTATATTCTAAAATGATAGTAGGAAATTAACTTTTAGGCTGGCAAAGTAATTTTGTCAGCTTATTTAATTTAATTATAATAAATTAAATTTAAATAGTCTATTGACTTAAAATTAATATATATATATAATATAGAAAAATTAAAACTAATTTAATAATAAAGAAGAGGTGTAAAGGTCGTAATAAAAACAGGAATTTTGAAAAAGTTTTCAGATGATGGAAGTTATCCAAGATCATGAAAAAGGCTGTATTTCTGTGAGGGCTTGTGCTTAGGTCCAGCAGGATTCGAAAATATAGTTTTTAAGTTTAGAGTTTACAAAAGATAAAAACAAGGTGTTTTAAAGGTACTAATGATAAAGCCAGGCTTTTATACAAATCTTTGATTGGTTAATCCATTTCGGCATCCCTGTGATATATTATCATTCGGATTTTTCTTTGCCGAATAGGAAAGCCAATGAAGGGAACAGCATTTTTATGGGAGCGCGTACCTACAAAATGCGATTTAGATTTTTAAAAAACAGTACTATGCTCATTGCTGCAACATGTCATATTTTTACTGTTTTCTTAAAGAAGATGATCCCCTTTAGAAGGGAATTAAAATGAAAAAGCTGTGTAAAATTACAAAATTTTAGGGGGTGACCTGAAATGAAAGAAAAGTCTATTGTGGATATTTTAAAATTGGGTGGAGCGTATATTGCCTTTTGCATTGGCTCGGGATATGCGACAGGACAGGAGATTATGCAGTTCTTCACAGCCTTTGGGTGGAAAAGCATAGGTGCTGTTTTTATTTCCATGGTATTGTTTGTTTGGCTGGGCGCAACGATGATGCGAGACGGCAGAAAGCTATGCTTTAAGACAGATACGGAAGTGTGGAGATATTACTGTGGGAATATTTTCTGCCATGTTTTGAATGTTTTTGTTACCTTTTTCCTGTTCGGGTGCTTTTCCATTATGATTGGCGGCGCCGGCGCATCTTTAAGTCAGTATTTTGGCGTGCCGAATGTTATCGGACGCATTTTGATGGCTGTGCTGTGTCTTGGTACAGTTATGCTGGGGCTGAATAAATTGGTTGATATTATTGGATTGATTGGCCCCGTTATCATTGTGTTTTCTATTTTGATTGGCTTGGGAGCAATCCTGCTCAATACGGATGGGCTGATGCAAGTAAATGAAATGCTGAATGGTATTGAAGTTTCTGCTTCTTGTTCCAACTGGGCATTTTCTGGTGCTCTGTATACAGGTTATATGGCGATTTTGGTAATTCCATTTTTGCTTCAGCTTTCTCAATCTGCAAAAAATGCGAAAACGGCTGTTCTTGGTGGTGTTTCCGGCGGTTTCTTCTTGGTATTGGCAATTTTGGTTATGAATTTAGGTTTGCTGTCTAATATCGGTGAAGTTTATGATCAGGAAATTCCTACATTGATTTTAGCAGAACAGCTTCATCCTGTTTTGGCAGGTATTTTTGCCATCATTGTATTGATGGGGATTTTTTCAACGGCAGTGCCTATGCTTTGGATGGTATGCAGAAAAGCAGGGGAGGAAAGAACCAAGAAGTATAACCTTACATGTGTGGTTACCGTTATCGCGGCATTGATCTTGAGTATGCTTCCCTTTACCACATTGGTAGGTACTATTTACCCTTACACCGGATATATTGGCGTAATTCTGATGATATGTGTTTTTGTCAAGCAGGTTTTGACAAAAAACAAAAAAGAAGTTTGAGCGGAAAAATTTGCTGAGAGGAGGAGTATTATGGAATTGAGAATTAATCAGGCGATTAAAGAACGCACAAAGGTGAGTTATGCTATAGAATCATCGGGGCCGCTGCCTTATGATGTGGATTGTGGTGAAGGCATCAATATTGTTATGGCACCTCCAGAAGCTATGAAAGCATTCCAAAATCTGAAGTTTGAAATGCTGCAGCCATATCCCCATTCTGTATCTGTAAAGGACAGCATCATTGCATATTGGAAGGATTATGCTGATTTGGATTATAAGAGGATCATTCTTTGTGACGGCTCCATCAGCAGCTTGTATATGCTGAATCGACTGTTTTTGGAAAAAGGTGATCATGTATTGGGATATGTACCCCAGTTTACAGAATATGAAACAGACGTTGAAATGTATGGGTGTCAGTACGATCAGGTTTTGCTGCAAAAAGAGAAAAATTATAAATTCTGTGCAGAGGATGTTCTGGCAGCATTAAATGGGCAGCAAAAGCTTGTTTATTTGGATAATCCCAATAATCCAACAGGTCAGATCATTCCTTTGGCGGAAATCGAAAAAATTCTGGCAGCGGCGCAAAAACAGAATGTATTTGTAATTGTTGATGAGGCCTATGGAGATTATATGCCCAAAGAAAATTCAGCAATGCAGCTGGTAGATAAGTATGATAATTTGATCGTTGTCAAAACATTTTCAAAAGGCTTTGGGTTGGCAGGCTTGAGAGGCGGATATTTGGTGCTGCCTTCGGAACTTGTTCCGTATGTAGGAAACATCTCCAATCCTTATACCATGTCTGAATTGTCCAGAAGTGTTGCTGCACAGACGATGAAAGATGAAGCCTTTTTGAAAGTTCTTATGGAAAAAACAGGCGAAATCAAAAGACAGCTGCTGTCATTGCCCCTTCGACATATTTCTGCAGCCGAAACAGCCGATACCGTATCGATTTGCCTGCTTACATACGACGATCCTCAGGTAGATTTGGCAGAAGAATTTGCCAAACGTCGGATTCTGGTGATTTCCGGTAAGGATTTTCATAATTTAGGAAAAAATTCTGTACGTCTGCGCGTTCCAGGGGAGGAAGATATGCCTAAGGTATTACAGGCGCTGAAAGAAATTGATGGATTCCATTAAGTTTATAACATGATAATAAGAGTTCTTTTATGACAAAGCAATGCCATAGGAGAACTCTTTTTCGTTGACATAAATATATATAACATAAAAGACAGACAATAAAGCCATAAGTTTTTTGTGAAAAATCTATAGTGGTAAAAAATATTTGTCTTAAATTGTCGAATGAATACTTTTTTATGGAATGAATGTCCATGAAAGAAATTCATTTGTTTTTAATTAGAGGATTGAATGCAAAAAAAGGTGTGTAAAGTTGTTATTTGCTATGTTTCTGGGAAAAATGGAAAGATTATGGAAAGTGGTTTTAAGGTTCATGCATTTTGAAACGCATGTATATCCTATGAATTTTTTTGCGATTTAGACATGAGTTTAAGACAATTAATGTACTATTAAAGATACAATTTAAGTATTAAAATAAAAACACTAAAATGAAAAGCAAAAGCAAGGAGGGGATTTGCTGTGGATATAAATACTTTTCAAGAAATCATCAATGGATGGGATATATGGCTGTCTGTACTCATAATGATTTTGATCGTCGTATTACAGTCAGTTTTTTTCTTTAAGACAGCAATAAAAGAAGCAAAAGCCATTGGGATCTCCAGTGAAAAAAGAAAAGCAGCAATGCGTGCAGCGTGCATTACTGCAATTGGCCCCTCTTTGTCACCAATTATCATGATGCTTGCCATGAGTACAGTATTAGGCACACCTTATACATGGTTTGTATTAAATAACGTAGGGGCTGCGCGTACAGAGTTGGCGGCAGCTGCTATGGGGGCTTCTGTAGCAGGTGTAGACGTGATGGATGCAAATATCGGCATACGCGCCTGGACTTATGGAATTTGGGCTGGTGTACTCAACAGCGCCGGATGGCTCGTTGTTGTGTTTTTATTGAACCATAAGATGGAACGTATGGTACATGGAATGTATTCCAGATTTAGTGAGAAGTGGATTAAGGAACTTTTGGGTGGCGCCGCCCTGGCCTTATTTGCTTATTTGCTGAGCAATCAGCTGGTAGGAAAAACAACTGCTAATTACTGTGCAGCGGCGATTTCAGGACTGTGCTCTCTGTTATTTGGAACAGTGCTGAAACGATATCAAAAGCTGCAGGAGTTTTCTATGGGTATATCCATGTTGGCAGGGATGTTTTTGACACAGATATTGTTTGGTTAAAACAACTATGAAGGAGGGATTTGTATGGATTTTCAAAGTATGATTAACAATTGGGATATGTGGATTGTTTCTAGTTTTCTGGTTATCATTTCCGTATCACAAGCAGTTGTGTTTATGAGAGCGGCACTAAAGGAAGCAACTTCCCTTGGTATTGATGAGAAGAAGCGGAAAGCTGCCATTCGCTCAGCTTGTATTACAGCCGTTGGGCCATCTCTATCCCCGGTAATCACACTTTTGTCGCTGGTTGCGGTCGTTGGTGCGCCAACTACATGGATGCGTTTGTGTGACGTTGGTGCAGCGCGAACAGAACTGGGTGTTATTTCACTGACAGCAACTATGGCTGGTGCTGAAGTTGGGAGTGCTTCCTTTGGTACACAAGCATTTTCTTATGCACTTTGGGGGATGGCGCTGAATAACTTTGGCTGGCTTTTCCTGGTATTTATTTTGGGTCATCGTATGAGTGGTGTAGTAGGGAAGATGAACACGAAATATAATCCGGCTTGGGTAAAGAAGCTTTTGGCAGGTGCAACAGTAGGGTTATTTGCATATTTGCTGGCTAACCAGATTCAGGATTTGCAAATGCCGAAGCTGACACCGGCAATTATCTCAGCGGTGGTTATGGTGCTGCTGACTACAGTATTGAAAAAATATCAAAGACTGCAGGAATTGGCATTGGGCATCTCCATGTTGGTTGGGATGATTGCAACGCAGATGATATTTTCGTAAATTTTGATTTGTGAAAACGAGGTGACTGCTATGTATGATAAAAAGATGATCAAGATTGGCCGAGTTTCTATGGGGCTTGCCATTATTGCGAATTTTATTCCAGCAATCTATGTAGGCTTACGATATGGAGAAATGCCGGGAATTGCGACTATTTTACAAATTTGGGCTTTGGTAGCGGCTACATACGGCATCAGCTGGATTATCCAGCCCATTGCATATTATCCAACACTGGGTGCGCCGGGTTCTTATATCGGTTGGCTGGCAGGTTCTGTTGGTGACATCCGTATGCCTGCTGCATCTATGGCACAAAAAATGGCAGGTGTGGAATCAGGAACCCACGCAGGGGAAGTCGTGGCAACAATTGGTACTTGCTGTTCCGTATTTGTTTCGGCAGGTATGATCACTGTTTTTACCATCGTTGGTTCTCAGGTGATTCCTCTTCTTCCTGCCTTTGTAACAGAATCCTTCAGCTACATTTTGCCAGCGCTTTTTGGTGCGATTTATGTAGATGTTGCGAGAAAAGATTTGAAAACAGGTATTAGTACCATTGTAGCAGCAATGCTGATTATGATTGTGGGTGGAATGATTGGAATTCCTGGTGGTGTTTTGACGTTGCTGGTTGTACTGAGCGGTATTTTAGTCACAAGAGTCTTTTTTGTAATGGATCAGAAAAAGGAAGCTTAAAGTTTGTTTAGCTTGGATAAGGAGTGAAGATTATGTTTGATGTGAAAATTGTAGGTGGAACAATCCTGGATGGTAGTGGCGCATTTCGTTATAAAGCTGATGTAGGTATTGAAGGTGACAAGATTACAGCCATTGGTGATCTCTCTGCGGCTGATGCAAAAAAAGTCATTGATGCCTCCGGCAAATTTGTTTCTCCAGGCTTTATTGATTTTCATACACATTCCGATTTATCATTGGTATATGATAAGTTTACCAGAAGCCGAATTTACACTGGGGTAACCATGGATGTTATTGCTAACTGCGGCATTGGTGTAGCGCCCATCCGCGAAGAACGCAAACAGGAATTGATTGATTATCTTGGCACAAGAATCATTGGTACAATCCCGGCAAAATTGGAACTGCCCTGGAATACCATGGAAGAATATTTTGCTTATTTGGAAGAACATGCACCGGCAGTTAATGTTGCGGCTTATGTTGCGCATGGTGCGATCCGCATTGATGAAATGGGATTTTCTAAAGAAGCGGCTGATCCGGAACAGATGGAACACATGAAGGCTGAAGTCAGAAAAGCCATGGAAGCAGGCTGTATTGCCCTTTCCACAGGACTGGTTTATTTGCCTGGCGCATATACAAAAAAAGAAGAATTGGCTGAATTGTGCAAAGAATTAAAGCCCTATAATGGCTACTACATTTCTCATATTCGTGACGAAGGTGATGAAGAAATGGAAGCGCTGGATGAGGCAATCTATATTGCAAAAACCGCTGGTGTGCCGCTGCATGTCTCTCACTTAAAAATAATGGGCTATAGAAATTTTGGCAAAACCGATGAAATTTTTGCAAAGCTGGATGCAGCAGAAAAAGATGGCGTGGAAGTAACATTTGACTGCTATCCTTATACAGCCGGTATGACTTCATTGGGTGCACTTCTGCCCCCATGGGCTTTTGAAGGCGGCGTGGAAAAGATGATTGAACGCTTGCAAGTACAAGAAAATAGAGATAGAATAGTAAAAGAACTGAACACTGGCATTCCTGGATGGCAGTGCTTCTATCAAATGGCAGGCGGCTGGGATGGCGTTGTGCTGGCATCTGTTATGACAGAGGCGAATAAATACACAGAGGGTAAAACGGTGGCAGAAGTTGCGGAAATCTGCGGCGAAGATCCATTTGATACCTTTTTCCGTCTCTTAATCGAAGAAAAAAGCAAGATTCAGGTTGTGGTACATACGCAGGGGCAGGAAGACACAGATAAGATTGCGTGCCATCCGAAAACATGCTTTGGTTCTGACAGTATGGACTTGTCCACAGAAGGTCTGCTGTCTATCGGGAAACCTCATCCCAGAGCATTTGGCACATTTGGCAAAGTTTTCTCTTATTATGTAAGAGAAAAAGGAATGCTGACATTTGAAGATGCAGTAAGAAAAATGACTTATCTGTCCGCAAAGCGGCTGGGTATTGCTGAGGAACGCGGATTGCTCAAGAAAGATTATTATGCTGACATTGTAGTGTTTGATCCTGAATTGATTTGTGATAAAGCCACTTATGATGATCCGAAACAGTATACTGTCGGTGTGGAATATGTACTGGTAAATGGGCAGATTGCGCTGGAAAATGGAAAACAGACAGATGTCTGCGCAGGTCGTGTGGTTCGGAATCCCCATAGATTTGGAGGCCAATCCAAATAAAAAATATGGCAAAGAATAGCGGCTGACATATATAACCAATATAGTGTTTGTTGTGTGGTAGTATTGTTATAAACAGGTCTTTTTGCTCGGTCTCTGTTATTACAAACGAGACGGGCAAAAAGGCTTTTTTGAAATAAGCAGAGGGATGTTCTGTGAAAGAAAAGGGGGAGTATGATGAAAATATTGTATGTTGGGCCAATGGTGATGATCAACAAACTGGTATCAATGAGCAAAAGGATTTTTCCCAATTTGGAGTTTGACTATATAACTTATGAGCGTTATACAGAGGCGCCGGAATTATTAGAGAATTATGATAAAAAAGTGGATGCGGTACTGTTTTCTGGAAAATCACCCTATAAAATTTGTGAAAACCAGATGAACCAGTCTGTGCTAATGGATTATGTGCCAAGACATGAAACGACCCTTTATAGAGTTTTGTTAGAAATCACATATTTATTAAAAAGAGATATTTGCAGACTGAGCATAGATACTTATGATAAGAAAATGATGCAAAAACTTTATAAGGAAATTCATGTGGAGTTAAAAGAAGATTCCTTTTTTTTCGCAGAACAGAGATATATGGATCCCAATTATAAGGATTATGTTGTTGCATTTCATCGGAAGAACTATTATGAACATCATGTGTGCTGCTGTATTACAGGATTGGAAGAAGCGTATCGTGAAATGAAGGCAGAAGGAATTCCAGCTGTTTTGGCTGTGCCATCGGAAGACGTTGTAGTGCAAAGTGTCAGAAATTTGCAAATTCGCTATATTGCGAAAAAGAACAGTGAAAATCAGATCGTTGTTGTGGCAATCAAGCTGAATTTGCCATCTGTATATTCTTTATTAAAAGAAGATGAATACTCTTATTTGTCTCAGCGCATTAAAATTATGGATCGTTTATATCACTTCAATCATCGGATAGATGGGGTGCTGGTAGAGCAGAGCAAAAGTGAGTGCATGATTTTTACTACCAAAAAGATAATCGAGACAGAAACCAATCAGTATAAAGATTTTTATTTGTTAGACGTTTTGCGAGAAGTATCCGCGGTTCCCGTTTATATTGGCATAGGCTATGGGAAAACGGCAAATGAATCAAAATATAATGCGTATGAAAGCATGAAGAAGATGGAGCGCTCCAGACAGAACTCGGTGTATATCGTTTTTGAAAATGGTGAAGTCATGGGTCCTCTGGAAACAGGGAAGGGAACAAAGAAACAAGACAGTTTCGATGAAAGATTTTATCGGGCAGCCACAGAAACAGGTTTGAGCGTAAATATGATTTATAAAATATTCGGCGGCATTGTAAAGGAAGAAAAAGCTGATTTTACATCCAGAGAGTTGGCGGCAATTTGTGGGGTAAGTGTCAGGACTATGGATCGGATCATTTTGAAGTTGTGTGATGCTGGTTATTGTGAAGTGATCAGTGAGAAATTGATGCATAAATCTGGTCGTCCCAGCAGGATTTTACGTCTGCATCCGTTACAGATCTATAATGGATGAGTTGTGTTGTTTAAAAAGCCTAGATTGGTATAACTCTTACAGTTTATTTATGAGAGATTGCTTAACGGCTGAAAAGAAGAGAGTTTTCGGCTATCTCGTGGTGTTTATAGAGATTTGAAACTGGGAGCAGAAAGCTGGTTTTTGAGTAGTGTATGGATGCCGATACGAAAATTAGAAAAAATTGAAAAAAACACTTGCTTTTTTATTTTTTCTATGATATTATTATCAAGCAGTTTCGATTCGCGGCTGTGGCGGAACTGGCAGACGCACCAGACTCAAAATCTGGCGGTAGTGATATCGTGTGGGTTCGAGTCCCACCAGCCGCACTGAAGAAACCTTGAGAAATCAGGGTTTCTTTTTTTTGTTTTATTATTGAAAGTTAATCTGAATACTTTTTTGATTAACAGGGTGTTATAAATATCTATGAACAGGAAAGAAAAGCAGGTAAAGAATCAATGGGAATATCTGTTCTTATAACTGGAGAGAAGATGATAAACCGTTGCAAAAAGTTCTTGCAGCCAGATGTATGGCGAAAAAATGAGAAATAAACCGCTGCCTGCTTGGAGAGGTTGTTGTCTATGAGAAGATGTGAAACAAATATGCAGCCAGTTTTCCATTATTGCAGAAAAGAACACTTTTAACAACAAGGATACTTGACTACAGCGGAACCTTCTACCGCCGTCGTTGGTTTTGATACCGTCAACGCCATCCAAGAAGATTCCGATGTTCAAGTGACAGCAGACAGTTCGGCACAGGCGGCGGAAATGCGACTTGTGTTCGAAGTTGAACTGTCTGCTAGTTAAAATATAACATGAGTTGCATGGAAAAACAATCTTATAGAAGGCATTTTTTGATTAGGAATCTAACGGATTTTCAGGTTTTCAAGGTGGTTGTGAGTTCTGCCAATAAAGTGGGATGTCATAACCTTTTCTGATAAAAAATGATACGCACGCTAATGCGTGCGTATCATTTTTTATCGTCTGTCTTTTTCATGATCCAACATTTTCTCGTACATTCATCACAATTCTTTCGGCACAGGGCACTGCCATCGCTGCGGACGGCACCAGCATGCTTGTAAGCCACATAACCCAGTGTCACACAAAGGATAATAAACAGAAATTGTCCCATACCATTCCTCCTTTTATATGAGTGGTTTCCAGTGGTGTTTTTATTATCATACCAGAAAACGCAAAAATACGCAAAGTATTATGCAAAAAGCATATGGCAAAAGCCAATAAAAACTGCTATAATAAGACGAATCAAGCCGTAAGGCTTTTCTTTTGGATAGCGTTATTTTTTTAAAAGAATAACGAGGTGAGTTATGAAACAGGATTTACATTATGATATGAAAGTGCGCATCATGGGGGAAGAAAAAGCCTTTGGCCCAGGTGTGGCGCAGCTTTTGAAGGGAATAGATGAAATGGGTTCTATGCAGAAAGCCGCGGAGAAAATGGGGCTTTCTTACAGCAAAGCATGGAAAATGATGAAAACAGCGGAACAGGAACTGGGCTTTGCTCTGACGGAACGCAGCAGCGGCGGCAAGGACGGCGGCGGCTCTGTTGTGACGGAAGACGGCAGAGAGATGATGCAGCGCTATGGCAGTTTCCTATCTGCTTTGCAGACAGAGGCAGACCGTTTGTTTTCTATTTATTTTCAGAGGGAAGGTGGAAAATGATGCCGGAAGAAATTATATTTTGCAAAGGCGGCGGATGCACGGCAAAACTAGGGGCAGGCGTATTGGAACGAGTCCTTTCCCGTCTGCCAAAGCCGGAGAAAAAAGACGAAAATCTGCTCATTGGCTTTGAAAGCTCCGATGATGCGGCAGTTTATCGGATTTCCGACGATACTGCCATTGTCCAGACGCTTGACTTCTTTCCGCCAATGGTGGAAGACCCTTATATTTTCGGACAGATTGCCGCAGCTAACGCCCTTAGTGACATTTATGCCATGGGCGGAGATGTGCGGACAGCTCTGAATATCGTTTGTTTCCCGGAAAAAATGGATTTGAATATTCTGGGGAAAATCATGCAGGGCGGCAGCGAAAAAGTCATTGAAGCAGGAGGAACCCTCGCAGGAGGTCATTCCATTGCAGATGCGGATGTGAAATATGGTCTTTCTGTCATGGGAACCATCCACCCAGACCGAATTTTCCCCAATGACGGCGCGCAGGACGGCGATGTGCTTTTGCTGACAAAACCTTTAGGCGTTGGCATTGTCTGCACGGCAAATCGTATGGGAGAGGCTTCGCAGGCAGCCATGGACATGGCTGTCCGTTCCATGACGACTTTGAACAAATATGCTTCAGAAATCATCAGAAAATATGAAGTTCATGGCTGTACGGACGTAACAGGCTTTGGTTTTCTGGGACATTTGAAGGAAATGCTGGCAAAAGGGCTTAGTGCGGAGATTGATTCAATCCGTATCCCTCATATTCCGGAAAGTCTGGCTTATGCCGACGGATTTTTCCTCACAGCGGCAGCCCAGAGAAACCGGAATCATGTAGGGAAATTGGTGGAATTTTGCGGTGTGCCTTTTGCGGTGGAAGAATTGCTTTTTGACCCCCAGACCTCCGGCGGCTTGCTGGTGAGCATGCCCAAAGAGGACGCAGAACAGGCGTTAGCAGAAATTGCGGCGTTAGGATTACCCTGCGGTATTGTTGGAAAAGTTATGAAAAAGGAAACACAGAAGATTGTGGTATTATAGGAGGAAACACAAATGGAAAGAGTAGACGCGCGTGGAAAAACTTGTCCTTTGCCGGTCATTGAAACAAAAAAAGTCTTGGAAAGTATGACAGAAGGCACTGTGGAAGTGCTGGTAGACAATGCCATCGCGGTGCAGAATCTCTGCAAAATGGCAGAACAGAAAAAAATGAAGGCAGTCAGTGAAAAACAGAGTGAGGATTGCTATGTGGTGACCATCACTGTGGAAGCAGGCAGTCAGACACAGTCGGATGCGTCTCCGGTTGTTTGTATGCCAGACGGCAGAAGTGCAGGAACCGTAGTTGCCCTGACAGCGGAAACCATGGGCACAGGTGACGATGTGCTGGGGAAAATTTTGATGAAAGGCTTTGTGTATGCCCTGACAGAACAGGAGCAGCTGCCGGAAACCATCGTGCTCTATAACGGCGGCGCAAAATTGTCTGTGGAAGGTGCGGAAACATTGGCTGATTTGAAGCTTATGGAAGCCCAGGGGGTCGAAATTCTCACTTGCGGCACTTGTCTGAATCACTACGGTTTGTCTGAAAAATTGGCAGTTGGTTCCGTGACCAATATGTATCGCATTGCCGAAGTACTTTCCAAAGCAGGTAAGGTGATTCGTCCATGAAAAAACCATTTCCCATTGTTGTCCGCGGCGGCGGCGACTTGGCAACAGGTACCATCCATAAATTGTATCAGGCAGGCTTTCCCGTTATCGTGTTGGAAACAGCCAATCCTTCTGCCATTCGGCGGTATGTGGCTTTTTCAGAAGCCGTATATGAAGGCGAATGGACGGTTGAGGGTGTGACTGCCCTTTGGGCGGCAGATTTTGCAGAAGCCCAAGAGATTTTGGAGGACGGAAAAATCCCTGTGCTCATTGACCCAGATTGCAAGATTTTAGAGGAAATCCAGCCTCAAGTGCTCATTGATGCCATTCTGGCAAAAAAGAATCTGGGAACAACCATGGATATGGCAGAAACAGTCATTGCCCTTGGCCCCGGTTTTACGGCAGGGGTGGATGCCCATCTGGTCATTGAAACCCAAAGAGGGCATAATCTGGGGCGTGTGCTGACAGAAGGCACAGCGGCACCCAATACAGGTATTCCCGGTGTCATTGCCGGTTATGGCAAAGAGCGTGTCATCCATGCGCCGGCGGCAGGAATTTTGCAGAACAAAAGCAAAATCGGTGATTTGGTAGAAAAAGGTCAGACCATCGCCATGATTGGCGACGTGACTGTTACTGCCACATTGACAGGGGTTCTCCGTGGGCTTATCCGGGATGGTTATCCTGTGACAGAAGGTTTTAAAATTGCCGACATTGACCCCAGAGAAAGTGAACAGAAAAATTGTTATACCATTTCCGATAAAGCGCGGTGCATTGCCGGCGGCGTGCTGGAAGGAATTTTGATGCGAAATAGAGGGAGTTTTGTATGGAAAAAGTAAGAGTGGAAGATGCCGTTGGTATGGTGCTGTGTCACGACATTACAGAAATCGTACCCGGTAAATGCAAGGGCAGAGCCTTTGCCAAAGGGCATATCATTCAGGAAGAAGATATTGAAAAACTGCTGGATTTAGGAAAACGCCACATTTATGTCTGGGATTTGTCCAAAGGCTATGTCCATGAAAATGACGCAGCTTTGCGGATGGTACAGGCGGCAGCAGGGGAAAACATTGTTTTCAGCGAGGTAAAAGAAGGAAAGATCGAACTGCGGGCAGCTTGTGACGGGGTGCTGAAAATCAATCTGGATACCCTGTATGCTGTGAACAGTGACGATGAAATCTGTTTTGCCACCATCCATGGCAACAAACGGGTGACAAAAGGCAAACTCCTTGCCGCTACCAGAGTCATCCCTCTGGCAGTGAAGGAAGAGGTGCTGGAACGCTTTGAAAAAGTATGTAGAGAAAGCAAAACACCTTTGGTGGAGATAAAACCTTTTCGTCCTGCAAAAATCGGCGTTGTTACTACGGGTTCTGAAATCGTTTCCGGCAGAATTGCCGATCAGTTCGGACCTGTTCTGGAGAAAAAAGCGGCAGAAGTAGGGGCAACCATCATGGGACAGGTGTTTCCCGGGGATGAGCCCGAAGCCATCACACAGGCGATTCTGGATTTTCTGGCACAGGGAGCGGATATGGTACAGGTGACAGGTGGTATGTCTGTCGACCCGGACGACATGACACCTTCTGCCATTGGTGCCTGCGCCGATGAAGTGGTGACATACGGCACACCTGTTTTGCCGGGTGCGATGTTCATGCTGGCCTATGTGCAGGGAAAACCCGTGGTAGGTCTGCCCGGATGCGTTATGTATGCAAAACGAACAGTATTCGATTTGGCGGTTCCGCGTCTGCTGACAGGAGAAAAACTCACCAGACGGGATTTTGTGCTCATGGCACATGGTGGACAATGCCAGAACTGCCCTGTCTGCACCTATCCCGACTGTGGTTTTGGACAGTAAAGGAGGGGAGGAGCTTTATGGGAGAGTTGACACATTTTGATAAAGAAGGCAATGCAGTTATGGTGGATGTGAGCCAGAAAGCGGAAACAGAACGGACAGCCACAGCAAAGGGAATCATCCGCGTGAGCCGAGAAGTTTTTGAAAAGATTCAGGCAGGCACCATGGCAAAGGGCGATGTGCTGGGCATTGCCAGAACGGCAGGCATCATGGCGGCAAAACGCACTTGGGAATTGATTCCCCTGTGTCATTTGCTGGCGCTGACAAAATGCAGTGTGGATTTTGAACTGTATCCAGAAAGCTGTGAAATCGAAGCAGCGTGTACGGTGAAAACCGTTGGGAAAACAGGGGTGGAGATGGAAGCCCTCACAGGGGTGCAGATCACCCTTCTGACTATATACGATATGTGTAAAGCTTTAGACCGTTCGATGGTCATGACAGACATTCGCCTGTGCGAAAAAAGCGGCGGAAAGAGTGGGGAGTATCGGCATGATTGATGGATTTGGAAGAACCATTGACTATCTCCGGATTTCCGTCACCGACCGCTGTAACCTGCGGTGTGTTTACTGCATGAAGGAAGAACAGCAGGAATTTCTGCCCAGCGGCGAACTGCTGACATTGGAAGAATGGGTCAGACTTTGCAAAGGTGCCGCTTTGGCAGGCATCCGCAAAATCCGCATCACAGGCGGCGAACCCCTTATGCGGCAGGATATCGTGGAACTGGTGGAAGCCATTTCCAATATTCCGGGCATCGAAAAAGTAGTTATGACGAGCAATGCCGTCCATCTGGCGCCCCTTGCGGAAAAACTGAAAAAAGCAGGACTTTCCGGCGTCAATGTGAGTATCGACAGTTTGGATGAGGAACAGTATTGCAGACTTACCAGACGAGATGTGCTGTCTGACGCTTTGGCTGGTCTTGCAGCTTGCGGCAAAGTGGGGCTGCCCGTGAAAGTCAACTGTGTGCCTGTGGCAGGGGAAAATGAAAAAGAACTGCTCCATCTGGCAGAACTGGCGAAGGAATATCCCATAGAGGTGCGTTTTATCGAAATGATGCCCATAGGGGAAGGTTCCGCTTTTCCAACCGTGAAAAATGAGACTATTCGGAAACGGCTGGAAGAAGTTTATGGCGAATTTGTTCAGACAGAGCAGGATGACAGGGAAGGTCCGGCAGTTTATTATACAAACGAGCATTTCAAAGGACGCATTGGATTCATCAGCCCTGTGAGCCGCAGTTTCTGCCATCAGTGCAACCGCATCCGCATGACAGCGGAAGGAAAATTGAAGCTCTGTCTTCATCATCCAGTGGATTGTGACTTGCGAGAATTGGTGCGCAGCGGCGCGGAGCCGGAGGAAATACAGAAGGTGTTGCAGGAACGTATCCTGCAAAAACCAAGGGACGGTCATACCACCGACGAAGTCCGTCCCATGTGGAAAATAGGAGGATAGTATGGGAAAGATTATGGCTGTGTGTATCAGTGAAAAACGGGGCACACAGAAGAAAAATATTGAGAAAGTACGCCTCATTGAGAATTTCGGGCTGGAAGGTGATGCCCACGGCGGCAACTGGCATAGACAAGTAAGCCTCCTTTCTTATGAGAAAGTACGGGCATTTGAAGAAAAAGGTATTTCCGTAGAGGATGGCGCTTTTGGCGAAAATCTGCTGGTGGAAGGCTTTGATTTCAAAACACTGCCCGTAGGAACCAGATTCCGCTGCGGAGAAGTTTTGTTGGAAATGACCCAGATCGGCAAGGAATGTCATAGCCATTGCGAGATTTATCAGGCAGTGGGGGACTGCATCATGCCGAGAGAGGGCGTGTTTGCAAGAGTGCTCCGTGGCGGTGAGATTCAGATTGGAGATGAATTGGAAATTGTACCGAGTAGCGATTCTGACAGCAAGTGATAAAGGGGCGGCAGGCAAACGGGAAGATTTGAGCGGCCCTGCGGCAAAAGAAATCATGGAACGGGCAGGCTATACTGTGGTGGATATGCAGATTCTGCCAGATGAGCGGCAGTTACTTTCGGAAACCATGAAGGAAATTTGCGATAAGGGAACGGCTGACTTGATTCTGACTACTGGCGGCACGGGTTTTTCTCCTAGAGATTGGACACCGGAAGCCACACTGGATATTGCGGAACGGCAGGTGCCGGGCTTCAGTGAAGCCATGCGTGCGGCGTCTTTGGCAATCACACCCAGAGCCATGCTCAGCAGAGGGGTTTCTGTCATTCGGAAACAGACACTTATCGTCAATCTGCCGGGCAGTCCCAAAGCGGTGCGGGAAAATCTGGAAGTGATTTTGTCGGCTTTGGGACATGGTTTGGATATTTTAACGGCAAATGCAGGAGAATGTGGGCAGTAAGGAGGAAGAACATGAAAAAGAAACTGGGTTTATTGGCATTGGTTTTGACAGTGGGCATGTTGGCAGGCTGCGGCAGTGAGCAGACAGCGGAAAGTAGCGAAGGACAGGATGCAGTGACAGGTGCTATCACTGTATCCGCAGCGGCAAGCCTGACAGATGTCCTCAATGAACTGGCGCAGACATTCCAGGAAGAAAATCCTGGTACAGAAGTTTCCTTTACCTTCGGTGGCAGCGGTGCCCTTCAGACACAGATTGAGGAAGGCGCGCCTGTGGATTTGTTCTTCTCTGCGGCAGAAAGCAATATGGATGCTTTGGAAGAAGAAGGTCTCATTGATGCAGCTACTAGAAAAGATGTACTGCAAAATGAAATCGTGCTCATTGCCCCTCAGGGAGAAACAGCAGTGACTTCTTTTGAAACCATTCTGGATAGCGAGCCGCAGATTGCTTTAGGGGAAGCGGAAAGCGTTCCTGCTGGGAAATATGCCCAGGAAATTTTTACAAACCTTGGTATCTGGGATGATGTGAAAAGTCATGCTGTGTTTGCGTCTAATGTGCGTGAAGTGCTGGCTTGGGTAGAAGCTGGAGAAGCTGACTGCGGTGTGGTGTATGCCACCGACGCAAAGACCAGTGATGCGGTGCAGGTTATTTGTAATGCACCAGAAGGTGGTCCTCAGGTATTGTATCCTGCGGCTGTCATCAAAGACTGTGCAAATCCCGAAGGCGCTCAGGCATTTTTGGATTTCCTCACCAGTGAAGAAGCAGGAGAAGTGTTCGCTTCTTATGGCTTTACATTTTTAGCAGAATAAAGGAAGGAGAATTCCGTGATGGATGTTTCGCCTCTTTTGTTATCTGTTTGGGTGGCAGCTTGTGCTACATTTTTTTCTGTGGTGCTGGGTACCCTTGCGGCGTATGGCGTTATGAAACTGTGCCGTTTGCGTCCCTTTGCCGATGCGGTGCTGACACTGCCTTTGGTACTGCCGCCTACGGTGACAGGTTTCTTCCTGCTTATATTGTTGGGCAAAAACAGCCCTGTGGGACGTTTTTTCAATGAAATTGGATTCCCTTTTATATTTTCCCTCCGTGGTGCAGTGGCAGCGGCATTTGTGGTGTCGTTTCCGCTGATGTATCGGGCGGTGAGAGGTGCTATGGAATCCATGGATAAACAACTTCTCTATGCGGCGCGGACATTGGGCGCAAGTGAAAAGAAAATCTTTTTCCGCATTATTCTGCCAAATTGCCGCAGTGGGCTTTTGGCAGGGATGATTCTTGCCTTTGCCCGTGCCATGGGGGAATTTGGCGCAACCATTATGATTGCCGGAAATATCCCCGGCAAGACCCAGACTATGGCGCTGGCGGTGTATACGGCAGTCCAGAGCGGCAATCGGCAGACGGCGTATTTGTGGTCGCTGGTCATTGTGATATTGTCTGCCCTTGCTATTGTGGGCATCAATTATTTTGAAAAGAAAAAATATCAGGGAGAGGATGAGGGTTTTTGAGATTACAGGCAGAATTTAGAAAAAAAGTAAAAACAGAAACCATCGAAATTTCTCTGGATTTGGAAAACGAAGTGTTGGGCATTCTGGGACGCAGCGGCTGCGGCAAAAGCGTCACCTTGCGGTGTCTGGCAGGGATTTTGCAGCCGGACAAGGGGAGAATACAGTTAGATGATAAAATACTGTTTGACAGTGAGAAAAAAATCTCCGAAAAAGCCCAGAAACGAAAAATCGGCTATCTGTTCCAGAATTATGCCCTGTTTCCCAATATGACAGTGCGGGAGAATATTGCCTTTGCCTTTGGGAAAGAAAAAGAAAAGGAATTTTTGGAGGAACTTTTGGAGCGGTTCTACCTGACAGAGGTGGCGGAACTGTATCCCTCTGTGCTTTCCGGCGGTCAGCAGCAGCGAACAGCCATGGCAAGGATGCTGGCGGCAAAGCCAGATGTGATTTTGTTGGACGAGCCTTTTTCTGCACTGGATAGTTTTCTGCGGCAGGAGATGGAACGGGAAGTCCAGCAGGTGCTCCAGAGCTTCGGCGGGGTATCCATTCTGGTATCCCATAATAAGGAAGAAATTTTTCGCCTGACCCAGAAATGTATGGTCATGGAGCGCGGGAAAATTGCGGAAATCGGGGACACAAAAGAAATTTTTGCCCATCCAAAAACAGTAGAAGGCAGATTATTGATACAGGGAGGGAGCTTATGATTTATCTGGACAGCGCGGCAACCAGCTTTCACAAACCAAAAGAAGTGGCAGAAGCGGTATATGACGCCATTTTGCATATGGGAAACAGCGGCAGAAGCGGTCATGAAATTTCCCTGACTTCTTCCCGTGTCATATTCGGCACCAGAAAAAAACTGGCGGCACTTTTTGGTATGGACGACCCTGCACAGGTTGTTTTTACGGCAAATTCCACCCAAAGTCTGAATATTGCCATCAGCGGGCTTTTTGGAAAAGGCGACCATGTCATTACCACTGCCATGGAGCATAACAGCGTCCTTCGCCCTTTGTACCGTAAGGAGGCAGAAGGCATGGAGCTGACCATCATTCCTTGCAATGAAAAAGGCACTGTCCGCTATGATTCGCTGGAACAGGCAGTGCGTCCCAATACAAAGGGTATTGTCTGCACCCATGGTTCTAATCTGACGGGAAATCTGGTGGACATTCAGCGCATCGGCACATTTTGCAAAGAAAAAGGCATTTTGTTTGTGGTGGACGCTTCCCAGACAGCAGGGGTATTTCCCATTCATATGGAAGAAATGTGCATAGATGTTTTATGTTTCACAGGACATAAATCCCTTTTGGGCCCTCAAGGGACAGGTGGGATGTGTGTACGGAAAGGATTGGAAATCCCCAGTTTTTGTGTGGGCGGCAGTGGTGTCCAGAGTTACAGCAAGACCCATCCAGTACAGATGCCTACACACTTAGAAGCAGGTACACTGAATGGGCACGGCATTGCTGGACTTTCTGCCGCATTGGACTGGATTGACAAAACAGGACTGGCTACCATTCGGGAAACAGAACAGAAACGGATGCGTCAGTTTTATGAAGGTGTCAGAAAGATTCCGCAGGTGACAGTTTACGGCGATTTTTCTGTGCAGGAACGAGCCCCCATTGTTTCTCTGAATATCGGGGATATTCCTTCAGAGGATGTTTGTGATGAATTGGCAGTACGTTACGGTATCGCTACTCGCGGCGGCGCTCATTGTGCCCCTTTGATGCATGAACAGCTGGGGACCGTTGAGCAGGGGGCTGTGCGGTTCAGTTTCTGTTACTTTACAACGGAGGAAGAGGTGGAAAAAGCCATTTTGGCAGTGAAAGAAATTGCGGAGGCATGGACATGAGACCAAAAGAACTTTGTTTTCTGGTGGCATTTCATACCACCACAGAGGCGCTGGCGCTGGAAGATGCGGCAAGAAGTGCAGATGTGCCCGGCAGACTGATTCCCATACCGACACAGATTACAGCAGGATGCGGCTTGGCGTGGCGGATGCCTATAGGCGAGAAAGAAAAAATGAAAAGCCTATTGACAAAATATGACTTGAAATACGAAAATATATATGAACTGATGATTTGAAAGGAGGCGGAAAGATGTTGCTTACAGAAGCATTGCAGATTCCGCCTTCTGCACGTTGTATCTGTGCTGTGGGGGCAGGGGGCAAGACAAGTCTGCTGTACGAACTGGCAGAAGAATACCGCAAAAAGGGAAAGCGTGTGCTATTAACCACCACTACAAAGATGTATCTGCCGGAAAAAGACGGCGTACTGGATGGAACGGCAGAAGAAATCAAAGAAAAACTGGAAAGAGATGGTTTCGCAGTGGCAGGCAGTGTTTTTTCCGAAGAAAAAATGGGCTCGTTACCGAAAACTGTTTTTGATGAGGTGTTTTCGTTTGCCGATATCGTTTTGGTGGAGGCAGATGGTTCCAAAAGAATGCCCCTGAAAATGCCAAGGCAGGACGAGCCTGTTTTGCCGGAAAACTGTGACTTTCTGGTGACGGTGGCAGGGCTTTCCGCTTTGGAACAGCCGTGGGAGCAGGTATGCCATCGTTTTGCATTGGTTTCTTCCATGTTTTCTGGAAAAATAGTGGCGGAAGGGGATATTTTCTGTCTTTTGCAGGCAGGATACGGCGTCTTTTGGGATGAGATACAAGGCTGTGTTTTTTTGAATCAGGCAGAGGTCGTTGGCTGGGACAGGGCAGAGAGAATTGCTGTAGATTTCTCTGTGCCTTGTGTCTGGGGAAGTTTGCGGCAGAAACAATACCATAGAAAAGAGGGAGATTCCCATGAGAGAAGTATATAAGCAGCTGAAGCATTTTTTGCAGGAACGGGATTGGGTAGGCAGTGGTCTTGTTTATGAAGGCCCTTTGCAGGGGTTTCAGTTTTTGTGGCAGGAGGAAGGTGTCCTCTGGGCGCCACAGGGGGAAATGGAAACAGCGAAGAAAATGCTGCTCACCATTGGTGAAATGAAAAGTTGCACCACTTGTGAGATTGGTGAAAATCATGTGTTTGTGGAGCATTTTGGTATGAGCCCCAGACTGGTGATTCTTGGCGGCGGTCATATTTCCCTTTCCTTGGTGAAGTTAGGAAAACTGTTGGGCTTTCATGTGACGGTTGTGGATGACCGAGGAGAGTTTGCCAATCTTAAGCGGTTTCCAGAAGCGGACTGCGTGCTCTGTGGCGATTTTGCTCAGGTGTTTGAGGAAATTCCTGATTTGCCTGCCAATTATTATGTAGTAGTTACCAGAGGGCATCAGGCGGATGAACAATGTGTCCGTCAGATTCTGCGGAGAAAATACGCTTATGTGGGTATGATCGGCAGTAAGACAAAGGTTGCGAAAACAAAAGAAGCACTTTATAAATCTGGATTTCGCCCTGCGGAAGTGGAAGCCATCCATGCACCTATTGGGCTGAAGATTGGCGCTGTAACGCCAGAAGAAATTGCTGTTTGCATTGTGGCGGAAATTATTCAGGAAAAAAATAAGGTGCCTGTGGAAACCATTGAAGATGCAGTGTTGGATGCCTTGTGTGAAGGTGCAGATTCGACTATGGCGCTGATTGTTGCCAAAAGTGGTTCTGCTCCCAGAGAAGCAGGGGCAAGAATGGTGGTAAAGGACAATGAGATTCTGGCTGGTACCATCGGTGGCGGTGCTGTGGAACATGCGGCAATGATCTATGGCTCCCAGATGCCTAAGCATCATATTCAAAAAGATGTGCAGGAATTTGTACTGCGGCAGGAAGAAGGGGCAAAATTGGGGATGGTCTGCGGTGGCACCAATATGGTTTATTTTGAATGTAAGTGAAGGACTGCTGTTTATGACCTTTCGAAAATATTAATAAATCAACATGATTTATATGGGATGTTTTTCCATTGAGGAAAGGCATCTCATCTTTTTTTCGTAAATGGAAAAAATGGCGAAAAATAGGCATTTTATATGCAGAGATGAGAAATATTATGAAAAGTTATTCGTAAAAAATATTGACAAGATTTTTAAATTTTCGTATACTAGTTGTAACAGATTTGTAATAAATTCGGAGAAAAAACAAAATGGAGGAAGCTTTTATGAATTTATCCAAAGCAATCCGCCAGGTTTGTGTAACAGCAGCCTGCGTGATGCTCGGTACAGCAACAGTATTTGCGGCTGATATGGGACAGGCAACTGGCAGCAATGTCAATGTCCGTGAAGCAGCAGGCACAAGTGCAGCTGTATTGGGTCAGATCAGCAGTGGATCAGAATATCAGGTGACTGGCAAAAGCGGCAGTTGGTATCAGATCTCTTATAATGGACAGAATGGTTTTGTGTCCAGTGATTATTTTCAGTTGACAGAAACAGATGGTACTGTAACCGGTTCCAGTGTTAATATTCGTGCAGAAGCAACCACCAGTTCCAATGTCCTTGGCAGTGTGAATACAGGTGATAATTTGAAAGTATTGGGCCAAGTAGATAATTGGTATCAGGTAGAATATAACGGTCAGAAAGCGTATATCAGTAAGGATTATGTTTCTGGTGATATGCTTTCTTCTGTAAAAGTAATCGGCAATACTGATCCTCAGATCACACCTGCGGCAGCAGAAGCAAAATATGCGGTGGTAACAGCGCAGAGCGGTTTGAAACTCCGTAAAGAAGCATCTACCAATTCTATTGTGCTGACAGTTTTGCCTTATGGCACAGTTGTAGACGTAGATCGTCAGGGACCTGAATGGGTGCGTGTTATCACAGAAGATGGACAGAAAGGCTATGTCAGCGCTGATTATGTTTCTGTACGCAGTGGTGAAGCGCCTTCCCGTAGTTCTTCTTCCGCATCTTCTGCAAAGGGTGAAGAAATCGTAGCTTATGCAGAACAGTTTATCGGTACACCTTATGTTTGGGGCGGCACAAACCTGAACACAGGTGTGGATTGTTCCGGTTTTGTATATGCTGTTTTCCGTGATTTTGGTATTTCTCTGAATAGAAGTTCTGCTTCTATGGCAAGCAATGGTGTAGCCGTTTCTAAGTCTGAATTGCAGGCTGGTGACTTGGTATTCTTCAATACTGGCGGTAACAGCACCATTAGCCACGTTGGCATTTACATGGGTGATGGAAATTATATCCATTCCACAGATGGCGCTGCGTATGGTGTTACCATTACAAGCCTGAGCAGTACTTATAGTGCCAATACATATGTCACAGCCAGACGTGTGATTCGTTAATAACATTTCAAAAATAAAGGCAGGGTATTTATTACCCTGTCTTTTCATTTTAAAAATAAAAAATTCCCCATTTCATTCAGTTTTCAGTCTGAGAAATGGGGATATATTTTTTCTTATTTGCCGATAGAGCGTTTGTATGCTTCTACATCTTCATCAGTCAAAGGCTGTACTTCGGACAAATCCATCCAACGTACCCAGATTCTGCCCTGCAGACGCTGAATATCCAAAGGAGCATCGAACTGATCTTTATCAATGCCAATGACTGTATCGTTGTCACCGTTGAACATGATTTCAAAGGGTTTATACTGACCGTCTTCAAATACCAGCATCTGTGTGCTGTAGAAGTTCAGATAGCCAGCTTCGCTGAGCAGATGTTTTTCCAGACTTTCCAGATCAGGGAAGGTTACCACAACCCATTCACCAGTGGTGTCGGAGAAATCATACAGCTGCAGACCGTGAAAATCCAGTTCTTCATCACCGGTGGCACCTTTGTTGTCATCTGCCAAACCTTTCATGGCAACAGGTGCGCCATCTTTGCCGTCACGCAGAATCTGTGTGCCGGGCAGGAAGCATTTTACAAATGCCTGTATTTCCTGATCTCTGAACTTATCTCTTACAGCCCAGAAATCTCCATTATCAAAAGAAAGACCGCCAACTTCTTCCAAAAAATCTCTAAGAGTACGAATCATATGCCTTACCTCCGTTAAAAATTTGACATCTTCTCTATACATTTAATAGCATTTTTTACGTTCTGTCAATAGGCAAATCTGCCGTTTCCCATTGAAAATATTCCTCCGGTACATCGCCGCCAAAGACAGTGTCAACAAGCATGATTTTCCGCGTCATGGGGATGCTTTCTTCATGAAGGGGATTGACGATGCGTATTTCCAGAGAAATGTTGATCCAAATCTGAAAATGCATCTGATTGATGCCGCTGCTTTCCATTTTTGTTTCATAATCTACTTGTGCTGCTCCTTTGGGCTGCATAGAGAAGGGAATATCAGGCCCTAAGTTAGCGAATAGCTCCACGCCGCTGATACTCCCTAGGGGAACATTGATTTTTTCATGGTTCAATAATTCCAGTTCTTCTGTAATCTCACTGCTCAGGGTGGTGCAGAAACGATTGATGGCTATGGTGTCGGCAGAAATTCCATCAGGATTGCTTTCGTTTGCGAAATAGAAATCTTGTGCTTCCATGGAAAGCTCCTCGAGGGTACGTTCCAATGCAGTATCGATGACCTTGTTTGCTGCTGTTTTTGATTCCAGCTTGGACATTTCTTCTGTAATCTCTGTTAAACGCAAGTCAAAGAAACGCAGCCCAAGACTAAAAGTTATACAGATTGTCATGAACAGCATCAGTGTTGCCCAGGAAAAAGCATGCTTTTTTCTGCGTCTGACGCTCATGGTATCCACCCCCTGATTCTATTGTATGGCATTGCGTGGAATTTAGTCTGAAAACAGTGAAAAAATGGGTTTTTCACGCCAAAATCATGCGATTTTAATATAATTTTAGGAATTGCATTTGAATTTATATATAATTTTACTTTATCTCTGATGGGAAATCTGTTATAATCAACGGATAAAGGAGGGTTAAAGATGAGTGATTCTCAACGCAGAAGACGCCCACACAGTCGTCCTGAGTCTGACCATGGCAGCAGTGGCAGGCGCAGAAGCACCCAGCCGCATCCAAATGCAAGGCGCGGCAGGAAGCGGAAGAAGAAAGGAACAGGAAAAAAGATTTCCAAAATTTTGATTGTGCTGGTGGTCTTAGTTGGTTTTGCAGTTGCAGGCGCTGGTCTTGGCACTGTATTTGGTATATTGCAAAGTACGGATATGCTTAATACATCGGATGTCATGCCCCAGTCCTATACTTCTATTGTTTACGATGATTCTGGAACGGAAGTGGATAAACTGCATGGCAACGAAAACAGGGAATATGTGAATCTGGAAGAAATCCCATTACACATGCAGCAAGCTGTGGTTGCCATTGAAGACGAACGGTTTTATGAACATGGCGGCATTGATATGCGTGGTATTTTCCGTGCCATGGTAGAAAATATCAAAACCATGAGCTTCAAGCAGGGCGCAAGTACCATTACACAGCAGCTGATTAAGAATGAAGTGCTTACCAATGAAAAAAGCATTGTCAGAAAGATCAAGGAACAGTTCCTTGCATTGAATCTGGAGGATACACTGGAAAAGCAGCTTGGTTCAAAAAAGGCGGCAAAAGATTATATTTTGGAATTATACTTGAATACCATTGCTTTGAGCCACGGCTTAAATGGCGTTGAAGCAGCTTCTCAGTATTATTTCGGAAAACATGTCAGTGATCTGACTTTGGCAGAAAGCGCATGTATTGCCTCTATTACCAATAATCCAAGCTTGTATGCGCCGGATTCTCAGCCGGAAAACAATAAGAAAAGACAGACATTGGTTCTGGATAAAATGCTGGAACTGGGATATATCACCCAGGAAGAACATGACGAGGCTCTGGCAGAAGATGTATATGCAAATCTGGTGTGCACCAATCAGGAAGAATCCACAGGTGTCGCCAACCACAACTATTTTGTAGAAGCTATGATTGACCAACTTGCGGAAGATCTCCAGGAAGAATTGGGCTATACATCTGCTCAGGCATATAAAATGATTTATAACAATGGTCTGGAAATCCATACCACTATGAATACAGAAATGCAGTCTCTGTTGGATGAAACCTTTACAGACGACAGCATGTTCCCGCCCAGTGATGGTACATTGGATGTGACCTATCTGATTTCCATTGCGGATACATCTGTACCAGTCAGTGATCCCAATGATACTTCCAATCAGTCTCACTATGAACGGAAAACCACTGTTACCAGTGAGGAGGAAGTTGATGCTTTTGTGCAGTCTGTCAAAGATGAATTGTTGGATGATACCCATCAGTTGGTATTGGATAAAGTAACAGTATCCAAATCCTTGCAGTCTGCTATGGTCATTATGGATCAGAGCAATGGACAGGTGAAGGCATTGGTCGGCGGTCGCGGACAGAAGCCTGGTGATTCCGTATTTAACCGTGCCACACAAGGTCTTCGTCAGCAGGGGTCTGCTATGAAGATATTGGCTTCTTATGCACCAGCTATTGATATAGGAAAATTGATGCCAGGCTCCATTATCGTGGACGAGCCTGTTACCTATGGTTCTTGGTCACCCAAAAACTGGCAGGGACGTTTCTTCGGCCCTTTGACTGTCAGAGAAGGTATCAGAGACTCCATGAACGTATTAGCTGTCAAAGCATTCATGATGGTAGGGGCAGAAACATCTTACCAGTATATGAAAAATATGGGTCTGGAACACTTGGTGGAAGAAGATAAAGCGGCAACAACAGCCCTTGGTGGTTTGACACAGGGTGTGTCTGTTCTGGAAATGACAGGAGCCTTTGCTTGTATCGCTAATGGCGGTACTTATTATGAACCTACCTATTATACAGTGGTATATGACCATGATGGTAATGTGCTTCTGGATAAAAGAGAAAAAGAAGGTACAAGGGTTCTGAAAGAAACAACTGCATACCTTCTGACGGATATGATGAAAGATGTTATCACCAGTGGTACAGGTACCGCAGCGCAGATCAGCGGTATGAATGTTGCTGGTAAAACAGGTACAACTACGGATAATGTGGACTTAACATTCTATGCCTATACACCATATTATACAGCAGGTATCTGGATGGGTTATGATACTTCCAAAGAGATGACCAATGTCTCAGGCAGTGCCCATTTGAAGATCTGGAAGCATGTTATGAGTCAGATTCATGCGAATTTGCCGAATAAAGATTTTACAAGACCAGATGGCATTGTGACCATGTCTGTCTGCGCAGCCAGTGGTGCACAGCCTTCCAGTTTGTGCAGTCAGGACTATTATGGCTATTCTGCTCGTTCGGATATTGCGGCTTCGGATTTCAAAGTTGATGATTCTGTATGCACCCTTCATAAGTCTTACACCGTTTGTGCGGAAACAGGCAAGCTGGCAAGTGCAAACTGCCCTGACACTGTTGATGTGGTAGTTGCAGTGAAAGATGGAGAAATTCTTGGCAAGCCAAGTGAAATTCCCGAAGGCAAACTGGATATTGATATTAGTCAGGAGTGTACTTCCGAACATGTTGTAGTACCTGAAACACCGGAAGAAACCACACCTGGAACAGAAGGTGAAGGAACGACAACAGATCCTTCCGCAGGAACAGGCAACGGTTCTACTGAAACTACAACGCCTACTGATCCTGCAAATGATCCTAATTTTGGAATACAATAAGAAAAATAACTTGCTTTAAGAGCAGCACATATAGCTGGAATCCTTGGAATACAGAGGATTCCAGCTATCATATTTTTATTTGGATTTTATTGAAGATGTGTTTTATTAAAGACGATTATTGCAGTTTGTTTCCCACAGGAGGGAATGTCATGTTGATACAAAAAGCCTGTCGTCAGGATTATAAACGGATTTATCAGTTATATTGCCTGTCTTTTCCCTGGACAGAGAGAAAGCCATTTTCCAGAATTTGCAGAAATTGTCGAAAGGGAAAAATGGAAATGTGGGTTATCAAAGAGGACACAAACTTTTTGGGTTTTTTTGTCTGTGCTGTTTATGAAGAAATGGTGCTTATTGATTATTTTGCTGTTGTGCCCTCCAAGAGAGGCGAGGGGATTGGAACAAAATCCTTGAAGCTTTTATCTGACATTTATCCAGAACATCATTTGTTTTTGGAAATTGAACCGGAAAATGACAAAGCATCCAATGCCTTCCAAAGGGTGCGGAGAAAAAAATTCTATCTGCGCTGTGGATTTCAGGAAACAGGTATTATGTGGGATATGTATGGCGTTCCTATGGAAATATTGTGTCATCAGAAGCCGCTTACTCTGCATCAATGCGAGAGGATGTACCGCTTTTTGTATGGACGGTTCTGGTTTTTGCCAATTCGTCGGATTTCCTGTGCACATTCTCAAAGTTCTGACATAACATAATAACAGAATGTTTGAAAAGACAGGTGACCAATATGACGGATATTTGGAAACAAACAGGCATTGAAACCAGTGCAGATATGCTTATGCCTTTGCCGCTGACCCAGGAGGGCATCCGGCAGCTGCCGCTGGAAAGTCTGACCCAGGAAGTAGCTGATGGTACAGCGGAGAGCATGTATCCTGGTGTACAGCTTCCTGGCAATCTGAAAATTACGGTGCTGCCCATTGTTCCGGGTATCACTATGTTCAGTTACATTCGATTTTTTAATGCCTATCCCGGTGCCGGGAGTGTTGACATTTATGTGAATGGCAGAAAAGTAGCTGCGAGCTTGCTTTACCGTAATTTTACGGAATATATGAAGGCGTTTCCGGGATATTATCGGGTGGCGGTTTTCCGTGCTGGTACCACAGAAAATCCCATTACAGTAAGTTATATCAATCTTATCGGTTACCGGATCTATACAGCGGCACTGACAGGCACAGAAGACAATGTGACACTGGAGATGATTAATGACAATCGTCGTTTCCTCCAAGGCAATATGGCGTATGTGCGTTTTGTACAGCTTTCTGCCAATGCACCAAGAATGGATGTATATCTGGATGACAGTCTGGTGCTGTCAGACTTGAATTATAAAGAAGTCAGTCGCTATATGGCTGTAGTTCCAGGAGAGCATAATCTGAAGCTGCGAGAATACTTCAGCGGCGCAGTCTTGCTGGAGGATCCTGTGGTAACATTGAAGGGCGGCAAAGCCTATACAATCTATGTTGTGGGTGATATGAATGACCGTGTGGGCTTACAAGTAGTGATTCCGCTGGAAGGTGCGTCCTATCTTGCTTTTTAAATAAATTTTTCCTGAATGGTCTATACGAAGGCAAAAAAGTTTGTTATAATGACAATACTGTGAATAAATTGTCAAATCATACAAAAAGCAAAAGAAAAGGATGTTGATGTATGTTAAAGGGAAAAACCGTCATTTTGGGCGTTACAGGAAGCATTGCCGCTTACAAAATGGCAAATGTAGCAAGTATGCTGGTAAAGATGGAATGTGATGTACATGTCATTATGACAGAAAATGCCACTCATTTCATCACCCCCATTACCTTTGAAACACTGACAGGAAATAAATGCCTTGTGGATACATTTGACCGGAATTTCCAGTTCCATGTGGCACATGTTTCCTTAGCGAAAAAAGCAGATGTGGTGCTCATTGCCCCTGCATCTGCCAATGTTATTGGCAAACTGGCAAACGGCATTGCAGACGATATGCTGACCACCACAGTTATGGCTTGCACCTGTAAGAAGATTGTTGCCCCTGCTATGAATACCAATATGTATCATAACCCCATTGTGCAGGATAATCTGAAAAAATTGCAGGCCTATGATTATGAAGTGATTCAGCCAGACAGCGGTATGCTTGCTTGCCGTGACGTAGGCGATGGCAAAATGCCGAAAGAAGAAGTTCTGGTGGGTTATATCCTTCGTGAGATCGCATACGAAAAAGACCTGAAGGGTATGAAGGTCATCGTGACTGCTGGCCCTACTCAGGAAAGCATCGACCCCGTGCGTTATATTACAAATCATTCCACAGGCAAAATGGGTTATGAAATCGCAAAGGCTGCTATGCTTCGCGGTGCGGAAGTCACACTGGTCAGTGGTGTCACATCTCTGGAACGCCCCATGTTTGTGGATTATGTGCAGGTAGTCAGCGCAGAAGATATGTTTCAGGCTATGAAAGCACGTTTTCTGGATAATGATATCATCATCAAATCTGCGGCTGTTGCGGACTATAAGCCTAAAACTGTTGCGGATGATAAGATGAAGAAAAAAGATGGAGAAATGAGCATTGAACTGGATCGTACCCATGATATTCTGAAATACATGGGCGAACACCGCCGAGAAGGTCAGTTCTACTGTGGATTTTCCATGGAAACCCAGAATATGCTGGAAAACTCCCGTGTGAAACTGGATAAGAAGAACATTGATCTGGTTATTGCCAATAACCTGAAAGTGGCAGGCAGCGGCTTTGGTACAGATACCAATGTGGTTACTATGATTTCCAAACAGGAAGAAATCCAGCTGGAACTTCTGACAAAAGAAGAAGTTGCCCATAAGATTCTGGATGAAATCTTGAAATTGAAGGGCTAAGTTTTTTCTAAGTGTCAAAAAAAGAGCTGAAAATTTGGTATATTTACTAAATGATCAGCTCTTTTTATTTTTTTGCAGAAGTGTTGTATGAGAAGTACTTGGTTTTTGTTCGTTAAAACGCTTAAATATTCCCAAAAAACGTTCACCTGTGTTGACAAACACAATACGCCATGATACGCTTCTCTTATAGATGCGTTATAACGTACAACATAAAGGTAGTATATGCGAAATACTGTATCATCAATTCATTGACGTGTTTCTTTTCCGATGCTATTCTATTGTAAAGACGTTTGTGCGCGGGAGGAGGAACATATATGGATGCAATGAGCAGTATTATTGCTGAAAACCTAAAGAGGATACGAAAAGAGAATAAATGGAGCTTAGACACTGTTTCAGATATGACAGGTGTCAGCAAGAGCATGTTGGGACAGATCGAACGAGGGGAGTCCAGTCCGACTATTTCTACATTATGGAAGATTGCTACGGGACTGCACATTTCTTTTACAGGTCTTTTGGAACAGTCTGAAAAAGAAGCGGAAATTATTTCCAAAGAGGAAGTGAATCCGTTGCTTAGCGATGGCGGACATTTTCGCTTGTATCCTTTTTTTCCGTATCATCATGAACGGAAATTCGAAATGCTGCATATTGAATTGGACCCTGGTTCCAGATCTGTTTCCGAGGCCCATGAACCAGGAACGGAAGAATTCATATTGGTTTATGAAGGCTGTTTTGTGTTGGAAACAGATGGTAAACGCCATTATGTGGAAGCTGGCAACGCCATCCATTTTCAGGCAGACAGACCACATGTCTATGAAAATGGAAGTGACGGGAATACGCGCATCTGTATGTTGATTTATTACAAAAAGTAGTACATAAAAAGAGAGGATGAACGCAATGAGCATTACCGACAGAGTAGAACGAATCCGTTTAAACTATGTAAACAGCAAGCCTGCCATTTCTTATGAAAGAGCACGTATCTGGACAGAATCCCATAAAAGAACGGAAGGGCAGCCTGTAGCCATTCGTCGTGCTCAGGCATTTTATGACACCTGCAATGAACTGTGTGTCAATATTTTTCCCGATGAACTCATCGTTGGCTGTACTGGTGAATTTCGCAAATGCGGCATCCTGACTCCTGAATTTTCCTGGACATGGGTGGATCGGGAAATGGATACTTTTGCAACCCGTGCACAGGATCCTTATGAAATGACAGACGAACAGCGTGCTTTTGTCAGAAAAGAAATCTTCCCTTATTGGGAACATAAATCTCTGGAAGAAGCATTTTTGGCACAAATTTCCGAAGAAACCAAACGGGTAGCTGTAGACACAGGTTTTGTAGACACAGACTCTAAATGGCGTCAGGCAGTAGGGGAAATCACTGCTGACTACCAGGATGTACTGTTCAAAAAAGGTTTCGGCGGCATCAAAAAAGAAGCGGAAGCATATCTGGCAGAACTGGATGCAACTTCTTTGGAAGGCGCAGAAAAAATAGAATTCTATCGCTCCATCGTGTTGGTATGTGACGGTATCATCCGTCTGGCGAACCGTTACGCGGAAAAAGCAAGAGAAATGGCAGCGGAAGAAGCTGACGAAACCAGAAAAGCAGAACTGTTGCAGATTGCGGAAATCTGCGATGTGGTTCCTGAAAATCCTCCGAAATCTTTCCGTGAAGCCATGCAGTTCATGTGGTTCACACAGCTGGGCGGCATTCTGTCTGAAAACCCTCTGGCATGGAATCCTGGACGTTTTGACCAGTATATGTATCCTTATTATAAAGCAGATAAGGAAGCTGGCATTATCACACCTGACGAAGCACAGGAACTGATCGAATGCCTGTGGCTGAAACTTTCTGAATGGGTTTGGACCATTTCTGCCAACACAGCAGATTTCTTCGCTGGTTATAACCAGTTCCAGAACCTGACTGTAGGCGGCAGAACCAGAGATGGGAAAGATGCTACCAATGAACTGTCTTATATGTGCTTGAAAGCAACGGAAGATACACTGGCACATCAGCCCGGTCTGAGCGTGCGTATCCATCCTGATACTCCTGACGACTTTATGGCAGCAGTAACTCATCTGGTAAGCAAAGGCACTGGTTTCCCTGCAATCCACAGCGATAATGCTGGCTATCAGATGCTGGTTAACGCAGGTTATGAACCGGAAGACGCTCGTGACTGGTCCAACTGCGGCTGCGTTGTACCTCATTTCCGTAAAACAGGGGAATGGACTTCTGCGGCGAATCTGAACTTTGCGGCAGCTCTGGAATTTGCTACAAATGAAGGAAAAAGTCGTCTGAGCGGCAAAAAAATCGCTTTGGATGAAAAAGACCCCAAAACATTCTCTACATATGAAGAAGTGGAAGAAGCTTTCTATAAACAGTTTGCTTACCTCATCAAACAGGCTGTTATCAGCTTGATTACAGCCCAGCGCCTCCATGTGGAAATGGTTCCCAGACCTTTCATGTCAGCATGTCTTGAACATTGCATGAAGAATGGCAAAGACCTGACAAAAGGTGGTGCAAAATACAACATCGGCCCCGTTATCACAGGTATCGGTATTGCCGTTGTGGCAAACTCACTGGCAGCCATCAAAAAACTGGTATTTGAAGAAAAAACTGTTACTATGGCAGAAATCATCGACGCCATCAACAATAACTGGGAAGGCTATGATGAACTTCGTGCAAAAGTGCAGGCTGCGCCGAAATACGGAAATGACGATGATTATGTAGATGATATTGCAAGAGAAATCGGCAACTTCTTCTATCAGGAAGTTCATAAATATAAAGACATCAATGGCAATCACTTCCTGTCTGCGTTTATGGGTATTTCCAACTACCTGCCCACAGGTAAAGTATTGGGGGCAACACCAGACGGCAGAAAAGCAACAGAACCCATCTCCGAAGGCGTATCTCCTTATGTAGGCACAGATACTTCCACACCTTTGGCTGCAATGCGTTCTGCTGCAAAACTGAATCAAGATATCCACAGCGGTGGTACTCTGCTGAACCTCCGTTTGAATCAGGATCTGGTGGCAACCAAACGTGGTCAGGCAAATCTGGGCGCCATGATCCAGTCCTACTTTGCGCTGGGTGCATTCCATGTACAGTTCAACACAGTTTCTACAGAAACCCTCCGCAAGGCACAGGCGCATCCGGAAGATTACAAAGATCTGCTGGTGCGTGTAGCAGGTTACAGCACACAGTTTGTCAACCTGTCCAAGTCCATGCAGGACTCTATCATTGCTAGAAACGCACACGAAACATTCTAAGAAATTTGACAGGCCGGCATTGCCGGTCTGTTCTTCTCATATCAGAAAGGAATGGAAACAATGAAGGGATATGTGATGCAGTTACAGCCTTTTTCCGTCAATGATGGGGAGGGCATCCGAACCACCATTTTTATGGCAGGTTGTCCTCTGCGGTGTAAATGGTGTTCCAATCCGGAAGGATTCGACCAAAAGCCCAAAACGGCATTTTACGAAAAGCTTTGCATTGGCTGTGGGCTTTGCACTACCGTTTGTCATGTGCACAACGGAATCAATCTCAATGACCCAGAACAGCGGGCAAAATGTGATGGATGCGGTAAGTGCGCTGATGTCTGTCCAAAGAATGCGAAAAAACGCATGGTAGTGGAAAAAGAGGTTTCCGAAATCGTGGCAGAGGTCAAGAAACACCGTCTGTTTTATATGAAGTCCGGCGGCGGTATTACTTTTTCTGGCGGCGAAACCACCATGCAGCGGGAATTTTTGAACGAACTTTCCGAAAAACTGTATGATATGGGATTTCATTTAGCTATGGAAACCTGCGGCTATTTCGATTTTGACGCACTGAAGCCTATTTTGCAGCGGATGGATTTGATTTTTATGGATCTGAAACATATAGATTCAGAAAAGCACGCTTATTTTACAGGTGTTGGCAATGAAAAGATATTGGAAAACATCAAACGCCTGAAAGAATTGCCGGCGGAAATCGTCATTCGGATTCCTGTCATCAAAGGCGTCAATGCAGATGCAGAAAATATCAAAGCAAGTGCGGAATTTGTTCATACCCATTTGCCGCAGGCGAAAATGGAACTGTTGCCTTATCATAAGTTTGGATTTGGCAAATATGAGGCGTTGGGCATGGAAACACCAGACGATACCTTTGCTGCGCCTACGGAAAATGAGATGGAGGAATTGCGGAAAATTATAACGGATTCAGGTGTTTGTCTAGCGGATTATAGATAATAAATGTCGCATTAATCCTTTTGAAACATCTATATTTCCATCATCTTTTCTTAACAAAATCTTACTACTTTTCACCATTCTTTCTCTTGACATCCACGGGGATTCCTTGTAGTATTCATAAGGACACGGATATTTCAAGAGAATACGGAGGAATACCATCATGAAAAAATTACTTTGCGTTTTTTTGACAATGTCACTTTGCACAGCGGCCTTCAGTGGTTGTGCTTCGGATGAAGTGCAGAGTACGTCAGAACACACAGTTTCTACTTTGGATGATGGGGCACAGGTCAATGATGCCTTTAATACAGAGGTTATGACAACTTTGGACGGCACCACATTTCTTTTGAGTGATCATGATAACTGGTTCGCCCAGTCTGAAATGGGCTTTGGCATTACCAATACAGAGCCTATTGCAGAGGGATTGAATAAAGGACAAGTGAGCGGAAGTGTCATTTCTCCTTATGCGGTGACATTATTCTATATTCCACAGGATGTTTCCAATAAGATGCTGGAAGCAGAAAATCTGTCTGAAGAAGAAAAAGAGGCGCTTTCTGCTGAGCTGAGCAACGAAATTTTCTTCTTTTCCGGCGTATGTCGGCTGCCCCAAAATGATGCAAAGGCGGCAGAAGTTTATGCGGAATTTGCAGATATCTACAGCAATGTAGAAAAGATTGCGACAGCTTTTGATTGTGATTACTATTTGGGTTATAATGATGATTACAGTGCGCTGGTGCTGACAGATGATGAAAAAACCAATTTAAATGCGATTATTGAGGACAGACATAACTTCAAAAATAAGATTTTCATTTTCCCTGCTTCTGAAGTGCCGGAAAGCAATTTTGCCGGAAGCTTCGCAAACTTTGAAACCACACTATTGACTGGGGAAACAGTAACACAGGATGTTTTTGCTGACTATGATATGACAGTTGTAAATGTTTGGGCAACATGGTGTAATCCCTGCATTTCTGAAATGCCTGAATTGGCAGAACTGGATGAGGCTTTGCCTGAAAATGTGAATCTTATTTCTATTTGCATTGATGGTAATGATGATAAAGCTTTCACACAGGAAATTTTGGATTACTGCGGCGTAAATTATCCGGTTTTGATGCCAAGTGACAGCCTGCAGACAAATGTAATTCAATATATTTCCAGCGTTCCTACTACATTCTTCATTGATAAAGAAGGGAATGTGGTTGGCAATCCTGTTGTGGGTGTGCCTGGGAAATCTGGAGAAATCAAGGCGGCTTATCTGGAAGAAATCAATGCGCGTCTGGAGTTGATTGGATGAATTGTAAACAAAATAGTAATCGGGGCGGATGGGTGAAATATCCGCTCCTTCTTTTTTCCATGGGCATGATGGCTTATGGTTTTATCCGTCAGGAACATCTGACGGTATTAAAAAAGGCAATTACCATTTGCCTGGAATGCATAGGAGTAGGTTGATGAGAAAAACAGAAAAAAGACGTCATATCATACAGCTGATTGTAACTGTTGTAACCAATGGCTACCTGATGGGTTTTATGCAAGGGAAAATACAGACAGGCAGTCAGAAATTCGTTTGTGTGCCAGGCTTGAATTGCTATTCCTGTCCCGGTGCTGTTGGCGCATGTCCCATTGGTGCTTTGCAGGCGGTTCTGGGGGATCGAAAATTCCAATTCAGTTATTATGTATTTGGTTTTTTGCTATTTGTCAGTGTTTTGTTGGGGCGATTGGTTTGTGGGTTCCTTTGTCCCTTTGGATTTTTGCAGGATTTGCTTTATAAAATCAAAAGCCCTAAAATAAAAGTCCCCACAAAACTGGATAGGGGGCTGCGGTATCTAAAATATGTGATGCTGGCTGTACCAGTTATATTGTTGCCGATGTTTCTTGCCAATCCCTTTGGCATTGCGCCGCCGTACTTCTGCCAGTATATCTGTCCGGCAGGAACGTTGGAAGGCGGCATTCCCCTAATGCTGAAAAATGAAAGCCTACGAGAAATGATCGGATGGCTGTTCAGCTGGAAAATGTTCCTGTTGATTTTGACCATCATTTCTTCCATATTGATTTGCAGACCATTTTGTAAATATGTTTGCCCCTTAGGCGCTTTCTATGGATTGTTCCAAAGATTCAGCTTTTATCACATGGAAGTGGATGTTTCCCGTTGTGACCATTGCGGCGCTTGTGAGAAAATCTGTCCAATGGGTGTGGAAGTAGTGAAAAATATCAATAGCCCCGAATGTATCCGCTGTGGGCAGTGCAAGAGCGTATGCCATACAGATGCCATTTCCGCCGGTTTTGTACTGGGATGCGGTGGAAGCTGTAAAACATGTAAAAAAGAAAAAGAAGCATAAAAAGAAAAGCTGGAAGTTCAAATTTTTGAATTTCCAGCTTTTGTGTTTTTGAAAATATTACAGTGCCGCAATAACTGCGTCCGCAAATTCTTCTGTGGAAGCAGTGCCGCCCATATCCTGGGTCAGTGTTTTGCCTTCAGAAATGACTTTAGTTACAGCCTGTTCAATGTCCGCAGCAGCTTTGGCTTCACCCAGATGTGCCAGCATCAGGGAAGCGGAGAGGATTGCCGCTGTAGGGTTGATTTTATGCTGTCCGGCAATGTCGGGAGCGGAACCGTGAATGGGTTCGAAAATGGCGCCGCTGACACCAATATTTGCACTGGGAGTCAAGCCCAGACCGCCAACCAGACCTGCACACAGGTCGGAAACGATGTCGCCATAAAGGTTGGGGCATACCAGCACATCATAATCTTCAGGATGCATTACCAGACGCATGCACATAGCGTCTACGATACTATCATTGAATTCAATCTGAGGATATTCCTTTGCAATCTGTCTTGCAATATCCAAAAACATGCCATCTGTGCATTTCATGATGTTCGCTTTATGTACAGCAGTTACTTTCTTTCTGCCTTCTCTTACAGCAAAATCGAAAGCATAACGGATGATTCTTTCACAGCCTTTTCTGGTGATGAGTTTGATGCTTTCTGCCGCATCTTCGCCAACCATGTGTTCAATGCCTGCATACAGGTCTTCGGTGTTTTCTCTGACTACCACTAAATCGATATTTTCAAATCGTGTGATAACACCGGGGTAAGTTTTAGCAGGACGAACATTGGCATACAGATCGAAAATCTTACGCATAGCTACGTTTACGCTGCGGAAACCAGTGCCAACAGGTGTGGTAACAGGGCCTTTCAGAGCAACGCCGTTTCTGCGGATAGATTCGATGGTTTCATCGGGCAGGGGAGTACCATATTTTTCAATCATGGCTGCTCCGGCTTCAGCCTGTTCCCATTCGATGGCAACGCCAGTTGCTTCTACAACTCTTTTTGCGGCAGCAATGACTTCAGGGCCGCTGCCATCACCGGGGATCAAAGTAACTTTATATGACATGGAAATTTTCCTCCTTGGATTTCATTAGTTGGATTCTTTTGTGTAGTTCAGCAGACCGCCTGCCAGCAGAATATCTCTCTGACGTTCGGAGATATTCAGGCGAGTAGGGATTTCTTCCCCAGTTTTTACACAGGTTACATTGACGATCTGACCCTGTGCAGCGCCTTTGATCTGATCGGCAGCATATTTGATAACAAATTCGTCACCGATTTTGATGTTGTCGTAGTCCCATTCGTTGACGAATACCAGAGGCAGGATGCCGTTGTTGATGAGGTTTGCCATGTGGATACGCGCGAAGGATTTTGCAATAACCGCTTTTACGCCCAGCTGCAGAGGTGCTAGTGCCGCATGTTCACGGCTGCTGCCCTGACCATAGTTCTGACCGGCAATGATGAAGCCGCCGCCAGCTTTTTTCGCTCTTGCAGGGAATTCCGGATCACAGGGCGTCAGGCAGTAATCTGCTAGATAAGGCACATTGGAGCGGAAAGGCAGGAGTTTTGCGTTGGAGGGCATGATGTGGTCTGTGGTGATGTTGTCATCCACTTTGATCAGTGCACCGCCTTTGATTTCCTTAGGGACTTTTGTGTTTTTGGGGAAAGGCTGGATATTAGGGCCTCTTACCACTTTCACGCATTCTCCTTCGGGAGCAGGGGGGATGATCAGGTTATCATTTACCATGAATTCTTCAGGCATGGAGATTACAGGTGCTTCACCCAGTGTATGAGGGTCTGTCAATTTCCCGGCCAATGCGCTGGCAACAGCTGTTTCGGGGCTGACGATGTATACCTGAGCAGATTTTGTGCCGCTTCTGCCTTCAAAGTTTCTGTTGATGGTACGCAGAGATACGGCATTGGTCGCAGGAGCCTGTCCCATACCGATACAAGGGCCGCAGCCGCATTCCAGAATACGTGCGCCAGCAGAAATAATGTCAGCCAGTGCGCCGTTGGCAGCCAGCATGTTCATAACCTGTTTGGAGCCGGGAGCGATAACAAGACTTACGTTAGGATCAACGGTTTTGCCTTTCAGCAGGGCTGCAACAGTCATCATATCTGTGTAAGAGGAGTTTGTGCAGCTGCCGATTGCAACCTGATCCACTGCCAGATCTTTGATTTCACTTACTTTTTTGATGTTGTCAGGGCTGTGAGGACATGCAACCAGAGGTTCGATTTCATCCAAAGCAATGGTGATTTCTTCGTCATAGATAGCATCGTCGTCTGCTTTCAGTTCAATCCAGTCTTCTTCACGACCCTGTGCTTTCAGGAATGCTCTTGTCACTTCGTCGCTGGGGAATACGGATGTGGTTGCGCCCAGTTCTGCGCCCATGTTTGTGATGGTTGCTCTCTGGGGAACACTCAGTGTTTTTACGCCTTCACCAGCGTATTCCATTACTTTGCCTACGCCGCCTTTTACGGACAGTCTGCGCAGCACTTCCAGAATCACGTCTTTTGCAGTTACCCAAGGGCTCAGTTTACCAGTCAGTACTACACGGCAAACACGAGGCATTGCCAGATAGTATGCGCCGCCGCCCATGGCAACAGCTACATCCAGACCGCCTGCACCGATGGCAAGCATACCAATGCCGCCGCCAGTGGGAGTGTGGCTGTCGGAGCCCAGCAGTGTTTTGCCGGGTTTGCCAAAACGTTCCAGATGTACCTGATGGCAGATGCCGTTGCCGGGTTTGGAGAAATAGATGCCGTGTTTTTTGGCAACAGTCTGGATATATTTGTGGTCGTCGGCATTTTCAAAGCCTGTCTGCAAAGTGTTGTGGTCGATGTATGCAACAGATTTTTCTGTTTTAACTCTGGGAATGCCAATGGCTTCAAACTGCAGATAAGCCATAGTGCCAGTGGAATCCTGTGTCAAGGTCTGGTCAATTTTGATGGCAATTTCTTTGCCAGGTACCATTTCTCCGCTGACCAGATGAGATTTAATCAGTTTTTCAGTGATGTTCATGTGAAAGCCTCCTCAATTTTCTTTCATTCTTTGATGTATGCTGCAAGATGAGGTGTTAATTCCTGAATAGCAGCAATCAGTTCTTCTTTACTGATATAGGCAACGCGGCCGTCTTCGTACTGCTGATCTACCCAATCTTTCAGCAGTGCGACTTCAGGTGCGTTTTTGTCGATTTTTTCATTACCTTCTAATTGCAGATTCTGGTTCAGCCAGTAAGCAATGCCGGCAGAACCGGAGTTTTTGTTGATTTCAACACCCAGAGGGCGGTTTAAGATTTTTGCTGTATTGAAGATGTTGTAAATTTCTTCATCCTTTGCAACGCCGTCAGCGTGGATGCCTGCCCGGGTCACGTTGAAGTCAGCACCTACGAAAGGTGTTCTTTCGGGAATCTTGTATCCCAATTCTTTTTCGTAGTATTCAGCAATTTCTGTGATAACTGTAGGATCCATGCCGTCTAAAGAACCGCGGATCTGTGCGTATTCCATGACCATGGCTTCCAGAGGTGTGTTGCCAGTGCGTTCGCCGATGCCAAGCAGAGAGCAGTTTACAGAAGATGCGCCATAGAGCCAAGCAGTGGTGGCGTTTACAACAGCTTTGTAGAAGTCGTTGTGTCCGTGCCATTCGATGAGTTCACTGGGGAACTGACCAAAGTGGTTGATACCGTAAATAATACCGGGAACGCTGCGAGGCAGTGTGGCACCAGGATAAGGCACGCCATAGCCCATGGTGTCGCAGAAACGGATTTTAACAGGAATCTGATACTGTTCCATCAAATGACGCAGTTCCTGGGCGAAGGGTACAACGAAGCCGTAAAAATCGGCTCTGGTAACGTCTTCAAAGTGGCAGCGAGGGCGGATACCCATATCCAGAGCGGCTTTTACCACTTCCAGATAACCGTCCATAGCCTGTTTTCTTGTTTTATGCAATTTATTAAAAATATGGTAGTCGGAGCAGCTTACCAAAATGCCGCATTCTTCCAGATCCATATCTTTTACCAGTTTAAAGTCTTCTTTGGTGGCACGAATCCAACCAGTGATTTCAGGGAACTTCAGTCCCTCTTCCTGACAGGCGCGAATGGCTTTGCGGTCATTTTCGCTGTAAAGGAAAAATTCGCATGTTCTGATTTTTCCTTTGGGACCACCCAGTCGGCTTAACATTTTATATAATGTTACAATCTGATCAACGGTGTAGGGTGCGCGTGCCTGCTGTCCGTCACGGAAAGTTGTATCAGTGATCCAGATTTCGTCAGGACAGTTCATGGGAACCAGTCGATAGTTAAATGTAACTTTAGGCACTTCATCATAATTGAAATTATCACGGTACAGGTTTGGTTCTTGAACATCCTGCAGGCTATACTGATATTTGTATAATTCCAGCAGATTTTTCTTCTTATTGTAAGTAAGCAATAGAATCACCCTTTCGTCGGTAAAATGAATTTGTAAAGACAGATGTCTTTTTGTGTCTTTTGCAATTCCTTTTGTATTTTTATTTATTAAATATATCAATGAATTATCAAAAAGTCAAATAGATTTATTGAATAGATTTATGACTTATTTTTCGATAAAAAGAAATAAATATTGAATTTATAGGATTTTATAGATGTGCTGGAAAATGAAATAATTAAAATAATATATAAATTTAATTTTTTGCTGCTAATATATTGATAAAATCATAGAAAATTATAATAATTTACAAAACAAAATAAAATAAGATGATTTATTTTTATAAGTATAAATGATGGTGCGAAATATGTTGTTTCAAAATGAACATTGTTCTAGGACAATATACATGTTATATTAAATAGGAAAAGGAGTTGAGAATATGAAAGAAACATATTTGCTGCTGATGGAAAAAATCGTGGCATTAACAGAGAAAAATGGCGAAACAGATGCCGCTGCATTGGCTTGGGAAACTGGTATGAAACATGGTGAAATCTTGCAGCGGTTAAAAGAAATGGAAGAAAAGAATTGGCTGGTCACATACGAAATTGATATGTGCTGTGGTGAGGAATATATCGTAGATGGATTGACGGAGACAGGAAAAGCTGCTCTGGAAGAATTGAAAAAGCAGGATTGATCTGAATCTGTGGGAAGTGAGATTGGAAATCACACTTCCTTTTTTATATAGTGATATTTTCATAAGAAAAAAGAGGCAGACCTTGAAGTCCCTAGAACCAAAGCTCATCACTTCTATAAAAAAGGTCTGCCTCCTTGCAAACAGTATACCAAAAGTCTGAGGAAAGACCAACAGAATGTTTCAAAATGTGAAAACTCTGATTCGTAACAAAAGATAATTTTGTTGGTACGAAAAAGAAATAAATACCAAAGTGCAGAAGTTGAATGGCATCACTTCAATAAAATAATGATTTGAACTGAATGGAAACATTGAGGAATTCAGTTGTATGACTGAGTATGCAAAGTCAAAGTGTAGATAATGTATTTTCGTTATGACTGATAGTCAAGAAGTTTTTGTTTTGGTATAATATGCAATAAATTTCACAAAACGTGAATTCATATAATGAATACAGCTTTGTTTGATGGAAAAATAGAAAAGGGTGGTAAAAGAGAACATCGTCCCATTCTTATGCTGTTGAAAAGGCCTTTTTCTTGACAAGTTTTAAATCTCGATTATAATACAAACGATAACATATCTTATCCTGTTTTTCTTTTTGACACATGCATTTGTAAGATTTTATGAAAAAATCAATATAAAATGAGGTTTTTGCTTTCTGAAATGCGGTCAGAAATTTACCGATAGAAAGCGGGATTTGTGTAAAAATACGATAATAGGAGTTTTGGATATGCCCATTGGAATAATTATAAATGGTTTTTCCGTCATTTTAGGCGGAATATTTGGCTGCTTGCTGGGAAAAAAATTGGATGAAGCTATTCAGGATAAACTGCAGATGGTATTTGCGGTATGCTCTATGTGTATGGGGATAGGAAGCATTATATTGATGCAGAATATGCCTGCGGTGGTTTTTTCTATGATTTTTGGTACGGTTATTGGCCATTTTTGTCATTTAGAGAAAAGCATCCATAAGGCGGCAAAATGGATGCAGAAGGTTATGATGCGTCTTTTCGGTTCTGCGTCTACTTTTTCTGCTGAGGGAAATGGGGATATGATGCTGACAGTCATTGTGTTATTTTGTGCATCCGGTACAGGGATCTATGGCTCAATGATTTCCAGTATGACGGGAGATCATAGTATTTTGATTGCAAAATCAATTCTGGATCTTTTTACAGCCCTTATCTTTGCGTGCAGTTTGGGAATGGTGGTTTCTTTGGTAGCCATTCCGCAAATGCTGTTATTTTTGATATTATTTTTCTGTGCAGGATTGATCTATCCTTTATGTACTCCAGAAATGATTGGAGATTTCAAGGCGTGCGGCGGATGTATCATGCTGGCAACGGGGTTTCGTATGGCACGCTTGAAGCAGTTTCCCATTGCAGATATGATTCCAGCCATGGCATTGGTGATGCCGATCAGTTGGCTTTGGATGAATCATATCCTGCCATTGGTAAGCTGAAATTTCGTACAGAATATGACCAGAAAATGTGTATAAGAAAATGTATGGCCGAAATCCTTGAAATGATAAAGGGTTCCGGCTGTTGTTTTTTGAAGAATTATTCTTTCGAGTATTTACTTTAAGAGTTCGGATAAGAGGAGAATAAAGGAAAATGGCTTTTGGGTGTGGTTTTCCTGTTAATTCTAAAAAACATTGGATATTCAGGCTTGGCAAAAAGGGGAGATTGTAGCGTTTTGCAACAAAAGTATTGATTTGATGGAAATCTTTTATTGTGTTTTGTGTGATCGAAGACATTATTTATGGGTAAAAAAGTGGGTCGCAGAGCTTTTCGGCTTTACAGAACCACTTTTTTGTTTTTATTCTTAGTAATTTTTTATAAGTTCATGTTCCATTTCTATATGATTCAGAAAGATGAGATTTTTTTACAGTGATACAGTGATAAAAGTAATGGATTTTCTTTGAGAGATAAATTTTATCTATGACATATACAATATTTAGCAATTGGTTTTTTTGTTTCGTCTATACTATAATCAATTCAGTCAAAAAATACTGAAAAATAGATAAGAATATGTGAATTTCATACAATGTGCAAGGAGGATGAAAAGAAGGAGTTTGTAAGCTGAAAACCATATCAAAATGAGAACATAAAAGCAAAAGAGAAAAGAAAGGAAGATGAAAATCATGAAATTCGAAAATATGTTTTCTCCCATTCAGATTGGACCAATGGTGGTAAAAAACCGTTTTGTTGTACCCCCTATGGGCAACAACTTTGCAAACACAGACGGTACATGGAGTGAACAGTCCGTTGCTTATTATGCAGAACGTGCAAAAGGTCAGTTTGGTCTGATCACCATCGAAGCAACAGTTGTGCATGATGGTGCAAAAGGCGGCCCCAGAAAACCTTGTCTGTTCAATGACAACAGCATTGAAAGTCTGAAAAAAATCTGTGACGCTGTTCATGCAGAAGGCGGCAAAGTTTCCATCCAGCTGCAGAATGCAGGCCCTGAAGGCAATGCGAAAAATGCAGGTGCTCCTATTCAGGCAGCTTCTCCCATTCAGGCATGTGAAGCAAAAGACATCCCTAAGGAAGTTCCCACAGAAAGAGTATATGAACTGGTAAAAGGCTATGGCGAAGCTGCGCAGCGTGCAGTAAAAGCTGGTGTTGACGCTGTAGAAATTCACATGGCGCACGGTTATCTGGTAAACTCCTTCATGTCTCCCAGAACAAATAAACGTATCGATGAATTTGGCGGCTGCTTTGAAAATAGAATGAGATTCTCTCGTCTGATCATCGAAGAAGTAAAAGCAAAAACAGAAGGCAAAGTTGCAATTCTGGTTCGTATCAACAGCACAGAAGATATGTTTGGCGGTCTGGACAACCATGATATGTGTGCGATTGCATCTTATCTGGAAGGCTGTGGCATTGATGCTCTGCATGTTTCCAGAGCAGTACATCTGAAAGACGAATGCATGTGGGCACCTACAGGTATCCACGGTGGTTTCTCCGCAGAACTGGTTGACAACATCAAAAAATCTGTTTCCATTCCTGTTATCACAGTAGGTCGTTACACAGAACCTCAGTTTGCAGAATTGATGGTAAAACAGGGTAAAGCTGATATGGTAGCTTTTGGTCGTCAGTCTCTGGCAGATCCTCACATGCCTCTGAAAGCAATGGAAGACAGACTGGAAGAAATGACACCTTGTATCGCTTGTCTGCAGGGTTGTATCGCAAATATGCATGCAGGTGTACCTATTGCCTGCCTGACAAACCCTATGCTGGGTCATGAATCCGAACCTCTGCAGCCTGCAGAAAAAGCGAAAAAAGTATATGTTATCGGCGGCGGCGTGGCTGGTATGTATGCTGCTTACATCGCAAAAGAACGTGGTCACGAAGTAACACTGTTTGAAGCATCCGATAAACTGGGCGGCAACATGAGATTGGCAGCTTTCCCTCCCGGCAAAGGCGACATCACAAACATGATCCGCAACTACATTGTAAAATGCGAAAAAGCAGGCGTTGAAATCCGCATGAACACAACAGTGACAGTGGATATGCTGAAAGAAGACCGTCCGGATGCAGTAATTCTGGCAACAGGTTCCGAAACACTGGTACTGCCTTTCATCAAAGGTATTTACAGCCCTGAAATTGTACACGGTATCGACTGTCTGGAAGGCAAACGCCCCGTTGGCCACAAAGTGCTGGTTGTAGGCGGCGGCATGGTTGGTGCCGAAACAGCAGAATTCCTGGCAGAACAGGGCCATGAAGTAGCTGTTATTGAAATGAGGGATGCAATCGGCCCCGATGTTATCCATGAACACCGTGTATACCTGATGAAAGCATTTGAAGAATATCATATCAGACAGATCACAAGTGCAGCAGTTCAGGAAATCCTGCCTGACGGCGTAAAATACAAAAATGCAGCTGATTCCAGTGATCAGACCATTTACGAAGCAAGAGGCTTTGATACAGTTGTTCTGTCCATGGGCTTTGTATCTCGCTATACACACCGCGAAGGTCAGGATGTTGTTTACGATTTTGCAGATGAACTGCGTAAGATCGTTCCTGAAGTGCATGTTGTCGGTGATGCAGTAAGAGCAAGACGTGCGCTGGACGCAACAAAAGAAGCATACGAAGCAGCAGTAAAGCTGTAAGATGCTTTGAATTTTGGGGGAAGAACAATGGAAAAAAGAATACAAGGCACAACAGGACTGTATGCCTTATTTGGATCACCTGTGGGACACTCTGGATCACCAGCCATGTATAACAAAGCATTTGCGCATTACGGATTGGACGATGCATATTTGGCATTTGATGTAAAAGAAGATGGAATGGAAAAAGCGTTTGACGCCATTCGCACGCTGAACATCAAAGGCGGCAACTTTACAACACCTTGTAAGGTTGCCGCGGCCAAATTGGTTGATCGTCTTTCTCCAGCGGCACAGATGGTTTGTGCATGCAATGCTTTTACAAATGAAAATGGTGTTATTACCGGACATATTACAGACGGTATTGGCTTTGTACAGAATCTGGCAAAGCATGGTGTTTCCGTACAGGGTGAAAAGATCGTAATTTTTGGTGCCGGCGGTGCGGCAACTTCTATTCAGGTGCAGCTTGCTTTGGAAGGTGCAAAAGAAATACACATTTTTAATCCAAAGGACAAATTTTTCGAAAGGGCAGAACAGTTGAAGGAAACCATTTCCAAGACTTGTCCCGATTGTACCGTGACAGTCAATGATGTGGCAGATCAGACAGTTCTTGCAGAAAAGATTGCGGCCTGCGGCATCGTTATCAATGGTACCATTATGGGAATGAAGCCCTTCGAGGATGTGTCTTTGGTAGATCCTTCATATTTCCGCAGTGATCTGGTTGTTGCAGATACTGTGTATAATCCAGAAAAAACAAAACTGATTTTGGAAGCAGAACGGGCTGGCTGTAAAGCCATCGGCGGCAGAGGCATGCTGCTGGAACAGGGCGCCGTGAACTTCAAACTGTTTACAGGCAAAGAAATGCCTTTAGACTAGTACAAAATGGTTAGGGGAGGAAAACATGAAAACGAAAAACTATTTGATGTCAATTGTTTGTGTCTACATGTGCTATCTGACACATGGGATTCAGGCTATTATTCTGAGCCAGAATAATATCAATTTTGCAACACAATGGGGTTTTGATATGTCTACACCAGACAGTGCAGCTTATGCGGCAGGTCTGGCAGCGGTAAGTACAGCCGTTGCATGGGTAGGCTTTGGTAAGTTTGTCAGCGTATGGATCGGCGGCGAAATTTCCGACCGAGTGGGGCGTAAAAAGCTGATGATCGGCGGTGCATTTTTGTACATCCTGTGCTTCATTGGATTCCTGATGACAAAGAGTGCATTGGTTGCATCTGTATGTGGTTTCCTGTCTGGTGTAGCAACATCTGGTTTCTGGGATGCAGCTGGTTATCCTGCTGTGCAGGAAGCATATCCTAAGGCTCCCGGCTCTGCTTTGATCGGGATTAAATTCTTCGTATCCCTGTCTGGTATGATTTATCCTCTGTTTGCAGTACAGATGGCTGCAAGCGGCAACTGGAAAATGAATATCATGCTGCCTCTGGTAATGTCTGTAATCTGTTTGGTATTGGCAGTGATCGTGCCTTTCGTGTATGACGATAAGAAGAAGGCTGCGAGTGCGGAAGATGGAAGTCACAAACAGAATGCCGCACAGGCAGAAATTGATGCTGCAAAAGCAGCAATGCTCGTAAAACCCAGCAAATTTGTGGTATTTCTGGTTATGTTCTACGCGTTCCTGTGCATGTCTATCATGTATGGCGCACAGCAGTATACAAAAGCTTTCGGTATGGCAGTTTGCGGTCTGACAGAATTGCAGGCAGCAGGTATGACTTCCGTTTATACCATTGGTTCCCTTTGTGCCGTTGTATTCTGGGCGTTTATGATGGCAAAACTGAAATGGAATCCTTTGAAAGTTGTTTTGATTGACTCTATTTTCACAGCAGTAGCACTGTTGGGTGTACTGTTTATCCAGCAGGTAGTCATCATTTACGTTGCCATTGCAATGCTTGGTTTCTTTGCAGCCGGCGGTGCATTGCAGACAGGTCTGGCAGTTGTTCAGCTGTTCAATCCAGGCCCTAAAGGCAGAAATACTGGTATTTACTACACCTTTATGGGTGCAGCAAGTTATCTGATCCCTGTTGTGGCAGCACAGCTGACAAAAATGTCTGGGGAAGAAAATGCTATTTATACCTTAATGATTATGTTGCTTGTTTTCGCAGTTTTAGCTATACTGAGTTCATTGTATCTGGTAAAACAGCATACAAAAATCTTTGGTAAGAGTGCATTGGCAAAACAACAGTAAGCAAAAATAAATGAATAAGCAAAGAAGCTTTGCAGCAGCAAAGTTTCTTTGCATATATTCATGCAAATATTTGATGAGGAGGTCGTACGGTTTTGAGTGCCAGAAATTTAACAAACAAAAAGGAATTGCCATATATTCCTCTGGGTCCATTCCAGTGGAGGATTCCTGGCATACATTATCGCATAGAAAAAGTAGAGTTTTTTCAAGGTATCATTTTAGGAGCAACTGCACTAAGTTCCATTCCCTATATGACAGACTGTCTGGGGCTGCCTTACGAACTGGCATGGAGCTGCGTTATCATTGAAGTATTTTTGTATATGCTCCATGGCTGGCTGGGTGACCCTGTTGTTCCTGGCTGGATTACACCTACATTGCCCTTTACACTGGTTTTCCTGGAAGGTTTTGAACAGGGGCCAGAACGAATACAGGCATTGATTGCAGTACAGCTTTTGGTGGCGTTCCTGTTTATATTTATGGGTATCACGAAGCTGGCAGATAGATTTGTCCGTCTGGTTCCAGCGTCTGTAAAAGGCGGTATTTTGCTGGCTGCACCTATTACCGTTATTCAGGGACAGTTAGCTGAAGGCAGTCAGTTGATGGTCGCTCCAGTGGCAACACTGGTAGGTACATTTTTGTTGGCATTCTTGAGTTTTTCTCCTTTCTGCGAGAAAAAGAGAAAAACCATCAAGATTTTAGACGTTATGGCAAAGTATGGGAACCTGTTCCCGTATCTGCTGGCAATGCTCATTGGTATTGTATTAAAAGAATTGTCTTATCCAGAGCTGGAAGTGGGAAGTCTGATCCGCATTCCTGACTTTGGAGAAATTTTTAATACTGTCAGCATTTTTGCTGTAGGTGTTCCGTCATTATCCGTATTTTTGAAAGCGGTACCTTTGGCACTGATCTGTTATGTATTGGCATTTGGTGACTTTGTTACTTCTGAAACACTGGTCAAAGAAGCACAGGAAAGCAGAGACGATGAACATATCGACTTCAATTCCAGCCGTTCTAACTTGATCAGTGGTCTGCGTAACTTTATTCTGGGCATTTTTGCACCTTTTCCGCCTCTGGCAGGGCCTTTGTGGGTTGGTATGACCGTTTCCGTTGCCATGCGTTATCGTGAAGGGGAAAAGGCTATGAAATCCCTCATTGGCGGTATGAGCTCATTCCGTATGGCTACATTTTTAAGTGTTATTCTGATTCCTATCGTATCTTTCATGAAGCCTATCATGGGGGTAGGGTCTGCCATTACATTGCTGTTCCAGGCGTATGTTTGTGCAAGAATCGGTATGGAATATTGTAAATCTAATACTGATAAAAGTATTGCAGGGGTCATGGCAGCCGTTCTGGCATTCAAAGGCTCTGGCTGGGCGCTTTTGGTTGGTATTTTAATGAACCTTGCCCTTTCCAATATGGACTTCCAGAAGAAAAAACTTGGTGTTCCTACAACAGAAGAACTGGAAGCAATCGATCAGGAAAGAGACGAAAAAATCAAAGAATTGACATGCCAAAAATCATTGGATGCATAAGAAATTTATATCAAAAATGGCAAAAAGAGCGGAGAATCATTAAAGATTCTCTGCTCTTTATTTTAGTTGAAGATATTTGGGAAAAAAATGAGAAAAATCAAAAAGAGATAGGAATTATCTATCAAATAGAGAGAAATCATTGATTTGATTTATCGCTATCTGCAAGATAAATTATAGGTATAGAAAATCGTTAAGCAGATAACAACCGAAAGGAGCAAATCAAAATGAAAAATAACTTTCCCAACGTATTCCAGCCCTTTACGCTGAGAACAGTAACGGTACGGAACCGTATCGTTATGATGCCAATGGGAAGTGACCTTGCAGGTCATAATGGCGAGTTGAGCGACGAACACATCAAATATTATGAACTGCGGGCAAAAGGCGGCACAGGCTTGATTCTGGTGGAAAACATCTGTGTAAAATACCCTGAAGGTTCTAATGGTACTACACAGCTGCGTATTGACAAAGACTGCTATATCCCTCGTTTATTCAATCTGACAGAAGCTTGCCACAGACATGGTGCATGCATTGGTATTCAGTTGAACCATGCTGGTGCTTCTGCCATGAGCAGCAGAATCGGCATGCAGCCTGTTTCCGCATCTAATATTCCTTCTAAAACAGGTGGGGAAGAACCTAGACCGTTGACAAAAGAAGAATTGATCAGCATTGCAAAAGACTATGGTACAGCAGCAAAACGTGCTGTAAACGCTGGTTTTGACTTGGTTGAAATCCATGCAGGTCATTCTTATCTCATCAGTCAGTTCCTTTCTCCACTGATGAACAACCGTACAGATGAATTCGGTGGTTCCGCAGAAAACCGTGCACGTTTCTGCCGTATGGTTATTGATGAAGTAAGAAAAGCTGTAGGCCCTAAGGTGCCTATTTCTCTGCGTCTGAGTGTGGATGAACTGGTAGCAGGCGGCAATACCATGGAAGACTGTCTGGAATATCTGGAATATCTCAATGATGAAGTGGATCTGTTCGATACATCCGCAGCATTGAACCAGAGCATCCAGTACCAGATCGATGCCAACTATCTGAAAGACGGCTGGCGTTCTTATATGGCAAAAGCAGTTCGTGACAAATTCCAGAAACCTACCATTGCCATGGGTAACATCCGTGATCCCAAAGTGGCTGATGATATCATTGCAAGAGGTGATGCGGACTTCATCGGTATGGGTCGTGGTCTGATCGCTGATCCTAACTGGTGCAACAAAGCACAGTATGGTGATGTGGCTGATATCCGCAAATGTATTTCTTGTAATGTAGGCTGCGTAGGCAACCGTATCGGCGGTAACAAACCCATTCGCTGCTCCATCAACCCAGATCTGATCTATGGCGAAGAATACAAGAAAACAAAAGTACAGAAAGACTGCAATGTTGTCGTTGTTGGTGCAGGTACTGCCGGACTGGAAGCAGCATGCACAGCGGCTGAAGTTGGCTGTAATGTAGTTCTGCTGGAAAAAGAACAGCAGGTAGGCGGTTTGTCCGTTCAGATTTCTAAGATCCCCGCAAAAACAAGACTGGCAGATTTCCCTACATATCTGAAACATCGTGCAGAAAAATTGGAAAATCTGAAAATCGTGACAGGTGTGGACGCAACAGTGGAAACTGTAAAAGCATATGCGCCTGATCTGGTGGTAAATGCAACAGGTTCTGTACCTATGCTGCCTCCCATCGAAGGCCTCCATGAAAATCTGGAGAAAGAAGATGCAAAAGTATATTGCATCCATGATATGATCGATCACCTCAATGATTATCCCGAAGATTTGACTGGCAAAAAAGTGGCAGTCATTGGTGGCGGTGCTGTAGGTCTGGACGTAGTAGAATTCTTTGCACCTCGCGGCGCAGAAGTTACTATCGTAGAAATGATGGGTGTTATTGGCAATGGTCTGGACGCATCTTCCACATCCAGCATGAACGAATGCATGGAAAAATACCATGTTCGCAAAATGGTCAACACAGCGCTGACTAAAGTCAATGCAGACTCTTTTGAAGTAAAATATGATGGCAAAGAAGAAACTCTGCCTTTCGATTATGGCTTTGTATGTTTGGGTATGAAGGCGTATGCACCCATCTGGGAAGAAATGCAGAAAGCTTTTACAGGGGAAAATGTAGAAGTGCTGAACATCGGTGATTCTGTGCGTGCAAGAAGAATCATTGATGGTGTAGACGCAGGCCGTCATTTGGTGCTGAATACACTGGACAGACTTGGTTTCAGATAAAATACCATTGAAGCACAAAAGATAAAAGAATCGGTATGAAGTATGCGATTCCATTAAAAACAATATATCGTCAAAAAATGTTTGTTAGGATTTCCATTTAATATTCCATTTAAAATATTCCATAAAAAACAGGTGCGGCATACACTCCTATATGCTGCACCTGTTTTGTTTTTGCGTTGATATTTATGTTCGTCCGAAGGCTTATGATCCAAAGGCAAAGCATAAGCGTTTTTCTTCGAAAAAAGAAATATTTCTATAGATTATATTTCTGAATTGATAAATTTTAATTTAAGTCTTTTATTTATTTCGGATAGTTTTTAGAAACAAAATCACAGAAGTCCTGTACAACAGGAGAAAGGTATTTATTTTTCAATACCGCCATGTGGAAATTTCTTTCCCAAGCAGGGGAGGAAATCTGGATAATCTTTACATTCAGCCGCAGAAGCTGCTCCATATAGGGGACCACAGCAATGCCAAAGCCTTTGGATACCAGACCGGCAACAACTTCGTCCTCCTCGATTTCATAAGCAATGATTGGCTTTCCTTCGATTTTTTCAAACAGTTTGTCAATGATAGAGCGCAGACCAGAACTCTTTGAAAAATAAACCTGCGGATAGGGCAGTGTTTCTGAAAGGTCAATACTGTGATGATTTGCCAAAGGATGATTTCTTGGGACAATCAGTACAAGATCCTGTTTTTCCACGGGAGTAAATTCCACATCTACTTCCTGTTCAAATTTGGTGCAGAACACAACATCGTATTTATCCTGCTTCAATCCCTCCAGAAGTGGGCCTGTGACAGATGAGAAAAATTCAAACTGGATGGATTTATCAGGCTGTGTTTCCAAAAAAGATGCAGCAACTTCCGGTACAAAGGAGGTACCCAGTGTCCGCAGAAAACCCAGTTTGATGACGCCTTCACCCATGGATGCTTTCTGCATGACAGATACACCATCATCTAATATGGAAAGGGATTTTTGTACATAATCCAAGAATTGGCGCCCTTCCTTTGTCAAAACGGATGAACGTGACTGGCGGTCGAAAAGGGACACACCCAGTTCAGATTCCAATTGGGAAATGGCATGACTCAAGCTTGGCTGCGTAATACAAAGTTTTTCCGATGCTTTCCGAAAATGCTGCATTTCAGCCAGTACCATAAAATACCGTAAGTGATATAAATTCATGTTGCTCACCTTTCTATCTTACTTATATCCGTTTCGCTTACTTTTTTCAGTATACTATATTAGATAAATATTGTCTATTAAAACACAAAAACAATCAATTAGAATTTATCAGAGTTTTGTCGTAAACTTAGGGTGTGAAAAGGACAAACCCAATCTTGTAAACATGATTTGAGGACCCTTGAAGGGAGGAATCTAATGGAACAGGAAAAAGATAGATTGGAGCAACTGCGTGATACCATAGCGCAGTGTGATGCAGCAATTACAGATGCATTAAAGACAAGAATGGAATGCATCAAAGAAATCATCGCATACAAAAGAGAATATGGCGTTCCGGTACTGCAGCCGGAGCAGGAAAAGAAGCAGCTGGACTTGGTAAAGTGCAGGACAAAAGATTCCGTATTTCGTCAGGAAATTTTACATATTTTCGAAGGGATCATCCAAAACAGCAAACGGATACAGGCAAAAGAACTGTTTGACAAAAATATTCTGCTCATTGGTTTTATGGGGGCAGGCAAAACAACGGTTTCCGCTTGTCTGGGCAATCTGCTTGCCATGGAGGTCATGGAGATGGATGCGCATATCCAGAAAAAAGAGGGCATGTCCATCAAAGATATTTTTGCAGTGCATGGTGAGGAATATTTCCGAAACTGCGAAAGCAATACACTGATTTCTTTACAGGAAAAACACCATGTGGTGGTTTCCTGTGGCGGTGGTGTGCCTTTGCGAGAAAAAAATGTGGCTTTGATGAAAAAGAGCGGTTATGTGGTGTGGCTGACAGCGACACCAGAAGTGATTTTCGACAGAGTCAAAGACAGCACAGAGCGTCCGCTGCTCAATGGAAATATGCGTGTAGATTTTATCCGTGATTTGATGGAAAGCCGCAGAGAAAAATATGAAGCTGCTGCGGATATCTGCATCGATACAACGGAAAAAGATATTGTGGAAATCTGTGAAGAACTGCTGCAAAAGCTTTCTTCACTGCAAAATAAAAAATAAAAAATATAAAAAGGCAAGATTTTAAGGAGGAACATGAATTATGTCTAAAAAATTCCCTATCACAGTAAGCTCTTGGACACTGGGCGATCAGTGCACATTTGAAGAAAGAGTAAAAGCTGCTAAAGAAGCTGGCTTTGAAGGCATTGGTCTGCGTGCAGAAACATATGTGGATGCACTGAACGAAGGTCTGTTCGATGAAGACATTCTGAACATTCTGGCAAAATACGATATGAAAGTAACAGAAGTTGAATACATCGTTCAGTGGGCTGATGATGTTCGTTCTTACGAACAGAAATACAAAGAACAGATGTGCTTCCACATGTGCGCACTGTTTGGCGTAAATCACATCAACTGTGGTCTGATGGAAAACTACTCCGTAGAACATACAGCACAGAAACTGAAAGAACTGTGCCACAGAGCTGGTAAATACACAATCGGTGTAGAACCCATGCCTTACAGCGGTCTGCCCGATATCAAAAAAGCTTGGGCAGTTGTAAAAGGCAGCGGCTGCGACAATGCAAAACTGATCCTGGATACATGGCACTGGGTAAGAGCTAACCAGCCCATCGATCTGGCACTGCTGGAAGATATCCCTGCTGATAAGATCGTTGCTGTTCAGATCAACGACGTACATGACAGAGCTTACGCAAAATCCATCCTGCGTGATGAATCCATGCATGACAGACTGGCTCCTGGTACAGGCTATGGTGACACAGCTGCATTCTGCCGTATGCTGAGAGAAAAAGGTGTAGAACCTAAAGCAATGGGCGTTGAAGTAATCAGTGATGCAATCCTGGCAAAAGGCGTAGCAGAAGCTGCGAAATACAACTTTGACAACACAGTAAAAGTTCTGGCAGAAGCATGGCCTGAAGCAATGCCTGAAAAATAATAGGAGGTGCGCTCCATGATTTTACTGATCGCAAAAAACACTGTTCAGGAAGGGAAACAGCAGGAGTTTGTAGCATTGGCAAAAGAAATGATCGTCAATACCAGACAGGAAGACGGCTGTATCTATTATGATCTGGTGGCAGACCAAAATGATGAACAGGTATATTTCTTTATCGAAAAATACAAAGATGAAGCGGCGGTAGAATACCACCGTGGTACAGAATATTTCCAGACAATCGTTCCGAAACTGGGTGCATTGAGAGTGAAACCCTCTGAATTGAGCACATGCACTGTAGTGGAATAAGTGTTTGATGTAGTGAGTGTAAGGAGGTACATAACATGGAAAGAAGAATTAGCGGCAGAACAGGTATGTTTTGTTTGATTGGTACACCTGTAGGACATTCCGGTTCTCCAGCAATGTATAACTACAGCTTCCAGAAAACAGGACTGGATAATGCTTATCTGGCTTATGATATTCCTCTGGAAAAAACAGAAGAAGCTGTACAGGCTCTGCGTGTTTTGGGCTGCAAAGGCTTTAACGTAACAATGCCCTGCAAAACAAAAGTAGCTGAACTGGTTGACGAACTGTCTGATGCAGCAAAACTCATTGGTGCATGCAACACAGTTGTTGTCAAAGACGGCAAACTTTACGGTAACAACACAGATGGTATGGGCTTTGTAAGAAACCTGAAAGAAAATGGTGTAGACGTCAAAGGCAAAAAAATGACCATTATGGGTGCTGGCGGCGCTGCAACCGCAGTTCAGGTGCAGTCTGCTCTGGATGGTGCTGTAAAAATCTCCATCTTCAACAGAGCTGACGAGTTCTATGCAAACGCAGAACACACAAAAGAAAAAATCAAAGAAATGCTGCCCGAATGCGATGTAAACGTATATCCTCTGGAAGATACAGAAAAACTGTATGCTGAAATCAAAGACAGCGATATCTTGGTAAACGCAACAAAAGTGGGTATGAAACCTCTGGACGGCCAGTCTCTGATCGAAGATACTTCCGTATTCCGTCCTGATCTGGTTGTAGCAGACGTTGTTTACAATCCAAAGGAAACAAAGTTTGTACAGGATGCAAAGGCTGCTGGCTGCAAAGTGGCTGTTGGCGGTATTGGCATGCTGCTGTGGCAGGGTGCTGCTGCATTCAAACTGTTCACTGGGGAAGATATGCCCACAGATGAAGTGTATGAACTGTTCTTCAAATAATTTTTTGTTACAGCAAACCCATAAATCGGCAATTTATGATAAATTGTGTAAACAAAATTCGTTTATTGGCTGAAAGCCCATACAATCATTTGAACGTTATTGATTGTGACTTTTAAATTCTCCTAATCCCTAAATTATAAATGAAATGTAAGACTGTTTGAGAGAAAATGACAAAAGGCAGTGAGGTGCAAACTCACTGCTTTTTTGTTATATAGATATCAGAGAGGAATTCTTTGCGCATTGTGCTCTATATTGGCATTTAAAGCTGAAAAAAGGGTCATAAGACCCCTTCATGTGTATCTGATAGGAATTGGACTTTTGTATAAAAGGGGAGTTCTTACCTTATTATATTGGAAAAATAGCTGCTGTTATGGAAGATTGGATCAGATGATAAGAATTTGTTTAAATACTTGTACTGTATAAATTTTATGTATAAAATATGTGTGATTCAGAATTGCAAAAATGCATTTATGATATAATGAATATGTTTTGCTAAAGGAATAATTGAATTTTAAAGGGAGCAATGGGAAGAAGTCTCACTGCTTTTTTAAAATAAAATTAAAAAACTTTGTCTTACAAAATTTTGAAGTTTTTTTCATTAAGAATTTTGATAGGCTAGATTCAAAAAAAATCAAAGTGGATGTTGTTAAGAAGCTACTGTATACAGATATGTGCGGAAGTGGCAGGAATATATCTGTTTTTCCGTTTGTTTTTACAGGTTTTTTGCCGGATTGTGTGTGCTTTTGTACTTTGTTTTGGTATAAATGTATAGTTTGAAAAAAGTTGAATTCCATAAAATCAAATTTTGTTTTATGTCGTTTTTTGTAAAAATTTTGTTTTGAAAATTACAGATATTTTGATTTTCTTTTGGAATTGGCTATTGTGTATAGGTATTGCTTGTGAATTTCGTAATTTTATAATATTTAGCATGCAATTTTTTTTTGCTTTCCCAAACTGCAAAATGAATTCTATAGACTTTATGCATAAAAATGTAAAATTACCATGATTGGTAATTGACATGTACTAAAAAAGATGCTATTTTGATAAAAATGAATTCAGTTTTACTTATTTTGTATTTTTTATTACGTGAGAAGTTACCTTTCTCAAAAAATAAGGAGGTTCTTACATGAAGGTAAAAGGATTGATCATAGCAGTTACGACCATGACTTTGGCGGTTGGATGTTTTTCCGGATGCTCATCTGGAACAGAAGACACGGCAGAATATCACTGGAAAATGGCGCTGAACAGCTCTGCTGGGGACGCGGCATATGATGGTGCAGCCTTTTTCAAAGAAAAAATAGAAGAAATTACAAATGGCAGAGTAGAAGTAACTCTCTACGGTGGTGCCAGCTTGGGAACAACTTCGGAAGTATTGGAATGTATGCCTATCGGTGTAGCAGATATCATGTGTGAATCCGTGGGGACATTGTCAACCTTCACAGATCTGGCGAACGTAGATGCATTGCCGTATATTTACAGTGGCTATGACCATTTTATGAAAGTTTGGGAAAGCGATCTGGGTGATGAAATGAAAGAAGTCATCGGTGAAGAAACAAACTTTAAACTGTTGGGGAATATGTATCGCGGTGCCAGAATTGTAACAGCAACAAAAGAGCTGACAACACCGGAAGATATGAAGGGCTTTAAACTTCGTGCGCCAAACCTGGATGTTTATCTGAAAACATGGCAGTATATCGGCGCGGCTCCCATGCCATTGGCTATGAGTGAAGTGTATACTGCTTTGCAGCAGCATACAGTAGAAGGCCAGGAAAATCCTATGAGCGATAGTTATAACTATGCGTTCCAGGAAGTATGTAAATATTGGATCAAAACCAACCATGTATACAGTGCCAATGTCTTTATCATGGATCGGGATTATTTTAACAGCCTGCCGGAAGACATTCAGGCCGCAGCAATTGAAGCATCTGAATATGCTTCTGATCAGATGAACAACCTGATGCTGGACAGAGAAGCAGAAACAGAACAGAAACTGATTGATAGCGGATGTACTGTTCTGGAAGTGGACACACAGGAATTCATTGATTACTATGCAGACTTTGTAGACACATATTATCCAGAACTTTCTGACTGGGCAAACCGTATCAAAGCTATGGACCCTATGCAGGAAGGAGCATCTGAAGAAGGAGATGCAGTTCAGGATGATGCAGCAGAGGGTACTGCATAATTAAGGTAGAAAATAAGCAGAAAGGAAGATTTTATGCTGAAAAAATATACTAAATTTTTGGACGGTCTGGAATCTGTCGAAAAAGTATTTTTGGTAGTGACAGCGGCAATCATGGTTATTGTTATTGCGTATCAGGTCGTTCTGCGCTATGTTTTTCATGCGTCAAATGCCTGGAGTGAAGAATTGGCACGATATCTGTTTATCTATGATGTATTCATTGCTTCTGCTATCGCGCTGCGGAAAAACAGCCATTTGCAGGTAGACGTATTTTTGAATCTAATGAAAGAACGGACAAAATATATTTATACCATTATTGTTACGATTCTTGGCATCTTGTTTTTGGCGGTGCTGTTTGTGTACTCCATTTCATTGTGCAAAATCAGTGCTGTCAATATTACACCCGGGCTTCAGGTTTCCATGGCAATTCCCTATGCATGCATGCCTCTGGGCGCAGTTCTGATGATTTTGACATCTTTTGAAGTAATTGGGAAGAACGTGGAAAAATTGAAAGAATGCAAGAAAGGAGCGGATGTGTAAATGAATATCGGCGCAGTTATCATCATTGGATTGATCATCCTTGCACTTTTTGGGATTCCCATCTATCTCTCCCTGGGGATTTCCGCTTTGATCGCCATGGCCATGGCAGATCTGCCTTTTGAGATTCTGGCGCAGAAAATGTTTGCCGGTATGAACTCCAGCTCTCTGCTTGCAATTCCATTCTTCATTCTGGCTGGTAATATTATGTCAAGAAGTATTACTGGGAAGTTGATTGGTATATCAAATGCATTCATAGGGTGGATCAAAGGTAGTTTGGCATTGGTTACCGTTGTAGCTTCTGCACTGTTTGGTGCGATTTCCGGTTCTGGTGTTGCGACAGTTTCTGCTGTCGGCGGTACCACAATCCCTGCCATGAAAGAAGAAAAGTATCCTTCTCATTTTGCGGCAGCAATTGCATCAATGGCTTCTATTTTGGGCCCTATCATTCCGCCATCCATTACACTGATCGTATATGGCAGTATTACAGGGGTATCTGTATCTAAATTGTTCCTGGGTTCTGTTATCCCGGGCATTCTGCTGGCTTTGGTTCTGGTATGCTATGCGCTCTTTTACGGTAAAAAGCATGATCTGCCTGCGCATGAACGGAAAAGCCCGAAAGAAATTGTTTGCACAGTAAAAGATGGTATCTGGGCGCTGCTGATGCCTGTTATCATTCTGGGCGGTATTTTCGGCGGTATTTTCTCTCCTACAGAATCTGCAGCAGTAGCAGTTATTTATGCGCTGCTCATCAGTTTCTTTGTGTATAAAGATATGGAACTGAAAGATCTGGGTGCCGTTTTGATCGATTCTTCCATTGCAACAGCAACGATCCTGATGATGGTAGGCCTTTCTAAGTCCTCCAGTTATGTTGTAACAGTTTCTGGTCTGCCTGAAACCATTTTGAATGGTTTTGCTTCCTTCACAGACAGCCCTATCGTGATTCTGCTGCTGATCAACATTCTGTTCCTGATCATCGGTATGTTAATGGAAGCAAATGCGGCCATCGTTATGATGACACCGCTGCTGCTGCCTTTGATGAAGGCATTTGGTATTGACACCATCCAGTTTGGTATTGTAATGTCCTTTAACCTGTGTATTGGTCTGATTACACCTCCCGTTGGTATTTGTATGCTTATGGGGAATCAGTTGGCAGGTTCGAAACTGTCGGCAGCACTGAAAGCAGTTGCACCTATGCTTGTGATGTCTTTGATTATTTTGATGCTGATCACATATATTCCTGCTTTGACAACTTGGTTACCAGGTTTCTTGGCAGAATAAACGTAAAGATAACAAAAGCCCATATATCGGAAGATATGTGGGCTTTTTTGTATGCAATAAAAATTCCGGCATCATATGAAAGAAATTCTATGAGCCGGAATTATGGTTTGAACTGCCCTGTTGCAGTGGGCAAAGTTATTTTGATTTTTCCAAAGAGTTGACCTGTGCTTCATACCATTCGATGGAGTCGTAGATCATGCTGAAATGCTCAGTGATTTTTGTACGAAGTTCGTCTTCGTTTCTGGAAAGCAAAGCGGCAAAAATTTCTTTATGGTGGTTGAATGCCTTGACATGTCGTGATAAAGGCATTTTAGAAACGCTGTACATATAGAAAAGGGCGCCGACACTCCAGTTCATTTCGTACAGATTCATCAACTGCTGATTGCCGGTCAAAGATACAAAAAGCTGGTGGAATTTTGTATCCAGAGTAGCGAACAGGGTGTAATCGGAGAGTTCATTGCCGGTAAAATACTCAGATACTTCCTGCATTTCCTGTAGAATTTTTGGATAAAAATCAATGTTTTTGATGGCAAGAGGAATGGAAAACTCCTCAATCATCCGGCGAACATCAATCATATCTTTGATCTGGCGCCCATTCAGGCGGGCTACAATGGTGCCGCGCCGAGGAATTGCCTCAGCAACACCCTGGGCGACCAAGCGATTGATGGCAGCAACAACAGGTGTGCGGCTGATGCCAAGAGAGTCAGATATTTCCTGGGTGGAAAGTTTGGTGCCGGGTGGGTAGGTGCCATTTTGGATGCGGGCTTTGATTTCCCGCAGTGCATAATCTAATAATGATTCATCTTGTCCTGCTGCTTGTGTCATAGCAATACCCCCATTTCCATAGAACAAGGATAAAAGTGAGATTTTATAAATTGTGAAACTTTTATCTTTTTCTAATATAAAGAAATCTAAACATAAAGTCAAGCTGAAAAATAACCGAGAATTCGCGGTTTTGGAATTGCATAAAAAGAAAAAAACTGTATGTTCGTAAATATATACAAAAAAATCTGTGTATAAAAGAAAAATCAATCGTATTTTTGGTAGAATTTCCATTTTTGTGTTTGCGAGGAAAAATCCCTTGACAGGAATCGAATTGAATGCTAAAGTCTAAATATAAAATTCAAAAATAAGTAAAATGAATTCAAAATAAAACAACGGGGAAAGATGTTCTATGTAAGGAGTGAAACAAATGGATTTTACAAATAAAAATGTAATCATCACTGGCGGTGCCAGTGGTATTGGCAAAGCAGTTACGACTGGCATTGTGGCTGGCGGCGGACATGCTATTATTGTGGATTTGAATCTGGAAGCAGCACAAAATGTCTGCAAGGAGCTGGGCGAAGCAAATGCAACAGCTTATCAGGTAAACATGGGTGACAGTGAAAATATTCGCACTGTCTTTGGTAAAATTCTGGAGGATTTTGGTCAGGTACATTGCTTGATCAATAATGCAGGCATTGTAAGCACAGCACCTTTTGATGAAGTGACACAGGCTGAATGGGATCGGGTAATTTCCATTAACCTGACTGGTGTTTATACAGCCATCAGCGTAATGTATCCTGCAATGAAAGCGGCTGGATATGGACGCATTGTAAATGTTGCTTCTGTTGCTGCAAAACGCGGCGGCGGCCTTTTGGGCACAAGCGCATATGCAGCTTCCAAAGCAGGTGTTATCGGCCTGACAAAAGCGGTTGCAAGAGAAGGCGCACCTTATGGTGTTGCTTGTAACGGTGTTTGCCCCAGCTTGACTATGACACCTATGACTGGCAATCTGGGAGAAGAAAAGCTGCAGAAAATTATTTCTACCATTCCCATGGGCAGAGGTGCACAGCCTCAGGAAATTGCCAATATGATTCTGTTCTATGCTTCTGATCTGTCTAGTTTTGCAACTGGGGAAATCAGCGACGTAGACGGCGGCGTTACCATGGACGGCTGATATTGCCTCTTAAATTTACTGACAAAACAGTGAATAGGCATGTATCCATAAACATGCTGATTTCACTTTTTGATGGCAGTACCGCAAAGTTGTTTTCCAATTTCTAAATTGTATTTTTTTGACTTTAGACATGACTTTCTACATTATAAATTAAGCACACGAACCACAAGGATATATTTCCTAGAATCACAAACCTTTTGCTTTGCAGCGCCGACCTCTCACGGCAGCAAAGCGGCGAATTGCGGATATTCTGCCGAAAGAACGATGTTTTATACCATTGCCTTCCGAATTGCCATTGGCACATCAGGGAGCCTTTGGTATGGAGCATCGTTTTTTTATGAAAAGAGAAAGGAGTTTTTTGATGGATCAATTTTCAGTGACATTTACTTCTAATACAGGGTTGCTCATGCAATATGGCGGCACGAAAGTGTTATTTGACAGCTTATATGGGAAATCCGGTCATCGTTTCAGTCCGCTTCCGCATTTTCTGGAAAAGGAGATCGTGGAAGGGAAAGGAGAATTTTCCAACATTGATTATCTTGTGTTTTCACATAATCATGCAGATCATTTCTCGTCAGATTATTTGAAAGCATACTTGCGACAAAATACAGTGAAAGGTCTTTTTCTGCCAGAAGATTTGCTGCAGGAAAAGGAATTGATGGATTTTTTGAAATCTAAAAAAATCCCAACTATGTTTTTTTCTAAAAATCCAAGTCTGAATGGAACTGTCGTTTTGGGAAATTCTTTTCGGTTACGAGCCATTCCAATGTGTCATCAGGGAGAAATTTATCAGGAAATACCGCATTTTTGTTTTTTGGTTTCCTGCGGCAAGGAACAGTTTCTGATGACAGCAGATGTGGATTTTGCTCAAGAGGATTTTTATGCCTTTACGCACACGGCTTTGAATGGGGTATTTGTGAATCCTCTTTTTTTCCATAGTAAGGAGGGGCAGCAAGTGATCAGCCAAATACTGCATCCTGAAGAGGTGTTTGTGTATCATATTCCTTTTGAGTCAGATGATGTATTATCCATGCGAAAAATGGTAAAACGGGACTGTGATAAATGGGATTCTTGCCCTGTAACGCCTTTATGGGAACCCATGCAAAAGGAGTACAGAACCGTAGACAGGGGATGATGTCATGGAAGAAATGTTATTTGCACTGGAAGCGGTACTGCCCTTTGTATTTATGCTTGCATGCGGATACTTCTTAAAAAGACGGGAGATTTTGACAGATGATTTCCGAAGGCAAGGAGATGCATTATGTTTTCGGTTTTTGTTTCCTATATTGGTGTTTCAAAATATATACACTGCGAAAATGCCGCAAACGGGTATTTGGCGTCCCATATGGTTTGCAATAGGTGTTATGGTGACTTCCATGGTGATTTTCTGTTTTGCAGTGCCTCGCGTAGAAAAAGATAGAAGAAAAATACCAGTTATAATCCAGTCTTTGTACCGTGGGAATTTTATGATCTATGGAATACCGTTTTCTCTGCGTTTGGGAGGCGAAGAAGCTGCACTGATTGCAACAGCAATGACAGCGGTGACACTGCCTTTGTTGAATATTGCAGCTATTGCAACTTATGCCAGATATACAGATGGAGAAAAAGTACAGTGGAAAAATACGGTGGTGCAAATTTTGAAAAATCCCATTATATGGGGCGTGTTTCTGGGAATTTTATGTTTTCAGGGAAAGATTACGCTTTGGGAGCCTGTGGAAAGCTGTCTTTCTGATTTGGCAAAAATTGCGACGCCACTTTCATTCTTGCTTTTAGGCAGCCGTCTTTCTGGTGACATGAAAGGTTCCGATTCTCGAACATTATTTTATATGGTGCTGATAAAACAATGGATTATGCCTACAGTTTATCTTTTTTGTGCCATAGTGTTTTTCCAGTTTACCGCTGAGGAACTGATTCCAGTATTGATTTTTTTGACCGCACCCGGTGCTATTACCACTTATCAATTGGCAATACAGTATCGGGCGGATGACATTTTGGCTGGTGCATTTGTACTGTATTCAATGGTGGTTTCTGTATGCTCCATTTTCTTTTTTGTTTTTGTTATGCAGCTTTGTCAGCGAATTACATAGAAAGAAGGGCAAGGATTTTGTAAAATTGTCTTTCTTTTGATACATCTGCACAAAATGTGTTTTTGTCGAAAATTACGGTTTTCCATAAACTGTGGAAAAGTTTGCAAAGTCTATTGACAAACGGAAATGTGAATGCTAAATTACTATTAAAGAATTCAAAAATATAAAAAATGAATTCAAAATAGGAGGCGCATAAAGTGAAAGAATTTGAAATCGCAGAAGGCGGGCTCAAACGTGTCATTGCAGTTCGGCTGCATCCTGGAGATGACGTACTGCTGTCTCTGGAACAGCTTTGCAGGGAAAAGAATCTCAAAAACGGACTGATTCTCAGTGCCATCGGCAGTTTGGATGGTGCGGCGTTTTACAACCCGGTGGAACTTCCGCATAAAAAGGCTGGCTATGGCTACAGTGAACCTGTAACGCTGAAAGGCCCCATTGAACTGACCAATGCATCTGGTATGATCTGCCATGATACAGAAGGAAATGTGCTGCTGCATGTACATATTTCTTTGAGCGACAGATACGGCAATGCTCATGGCGGTCACTTGATCGAGGGCAACAAAGTTTTATTGACAGTTGATATGATTTTGGGAGAAGTAGAAGGCATTGATATGGGCAGAGGTTATGATGAAGCTCTTGAGGTACCACTGTTTGCTCCCAAACAGTTATAAAAGGAATCAATGAAAGGTGTGAAGAAAACGTGAGTGCGAAAAAATATCCAAAAGAAATGCTGATGAATATGTATCAGACAATGCTGCGTATTCGTGCTTTTGAAACAAAAGCAGCGGAATGCTTTACAAAAGGTATGCTGGCAGGGAATATCCACCTGTGTATCGGTCAGGAAGCTGTTGCAACAGGTGCCTGCATGGCATTGGAAGCAGAAGACTATATGACATCTACCCACAGAGGCCATGGCCATTGCATCGCAAAAGGTGCTTCTCTGGATAAAATGCTGGCAGAATTGTTTGGGAAAGAAACTGGCTACTGCAAAGGTAAAGGCGGCTCCATGCATATTGCGGATGTAGCTGGTCTGCACAGCTTGGGTGCAAACGGTATTGTTGGTGCCGGCATTCCCATTGCGGCAGGTTCTGCGCTGGCTTCCAAAATTTATGGTGACAAACATGTAACTCTGTGCTTCTTTGGTGACAGTGCTTCCAACCAGGGTACATTCCACGAAGCAGTTAATATGGCGGCTGCATGGAAACTGCCCGTTGTATTCCTTTGTGAAAATAATAATTACGGTGTATCCGTTAACATCCATAGTGTAACCAATACAGATACCATTGCCGTTCGTGCAAAGGCTTATGATATCCCTGGCAAAACTGTAGACGGCAACGATCCCGTTGTGGTATATGAAGCAGTGAAAAAAGCTGTGGATTACGCAAGAGAAGGCAATGGCCCTTCTATCGTAGAATGCATGACATTCCGTCATCAGGGACATTACTGCGGTGATCCTGCAAACTATCGTCCGGCTGAATATTTGGAAGAAGCTCATGAAAAAGATGCAATTCCCAACATGAGAAAACGCCTGCTGGAAAACGGTACAGCAACAGAAGAAGAACTGCAGGCAGTTGAAGCCGCTGTTCAGGAAGAAATGGAAGCAGCATATGCATTTGCAGATGCGTCTGCTTACCCTAACCCTGCGGAAGCAACTACCGATGTATATTCTTCTGATAACGAAAGGAGTGTCGTAAGATGAGCAAAAAAATCAGTATCAGCAAAGCCATCGGCGAAGCGATGCATGAAGAAATGTTGAGAGATCCCAATGTAATCATCATGGGCGAAGATATGGGTAAAATGGGGAACGTATTCGGCATCACTGTTGGTTTCCAGCAGGAATTTGGTGAAAACCGTGTTATTGATACACCTATTTCCGAATCCGGTTTCTGTGGTATGGCTGTTGGTGCAGCAATGCGCGGCATCCGTCCTGTAGTAGAACTCATGTATGATGACTTCATTACTGTTGCTGCTGACCCTATTCTGAACCAGGCAGCAAAAATGAGATATATGACAGGTGGTCAGGCAACTGTGCCTATGGTACTGCGTCTGCCTATGGGTGCCGGCAGAAGAAATGCTGGTCAGCATTCCCAGTGCCTGGAAAATATGTTCTGCCATACACCCGGTCTGAAAGTTATCGCACCTTCCACTGCAAAAGATGCAAAAGGTCTGCTGAAATCCGCTATCCGCGATGATGACCCTGTTATCTGCATGGAACATAAACTGCTGTATGCGAAAAAAGAACAGATTCCCGAAGAAGAATACACCATTCCTCTGGGTGTTGCAGATGTGAAACGGGAAGGCAGCGACATTACTATCATCACTTGGAGCAGAGAAGTTTATTTTGCACTGGAAGCAGCAGAAACACTGGCAGCAGAAGGTATTCAGGCAGAAGTTCTGGATCTGCGCACACTGGTTCCTCTGGATTGGGATGCAATCGTTGCGTCTGTAAGCAAAACACATAATGTAATCGTCGTTTCTGAAGAAGTAAAACGCGGCAGCTATGCAGCAGAAATTTCTGCACAGATTGCAGAAGAACTTTTTGATGAACTGGATGCACCTGTGGAACGTGTTTGCGGTCTGAATATCGTTTCTCCTTTCAGCCCTACACTGGAAGATGAAAACTTCCCACATCCTGAAAACATCGTAGCTGCTGTGAAAAAAGTACTGAACAGATAAGGAGGAAGGGACATGGCTTTTGAAATTAAAATGCCTCAGCTGGGTCTGACCATGGAAGAAGGTACTGTTGCCCAGTGGCTGAAACAGGAAGGCGACACCGTAGCAAAAGGCGATGTGCTTCTGGAAATTACAACAGATAAATTGACAAGTGAAATTGAAAGTGAAGCAGATGGCATTCTGCTGAAAATTGTAGCAAAAGAAGGCGAAGATGTACCTGTAAAAGGTCTTCTGGGTTATATCGGCGAGGCAGGAGAAAGTGTAGGCGGTGACGCACCGGCTGCGGCTGCACCAGCTGCTGCACCTGCACCGGCGGAAGCTCCTGCTGCTGCACCTGCACCCGCACCTGCGGCAAAAGCAGATGGCAGCAGAATCCGCATTTCTCCTCTGGCAAGAAAAACAGCAGCGAAACTGGGTGTAGATTATCAGAATCTGGCAGGCAGTGGTCCCAGCGGTCGTATTGTACAGAAAGATATTCTGGCAGCGGCAGAAGCAGCAAAACAGCAGCCTGCACCTGTTGCAGCAGCGCCTGCAGAAACACCTGCGGCAGCACCAGCAGCAAAGAGCGGCGAACTGGAACTGATGGATGGCGACGAAGTTGTAAAACTGGCAGGTATGCGCAAAGTCGTTGCAGAACGTATGGCAAAATCTGCAAGAGAAATCCCTACTGTTACGCAGAATGTAAAGATCGATGTAACAAAACTGGTAGCATTCCGCAAACAGATCAACGAAACCAGTGGTCAGAAATTCTCTATGAACGATTTCATTCTGAAAGCTGTTGCCAATGCGCTGCGTGCAAATCCTCATATTCTGGTAAGCATCGATGGCAACCAGATCATCAAACGCGCCCATGTAAATCTGGGTATGGCCGTTGCGCTGGATGATGGTCTGATCGTACCTGTTATCCGTGATGCAGATAAACTGAGCCTGAGCCAGATTTCTGCAACTGCAAAAGATTTGGCAGTTCGTGCAAGAGAAAATAAACTGGCTATGGATGAATACAAAGGTTCTACATTCACCATCTCCAATCTGGGTATGTTTGGTGTGGAAACCTTCGATCCCATCATCAACCAGCCTGACGCAGGCATCTTGGGTGTTTGTGCCGTACAGGACGAATTGGATATGGATGAGGAAGGCAAAATCTTCAAAAAACAGGTTATGCGGATTTCCTTTACCTTTGACCATCGCCTGATCGACGGTGCAGTGGCAGCAAAATTTGAACTGGCAATCAAAGAATTGCTGGAAGATCCTATGAGAATTTTACTGTAATGGTTTGATATAGTTATACAAAAGAAAAAGTGCAGAAAAAGAAAATATACAAAAGATTACCCTCTCAGAAAAAGAAAAACTGGAACAGAAAATTTAGGAGGAAGGACTATGGCTTTTGAAAT